>ENA-UOXG01000011-UOXG01000011.1-mixed-culture-metagenome-genome-assembly--contig:-NODE-11-length-189535-cov-9.299573_pt1 | contig 189535 bp, 184 predicted proteins | sample MGYA00238159_ERZ761634 | MGnify/ENA primary metagenome ERZ761634 (study PRJEB28908, sample SAMN08776845) | mixed culture metagenome | isolation source: Freshwater growth medium | place: USA... | reverse complement strand
GCTGAGTTGACCATGGTGAACATAGCGGCGAGCCCCTTATTCTCCTCGCCAATCAGCCAGCCAATCGCACCATCCACTTCGCCATACGCCATGGTGCAGGTGGGCGATCCGTGAATTCCCATCTTGTGTTCAAGGCCGATGCACCGAACGTCATTGCGGTGGCCTAAGGTTCCATCCGGCTTCGGCAGGAACTTCGGAACAATGAAAAGCGACACCCCTCGCGATCCAATTGGTGCCGAAGGCGTTCGGGCGAGCACGAGATGAATCGTGTTGGCCGCCATGTCATGGTCGCCCCATGTAATGTATATCTTCTGGCCAAAAATCCGAAAGGAACCATCGTCTTGCGGAACGGCTCGTGCCGTTAACGCGCCGACATCGGACCCAGCCTGCGGTTCGGTCAGATTCATGGTCCCCGTCCATTCACCGGAGATCAGTTTGGGAAGGTAGGTCGCCTTTTGTTGGGCCGTTCCATGGGCTTGGAGCGCTTCAATGGCGCCAAGTGTCAACATAGGTGCCAGCGCGAAGCTCATATTGGCTCCGTGCATCATTTCGGAGACTGCAAGCGACAACGCGCGTGGTAACCCCAAACCGCCAAATTCCGGATCAAATGGTAAGCCTTGCCAACCACCGGCCACAAACTGTTGATAAGCTTCACCGAATCCGGGCGCAGCACGCACCACACCATTCTGGAGTTGGACCCCCTCACGGTCCCCAATTTTGTTCAACGGAGCCAAAACATCAGCCGCCAACTTGCCCGATTCTTCAAGGATCGCTTGGATCAAATCCGGGCTGAGGTCTGCAAATGCGCCCGAGCTTTTCAGCCCTTCTATGCCGGCAATTTCTTCAAGTGCGAACCGAAGATCGCGAACGGGCGCTGCGTAGCTCATAAATTTCCTCAACCTAGCTCTATTGGGCTCATATCTATTCGCAATTGGCTCAGTGTGCACGCTGCGGTGCGGCATTGGCGGGTTGCAGAAAGGCAGAAGTTTCTGGACGCGCCAATTGAGACCACATTTCCACGTTCGCCACGAATTGTTGTACGCACTTCATTCAATTCAGATTTCGGTAGACAGAAATACCGATTGCGGCGACACTCCAATGCTGTGCTGGAGTGCGATTATGGATTGGAAAGCCCTGTTTTTGAGCCCCCAAGGCCGCATCGGGCAGCGCGATTTCATCATCGGCTTTTTGATACTGCTGTTTGGAAACATCGTCATTGGCAATTTGGGTTCACTCAGCTTTCTAAGCCTTCTGCTGTTTTATCCGGGCGTTTGTGTCTTTACCAAGCGTCTGCACGACTTTGGCAAATCGGGGTGGCTCATTTTGATCCCGCTGCTTGGAACCTTTGGTGCCGGTGTTGCCGCGGGTGTTGGTGGTGCCGCTGCTGTTTTGACCGTGTTTTCAGGGTCGGTCGGCGTTGGCGCTCTCGGTTTGGCGGGCGTTCTGTTGCTAGGGATGCTGGCCGTTGTGGTTTTATCAATCGGCTTCATCGTCTGGGTGATCGCGAGCCCATCAGACGGAGCAGACAACATCTACGGTCCACCTCCGGTTAAGCTCGTTACGGCGTTTTGAGATTTCTTGTATCGTGGCGCCGAGTGTTTTTACAAGTAACTGATTTTATTAGAATTTGATATTTCGTCCGTCAATGACCTTCATAAAAGCAGGGTTTTAGCGGGTTTGCCGGGAATGTCTTGAACATACGCTGGTTGCGCTAAGCCTGAGGCTCGCGCTCTGAGTTCGGTCATTAGTGAGCGGCCGGCATCGATTGTGGTTCGGAAGTGGCCTGTTCCAGGGGCGAGGTCGCCTTGGTGGAGATAGTAGGGCTTTATCCTGTTCTCCACGAATGATCGCATCAAGGCTTCCAGAGCGTCTACGGTGTCGTTGACGCCTTTGAGCAAAACGGTTTGGCTAACTAAGGGGATCCCAGCGTCGATCAGGCGGGCAATGGCATGGCGGGCGGCGGTCGTGAATTCGTCCGCATGATTTGCGTGAAGGGCTACCCATGTTGTGATGCCATCGGCTTTCAGGGCCTTAATGAAGTCAGGCGTAACCCTCATTGGATCAACAATTGGCACCCTTGTATGCCAACGAACGATTTTCACATGAACAATCGCGCCAAGTGCTTGCGAGATTTGGGCCGCACGCCTTGCAGACAAGATGAACGGGTCACCACCGGTTAAGATCACCTCCCAAATGGCAGGGTTTGCATCAATCCAGGCTAACGCAGCCTGCAGCTCAGCTGCCGTCAGTCCGCCTTCGCCATCGGGCCCGACAACCGCACGCCGGAAGCAAAACCGACAATAAACGGGGCACACATGAATCGGCTTGAGCAAAACCCGGTCCGCATAGCGATGAACGATACCACGAATGGGGCTGTTGGCCTGATCTTCGAGCGGATCCTCGGACTCTTCTGGTACGGAAAGGAGTTCGTTTGCACTTGGTATGAATTGAGAGGCGATAGGGCCGGAGGGATCGCAAGCAGGGATCAATTCTGCCATTGTCGGCGTGATCGCAATAGCATAGCGCGCAGCCACCGCCTCCAGACTGGCGATCTCATCGTGCGCAATTAGGCCCGTTACGGCCAAGTCTTTGGCGCTGGTTAGCGTCGTGGCGCGTGGCTTGGCGGGTATTGTCATCCCTGTGGGCATTAGGGCAGGGGGGCAAAGTCGTCTAGCCGCATCCATCACTTCCCGCTCGGCAAAGGCGTCCAAATCACTTGGTCAATCCGCTGCGCGCCCGTGGCAAGCATGACCAGCCGATCAAAGCCAAGTGCAACGCCTGAGGCTGGCGGCATGTACGTCAATGCCGCAAGAAAATCCTCATCCAATGGGTAACGCTCGCCATAGACCCGCTGCTTTTCTGCCATTTCGGCCTCAAAACGCGCGCGTTGCTCGACAGCATCGGTCAACTCGCCAAAACCGTTGGCAAGCTCTACGCCGCAGACATAAACCTCAAATCGTTCAGCCACGCGTCCATCATGGCGGCACCGCCGCGCGAGGGCGGCTTCAACAGCTGGGTATTCGTCCAGAACCGTAATGTTGTCGCGTCCGAGCTCCGGTTCGACTTTCTCGACCAAGATGCGGGAAAAAATATCGCTCCAACTATCGTCATCGACTACCCGTATACCCAACGCGCGCGCTTGGAATGCCAAGCCGTCGCGGTCAGCGGGTGCATCAGGGCTCAGTGTTGCGAGCACATCGATCTCAGCCCACCGAGTAAATGCCTGGGCGACTGTGATGCGTTCCATCGTACATTCTGCCGCAACGTGGCCGCCACGCCACGACAGCCCGCCTAACCCGCTGACCTGTGCTGCCAGTCGGATCAAATCCACGGTATCAGAGATCACGGCGTGGTAATCCGCGCCAGCGCGATACCATTCTAGCATGGTGAATTCAGGTGCGTGTAACGCCCCTCGCTCGCGATTCCGAAAAACGCGGGCAAAGTCGAAAATTCTCGTCTCACCGGCTGCCAATAGTTTCTTGCACGCAAACTCGGGTGAGGTGTGCAGAAAGAGTGGGGACGGCGTGCCATCGGTCGTGACCATTTGTGTGGCAAATGCGTGCAGGTGCGCCTCGTTGCCGGGCGACACTTGCAAAATCCCGGCTTCCACTTCTGTGAAGTCTTGATCCTCAAACCAGCGACGGATCGCACGCATGATGGCACGCCGCGCCATGAGAAACCCACGGCGGTCGGTGTGGCGTTCGCTATTCCACCAAGGTGTTTCAGTAGGAATACCGCGTTCGGCTTGGCCAAGCGCTCGCACTCCGCTATCAGCGCCCATCAGTTTGCCCTTTTGCCGCGCGGCTTTTTTCGCCCGCAGGCTCAATATCAGGATTAGTATCGTGGCCAAAGTTATCGCCAGCAGCCTTCGCCGTGGCAATGTCGTCGAAATGCCAGATGGTCGTCTTTATGCGGTTCTCAAGGCCGAGAACTTCCACCCCGGTAAAGGCACGCCCGTAACCAACGTCGAAATGCGTCGCATTTCCGACGGCACCAAAACAACCGAGCGCTTCAAGACCACCGAAGGCGTCGAGCGCGCGTTTGTGGAGCAAATTGCCCACACCTATCTCTACGAAGACGGTGACACGCTCATTTTCATGAACGGTGCCAATTACGAGCAGGTCGCGGTTCCAAAGGATGTTATCGGCGAGGCTGCCGTTTATCTTGCCGAAAACATGGAAGTGCAGATCAGTCTCTATAACAGCGTGCCAATCGCGGTTGAAATTCCAACACGTGTCGTGTTGGAAATCGTCGAAACAGACGCCGTGACAAAGGGTCAAACGGCATCATCATCTTACAAGCCCGCTACGCTGACCAATGGCCTGCGTACGATGGTGCCCCCCTACATCACAGCCGGTACCAAGATCGTGGTGCTGACCGATGATGGCAGCTATGTGGAACGCGCTAAAGAGTAATTTGTTTAGCCAAAAGGCCGATTATGCCGTCATTTCCTGTCAATTCCTGTCGTCTTGGTGGTTTTGTGGATTGATTGATGCTGGGTCAGCCAACCGTTTGCTTTGATCGCATGTGCTTATCCTTTCATCCGCTAAGGTGGCAGGATAGCACAGTGCTGATGGGGGTTTGACAGATTAAATCTATCTTGCGCAGTGGCGTTGTTTTAACAGGGTTTTTCGCTCAAGAACGCACAGGATTTGAGCCGCCGTTGTCGCCGTTTGCTCGGCTGCGCAGTATTATGGCCTGCGCTGCGAAAATGTGTGGTGGTCGGAAGGAAATGTTCCGCGTTTTCCGGGCGCCTAGACCGAGAAGCTTACCCCGCAGCCACAGCTGCTCTTGGCATTTGGGTTACGGATCTTGAATGACGAACCGATAAGTTCGTCTACCCAATCAATCTCGGCACCGGCCAAGAATGGCAAACTAATGGAATCGACAAACACCTGCGCGCCATCGCGTTCCAACACAACATCGTCGTCGTTCGGCTTTTCGCCAAACCCAAACTCGTACTGAAACCCCGAGCACCCGCCGCCTTGCACGGCAACACGAAACGCCGTCGCTCCGGGTTCGGTCGCTACGATCTCAATGATCTTTTTGGCCGCTGAGGCGGTTACGACGGGCGGGGAGGCTTCAATCTCGGTCATTTTCGGGGCTTTCGGTCACTCAATCAGTGGCGTTTAGTTTTTATCCACACTGGATATAGGATAGAAGTTGCTAGAACCAAAAGGGCGCATGCGGTGTCAGCACTCAATTCTGGAATATTGTGGCGGGTTTCCAAAGATCGCGCGCCCTTTGCTTCTGACCCCTATGCCACGCGTGGGCGCCGTTGGGCAGAGGCAGAAAGTGTATCGCGCAGCCCGTTTGAGCGCGACAGAGACCGGATCATCCATGCCAGCGCGTTTCGACGATTGAAACAAAAGACCCAAGTGTTCGTAGCTCATGAGGGCGATCATTACCGAACCCGGCTAACGCATTCGCTCGAAGTAGCGCAAATCGCGCGCTCGGTGGCGCGGCGTTTAGGGTTGGACGAAGATTTGGCCGAAGCAACAGCCTTGGCCCATGACTTGGGTCATCCCCCGTTTGGCCATACCGGCGAGGATGTGCTGGACGAATGCATGGCGCAGTTTGGTGGCTTTGATCATAACGCGCAAACCGTGCGGGTGTTGACCAAGCTCGAGAGCCGATACCCAACGTTTGATGGCCTGAACCTGACGTGGGAGACGATTGAAGGCGTGGTGAAGCACAATGGCCCTTTTGTTCCCAAAGGTGGCGATACGGCCAATGTGAAACCGGTTTGGCGCTCTTTGGTCGACGAATATGGGCTCGGATACGACACGTATGCCAGCCTTGAGGCGCAAGTGGCCGGCGTTGCCGACGATATAGCCTACAATAATCATGATATTGATGATGGATTGAGGGCGGGTCTCTTCTCCATCGAGGATATTTGCGGCGCGGTACCGCTGGTGGCGGAGGCTTTTGCGGGCGTCCGCAAGGATTTCCCAGACTTGGATCAGGACCGCGCCATTGGCGAGGCGGTTCGTCGCCTGATCGGCTTATGGGTCAATGACCTCTTATTGGAAACGAAACGCCGCTTGGCGCTCAAAAATCCGCAATCAGCCGACGATGTGCGCCACGCGGGCATGGCATTAGTCGGTTTTTCTGACGAGATGACCGCAAAGGCGACCGTGTTGCGCCGGTTTTTGCTTACGCGGATGTATCGCCATTGGAAGGTTATGCGCGCACGTTCGCAAGCGCGGCGGGTCGTTCGTGAGCTGTTCAACGTATTTATGGCTGAGCCTGATACATTACCGCCCCCGTGGGGAAGCCACGCGGAGGATCAAGATCGGTTCAAAGCCGCTCGGGCCGTGGCGGACTATATTGCCGGCATGACCGACATCTTTGCGATAGACGAACATCGCCGCCTGTTTAATCTGGACCGCTGGTACTGAATTCCGTTGGTTGCGCACTGGGGCGGGGAGCGGTCTTGGGTCAAGCAAGCGCAATCTTAGTGATAGATCGCTGTTGACGGGGAAACAGCACTGACGTTTTCCACCCGAATCATTGTGGTGTCGTCTATCGTGCATGCAGACCGCACTTTGAGTCGGAGTTTTCTATGAGCGACCGCGAAAGAGGGCCGTATTCGCCTTCCGCCGATGATCCCATCCTGACGTTTGATGCCCGTGAGGAAGAAGACACGCGGCGTGGGCCGTTCATCCTGATCGCGGCGGTTGGATTTTTGATCCTTTTTACCGGCGTAATTTGGAACTTTTATCGCCAAGGCGTGCGCGAAGGTGGACGCGAAGCGACCCCAACCATTGCGGCAGACGCGTCGCCTTATAAGACCGCACCGGCGGACCCCGGCGGCGTTCAAACAGCAGACCAAGATAAGGCTGTGTTGTCGGCTGTCGGCACCGCGTCGGCGGCTCCGGTTCGGGTGGAAACTGTCGATACCGCTGAGGAGCCGATGGTTGCAGAGGCTCGGCCGGCGGCACCGGTGGCCACGCCCCCGAAAGCGGCGGTTGCGTCAGCGGCTGCGCCGAAACCGCGCCCTCAAGTGGTGGCCCAAGCAGCGCCGCCTCCGGCCGCCAAAGGACCGACAGACTTACGCCCGCGTATGACTGAGACCGCGCCTGTACCGGCACCAAAGGCCGTGGTTCCGCCAGTGCCTGCAGCGATGCCCAAAGCTGTGCTAAAGGCACCGCAGACGGCTTCGTCGGCCACAAAAGCGGCGGCACCGGCTCCTGGTGGTTCGTTTAGTGTTCAGTTGGGCGCGTTTGGCTCGAAGGCGTTGGCCGAAGCGGCTTGGAAACGCTATGCGGCGGGCGGAGGATTTGGCGGGCGGACCCCAAGCTTTCAAAGCGTTGAGCGCGATGGAAAAACCCTAACACGATTGCGCACGGGGGGCTTTAGCTCACGCGCGGATGCGCAAGCATTTTGTGCCAAGGCCACTGCGGCAGGCGCGGCTTGCATCGTGGCATCCTAAGGTCGTTCGGCGATGTTGGCCTGTATCCTTGATGTTGAAGGCGAGCGGCTGACTTCCGACGAACGCGCATTTTTCCGGGCAGCAGATCCGTGGGCGTTTATACTGTTCAAGCGCTCCTGCAAGAACCCGGACCAAATGCGCGCTTTGACCGCCGAAATTCGTGCCGCAGTCGGGCGCGATGCCTTGATTTTTATTGACCAAGAGGGTGGCCGCGTAGCCCGCTTGGGACCACCCCACTGGCGCTCTCTCCCGCCTATCGCCCATTATGGGCGGGTACACCCAAAAGCGCCGGAAGATGCGCGCCGGATGGCGTGGTTGCACCATCGCATTATCGCGCACATGCTGCGTGATGTTGGGGTGACGGCTGATTGCGCGCCCTGCCTCGACCTTGCTGTTGACGGCGCTAGCTCCGTGATTGGGGATCGGGCGTTTTCGCCCGACCCTGAAATCATCGCCGATTTGGGCCGCGCCGCGATGGAAGGTTTGCATGGTGGGGGTGTTGCGTCTGTAATCAAGCACATGCCGGGACATGGGCGGGCTGAAAGCGACAGTCACCTTGAATTACCGTTGGTGGATGCCGGCAAGCAGGCTTTGGCGCTCGACCTTGCACCTTTTATAGCCCTGAACGATGCCCCGATGGCGATGACGGCGCATATCCTGTTCGAAGCGTGGGACGACGCTCTGCCGGCGACGCAATCCCCAGCCATTATTCAACAGATTATTCGCGGGCAATGTGGGTTTGACGGGCTGTTAATGTCGGATGATGCCTCGATGAAAGCTCTGTCTGGCTCGCTTCAAGATCGGGCCCGGTTGGCGCTAGCGGCGGGGTGTGATGTTGCTATGTTGTGCAACGCCACCCTTGAGGATCGGCTGCTGTTTGCTGCGGCATGTCCTGATCTAAGCGGGAAGGCGTTGATGCGCGCTCATGCGGCACAAGGTGTGGCGATGATGCCAAAAGCTGCTTTCTCGATTCAGGAGACGTGGCGCGAGTTTGACGATCTGTTGCGGACCTACCCGCCGCCAATGCCGACACCGCAGCTTAAAATGGCTTAGGGGCCAATGCGTCCACCCGAGACCACAAGTATCGACCTTGAGGCTGTTGCCGCCGCTGAGGAGGCAGGAGCTGCGTTTGTGGTTGATCTGGACGGCTTTGAAGGGCCCTTGCACTTGCTCTTGTCGCTCGCGCGCGACCAGAAGGTCGATCTCGAGCGGATTTCGATTTTGAAGTTGGCCGACCAATATCTGGACTTTGTGGCGCAGGCCAAAGGTGCGCGGGTTGAGTTGGCGGCAGATTACTTGGTGATGGCCTCGTGGCTTGCCTATTTGAAAAGCCGCATCTTGCTGCCTAAGCCCGAGCGCCCGATTGATACATTGCCACTCGATGATTTTGCCGCGCATTTGGCCTGGCGTTTGAAGCGTTTGGAGGCGATGCGCGACGCGGCGGATGCGTTGTTTGGGCGTCCGATATTGGGCCAGGATGTGTTTGCGCGTGGCAGTGCTGGTGAGGGCAGTGTGTCCATTAACCCGGACTGGCAAGCTGATTTGATCGACCTTCTGCGAAGCTACGCCAAAGGACGAACCCGAAATGCGGGGCGAAAGCTCAGCGTGAAGCAATGGCCGGTTTATCCTATTGAGGAAGCTCGCCGCCGCATCGAAGGGGCATTACCGACGCTTCGAGAATGGTGTACTCTAGGCAGTCTGGCGCCGGAAACTGGGAGCTTTCGTGCGGGCCCACCGTCTGCGGCGTCGCGGTATGCAAGTTTGGTTTCGGCAAGTTTGGAGCTTGCGAAAAACGGGCGATTACAGGTGCAGCAAGAGGCAGCGTTTGGGCCGGTTTTTGTGCGCGCCACTCGGGATGCCGGTTCGTGAAGGCACCTGCCAACCCCCATGAAACCATGGCAAACATTGCCGACGCCGTAGCAAGCCTCGCGCGTGCACATCGGCGGATTGACCCTTTTGGCGAAACAGACGAGGACGCCAATCCTGATATCGGCCTTGCCAATGCACGCATGGTAGAGGCGCTGTTGTTTGCTACGCCGCACGCGCTTGATATCGCGGCCTTGGGGACCCGACTGCCGGAGGGGACAGACATTGGGCAAGCCTTGGCAACGCTGAAGCAGCTTTATGCCGGGCGCGGCGTAACACTTGTTGAAGTGGCTGGAAAATGGGCCTTTCGGACGGCGCCTGATCTCGCTTGGCTAATGAACGAAGTGCGCGTGGAGCCAAGGCGCTTATCGCGGGCGGCGCTCGAAACGCTGGCTGTCATTGCCTATCACCAACCCTGTACGCGGCCTGAGGTCGAAGAAATTCGCGGTGTCGCGGTCTCTAAGGGCACGTTGGATGTGCTGATCGAGATGGGGTGGGTCCGCCCTCGCGGGCGGCGGCGCGCGCCGGGAAAACCGCTAACCTTTGGAACAACTGAGGCATTTCTCATTCATTTTGGGCTTGGTAGTTTAGATGATCTGCCAGGCAAAGAGGATCTGAAGGCTGCGGGCCTGCTTGACGCAAGGCTTCCGCCGGACTTTGACGTGCCAAGGCCGTCGGGTGGTGTCGACAGTGATGAAGATGCTCTCGATCTCGACGGACCAGATTTCCATCAGGACTTTATGGCGGGATAGGGTCTATGTCGGATCCTTGAGTGCGCGCAGCATTACGCCTTGGATGCTGACCGTTTTGTGCGCACGTGCCGCTGAGTCTGCTGTTTCGCAAGTGTAGTGGGGTGGGCTATAAGCCCTTAAATCGTGTGCGGCACTGCCGCTCTGAAGGAGTTGATCGCATGGGTTCGTTCAGCATTTGGCATTGGCTCATCGTGGCCGTTCTCGTTGTATTGCTGTTTGGTGGCCGCGGTAAGCTGTCGGGCATCATGACTGATTTTGCGCAAGGAATCAAAGGTTTCCGTAAAGGTCTTGCTGATGAGGAGCCCGCCAAAGCGACCTCAGCTGACGACAGCAAAACCATTGAGGCCACTGTAACTCCGGCAAAAGACAAGACCGAGGCTTAAGCTGACGCGGGTCGGCACTCATTATGTTTGAGTCCATCGGTTTTTCCGAAATGCTGCTGATCGGCATCATCGCACTTGTTGTGGTGGGGCCGAAGGATTTGCCTCTGCTGATGCGCAAGGCTGGGCAAATGATGAACCGTGTGCGCGGTATGGCAGCCGATTTTCGCGCGAGCTTTGACGATATGGCGCGGCAGGCTGAACTCGACGAACTGCGCAGAGAGGTAGAGGCGCTGAAAACGATGCAGCCTCTGAATGACCTTAAAGAAGAATTTGAGAAACCGTTTGATTTCGATGGTCAGGGCAACCAAACGATCCATCTGGGGCCCTTGCCGGACAAAGCGTCACCGGCACCCGCGATCATTGAGGAAGCCGAGACCGTAGGTGCGACTGAACCAGACGCGCCATCCGTAAAGCCACCCCGGAAGCGTTCGCCGAAAGTGAAGGTGGGGCTCAGTGACCCGCAAAAATTGCCGGAACAAACGGCATGACCGCCAATTCCGTAATGCTGCCGCCTGATCCGCCGCTAAGCCCTGACGAAGCGGCCATCGAAGCGACGCGCGCGCCATTACTGGACCATTTGGCTGAATTGCGGACGCGCATGATATGGTCGATCGCCGCGATATTTGTGGGCTTCGGCGTTTGCTTTGCCTTTGCGCCGTGGATCTATCAGATCTTGTTGATGCCGTATGAGCAGGCTGTCCTTGCGGTGAAGGGGGCGGCGGCGCTCAAAGATACCACGATGATCTATACGGGGCCGCTGGAGTTTTTCCTCGTTAAGGTGAAACTGGCGCTGTTTGGTGGAATATTCGTTTCATTTCCCGTTATCGCGTTTCATGTTTATCGGTTTATCGCGCCGGGGCTTTACACGCATGAGCGGAAAGCCTTCACGCCATTCCTAATTCTGTCGCCACTTCTGTTTTTGCTGGGCGCGGCCATGGCTTATTATCTCGTGATGCCGATGCTGATGCAGTTTTCTTTGCGACAGGAGATACCGGGCAGCGCGGGCGGGGCCGCGGTTAGCTATCTTGGGAAAGTGGCTGATTATACGGGCACATTTACGATGCTGATCCTTGGGTTTGGCGTCTCTTTCCAGCTGCCCGTGGTGCAGGCGCTTTTGGGCCGGGCAGGCTTGGTGACTTCCAAGCAGATGATGGATGCAGGGCGCTATGCCATTGTCGGGGTGTTTGTGATTGCGGCTGTGGTGACCCCGCCCGATGTGTTCAGCCAAATCGCTTTGGGCGTTCCAATGGTGTTGCTCTACTATCTCGGTGTGTGGATCGTGAAACTGGGCGAAGGCAAGAACCAAGACGCCGAATAGCCTGCCGGGGCTGTTATCCAAAGCGAGCCACGCTGGACGGGCTAGCCAGAAGCGGGCTAGGAACCCCGCTGAGTGAGGCCCACCCATGCACGACATTAAAGCCATTCGCGAAACCCCAGATCACTATGTGACGGGGTGGAGAAGGCGCGATAGTGCGCTGAATCCTGTGCCAGACATCATGGCGCTGGATGAAAAACTGCGCGCGGCGCAGACGACGCGGATGGTTGCCGAAGCCGACCGGAACGCTGCATCCAAGGCCATCGGCGCCGCTAAAGCGCAAAAGAATGAGGCCGAAGCGGCGCGCCTTATGGACGTTGTTTCGACCGCTAAGGCGACTATTGAAGCAGCGTCAACAACAGAAGGCGACGTCGGCTCAGCGCTTTTCGACCTACTTGCGGCTTTGCCCAACATTCCTGCCGTGGATGTGCCGGATGGTCCTGACGAAACGGCCAACCAGTTGGCGCGCACGCACGGCGAACCGACCGTACTTACGTTTGAACCACGCGACCATGTCGACCTTGGCGAAGGCCTTGGCATGGTTGACTTTGAGGCTGCTGCGCGGATTTCCGGGGCGCGGTTTGTGGCGACGAAGGGCCAAATTGCACGCCTGCATCGCGCGCTGGGCCAGTTTATGCTGGATATGCACACTGCGCCTGAATCCAATGGATTAGGCGGTTATCTTGAGGTTGATCCACCGGTTCTGGTGCGAAGCGAAGCGCTTTTTGGTACTGGCCAATTGCCGAAATTCGCCGATGATCTGTTTCATACCGCCGATGATCGATGGCTGATCCCAACGGCTGAAGTGTCGCTGACGAATTTGGTGCGCGAACAAATTTTGGCGGAAGAGGAATTGCCGCTGCGGTTCTCAGCGCTGACGCCGTGTTTCCGTGCGGAGGCAGGGTCGGCTGGTCGGGATACACGTGGGATGATCCGGCAGCATCAGTTCTGGAAAGTGGAACTCGTATCCATCACCAGTCCCGAAGCGTCAAATGCCGAGCATGAGCGTATGACGGGGTGTGCTGAAGAGGTGCTGAAGCGGCTTGGCTTGCCTTATCGCGTGATGATGCTGTGCACCGGCGATATGGGTTTTGGGGCGCAAAAGACCTTCGATATAGATGTGTGGCTGCCGGCCCAGAATACTTATCGGGAAATCTCGTCGTGCTCGAATTGCGGGGACTTTCAAGCGCGCCGGATGAATACGCGGTTCCGCGCGAAAGGCGAGAAAAACACACGGTTCGTCCATACACTGAACGGCTCTGGCCTTGCGGTCGGAAGGACGCTGGTGGCGGTGATGGAGAATTACCAACAAAGCAATGGAACGATTGCGGTTCCTAATGCCCTACAGCCCTATATGGGCGGCCTGAAGGTTATTGGCGCGTGAGAATTTTGCTGACCAATGATGATGGCATTCACGCGCCGGGCTTAACCGTTCTGGAGAGGATTGCCTGCGAACTCTCGGATGATGTTTGGATAATTGCCCCTGAGGTCGAGCGCTCTGGGGCGTCTCGGGGCGTGACACTAACCGACCCCATCCGTGTTCGGGCGCTGGGGGAGAAACGGTTTGCGACGACGGGAACACCGACAGACTGTGTGATCCTGGGGATGCAGGAACTGATTAGTGGGAAAATGCCTGATTTGGTGCTTTCCGGTGTGAACAGAGGGCAAAATATCGCTGAAGATGTTACGCTTTCTGGAACAGTGGCGGGCGCGCTTCAGGGGATGCAATTGGGGGTTCCCTCGATTGCCCTGTCTCAGGCGACAAATTTTCGCCAACCGGGTTCTGTGCCCTGGGAAACAGCGCAGGCCCATGGCGCGCGCGTAATCCGTTCGGTTCTGAAAGCGGGCTGGCCACAAGACGTTGTGATCAACATAAACTTTCCTGATTGTGAGCCCGAGGATGTGGGTGCCGTTGAGATAACGCGACAGGGCGCGCGGGATGAAATGATCTTGCGGGCGCAGCGTCGGGATGATCCACGCGGGAACGCCTATTATTGGTTGGGGTATCAAGGAAAACTGTCTCTGCCACCGGCTGGAACTGATCTGCTGGCGATTTATGAGGGGCGCATTTCAGTGTCGCCGCTGCATATCGATCTTACCCATCAAAAGACCTTGGCGGCACTCCAAACGAGTTTTGCCGCCGAAATGGCTGGTCCATGAATGAAAGCAGCGACGATACGGCGCGGGCGCGCCTTGTCTTGGCGCTTCGGCGCGCGGGCTTAGCCGACCCGCGCGTGCTTGATGCGATTGAACGAACCCCGCGCGACGTTTTTGTGCCCGATATGTTCAAGCCGCAAGCTTGGGATGACGCGGCGCTTCCAATTGAGTGTGGGCAAACGATCTCACAGCCCTTCGTAGTTGGTGCCATGACGGCAGCCTTAGAGCCGGATGCACGCCACAAGGCTTTAGAAGTAGGCACAGGCTCCGGCTACCAAACGGCCATTTTGGCGCGTCTCGTCAGACGCCTTTACACCATTGAACGCTATAAGACTTTGTCGATTGCTGCCGAAGCCCGGATAAAAGCGTTACGGATCACGAACGTGATCACGCGAGTGGGGGATGGTGGCTTGGGCTGGGCACAACAGGGACCGTTTGATCGGATTCTGGTGACCGCAGCCTCACCGACGCGGCCTGATGCTTTGCTCGATCAATTAGCCCCGGGTGGCGTTTTGGTAGTTCCGGTTGGGGCCGGGCATGTGCAAGAATTACTGCGTTACCGGCTGCGAGATGACGGCGTCATTGAGGAAGAAAAGCTGATGGACGTTCGCTTCGTACCTCTACTGCCGGGTATCGCACGCGACGCGTAAGGTTGATTAGGGCTTGACTTCGGGTCGCCGTCAGTGAACATAAAGCGAACATTGGGGGCTCTATGCGGATATCCGGCAAAATTGATTATGTTGAGCTGGCGAGCCCAGCACACGATGAAACCAAGGCGTTCTACGGTGCTGCGTTTGGCTGGAAGTTCCTCGATTACGGGCCAAGCTATGCGGCGTTTGAAAATGCCGGGATCGATGGTGGGTTTGATCAAGATGCCGATTTGGAGGCAGGCTATGAGACTTCGCCAAGGCCGCCCTTAATCATCCTCTACGCCGATGATTTAGAGGAAGTCGAGGCGACGATTATCGCCTGTGGCGGCACGATTAAAAAGCCAATCTTTTCGTTTCCAGGCGGGCGGCGCTTTCACTTTCTTGACCCGTCAGGCAACGAAATGGCGGTTTGGTCTGAGATTTGATCTCGCGGCATTCTGCTTGTTGGTAACGTGATTAACAAAAGCAAAACTGCTTCGTGCGATAGGGGTGCATGAACCGTCGCCAAGCTCTCCTGTTATCCTTTGCATTGCTATTGCCGTCTTCGGTTTTGGCGCAGAATGCTGCTGCGGCTACGACGACGGTCGGCAGTGGCGAAACGCTTTTTCAGATTGCGGAGCGCACTCGCCAACCGGTTCGGGCATTGATCGACGCCAACCGTTTAGTTCCGCCCTATGATCTAAGGGCTGGGCAGGCTTTGCGGCTGCCGCCGGCAAAAGTTCATATCGTCAAGTCCGGCGAGACAATCCAAGATATTGCTAAGCGCTACTCAATCGATATGAGGAGCTTGGCTGTTTTCAACGGTTTGCCAAAGCCTTATGCTGTAAAGATCGGGCAGCGGATCAACTTACCTTCTCTCGTGCGAGATCGGTATACGGGGCTTGAGCCACAGGACCTTGCGGCTGTTTTGTCGGCTGAGATAGCGCGGGGAAAGACTGTAAGCGGTGGGGCGCCGCCCCCAGCAAAACCTTCGACGCCTGCGACTAAAGGCTCGCCAACCATAGCGCCGAAAAACACCGTGCCGGGGCCCACAACACCGCCCATTGCGCGCCCAACAACGAAACCGCCTGTTTCAAAAAATCCAACAACGCCGACGTCGCCGACTAAGCCTTCAACCCAAGCACCCGCGAACCCGATTAGCCCCGGGCAATTTACGTGGCCCGTACGCGGCGACATCCTGTTGGGCTTTGGCCCAAAGCCCGGTGGAGCGCGCAACGATGGGATCAATATCGAAGCCCAAGAAGGCACACCGTTTCGTGCCGCGGCAGACGGGCAAGTGGCCTATGTAGGCAATCAGTTGGTTGGTTTTGGTTGGCTGATCCTTATCAAGCACACGAGCGGCTTTATTACGGCTTACGCGCATGCCAGCTCGGTTGCAGTGCGGGAAGGCCAAAGCGTTCGCAAGGGCGACCTTATAGGTAATGTGGGCGCGACCGGCCGCGTTAACCGCCCGCAGCTTCATTTTGAGATTCGCCAGGGCACCAAGCCAGTTGATCCGCTGCGGTTTCTGCGCGGCTGAATCGCCTTTGGAGGGCGTTTACGCCGCTTCGCGGCCGGCCCCTTGCTCAGCCTGCATCCGAAGTTTCCAAAACCGCATGGCACGCTGAGCGGCTTCGACGGTTACGTCATTATACAGACGGCCAAGGTTTTCGGCCTCGGTCATCTTACTTCCATCGCCGCATCCTAAAGCGACAAGCGTAACAAAGAGTGCCCGATCAAGGTTTGATGCACGGCACGCGATGGCGAGACCATCCATATCACCGCTTTGGAACAAGCGTCGCGTTGTTTCGTAGTCCAGCCCTGTGGTTGCGGCAAAGGCTAGGTGGAACTTAGTTGTCTCGCGGTCTCTGCAAAGCCCTGCAAGCACCGAGGGCGAAAGCTTTTTTGTCTTGATAGATATTTGAACCCAACGGTCGGCGTCGAGATAGTCATCGGGCAAGGCGCCGACCGAAACAGCGACGCGCGTGCGGGCTTTGGACATTGCATCCTCGACCTCGGCGGGTGTCATGGTAGCGTTACGCTCCATGATTTCTGCTCGCAACGGCCCTTCAACAACAAGGTAAAGCTCGTTGAGGAGGTCAGCCGGGATGTCCATGCGATGGACGATTGGGCGATGCAAGTCTGGATTTGTGAGCGCGCGGTCGGTGATAACTTCAAAGGTGTCGCGCGAGAAACGCGCACCAGTGTTTTCGAGCAACGAGCCAACGACTGTATCGTTACCGTGGTTTACCAAGGCTTCCGATACGCGCTCACTGACGACGGGGCGTTGCGTTACCGCCATTTGATATTCATGGCCGCGCTTTTCAACGACACTGACTAAGTCGTCATCCGTCAGAACACTAGAGCGGCGCAGAATTGGCGCTGCCACGCTAATGTCGTCATGGGCAAGTTTTACAGCGAGTTGGCGCGGAGTGTTCGCAGCCGGTGCGAACCGACGGGCGAGTTCGGCACGCACTTCGGTATCAAGCTCAAAAGCGACTTTCGAGAGAACCTCACCGAACATGTCGATCTCGGTTGAAGAGCGATTGCTCTCCACGAAAAACAGGTCCGTTACATCGCGGAGGAGCGAGCGACGGGTTTCGCTGGAGCCTTCTTTCGCCAATTCAATGAGCTTAGCGTAGTTTGAAGCGGAGGCGGGCACGTTTAGTCCTTTTGGCGCTATTGCCCCTACATCATGCATAGGCAGCGTAAACAAACGGTGCAGGCAGCCTGCTAAAGTTGATGATTGGCTGACTTTTTCTGATCAAGCCGTCCGGCGGCCTTTATCAATCGACGTGAACACACTAACTGAAACGTTTAAGTTTATTGGCAGGTCCGGGCTCTTCATGGGCCGGATTAGGAATCTGTACACGTGGCGCAAGACCCCTATGGCGTTCTAGGCGTTGCCCGTACCGCAACGCATGATGAAATTCGTAAGGCTTACCGAAAGCAGGCCAAGCTTTATCACCCCGATTTGAAGCCAAATGACAAGGTTTCAGAGGAAAAATTCAAGGCGGCCGGAACGGCGTTCGGCATTATCGGCGACGAAGAAACCCGAGCGAAGTTTGATCGCGGCGAAATTGATGCGGATGGAAACCCTAAAGCACCGGCAGGATTCCGCCCCGGTGGACCAGGCGGTTTTGGTGGCTTTGGTGGTGGCCAAGGCGGCACGCCGCCTGAGTTCGAGGATCTTTTCGCGGATCTTTTTGGCGGTCGACGCGCTGGCCCTGTGCCCACAAAGGGCGAGGACATCCGCTTCGTAATGGATGTTAGTTTCGTTGAGGCCATTACCGGCGGGAAGCGTACCGTAACGTTCAATGATGGCCGAAAGGTGGAGGTGTCTATTCCGGCTGGCGTGGAAACGGGTCAAACCTTGCGTGTGCGCGGGCAGGGAAATCCCGGCCGCGCGCGGGGCCCCGCTGGCGATGCGCTTGGCGAAGTGCGCGTTGGCGGCCATGCCTTCTTCAAGCGAGACGGCGACGATGTACGGCTAGAGTTGCCAGTTTCATTGGTTGAGGCTGTTGAGGGAGGGAAGGTGGCTGTGCCGACGCCAACGGGTACAGTGACGCTCACGGTTCCGCCGAACTCATCATCTGGTGCTACTTTGCGCCTAAAGGGGCGCGGGGTCGCAAAGGCTGGAAAACCCGGTGATCTCTTTGTGCGCTTGTTGGTGATGCTGCCTGAAAAGCCCAATGCACAATTGGCAAGCTTCTTGGCGAGTTGGGACAGTCGTGGTGAATTACCAGCGAGACCGCGCGAACCGTGATCGCTTATAGACCCTCAGGCAGGGCGAATGTTAGCGCTTGGTATCGTTCAAGCCTTGTTCAGATGGTTCACGCTAGGCTGATGTCATGAAGCGAATTGTGTTCTCTGTTGCGGTTTTGGCGTTGCTCGGATGCCCTGCCTTCGCGCAGTCGCCGTTCGGCTCGACTTTTGCGCCGGATACCGCGCGCGATGCCGTTCGCGAAGGACGCCAGATTCCGCTCCGCGATATTGCCCGCCGGATAAAGGCGCAGGTTCCCGGTGAAATGCTTGACGCTGAGTTGGTGAGCGAAGATGGCCGCGGCGTTTATCACATTAAATGGATCACGCCTGATGGGCGGCGGATTGATTTTACCGTCGACGCCAGCTCGGGCACGATCTTGAGCCAGCGAGGAGCTTGAGCCATGCGCGCACTTGTTGTCGAAGATGATCGTGACCTCCGCCGCCAGATTGCCCGTGCGCTGGAAGATAGCGGCTATGCCGTAGATGTGGCGGCTGATGGTGAGGAAGGCTGGCATCTGGGCGATACCGAGCCTTATGACGTCATCGTTTTGGATTTGGGCTTGCCGGAAATGGATGGCATTTCAATTTTGGAACGCTGGCGTGGTGACGGGAAAGTAACGCCTGTCTTGATCCTGACGGCGCGGGATAGATGGTCTGAAAAGGTGGCGGGCTTCGATGCCGGTGCTGATGATTATCTAACAAAGCCGTTTCATGTTGAGGAGCTTTTGGCGCGCTTGCGGGCCTTGGTTCGCCGTGCGGCTGGCCATGCGTCGGCGGCGCTGGAGCTTGGTAATTTGCGCTTGGATACGCGATCGTCGCGGGTTTCGGTGGCTGGCCGACCAATAAAACTAACGTCGCATGAATTTCGATTGCTGTCCTATATGATGCACCATCAGGGTCGTGTTGTTCCGCGCGGCGAATTGATCGAGCATATCTATGATCAGGATTTTGATCGCGATTCCAATACGATCGAGGTGTTTGTTGGCCGGCTCCGTAAGAAGATAGGCCCCGATCGCATCGAAACCGTGCGGGGGCTTGGCTATCGCGTATTGGACCCGGAAAGTGACGCGGACGCACCGTTGACGTGACCAAGCTTAATCGCTTTCGATTTGACTTGAGCGGTTCAGAATCCATTGCGGGCCGCTTGGTTCGGGGTGCTACGCTGTGGAGCTTGCTCGTTCTCGCGGTGACGGGATGGGGGCTGGGCGCACTTTATCGGCAGGCTACACTCAAAGCCCTCGACGCTGATCTTGCCATTGTAGTTGAAAGTGTTCTCGCAGCCACGGAAGTTGACCCCGCCGGAAATTTGAAGATCACCCGGATACCAACCGATACACGTTTTCAAAGGCCGCTTTCAGGACGGTATTGGGAAGTCGGAACACTTCACGCCAACGCTTTGGAAGCTATACCAGAATTGCGGTCTCGCTCTTTATGGGATGAGGTGATCCCTTGGAATCCGGCGACACTCGATGAATTTGCAAAGTCTCCCGGTGATACAATTTTTGTAGACGGCATTGGCCCTGAAGGAGAGCCGTTGCGGCTTGCTGGGCGCGCCGTGAAGTTTCCCGATGTTGCCGATTTGGTGATTGTGGCGGCGGCGGCAGACCGACGCGCAGCGGATAACGCAGCAGGCCAATTTACACTGACTGTGATTGTAGCGCTGATCGGCCTTGCGGCGGGTTTGTTGGCCGCGATCATCATTCAAGTTCGTGTAGGGCTGGAACCCCTGCGACGGATGGGAACCGATTTGGCCGCTATCCGTGAAGGGACGCGCGACCGGCTGGATGAGGCGGCACCGCGCGAGCTTGCGCCGCTGGCGCGCGAGCTAAACGCACTAATCGACCACAATAAGGAAGTTGTTGAGCGCGCGCGCACGCACGTTGGCAATCTCGCGCATGCGCTAAAGACGCCGATCTCGGTCTTGATGAATGCTGCTCGCGAGCCGGAGCCCGTTGAAGGGCCTTCGACTTTGCGGGTGCTGGTGACCGAGCAAACCGAAACCATGACGCGGCAAGTGGAGCATTACCTGCAACGAGCGGCGGCAGCGGCGAGGGCAGAAACGTTAGGTGCGCGCACGGCAGTTGACCCTGTGGCCAATGAAATCGTGCGGACGCTAACGAAACTCTACGGACCACAAGGCGTTACGCTGACACTGAAATGCGCCAGCGGCCTCGTGTTTAGGGGCGAGCGCCATGATTTTGAGGAATTGCTTGGCAACATAGCAGAGAATGCCTGCAAATACGGTGGCGGCACGGTGACGATCGACATCGCGCCGACGGATTCTGGCTGGATGGAAGTGCTTGTTGAGGATGATGGCGATGGCCTCAGCAAAAACCAAATGGCTGCGGTCTTGAAACGCGGCGCACGCTTGGATGAAAGCGCCCCCGGCGCGGGCCTTGGGCTTTCGATTTGCGTCGAGTTGGCAAAGGCCTATGGCGGCGTGTTGAATCTGGAGGCAAGCGATCTGGGAGGATTGGGCGTTCGGCTTCGCTTGCCCGTGACAACGCTTTGAATCGTCTGTTTTCGTTAAACCCGCCCTTAACCAGCCTTGTGCCATTCTTTCATTAGAAATGGTGCAAAATTCCGATGGATGGACTTTCCCCCGAGAAAAAAGCGGCGCTGCAGCGATTGCTGGCAGAGCTTCCGCCTGCAGCTCAAGCAAAATTGATCGAAGTTTTTGAGCGTGAGCGCTTAGTGCCGGACGCAACTGGTGCGGCTGATGGCGTGTTGTCGACGCTGCGTGATGCTGGGGCTAAAGCAAGCCCGCTCGCAAAACGCCCCACCTCGCCGGAGCGTGCTTTTTTTGAGCCCATCGATACGCTTTTTGAAACCGCAGTGGATGGAAAGCTGCTGCCGGGATCGTTTGATCGCGCGCACATTCGCCCAATTTGGAATTGGCTGCGCCGGAACATTGCACCCGAAGTGGTTCAGCAAGCTGAGGCTGACATTAGTCAAGAAGCGCTGCGTGGGAACACTGTTGCAGTAAACCTTGCGGCAGAAACGTTGCGCGATTTTGGCGTAACCGCGCTCTCGCGCCTCTATGATCCTGAGAACCGGGTGATCGCGCAGGACGAAGGGCTGACGGATTCGGAATTGCAGTCTGCAATCCGCCTTGGCGACGTTTTGCTGGCCGAGCGCCAAGCCCGCACGGCCCTCCAGACGCTGGCCTATAGCTCCAATGATCTGACAGAGGCACAAGCGGCAAGCATACATAATGCTTACCGACCGCTGACCGAGCGGCGCGACAACAGTTCAACGGCGCTGTTGATTTTGGTGATGACGCGGCTTCGTCGGCCATGGCAAATTTTCCGCCTGGTGCGGCGTATTCATCCGGCGGGGAATGATAAAGTTCTCGATTTGACAGATTTTGCCGTTTTCGGAACCCGTATTCTTGACCATTTGGAACGGGTTTCCCAACCGCTTTTGGCGGCGGGTCGCGATGGCGCCGCTATTGATGCGACCGCGATGATTACTGCCGTTGAGGCCTATAATGCTTTTGTGTCCGGGTTTATGCGCGAGTTCGATGCCGAGCGCGATGGGCCTTGGGGACGGCGCCTTAGCGAAATACGCCGAAATGTGGCGAATGCATTGGAGGCGGTGGCAGATCGGGCTTCGGCGCTTATGGACGATGCACTGCCGGTTGTGCGGGCGCGGATCAAAAACGTCGGCGTAATTGACCATGCCAAACTAACGGCCAAGGTTTCAGAGGCTGATGTTCGCAATTGCGCCGAGCATGTTCGGTTTGTTCAAGCTACGCGATTGACCGCAGCGGCTGCCGGATTTGGCGCGGCACGTGAAAAGGCGTTGAAGGAAATCGGTTTGCACCTCGGCAAGTTCCAAGATGGCGTGTTGGAGCAGATGGGCAATCCGCAAACGCGAGCTCTGGCGCAAAGCTGGGTCCCGTGGATCCAGATCGTGACTGAAGCATTGGAAGGCAAGGACGCGGCAGCCATTTTCCAGCGGCGCGCGAAGGCGGCCTAGTCCGCACCCCCGAGGCATTGCAGCGCAGGCACAAGGGCATGACCGCGGGCGCGTTCGTGCTATTTAAGAGGCGATGGATACCGCTTCTGCCCCTTTTTTGCCGTTTGGCGTTTTCGCGATTGCCGCTGCTTTAGCAGCTTTGGCGGCGGTTTGGATTCTGAACCGGGCCTTGCGCGCGCCCGCGCCGGAGATTGATCCCGAAACAAGAGTGTATCGCGATCAACTCGCCGAGCTTGATCGTGATCTAAGCGATGGCCGCATTACGCAAAGCGGGTTGGACGGCGCGCGATTGGAAATTGGCCGACGGTTAGCGGCCTTAGCGACGCGCGCACAGCCCTTAACGGATAAACCAGCGGGAAAACAAGCAATCGCAATCCTTGCCGCTGCTGTAGCTCTTAGCACCGGGGCAATCTATTTGGCGACTGGCAACCCGAGCTATGGGGATCAGCCCTTTGAGGCCCGTCGCGAAGCTTTGCTGGCGCGCTCGGCAACCAGCCTGAACGATCAAGAGTTAATCGCTTTGCTGCAGGCCGACGCACAAAAGAACAAGCAGGACCCACGTCCGCATTTCTTTCTGGGTCAAGTGTTGGCGTCGCAGGGACGCGATAGTGATGCGATCCGCGCCTTTCAGGCGGCCCTTCGGCGGGACCCAAAGTCTGCCGATGCGTTGGTGGGGGCCGGCGCCTCTTTAGTCCGGTTGGCTGACGGTAACATTGGGCCCGAAGCTTTAGGGGCTTTCCAGGCGGCAAAAGCGCTGGAACCAAAAGCGATGTTGCCAAATTTTTATCTGGCGCTGGCGCAATGGCAAGCCGGCGACAAAGCGGTAGCCCTGAATTCATGGCGTGAGCTTTGGGCTGAACTACCCGCAAATGGGCAGGAACGGTTTGAGCTTTCGGTTCGGGTCGCGCAGTCGCTATCGGTGCTGGACCGTGGGCCCGGCGCGCAAGGCATGGCGAACATGGCCGCAATGTCGGCTGCCGATCGCGGAAACATGGTGGAGGGTATGCTGAACCAGCGCGCTGATCGATTGCAATCTGATCCGCGCGATCTTGGCCTCAGGCTCTCACTCGTTCGCGCCACAGTGGCTATGGGGCAGCGGCAACGGGCGGCGGACCTGCTGGACCAAGGCACGGCATTGTTTTCAGGTGATGCCTTTGTTCAGGCGGTGTTTCTTGCGGCACGCGGCGGGCTGTTGGGTCCTTCTGAACCATCTGCCGCTGCAGCGGCGCAATAACAATGGCGACATCGGGCCCGAAAAACTTACCCGGCCTCACGCGGCTTGGAGCTTTGAGCGCTATACCTTCACCTTGAGTCATGACTCGACCGAACAGCATTTTGGGACTGCAATGCGCAAGCGCGACAAACGACTGATCTTCATCGTAATCGGGGCAACCCTGATGGGCGGTGCCATCGCCTTTGCGTCCGTTGCCCTACGCGATACGGTTTCGCTGTTTTATGGCCCCAGTGATGCGGTGAAGGCGAATTTGAGTGCAGGAACATCGGCGCGTATTGGCGGGCTTGTGGCGGCAAATACCGTTGTTCGCGGGCAAGACGGCAAAGTCGATTTTGTGGTGACCGATGGCAAGGCCGATTTGAAAGTGTCCTATCAGGGCGTGTTGCCAGATTTGTTTCGCGAAGGGCAGGGCGTGATGGCTGAGGGGCGTTTCGTTGGGCCTGCTACGTTTAAGGCCGACCGTATCTTGGCGAAACACGACGAGAACTACATGCCGAAAGAGGTCGTCGAGGCGTTGAAGAAGTCCGGCGAGTGGCGGCCAGCTGAAGCCGCCAGTGCTGTCGGCAATGGCTACAAACCAACATGACCGTCGAGATAGGGTATTTCCTTGCGCTTTTGGCGTTCGTTGCCAGCTTGGCACAGTCCGGAGCGGGCCTATGGGCGGGGCACAAGCGGGATATTCGGCTGGCAGCGGCTGCGACCGGGGCTGCCGAAGTCGCGTTTGTGGCAGCGCTGGGATCGTTTGCTATCTTGGTTTCCGCGTTCGTTCGATCGGATTTTTCGGTTGAGAATGTTGCGAATAACTCTCACACGCTGAAGCCATTGATTTACAAAATTGCCGGAACGTGGGGCAATCACGAAGGCTCTATGCTGTTGTGGTGTCTGGTGGCGTGCGGTTTCGGGGCAGCTTTGGCGCGGTTTCGAGGGTCGCTGCGATGGGATTTGCGCGCGCGGGCGGTGGGCGTTCAAGGCCTTATTGCTGCGATGTCATTGGCGTACCTGATTTTTGCATCGAACCCGTTTGTCAGGCTTGATCCCGCCCCGTTGCAAGGGGCAGACCTTAACCCGCTTTTGCAAGACCCCGCTTTGGCGATCCATCCCCCGATGCTTTACTTTGGCTATGTCGGGTTTTCCGTGGTGTTTTCGCTGGCGATTGCGGCATTGCTGGAAGGCAAAGTTGATGCGGCTTGGGCGCGCTGGGTTCGCCCATGGGCATTGGCCAGTTGGGCCTGCTTAACCGTTGGCATCGCATTGGGGTCGTATTGGGCCTATTACGAGCTTGGTTGGGGCGGTTGGTGGTTTTGGGACCCGGTCGAAAACGCGAGCTTTATGCCGTGGTTGCTCGGGACAGCGTTATTGCACTCCGCTATTGTGACAGAGAAGCGCGGCGCGTTGGTTTCATGGACTATTTTGCTGGCGATCTTAACGTTTTCTCTGTCGCTTTTGGGGACGTTCCTCGTACGGTCGGGGGTTTTGACGTCGGTGCATGCGTTTGCCCTGGATCCAGAGCGCGGTGTTTGGATTTTGCTGATCCTGGGGCTGACCACAGGGCTAGGGTTGGCGCTTTATGCATGGCGTGGCCCGAAGCTAGGGCAGGGGTCGGGGCTTTTTGCGCCGATTAGCCGGGAAGGCGCGCTCGTCCTCAACAATCTGTTCTTAGCGGTTGCGACGGCGACGGTTTTGATCGGGACGCTTTATCCATTGGTGGCGGAATCGTTGTTTAAGCAAACGCTTTCAGTCGGTCCGCCATACTTTAATTTGACCTTCACACCGATCATGGGCGCTTTGTTTCTTATATTGCCGCTGGCCCCGTTCATGGCGTGGAAACGCGGCGATGTGGCGGGGGCCTTCCAGCGGGTTTGGATGGTTGCCGTTTTGGCTGTGTGCGGTGGCTTAGTGACGCTGGCCTTCACGGGTGCCAAAGTTTTGGTCGCCATTGGTTTTGCAATTGGGCTATGGCTGCTCCTCGGCGCGCTTTGGGAAGTGGCAGAGCGGGTGCGTATGTTCCGGGTGCCATTTTCAGAAGTCGGTCGGCGTTTTGCTAGGCAGCCCCGTGGCGCGTGGGGAATGACGCTGGCACATGCCGGCTTGGGCATCTTTGTGATCGGGGCCGTTGCTGAGACGGGGCTGAGATTTGAACAAACGGCTTCTTTGCAGGTCAACCAATCGCTGGTTTTCGCTGGGCGTACCGTGACTTTACAGGGGGTCGCTCCGGTTGAAGGCCCGAACTATTATGCTGATCGGGCAAGCTTTGCGGTGAAGGCACCGCATGGGCCGGTGGTTTTGATGGAGCCGGAGCGGCGCTTTTATCCCGCTGCCAATATGCCGACGACGGAGGTTTCTATCCGGTCATCCTTTGCCGGTGACTATTATGTAACTCTCGGCGATCCGGTATCGAGCAACGGCGTAACAGCGTGGACGGTGCGTTTGTATTGGAACCCGCTTGTGCATCTAATTTTCATTGGTTGCGCGTTTATGACCTTGGGTGGTGTGGTCAGCCTATTTGACCGGCGCTTGAGAATTGCGGCGCCCGCTGGCGCCCGGCGCAAAGCTGTCATGGCAAAGGACAGTGCGGCATGAAGCGTTTGGTGCTTGCCATTGTTCTTCTAGCAAGCCCAGCATTGGCTGTTTCGGTGCCTGAGCGTCCTCTGCAAGACCCAACCCTTGAGGCGCGCGCCCAAAAGCTGGCGGATGAAATTCGCTGTGTGGTGTGCGAAAACGAGCCGGTTTCACAGTCGAGTGCCGATATTGCTGTCGATATGCGCCATGTCATTCGGGATCGGATTGCGGCTGGGGACAGTGACAACCAAGTCCGAAACTACTTTGCCGATCGCTATGGCGATTTCGTTTTGCTGAACCCCCGGGTGACGCCCGCAACTTGGGTGCTTTGGGGCGCACCCTTTATGTTGATCGCTCTCGGGGGTTTGTTTCTGCTGATGCGGTCACGCGTTCCTGCTGAGGGCAGTGACGAAGATGACGATGCGGCCAAGCAAGCGCTTAAAGCGCTGGATCAAAAATAGCGGCTAACGAGGCTTCGGCGTAGCGGGCCGCCCGGGATTGATCAACAGACTGGGTTAGGCCAGCTTGTAAGCGGCCCTGCAGAACGCGACCTGCGCACATTTCCAACTTTATTTGGAGGATTAAACATGGCTGAAATGCACACGGCTCTCGTACGCGAAAATGGTTTTGGCCGGTTCCAAAACGAGGTCTCTATCAATGGTCATTCCTTGATTGCTGATGAGCCTGCATCGTTGGGCGGCGACGATCAGGGGCCTTCTCCGTATGAGTTTTTGGCGGCGGGGTTGGGGGCGTGCACCTCTATGACGCTTCGAATGTATGCCGAGCGCAAGAACCTTGAAGTCGTCCGGATTGCCTGCCTTGTGACGCACACCAGAAAGCCACTTGATCCCCCGGTAAATGGCCGCGCTGAAGTGGACGTGTTTACGCGAACGATCACTATCGAAGGAAATTTCGGCGAAGAATCGCAAAAACGGATGCTGGACATCGCCAATCGTTGCCCCGTCCACCGAACTTTGACGGCTTCCTCAATTGTTGAGACGGTTTTGGCGTGAGGCCGCTGATAACATTCCTGTTCATTACCGTTTCTTCAGAAATCGTCCATAGTCGTGATAGGTTCGATGCTCCATATAGGGTGCAAGAGGGGCTAACCCGCGAATGGAATCACTCATGAACGCTGTTGGAGAACAAAACCGCATGACAAGTTCAACCAAGACCTGGCTGCGTGGTGCTGTAGCTGGGCTGGCACTGGTATCGATGTTTGGCGCGGGCGCTTTGCTGGCGCCTTATGCGGTGACCGCACAACCCATCCAAGTGGCCCCCCCGAAAGCCGCGGCTACCCTGCCAAGCTTTGCCGATCTGGTTGATCGGGTCTCGCCTGCTGTTGTGTCCATCTCAGTGGTTACCCAAGCCAAGCCATCAGGCGCGGCGTCTATTCCCGGCTTTGAAGATTTGCCGCCCGAATTGCAGCGTCGATTTCAAGGGCAAGCGCCTCAGCAACCCCGCGAAGGGCGCGGTGGCGGCTCTGGCTTCTTCATCACATCGACTGGCCATATCGTGACCAATAATCACGTGGTTGAGGATGCCAAAGAGATCACCGTTACCCTGAAAGACGGCCGTGAGTTTGAAGCCAAAGTTGTTGGCACCGACGAGCGTTCAGACCTTGCCGTTCTCAAGGTGGAGGGCAAAGATTTCCGTTATGTCGAGTTCGATACTGCGGTTGAGCCGCGCGTCGGGGATTGGGTTATTGCCATTGGCAACCCATTTGGCCTTGGCGGAACAGCGACGGCTGGCATCGTTTCGGCTGAGGGTCGTGACTTGGGTGGTCAATACGCAAACTTTATTCAAATCGACGCGCCAATTAACCCGGGAAACTCCGGCGGCCCAGCGTTTGATCTGAATGGGCGCGTGATTGGCGTGAACTCAGCTATTTTCACGCGCACCGGTGGCAATGTGGGGATTGGTTTCGCCATTCCAGCACGACTTGCCAACGACGTGACCCAACAATTGATGAAATCCGGCAAGGTTTCGTACGGTTGGCTGGGCGTGACCATTGGCGATTTGAATAAGGAAATCGCGGAGGGCTTTGGATTGACCGGCACGAAGGGTGCGTTGATCCAGTCCACGACGCCGGGCGCACCGGCCGCCAAGGCAGGCTTGAAGCGCGGCGATGTAGTGACCCTGTTTAACGGTGTTGCCGTTGCTGATGCGAGCGATTTGACGCGGAAAGTAGGGTCTACCCCAGCAGGCAAGACGATCAAGCTGGGCGTATATCGCGATGGCGGCATGCGCACGATTGATGTTGTGGTTGGCCAGCGCCCATCGGAAGCGCAACTCGCCGATGGCACCGACGCAACGCCGGATACACCCGAGGAGGTGGCACCCGCTTCAGGGCCACTGGGGCTTACCTTGAAGCCAATGACGCCGGAAGATCGCACGCGCTTGCGTCTGTCGCCAGAAGATAATGGCGTGCTGATTACCGATGTTGAGGATGGTTCGCCCGCCGATACACGCGGCTTGCAAGCAGGCATGGCTATTCTTGAGGCGGGGCAACGCCCAGTAAAAACGGTGGCAGACTTTGCGGCCGCCGTTGATGCAGCAAACAAAGCCTCGCGAACAACCATCACGTTGTTTGTGCAGCGTCAGCAGGGTGGTGGCGCTTACGTTGCCATTCCGTTGAAGAAGTAAATACTTCCGGGGCATCATCCCTTGGTGGGGTGATGTCCCTTTGGAAACGAGGGAGGCCGCCATGCGCGTGCTGATCGTCGAGGATGCTGCTGAGACCGCAGCCTATATGAAACGTGCGCTTGAAGAGGCGGGCCATGTGGTCGATGTGGCCGGGGATGGCCCATCGGGCGAGGCGATGGCGCGCTCTGGCGCGCACGACGTGTTTGTTTTTGACCGCATGCTGCCAAAGAAAGATGGCGTGAGCATCGTTCGCGAGCTCCGCGCCTCCGGCAGCCTGACGCCTGTTTTGTTTCTGTCGGCGCTCAATGAAGTTGAGCATCGCGTTGAGGGTCTGAATGCGGGTGGCGATGACTACCTTGCCAAGCCCTATGCGGCCAGCGAACTGATCGCGCGCGTGGAAGCACTTGGCCGCCGAAAAGATGGACCGACCCCGACAACCCGCTTGAAAGTGGGCGATCTCGAGATGGATCTCCTCGCGCGAACGGTTAATCGAAGCGGCAAAAAGATCGACATTCAACCGCGAGAGTTTCGCTTGCTTGAATTCCTGATGCGCCATGCCGGGCAAGTGGTGACGCGCACCATGTTGCTAGAGAAGGTGTGGGATTACCATTTTGATCCTCAAACAAACGTTATCGATGTCCATGTGTCGCGCTTGCGCGGCAAGATCGACAAGGATTTCGATACCCAGATGCTGCATACTGTTCGGGGCGCTGGCTACCGTCTTGACGCTTAAGTCCGGTGCGGTTGGCAGCACCTCCGGCACTGTTAGAGTGGCTAGGCGGGCTTAGCGGCCTGATACGAACCACGTCTTTCCGCGTGGCCGTCGTTTTTGCGGCGCTGTTTGCCGGTTCGGCGCTTGTGTTCCTAATCTATCTGTATTCAGCGACGGCGGGGCGCCTAACCGCCGAGGCCGATGCAGCAAGCGATACCGAACTTATTGAGCTTTCGGCCCTTTGGCAGCGCGAGGGGCCAGAACAGCTTAACCGCGTGATCGTTGAGCGGGCCTCGCTTGAAAACCAACGCCTCTATGTCTTTCTAGACCCGACAGGGCGAGCCTTGGGTAATTTGTCGGCGGTGCCGATTGATTTGTCTGGAATTGAACGGCCACCACTGGGCACGCCTTTGAATTTTGAGCGCGTGATCCGCGTTCAGTTTTCCTATGAAAAATCCAATTCGCAAACAGGCCAGTTCGAGGCGCGTTCGGCGCGCGGGCGGTTCATTGCGTTTTCCGATGGGTATGGCTTGTTCGTTGGGCGAGACTTAGGCGACGCTGCGATGGTGGCGGAGCGGGTTTCAACCAATGTATTGCTGTTTACCCCGATCATTTTGATTATGGCACTTGGCGGCGGCATTTTGGTGGCGCGTTCGGCATCAAGACGGGCAGACGAGCTCTCGCAAACAGCGCGCGCCGTGATGGGTGGTGACTTTTCGAGACGCGCGCGGGTACGCAGTGATCGCGACGAGTTTGACGCGCTGGCCGCTGATATGAATGCCATGCTGGACCGGATCGAAAGGCTGATTAAGGCCGCGCGGACGACCGGGGATAGCGTGGCGCATGATCTGCGCTCACCGTTAACGAGGCTGCGGGCGCGCCTTGAATCGGCCATTGGCGATGCGCCAGAAACCGAAGTCTCGCGTGTTGCGCTGGTTCAAGCCGTTGAAGAATTGGACGAGATTGTCGCAACGTTTAATGCGGTATTGCGCTTGACGAGGCTAGAGGCAGGCGAGGGCGGTCGTTTTGAAACCGTCGATTTGTCCAAGCTCGCCAAAGAGCTTGGAGAATTGTTTGAGCCGTCGTTTGAGGATGCGGGGTTGGCCTATGCCCTTGAGGTTGAGCCCGAGATTTTGGTTCAGGCGGATCTGTCGCTGATGGCGCAGGCGCTGACTAATTTGCTCGATAATGCCATCAAATACACCCCAGCGGGGGGCGGCGTGACTGTGCGCGCGCGGAAACGGCGCCATGATGAGGTTGAGGTGTCGGTGACGGATACAGGGCCGGGCATTCCAGCGGAAGATCGGGTTCGGGCCTTGGAGCGATTTGTGCGTTTGGACAGCTCACGGAGCGCTTCGGGCTCGGGCATTGGATTGTCGCTGGTATCGGCGATTGCCGAGCTCCATCGCGGTCGCTTGGAACTTGATGACGGGGCACCCGGCCCCGATGGCCCCGGCCTGCGCGTAGCGATCATCTTACCCGCCGCTAAGTTGGTTTCTGTGTGATGCAGCCGCCGGACCGTTTGGACCCGAAAGGAGCGTTGGCGGGGTGGCTAATGGCGCAGGGGATCGATGCTGGTCACGACGAAGCGCGCATGTTGGCGCTCGGGCGGGCATTGGTTTGTTCACCCTATTTGACACGTCTTGCCAATAAACTTCCGCACGCCGTTTCGCGTTTTCTCATTGCCGGAGCACAGGGGCTTGTTGACGACGCTATTCTTCAAGCAACCCGTGCGCGAGACTTGCCGTTAACCGAGGCGATGGCAGCATTGCGCGCCCAGAAGCAAATCCTGCATTTGGCCGTAGCTCTGGCAGATTTGGCCGAAGAATGGGACCTGGACGCGGTAACCAGAGCGTTGACGGCCTTTGCCGATGCAGCGACGCAAACGGCACTTCGAGTGGCGTCGTTCGAGCTTTTTGGGCAATCGGTGCCCGGCTTTTTCATCCTCGCAATGGGCAAGCATGGTGGGTTTGAACTGAACTATTCGAGCGACATTGATCTGACGGCATTTTTTGATCGCGACTTGTTGCCGGAAGCGATGCAAGACGATGCCCAACGGGCCATGACAAAGTTGATCGCTTTGGTCGCGCGGATATTGGAAGAAGTGACAGGGGATGGCTATGTTTTTCGGGTTGACTTGCGGCTGAGGCCAGACCCGGGATCAACGAAGCCTGCTGTCTCAACACAAGCGGCTGAAAGTTATTACGAAAGCTTTGGGCAGAATTGGGAGCGCGCTGTATTCATCAAAGCGCGCCCGGTTGCGGGTGATTTTGAGGCGGCGAACGTTTTTTTGGCAGGGCTGCAATCCTTCATTTGGCGCAAACATCTCGATTTTGCAGCAATCGCTGATGTGCGCTCAATTTTGGCGCAGATCCATGTGCAGGGGCAGCATGGTGGGCTGAATGAGCCCGTTTTTGATGTAAAGCTGGGACGCGGTGGAATCCGGGAGATCGAGTTTTTTGTTCAAACGCAGCAACTGATTTTGGGCGGTCGCGATCGGTCGCTTCGGTTTCAGCGCACTGAGCAAGGCTTGCAAGCTTTGTGCGATGCTGAGCGTGTTTCGCGTGATGTGGTTACTGCGCTTACGTCGGCTTATCGGTTCCTGCGCCGCTTGGAACATCGCATCCAAATGTTGGACGACGCCCAGACCCATAAACTACCGGCTGAGGAAAATGCGCGCCACCGCATCGCACTTTTGTGTGGCTATGCAGATGATGAAGCGTTTTCCCGGGCTGTAGTTGCGGTGCGCCAAAGCGTGTTGGCGCGTGTATCGGAATTGTTTCCAGAGACGGAGAGCTTGGGAAGTATTGCAGGCAGTCTCGTATTTACCGGCGTCGACGATGACCCAGAAACGCTAGAGACGTTGCGGGCTATGGGGTTCAATACGCCCAAACAAGTCGCGGAAGCTATTCGAGGGTGGCACCATGGCCGGATAAGGGCGACGCGAACGCCCCGTGCGCGCGAGCTTTTGACAGCGCTAACGCCAGACTTGTTACAAGCCATCGCGGCAACGGGCGATGCCGATGCCGCCTTTGTACGGTTTTCGGTGTTTTTCGCAGGGCTGAATGCGGGCGTCCAGCTGCTGTCGCTGTTTATGGCGGAGCGTCGATTGATGAAGGAAGTTATTGATACGCTCGCGTTAGCGCCGAAGGTAGGCGAGATATTGGCGCGCCAACCGGCCTTGATCGACTCGATGGTGGAGCCCCGGTTTCGGCAACCTTTGGCTCAAGACGAAACCGACCGGCGCCGACTTAGCTTAAAGCAAGGACTTGAGGGCTATACCAGCTTTGAAGAAGCCCTTGATCGTGTTCGGCGCGGCCACCGCGAGGAAGCGTTTCGCATCAGCTACCAAACTCTACACGGGCAAGCTGATGCCAAGATTGCCGGGGAAGCCTTTGCCGATTTAGCCGAAAGCGTCATCAGTGTTTTGTTGCCAGTGGCCATTCGGGAAGTCGAGCGCTCACATGGACATTTGGCCTGTCAATGGGTGGTTTGCGGCTGGGGAAAATTGGGCGGCCGGGAATTGGCAGCCGAATCCGACCTCGACTTGATGGTCGTGTATAATCCGCAGAACGATGAGTCCGACGGGAGCAAGCCCTTGGCGGCAGAAGCTTATGCCAATCGGGTCACGCAGCGCTTGATTGCAGCCCTTTCCGCACCCACTGCTGAAGGTGGGTTGTATGACGTCGACATGCAATTGCGGCCCTCAGGAAGGGCAGGGCCTGTGGCCGTACGGTTTAGCTCAATGGCTCCCTACTATGAGCGTGACGCTTGGACATGGGAACGGATGGCGATGACACGACTCCGCCCACTTACGGGTGACGTTGTGTTGGCGCGACAGATTGAAGATTTACGTGGTTCGATTTTGACCCACTCGCGCGATATTGAAGCGCTTAAAACAGATGCAGCCGCAATGCGCGAACGGATGGAAAGGGAGCGTCCATCATTTGGGCTTTGGGATTTGAAACTGGCGCCAGGCGGCTTAGTCGACATCGAGTTTATTGTTCAGGTTTTGATGCTGGGCCACGCGCCGACTAAGCCGGAAATTCTCCGCACCAACAGTTCTGATGCCATCGTTGCATTGGTTGATGCTGCAGTTTTGGACCCGGAAACCGGCGATCGACTGGTGTTAGCGGGCCGTTTTTTAAGTGATCTGCGGCAAATTTTAGGATTGGCTGTGAACGATACTTTCGCACCAGAAGCGGCTTCGGTCGGCCTGTGTCGGCGTCTGATGATCTGCGGAAATGCGCCTGACATGTCGGCCCTAGAAGCCAAGCTGAGGGATGCCAAAAGCTTTGTTCGAACCTTGCTGAATTGTCATCTTGGTTTCGCGACGGGATCACCGCTTGCCGCCGTTTGACTGTGCATCGGATGACCCGATCGGAGAGAAGAAATGAATGCGAAGCTTTTACTCGTAGCCGGCCTCGTCACCGCACTTGCAGGGACTGCGGCGCTAGCTCAAGGCGCGAATGGCAAACGCGGCGAGCGCGCCGAAAACATGTTTTCGCGCATGGATACCAATAAGGACGGATCGATCACCATTGCCGAAATGCGCGCGGCTCGCGGCGAGATGTTTACGCGGATCGACAGCAACAAGGATGGCAAGGTGACCAAGGCAGAGGCTGAGGCTGGCCGCAAACGTGGGCCGGGCCCCGGTGGCGATGGTCGCGGTGGCCCGGGTGGTCCCGGCGGGCCCGAAGGTCGAGGCGGCGGTCTTGCTGCTGCCGATACGAACAAAGATGGGACTGTGACCCGCGCGGAGTGGAATGCTCAGCCTATGCCCATGTTTGATCGTGCAGATGCAAACAAGGACGGCAAGCTGACAATGCAAGAAATGGCTGCCCTGCGCGGTGGACGTCGTCCCGGCTGAAACATGGCCTGTGGCGCGAAGTCTCACCAAGGGTGACCTCATCCACCATCCAAGACCCGCTCGGCGACCTTGTCGTTCGAGCGGGTGCAGGCGACAGCCACGCGGCCAATGCGCTGGTTCGCGCATTGCTGCCGCGTGTGTTTCGAGTGGCGCAGCGGGTTTTGCACGATGCGGCTGAAGCCGAGGATGTGGCTCAAGAGGCGTTCATTCGGGCTTGGAAAGCCGCCAAGACATGGAAGCCCGGTGCGGCAAAGTTCGAGACTTGGGTGCATCGTGTGACACTCAATTTATGTTTTGATCGGTTGCGGCGGCGCAAAAGGCTGGTTCATGAGGATGCGGCCCCAGAGCAGGCCGACGATACGGCCTCGGCTGGCGACGGAATGTTTGATGCGCAGCGTTCAAAGCGTATCCGGCAAGCTATGGAGGCTTTGCCAGAGCGCCAAAGGGCTGCGATTGTGCTGTGTCATTTTGAAGAAATGGGCAATATCGAAGCGGCGGCGGCGTTGGAGGTGTCTATTGAGGCCTTAGAATCCCTGTTGTCGCGCGGACGGCGAGCGCTGCGAGGGGCTTTGCTTGATGAAGCGGCCCATTGGATGGGTGGAATTGGGGAAGGGGGCTAGGCGATGATATTCTCAAATGATGCGGATCGGACACTCGAATTGCTTGCGGCGTTCGGTGCTGAAAGCCGAAATTGGCCCGCCTCTGAGCGGCACCTAGCGCAAAACCGGCATTCTGGAAACGAAAACGAGTGGCAAGCAGCCGAATTGCTTGATGCCCAGATGGCAGGTTTTTCGGTTAGTGCCATGCCTGCCGATTTGGCGGAGCGTGTTTTGGCGGCGGCTCCCAAAAGGGCTTTGTCTCTTTTGAGTCTCGTGCGCTGGCCGATGGTTTCGGAGTGGCGGGCGGTGACGGCTACAGTGGCGCTTGCTTGCCTATTTGGTGTCGGCGTTGGCACCGCGCAGGCTCATCGTATCAATGACCAGCAAACGGCCGATCTTGTTTTGACCACGAGTTTGGATTCAGCGTTCGATAGTTCCGATGAGAGCGGAGCATAGGACAAACCAATGACTATTAGTGTCCCAATGAAAGTTTTGCTCGCGGGGTCGTTGGCGATCAATGCCATGGTTTTCGGTGCTATTATTGCCGGTGCTTATGGCGGCCTTCGTGTCGTAGGGCCGGGAAATACGGCAAACCCGACGCGGCCTTTCTTGGGAAATCCAGAGAGAAACCTTTCTCCCGCCCTTAAAAAAGCGATTCAGGAAGGCCGGGTAAGCCTTCGCGAACGCATGGGCGCCGCGCGGCCCAAGCTGGAAGCGGTCCGAGACGCGCGCGAAGCCTTGCGCACGGTGCTTGCCGAACCGAAGGCATCCCGCGAACAAATCTCTAGGGCATTGAGCGAAGTCCGCGCACGCTCGGTTGAGGTTCAAGCCCTTTCAGATGATGTAATCGTGGACATTCTGGTAAAGGCAGACCCAAAAGACCGCCAAGCGCTTGCTATGGCCTTGATGAATCGCGCGCGCGTTGGCGGCGCGGGTGACAGCAAAATGGGTGATCGGATCCGCGAACGCATGCGCGAAGGGCGGCCGCCAGCAGGCGATATGCCGCCACCACCTTAATGCGCAATTCTAGGGCTGTTTAGGCAACGCGAGCAAAGTCGCTTTGTTCGTCGTCCTGCTCTTTTGCAACGAGCGGCAAGAATACGGTTACCGTTGTTCCGACGCCAACTTCACTATCGATGGTCATGCGGCCGCCGTGCATCGCCGCCAGCGATTTTGTAAGCGCTAGACCTAAGCCGGAACCGGCATGCTGCTTGGCATGTTCATTTTCAACTTGCTCGAACGGCCGGGCAAGGCGAGGCAAATGCTCCGCCGGAATGCCAATGCCTGTATCCGATACCGCGATCGAGACTTGTTCGTTGAGTTTTCGCGTACGGATGACGATCGCACCGCCGCGCGGTGTGAACTTGATGGCGTTCGAGAGCAAATTGATCATCATCTGCTTGAGGGCGCGTTGGTCTGCTACGATGTCTGGCAGCTCATCACCTTCGAGACGGAGATTGAGGTCCTTTTCCTCGGCACGACCATGGACCAGCCGCGTTGCTTGTTCGATGGCCTCAGTGGGATCAATCGGCCTAGGGTGGATCGTGAAGCGTCCGGCTTCCACTTTTGCCATATCGAGCACGTCGTTAATCATTTCCAGCAGGTGTGAGCCGCTGGCGTGAATATCGCGCACATATCCGACGTATTTCGGGTGGCCTAGAGGGCCAAAAATCTGGCGCTCCATGACTTCTGAGAAGCCGTTAATCGCGTTGAGCGGTGTCCGTAATTCGTGGCTCATATTGGCAAGGAAGCCGCTCTTGGCGACGCTGGCTTCTTCGGCACGGGCCTTTTCGATAGCGTATTTGTCGGCGAGTTCGGCCGCAGCTTGCTCGGCTCTCCCAAGTTCTGTGACTAAGGCGCGCAATTGACGCTCCGACGAAACTAACCGCTCCTCTTGGCGCTTGATGGCCGTGATGTCGACGCCGATAGAGACAAGGCCGCCTTCCGTGGTCCGGCGCTCAACGAGGTTTAGCCAGCTGCCATCCATCAGTTCGATTTCGCGAAGTTGGCGGTCTGCATCGTCAATTTTAGAGGATGTTATGGAACGCGAAAGTGCTCGGGCAACATCTGAGTAGCGTCGGCCGGACTGCAAGATCTGGGCGTCCAGTTTGAAGGTGTCTGCGTACGCCCCATTCCACAGGACCAAGCGGCCATTCCGGTCAAACAAAGCGAACGGACCGGAGAGAGACCCGATGGCGTCGCGCAGAACACGTTCCGCGTTTGAGACCTTTTCCTCGTTCAGGCGTTGCTCAGTAACATCGAGGCACACACCAATGACCCGAACCGATGAGCGGTCGCCCGGCATTGTGGTGCCACGACCGCGCAATTGAAGCCAACGGGGGGCGGACGCATTACCCACGCGCACTGTAATGTCGAGGCGTTCATTCCGCGCAGCACGCGACAGGGCACCGCGCAAAAGCGGAGCGTCCTCTGGAGCGAGGCGCGATAGGAATGTGTTACCTGTGCATGTTGTCTCATTCGTTAGCTGAAGGAACCGGGCGGTTTCATCACCCAAGAGGACGATATCCTCGTTAAGCCGCCATTCCCAAATGCCACTCTGGCCGCCTTCAATCGCGATACGAAAACGCTGTTCGGCTTCGCGAAGGGCCTCCCGAGCGTTCGTGAAGCGCGAGGTTTGGGCAATTATCACGGCGCAAAAAGCGATTGTCGCCAAAATGACCCCACCGATTGTGGTGAGGTAGAACATCAAAACGCCGCGCCATGCCTTGGTAAAGGTTTCGCTGGAACGGGCGGTGTAAGCCCACAGGCCAGACTGGCTGCGGGCATAGCCAACGATTGAATTAACGCCGTCGGGGTCGACACCGAAAAGCCCGCCGGGCCGGGTATCTTGCATCGGTGCCGCTTGGCCAAATGCGGCATAGGCGGGTGCTTCTGTTGGGTTTGCGAAAGCAGGCACGAGCGCGATGATGTTGGCGTCGGGGTCGGTAACGATCAGACGCCGACCGTCTGAGGGCGTTGGGAGCAGGGATTTGGGATCGAGTGCCGAGAACAAGACTGTTCCGTTGTCCAGCCGACGCGCGATAACAGGATAGCCAAAGATAACGGCCTCCCAGCCGGCCTTGCCCAAGGGCTCCTCAGGCGACTTGCTGAGCTTTACTTGGTCCAAAACACCGTCAATCAATTGGCGATTGTTTTGCCCGATTGAGGCCAAGACTGTGCCGCTTTGATCGGCGAGCACCACTGAAGTTAGGCCCGGGGCTCTGTCGGCTAACAGCGTTGCGATTTCTGCGTTTGCATTCGAGCTCGCGTTTAGAAGCAAGGTGGCGGCGTCAATTGAGGAGCGAGCAGTTTGAAGCCCGGCATCAATGCGGGCGGCCAAAAGCTGCGCTTCGCGGGCGCCGTTGGAGCGCGCGCGCTCCAAGGCCTCGTTGCGCTCAGTTTCGATCCGCAAAAGGAATATACTGGTGAAGGCGATGCAGAAGAGCGCGGCCAAAAGCGGCACAAGGCGCGTTGGGGTTAGAACCCCATCTACGCCTGTCGCTTCGTCGCGCTTTTTACCGCTGAACAGTGCCATACCACCCTTTTGCGTATCGTTTTCGATTCGCCACTGTTAACCGTAAAGGGATGGTTAATGAGCCGCTACCTTGATGTCACAAAACCCTGTGGAGGATTGAGCTTTAGCCTAGTTCGAGCCGTAAATTGTTCGTGCGTTTAGTTCTTCTGTGGAGCCGTCTTTGCGGGTTGCGCGCACGCTTATTCTGTGCGGCCCGTGCCCTACTTCTCTGCCATTGAGCGCAAAGTCGAATTGGATCGCTGGATAGGACGGGTCGAAGTTGAGCAGGTCCGGGGCAACAAACCCGGCCGGAGCGAGGCCAATATTTGCGTCTTTTAGCTTTTTTCCATCGACAAACACTTCAACCTTGGCGATCCCTGCAGCAGATGCGGCAATACCGAAGGCGTTTATCCCCTTACTCGGTATCGTGTCTGCGCGTTCGGGGCGGGCCATGTAGAGCGTTGGAAAAAAGCCGCAAAATCCGCCGTCGGCAACAGGCTTGGAACGCGGTGTTGCAATAAAACCATCGACAAAGATACGGCCGGGGCTGATCTCATGGCCATCGACGCGACGCACGTTTTCAAACAGCCCGCAGAGCCGTTTGCGATAAGCCACCTCGGTTGGTTCGTGATAAAGGTAAGCGCGTTCCCGCAACAAAATGGCGACTGGCTTACCGGCGTGCTGCGCGCTCAAGGCAGCCTCGTCGAGTTTCAGTTGGGCCCGCATCAGCCACATGCCATTGATATCGTCACGCGGTTCTCGGAGCGCATAGACTTGGCGGTTTTTGCCGGGAAACTCGACACGGACGGCGTTGACGTGGCCACCTACTGCGATGAGGGCCGACGGGTCACCGATTTTCGCGCGAAGGCGGTCGATCAGCGGGTCAAGCGTGCTCCAATCCCCCATATCGAGGAATAAAAGCTTTTGGGCCTGCCAAGGTAAACGCGGCGCGTTTGCCCACGCCAAATGATAGAGACCACCCGTAAGGATGACGAGCAGCCCCATAATCGGGGCTGAGGCGATCATCCACGCGCGGCGCCGGCGCATAGCCATGCCGCGCGCGCCGTTAGCAAAAGCGATGAGCGCGCCTGGCACAAAGGGCAGCAAGGTAAGGTAAGCCATAAAAGGCCAATGTTGGAGCCGCGTTTTGTAGAATGGCGATAGCGCGGTGAAAAAACCGAAATAGGCAATAGCGATGCCAAGACAGATGGCGATACGGGGGTCGGCTGCGGCGCGGCGACGAAGAACGCCCCAGCTTAGTGCTGCCATGGCGATAAAAATTGCCGGCGTGGTGAGCATGAATTGCTCGCCTAGGTGCAATAGCAAACCTTCAGGATAGAGCGTGTATACTTGGCGGCGCACCAAATGGTAGTCCACCGCGATCATGTGTTGGCCAAGATTGTAGATAATGGACGGTACTAGCCCTGCAAACGCCAGCGCGCCGGTGAGCCAAACCCCCGGGCGCACGATCAGCTTTCGGCCTGAAGGCGTTAGCAACAACGCGCCAATGATCCCAAGACCGGCAAGCCCGAACCGGTAATGGATCAAAAAGCCTATGGCCCCGCAAAGGCCCGCAAAGGCCCAATCCGTAATCTTGTTGTTTTGAAAGGCCCGAACGAGAAAGCCTGCCATCATAATTAGGGCGAGCTGGAGGCCGGTTTCGGTATAGAAAATTGACCCAGTGGCAGCGATTGGGGGAAACAGACAAGCAAGCAAGGCTGCCCATAGGGCATTGCGGCCGTTGACGACGGGGGTGGCGAGAAACCAGATCGCAAATGGCAAAGCTGAGGCCAACAACAAGCCAATAAGTCGAAGCGCTGGCTTCGACCAGCCAAAGACCTCGACGACGGCAGCGGCGAGGGCAGGCCAGCCTGGGGGTATGTCGGGGTAACCCCAGCTGAGCTGTTCGCCCGCAACAACGAAATGCGATTCTTCCCACAGGATATTGCCGTTAAGCGCAAGGATTAGCTTGAGAACAAAAACGATCGAGAAGGTAATGAGGAACGCGTGAAAGAGTGCCTTATTGTCGCCGAACAGGGGCGTTTGCGGCCCGACGGGGTCGAGCGCTTGCTTTAGGTCGCGCTTTGAGCGGCGCTCGGATGGGGCGCTATCGATATCGATGAAGTCTAAATCATGGCTCGACATACCGGCACCTCCGCTCAACAACGTTCATGGCGCGAGATTGAAGCCTTGTCACGAAGGCGTTGCTGTGTGTGTTTAGAACGGCGATACCGACTATTGGAAAGTGAGAGAGAATTATGCCCCGCGTGATCCTTGTTCGTCATGCTGAACCGGCCGCTGGATGGGGCGATCACGACGATCCCGGCCTTTCTGAATTGGGGGCAGCGCAAGCGGCGCGGGCAGCCTTGGTTTTGAGCGAAACTGGTATTCGGCGTTTGATAACGTCGCCACTCGCGCGCTGCCAAGAGACAGCACAGGCCTATGAAAAGCTGACTGGTGTAAAAGCGCGCATCGAAACTGCGGTTGCCGAGATTCCCACGCCAAAAGAGGTGGAGGATCGGCGCGCTTGGTTGGGGGGTGTTTTGGCTGGCAAGTGGAGTGAAGTTGGCCCCCTGCTTGGGCGCTGGAAAGATGGCGTCGGCGCGGCGTTATTGTCTTTGCCGGAAGATACTGTGGTTTTCTCGCACTTTGTGGCGATCAATGCTGCCGTGGGCTTGGCGACTAATTCTGAAACGGTGGTGGCGTTCAAGCCGGGCCATGCATCGCGCACTGAGCTGTTTTCTGATGGCGTTTCCCTGAAACTGGTTGGCCTTGGCGACGAGGCTCCGATCAATCTGCTTTAGGCTTAGCCCACCCCCCACGCGCCAAGTTTTTTGACCATACGCATTTGGTATTGAAAACGCTCGGGCCGATAATAGCCTTGAATGAGTTGAACCGCGCGCCCACCACGCATGAGCATGACGCGAACAATCTCCAAAAGAGGCGAACCAGGTGCGATCTTTAGCGCTTGAGCGATTGCGACCTCAGCGGCGCACGCACCGATGGTTTGCCGGGCCTCGACCGCGGACGCCCCGGCGCGATCAAGGAGCGTTAGCAACGGAATGGAACCGAGCTCTTCTTCGCTCCAATGGCTCGCGATATCGGCCGGGACATGGGTGACCAGATACGAGAATGGCTCGCCTGACAGCTTCCGTAGCCGGACAGCGCGTTGAAGCGGCGTTCCGCTCTCAACATCGAGTTGATTGGCGATATCCCCAGAGGCGCTGACTGTTGCAAGGTCCAAAAGCTCAACATCAGTCTCCAAGCCCATGAAGCGCAGGCTTTCGATTAGATTATCAAATGATCCCTTTACAGCCGGGATTGCCGCGTTGAAGGTCACGACCGTGCCGCGACCACGGTGACGTGTGACCAAACCTGCTGCGGCGAGTTCGTTCATTGCGCGCTTCACCGTGATGCGGGAAACGCCAAAAAGCTTGGTGAGCTCTTGCTCTCCGGGCAATACACTGTCGGTTGGGAAGATGCCCGCGCGGATGCGGTCGCGCAGCACAAGGAACGCTTGATGGTAGAGCGGCGTTGGCAGGCTTGGGTCGAGCACGTCTGAACTGAGTTTGCCCAAGCCGCTCTCAAGTCGATCTTTCATAATTCCCTCAGAGACGCGTCCGCTAAACGGTTGGGTGAGCATAGCCTACATTGAACACCATGCTATGCTGTGTTGGCACATTCGAAAATAAAGGATGGATACATGTCTGATTTAGCGCCGGTCCGCCTCGACATTTCTCCGGATGGGGCTGCAATCGTTACTCTGGACCGGCCAGAAAAGCGCAACGCGTTTGATGAGTTGATGGTTTCTGCGTTGGCGGAAACTTTTGAGACGCTGAGGGCGGCCGATCATGTCCGCGTTGTGTTCCTAAAGGGGGCCGGGCGTTCGTTTTGTGCGGGTGCTGACCTTGAATGGATGGAACGCCAAGGGCGACACTCGCGTGAGGACAATGAAGCCGATGCGTTTGCGCTGGCTGAAATGCTGCGCGCTTTGCATGCATTGCCAATGTTGACGGTCGCTTTGGTTCATGGGGGGGCTTATGGTGGCGGGTCTGGCCTTGTGGCGGCATGCGACACGGCTATTGCCGTAAGTGGCACTCACTTTGCCTTCACGGAGGTGCGCCTCGGTTTAACACCAGCAACGATTTCGCCCTATGTCGTCAAAGCGATTGGAGCGCGCCATGCCAGCGCGCTTTTTGCGACTGGCCGACCCTTCGATGCTGAACATGCCCTCGCCATTGGGCTGATCCATGAGATTGTGCCCGATCTTGACGGCCTTTCAAAGGCGCAGGAGCGGTTAGCCGACCTTGCCTTTAGCGCAGCGCCGGGCGCGGTAAGTGCAGCAAAGCAACTCGTGGCAGATGTTGCGGGCCAATCGATTGATGCGGGCTTATCACGGGAAACGGCACGAAGGATTGCTGAGCGACGTGCGGGCGATGAAGGCCGCGAAGGCTTGGCAGCATTTCTAGAAAAGCGAGCGCCCGAGTGGGCACCGCAGCCGAAACTTATCGAAGCGCCGGAATAGCAATCGCGTCGTCGTCTGTGGTTTCAGAAACGGCCTTTGGTGCAGCAATAGCTTGAAGTGGTGCGACGCTGGCGATGGGGTCCGGTTCGCGGCGTGAACGACCATCGAACAAGCCGCCGGCATCAATCGTAAGCTGGGCGTGTGTGACGTCGCCCTCAATCTTGCCGCCTGAGGCAAGGTGGACCGTGCGCCCACGAATACTGCCTGTTACTGAGCCGCGTACCGACACGCTTTCGGCAATGATATCACCGCGAATCTCGCCCGTTGCACCGATTGAAAGCGACGCGCACCGCACGTCACCGATCAATGTGCCGTCAATTTGAAGATCCCCGGTGGAATGGATTACGCCTTCAATCACGGTGCCGGGGCTGAAAATCGAAAGCGGTGCTTTTTGACCCAAGGCTGAGGCCGGGCGGCGCGAGGCATCAAGATTTGGGGATGACATTGGAATCTCAGATGCGGCTGTACGGTCGTTTTTTTTACTGAACACTTGATCCGGCCCTCAGGAAGTTGCCCGAGTCATATACCGTGTCGTTGAACCAAACTTCATAATGCAGGTGTGTTCCGGTCGAGCGACCCGTTGAACCCATCCCGCCAATTGTTTGACCCGTTGAAACAGTCTGACCCGGCCGGACAGATATACTGGCAAGATGGCCATAACGTGTCATGAAGCCTTCACCATGCGTAACTTCGACGACATTTCCATAACCAGCCTTTGAGCCCGCAAAAGTAACGGTACCCGATGCCGCCGTAAGGATGGCCGTCCCGTGTGGAGCGACGAGGTCAGTGCCACTATGAAAGGCAGCGCGGCGGGTGAAAGGATCGAAACGGACGCCAAAGCCACTTGTTTCGCGCGCCGCGCCCGCAACGGGCCAACCAAGGGGTAGCGCCTGAACGAGGTCTTCAAGGCGTTCGGCTTCGGCGAGTTTCTCCCCCACACGTTCAACCCGTTTTGCGAATGCGGCCCGCAAGGGGTCGGTGCCGCCACGTGTGATCGATTGGAGGTCAATGAGGGGGCCACCTTGGCCGCCCGCGTTTACACGACGCGCGAGTGCGGCTTCAGGGATACCTGTTTGTCGCAGGACACCCCGAAGTTCTTGGGCGCGGAAGATGGCGCTCGCTTCGGCTGATGCGAGCAGGGCGTTTTGTTCAGATTGCAGGCGAGCAAACTGCGCTTCTGGATTTGCAGCCCCAGTTGTCGGCTGTAGCGCCACGGCGCCCGGTGTCGCGTCAACCAAAAGGCTAGCTTCGCCTGGACGGTTCAACGAGGCCGCCTTATCGCCGGTAGCGCGGGTCGCCGGGGCGGGGGATTCGGCTACGCGCAGCAGCGTGCGCAACATCTCGTGCCGGCGTTCCATTTCAGCCGCTTTAGCGGCGTATTCTTTGGCTTTTTTATCCAGCTCGGCGCGGGCAGCTTTCTCGCGCGCTTCGGCGCTGGCGACCATCGTTTGATAGTTCTGCTTTACCATGGCGGTTTTCACGCCTTGGGAGCTAACAATCATGCCGGTAAAAGCCACACCCAGCGTCGAAATCAACAGCCACACGCCCAAGCCTGCTGCAGCAACTACAGCAATAACCTGATGGGTGGTTGAGATACGCACAAAGTCCAAGCGGCCATGGGCTTGGTGGTAGATTTGGCGTTCAGGTAGCCGCTGCTCACAGAATGAGCGTATACGGTCAACAAGACGTTGCACTCAAAGACCCCCAACATTCTCAGCTATTGCGCACCGCTTCGGTGTCTATGTGGTGCTAGAAGCCGATCCTTGTAGGCATTGCAAGAGCAAATGACACCATAAAAGGGTTGGTAGGGATCATTCTCAACGAATTTTTAATGAATGATCCATGTTTTCAACCCTAGGCACCCATGGACTTAACTGTCTTGAGTACGCTTTCAACATGACCGGGTACTTTTACTTTGCGCCAGACCGAGCGAATTTTGGAATCGCGATCAATAATGAAAGTTGAGCGTTCTATTCCGAAATACTTGCGGCCATACATGCTTTTTTCTACCCAAACGCCATAGGCTTCAGTGACTGCGCCTGCGGCATCTGAAGCCAGTTTGATGGTGAGGTCATGCTTTTTTCGGAACTTTGCGTGGCTATCGACGGTGTCGCGGGATACGCCGATCACAATTGCGCCAGCTTTGGCAAATGCGTCGGCGTCAGCGCTAAAACTGAGGGCCTGCGAGGTGCAGCCGCTTGTGTCGTCTTTCGGGTAAAAATAGAGCACAACGATCTTGCCACTGTGAGCGGATAGCGAAACGGTATCTCCTTCATCTGTGGGCATAGAAAAGTCAGGTGCACGATCTCCGACGATCAGTTCAACGGCCATGAATAAATCTCCCGATCACGATGCGCTCGACACTCAGCAAAGCCCAGAACCGCGCAGCGGCGATGTGGGTTCCGTTGAGAAAATGTCTAGTCCGAACGGGAAAATTCGCAAGCCACCATTAAGCGTACAAGCCAAACGCAAAAGATCACACCAGCGACCTGGCTTCACGTTGCTCGTAGAAGTTATTGGTGGCTTGGTCGGTATTGCGTTGTTGGCTACGTTGGCGCTGGCGTGGCGATTGAGCCAAGGCCCGATTGCGTTGGATGCGTTTGTCCGCCCGATAGAGGAAGCGCTGTCGGCGGCGGAAACCAGCGATACAATCGACATCGGCTCGGCTCAGCTCGGCTGGTCGCCAAATTGGCGGTCCTTAGTCATCATCCTCGACAATGTGCTTTCTCGCGATAGCAACGGGCGCGAGATTGCGCGGTCAAACCGCATGGAAATGGGGCTTTCATTGCAGGCCCTTTTGCTTGGCAAGCTGGAACCTTCGCGGCTTTCGGCCGATGGCGGGCTCTATTCTATGGTGTTGCGGCCCGATGGCAGCGTTGCCTTTGGAGCGGGGCCGCCGGACAGCGTTGCCAATCGACCTATTCAGGCCGCCGACGACGATAGGCTTTCTGCACTGTTGGCAGAAGCGCGCGAGGCTTTGGAAGAAAACGGGCAGGGCGCACGGTTACGAGAAGCCAAGATCACCAACGCACAATTCATGTTCTTGGACCAAGCCTCACGCAAAACTTGGAGCGCGAAGAACATTGATCTCGCGATAGCGCGCGCTCAAAATCGGATTGCTTTGCGGGCGCGTGGCACGCTGGATATGGCGGGATCCGTGGGCAGCTTTGAGATTGCTGTTGCTGGTGCTTCTGCTCTGCGTGATGCGCGTTTGTCGTTTACGGTAAAGCAGGCCATTCCCAGCCGACTAGTGCCGCGCGATCTTCTTGGGCCGCTCGCGGGGCTCGAAACGCCCATTGATGTCTCTGCGAGTGCTCAAATTGATGAGGAACGCGGGCTGGTGGCAGCGGATGCCAACGCGACAGTTTTCGCCGGCAAATGGAACCGAGACAATGCTGTGCTATCGGTGCGGAGCGGTGCGCTTCGGGCTAGGTTTGACCGCGCCCGCAACCAATTGACCCTCTCAGAGGCGACCCTTGATACAGGGCCCTTTGGGGTTGCGATGTCGGGCACGCTGGCAAACCCTCAGGCGCTTTGGACCGATGGGAAATCAGCCATCAATCTGGCCGTGACGCGCTTGGCATTGCCTGCATCGGCAGGCTTCGATCGGGCCGTAGAAGCGCGCAACGTAAACCTCAACGGCGTAGTTGAGGGCAAAAAGCGGTTGTTGACCATAACAAGCCTGAGTGCCTCGCTCGGTTCGGCGAAAGTCTCGTTGGCTGGTACAGTGTTGGCCTCGCGCAAACCCAGTGGGGGCTCTCCTGGCATCGCGATGACGGGGGCGATTATCGGCACCTTGCCTGTGCGCGACGTGTTGGCGTTTTGGCCGCGGGCCGCCGGGCCTGATGCGCGCAAATGGGTTGAGCGGTCCGTTTTGGCGGGCGACATAACAGGGGGAAAAATCCGAGCCAATTTCCCTGTGGATCTTAAAGGGGTTCCGCCGGACTCCGCGCTTTCAATTGCCTTTGGGTTTTCACGGGCGCGCGTGAAGTATCTGCCGACGCTCGGTGACCTGACTGAATTGCGCGGGACGGCTGAACTTCGGGGTAATTCATTTGTCTTGCAGTCGCCGAGCGGGCGCATGGGCCGCTTGGTGCTGAGCAATGCCGACATCACTATTCCCAAGCTGACCCCGGGCGGCACGCCGGCTACCATTCGCGCCCGTATGGCAGGCGATGCCGCGGGGTTTGCCGAGGAACTCGACCGTCCCCCCCTGTCTATATTCTCAGCGCAGGGCATTAAGGCAGCCGACGTTTCTGGCGTTGGCGCATTGGATTTGACCATAAGCTTTCCGTTGCTGAATGTTATCCCCATCAAGGCCATTCGCTGGAGCATTGACGGAAGCTTTGAGCGGGCCGGATTGCGCGATGCTTTCCTCGGCCTCGATGTTACGGATGCACGCATTGCTTTGACGGGCCAAAACGATTTGCTGTCTATCACCGGCCCGGCACGATTAGGCGGGCTGCCGCTCGATGTGGTTTGGCGCGATGACCGACGCCGACCAACGGCCACACCAACAGTAGTACTCGCGCGGGGGCGTGCTGTTGAGGCCGACCGCGCGCGGCTTCTTCCGGCACTTACCGATTATGTAACCGGGCCAATGGGGTTGGATGTTCGCGCGACCGGGGATGGTCTGAAGATAAGTGGCGCAGTCGTGATTGCCGACTTCAAAGAGTCAGGGTTGAAAACTGGGCGCGGTAATTGGTCAAAGCCGCCGGGTGCACCGGCACAGGTGTCGTTGCGGGCGTTTCCCCAAGCCGGGGGCGGGTGGTCGGTCAGCGATATTCGCGGCGAGGGCACTGGCTTAAGTGTGGACGGACGCGCTGAACTGGGCCGCGATGGGACGCTGCGATTGGCGATGTTTGACCGATTGAAGCTCGACGGCCTTGCCGATGTTGCACTGGTGGCGAAGCGGGACGGCAACACCCTTGATCTGGACGTTAAGGGCCCATTTCTTGATCTGGCGACACTGCTTGCACCGGTCGTTCGCGCCGAAACGCGGGCTGCGCAGGGCGCGCTAATGCCGAACATCACGACACCGCTTCGGCTTGATCTCAACGTTGCGCGCGCCGTTATTCCATCGGGCTCAGCCGTGACGGATATGGTTCTGTCAGCGCGGCATAATGGGCGGTTTTTCTCAAATGCTTCGCTTTCCATGCGCAGCGCAGCGGGCCTCACCGAGGCGAGTTTGACACCTTCGTCTGGCACGACGCGCACCCTTAAAGCATCGACAGCGGACTTGCCTTTGGTCGCCAAGCTGTTTGCACCCAATTTGCCACTGGTTTCTGGAAAGGCCCAATTAGAGGGGCTTGTTCCGATTGGAGAGGCGACCGGGAAACTGACACTTAGCGGTCAAAACGTGGTTGTGCGCCGCGATGATGGCGGGACATGGGCTTTCACAAAGGCTACCGGACCTTTGACGATGACGGGCCAACGTGTGGTGATTGGTGAGGGGCGCGCAGCGGGCCCAAGTGTTGGCATAACCGTGTCTGGTCTGGTCGATTTGAAAGAGCAGCGACTGGATTTGCGAGGGTCTCTGGTTCCCGCCTATGGCATGAATGCCGCGTTGGGCGGTATTCCCGTTGTGGGTGGCTTGTTTGTTTCGAGACCCGGGGAGGGGCTCTTCGCCGTTACCTATAGCGTTCAAGGGCCGTTTTCCTCAGCTAAGCTAAAGACGAACCCATTATCGGTGATCGCGCCAGGCTTGCTTCGACGTGTGTTTGAGGATTCCCCAGCACCTCTGGCTCCGGCGGCACCAAAGGGAGCAAGTATACCCCAGCCTGCCGAGCCACGGCCCAGTGCGCCGAGGCCTGTCGCTCCGTCACCTGCGCAGTAGCAAAAAATCGCATAGCGTTGGCTGAATAGGTCTGCCCAAATGAGTTCGGACACGTTATGTTCCGCTCATGCCTCCTCGCCAACGCCCCACACCCGCCCCTCATCCGACAACGACGAAAGCCCAGCAAATCGCTTTGGTAGGGGCCGAACAGGCGGGTGAGAAGTTTGTCTATGACTATGATTACGAGGTGCTGGCCGACCGCACGAAGCCTCCAGCTTGGGAACCGCATCGCCCCGCGCCTGTGGAAGCGAAATTTGATGGTGGGCGGCGGTTTGCCGTCGATAGCCCGTTTGAGCCTGCAGGCGACCAGCCGAATGCCATTGCCGAATTGGTGAAAACGGCGCGCGAAGGCGATAAGGATCAGGTGCTGCTGGGTGTTACCGGCTCAGGCAAAACCTTCACTATGGCAAAGGTGATCGAGCAGCTTCAGCGCCCGGCCCTCATTCTCGCGCCAAACAAAACGTTGGCCGCGCAGCTCTATGGGGAGTTCAAAAGCTTCTTTCCAAACAATGCTGTGGAGTATTTCGTTTCTTATTACGACTATTACCAGCCTGAGGCCTATGTGCCTCGGACCGATACTTATATCGAAAAGGAAAGCTCGATTAACGAGCAGATCGATCGGATGCGGCATTCGGCAACACGGGCGATTTTGGAGCGCGACGATGTGATTATCGTGGCGTCGGTCTCGTGCATTTACGGTATTGGGTCGGTGGAATCCTATTCCGCGATGACGTTTGCCTTGAAGGTGGGGGACCACCATGAGCCGCAAGCGATCGCGCGCGATCTTGTGGCCCTGCAGTATAAACGCAATGATTTGGGTTTTGGGCGCGGGACGTTTCGCCTCAAAGGCGATAGCCTCGACATTTTCCCGGCGCACTATGAGGATCGCGCGTGGCGGATTTTGTTCTTTGGCGACGAGATTGAGAAAATCCACGAGTTTGACCCTCTGACGGGTAAGAAAACCGAGGATTTGCAGGCGGTTAAGGTGTACGCGAATTCGCACCACGTGACGCCGCGCCCCACGCTCAATCAGGCTGTGGTGCGGATCAAGGATGAGATGACGGCGCGCGTGGCGTGGTTTGAAAAGACCGGCAAGCTGTTGGAAGCGCAACGCATCGCCCAGCGCACCGCACATGACATGGAGATGATGCTGGCGACGGGCTCCTGCAACGGCATTGAGAACTACTCGCGCTATCTCACGGGCCGCCAACCGGGCGAGCCACCGCCGACTTTGTTTGAATACATCCCTGATAATGCGTTGGTTTTCGTGGATGAGAGCCATGTGACCGTGCCGCAGCTCGGCGGCATGTTCCGGGGTGACTATAATCGCAAAAAGACGCTGTCTGATTTTGGGTTCCGCTTGCCATCCTGCATGGACAATAGGCCGTTGCGGTTTGAGGAATGGGACGCGATGCGCCCGCAAACGGTGCATGTGTCGGCCACGCCGGGCAAATGGGAAATTGAGCAAACCGGTGGGGTTTTTGTTGAGCAGGTGATCCGCCCGACGGGTCTGATTGATCCGCCTGTGGAAGTGCGCCCTGTACAGGGGCACGGGCATACCCAAGTTGACGATGTGATCGCGGAGGCGCGCAAGACCATTGCCAGTGGGTATCGGGTTTTGGTGACCACGCTGACGAAGCGTATGGCCGAGGACCTCACCGAATACATGGCCGAGCAAGGCTTGCGCGTGCGCTATATGCACTCCGATGTGGACACGGTGGAGCGGATTGAGTTGATCCGAGACTTACGGCTGGGGCAGTTCGATATTCTTATTGGAATCAACCTTTTACGAGAGGGTCTCGATATTCCGGAATGCGGCCTTGTTGCGATTTTAGATGCCGATAAAGAAGGCTTCTTGCGGTCTGAAACCTCGCTGGTGCAAACTATTGGCCGGGCTGCACGCAACCTTGAAGGCCGCGTGATTTTGTATGCTGACACCATTACCGGCTCTATGAAGCGGGCAATGGACGAGACTGACCGTCGCCGCGCCAAGCAAGTGGCATGGAATACCGAAAACGGCATCACGCCGTCCTCCATTCTTTCTGGCGTCAAGGATATCCTCGATAACCCCTATGCGGGCAAAGACGTGACAAAGGCTTTGGCCGATGCCAAGGCGATGAACAACCCGAACAAGCGCACCAAGGCGGGCAAGGAGTCCGCCATCGCATTGGGTGCGGGCCACAATATCCGCTCAGTTATCAATGACCTTGAGAAACGGATGCGCGAAGCCGCTAGCAACCTCGAGTTTGAAGAAGCGGGCCGCTTGCGTGACGAAATCAGGCGCTTGGAGAAAGAAGAATTGGGGCTTTGAGGGTCTCCGTTGTGCTCTGGTTTACTCCTATCTGGTTTTGTGGCTGAGTTGAGTGCCGTAGGTTCGCGTGCTTCCAGAAAAGTGCGTGTATTTTAGCGGCGATTTTTCTCTTCTTTTGTGTTTTCGATCAGCCATAGGCGAGCCGGGCACGACCAAGCGTGTTTTTCGAGCGCTATCGTTACAGTCTAGTGGCTAGGCCGAAGGTTTTGGGCTGTGCAGTTTGAAGCGTGAGAACAAGCTCCTTTCCTCTAAACTTCAACATGGCCAAAAGCTCGGTAGGATAGATTATTTCTAGTTATCTGTTTTATAAGGATAAACTGTGCTGAAAGTGCGGTTTTTTGCGCGACGAACGCACAGGTTTCAGCAGGGAATGCTGGTTCATTTGGACGGACCCTAGGACGAAGCGCATCAGTCTGCCCCCGCAACAAAAAAGGCCGGCGCGTTGCCACCCCGGCCTTTTATATATCTAGCAAAGAGAGCGGTGCTTAGCTCTTGTAGTACATGTCGAACTCGACCGGGTGCGGGTGTTGCTCGAAGCGGTTCACGTCTTCCATTTTCAGGTCGATGTAAGCGTCGATGAATTCCTGATCCATCACGCCACCGGCTTTCAGGTAAGCGTTGTCCGCCGCGAGGCTGTCGAGGGCTTCGCGAAGCGAACCGCAAACTTGCGGGATCGACTTCATCTCCTCTGGAGGCAGGTGATAGAGGTCCTTGTCCATCGGATCGCCCGGGTGGATCTTGTTGGTGATGCCATCAAGGCCCGCCATGAACAGCGCAGTGAGGGTCAGGTACATGTTACCTGCGGGGTCTGGGAAGCGGGCTTCCAGACGCTTGCCCTTTGGCGACGTGGTGTATGGGATGCGGATCGAGGCCGAGCGGTTACGCGCAGAATAGGCCAGCATCACAGGGGCTTCATAGCCCGGCACCAAGCGCTTGTAGGAATTGGTGGTGGAGTTCGAGAACGCGTTGATCGACTTTGCGTGCTTGATGATCCCGCCAATGTAATATAGGCAGCTTTCCGAAAGATCGGCATATTTATCGCCAGCAAACAACGGCTTACCGTCTTTGAAGATCGACTGGTGAACGTGCATCCCTGAGCCGTTGTCCTTGTAATAAGGCTTCGGCATAAAGGTAGCCGACTTGCCATAGGCGGCGGCAACATTGTGGATGACATATTTGTAGAGGTTCATATAGTCGGCCATTTTGACCAAGGTTTGGAACTTCAAACCAAGCTCATGCTGCGCCGGGGCCACTTCGTGGTGATGCTTTTCAGGCTCGAGGCCGAGCTCTTTCATCACTTGAAGCATTTCGCCGCGCAGGTCTTGAGCGCTGTCGATCGGGTTGACCGGGAAGTAGCCACCCTTTGGGCCCGGGCGGTGGCCCATATTGCCGCCCTCATATTCCTTGCCCGTGTTGTAGGGCAGCTCGATGCTGTCGAACGAATAGGAGGTGTTGTTGGGCTCGGTGGTGAAGCGAACATCGTCGAAGATGAAGAACTCAGCTTCAGGGCCGAAATAGGCCGCGTCGCCGATGCCTGACGACTTCAGATAGGCTTCGGCCTTTTTGGCGATGCCGCGCGGGTCGCGGTTGTAGGGCTTGCCCGTGCCGGGCTCGAGGATGTCGCACACGATGGCGAGCGTGGTTTGCTGGTAGAAGGGGTCAATGGTGACTGACGTTGGGTCCGGCATCATGACCATGTCGCTGTCATTGATGGCTTTCCAGCCAGCAATGGACGAACCGTCAAACATCAAGCCGTCTTCAAACGTGCCCGCGTCGATCATGTCGACGTCCATGGTTACGTGTTGCATCTTCCCGCGCATGTCGGTGAAGCGCACGTCGACATATTGGACTTCCTCATCCTTGATTAATTTCAGGACGGATTCAGCGTTCGCCATAGTCAGTCTCCTCTCGCGGGCAGGCCCGCATCATTTAATCCCATGGGTGAGGCGACTTCTAAACCGCCTGCGACCCTGCTTCTCCCGTCCGGATGCGAATGACGTTCATCACATCGGAAACGAATATCTTGCCATCACCAATGCGCCCGGTGCGCGCAGCGTTTTGGATGACCTCCACAGCGCGATCAAGTTGGTCGTCGGTCACAACCAGTTCAATCTTCAGCTTCGGGAGGAAGTCCACCACATATTCAGCCCCGCGGTAAAGCTCTGTGTGGCCTTTTTGGCGGCCAAAGCCTTTGGCTTCGACGACCGTCATGCCTTGCAGGCCCATCTCTTGCAGCGCTTCTTTTACTTCGTCGAGCTTGAATGGCTTGATGATCGCTTCGATCTTTTTCATGCGTTCCGCCCATATCTGTGCGCCCGGTCACGTTGATCGCCGGGTGGATGCCCCCCTGTTGCAGGATGAACCGCGGAAAGCGAGGGTGGCGCGGGGCTGGCAATGCGATGGCGTGTGTTCGCCGTGCCAAGTGGCAGTGAACGCCCAAAAAAGAGGCAATGGGCTCTCGCAGCGTCAGTCTCGCCACCTCCTTGTGGGCGCGCTAGGACGACAAAAACAACGCTTTGGGAGAGTAAAGCCATGATTGATCCGCGCACGCCTGTTCTTATCGGTGGCGGCCAGCAAACGTGGCGAGGCGATCCTTTGGGCTGCCCAAGCCCGCGCGATATGATGGTGGCGGTGTCGAAACTCGCGGCAACGGATGCAGGGCTAAGCGAGGGCGCGCTTTCTGGTGTGGATCGCGTGGCCGTGGTTGGTTTCACGATTGATGCGCCGGGCGATGCACGCCGTTTCCCTGTGCCCCGCATGGCCAACCCGCCAAAAGCGCTGGCCACAGCCTTAGGCGCGGCACCGAACACAAAGATTTACACCCATATGGGCGGCAACACGCCGCAGGCGCTGGTGAATGCAACAGCAGAGGCGATTGCGAACGGCGAGACCGATTTCGTGCTGATCGCCGGGGCTGAGTTCCTTGGCAATCTGACAAAGCGGCTGACCAAGGGGCTGACCGACGGCCTCGACACTTGGGGCATTGCCGACGACGAAGCGCCGACCCTGTTTGGCGACCCGCGCGACGGCTGCACGCCGCATGAGCAAAAGCATGGGTTGCACGTGCCAGCCAATGTGTACCCGATGTTTGAAGGGGCCTATCGCGCGCATCTGGGCCGCGATCATGCCACGCACATGAAGGCGCTGGGGGCGCTGTTTTCGCCGTTTTCCAAAGTCGCGGCGGCCAACCCGCACGCGTGGTTTCCAACCGAGCGCTCCGCCGATGAGATCATCACAGAGAGCCCGAACAACCGGATGGTGGGATTTCCCTACACCAAATATCTGAATTCCATCATTCAGGTGGACCAAGCCGGCGCTGTGTTGATGGCGAGCTATGCCAAGGCCAAGGAGCTAGGCGTAGCAGACGATAAAATGGTGTTCCTCCATGGCTGTGCGGACACTCATGAGCTGTGGAACCCGCTGGATCGGGTGAATTATTATTCCAGCCCGGCGATTGGCACGTGCGCGCGCGAAGCCTTTGCAATGGCAGGCAAAACCGTGGCGGAAATGGATTTCTTTGACATTTATTCCTGCTTTCCTATTGCGGTGGAGCTTGCATGCAATGAAATCGGTATCGCCCATGACGACCCGCGCGGGCTGACGCTGACCGGCGGGCTGCCCTATTTTGGCGGGCCGGGGAATAATTACGTGATGCATTCTATCGTTGAGGCGTTGAACCGTGCGCGGGCAAAGCCCGGCACCTTTGGACTGGTGACCGCCAATGGCTGGTTCCTGACAAAACACGCGATGGGAATCTATTCCACCACGCCAACAAACCCGGGCTGGGCGCGCAAAAACCCTTATGACATCCAGAAAACCATTGATGCGTTGGCCCATCCGGAGATCATCGAAGCGCCGTCTGGTCCGGCAATTATTGAGGCCTATACAGTGATCCATGATCGGGAGAGCTATCGCCTCGCCATCATTATCGGGCGTGATGCCGAAGGCCGGAGGTTTGTGGCTAATACGCCGAAGGAGGACGCCACCTATGCCGCGCTTGAGCAGGGCGAATGGGTGGGGCGCATGGGTACGGTAAGCTCGGCCGATGGGCGGAATGTGTTTGTGTTACCAAGGTGACTTGGAGGTTAAGGCTTTCCAATCATCAATACCGCGGTGACCCAACCCATGGGGCAAAGGCAAAGGCTGCTAGGTCCGTGGGTAGGATCGGGGCATAGGGGGCTGCAAAATCAAAGGGTGCGTCAGTTTGGCTCCATTCGTTGACATGTTTGCCGCCTAAAAACCGCACGAGCAAAACGCAGCCCCAGCGCGTCCCGAACGGGCCATGCGGTATCCCGGCAGGGCGCCAAAAGTATGAGCCAGGTGCCATTGTGCCGTGCGGTCCTGTAAGTGACCCAGAAATCATATAGGCTTCTTCAACGACGGGATGGCGCTCTTGGGGACCTCTTGAGTTTGGCGGCTCAGAGTGCGGCAATATCATGGAAAGAAAAGTGCGTTCGCCAGTGTCTGGGTCGGTACGCAGGTCCTTTCGAGAAATCCCAAGATGGGCAAGATTTGGATCATTGAGGCGCATATCCCACGGCATGTGCAGGACGTCCAGAAAGCGCACGAGACGCGCCTCGTCAAAACTTGACGAACCTGCCTTCAGCACCGGCTCTTTGTTGAAAAAGCTAAGAACGACCGCGCCGCTTTTGCTGCTCATCGATGTGCGTGAATAGCCCGATGGCAAAAAACCATAAGTGTCATAACGGTAGTCTTGACCATTGATCTCCAAGCTGCCGTCCAGAACGAAGATTTCTTCGTCGGCGTCGATGTATTCCGGGCCTTCGCGGCGCCAGCCGGGCGGATACCGAATTACGGCACTACAACCGCCCGTGTTTGCGTCACGACTTAAGAACTTGAACTCAACATCAGGACGTGCGGCCAGTGGCCCGATCCGTCTCCACGGCACAAGTTGCACCTGAATAAACTCGATATGAGGTCGATCAAACATCTGTGCTTACCTGCAGAAAAAGCTCGTATGGGGAGAGTAATCCCTAGCCATATCTGCGCATTGACATTTGATTACCCCTCCTTCTTGAACGGCGTATACCCCTCCAACTCGGCGGCTTGACGTTCTACGGCGTTGCGCTCCTGCTTTAGGTAGCGCGCGACGGCGCTTCGGAAGCCTTCGTCTACGAGGTAGTGCGAGGAGCGCGTCGTGACCGGGCCATAACCGCGGGCGAGCTTGTGACCGCCTTGCGCGCCGGCTTCGACGCGGGGGAGGCCGCGGGCAATCGCTTCATCGACGGCTTGGTAATAGCACAGCTCAAAATGTAAAAACGGTCGGTCTTCAAGGCGACCCCAATGGCGGCCATAGATCGCTTCGGAACCGATAAAGTTTAGCGCAGCCGCGATCCAAGGCCCGCCGGGCTCGCGCGCGAGGATAAGCACGACCTTATCGTCCATACGTTCGTGAATGAGACGGAAAAAGGCGCGGTTTAGGTAAGGTCGGCCCCACTTGCGGCTGCCGGTATCGATGTAGCAGGCGAAAAAGGCGTCCCAGTGTTCCTCGGTGAGTTGATCGCTGCTGAGGCGAACGATTTCCACGCCTTCTTGCGCTTTTGCGCGCTCTTTTCGAAGGTTTTTGCGTTTGTCAGAGGATAGCTCTGCCAAGAAGTCAGCGAAGCTGCCATAGCCCGTATTGGTGAAATGAAACTGCACATCAAGGCGGGGCAGCCAGCCACTTTCGGTGAGCACGCCTTGCTCGGCTTCAGTGAGAAAGTTGATGTGAGCGCCGGAGATCTGATTGCGCTCGGCAATTTGGGCGAGACCGGCGGCTAAGGCCGAACGGATAGCATCGGCTTGCGGGCCATTCGCTGTGAGCAGGCGTCGCCCCGGCACAGGCGTGAAGGGCACGGCGCAGAGCAGTTTGGGATAGTAGCGCCCGCCTGCACGCTCTAGCGCGTCAGCCCAAGAGTGGTCGAAAATGTATTCGCCTTGGCTGTGGGTTTTCAAATAAAGCGGGGCCGCGCCAACGAGGGATCCCGCGTCGTTGTGGATCAAAAGGTGGCGTGGGCTCCAGCCCGTCCGGTCCGAGACGCAGCCGGTTTCTTCAAGTGCTTGCAGGAAATCCCAGCTCAGAAAGGGGTCGAACGCTTGGTCAACGGGGTTTGCAACACTATCCCATTCCGCCCGATCGATCTCGGAAAGCCCCTCAACAACCGTGATCATGAGGGCAGTGGAATCGGTTTCGGGGTTTTTGCTCACCCCTCTATTATGGCTCAGCGAAACGCTGGGGGGAGGGGGCCTTCGAAAATCACCTGATCGGCATGCAGTGTTGCGCGCGCGCGATCGCGTTGCGAACGTACAGTCCACGCCAAAAGTGGCAGGCCCTGCTCGCGCGCCGCAACGACGCCTTGGGTGGAGATAGCGCGCACTTCGCAGCTGAGGAAATCCGGCTTGGCAATGCGGGGGTCGAAACGACGCAAACCGTGGCGCAGCGCCCAATAGGTCCGCAAACCGCCCTTGGCTGGCCAACGCCAAGACAGTAAACCGCGTGGAATTTCCGGCGCTATGGCCGCGAGTACGCCAAGGGAAACGGGGTTAAAGCTCATCACTGCGCAGGGGCCACCGACACGGCGCAAGATGCGCGCAACGCGCTCTTCTAGCGGTCCCTCAGCGCCAAACGGCGTTTTTAGCTCCACTAAGACCGGCATTTCGCCGATTACGGCGAGGGCTTCTGGCAGGGTCGGGATCGTCTCGGCAGTATCCTTGAGGCGCAAAGTGCCGAGCTGGGCGGCGGTCTTGGCGGCGACGGGGCCGCGTGCCTTTGTCATTCGGTCCAAAGTTGCGTCGTGAAATACCACTGCCTCGCCATCGGCGGAAAGGCGAACATCGAGTTCGACGCCAAGCTGCGCTTGTTCCGCAAGCTCAAATGCTAGGAGCGAATTCTCTGGCACCTTCTTTGACCACAGTCCGCGATGAGCATAGGGGCCGGAAAGAAGCCAAGGAACGCGCGCCATAGAAACCTCACGTAATCGCAAAGACACCGTCGACCTCAACGGCAAAGCCCATGGGAAGTTCAAACACACCAACAGCAGAGCGCGCATGGCGGCCAGCATCGCCCAACACTTCAACCATCAAGTCTGAGCAGCCATTGATGACGGCAGGAATAGCGACAAAACCGGGGGCTGCGTTTACGAAGCCGCCAAGCTTTACTACGCGTACGAGGCGGTCAAGGTCGCCGCCGCAGGCCGCTTTTAGCTGTGCAAGCAGGCTGAGGCCGCAGAGACGAGCCGCGGCTTGACCCTGTTCGATCGAAAGATCCCCGCCGACTTTACCTTTTATCCCGCCGTTCGCGTCAAGCGAGACTTGTCCGGAAACATGTATTAAACCATTCACTTCCGTATACGGAATGTAATTCGCAACGGGCGCGTTTGGCGTGGGTAACGTGATCCCAAGATCTGCAAGGCGTGCTTCAATCCGACTCATGGCCGTTTCCTTATCCAGAGGTGTATGACGCGCTATTGTGACAGCTTTTTCACGGCTGCGTGAAGGGCGTGTGACGGATTGGCCGGAACTTAGTCAGATTGTTGGCGTGCGGTGGCTTTAGCGCCTAACCAAAAGCTAATCTGGTCGGAGTAGTAAGATTCGAACTTACGACCTCTGCTTCCCGAAAGCAGCGCTCTACCAGACTGAGCTATACTCCGATGCGGGGACGGGTTTTTAGCGGCACCACAAAAAGCGCGCAACGGTCGCGTTGACTTCGCGCGGCCTCCCGCCTAGACGGCCCCATGACGACACGCCCTGCTGACTCCCGCTTCCGTGAGGCCTTCACATTCGACGACGTCCTGCTCGAACCAGGCGCGTCCGAGGTCCTTCCTGGTTCCGTTGACACCCGCACCAACCTCACCAAAACAATTGCACTGAACATTCCGCTGATCTCGGCGGCGATGGATACCGTGACCGAAGCGCGGCTGGCGATTGCCATGGCGCAGGCTGGCGGCCTTGGAATTGTTCACCGTAATCTATCAATTGAGCAACAAGCCGACGAGGTTCGGCGCGTAAAGCGCTATGAAAGCGGCATGGTGATCAACCCGATCACAATCCACCCCGATGAAACATTGGCTGATTTGCTGGCCATCAAGGAGCGCTTTGGCGTTTCGGGCGTTCCGGTGGTCGAGCGATCTGGCGCGGGCGGCCCCGGCAAATTGGTGGGGATTGTAACTAACCGTGACGTTCGGTTTGCCGGTGATCCCTCCCAGCGTGTGGCCGAACTGATGACGAAAGACAACCTTGTGACGGTTCGCGAGGGCGTGACGCAAGACGAAGCGCGACGGCTGCTGCACAAACACCGGATTGAGCGCTTGATCGTGGTTGATGATGCCTATCGCTGCGTTGGCTTGGTCACGGTGAAGGACTTTGAGAAGGCGCAAAACTTTCCCAATGCTTGCAAGGATGAGCAAGGGCGGCTGCGCGTTGGTGCGGCAACGACTGTTGGCGATGCAGGGTTTGAGCGTTCTGAAGCCCTTTTGGCGGCAGGCGTTGATGTGGTGGTCGTTGATACCGCGCATGGCCATTCGCGGACGGTTTTGGATGCGGTTGAGCGCGTAAAGCGGCTCTCTAATCGCGCCCAAGTGATCGCTGGCAATGTGGCGACGGCGGATGGTGCGAAGGCACTGATTGATGCTGGCGCTGACGCGATCAAGGTCGGTATCGGGCCGGGCTCAATTTGCACCACGCGGATCGTGGCAGGTGTGGGTGTGCCGCAGTTGACCGCAATCTTGGATGCGGTGGCGGCCTCCGGCCAAAGCGGTATACCGGTGATTGCCGATGGCGGCATCAAATACTCAGGCGATTTGGCCAAGGCCATCGCGGCAGGCGCAAGCGTTGCCATGATGGGGTCTATGTTTGCCGGCACTGAAGAAGCACCGGGCGAGGTGTTCCTGTATCAAGGCCGTTCCTACAAAGCCTATCGCGGCATGGGGTCGCTTGGTGCCATGGCGCGCGGCTCCGCCGATCGCTACTTCCAAAAAGAAGTGACCGACCAGATGAAGCTGGTGCCGGAAGGCATTGAGGGCCGTGTAGCCTATAAAGGCCCGGTTGGGCCTATTTTGCACCAATTGATCGGTGGATTGCGCGCCGCGATGGGCTATACGGGATCCGCAACGATTGCGGATATGTGGGAGCGCGCGCGGTTTGTGAAAATCTCGTCTGCTGGATTGCGTGAAAGCCATGTGCACGACGTCGCCATCACCCGAGAAGCGCCGAACTATCCCGTGGGGGGGTGATTGCGGTGCCTGAGGCTTTGACTGAGGCTTTCAGCGAAGCCGATTGTGCATGGGTGTTGGCGCTTAGCGCGGCCAACGAGATCGAAACCGGGCCGCTGGACCGCGAAAAGCTGTTGCATTTGGTGGCGGAAAGCTTTTCAGCCCGCGTCGTTCGGCCCGCAAGCGGCTATTTGCTGACCTTTTCCCCAGACGCCCAGATCGAGGGGCCGAATTTTAGCTGGTTCAAGGCGCGCGGTGGGCGGTTTATCTATGTTGACCGGATCGTGGTGGCAGCAGCGGCGCGCGGGCAGGGGCTGGCGCGGCTTCTTTATCAGGAATTGTTCGCCAAGGCCGCAGAAGCCGGCTTTGACGAGGTAACGTGCGAAGTAAACCGCGACCCGCCGAACCCAATCTCCGACCAGTTTCACGCCGCTTTGGGCTTCGTGCCCGTTGGTACAGCTCTGCTTCCGAACGGAAAAACCGTGACCTATTTGACGCGCCCATTGAAAGACCAAACACCATGAGACAGGGCGCACGCATTCAAGCAGCGATTGACGTTTTGACCGATCTGGAAACCCGCCCGCGCCCGGCGGCGGACGCGTTGAAGAATTGGGGGTTAAGCCACCGCTTTGCGGGCTCCAAAGATCGCGCGGCCATTGGGCATGTGATCTTTGGGGCACTGCGCACCAAAGCATCGTCGGCTTGGACTATGGGGGCTGAGAAGCCGCGTGCGATTGTGCTGGGCTATTTGGCGCGAACATTGGGCCATGATGCCGCGATGATCGAGGCGGCGTTCGCCGATGATGCGCATGCGCCCGAACCGTTGAGCGAGGCCGAGCGTTTGGCCTTGGCAAACGGAACGCTGGACGGCGCGCCCAATTGGGTGCGCGGCGATTATCCCGAATGGCTGGAGGAAGCGTTCGCCCGCGCCTTTGGCGACGAACGGGCCGAGGAGGGGGCTTCCTTAGCGGTTCCAGCGCCATTGGACTTTCGCGTGAACGCGCTAAAAGCCACGCGCGACAAGGTTCTGGCAAGCTTAGCCGCAGACCCGAAGCTCGCCGATGCGGCTGGAAACGCCAAAATTGCGCCAACGGCGTGGTCTCCCGACGGCCTTCGCGTGCCCTATGAACAGGGGCGAGACTTTGGGGCTTCGCGCAACGCACTTTGGCTAAAGGGTTGGTTTGAGATCCAAGACGAAGGCTCACAGATTGCAGCATTATTCGCGGGCGTTGAGCCCGGTATGCAGGTGGCCGATGTGTGCGCGGGCGGTGGCGGCAAAACCTTGGCGCTAGCAGCCGCAATGCAGAATAAAGGCCAAATCCACGCTTATGATGTTGACGCGCCACGTTTGGCGGCCATTCGCGAGCGCTTGGATCGTGCGGGCGTTCGCAACGCGCAATTGATTTACCCACTGGCCGGAACCGACCCCTTAGCAGCCTTGGCTGGCCGGATGGATGTGGCGCTGGTCGATGCACCGTGCACGGGTTCTGGCACATGGCGGCGAAACCCTGATGCGAAATGGCGCGTGCGTCCCGGCGCGTTGGTTGAGCGGCAAAAAGAACAAGCCGAAGCGCTGGCAATGGGGGCTAACCTCGTGAAGAAAGGCGGGCGTTTGGTCTATGTCACTTGCTCTATCCTCGATGCTGAGAATGACGACACCGTGAGCGGGTTTTTGGCCGCCAATGCTGAGTTCAAGCCGATGGGTTGGAAGCATCTGACGCGAAACGGTCCTTTGGAAGCGCTGAAGGATCATGCGTGGCTGAAGCAGCATGGCATTCAACTCACCCCCCGCAAGACCGGAACGGATGGCTTTTATGTCTGCGTTTTGGAACGGACCTAATTCTGGACCGCGGCGAAACGCTTGCCTCGCTTCGCAGCCCCACTCACGCTAAGAGCCCGTAATGACCGCCCCCACAGCCCCCCGTGACGCCATCCTTATCATCGATTTTGGCTCTCAAGTCACCCAATTGATTGCCCGCCGCGTGCGTGAAACCGGGGTGTATTGCGAGATCCATCCCTTCAATAAGGCCGACGAAGCGTTCGCGCGCTTGGCCCCAAAGGCGGTGATCTTCTCGGGCGGGCCAGCCTCGGTGCCAGATGTCGGCAGCCCCCGCGCGCCCGAGGCGGTGTTTTCCGCCGGCATCCCGATCCTTGGCATTTGCTACGGCCAGCAAACCATGGCGCAGCAATTGGGCGGCCACGTTGAAAGCGGCCATGCCGCTGAGTTTGGCCGTGCGGATGTGCAAATCCTCGAAGAAAGCGCCTTGTTTGAGGGCGTGTGGAATGTCGGCAGCACCTATCCCGTGTGGATGAGCCATGGCGACCGCGTGACCGCCTTGCCCGAAGGGTTCACCGTCAAGGCCACGTCCGAAAATGCGCCGTTTGCGGTGGCGACAGACGAGGCGCGGCGCTTCTACAGCCTGATGTTCCACCCAGAAGTGGTGCATACGCCTGATGGAGCCAAGCTGATTGGCAATTTCGTGCACACGATTGCCGGGCTCAAAAGCGATTGGAGCATGGCGGGCTATCGCGCTGAGATGATTGCGAAAATCCGCGCCCAAGTGGGCACCGGCAAAGTGATTTGCGGGCTTTCGGGCGGTGTGGATTCCTCGGTGGCCGCCGTCCTGATCCACGAAGCCATTGGCGATCAATTGACCTGCGTATTCGTCGATCACGGCTTAATGCGCGAGGGTGAGGCCGACCAAGTCGTCACGCTGTTTCGCGACCACTACAACATCCCCCTCATTCATGCGGACGAGGCCGACCGCTTCCTCACCGCTTTGGCGGGCGTGAGCGATCCTGAAACCAAGCGCAAAACCATCGGGCGGCTGTTTATTGAGGTGTTCGAGGACAAGGCAAAATCCATTGGCGGAGCGGAGTTTCTCGCCCAAGGCACACTCTATCCAGACGTGATTGAGAGCGTGTCGTTTACGGGCGGGCCGTCGGTCACGATTAAAAGCCACCACAATGTCGGCGGCCTGCCTGAGCGCATGAACATGAAGCTGGTGGAGCCGCTTCGGGAGCTGTTCAAGGACGAGGTGCGCGCCTTGGGCCGCGAATTGGGCCTGCCGGACAGCTTCGTAGGCCGTCATCCTTTCCCCGGGCCGGGCCTCGCCATCCGGATTCCGGGCGACATTACGCCGGAAAAGCTCGCCATTTTGCGCAAAGCCGACACGATCTATCTCGATGAAATCCGCAAAGCCGGCCTTTACGACCACATTTGGCAAGCGTTTGCGGTATTGCTGCCCGTGCGCACCGTCGGCGTCATGGGCGATGGCCGCACTTACGACCAAGTCTGTGCCCTGCGCGCCGTTACCTCCACCGACGGCATGACAGCCGACTTTTTCCCTTTCAGCATGGATTTCCTAGGCCGCGCCGCCACCCGGATTATCAATGAAGTGAAGGGCATAAACAGGGTGGTTTATGACGTGACCAGCAAGCCGCCGGGGACTATCGAGTGGGAATAATTTTTGCCCATCCGAGGGTATCCGAAACTACGCTAGAATACGACATAACCACCTGAAAAACAAAAATAATTCAGCCTACACCTATCGAGAGCTATCGGTGGGTATGGAACGCGTCTGTCGTGCCCGCTGACGGACCGCAACCCCGTTGATCATCCTGAAAATCGAAAGTACCGTCAGAGCGACAGAGGCTCGTGACGGTACTTTTTTCAGCCTAACACGCTGAACATAAATAGAAAAGTTCGTCGAAAGCCTCCAAAAACCGCGTGACGGTCTTTTTGCGCGAGGAGGCCCAGAATGTTGACGGATGCGGCACTCAAGTGTCTGAAACCAAAAGCAAAAATGTACAAGGTGACCGATCGTGACGGCATGTATGTGCGCGTCGCACCCACAGGCGGCATCTCGTTCAGGCTGGACTACCGGCTGAACGGCAGGCGCGAGACCGTCCATCTTGGCAAGTACGCCAGAGATGGGATCTCGCTCGCCCGGGCGCGTGAACTGTGCCTGGACGCCAAACGGATGATCGCAGAGGGGCGGTCACCAGCCATCGAGAAGCAGCGGGATAAGCGTCGGATCAAGGAGGCCAAGAGCTTCGGTGAGTTCGGCGAGAAGTGGCTGACAGGCGCGCCCATGGCCGACAGCACGCGCGCCATGCGCCGCGCCATCTTCGAGCGCGAACTCAAGCCCGTCTGGCGGAATCGGTTGCTGACCGAGATCACGCCTGATGACCTGCGCGCACACTGCGCCAAGATCGTGGAACGGGGCGCGCCGGCGACAGCCATCCATGTGCGGGATATCCTGAAGCAGATCTACGCCTTCGCCATTCTCCATGGCGAGAAGGTCGCGAACCCGGCCGATGATGTGGGTCCTGCTTCGATCGCCACCTTCACGCCGAAGGACCGGGCGCTTTCGCCGACCGAGATCCGCATCATGCTCAAGCAACTCGAGCATGTCGCGACCCTGCCGACGATCCGCCTCGGCATGAAGCTCTACCTCCTCACCATGGTCCGGAAGAGCGAGTTGCAGGACGCGGTCTGGGATGAGGTCGATTTCGAAAACGCTGTCTGGACGATCCCGAAGGAGCGCATGAAGCGATCGAAGGCGCACAATGTCTACCTGTGCCGGCAGACCCTCGACATCATGATCGCGCTCAAGACCTGCGCTGGTAATTCCCGATATCTGCTGCCGTCCCGCTACGATGCGGACGCGCCGATGTCGCGGGCGACCTTTAACCGGGTCACCTACGCTGTCGTCGAACAGGCCAAGAAGGAGGGGCTGCCGCTGGAGCCGTTCACCGTCCATGACCTTCGGCGCACGGGGTCGACGCTGCTCAACGAGCTGGGCTTCAACCGCGACTGGATCGAGAAGTGCCTGGCGCACGAGGATGGGCGTTCATCGCGCGGCGTCTATAACAAGGCCGAGTACGAAGTTCAGCGTCGCCACATGATGCAGGAATGGGCTGATACCGTCGATGCCTGGGTCGAGGGCCGGAAGTATGTTCCGACGCTGTTGCCGACAGTCATGCCGCCTATCGCGCTCGATCCTGCCCTTTGACCGGCCGGGAATGGCGTTTGGTCACATCGGGATGCTGAGCGCGGGCAATCGGCTTCGCGCGCCGTGCCAGCAACCAGGCCTGGACTTCCGCAAGATCCCAGACGATGCAGCGCGGCGACAGCGCGAAACGCCGCGGAAAGTCGCCGCGCTGCTCCATCTCGTAGATCGTGCTGTCTGCCAGGGGCACCATCTCTCGCAGTTGGTGCCGCCTGATGGTCTTCCTGATTTCCAAAGGCTCACTCTGACCCATTCTCAATCTCCTTCGCGGCTGTCGCCGGCGATTGAGAACGATAGGTGCCGATACCGGAAGTCCCTTCTGCGTGGCGTGCGGCAATTTCGGGCTCTGGCGTAGAAATCGGCGGGTCATATTCAGTTTTGGCAGGGCAGCCGGATATCCATCAGCCTACAGAATCTGCACGACTCGCCGCAGGCGCTGCGCGCCGTAATTGCGCTGTTCAGATCACGCACCATTTACTGCTTGCACCGGCGAGATGCGATCCGGAAGTCCGCAAGCGACGTAGCAAAAGTCCACCGTGCGACAGTTAAGGATTTCGTGGGCGGCGGTAGCGAGGAGACGGAGAAGACCCATAATCTGATCGGAACAGTTCTCGGGGGCTGACGGGGCTACGTTGCGAAGACCTTTGCATCATGGGGAACCATCGTGCCGAGACCGAAGATCGAGCTACGCCACGTGCGTTACATCATCGCCGCTGCGGAAAGCGGCAGCTTCCGGCGCGCGGCTCAAGATCTCGGCGTCGAGCAGTCAGCTATCAGCCGCCGCATCCGCGATGTCGAGGATGAGATCGGCGCTCAGCTGTTCCGCCGTCACCCTGCCGGCGTCGACCTGACGGACATCGGCAAACAATTCCTGAATCAGGCGGCCCCTGGGGCTCGCCAGATCGGATCGGCGCTCGACGGCGCAAGAACGGTGGCGAACAGAGGGCGGCATCTTCGGATCGGCGTGTTCGGGCCTCTGACCATGGGCTTCCTGTCGGAGCTCTTCGGGGCCTTTCGGGGTGACCGCCCGGGGGTCAAGCTGCGGTTCAGCGAGGGCAGCTGTCCCGAACTGATCGCGGCCGTGCGGCGGGGGCAGCTTGATGTTGGCATCGTAGCCGAAGCATTGCCCGCGAAGGGTTTTGACGTGACGCATCTGTGGGCTGAGCCTGTCTACGTGGCAATGCGGGACGGCGACCCACTCGCCGATCAGAAGGCGCTCCGGTGGGATGACTTGCGGCATCGGCATTTTGTGGTGACCGATTTGCCGACCGGCGACTTCGCGAAGAATTACCTGATGCGAAACCTCCAGACGTCGCCCGGGGACCTCCAGATCGAGCAATTGTCAGTCACGCGGGAATCGCTGATGCAGATCGTCGCGCATGGGGATGGCGTCACCATCGCAGGCAGCGCGCATGTCCGTCACGGACTACCAGGCATTGTTTTTCGTCTGATCGAGGATGCTGTTCTCCGCTATGGTGCTATCCACCCGCGAGGTGCGCTCCATCGGAATCTCGATCGCCTGCTGGCGCTGGCAAAGTCTTTCTCGGAGCGAGATGACGCTTGGTTCGCCCGGCAACGGCTCATGCGCCCTGAGCATCGGCGCGTGCCGCACGTTGACCGCCATCGCGGCGCGCGCGGGCGAACCCCCGATCGGTTGCAATGAAGCGCTCGAGCATGGGCACGATCAGCTTCGTCGGGTCGCCGATGGTCTGGCCTTGTTCGCGGCCGAGTGCTGCGGCGTAGGCGACGAGGTCCCGATGCAGCGGCGCAGGGAGTTCAATCGTCACCTTCACCGGCTTGTCGTCGATGATCGGGCCGAGCTTCAGCTTGGTCATCACAACCCTCCATAAGGTTCGAGCACGAGGTCGCGGGTGACGATGACGCGCACGGGGAACCCCGGCCTGATCGTGAGGGTCGGCGCGACATTGAGTTGCCGACGGATGATCTGCTGGCCTGCGTCGTTGATGGTGTCCTGTCCGCCGTTGCGGATCGCCCGGAGCAGCCGATCCTGATCGTCAACGGCGAGTTCGGCGCCGACCGACAGCAGTGTCGACAGGCCGGCAGCCTTGGCGAGATCCCACCAGTGATAGTCGACGCCATCCTGAAGACCCGCATAGCCTTGCGCGTCGGCTCCGGGTTGACGTTCCAGGACGATCGAACGGCCATTCGGAAGGATGAGCCGCTTCCAGACGAGCAGCACCCGGCGCTGACCGAAGCCGACATCGTTGCTGTACTCGCCGATCAGCCGTGTGCCTTGGGGGACGAGCAGGATGCGCCCGGTCGGGCTGTCGTAGACATGCTCCGTGACCTGCGCGGTGATCTGGCCCGGCAGGTCGGATCGGATGCCGGTGATGAGGGCCGCGGCGATGACGGCGCCGGTCTGAAGCACATAGGGCGATGCCGGACCCATCACGCGATCTGGCGAGACCGTGCGGCGGTCCACGCCCGCATTCAGGAACGCGAGCTGGCGATCCTGCGCCGTCGCTGCACCTGGCTGGCCCGGAAGACCTAGCCCAGAGAGGCTCGGGCTGCCTGGTCCACCAACTGTCGCAATCGGAGCTGCGACGCGCGCCTCCGTCTGGAAGAAGACGCGGCTCGTTCGGGCAGCTTCTTCTTCCGCGCGCCTGCGTTGCTCGACCGGATCGACGGTGGGCGCTGCTGCCATCGGCGGCGTGACGGGCTGGCCACGGTTCTGCGCATCGAGGATGGGGCGCCCCAGATCCCCGGGCAGCGGAGGCCCAAGCACCGGACCGGTGTAGTCGCGTGGCAGGCCGGCGAGCCCGTCCGCGGTTCGCCGGTTTTGCGTGGAGTAAAGCTCCTCACTGCCAGGACCGATATTGCGCGTCTGAAGCGCATAGATGAGCGCGCCACCGACCCCGAGGGCGGCGACGAGACTGATGCCGCCCAGCACCTTTCGCGACAGTCGGGTGACCCGGGGCGGTTCGGCGCGCAGCCGCATTGGCGCAGCGGCGTCGCCGGGCTGTGTGCCGACCAGCTGTGCGTCGGTTTCCTTGGGCGTGTCGCGCTCGCTCATGACGCGGGCCTCCCATCGGTGCGAACGATCCGGACCGTCTGCTGGCGCTCGCCATTGCCGAGACGGAGCTCGGCGGCGCCGAACAAGCGGTCGACGATCAGGATGTTCTGGTGGATCCGGCTGTTGGCGATCTGCGGTTCGCCATCTGCGCCGATGACGAAGAGCGGCGGCATCTCGCCCTGAACGATCCCACGCGGGAACTCGACGTAGACGCGGCGCCCGTCGTCGTAGACCGAAATTGGCCGCCACGGCGGCGTGTCGCCCGTGAGGCCGTAGCGATAGTTCCGTGCCGCAACGGCCGGGATCACTGGCGTAGCGGGCACTGCCTGTCGCTGCGAGGCGGGCGGCTGCGGATAGGCCCAGGCGACGGCGGGCATATAAGGGCGTTCGCCCGAACGCAGCTCGATCATGTAGATGCGCCGGTCGGTGGTGATGACCAGGTTCGTCGTGATGTCCGGCCGTGTCGGCTTCACAAGAACATGGACGCGACGGGTGATGCCCAATCCGCTCTCGGTGTCGCCGATGATCCAGCGCGCCGTGTCGCCCGCAGCGATCGGTCCGGCGCCGGTCAGGTTTTCGCCAGGCTCCAGCGCGATGTTGGTGATCTGGCCGGGGGCGGCATAGACCTGATAGAGCGCGCCCTCGCTCCAGGGATAGATCTGGATCGAGTTGTAATAGCCCTCGCGGCGCGGCTCGACGCGCGCGGCGGCATTGGCATTCTCGACACGACCTGTCGGCGACCCCGCGGCAGCGCCACCGCGCGCGGGTGTCCAGGCCGGCGGTGTGTGAAGCGGCCTTGGTGGCGCCTCGGTGACGGCGGCCGGCACAGGGGGAAGCGGCGGCACCTCAGCGTCGTAGCTAATCTGTGGCGGCCGGTTGGTCGCGCAGCCGGCGAGCGCCAATCCGGAAATCAGCAAAAGCGCAGAGCCGGATGTGCGGAAGCCATAACGAGCGGGTCGACGGAGATGATCTCTCATTGCCCCATCTCCCGCGACCAGCTGATGGCGTTGACGTAGATCCCGAGCGGGTTGGCTCGCAGCCGCTCGGCGTCGCGCGGGGGCTGGATCACGATGGTCAGGATCGCCGTCCAGCGCTGTGTCGTGGAAAGCTGGCCGTTCTCGTACTGGCGTTCGGTCCACGCGACGCGGAAGCTGTCGGGCGAAGCGCGGATCACGCTCGACACTTCGACCGACACCTGCTGCTTGCCGACGCGGGTAAAGGGGTCGTTGGCGCGGGCATAGTCGTTGAGGGCGGCCGCGCCGCGGTCGGTCGTGAATTCATAGGCGCGCAGCCAATTCTGCCGCACGACGATGGCGTCGGCCGGGATCGAGCGGACCTGCTCGATGAAGCGCGCCAGATGCCAGGCCACCTGCGGGTCGGTGGGGCGATAGTCGGCCTGCGCCGGCGCGACCGCCTGCGCCTGGCCGAGATTGTCGACCTGCACCACCCACGGGACGATGGTCCCGCGCGCCGACTGCCAGACCAGCGCGGCGGCGAAGCCGGCAGAGAGGATCAGGCAGCCAAAGGCCATGAGCCGCCAGTTTCGGGCCTGGACCCGCGCTGAGCCGATCCGATCGTCCCAGATCTGCGCCGCACGCTGATACGGCGTCTCGGGCTCGGGCGTCTTTCCATAGTGTGTTACGGGTCGCTTGAAGAAGCTCATGCGCGGTCGCCTCCGGAGAGATTGATGGAAGAGCCGCTGCCATGACTGTCGCCCGAGCGGATCGCGTGTGCCGCGAGCGTGACGCCATGGCTCATGGTCTGCCCACGCCGCATGCGCTGTGCCCACGCCGGGGGGCTCGCGGCAGCGCCTGTGGCAGCCGGTGCGGCATCATTCGCAACCGTTCCCATGATCGAGGAGCCGCCGGTGGCGCCGAAGCCGGTCTTGACGCCGTCGGCGAAGCTGGAGCGAACGCTTTGCGCGGCCCGGCGCAGCGGAGAGGCTGCTGCGCCGCCGGCCGCTCGTGCGACACCGCCGAGGCCTGATGCGACGCCGGCGGCGCCCGACTGGCCGAGGGAACCGAGACTGTAGGCAGCGGCGGCGGCACCCGCCGCGGTGGCTCCACCGCGTACGGCAGCGGCGCCGCCGGAGATGGCGCTGGCGCCACCGCGCAGGGCGAGCCCGGCCGCGCCGCCAGCAGCCATGGCTGCGCCGCCCGCGACGAGGCCAGTGCCGATGGCGGAACCTGCGCCGAGTTGCGGGCCGCCGGAAACAATGCCGTTGGCGATACCGGGACCGAAGATGCCGAGACCGAGAAGGGACAACGCCGCCAATACGACGGCCATCGCGTCGTCGATGGTCGGTGGCTGACCGCCGAAACCTGCCGTGAACTGACTGAACAGAGTCGACCCGATGCCGATGATGACGGCGAGCACCAGCACCTTGATGCCCGATGAGATGACGTTGCCCAGCACGCGCTCGGCCATGAAGGCGGTTTTCCCGAACAGGCCGAACGGAATCAGGACAAAGCCTGCCAGTGTGGTCAGCTTGAATTCGATCAGCGTGATGAAGAGCTGGATGGCGAGGATGAAGAAGGCGAGCAGCACCAGCGCCCAGGCGAAGAGCAAGCAGGCGATCTGGATGAAGTTTTCGAAGAAGGCGATCCAGCCCATCAGGTTTGAGATGGATTCGAGCAGCGGCCTCGCCGCATCGAGACCCGTCTGCGCGACCCGGCCCGGGCGCATCAGGTCCTGGATGGAAAACCCGGTGCCAGACGCCTGAAGTCCGAGGCCGGCGAAGCTTTCGAAGACGATCCGCGCGAGGTTGTTCCAGTTGCCGATGATGTAGGCGAAAACGCCCACAAAAAGCGTCTTCTTCACAAGACGCGCGATGATGTCGTCATCTGCGCCCCAACTCCAGAACAGGGCGGCCAGCGTGACGTCGATGACGATCAGCGTTGTCGCGATGAACGCCACCTCGCCGCCGAGCAGGCCGAACCCGCTGTCAATGTAGGAGGTGAAGACTCCGAGGAAATTGTCGATGACGCCGCTGCCGCCCATGGCTCACCGCCCTTCGTCGGCGCGCTGCGGCGCGGTACGGGTGCCAAGGAAACGGTCGCGGGTTTCGGCCCAGATGCGCAGACACTCGCTGTCTCTGGCTGCGGCTTCCCCCATCTGCTGGCACCGACGCTGGCCCTCGCGCAGCGGGTCCTCCGCCTCCTCAAGCACGGGCGTCGGCCGAACCGCTGGCCTTTCCTCCTTCCTGGTCATCTCGATCGCCGTTGCCGTGATCGCGACAGATACGAAGATGACTGCGCCCACGCGGGCCAGCGTCTTGCCGTCCATCCCACTGCCCTCAGTTGCCGTTGGGGAACATCCGGGCGTTGCCGGGCTGATAGCCGGAGCCGGGCGTCAGGAACCGGCGGCGCTGTTCACGGCCTTGTTCGGCGGCTGCGGCGCGCTCGGCATCGACAAGCGCCTGCGCTCGGCCGTTCGCAGCGACGACCGCGACCAGGTCTCCAAGTTGCTGCGCCTGCAATGCGAGCAGCTGGTTGCCTGCCTGGGTCGCCTGAAGCGCGCCGGTCGCGCCCTGGCTCTGCCCGATCAGAGCCGCCATCTCGGCGCGGTTGGTATCGATGTTGCCGACGACACCGGCCTGCACGCGGAGTGCGTCTTGAAGGCCGCCGACCGTGTTCTGCCAGCGCGATCGTGCATCGGAGACGAGACGTTGATCCGAAGTCGACAGCGAGATGTTGCTGTACTGGCTCTGAAAGGCTTGGTCGATCTGCTGCACGTCGAAGGCGATGCGCTGTGCCTGACCCAGAAGCGCTTGCGTGCGCTGCACCGATTGCTGGAGCTGCTGAAGCGAGGAATAGGGCAGGCTCGCAAGATTGCGGGCCTGGTTGATCAGTATCTGCGCTTCGTTCTGGAGGCTCTGGATCTGGTTGTTGATCTGCTCGAGCGCCCGCGCGGCCGTCAGCACGTTCTCGGCATAGTTTGAGGGGTCAAACACGATGCGCCCAAAGAACTGCGCCTGTGCAGGGGCAGTGAGGATGGGCGAGAAAGCGATCGGCGCAGCAAGCACGGCTGCAGCCAGGGTTGCGCGGCGGCGAGATTTGGTCGTCATGGCTTGGTCTCCAGGTTGGTGAGGTCGGGGATGAGGTCGGCAGCCCATCCGACATCGCGGGCGCGCAGCCAGGCGGGCAGGAAGCCGTCGCGGCCATGCTTTGCGAGGATCGTCTCGATGGCGGCCTGATCGGACTTCGAGGATGCCGCGCAGAGCGCGAGGGCGACTTCGGAGAGCCCCAGCTCGAACAGCCGGTTGCCGCGCCGCGACTGGCAGTAATAGTCGCGCTTGGGTGTGGCCCGGCTGAGGATCTCGATCTGGCGGTCGTTCAAGCCGAAGCGCCGGTAGATCGTGGTGATCTGGGGTTCGATCGCGCGTTCGTTCGGCAGCAAAAGGCGCGTCTGGCAGCTTTCGATGATGGCCGGAGCGATCGCGCTTCCATCGATGTCGGCAAGCGATTGCGTGGCGAAGACGACGGACGCGTTCTTCTTGCGCAGCGTCTTCAGCCATTCGCGCAGTTGCGCCGCGAAGCCGTCATCGTCGAGCGCGAGCCAGCCTTCGTCGACGATCAGGAGCGTGGGCCGTCCATCCAGACGGTCGCCGATCCGGTGGAAGAGATAGGCGAGCACCGCCGGCGCCGCGCCGCCGCCGATCAGCCCCTCGGTTTCAAAGGCCTGGACCGCAGCTTCCCCTAGCTGCTCGCCTTCGGCGTCCAGCAGCCGTCCGTAGGCACCTCCCACGCAATAGGGTCTCAGCGCCTGCTTGAGATCGTTCGACTGAAGGAGGACGGCAAGGCCGGTCAGGGTGCGCTCGGGGAGCGGCGCAGACGCCAGCGAAGTCAGCGCTGTCCAGAGATGTTCTTTCACCTCCGGCGTGATCGTGACGCCCTCGCGGGCAAGGATGGCGGCAATCCAGTCGGCTGCCCATGCGCGCTCGTGGGTCTCGTGAACGCGCGCGAGCGGCTGAAGGGACACCGACGACGCGGCGCCGTCCGTCAGGCTGCCGCCGAGGTCGTGCCAGTCGCCCCCCATCGCCAGCGCGGCCGCCCGGATCGAGCCGCCGAAGTCGAAGGCGAAGACCTGTGCATCCGGATAGCGCCGAAATTGAAGCGCGATGAGCGCGAGCAGCACGGACTTGCCAGCGCCGGTCGGCCCTACGACCAGCGTGTGGCCGACGTCGCCGACATGCAGCGAAAAGCGAAACGGCGTGCTGCCTTCGGTCTTGCCGTAAAGCAGCGGCGGCGCACCGAAATGCTCATCCCGTTCCGGCCCGGCCCAGACCGCCGAGAGCGGAATCATGTGGGCGAGGTTCAGGGTTGAGATCGGAGGCTGCCGGACGTTTGCGTAGACATGGCCGGGCAGCGAACCGAGCCAAGCATCGACGGCATTGATGGTCTCGGCCATCGCGGTGAAGTCGCGGCCCTGGATCACCTTTTCGACGAGACGCAGCTTCTCCTCGGCGGTGCGCGGATCGGCGTCCCAGACGGTGACGGTGGCGGTCACATAGGCCTGACCGGCATAGTCGGCTCCTAGCTCCTGCAAGGCCATGTCGGCATCGGCCGCCTTGTTCGCAGCGTCCGTATCGACGAGCGCGGATGCCTCGTTGGTCATCACCTCCTTGAGGATTGCGGCGATCGACTTGCGCTTGGCGAACCACTGCCGCCGGATGCGCGTCAGCAGCTTCGTGGCGTCCGTCTTGTCGAGGAGGATCGCCCGCGTGGACCAGCGATAGGGAAAGGCGAGCCGGTTGAGATCGTCGAGAATTCCAGGCGTCGTTGCCGTCGGAAAGCCGTTGATCGTCAGTACGCGCAGGTGCGCGGAGCCGAGCCGCGGCTCGAGGCCGCCCGTCAGCGGCTCATCGGCAAGAAGCGCATCGAGGTAGATCGGCGTTTCCGGAACGCGGACGCGGTGGCGCTTCATGGAGACGGTCGAGTGCAGGTAGGTCAGGGTCTCGCCGTCATCGAGCCACCGGCATTCCGGCATGAAACCATCGACGAGCTGGAGGACGCGGTTGGTGCGATCAATGAAGGCCGCGAGGGCTTCATGGGGATCGACACCGGACTGTTGGCGGCCCTCATAGAGCCAGGTCTCGGCCCGTGCGGCGTCCTCGGCGGGCGGGAGATAGAGGAAGGTCAGGAAGTAGCTCGACTCGTAATGCGCGCCGGCTTCCTCGAAGTCGGCCTTGCGCTCGGCATCGACGAGGGCGGAGGCGGCGTCGGCGAAGCGGCTTGCCGGATAGGAGGCGGCCTCGTGACGCTGCGCTTCGACGAAGATCGCCCAGCCCGAGCCCAGACGTCGGAAGGCGTTGTTGAGGCGACCTGCGACGGCGACCAGTTCGGCGGCCACAGCAGAGTCGAGATCGGGACCGCGAAAGCGCGCGGTTCGCTGGAAGCTGCCATCCTTGTTGAGCACGACCCCGTCGCCGACCAGCGCCGCCCAGGGCAGGAAATCAGCGAGGCGGGTCGCGGCGCGGCGATATTCGGCGAGGTTCATCATGGCCGCGCCTCAGACCGCGAGGTGGCCCGGAATGCGCAGATGCCGGCGGCCCACCTCCAGGAAGAGGGGATCGCGCTTCGCGGCCCAGACGGCGGCGAAATGGCCGATCGCCCAGATGAGGAGCCCGACCAGCCACAGTCGCAAGCCAAGACCGACGGCGCCGGCGAGTGTGCCGTTCATGATGGCGATGCTGCGTGGTGCGCCGCCCAGCAGGATATGTTCGGTCAGCGCGCGGTGGACCGGAACCGAAAAGCCCGAGACCTCATCGGGATGATGCAGGAGGCCCGCCATCAGACGAGCGCCCCGCCGCCGAACGAGAAGAACGACAGGAAGAAGCTGGACGCCGCGAAGGCGATCGAGAGGCCGAAGACGATCTGGATGAGGCGGCGAAATCCCCCGCTCGTGTCGCCGAACGCCAGCGTCAGACCGGTGACGATGATGATGATGACGGCGATGATCTTGGCGACCGGTCCCTCGATCGACTGGAGAACCTGCTCGAGCGGTTGCTCCCAAGGCATTGAGGAGCCGGACGCATGGGCCGGCGACGCGAGAAGAATGCTAACGGTCAGCGCCGTGGCGGCGGTCGCGAGGCGCTGACGGCCGCGCGCGATGTGTCGGATCATGCGGGATCTCCTTGTGGGTCTGGAGGCTGGGTTGCAGGGGAAAGGCGGTAGTCGGTGTCCGCTGCGAGCCCGTCGACGCGGGCGAGTTCGGCAAGGCGCCGCGCGCTGCCACGACCGGACAGCACCGCCACGAGGTCGATGGTCTCGGCGATCAGCGCCCGGGGGACGGTGACGACGGCTTCCTGGATGAGCTGTTCGAGGCGGCGCAGCGCGCCGAGCGCAGTGCCCGCGTGGATCGTGCCGATCCCGCCGGGATGGCCAGTGCCCCAGGCCTTCAGCAGATCGAGCGCCTCAGCCCCACGCACCTCGCCGATCGGGATCCGATCCGGCCGCAGCCGGAGTGAGGAGCGCACCAGGTCGGACAGCGTCGCGACGCCGTCCTTGGTGCGCATGGCGACGATGTTCTGCGCCAGGCATTGCAACTCGCGGGTGTCTTCGATGACGATGACGCGGTCGGTCGTCTTCGCGACCTCGGCCAGCAGAGCATTGGTCAGGGTGGTCTTGCCGGTGCTTGTTCCTCCGGCCACGAGGATGTTGGCGCGCGATGCGACCGCCTGCCGGAGAATGGCGGCCTGGTCTGCCGTCATGACGCCCGCGGTGACATAGTCGTCGAGCGTGAAGACGGCGACGGCGGGCTTGCGGATCGCGAAGACCGGAGCCGTCACGACTGGCGGCAGCAGGCCCTCGAAGCGCTCGCCGGTTTCGGGGAGCTCGGCCGAGACGCGCGGCCGGCGGTCATGCACCTCGGCGCCGACATGATGGGCGACGAGGCGGACGATGCGTTCGCCATCGGCCGCCGAAAGTCGCTCTCCCGTATCGGACAGTCCGTCAGAGAGCCGGTCGACCCAGAGCCGCCCATCCGGGTTGAGCATGACCTCGACGATCGCGGGGTCTTCCAGGAATCGGGCGATTGCAAGCCCCAAGGCGGTGCGCAACATGCGTGCGCCGCGTGAGGCTGCTTCCGATTGCTGATGGTTTGCCGCCACGTCGTCCCCATTCGCTTGCGGGCCTGCGCGATGCGCGGCCCTGGATCGGGGATGAGTAAGAAAGGCAGGAATTGGGGCGTTGCAACAACGCTCAGGGGGTCGTCGTACTGTGGCGAAGAAAGACAGGCGATCGGCGGACCGGCGGCCAACCACGGCGGTATCAACCGTTGCGGCTCGAAGCGCCTCGGCAACTGAGAACGTGTCAGGCCTCAGTGCTGCCGCGAGACGCACGTATTCCCGAGCGGGAAATTTGGAGCGATATTGTCTTAGGAACGCTTGAAATCACCCGCTCGGTAAAGATCTTGGCGCGACGTATTGTCACCACAGCCAAGATCAAGAAACATCGCTCAACCACTCGCAAGGCCGCTGACGCAGAATCGGCACCGTGAACTCGGCTTGGGTTGTGCGACGGTGGGCTTATCGCCGTGCGGATGACACGACATCGACGGGGAACACCGGTTCCTTTGAGGCGCGATCGAAAAAGGGATGAGGCCAGCTGAGCCCAGCCAAGCGCCAGCCCATGATCTTCCAGATCGTGCGGATCACGATTGCCAAGGGAACGCCCTTGGTTCCCGGCAATCCGCCGCCGATCGCGTCCTCTCCAAAGACATTGGCGCGCGGCGGTCCGAAAAGGTGGTCGAGATCCTGCCCGGGCGTCCCGAAGACCGCTAGAGGGATGCCAATGAGGGGGATGGCGGGGCCCCGCGTGTTGCCGAGTGGCGTGCCACAGCATTTCGTATGGAAGCGATACGGGCCGGTCTCGCTCAGGCGCAAGGCCACAATGTGGTCATGTCCTCGGCTGACAGACATCGTCGCAGGCGCAATCTGGACGATGTCGGTGCCACCCCTTGCGTCGAGAATGTCCGGTCTTCCCACTGCGTGGGCGAAAGCTTGGCAGTCGTTGCAGTAGCAGACGACGCGATTGACGCTTCGGGGCGACCCACCGCTCACAACGCCTTGGACTTGGCCGCAGCGGCAAGCGAACGATATGGTTCGGGGCCTTCGTCGTTCACTGGACATGACGATCACCCGTTTGAAGGACGTCCACCGCTCTGTGCGGTTCCTTCACGCCATCTACCAGTATGACTTCGCCCTTGGAGTTCGCCGTCCGGAGCGGCAGGATGTTGCGATAGGCGGGCGAATTGTACCACCCATCGAGGGCGGCACGATCAGGGAAAGCGATGAGGATCAGATCGCCCTTCGGCCATTCGCCTTCCACCCGCGTCAACGGACCGCCATGGATCAGGAAGCGGCCCCCAAAGGGTGCAAGCGTGGCGTCGATGGCCTCAAGATACGCGACGATCTCATCGTTCAGGGTTATGTCGCGCAGCTGCGCGATGGCGTAGCTCGGCATGAAACGCTCCTCATAGTGCCTGGGCAAGAATGTCTGCCACCAACTGGTCTTGGTGCGTCACGTGCAGGCCGTGGGGTGCGCCCCGATAAATGCTCAAGCGACTGCGGACGATCAGATGATGGGTCGGCTCGGCGGTCAGGGCGAGAGGCATGCTGATGTCCTTGTCGCCATGGATGATCAAGACCGGACGGTCGATTTTCGCGAGATCAGAGCGAGTGTCGGTCTCGGTCGTGGCGCGGTGGCAAGCGAGCGCGATCGGCAGCGGGACATTTTCCATCATTCGGCGGAAATGGGCGCGCATCTCGACCGACGTATCTGCCGAAAAGAAAGGCGGCTCGTTGCGAGCTATCCAGGCGGGAAAGTCTTCCGCCATCTCCCGGCGCATCTGCTCGAAGACGGCAGCCGGGGCTCCCGTCTGAAGATCGTCGCGCCGGGTCAGGCACGGAGTTGTCGGCGCAACGAGGATCATTCGAGCGACACGGCCCGTGCCGTGACGCGCGGCGTAACGCACAGCTTCCATTGCCCCCATCGAATGGGCGACGAGCGTGACGCGCTCGATACCAAGCGCCTCGATGACGGCGGCGAGATCATCGGCGAGAGTATCTGCATCATAGCCTTGGCCGGGATCTTCCGACGCCCCATGCCCACGCCGGTCATAGGCGATCGCGCGGAAGCCCGAGCGGGCGCAGCGTTCGAGATGAAAGCTCCAGGCGTCCGAGGTGAAGCACCAGGCGGCAAGGAAGAGGATGGCGGCCCCCTCGCCATGATCCCGTACGGCGAGGCGCACGTCGTCGCGCGTGAGGACAGCGCCGCGGCTCGCAGCGTGGCCCATGGGCGGTCTGGCGTCAGCTGACCCAATGGCCACCATGGCCGCGCTGGCGACACCGGCTCTCACGATGGTTTTGCGGTTCATCATGATGTTCCTTGGCCTCGCTCATGCGGCTGCGGCTTGGATGCGCGAAGCGCGCCTCAGTCCGATGATCTGCAGTTCGGCGAACACGGCGACTGCGACTGCCTGAACAACAATGAAGGTTGTGCCGAGGCCGGTCGGCTGCACCCAGCCTGAGAGCAGCAGCAACATGCTGTCGATCACCCAGACTGCGTTGAGGATGATCACGGCCCAGACGAGCGCCGCCGGGATCGCAGACCGCGAACCCAGCCAGCCCACAAATACGGCGTACGGCAGCAGCACAAGGCCGGCCCAGAACAGCAGCTGCTGAGGCAAATTCAGAAGCCCAGATAGCGGTGTTGCCGCAGCCGCCATCAAAAGGCCCATTGCGCCGCTGGCCATGGCGTCGCCCAAAAGCGCAAAGCGGAGGAGGGGAGTGTTGGTAATCGTGCGAGACATAGCCGACTCCTTGGTTCGGATGGCTCGATGATCGGCCGCTCGGCGCCTGCAGTCGATTAAGTGCGAGGTAATTGGATTGTGTGGCGCCGTCTTGCATGATGGCGAAATGAGCCTGGCCATCACCTTGCCCTCCCGTTCCGCCGGGACCCTGATCCGCCAATGGCGGCAGCGCCGAAGGCTGTCGCAGCTCGATTGCGCGCTCGAGGCCGAGATCAGCCAGAAACATCTGAGCTTCATCGAGAGCGGCCGCTCGCAGCCCAGCCGGGACATGGTGCTGCGACTAGCCGAGCGCCTTGACGTGCCCCTGCGCGAGCGGAACGCAATCATGCTGGCGGCGGGGTTTGCGCCTGTGTTCCCCGAGCGCAGCCTCGACGACCCGGCGCTGGCGCCCGCTCGCGCCGCGGTCGAGATGATCCTGAAGGGCCATGAACCCTATCCAGCACTAGCGGTCGACCGGCACTGGTCGTTAGTCAGTGCAAACGCGGCGGTTCAGCGGCTGCTCGGCCTTGTAACCGATCAAACGCTGCTTTGCGCGCCGGTCAATGTTTTGTGCCTGTCGCTGGCGCCGGGCGGGCTCAGCCCTCACATCGTCAATCTTGCACAGTGGCGCGCGCATGTCCTGGAGCGGTTACGCCAGCAGATCACGCTCAGCGGCGATCACCAGCTTGCGGCGCTGCGTGAGGCGCTCAAGCGCTTGCCGGCTCCTGCGGGAGGTGATGGCCTCGACAACGATGTCGTCGAGAAGCTTGGCGGCATCGCTGTTCCCCTGCGCATCCGCACACCTGCCGGAACTCTGTCGCTGATCTCCACCACCACGGTGTTCGGAACGCCGATCGACGTTACCGTGTCGGAGCTGGCGCTGGAGACTTTCTTCCCCGCGGACGAAGCAACGGCTGCAGCGCTGCGTACCATGGCTGCGTGAGCGAGCAACGGCGTTTTCCCGAGCGGGAACAAATCGAAACCGTGAGCTACCCCGAGGCGCAAGCTTTCCCGAGCGGGAAATTCTTATAGACATTCTTCCGAAATCCATGATACTTTCCCGTTCGGTAAATATCATGGCCAGACGCAACCTCACCACCGCCGAGATCGGCGACATTGTCCGGACGACCCGCAAGGCCGCTGGAATGCGGCAGGACGAGCTTGCCGGCGCAGCGGGCGTCGGCCTGCGCTTCATCGTCGATCTCGAAGCGGGCAAGCCGACCGCACAGATCGGCAAGACGCTTCAGGTGCTGTCTGCGCTCGGATGCTCGCTCGATATCACGCCGCCGTCCGACACCAAAGGAGCGCGGAAGGGATGACGCGCACCCTCGATATCTGGTGGGACGGGCGCCTGGTGGGCCAGCTAACGCAGGACCAGCATGGTGAACTCGGCTTCGCCTATGCGCCGGATTGGCTCGACGACGAGGCGGCGCAGCCCTTGTCCGCCTCGCTGCCCAAGCGGGCGGAGCCGTTCACCCGCCGCGACTGCCGCCCGTTCTTCGGCGGACTTTTGCCGGAAGAAAGCCAGCGCGATGCCGCGGCTCAGGCGCTCGGCGTGTCGCGCGCCAATGATTTCGCCCTTCTCGATCGCCTCGGCGGCGATGTCGCGGGCGCGCTCCAGCTTCTGCCGCCCGGCGAGCCACCGACCGCTCTGGCCATCGACCAGCGGCCAACCCCGCTTGACGATGCAGGCCTGATCCGGGTGCTGGACGCGCTGCCTGTCCGCCCGCTGCTCGCAGGCGAAGAGGGATTGCGCCTCTCGCTCGCCGGCGCACAATCGAAGGTGCCGGTAGTTCTGGTGGATGGCGCGGTGGCGCTGCCTGCGCCGGGCCAGCCGACGACGCATATTCTCAAGCCGCCGATTTCGCGCTTCACCGCCACGACCGAGAACGAAGCGTTCGTGATGCGCCTTGCTGCCGAAATCGGCCTCGATGTCGCGCCCGTCGAGCCGCGTATCGTTCGCGGTCGAACGTTTCTGCTGGTCCAGCGCTACGACCGCGCCATCGGCGATGATGGACGGGTGCGCCGGATCCATCAGGAGGATTTCTGCCAGGCTCTCGGCGTGCCGCCGGAGACCAAGTACGCCAGCGAGGGCGGCCCGACCTTCAAGGATTGCTTCGCGCTGCTCCGCCAAGTCGTTGTGAGGCCCGCCGTCGATGTGTTGAAGCTTCTCGATGCGGTGATCTTCAATGTGATCGCCGGGAACGCCGACGCACACGGCAAGAATTTCTCGATCCTCTACGACGCCGAAGGCCCGCGCCTCGCCCCGCTCTATGACCTGCTCGCGACCGTTGCCTATCCCGATCTCTCGCCGAAATTCGCCATGAAGGTCGGAAAACGCGCAACGCTTGCCGAACTGGACGCCAAGGGCTGGGCAGCATTTGCGGCGGACGCGGGAGTCGGCCTGCCACTGATACGAAGGCGGGTTGCTGAGATCAGCAAAGGTGTCCGCGACAAGGCAATCGTCGTCGCAGCGGAGCTTTCTCATCACGAGTTGGACAGATTGGCAATTGAGCAGCTTACCAATATGGTCCGTGAGCGCGCCGAGCGTTGCGCCTTGACGGTTGTTGGTTCCGCTCGATGAGCCGCTCTGCTTCGGTTCATCTTGCGAAGACAGGGCGCTGCCGCTTGTCAGCAACTGAGTGTCGTTGACGAACGAGATCCACGCACAAGAACTCCTCGACGCTCAATCCTAAGGACCGCCGTCCGATTGCGTCGCCATGTCGAAAACGGACTTCTGCGCGGCGAAGGCGCGGCGGAACGCCGGGCGCGCTTCGCCGCGGGCAACATAGTCGGCGACAATTGGTTTTTCAGCCAGAAGCGCCGGAGGTGCGCGGCGCAACACCGCGACCATCATGAGATCGCCTGCCGAAAACTCGCCTTCCAGCCAGTCGCGGCCACCGAGCCAATCGCCAAGTTCGGCCAATCGCGAGCGCACGCGATCCTCGAGCATCGGCAGGCGGAGGCCGTGCCACGGTTTCTCGCGCTCGACAATTCCCGCGATAGAGAGATCGACGATCGGCGGCTCAACCGTGTCGATGGCAGCGAAGATCCAGGCCTTTGCACGCGCGCGGGCCGTCGCATCTGAGGGCAGCAATCCATGGTGACTTTCAGCGACATGCAGCACGATGGCGCCGGATTCGAAAAGCGCGAGGCCATCCTCTTCCCAGGTCGGGATCTGTCCGTAGGGGTTGAGCGCCAGATGTGCCGGTTCTCTCAGTTCAGCGAAGGATACGAGCCGCGTGTCATAGGCCAGTCCGACCTCCTCGCACGCCCAGCGCACACGCATGTCGCGCGCAAGGCCCCGGCCGCGGTCTGGCGAGGCGGCAAAGGCGGAGATTGTAGGCTTCATGTCATTTCCCAAAGCGACGGATAGCGACGAATGAACCCGTTCGGCGCGAGTTCGAGAACGCCACGATAACCCACGGTTGGCGCTTCATAATTGTATATGCCATGGGCGCGCCGTTCGTATCGCTGGGGAAGCTCGGTGAGGCCTTCGGTATCGAGGTCGAACCACACAACCGGCACTTCGGCCGCTGTGCCGATCGGAATGTCGAGACGACGAAGCTGGAGCAAGTTCGTCGCCGGCGTAAATGCCAGGTCGAGGTCGACGAGGTGATCAAGCCCGCGAACGATCTCTCCGTTGAGCATCCACCCCGTCGGCCCCCGCGTGATGCGATGATCGATGCGCCGCGTGTCGATCGTACCCTGGACCGTACCGGACACGGTCTTCCAGCCGGAATCGGCATCGACGCTATAGGCGATGGAAACCGGGCCGGTTCGGCTCCCGAAGACGGCAACACCGTCCAGCCGCCAGCCGTCTTGACGCTGTTCCAGCCGACAGACGTCGTGTCCGGGTAGGTCGAGGCGGCGCCAGAACGCGGACGTAACGAAGGTCACCGCATCACGTCCCGGGTCATCGTACCAGCCTTTCGAGAATGGCGGCACCACGCGATGTTATCTGTCATGTTGCCAGCGGCATCACTCCGGCACCATGCCAGACGTCACGTTCACGATCGTGCCCGTCATAGCGCCGGCCCGGTCGCTCGCCAGGAATGCAGCGGTCTCGGCCACCTGCTCGAGGGTGGGCAAACGGCCAAGCATGGTGCCAGCGGCAGCGCCGCCCAGCCAATCTTCGACCGCACAGCCGAGGTCCTTGGCCTTCGGGCCGAACAGCTCGGCTGTGTAGGAGCCTGCGGCGATGGCGTCGGAGATGGCGTGCGACCGCAGGCACAGCACCCGGATGTTCCGCGGGCCGACCTCGCTCGCGAGCGCCCGTGCGAAAGCCTCCTCGGCTGCGCAACTGACGATGTGCGCCAGATGTCCGGGGATCGCCATACGGGCGGCTGGAGCCGTTATGGTCAGGATGACGCCTGGGCGGCTTTTGCCCATATGCGGGATGACAGCCCGCGACGTCACGAACAGTGCCGGAAGGAACTGGTTGATGGCCCCCATGAATTGCGAAAGCGACAGGTCTTCGATCATCGTGCCCTGATCATGGAGGAAACCCGTGGCGTTCATCGCAATGTCGATGCTCCCGGTCCGCGCCGCGATGTCCGAGATAATGTCGGCAGCCGCCGGCTCATCGAGCACGTCAACGACAAAGGTCTCAGCATTTCCGCCTTGGCTGCGGATGGCGTCTGCCACACTCTCAAGCCGCGCGTGATCGCGGCCGCCGACAAACACCTGCGCGCCTTCGCGCGCCATGACTTTTGCCGTAGCGCCGCCCACGGCTCCGCCGCCGCCAAAGATAACGGCCGTCCGGCCTTCGAGGCTCATGCCCTTCTCTCCCAACTGTCGCTCGCCATCGTCATTGTGGAGCGGGCACTCATCCACGCCGCGCCGCATCGATGGCCGCCACATCGATTTTCCGCATGGTCATCATTGCCGCAAAGGCGCGGCGGGCTTCCTCGCCGCCTGCTGCCAGCGCCTCAGTCAGGGTACGCGGGGTGATTTGCCAGTTGACGCCCCAGCGGTCCTTGCACCAGCCGCATTCGCTTTCGTGCCCGCCATGGCCGACGATGGCGTTCCAGTAGCGGTCGGTCTCTTCCTGCGTGTCGGTCGCGACCTGGAACGAGAAGGCCTCGGTGTGCGGGAAAATCGGCCCGCCGTTAAGCCCGATGCAGGGGATGCCGAGCACGGTGAACCCGACCACCAGGACATCGCCGGCCTTGCTGCCGGGGTTGTCCATCGGTGCGTGGTGAACTGCCGTCACTTCGCTGTCGGGAAAGACCGAAGCGTAGAAGCGCGCGGCCGCCTCGGCTTCGCGGTCGTACCAGATGCAGATGGTGTTCTTCGCAATCATGGCCTTCTCCTGCGCTCAGGCCTGCGGGCCGGTCTGGAGAATGCCCCACCGAACCCCGAACGGGTCCTGCAGGAGGCCCCAATCGTCGCCCCAGAACTGGCGCTCGTAGTGCATGACGACGGTGCATCCGGCAGCGACGGCGCGGTCCCACCAGGCGCGGCCATCGGCGACGTCAAGCTGCAGGTGCCCGAAGTTCATCGAGGAAACGCCATCCGGTCCCATGTGGTCGGTCATGCAGAGCGCCCCGCCGTTGATCGTGACCTCGGCATGCATCAGGCCGGGTTCGCCATCGGGGCGGGGCACGCGGGCACCATCCTCGGCGCCGAACGCGCGCACGTAGAAATCGCAGGCCGCGGCCGCCTGACCGCCAATGGCCAGATACGGGGTCACGCCTTTCATCGGCTTTGAATCGGTCATGTCGTCCTCTCCTTGGCTCGTCTCAATTGCTATGGGTTAGATACTTTGATATCAAAACAATATGGTCGAAGCAACCGCCGCAATCCTCCCAAGCGAAACGGTGATCCATGTCCGTGACACCTGCCTGTGCCTCGCCACGCAGCGGGCGGCCCGCAGGCTCGCACGCCACTTCGATGCCGCGCTTAGGCCGTTCGGTCTGACCAATGGACAGTTCTCGCTGATGGTGGCGCTGAACCAGCCTGAGCCGCCGCTCATCGGCCGGCTTGCGCCGTTTCTAGGCATGGATCCCTCGACGCTGACCGCGGCCGTCAAGCCGCTTGCGCGCCGCGGCCTGCTGACAATCGAGCCGGATGCCGCCGACCGCCGCTCGCGCCGCCTGCGGATCACACCCGAGGGCGTCGCACTCATGCGGCAGGCCATCGAGGTCTGGCGGACCGAACATGCGGCGCTTGAGACCGGCATGGGGCCTGGCACGGCTGCGGCGCTGAGGACCGGGCTCGCCGAACTCGATCGGGGGCCTTTACCGGCCTCGATCGGCACGTTGTCAGCGTCTTCCTGCTGATGCATCCAAAGCGGGCGCGCGGCCGCTCGACGTTGGCAGGTCAGGTTTCGAGGAGCTGGAGGAAGCCACCGGCGACGAGGCGGGTTCCCTCGAAAATTATCTCTTCATCGTCGCGTGGCTGAACACGCGGGTCGGCAAGGATCTGCGGAAAAGCGCGTCGCGCTCGGCTTTGCTTGGTCTTTTCTCCCAATATAGGACGGTGTTCTTACATCGCAGTTGCTGCTGGCAAGCCCAAGATACCTGGATCACGCGGTTGGCGTTAGCGCAAGCGGCTCTCCTGGTAATTCCAGTCCTGCTGCTAACGACTTACTTTCCCGGCGGTTATGAGCTGAGAAATATCTCGTGCTACCTCAGTCATGTCGCCATTCAGTTGGTGATCACGGCCAGGCAAGCGCTGCGCGATGATCTGCGGCAACATAGCAACAAGCATCTCAAGGTGGGTGACAGGAACGGATTCATCGCTTTCGCCATGATAAGCAAAAAGCGCAGTATCCTTGGGATAGTTTTCGCCTGCATCGCTGGTGAGCTTTACTTCGTCCCAGCGCCAAAACTCATGATCATACCAAAACGGACCTGCTACTAAGAACATGCCCGCGATCGTCGGTTTTGGACCGGGGGTCGTGAAAATCTTGATCAAAACCGATGCACCCACTGAATGCCCAACCAGAACTGGAGCTTCGTCCATTCGCTCCACGTCTTGCAGAATTCTCTCTCTCCAAACGTCATAATTGACGTCATCTTCATCGGGCATGGCGGGGTAGCGCACTTCATACCCATGCCCAAGCTTGTCTTGAAGGCACTCCGCAAGTTTTCTGTCTTCGCTGAACGCACCATCCCCGGCACCATGGATGAACAAAACCGGCACAATCATCGTGAAAATCCTCCAATCAAATTTTGCCTTAAGCCGAGCGCAGGGGGAATACATTCCCGCGCGTTAGGGTGCCAATCAACTCAGGACGCCGAACTGCTCGCTCGGTCTTGCGCTGTCACGGACTGCATCCTTTTGACCCAAGGGGCTCAGGCCAAAAAGCATTTGAGTAAGCACAGTGAGGACATCAGCGGGCGCCGCGCCTTCGGCGACATTTAGTGCGGCGCGCTCGAACAGGGCCGAGAGCAACGACGCCAGAGGCTCGATCGGCAGCTGCACCAGGGCGCCTTCGGCCATTGCCTCCTCCAGGCCGATCTTCAGGCTGGCATCGCCGTGTTGGCCATCGATCTGGCGCATCGCCTGACGCCCAAGCACAGCCGGGCCGTCGACAAGCAGCAGCCGGGTGCGCCCCTCGGCCTGCATGGCCCGCACATAGGCGGCTGCCCCTGCCAAGAGTCGCTCCAGTGCCGACATCGTTGGTGCGTCCGCGGCCTCTAGGGCCTCGGCAACGGTGGCCGACTCGGCTTCGACGACGGCGCGGAAGATCGTCTGCTTGTCCGGGAAGTGGTGGTAGAGCGCCCCTCGCGTCACCCGGGCCCCTTCGACGATCGCCGGCGTGCTGGTGGCCGCATAGCCTTGCGCGACGAACAGGCGGCGCGCCGTGGCAAGGAGATTGGCGCGCATGTCGGCGCTGCGCTCGGAATTGCTGCGTCTAGGCGTTTGCTGTTGCATACGGTCTGCCTGTTTGTTACTGGAGTTACATACAGACAGTATGTTTCTGAAGTGGAGAAGGGAAGCATGAAAATCACCAGCTCCTATCCCGTCCTCATGGTCGAGGATGTGGCCGCCACGGCTGCGTTCTATGTCCGCCACCTCTCGTTCCGGCCGCTGTTCGAGGCGGACTGGTACGCGCATTTGCAGTCGACGAACGAGCCGGCCGTCAATCTGGCGATCCTCCAGGGCGACCACGAGACGATCCCGGACGGGGCTCGCGGTCGCGCGTGTGGTGTCCTTCTCAATTTCGAAGTCGAGGATGTCGACGCGGTGTACGACGAGGCCGTCGCCGCCGGGCTTCCTATCCTCCTGTCTTTGCGCGATGAGGATTTCGGTCAGCGCCACTTCATCACCAGCGACCCCAACGGGGTACTGATCGACATCATCAAGCCCATTCCGCCCAGTGCGGAGTTCGCTGCCAGCTATCTCACAGGAGCTTCGCCGCAGTAGCCGAAGCGTATTCGGACAAAGCCTTACGCAGCTCCAGGCTACCCGGAACGCGGCGAAAGCCGATCGAGGCGTTGAGGCGAAGCGCAGGCGTATTGGTGTCGAGGTTCGTGGTCCGCATCGTCGCGATGCCCTGCGCCCGGGCCGCAGCGATCAGGCGCAGCTTGAGCGCGAGGGCTACATGCCTGCCGCGCCAGGCGGGCAGGACGCCGGTGAAGTAGGAATATATCTCGTCGCCCATGACATGACCGACGGTGAGGCCGACGGGTCTGCCTTCCGAGCGCGCGACGACGATCCATTCGGGCCGCGCGGCCGGTGTCTCGCGCAGAACCGCAAGACAGCGCGCCATCGTCCATGGCGGGAGGTCGCGCATGTCGGGCGCATCTGCGATCAGCGCTTGAAACAGCGTCGCCACGTCCTGCCATTGCGCCTCGCTGGCTCCGGTCATGTCCGAGAGCGTCACCCCCGCAGGCACCGCCGGCTGGCTCTCGAAGGTCCGAAGGTCGAGCAGAGCGTCGCGGTGCAGTGCGTGTCGACGAAAGCCGCGGGCTTCGGCCCAGGCCTGCGAACCGGACGCTGCTTCGGGGATCGTGGCCACCAGCCCCCGAAATCCGCGCCCGGTTGCCTCGCGCTCCAAAAGGTCGAGCATGGCGCTGCCTCTCCCCCGGCCGCGATGATCGGGATCGACCGATATCAGGACGGCGAGATGATCGGCTGGTGCATAGGGCGAGGTGGCGATCTGCCCGAAGGCGAGGGCACGATCATCCTCGTATCCAAGCCAGCGCAGGCGCAGATCGCCCGCCGGCCATCGCGCCTCGCGCGCGAGGAACTCGGACAGGGTTATCGGTGTCGGCCGAAGCAGGTTCATCAGGCGCAACGTGTCCTCCGCTCGATCCCTGGCGAAGGGCACGATCCTCACCTGAGCGTCTCCCCGGGCACCTCGACGCCATCGACGAAGATACGCCCGCTCGGGGCGAGGGCGGCGCGCAGTCGCGGCAGGGCGCGGGCGCCGGCCTCCGGGTGGCGACCGTCAAGCGCGCCGACGCGCACGGCGACGACAAGATCGAATGGCGCTTCGCCGGGTTCGATCACGAAATCCTCGGCCGCCACCGTCCGGAACGACAGACGACCGGCGGCGATCTCATCCCTGGAGCCGGCGATTGCCTGCGCGATGGCGCGGTCCGAGCGGTCGATCCCGAGCACATGCCCGTCGCCGATCATCGACGACATGGCGCGCGCCAGCGCTCCGGGACCGCACCCCACCTCCAGCACGCGCATACCCGGCGCGAGCGGCAGGGCTTCGAGGATAGCCTTCAGACGCGGGGACAGCCGCTCAGGCATCCGGCCCCTCCAGATGAACCGCCAGCCGCGACAGGGCATCATCCCATGCCCGTGAAACCTCCGCGAGCCACTGCCCGACCGGGGCGAGAGCCTCCGGCCGCACGGACAGGCGCACCTCGCGACCCTGACGCTCAGCAGCGACGATGCCCGCGTCGTTGAGCACACCGACATGGCGGCTCATCGCCTGGCGGCTGATCGGCGCGTCCCGGGCAAGGTCTGTCAGCGTCAATCGTCCCTCCCGCGCGAGCCGGCCGACGATGTGCGCCCTTGTCGGATCGCCAAGCGCGGCAAAGATCGTCGCAACTGTTGCCGCCTCAGTTCGAGACATGGGCTGCGATATTGTCGAGTTGCATCGTCCAGCCGCCCTCGTTGCGCTGCCAGACGGCCAGCGCCGGCCCGGCGGGAAGCGCGGCAAAGCCAGTTTCGACCAGCGTGAGCCGCGTCCCGCCATCGACCGGTTCAAGCATGATCTCCACCCGCAGTTTAGTATCGCTGGCGGGGTCGCCGGGAAATGCGACAGGATCGAAAGCCGGCCATTCCCAGACGATCCGCCGGCCTTCTTCAAGAGCGAGGATGCGCATCTCCCAGCGCATATGCTCGGTTCCCGGGTAAAGGCTTCGGCAGCCGACGATCGCGCCCTCGCGCAGTTCGCCGGAGACTTCAGCACGGAACCACTGTCCGAACTCCTGCGCGTCGCTGAGCGCCTGCCAGACGCGTGCCGACGTGGCCTTCTACTCTATCTTCTTCTCGATGTTATCCTGCATGCCATAACCTCCATATGCAACAATTTAGTTGCAGGTTACGGGGCTGGGCGCGAATGGGCAACTTAATTGTTGCATGTTTTGCGATTTTGGAAACAGAAAGCCATCTGGCTAAGTGTCTTGACGAGATGTCCGCCATCCCGATAGATAGCCCTATGGCTAACCTTGATTCGATCTTCCACGGACTGGCCGATCCCACGCGCCGCGCGGTCATCGCTAGGCTCGCGGCGGGTCCGGCGCCCGTCTCCGAGCTCGCTGCGCCGCATGCCATGGCGCTGCCGAGCTTCCTCAAGCACATCAAGGTGCTGGAGGCGGGCGGCTGGATCGAATCCGTGAAGGCCGGCCGCATCCGCACCTGTCGGCTCAAACCTGAAACGGCGAAAGCCGCCGAAGTCTGGCTGGGCCAGCAGCGCTCGCTCTGGGAGGCGCGTCTCGACCGCCTCGACGCATTTCTCGCCATTCAAACTGACGAAGGAAAGAATGATGAAGCCTGATCCCAAACTCGATCTTTTGCTGGAGCGGACGGTGAGCGCCAGTCCCGCCCAGCTCTGGCGGGCGTGGACGGAGCCCGACCTCATCAAGCAATGGTTCGCGCCGAAACCCTGGACGGTGGCGCGTGCCGCGATCGATCCTCGCGCCGGCGGCATCTTTTCGGTCGTTATGGCATCGCCGGAGGGCGTCGCGATGGACGAGTCGCCGGGCTGCGTTCTCTTGGCCGAGCTCGAAAAGCGGCTGGTCTGGACCGATGCCGTCGGCCCTGAGTTCCGCCCGAATGCCGCGAGCTTCATGACCGCCGACATCACTATGGAGGCGGTGGACGGCGGCACCCTCTATCGGGCACTGGTGCGCCACAAGTCGGACGCCGACCGCCGAAAGCATGAGGAGATGGGCTTCCATGATGGCTGGGGCGCATGCCTCAACCAGCTCGAGGCCCTGGCCGGAGGGCTCTGACCATGGACAATCCGATCAAGCACGGCAGCTTCACCGTCGAACGCCGCTACGCGGCGCCGCCGGCCAAGGTTTTCGCGGCGTTCGCGCAGGCCGACGCGCGGCGCAAATGGCTCAACTTCGCCGATGGCTGGACGATCCATGAGTATCGGCCGGCCGAACCGACCGTCGCAGGCGCCGTCGAGTTCAGCCGGTTCAGCCCTCCGGGCACGGACGTCGTTCTCACCAACGCCACGACTTGGCTGCACGTCGATGAGGGCACCATGCTCATCTACGCCTACCACATGACGCTGGAAGGCGGACCGCTGTCCTCTTCGCTCGTCACCATCACCTTCCATCCCGACAGCGCCGGCACGCGCCTGGAGCTGACGGAACAGGGCGCCTACTTCGACGGCAACATCGCCGGCCGGGAAGAAGGCACGATAGCCCTGCTCGACGAGGTGGAGAAGATTGTATGAGGCCCGGGATGACTGCCCACCATGCCGCACCGCCAAAGCGAGCGATGCGCGTATGAGGCGTCCCGTTGCGGGCGATGCGGATACGCTGGCCGAGACGATTGCCGGATTGGCGCGCCAGAAGGTCTCGCCTTTCATCGTTGCGATCGATGGCAGAAGCGGTGTCGGCAAATCGACCATGGCGCGGGCGCTCGCCGAACGGCTCAATGCCTGCGTTATCGAAGGTGACGACTTCTATGCGGGCGGCATCGAGCTTCGATCGGATAGCCCCACATCGCGGGCAGCCGCTTGCATCGACTGGACCAGACAGCGATCAGTGCTCGAAGCCCTCGCGGCCGGCCGGGCGGCCCAGTGGCGTGCCTTCGACTGGGAGGCATTCGATGGGCGGCTGTGCAATGAACCGACGATGCTGGAACCGAGGCCAGTCGTGATCCTCGAGGGGGTCTATGCGGCGCGGCCCGAACTTGCTGACTTGCTCGATCTGCGTGTCCTCCTTGTAACCCCTGACGAGGTGCGCCTCGCGCGCCTTACCGCGCGGGAAGGAACGATCGGACCATGGGAAAGGCAGTGGCACGAGGCGGAGGAATTCTACTTCGGGTCAGTCATGCCGCGCGCTAGCTTCGAAGTCGTTGTTGCAACTCCGATAGGCTGTGCATGACCGCCACGTCTTCCAGATTCTGCTGCAAGCCCGTGCGACACAGGCACCATGGTCCGCGCAGCCCCGCAATCCCCAGGCTTTACAATGCAACCATAAGGTTGCATAATGCAGTAGTGGCCGATTCCGACGACGAAATGAACCGCCTGTTCCGTGCTTTGGCCGACACGACTCGGCGGCGGATTATCGACGAGCTGGCTCTGCGGGACCGTCAATCGTTGTTCGAGATCTACACACGGGTGGTAATGGAGCATGGCATCGGCCAAACCAGACAGGCCTTTTCCAAGCACCTCTCGGCGCTGGAGGAAGTCGGCATCCTGAAGACTGAATGGCAGGGAACAACCAAGCTCCATTCCGTCAATACGGAGCCGCTTGACCGGCTGCACGGGGCATGGCTCGCAAAGTACGGAGAAACCAAATGAAACTCTATCTCGCCAGTGTCTTTGTCGACGACCAGGCCAAGGCTCTCGACTTCTACACCAATGTGCTGGGCTTCGAGAAAAAGCACGATGTACCGGTTGGAGCTCATCGCTGGCTCACCGTTACGACGAAGGGTGAGACCGGCGGCATGGAGCTTCTTTTGGAACCGGACGAGCACCCGGCGGCAAAAGCGTACAAGGCGGCAATCAAAACCGACGGAATTCCAGCCACATCGTTCCTCGTGGACGATCTCGATGCCGAGTGTGAGCGGCTCCGGAACGCTGGGGTCTCGTTTGTTCAGGCTCCCATGGACGCGGGACCGACGCGGATGGCGGTGATCGACGATACGTGCGGAAACCTGCTCCAGCTCGTCCAAATCCGTGCGGATGGCGCTCAATGAAAGCGGTGAGCGGGATCGACTCGCAGGGGCGACCGAGACATGGGCCCTACCAGGAGCGTTTCAAGAACGGAAACCTCGCATGCGAGGGGGAGTTCGACCAAGGGCGCAAGACGGGCCTTTGGACCTACTATTTGTCCAATGGAAACGTGAAGGCCGTCGGGGCCTATCGTGACGATACGATCGTCGGTGAGTGGCGTTGGCATCGTGACAATGGGGAACTCATGCAGACTGGATCGTTTGATGCCGCCGGGGAGAAGCACGGACGGTGGTGTCGCTATTACCCCAACGGGAAGCTGATGGACGAACGGAGTTTTGAGAGAGGCAAGAGGACGGGACTCTGGACGACATACGATGAAACCGGCACCATAGCGAAGACCAAGAATTTTCGATTGTAGCTGGGTGCATAAATGATCCCGCGGCTGTAAAATCCCCCAGCGAAAAGCCGCGCTGTAATATCAATTGCCTCTGAGTCATTCGCGCGGGTTATCGCCAATTGAAGCCACATCCTCTGGTATCTCTTTCAAGAAACTCTGCCCCTTCTGAAGTCGCCTCCCCAGCGTTTCAATGAAACCCTCGTAGCGCTCACGCCCCTTAGCCTGCGCCGAGGCCTGTGCGTCGTTCGGCAAGGGAGGCGTGATCGTTAGCCAGAAGCGGACGAACAGGGCGAGTGTCTCTGCCGTGACGCCAAGGTCGCGTTCCAAGCGCTGGACCTGGCGCGACAAGCGATCAAGGCGGCGCGCGAACGCGGCCTCGCGCTTGTCCGCGCCATCGGGTGACAGGAACGACGCAACCGCCGCTTCGACGATCGCAGAGCGGGAGAGCTTCTTGCGGTCGGCGAGATCGGCGATCTGGCGGAGCATCTCGGGCGGGAAATAAACGTTCATCCGGTCGCGCATGGTTGCCTCACAGATTGATGCCGTCATTGGGATCGAGGGCGACCTGCCGCGCCACGCCTCTCATTTGCTGCCGGAGCGCCTGCCGCTGCCGCGCGGCGTCCTCAGGCTCATCGTCCAGCATGATGGCGAATTCGTCGGCCGCTGCCGGTCCGGTCGTTTCCCTGGCGATCGCGACATGGTCGGGCAACTCCGGCTCGCGCCGCAGCCCGCCATTGGCTGCGTCTTCCGCCTTTTCGATTTGGGCCGCGAGGTCTGCATCGGGCCGCTGCGGCTTCAACCCGGACCAGGCGTCCTTTCGGGTCGAACGCCCGCATTTCGCAGGGTCGGGCGATGGCAGGATGCGCTCCTTGAAGCGGCGATCCTCGAAGTAACGGGCCTTCTTGGCGCGGATGGGATGGACCCCGGCGGCCATCACGATTTCATCCGTCGCCGGCAGTTGCATCACCTCGCCAGGGGTGAGCAGCGGCCGCGCCGTCTCCGAGCGTGAGACCATCAGATGACCGAGCCAGGGGCTGAGCCGATGCCCGGCATAGTTCCGCATCGCCTTCATCTCGGTCGCCGTACCGAGGGCATCGCTCACGCGCTTGGCGGTGCGCTCGTCATTGGTGGCAAAGCTCACGCGCACATGGCAGTTGTCGAGGATCGCGTTGTTCGGGCCGTAGGCCTTTTCGATCTGGTTCAATGACTGGGCGATGAGGAACGACTTCAGGCCGTAACCCGCCATGAAGGCGAGCGCGCTCTCGAAGAAGTCGAGGCGGCCGAGCGCCGGGAACTCGTCGAGCATCATCAGCACGCGATGCCGCCTATCTCGCGCATGCAGATCCTCGGTCAGGCGTCGGCCGATCTGGTTCAGTACCAGCCGGATCAGCGGCTTCGTCCGGGATATGTCCGATGGCGGAACCACGAGGTAGAGCGTCGCTGGCTTTTCGTCGGCGATCAGGTCGGCGATCCGCCAGTCGCAGCGGCGCGTCACTTCTGCCACCACCGGGTCGCGATAGAGGCCCAGGAACGACATGGCGGTAGACAGGACACCTGAGCGCTCGTTGTCGCTCTTGTTGAGGAGTTCGCGCGCGGTCGACGCCACGACGGGGTGGGGGCCGCCAGGGCCGAGATGCGGCGTCGTCATCATCGCCTTCAGCGTGGCTTCGATCGGACGGCGCGGATCCGACAGGAAGGCGGCGACACCAGCGAGCGTCTTCTCCTCTTCGGCGTAGAGGACGTGCAGGATGGCGCCGACGAGCAGCGAATGGCTCGTTTTCTCCCAGTGATTGCGCTTGTCCAGCGAACCTTCGGGATCGACGAGAACGTCGGCGACGTTCTGCACGTCGCGGACTTCCCACTCGCCGCGTCGCACTTCCAGGAGCGGATTGTAGGCGGCCGACTTGGCGTTGGTGGGATCGAACAGCAGGACGCGACCATGCCTCGCGCGGAAGCCGGCGGTCAGCTGCCAGTTCTCGCCCTTGATGTCGTGGACGATGGCGGAGCCCGGCCAGGTGAGGAGCGTGGGGACGACGAGACCGACACCCTTGCCTGATCGGGTCGGTGCGAAGCACAGGACATGCTCCGGCCCGTCGTGCCGCAGATAGGCGTCGCCGAGCTTGCCGAGGACGACGCCGTCCGGTCCGAGCAGGCCCGCTGCCTTCACCTCCCGGAGTTCGGCCCAGCGAGCCGAGCCATAGGTCTCGACGTTCTTCGCCTCACGGGCGCGCCACACCGACATCGCGATGGCGACGGCGATGGAGATGAAGCCGCCGGAGGCGGCGATCATCGCGCCTTCGACGAAAATCGGCGGCGCATAGGCGTCGTAGAAATACCACCACCAGAAGAATGCGGGTGGGTAGTAGACCGGCCAACCCGCCAGCTCGAACCACGGCGTGCCGAGCTGCGCCTGAAAGCCGAGCCGCCAGGCGGTCCATTGGGTCGCGCCCCAGGTCGTGAACAGCACGATGAGGAAGACGGTGATGATCTGGCCCCAGAGGATTTTCGTCGCGGACATCGGCGGCGGTCCTTTCTTCCTTGTCGGTCAGAGCGCGAGCCCGCGCTTGCGGCCGAGACCCCATTCGATGCCGCCGCCGTCCTTCACGGCGCCGGCGACATGTTGGCCGAGCTTGCGTTCGATCTCGCGGGACCAGGGCACGAGCTGGAAGCCGAGGCCCTCATCGCGTCCCATGCTCTCGATCATCGCGAAGCGGCCGGAGGAGAGGTCGAGACGCTGGCGATAGATGCCGGCGACCTGATCGCCGGCGGTCGGCTTTATGTGCGCCAGACCGGTCTCGGCGGAGAGGCGCGCCCCGACCGAATCCAGTTCGCGCCGCCGCAGCGTGGCGAGGAGGTCGCGTTGCAGGATGATCCGCTGGCCTTGGCGGCGACCGAGGCCTTGGTCTGCGAGATGCTCCGCCCGCGCCTGCAGAGCGTCGCGCACCTCGCGGCCGAAGCCTCCCATCGACAGCGGCATAGGGTCCGCTTCCACCAGCCGATGGTCCAGCCATGTGGCTCCCGGCGCCGTGATCTGCCGGCTGAGATCGAGGTCTGACCGGGGTGCGAGGACCAGTGTCGGGCGCGGCTCATCGGCACGGCCAAAGCGCCGAACTTCCACGATGCCGCCGATCGGGGGGGCGTGCTCGAAGGCCTCGACACCGCGAAACCGGACATGGTGGGCCCGGCCGTCGGTGCCGTCGATCACCGCATAGGCTTCGCCCGTGAGCTCGTCGTGCAGGCCGCGATCGACCAGCCGCCCGACGATCGGCGCCTGTCCACTGCCGCCTTCGATGACATAGTCGGCGACACCGCGATCTTCGCCGCGCTCGGCGAAAGCGCGGTGCATGGTCTTGATGATGTCGCCGCGAAGTCCGAGGTCGCGAAGGTGGCGTTCGGCATCGAGCCCGACCATCCACTCGCCCGGGCTGGCGGATGACGCGAGGCCCATCTTTTCCAGGTGCTGGAGCCGACCGATCATGAACCGACGGGTCTGGGGATCAGCGGCGCCGGTTTGATCGGGACGAAGATCGATGGAGCCGGTCTCGTCGGCAGCGATGCGGATCTCGACATCGAGGCGCGTCCAGCGCTCGGCCGTGATTTCGCGCTCAAGCGCTGTCTTGATCTCATGCTCCGGCTTCGGACCGAGTTCGATCGACACCAGGTCCTCCGCCCGGGAGCGCAAGCCGCGGCTGATGTAATCGCGGGAGATCACGAGGTCGGCGCCCTGGGCGTCGACGCCCCGCACCAGCAGATGGACATGGGAATTGTCGGTGTTCCAGTGATCGACCGCGACCCAATCGAGCCGGGTGCCGAGGTCTGCTTCCATCTGACGGGCAAGGTCGCGCGTGAAGGCGCGCAGGTCGGTCATCTCGCCTGCGTCCTCGGGCGAGATGATGAAGCGGAAATGGTGCCTGTCATCCTTTGAGCGCGCGGCGAAACCGGCGTCATCGGCGCGGTCGCTGTCGGCATCGAACATCACGGCCTTTTCGCCGTCGCGCGTGACGCCGTCGCGCTTGAGATAGGAGAGGTGGGCATGGAGCGGCGCGGACCGGAAGGCCCGGCCCTGGTGGCGGGCGATCCGCGCTTTGACGACGACGCGGCGCGATGAGCTGAAGAGCCGCGCGCGGCTGAAGGCGATGCGTCCGCGCCCGAAGGTCGAACGGCCATAGCCGGCCGCCTTGCGCCCCGGACCGCCGCCAGTGCTGACATGCCCAGAGCGCTTGGCGGCGCGCAGGACCTGATTGATGAAGCTCTTGGGCTTCGGCGCCCGCGTCGAACCGATGCGGCCTGGCCGGATCCGGAAGTCGCTGTCTCGCTCGCTCATCGCCGGCCTCCGGCGGGCCAAACGCGGGACAGTGCCGGAGATGTCATTGATCTGGCGTGGGAAATGGCCGCAACCGGCACTGCCCCCGACCGACCGGCACGTGAAAAGCCATGCGAAAGCAATGGCTTGCACGCAAGTGGCGAGCCCCTTTTATCTCGCCGTCTGTTGGTCGTGTCTGCTTCGTCCCCACGCTCCCATACCGCCTCTTTCCGGGAGCCCGCCAAACCGCGCCAGAGTGCGATTCCGGTCATGGGCGCGCCCCATCACCGGCGCGGGTCACGAAGATGCCTGCCGTTTGCGTCGAACTCGCAATCGGGGGCTGCTGCGGATCTGCTGTCCGGCCGCCGTTCCTTTGACGGTCGGGCTGCGATCGTTCTGCAGCATCGCTGCCGTCGGAGCGCACGACGAACAACGGCGACCGGGTCCAGGCGAGCGGGTCGACGTTCGCGACAGCGACGCCGGCAGCGAGAGGCTCACTGCCAATTAGCGGCGCGAGCGCTGACACATAGGCGATGGTCTCAGCGGGCAGCGCGCGGCCTGCTGAAAGATAGTCATCGTAGCGCCCGGGGCCGGCATTGTAGGCCGCGAGGAAGCCCGGCGCGCCGTAGCGGTCGTGCATTTCGCGCAGATAGGCTGCACCAGCGAGGATGTTGTCGCGCGGGTGAAAGGGATCGGCGCCCAGCCCGTGGCGCGCCCGCAGATCGGCCCAGGTCGCGGGCATGATCTGCATGAGTCCCATGGCGCCCTTCGGCGAGGCCGCGCGGACACGACCCCCGCTCTCGACGCGCATCACTGCCCAGATCCAGCGCTCGGGAATGCCGAACCGCTGCGCCGCCTCGGCGACCGCTCGTGCGTAGGGCGAGGCTGCGGCGGGTCGCTCGATGGGCGATGTCTGCGCCAGTGACGGCGCGGGCATCGCCCCGGCAGAGGCAAGGCCGGAAAGGAGAAGGAAGGGCAGCCGGCAGGCCGCTCCTTTCGCTCCGACAGCGGGGTGGCGACGGGAGACGCGCATCGGTCAATCCCGCTCGCTGCGCTTGGTCGGCCGGTTCCAGTAGAGGCCCCATGCTGACTTGTCGTCGGTCGACTGGAAGAGGTTGGCCCGGATCGGCTGCGCGAAAGTCGGATCGTCGAGCTGCAACGACACATATTCGCCGGCCTTCTCGCCGGTGCGCTTCCATCCCGCCCCCACTTCCGGTCCGTCGGCATCGTCGCCGAGGTGAACGCGATAGTCGGGCGCGTTCTCCGTGTCGGAATGCTCCGCCGGGACAAGCACCAGAGCGGCGTCGATGGTGAGCGTGCGGATGCGGCCGCCATAGCCGCTCTTGGTGCGGGTGAATTCTCCGATCAGGGTCATGGCAACCTCCTTGGCGACGCGGTGGAACGGGTCATGGCGGCGCCGTCACCGCGTCGGCGCGCGCCAGACGAAGCGACCGTCGCCGTCTTCGTCGGTGTAGAGAGGGGTGGCACGGCCGATCACGGTGGTGACGGCGAGAGGCCCGAAGTAGCGGCCGTCGAGGCTGTCCCGGACGCCGATGTTCATGAGGAAGAGCTCGCTCGCGCCGATCCGTTGGCAGCCTCTCCAGATAGGCAGCGTGCGTCCCAGACGGTCGCGGTCGAGCGCATTGCCGACGGTGATTCCGTCGACGGTGATGTCGCCACCCAAACGGCAGATCGTCTGCCCGGGAAGTGCGGCAACGCGCTTCAAGAGCGGCACGCCGCGCGGCAGATAGCCCCGGTCCGCGAGGAATGCGGCAAGCGGCTCCGGCGCATTGACCGCGACAAGGTCGGTGACCTCCAGCGGCGTAGCCGAACCGATTTCATAGAGGCCGACCGGGACGCTGGCCGATGCGTTCCAGATGAGCCGCGGTGCAACGTGCACCATCGCCAGCGTGATCAGCAGGAGCGCGCAGCCCGTGGTCGTCAGCAGGTAGCCGGCGCGCGTCATGGCTCGGCACTCTGTCGCAGGTGCCAGGCGCGGTGCTGCTGTCGGGTGTAGGATCGCGGGGTGTCGCCAGCGGCGAGCCGGTTATGGACATGGCGCCAATAGTCAGGCGCAGCTTCGGCGGGATCGATGGCGAGCGCTTCGATCGCGTCGATCAGAAGCAGCACGCGTTCGACGTTCGGCCACCCGGTCGTTTGCAGCAGGATTTCACCACCGGGCCGCACCGAGGGTAGCGTCTGATAGCCTTCGCTCGCGCTGACGGCGCGCAGGATGTCGATGCGCGAGACGACGGTGCCAAAGCCATTTGATGCCCAGCGGACGAAGGCGAAGACAGCCCCGACGGGGAAGCTGAGGACGCGGCGCCGCCGGTCGAGGATCTGTTCGTGGACCGCATGGCCGAAGCGGATCCAGTGCTCGACATGCTTCTCGCGCCAAACTAGTTCGACCTCGGTGAGCCGGCCCGGAGGTGATGACGGCTGAACGCCCGCTGCGCCATGAATTGCCGGTGCGCTCATGGCGCGTCCCCCTCGGCAGGAAACGCGCCCGCGAGGAGCTCGCGCAGCATGTCCGCGACGGTTTGGCCGCGCTGGAACGCGGTGACCTTGATCCGGCCGCGCAGGTCCGGCGTGACGTCGATCGTGAGGCGCGCGGTGTAGGCCATGGTGTCAGCTCTGCGGCCGCGCGGATCGTCGGCGGCTTTGATCCAGGTGTCCGGGTCGCCGGGCCGAGCGGCGAAGCTGCGCCTGGTCATGGTGCGAGCCTCCCAACTTCGGCGCAGAGCGCGGCGATCTCGCGCGTGCCGGCACGCTGGCCGTCGAGCTCCGAGATCAGGCGGCCGGATTGCGCGGCATCCGCGAAGCCGACGCGTTGGCCGATCGCGCTCGCCAGCACGGGCGGATCGTGTTCGGCGAGCGCCTTGGCGGTCTCGCGTGCGATGATGGTGCGCGCGCCACAACGGTTGAGCACGAACCGAGCGACAAGCGACGGGCGGAACAGGCGTGCTTCGCGGAGCAGTGCCAGCATCTCGGCCGACGCCCATCCGTCGAAGGGCGACGGCTGAACCGGGATGAGGACGAGATCGGCGGCAAGCAGGGCCGATCGCATCAGCCCGGCGACGCGGGGCGGCCCATCGATCACCACATGATCGGCGCCGCGCGCCAGTTCGGGCGCTTCGCGGTGCAAGGTGTCGCGCGCCAGCCCGATGACGGCGAAGCGGCGGGGCAGGCCTTCACGGGCGCGGGCTTCGGACCAGTCGAGCGAGGAACCCTGCGGATCGGCGTCGATGAGCATGACACGCTGGTCGCGGCTGGCCCATTCGCCGGCGAGATGGAGCGCGAGCGTCGTCTTGCCGACGCCACCTTTCTGGTTGAGCAACGCGACGATCATGACCGCGCGCTCCCTCGCCCGCGGGGTGGTTTTCCACCGTCGCGCCGCCCCAACAAAAAATTAGAATCCTTGTTAGACTCTAAGTTAAGGCTCGGAATTGCCGTTTCAGGCCAGAAGGTTAGTTGCGATCTGCGCGCCTGAAGTCCCGATACTGCTGCGCCCGAAATCCCGATACCATTTGCGCCCGAAGTCCCGATCGCATCCACAACGCCATCCACAGGCCCTGTGGACAAGTTGATGGGTCGGATGTGCAGGCGTTCCTGACGACCCGCACGCTCCAGAACCAAGCGATAGCCGGGCAGCGGCTGGCGGGCGACGATGCGGCGGATGTCGATGGCGAAGTCGGAAACACGCGCCAGGCTGCCCGATTTGGCGTGAAGGTGCGCGATTTCGAAGGTCCAGCCCGCAGGCTGACGGCCGGCATGTTTGCGGGCGACCCGATAGAGCCAGCGCTCGATGCCGCCGGTCAGCCGGAAATAGGCGGGATCGATGGCGAGGACCAGCGAGCGGTCGATGACACCGCGATAGAGCCAGTCGGGCAGGACAAACTCCATGCCCTCCACGCGGCCGTCGCGCGTCGTGCATTCCCCCCACTCGTTGATCCAGGAGAATTGTTGGCGCCGCCAATGCTCGCCGTTGCGGATCGTGGTGTGGATGACGGTCGATTGCAGGCGTGCCAACGCGCGCTTGAGCAGCCGGTAATCGCGTGATCCGGTCTGGCGTCCGATGGCGGTCAGGAGCTGATACGGGGTGAAGCGCAGGAAGCGTGAGGTCTGGAACCCAAGGTTTGCGGCTTCGACGATCTGGCTTGCGGCCCAGATCAGGATATCCGCGTCCCAGATGGTCGCCATGCCATGCTCGGGGACCGCGAAGACTTCGACGCGGACGTCGCCGGCTTCGTAGAGGATCGGCGTGGTGCGCTTGACTTTGGCGAGCGAGAAGAAGGGCCGCTCCATCAGATCGCGCTGATCGCGCGGGCTGGCGTCACCGGTGGCGACGACGAACGGATCGAGCCGTGATCGTTCGCTTGCAGAAAGGGGGCGCTGCCGCAGCGGCATATCGGACGGCTCAGCGGGCTTGGCCGCCGCCAAAGGCAGGCGTTGCGGCTGCATGGCGCTTGGCGGGAAGGACACTGCCGCGCGGATCGGACGTCGAGGTGACGAAGCCGCGGTCGGCCCAGGCTTTCAGGTCCTCGAGCGCGTAGACGACGCGTCCGCCGAGCTTTCGATAGGCGGGACCGGTGCCGTAGGTCCGGTGCTTCTCGAGCGTGCGATCCGAGAGACCGAGGAATCGGGCCGCTTCGGGCGTGCGGAGAAAGCGTTGCGGCACGCCGGCGCCATTGGCTGACATGATCGGGCCTCCGAGGTTGCGCGAGAGCCGCAGGGGGACAGCGGCGGTTGGCGGCTACCCTGGAGGAGCGCGAAGTTGCGGAGGGAGTGGGAAGCTGGCGGGAGCAAATCTCCACACCAATGCATATCGATGGCTGGCATACGCCGAACCAACTTGCTGCGGTCAGAAATCAGCCTCTTAATCGACCTTAGGGCTGAAAATGCCGAAACAAGCAACATCCAGATAAGCACGTGTTTCGTCCGCGTTGGGCACTTCGCCGCCGAAGAGTAGGGGCGTGTAAAGCGGGCCGTAGAGAACCGCGAGGGCAGCGCTGACTTCGACCTCATCGCGCAACTCGCCCGCTGCCTTGGCTTGCGACATGCGCTCGAACCCCCAGCGGCGACGTGGTGCGAGCCAGCGCTCGCCAAGAGCGCGGCCGAGCGCGGGGTCGGTGCGCGCGCCGCCTAGCATGCCGGAAAGCGCACGCCCACGTTCACCGCGTAGCAGCTCGGCGAGTTCCAGGATCTGGGCGCGGAAATCGCTTTGGGCCGAACCCGTGTCGGGAAATCGTAGCTCGGCTTGGGTCGCGTGGAAAAACGCCTCGACCGCGAGCTCTGCCTTGGATTTCCACCAGCGATAAATGGTCGTCTTTCCGGTCCCAGCGGCGACGGCGACCGGTTCGATCCCGAAGCCAGCGTAACCGCGCTCGACCAACAGCCGGAATGCTGCGTCCAGAATAGCGTCCCGCGAACTTTCGCTACGCGGCCGTCCCATAACTCTTGACTTAGTCATACGATACGGTAGCGTCGCGTTTATCCCACCGCAACCGGAGTCTTGTCCTATGGCTGTCATACCCCACACGATCGATATTGTTGTCGCCGATATGGGCAAGGCGCTGGCCTTCTACCGCACGCTCGGGCTCGCTGTGCCAGAAGGCGCCGACGGCGAGGAACAGGTCCAAGTAGCAACGCCTGGAGGCGCAACGCTGGGGTTACTGACCGAGACTTTAATGAAGGGGCACAACCCCTATTGGGTTGATCCCGTCGGTCAGCGCGTGACGTTCGCGTGCCGCTGCGATAACGCCGGCGAGGTCGACACGACCTACGCCCGTCTTACCGCAGCTGGCTATGAAGGCAGGCAGGAACCTTGGGATTCTCCATGGGGTCAGCGCTACGCGATGGTCGGCGATCCGGACGGGAACCGCGTTGATCTGTTTGCATCAATCGCGCCCGAGGGGGAGGAATGACTACTAGCCGTACGGTACTCGTCACTGGTGGCGGATCAGGAATTGGCGCTGGGCTGGCCGGCGCCTTCCACGCCCGCGGCGCGCACGTGATCATCGCCGGGCGGACGGCTAGCCGGCTTGAGGTCGTCGCCGCTCGGTACCCCGGCATGGCGTTCGAAGTGGTCGATGTCTCCGACGCGAGTTCGGTCGCGGCGTTGGCAGCGCGCCTTGATGCCCAATGGCCGGGGCTCGATACGGTGGTCAACAATGCCGGCATTCAGACGCTGTTTGACTTTACCGCGGTGACGCCACCTGACCCGGCGGCGATCGCCCGCGAGATCGACATCAACCTGAAGGGTGTCATCAATGTCGCCAGCGTCTTTATCCCGCTCCTGCGCCGCGTCCCCGTATCTCGGTTGATCAATGTTGGCTCAGGGCTCGGCTACGTGCCGCTTGCAGCCGCACCGGTCTATTCGGCGACCAAGGCGGCGGTACACAGCTTCACGATCTCGCTCCGGCACCAGCTTGCGGCGACTGGATTGCAGGTCATCGAACTGATCCCGCCAGTCGTTGAGACCGATCTCCACCGCGCCCAACCAGTGAAGCCGCCGCGCGCGCTCGCACTTGACGCTTTTGTGTCCGCGGCAATGACCGGACTGGACGCAGGGAAGGACGAAATCGCGGTTGGGCTCGCCAAAGCCTTGCGCACGGGTAGCCGTGTCGCACCCGGCTTTTTTCTAGGCATCGTCAACAAGGCGCGGGGTTGAGCGCATGATGTCGGACAGCGTTGGACCTGAGTTTTTTGACTTCTTCGCCGGGCTAACGGCGAACCAGTCGCGCGACTGGTTTCACGCAAATAAACAGCGCTACGAGGTTTCAGTGAAAGGGCCCATGCGCGATCTGGTCGTGGCAACGAATGCCGCGCTGAAAGCGCGAAACGTCCCGCTCGCGGGAGACCCGAAGCGCTCTGTCTCGCGAATCAATCGCGATGTTCGCTTCTCCGCCGACAAGAGCCCTTACAAGACCTACGTCGCCTCGACGTTCACGCGCGTGCCGGACGAGATGTCGCCAGGCCTGCTCTATCTTCACCTGGCCCCCGGCGAGTGCTTTGCCGGTTTGGGGTTCTATGCGGTCGATCCGGCGGACCTCGCGCGGTTGCGCGCGGCAATCGCAGCATCACCCGATGGTTGGTTTTCAGTAATCGCCGCCCTTGCTGCTTCTGGTCATCCGCTTGAGGAAGGCGACCCGCTCAAACGCATGCCCAAAGGATTCGAGGAGCATGCAAACCTGCCGATTGCCCCCGATCTCAAGCGACGCGCATTCGTCGCCAAGCACTGGTTTACTCCGGAGGAAGCAGCGCACGATTTGGCGACGAAAGTCGCAATCTTCGCTGACCGCTGCCGGCCGTTGCTCGAGTTCGGTTGGCGGGCTTTGACTTAATCACCTTGTCTTCGATCACCGTCGACGGCGGTGACTCAATAAGCGTCGATAGCCGCCGGCGATCATGGCGAGGCCGCCGCGCACAAGTTCCATCGTGGCGAACCGGCGCGAGGATGTTTTCCAGGGTTCATCGGCAAGGTCGCGCTTGCCGAACAGGTTCGCGGCGATGTCGCGGTAGCTGGCACCGCTGAGACGCCCGTCCACGGCCTGCAACATCCGGCGCGCACGGTGACGCTGCTGCCTCGTTAGCCGCGTGTCGGCAGGGATCGAGCGGCCATGGAGCGAACTCAGGAGGCGGGCGACGGCCTCAAGCCGATCGAACCCGTCGGGGCCCAGCGGGATGACGGCCGCCGTGCCTTCGGCGCCGGTCACGCCGGCGAGGCGCAGGATCTGAAGCCGTTCGCCGTTTGCGAGGCCGTGAAGGAAGTGGAAGCCTTGCGCGTCTGACTGACCGGCTGCCTCCGCGTCAATAACGAATGGCGTGGCGTCCTTCGGTAGGATGGCCGGCTGCGCGGTCAGCATCACGACGCCAGTGTTCGAGGTGGGCGCCCAGATGGGCGCGGCCTCTTTGGCGTCGAGGGCAGGCGACAACAGGAAATCGCAGCCCCCATCGAGACCTCGTCGCCTCGGTCGCTGCGGTGTCGGCGTTCGGTTCAACCTGAGCGGCCTCGAAGTCGCGCTGATAGTCTTCGTTCCGGCGCAGCCATTCCCAGGCGAGTTCAGGCGAGACGAGGTCTTCGACGTATTCGTAGCGCTCGGATGATCGCCAATGCGAGATGTCGGGGGTCATGAATCCTCCGCCAGCAAACCTGCAGCAGCTTCGCTGGGCAGGATTCCGCCACGCGAGCGCTAGCGGAAGCCGGAGAATCGGAAACGGGCGATGCCGCCGCGGCATCACCCCCGCATTACCGGCGCGGGTGCTCGTGTGCGAGTTCGCGGTAGCCGTGTTGGCTCATCCACTTGGCGCGGGCGAGATGGCTGTCATGGACGCGGCGCGCGCGCTCCGGTTCGGCAGTCGGGTTGATGCCGAACAGGATCGACACGGCTTCTTCCCATGCCGCGCCGTCCGACGCGGCATCGAGGAGACGGAGGTAGAGCGTCATGTGCTCGCGATCATAGTCGGTGACCGACGCGCTCTCGGGCGGCCGTTCGAGGAATTCTGCCTTTGTCACGACGCCCCACCCGGAATCACAGAGCCCCTGCGTGTCGGCATGGCGTTAACCAAGCCCGACTTCGACGGCAACTGGTATGGCTGTTGGCCCGCAACGCGGGTTGGACGTCGTGGAACGGCGCTAACTCCTCTTCCGCATATCGCTGGCGGCTTTTCGGCCATGGACGAGCATCACCCCTTCACCTTGGTCGGACTGCAGAAGGACGATGCCATGCGCTTCGAATGCCCGGCGCACCTGATCGCGCGTGCTCTCGTAGACCTTCAAGTCGCTTTCCGACTCGAGGCGCTTGAGCGCGGTCAGTGATACACGGGCTTCGTCAGCGAGCGTCTCCTGTGTCCAACCGAGCAGCGCGCGTGCGGCCCGCGACAGTCGGGCGGTGATCATGCATGATCACCTCCACTCGGACCTCAGCGCACGCCAGAACTACGGCTATAATAGTCGTTCTCGGCTTCTCGGGCCAGACTGAAGAGCGTCTATTGCGGTCGTTCGAGTAGTGCAGGCCGCAAGCTGATTCGGATGCTTTGGCAGACGAAGACCCCGTCCGGATCGACCGGACGGGGCGTTGCTAGAGCCTCAGTCGCCGTTGCGGCGGCTGGGGCGGGACCAGATGAGGCTGAAAGCTTCGCCGTCCTCGTCGTCGAACAGGTTGGCGTAGATCGGGGCGTTGAAGCTCGGGTCGTCCAGCTTGAGACCAAGATAGTCGCGGCCTTCGTTGGAGCGCTTGGACCAGGCGGCGCCGATCTCGGCGCGACCGACCAGGACGCGGTGGCTGGGGGCGTTCTCGCCGGTGGCCCGGGTCTCGGGGACGATGCGGACGTTCTTGGCCTGAACGCTCAGGGTGACGATTTCGCCGGTGAACTCGTTCGTGCCGGTCTTCTTGAAGGTGCCGATGGTCGCCATGTCAGTTCTCCTCGATCTGAAGTCTCGAGCCCGCACCATTGCGGCCTCGATGGCGATCGACGGGCCGGAGACGATCGACGGCGCACCCCTGCCTGGGGTCCCCAGTTTGCTGGGGTAGGCTTGGGGCCTGACAGCAAAGGAGGAACTTTCTTGTCGCGAGAGGAAAGACGGCGCAGCCGGCAGGGGAAGAAAGTTGTGACGCCGCTGTTGCGCCATAGGCGAGCGAGGCGTTAGCTGGTCTTCGGCCAGATCAGGCCATTGAAGAGGCTGCTTGGGTGCGCTCGATCTGGCTAGATCCCGAGGGGATGATGTGGCGCCGCAGGGCATCGGCCAAGGTGGCATGCGCGGTTCACGCGATCGACTTTCTGAGCGCTCAGCTGGCACGTCGCGTCCGGCTGATGAGGGGCGCCTGACCAGTGCCGCCTGTCGACCTGCGCTTGGTTCGTTGCCGGATGAGCAGCCTCGGATCAGACGATCAGCGAGCCCGGCGGGATGACAGGTTGCGCGCTGCCGTGCGCGCTTTTTCGCCCGATTCCACGTCAGATCGACGGTTGACGCGCGGTGCATCACCGCCTTTTGGTCCGGCTGCGTGTTCAGTTCGGCATTCAGGCATTGGCAATGCCTCGGCTGGTCGATCCGGGCGGGGTCAGTGACGTCACGCGGATGAAGGCCGTGACTGCAACGGCGATTGCCCCGACGACCGAGAACACGAGCTGCCAGGTTTCTGAGGGCATGGTGTGCTTCACGATGCCATGCGTCGCGTGAAAGCCCGCGATGGCCGCGGGTGCGACGAAAGCCAAGGCGACGAAGATTTTCAGCCAGGCCGGCCGCAGGATGGCGAGCAGAAGCTGGCCGACGCCGAGTGCCATTCCGGCGGCAGCTGCGCCGATGACGATGGCGCCGACCAGGCCCGCGCCGGTCTCATGCGCCCAAATGCCCGCGCTGACGCCGATGAAGGCTGGAAGCGCAAAGACGGCGAGCGTGAACAGCAACCAACAAAGCACGCCGATGGCGGCAAGCGAACCGAGAATGGCGAAGACGATCATGGTGGTGGCCTCCGTGAGAATAGGTCTGACGGGTGCGCCATCCACCACCACCAAGGCGCGAGGCGGAGTATAGCCAAATTCGACGCGCTTCGGGAGCGGAAATCGAAGCGATCTCCGCCCGCGAAGCTGTTCCGCCAGACGTCAAACGTCGAACGGATCGATCTCGGCCACGATCTCGGCATCGCCGTCGAACTCGTTGCAGGGAGTGACAGACAGCGTGCCGTCGCCCGCCCGGAAGATGATGATGGCGACCATGAGGGTGCCAGCGAGGCTGTTTGCGAAGGCATATGCGTCGTTGAGGGACATCGATCCGGCTCCTGTTCCGAGCGGAGGACCATCCCCCGCTGACAGGCGCCCGAAGTGTCGGACTGAACGCTGCAATCACCGCGCAGGCGCAGCCGAAGCGGCGGCATGCTCGCATAGCCGACCCTTTACGGGTTGATGGCGTCAGGCGATCAGTCTGACCAAGGATCAGCGCAGATAAGCGGGGGTGTGTCGGCCGGCCCGAAATGGTAGTCGTGATCTTCTCAACAGCCTTGCCGCCAAGACCTCAACCGGACGTCTCGCGCATGCGAGGCGACAGCTTCGTCTGGGAGGAAAATGGTAAGCGGATTCCATGTGCCGGATGGCAACGAGGCATTGAGGTCGGATATTCCTGCCATCGTCGAACTCATCGAGCGGACGGCACGTTGGGTACATCCCGACACGTTTCGCGCGCTGCCGGTCTGGGCACCGCATACTGCGCGCGGTCGGCCGCTCTTTGATGCCGCGTGGACGCGGCGTTATACGAACACGCGCAAGCTGACCGGGGTCACGGCGGAGAAGTTCGAAGGAAATGTGGCTGCGCTGAACGCCCTTGTCGCCGCGCTCGACGTCGCGTCCCCAAGGCCGAAAAACTGGACCGTCTGTCACATCTGGGGTTACGACGATCCATCGTTCGCGCAGGGCAGCAGCGTGGTGCAGGATCCACGTTATTTCTCCTGTGTTGCGAATATGGTGTGGCTGCCCACCTCGCTGAAGGGCTTCACCGACACCCTTCCTGAAATCAAAGCCATGCTGCGCGTATGCGCTTTCCATCTGTACGGATGGGCATGCGAGCATGAGGCGGTCGCCGAACAGGCTGAACAGGTGCGATCTGGCTGGACACCTCCCTACTATCCGAAGAGTTGGCCAAACGCGGATCGGCGTGGCGTCTTGCCTCCGGGGACCGCACCCTTCACGCCGCGCATCGAACGCGAAATCGAAAAGCGGAAGTCGAAGATTCGGTCTGCTCTCGCCAGTGCCAATTTACTTCACTATCCGATGACTGAGGTCGAGAATGTTCTGAAGTTCTGGAAAGTCGATTTGGAATAGGCGGCGCTCACGCGCCGCCGAACCTCCAGACCGGGATGCCGAGCTTCTTCGCCTTGTCGGCCAGGTTGTCCTGGATGCCGGTGCCGGGGAAGACGATAACCCCGATCGGCAGTACGTCCAGCATCTGATCGTTGCGCTTGAACGGGGCTGAACGGCCGTGCTTGGTCCAGTCGGGGGCAAAACCGATCTGCGCGACGCCGCGGTGGTCGGCCCAGCGGGCGGCGATCTTCTCGGCCCCTTTCGGAGACTTGCCGTGCATCAGCACCATATCGGGATGCTTCGCGCGAACCTGGTCGAGCTTGGCCCAGATCAGTTGGTGGTCGTTGAAGTCGAGCCCGCCTGTCAGCGCGATCTTCGGTCCGGCGGGCAGCAGCACCTCGCGATCGGCGCGCTTGCGTGCGGCGATGAAGTCGCGGCTGTCGATCATCGCAGAGGTGAGCTGGCGATGGTTGACGCGTGAGCCATGGCGGGGAGACCAGTTCGAGCCGGTCGTCTTGCGGTAGAGGTCGGCGCCAGTGTCGCGGAAAAGTTCGAGGGCGTCGCGGCGTTCGATAAGCCGCTGTCCTGTGGCGATCAGCGCTTCGAGCTGCACGGCCTTCACCTCGGAGCCGTCCTGTTCACGCTGCCCTTGCTTCTGCGCCTGCTCGTTGTCGTCGAGCGTGCGTTCGACCCGTTCGACGGCGCGGTGGAAGCTGTTGACCGTTGACCACAGCAGGTCATCGAGGTCTGCATCGAGGCCGGTGTCGGCCATGGTGGCGATCAGCGCATCGAAGATGTCGGCGACGGCGCCTGCTATCACGCGATCTTCCGGGATAGGCCGGGGATCCGGTTCATCCTCGCGCGGGTGGAAGCCATAGAGCTGAAGCTCGGTCAGAACGTGGTCGGTGGAAGAGGAGGTGTGGTCGGGCTCGAACTCGTCATGCTCGCTCATGGGAAGCTCCGTTCGCTGGACCGCGACCGCCGCGGCCTTCATGGCGACGAAGCCGTCGGACGGGCTGGACTGGCACCCGGAGCGAAGCGAGGGGCCGCAGCGTGAGCGAAGGACCGCAGGGGCCGGCTATTTTGTCTCGCGATGGAAAGGCCCGAGCCGGGGTCCCCGCGCGGCTTTACCGCGTGGGGTGGAGCGGGCCGCCGGAAAATAGTCGGCCACAAGGTTGCCCGGACGGACCGTCTGATGGCCGATCGCCCTCTGGAAGGCCGGGGCGCGGTCCTTTGGCGCAATGGTCATCCCAGAGACGGGTTTTGTATGAAGTGCTCGACCAACAACCACCCGCCTCCATCTCGGCTAGGCTGCGTGCTCCATGAAGCGTGCAACATCCTGGGGCGCGATCTGGATGCGGATGGCCGCCCGGAGCGCCTCGAGGCCGAGGAGCCGGAGGTCTTCATTGAAGTCGCCGAGGGTCGGAGAGAGGATGAGCGTCTCGATGCCCGCGTCGTCCGCGCGGGTCATCAAGGTCGTCATCGCTGCATCGCCGGCGGGATCGTCGTCACGCGCGACATACAGACGGTGCAGAGTGTCGGGGAACTGGATGGCGGCGAGATGTGCCGCTGAAAGCGCGGCCGCCATCGGCATAGTGGGCAGGACACAGCGCAGCGACAGCATGGTCTCGACGCCTTCGCCGGCCACCATCACCGAGCCCGGCAGTCCGAAGCGCACGGCAGACCCGAGGAGATTGCCCATCGCCCGCCTCGGTGTCTCGACTGGTGCCTTACCCAGGTTCGCCTCGTTGAAGCCGCCGGGGTCCAGCCAGGTGCGGTGCGCGCCGGTGAGTTCGCCGTTGAGATCGGTGACGGCCGCGATGATTGCCGGCCAAATCTCGGTCGGCGCGTGTTCGTCGGGACGATAGTAGCAGCGGGGATGGAAGCGCAGCGATCCGGTTTCGTGCAAAGACGTAATGCCGCGTCTGCGCAGATACGTTTCGGCGAGTGTGCCCCTGATCGGCTGCGCCATTGCGAAGAGACGCCTCGCGGCTTCAGGCGATCCCATGGGCGTCGCGGACGTCCTGCCTCGCCGCGGCTCTCGTGCTGGCTCTGGGTGCGGGAGGCTCAAGAAGCGCCGGGCTTCCTCAGCAATCTGCTTGAAGTCGGGAAGGCTGCAGGTTTCGCGGATGACGTCGAGCAGATCGCCATGCTCTCCGGTGGCGGCGTCGGTCCACTTGCCGGCGGCGCCTTTGCCGGTCACCGGCCCCTTGAGCCGCACGAACATCGAGCGGCCCGGCGTGTTGCGGACGTCGCCGACGACCCAGTAGCCTCCCTGCCTTGTGCCGTTGGACAGATAGTGCCGGCATACGGCCTCGGCCTGGCCAGCAAGGCGGGTCGCCAGATCGGATGCGTCGAAGCCGGCCATCACGCGGCCTCTCGTTCAGAGATACGCGCTACGGGATAGCGCTCCATCACCTTGGCAAGGACGGCCACGCCGGTCGCGTCGGTGGGAATAAACATGCGCAGCTTCCAGGAGATGATCTCGTGGAACAGCCCATAGGACCGGAGGCGATCGCGCATCGTGTCGGAGAACCCCGACAGTTCGACGCGGTGGACGCCCATCACCCGCGCGCGGTGAAGTTGGAGGCCTTCAGCGAGATTGAGGACCGTGCCGCCTGCTACCAATGCGGCGAAAGCATCGGCGGGTGTCAGAGTCGGCGCGCCAGTCGAGAGCGCGGTCGCTGCCCACGCCGGTGAGACTCGCCGACCGATGATGCGTTCGCCGTCGTCCGTTTGGAGGCGATAGACACGCGTGGACTCGTCCGGGAGACGCTTCCAGATCGGAAGCAGCAATCCGGCGACGACATGAATAGAGCTATCGGTGAATTCAGGGATTTGCGCCAGTTCGCGCTGCCACGCCGCCGCGAAGACATCTCGATCAGCCACCCGCCAATGGCTCTCCGCCATCGCCGCCATCGAAGAAAGGTGGTGTTCCATCGGCCGGAGCAAACGCACCCGGCGTTCAATTTCACCATCATCCAGCATGATGCTCGGGGCAGGCACCTGAACCGCCGCCCGCGCGGACCGCTCGTTGATCAGCAGAGCTGCACGAGGATCGGCGAGAAGCTCGAAGGCTTGGTCGAGCGACAGGGGCCGGTTGCGCTCGCGCTGGGTGATCGTCAGCAAGCGGGTTTCCGCGCCAGTGGCGGGATGCGTGTAGATGGTGTGCCGGTCGGTGACGACGAAGCTTTCGGCCTTCAGCGTCTCCAGCCCGATGTCATAGGTGCCACTGGCCAGCGCTCCGGCAATTCGGGCATTGAGAAGTTGCTCGAAGGCCGTGAACAATATGCCCTGCAGATCGATCGTCAGCGCCAGCAGTCGATTGAGAAAGGTCGTGATCGGCGGCAGCTCGTCGCGGATGCCGGTCTCGTCCATCAAGCTGAGGCCGGTGGCGCTCTCGAAGAGCTGGAGCGGGCAGCCTTCGACCTTGCCGCGGACGATCAGCAGGTAGAGCTGGCGCAGCGCGTCGCGCGCGTGGGGGCTTTCGAGATTGTCCTCGGGTCTGAAGAGGCCCTGTCCGCCGGTCTGGCGCTGGCCGCGTGTGATCGCCCCGAGGGTGTCGAGCCGGCGGGCGATGGTCGACAGGAAGCGCTTCTCGGCCTTCACGTCGGTCGCGATCGGACGAAACAGCGGCGGCTGCGCCTGGTTGGTGCGGTTGGTGCGGCCAAGGCCCTGGATGGCGGCGTCAGCTTTCCAGCCCGGTTCGAGGAGATAGTGGACGCGAAGGCGCTGGTTCCGCGCGGCCAGGTCCGCGTGGTAGCTGCGCCCGGTTCCCCCGGCGTCGCTGAACACCAGGATGCGCTTGGCATCATCCATGAAGGCGGCGGTCTCGGCGAGGTTGGCGGAGCCCGGCCGGTTCTCGACCATGAGCCGATCACCTTTGCGGATGATGCGCCGCGATCGCCCGGTGACTTCGGCCACCATGTCGGTTCCGAAGCGCTGGACGATCTGATCGAGCGCGCCAGGCACCGGCGGAAGGCTCGCGAGTTTCTCGATCATCCGGTCACGCCGGGCGACCGCTTCGCGGCTCTCGACGGGCTGGCCATCGCGGGTAACGGGTCGCGAAGAGAGATTGCCTTCCGCGTCGGTGAACGGCTCATAGAGCTGCACCGGGAAGGAGTGTTGAAGGTAAGAAAGGACATATTCCCGCGGCGTGATGTCGACGCGCACGTCGTTCCATTCCTCGGTCGGCACCTCGGCCAGTCGCCGCTCCATCAGCGCCTCACCGGTGGAGACGATCTGGACGACGGCCGCGTGCCCCTCATCGAGATCGCGCTGGATCGAGCGGATCAGTGTCGGGGTCTTCATCGAGGTCAGCAGGTGCCCGAAGAAGCGCTGTTTGGTGCTTTCGAAGGCCGAGCGAGCGGCTGACTTGGCGCGGGCGTTGAGCGTGCCGGTCTCGCTGGTGATGTTCGCGGCGCGCATCGCGGCATCGAGGTTGTTGTGGATGATGGAGAACGCGCCCGCATAGGCGTCATAGATGCGGCGTTGCTCATCGGTGAGTGCGTGCTCGACCAGCTCGTACTCGACGCCGTCATAGGACAGCGACCTCGCGGTATAGAGGCCAAGAGTGCGAAGATCACGGGCCAGCACCTCCATCGCCGCGACGCCGCCGGCCTCGATGGCAGCGACGAATTCGGCCCTGGTGGCGAAGGGGAAGTCCTCGCCGCCCCACAGGCCGAGGCGCTGGGCATAGGCGAGATTGTGGACGGTGGTGGCGCCTGTTGCCGAGACATAGACGATGCGGGCGTCGGGGAGGGCGTGCTGGAGGCGCAAGCCTGCACGGCCCTGCTGCGAGGGCGCGACGTCACCTCGTTCTCCCTTGCCGCCACCGGCGTTCTGCATGGCATGGCTCTCGTCGAAGATGATCACCCCGTCGAAATCGGAGCCCAACCAATCGACGATCTGGCGGACGCGCGAAACCTTCTCGGCTTTCTCATCGGACCGTAGCGTGGCGTAGGTGGTGAAAAGGATGCCTTCCGGCAGTGTGATCGGCCGTCCTTGCGGGAAGCGGGACAGCGGCGTCACGAGCAGGCGCTCCATGCCGAGCGCCGACCAGTCGCGTTGCGCGTCCTCGATCAGCTTGTCGGACTTCGAGATCCAGAGGGCCTTGCGCCGTCCGCGCAGCCAGTTGTCGAGGATGATGGCGGCGGACTGGCGCCCCTTGCCCGCGCCCGTGCCGTCGCCGAGCATAAAACCGCGCCGGAAGCGGACGGCGGATGCCGCGTCGTCGGCTGCCGCGGAGATGAGATCGAATGTCGCGTCAACGGTCCAGGCGCCGCTGAGGAAGCCCGTGTGCGCCTCGCCGGCATAGATCACGGTTTCGAGCTGCGCGTCCGACAGGACGCCCCCTTTGATGAGCCGTTCGGGCAGGCGCGGGCGATAACTCGGCTTGGGCGGCGCGACCGACGCCATGGCCGCCGATTGCACGAGCTTGGTCGGATGCGCCTGAGAGCCGCGAATGCGGATCGTCTGAAGTCCGTATTCCTCGTAGATGGCGTCGGTCAGGCGACCGCCCTCGGCCGGCTGCCAGTCGAGGGTCTCATAGGCGAGATCCACGTAACTGGGCTCGTCGAGCGAGGATCTGAGAGCTGAATTCGCGGGACCGCGCGCAATCTGACGGGCAACCCGCTTCGACGTCATCGGCGACGGCGTGGGCAGGGCGAGAGAGTCCGCCAGCGTGAGGCGCGACGGAACCTGCTTCGTGACCCAATCCATGAGTGTGCGCGCGTCGGGTGCGGTTCCCGGTGATGCCGGAAAGCGGGCCGGATCGTCTGCCGGCAGCTTGTCGAAGACGGTGAGCCGCGTGTCGATGGCGGTGCCGTGCTTGGCATAGACGGCGCCGTCGATGCTCGCGGTGAACACGACGCGCCCGCGCTCCTGCAGGCGCATGAACGCCTCGCGCCAGGCGGGATAGTCCGGGCCGCAATTGGCGCCCGTGATGGCGACTAGGCGCCCGCCTTCGGCGAGGCGGGCGAGCGCGGACGCGATGTGCCGCAGCGCCGCGTCGCCCATGCGCACAGAGACATTTGCAAGTGCAGAGAATGGCGGGTTCAGCAGTACGACGGTCGGGACTGCGGCCGGGTCCAGGTAATCATCGATCTGCGCCGCATCGAAGCGCGTGACGGGAACGGCCGGAAAGAGCGAGGAGAGGAGGCTGGCCCGGGTCTCCGCCAGTTCGTTGAGGATCAAGGTCGCGCCCGCGATCTCCGACAGGATCGCGAGCAAGCCGGTCCCTGCTGAAGGCTCGAGCACGCGGTCGGAGGGCAAGATGGCGGCAGCGGTCGCCGCGATGAGTCCGAGAGGGATGGGCGTCGAGAACTGCTGGAAGGTCTCGCTGTCGAGCGTGCGGCGCGTGTGCGTGGGAAGCAGCCCGGCGACTTTCGGGATCAGCGGCAAGGCGGCGGCCGGAGAGCCGGCTTTGTGCAAAAGCGCTCTGCCGTATTTGCGGAGGAAGAGAACGGTCGCCGCCTCGCAAGCATCATAGGCCAGCTTCCAATCCCAGGCTCCGGCAGCGTCGGACGCGTTGAAGCTCGCTTCCATCGCTTCACGAAGTAGGGTGGCGTCCACACGTCTGCCGGCTTCGAGATGGGGGAGGATGGATCGGGCGGCGCCGAGCAGTGCGGCGGTTCGGTCGGCGCGTGGCAGATGAGATGCCGGCGTATGTTCTTGTGCGGCTGGCGCGGAACGATCGTACATGGGAAAACCTCGAGAGGAGAGCGGTAACAGGACGAGCCCGTGGGCGCTCTCTCTCGACCGTCCGGGCTCAAACCCGTCCCGGCCCCTCTCTCCCTCTCGTGAGATGTACGCGTGCCTGCTTCAGCCGAAGCGCCGGCCCGCTTCGGTGAAGGTGTAGCCGTTCGCCGCAATCGCCTCGTCGACGGCCTCGTCCGAGGTCAGATGCTCGTATTCCCGTTGGAGCTGGCGGTAGAGCCAGCGGGCCAGATCTCGGAGCGCTTCGGAGGCGATATTTTCCGCATCGGTGGTCATGTCCTGACCCGTGGGGCTGTCGCGATCGACCGTGATGGCTAAGCAATGCTCGTGATAGTAGCGCCCCCGGTGGGTCACGGTGGCTCGGAGCTGGTAGAAGTTGCGCCGCTGAACGGCCTGGAGGGTGTCGGCGATCCGGTGAAGCGCGGTATCCGTTGGTGCATAGTCTCGGATGCGGCGGGCGGCGGCTCTCGCATGTCTGTAGTCGCCCTCGAAGCAGGCCCCGTCCCCCTGGCTCCAGAAGCCCGAGAACCAGATGCAGGGTTTCGAGCGGGTGCCGCCGCCGAACAGCCGGACAGAGCGCGTTCTGAGGCTGATGCCCAGGATCGTGCAGATGCGTTCGAAGTCGTCATAGACGAACTCGAACCAGTCATGATCGAAGCCGCCTTCGCGATACCATCCGCGCGCGGCGTCCTTCGCCGCGTCGGAGAGTTCATCGAGCCGATAGACGATGGTTTCGATGATCTCAGGCATCGGGATCACCTCCGTCCAAAGCGGTGGCGAGCCAGCCATCGGTGTCGATCCATCCGACCGTATCGCCGGTGCCGAGGTCGAGGATGTGCGCGCCACCGCCGAAGGAATTGAGCCGCGGCCGCGAGCATGTATTGGCGTACTGAAAGCCCCAACGGCCCTTGAGACCGAACTCCGCAGCGCAGAGCTTCACGAACTGGATCAGCCGTTCGGGATCGCCGGAGACGTCATCCCGCAGCCAGAGCTGCGAGCCGCCGTGCTCGGGCTGGATGGAGACGAGGAAGCCTTCGGACGGCGGTTCCTCCGCAGCGCCAGCCTCGGACAGTGCGTTGTAGAGATCGAGCGCGCGTGCGGCATTCTGGGGCGTGCCGACGTCGAGCAGGCACGAGAAGTGCGTGAAATAGTCTGCCATGACAGTCTCCCGCGAACATGGAAAAGCCCGGCGCGGCGACCGGGCTGATGGAAAGGACGTGTGAGGAGAGATGCGGGACCGCCGGAGCGGCCCCGCCTGGATCGGCTACTCGGCCGCGATGGCCGGGAGTGGCTCGACATCTTCGTCCGAGGCTTCCTCGTCGCCGGACAGGAACGCCGGCAAATCCTCGGAGCCTGCCTCGGTTTCGGGTTCGCCGGGTTCGGACGATCTTTCCGTATGGGCAAGCCGCAACGGTTCGGGCAGCCACCCGGTGTCGGCGAGGAGGCGTTTGGCCTCCTTGGCCATGTCACCCTTCTTCAGATGCTCGATGAGCTGCGCGGCCCGGTCTCCGGCGCCCTCACGCACGGCCTCGACGATCCGGCGCTTCGGAACCCGACCGAGATAGTTGTCAACGGACGGCCGCCATCCGGCCCCGACCATGTCGAGACCGGTAGCGCGCGCAAGCCGATCGGCCTGGGTGAGACGACGTTCGAGACCGTGCTGGGACACGCCGTTCCCGCCATAGGGGTTCGGCTTCTCGTAAAGCGCATTGACGCCGAAGCTGACGCAGTGAGCGAGCAGGGAAAGCCGGCTCGCATCGTCGAGCGCCGACAGCCAGTCCCAGAGCGCCTGATCGTCCTGCGGAAGGGCGGCCTTCCAGGCGTCCTGACGCTCCGCGATCGCGCATGCGGAGGGGCAGTCCTTGAGGTCGGCAGCCTGCGCGGGGAAGAAGACGTGTCGCACGGACGCTTCAAGGCATCCGCCGCCGGTGCTGGTGCGCTGGAACGTGTCGTTGACGAGCTTGTGCAGCAGCGCCGTCAACGCGATCTGTGGATGGCTCGCCACGGCGTCGCGCAGCGCGAGCGTGCGATGGGCGGTCAATTCGACCACCAAGCGCTCGGGCAACGGCTTGATCGCGTCGTCCTCGTCCTCGTCGCCTTCGATCGGCTGCCCCCCGACCGTGATGACGGTACGGGACGAGCCGCTGGAGCCAGGCTCGCCGGCTCGGCCGCTGATCGCCGCCGCACAACCGTCGGTCTCATCCTCGGGAAGGACAACATGCGCCTCGTCTTCCGGGCGAACATAGCCGCGGTCGACCACAAGCTTGCCGTCTGCGCCGATGCTCAGGAAAACGCCTGCGCGGGCGATATCGGTCGGGTCGAAGATCATCGGCCGGTTGTCGAGTTCACCAAGCAGGGCTTCAATTTCGCCAAGCCGCGCATCGACCTCGTCGGGCAGTTCGTCCGCGCCTTCATACTCGGCTTCAAGACGCTGATATTCAGCGTTGAGCGCATCGATCGTCGCCTGCTCGTCAGCCGATCGTTCGGCGGCGACACCGTCGATCTGGCGCAGACCGTGGGTGTAACCGTAGGGGAAGTCGGCAGCGACCTCGATCCACTTCCAGCCTTCCGCCGCGATGGCCTCGGCTTCCGCCTTCAGCTTGGCGGCAACCAAGGTGTCGAGCAGGGCGGCATCTGCGAGCCAGCCGCCATCGTCCTGTTGGAAGAGATCTCGCAGAAGCGTGCCGCCAGCCGCCTCATAAGCGTCGAGCCCCACGAACATGGACCGGCGGTCCGACGCGCGCACCGTCTTTTCGGTGAGCATGCGGCGGATCTGATAGGGCTCCTTGGACCAGGAGCCAGCGATCGCCTCCCAGACCTGTTCCTGCCTTGCATGGTCGGCGCTGACCGTGAAGGCCATCAGCTGCTCCAGCGTCATACCGTCCTCGGCGTAGATGTCGAGAAGCTTCGGCGAGACGCTGGCAAGGCGCAGACGCTGCTTCACGACGTGGCCTGAGGTAAAGAAGGCCACGGCGATGTCTTCCTCGGACTGGCCCTTGTGGCGCAGCGCCTGGAACGCCCGGAACTGATCGAGCGGATGCAGCGGGGCACGCTGAAGGTTCTCCGCGAGGGAGTCATCTTCGGCCAGGATCGATGTCGCGGGATCGCGCACCACACACGGCACGGGTGCTGTCTTGGCGAGGCGCTTCTGCTTCACCAGACGCTCGAGCGCCCGGTAGCGACGGCCGCCGGCCGGGATTTCGTAGAGGCCGGTCTCGGCGCCGTCGGCATCGAGGACCGGACGGACGTTGAGGCTCTGCAGGAGGCCGCGGCGGGCGATATCCTCGGCGAGTTCTTCGATCGACACGCCGGCTTTGACGCGCCGGACGTTCGATTGCGAGAGCGTGAGCTTGTTGAAGGGGATGTCGCGCGACGGCGACAGGGTGATCTTCTGAATGGCAGTGGCCATGACAGGTCTCCGCGACGGGCGGCCGGGAGCCTCTCTCCCGACTTCCAACCCGTCACGAAAATCGGCGCAGCCCTCTTCCTCTCATCGCTTCCGGAAAGCCGGAACGCCGTAGAGCCGGAAAGACGGGACTGCGCCGATGCTTGGAGCGGCAGCGAGTGCGTCAGGCCGCCTCGCGTGCCGCCTCGGAAGTTGTGGCAATCGCCTGACCAGCGTCGCCGGTGCTTGGTGCGAAGGCCAGCAGCCAGTCTGCCGCCTTGCTCGCCTGGCTGGCCGCACGGACGATGGCGCGATTGTCCTCGCGCAGGACTTCGGCCCAGGATCCGATGTAATCGGCGTGACGGACGGTCGGGGCGATGCCGAGGGCTGCGCAGGAGAAGGCCGAGGCGATCTCAGCGACCAGCTCCTCGAACGCGTATTTCTTGGAGGCGAACGAGCCGGTGAGATCACGTCCCAAGCGATGGGCCGCGCCGCTGGCATGGGCGCATTCATGCAGCGCCGTGCGATGCCAGTTGATGGGCTCGAAGAAGGCCTGGGGCGGCGGCACCATCACATAATCGGGCGAAGGCGCGTAGTAGGCCCGGTCGCCGCCGATACGAAAGTCGATTCCGCTTGCCCGGATCAGTGCATCGACCGTGGGCTCGATCAGCCCGGGCTCGGGAGGCGGCACGGCCGCCACGAGGTCCTCAGGCAGGCCGTCACACTGAGCGACGTTGAAAACCGTGAAGCGCTTCAGGAAAGGTATCGCCTGCGCTTCGTCGCCGGTCTCTCGGGCACGTCGGCGTTCATCGTCCGGCACGAACCGGTCGGCATAGACGACGGTGGTGCCGTGCTCGCCCTTGCGGACATTGCCGCCAAGCGACAGGGCCTGGCGGAAGGTGAGCCAGCCCTGGCTCGGGAAGCCATGAGAGATCACTGCGCCCCAGAGGATCAGCACATTGACCCCGGAGTAGCCACGCCCGGTTGCAGCGTTGGTCGGCATGGCGAGCGGCGCCTTGGCCGCTGTCGTCCCCCAGGGCTGAACCCAGGGCAGCCGCCCGGCTTCCAGTTCGGCCAGGATCTTGCCGGTGATTTCGTCATACAGGCTCGTCCGGTCGGCACTCGGCCGGCCGCGTGGATCAAGTTTCGACATCGCGGGTCTCCGCGACGGGCGCCGGAAGCCTCTCTCCCAGCCTTCAACCCGTCACGGCACAGCCGGCCTGCACTCTCACTCTCGGGGGCGTTGCGGGGCTACTCCCCGCAGAAAGGGTCGGCAGAGACAAGGTTCGGCCGCAGGGGAAGGCTTTCCCCTCAATCACTTCGCGAATTAGCCAGCACTGTTGACTATCAATCAGCGGTGTTCTGGCTACCAATCTGCCGCCGTTTTGGCCTATCAGTTACTTGTGAGCTCGGTTAAGGAAATTGATGCCATTTCTTGACCACATTCAGCAGGGTTCGACGCAGGGGAGTGAAGTGAATTGGCTGTCCCTTTAAGTGAAGCGCTGGTCACCTATTGCTCGGACACGCGAGCTTTGGAAGCTCTGCCAACATCGACCGAGACTACGTTCTACCCCGATGTTCGAACACTTCTAACAGCTGTGTTAAAGTCAGAAAATCTGCCTTTTGATATTCGTACCGGTACGTCCGAGAAGGGCACGAACAGCCACGATATGCCCGACTTTGTCCTTGGTGACGGAGCGTTGTTCGTGGGCGTATACGGCGAGGTCAAACGCGCCAGCACTAGCCTGCACGACCTCGCGGTCTCAACTGAGCAGAAGGATCAGATCGGACGATACCTCGCACAAACAGGGGTGGTGCTTTTATGCAATGTGCGGGGGGTCGGCTTGCTCGTTTGCGATCCGAGCTACGCCAGGGACGGGACGACACCCGTCCCACCAGAACGTCGCGTCCTGCTGAAGACTGTCGATCTGTGGTCTGCAGTCAGCGGCGGGACAAAGCCGAAGGTCGACGCCGAGGCCATCGTCGCGCTAGTCGATATCGTGACCCGGGCCGTGACCGATCTGGCGCGCATCGGAGCGCCAGCTGATCTGGCCAAAATTCTGGCACGACAAGCCCGCGATGCGAAGGACGCGCTCCCGGTCGATTTGAAGCCGCTCAAGCCACTGCTCGACGACTATCGGCAGGCGCTTGGTTTGGCCTTCGATGTCGATGACGAGAAGGGCGCTCGATTCTTCCGGTCGTCGCTGGTGCAATCCGTCTTCTACGCGCTCTTCGCTGCCTGGATCCTCTGGGACAAGAAAGCCGACAACGATGCGTCCTTCGACATCGACGACGCCCACAGCTTCCTGCCGATCCCCTTCCTCGACGCGCTGCTCCATGACATCCGGCACCCGTCGCGCATGAAGCACCTTGGACTTGAGCCGCATCTCGCCCGTGCCATTGCGACGCTCAATCGTGTTGATCGCCTGCTGTTTCGCGGGCGGATGACATTCCCGACCATCGATGGCGAAAGCTCAATTGCAGCGATTACCTATTTCTATGAACCGTTCCTTGAAGCGTTCGACCCGAAGCTTCGGGAGGATTTGGGCGTCTGGTACACACCGCCCGAGATCGTTCGCTACCAGGTGCGTCGGGTTCACTATCTTCTGAAGACCGAGCTAGGGCGCCCGCGCGGGCTTGCCGATCCCGATGTGATCGTCTTGGACCCCTGTTGCGGGACAGGTGCCTACCTCCTCGAAGTCGCGCGCTGCATCGCCGAGGAGCTGATCGCTGAAGGCGACGCGACGACCGTTGGCTTGGAGCTCACGAACGCATTTCAGGAACGAGTGATCGGCTTCGAGATTCTGACAGCGCCGTTCGCGATCGCTCAGTTGCAACTCTACCTGCTTCTTGAGCAGCTCGGCGCTAAGCCTGATCCGAATCGGCGGCTCGCGGTTTTCCTGACGAACGCGCTGTCGGGATGGCATGAGCATGGCGACGTGAAGCTCAACTTTCCTGAAATGAGGGAAGAGTTCGACGCATCGCAACAGGTCAAGCGTGATGCTCGGATTATCGTCGTCTTGGGCAACCCGCCATATGACCGCTTCACTGGCGCGGCCCAAGCCGAGGAAGCCGAGCTTGTGGCCCATTACAAGGGTATCAAACTTGTTGAGCAAACGACCAAGGATGGTGCGGTCAAAATGGACGGATTCGGCCGGCCGCTGATGAAGCAGCGCGGCAATAGCCGTTTGTATGAGGAGTTTGGGGTCAAAAAACAGCTTCTCGATGATTTGTACATTCGATTTATCAGGCTCGCTGAGGAGCGTATTGGCCTCGCCGCAGAGTACGGCGTGGTCTCCTACATTTCTAACTCGTCGTACCTCACAGGACGCTCCCATCCCTTGATGCGGCGATCGCTCCTCGCCAATTTCGACGCGGTCTGGGTCGATAACCTCAACGGCGACAAATACCGCACGGGCAAGATGATTCCTAACGGGCTGACCGGCGCCGGAACGCGTGACGATAGCGCTTTCACCACGGAGATGGACCCGCGGGGCATTCAACCAGGAACGGCGATCGTCACATGGATCAAACGCACCGGTGCTTCGACTCTCCCCGCGGAGACAGAGGTCCGGTACCGCGACTTCTGGGGCACGGCAGCGTGGAAGCGCCAGGCGCTGATCGCGAGCTTGCCTAGCGGGGTTGGGAATACGCCTGACGCGCAGCCAACCTACGAGGAAATTCGCCCGAGCGCCGAAGGCCGTTGGCGTCTCTCGCCGCGTGTTATGGAAGGCGGCTTCGAGGCTTGGCCTGCGCTCGACGAGCTATTCCCAGTAACGGTTCAAGGTGTGAACCATAATCGAGGTATCGAGGGGTCGGTAATAGATGCAGATAGGAGCGTATTGGCCAAACGGATCGCCGATTACATTAAGAAGCCTACGTTTGCCGCTGCCTCCGCCGCATATCCCGACCTCGCACCGCCTACCAAGCCCGATGGTAAGCCCGCAATCGTGGGATACGAGCCGGAGACAGTATGGACAGCGCTGAGCAGCCTCGGCTTTGATCAGTCGCGCCTAAAGCCATTTCTAACGTTCCCGCTCGATCAACGAACCATCTACTATGAAACTCGGACCAAGTTACTGAATCGAGCTCGCCCGGAATACGAGTCCAACTTATCTGGCAACGAGTTCCTGCTTACGGTTCCAGAGCCGCGCAAGGAATCGGAAACACGCCCTCTTTTCGCGACGACGCTTGCCAACCTCCATGTCCATGAAAGGGGGTCTGTCGTCTTTCCTCGCGAGACCGTTAACGACGACCTGTTGGCACACCGCGACGCCAATATCGCCGAGCCGGCTTGGCGTGTGCTGCGCGACCACTTTGGTCTAATTGGCGACCGCAGCGGGGATGACGCGCGCGCCTTCGTCGGCAAGCTGTTCCGCGTCGCCTTCGCGACGCTTCATGCGCCTAGCTACCAGTCCGAGCATAAGAGCGCGTTGTCGAGCGATTGGGCTCACCTGCCCATACCCAGGGACTCAAACTTACTCGGCAGGCTGGTCGATGCCGGCGAGCGGGTAGCCCGTTTGCTCGACGCCAATCGCGATGCACGCGAAGTGGTCGAGGCGGTGCTCTCGCCCGAGCGAGCAAAAATGCTCGGCCAGCTGCGTCGCTTGGACGGGGCCAGTGTCACAGCTGACGACCTGAAGCTGACCATCACATACTGGGGCGGTGGCAAAGGAAAATGGACAGCGCGGCAATTTCTCGAGCTGGAATTGCCGGCGCCGACATGGGACGCCGCCTGGGGCGAACGAACCGGGGATCTATACCTAAACGCGCAAGCCTACTTCGCGCACGTTCCCGAAGCCGTTTGGACTTATCAGCTCGGCGGGTATCCGGTTTTGAAAAAATGGCTCGGCTACCGCCAAGCCGATAGACGTGACGGCAACCCGCTCACTGAGGACGAGCGCCGGTGGCTCCGGCAGATGATCCAGCGCATTGCTGCGCTGTTGGCAATGGGTCCAACGCTTGACGCTCTCTATCAGGAGTGTGCAAGCGCGAGCTTTACGTCGGTTGAACTTGGCGTTCGAGTATAGTTTCATTTCAACGAGGCCGTCAGCCGGTTGACGGCTCGGTTTGCCATCGAAAACAATATTAGATCGCGATTTCGGGCACGCCCGCGGCAGTGAGGAGCTGATAGAGCTCAGCCACATTGTTCCGATTTCCGCGTTGCTGGCAAAAGGCGAAGATCGCGCGCTGTCTTGCCCGTGATAGAGCAACAAAAAATGCGGCGATGCCCTCTGGATCGCCAGAGGTGTGGGCCCACCAAGCCCGGTCGTCGAGGCCGACGAAGATGATGGTGTCGTACTCCAGCCCTTTGCTCTTATGAACGGTCATCATGGGGATTTGGTTGAGCCCTTCGAACGCGTCGAGGCAGGCGGTCCAATTCGGCGCGCCATCGGCGCAGCCGAAGAAGTGAATGCAAAAAGCCTTAAGGATAATCTGGAGCTGATCACCAACCCCATATTCGGCATAGGTTCGGGCGATCGCGCCAAGATCCAGGTACTCAAAAACCCGTTTGACGAAATCGAGAGCGCTTTGTTTCGACGGGGCGGTGGCCGCCATGTCGGTGCGCAAGGCAGTGAGAAATGCGCTGAGTTCCGCTTCGACCTTGGCCGCGCGCGCATCATCGTCAGGCCCGGCAGCGCGCAGCGTCAGTACCGAAGAAGACACCAACTGCCATGCGGCCGGTGCGCGGCGTGTCGCGCCCAGGCGGAAGATGGCGATCGCAAGCCGGCTGAGGTCGTCGGAAAGCAAATCCTGAAGCGAGGTTTTGCCGAGGGCATGGCTTTCGTTACGGATTCGCAGCCCTTGAGCAGCGAAGGCTCCAGCGAGTTCTTGCTCATAATCATCGGATTTCTGCTTCACGAGGAGCGCGTAGTCGCGCGGCGCTCGGCCTCGGATGGCCATGTCGTTGGCGATCCATTGCGCTAGATGAGCGGCTTCCGCCGCCTTGGTCTGGCTGAACCAGACCTGCGCTACGTCGCCATCCACCTGGCGGGGCGTCTGAGCGACCGTTGGGGCGGTATTTGGATCGAGAGCGCGTGCGACGACGTGCTGGATTGCGACAAGGTCCGGTGAGGAACGGAAATTGAAGAGGAGAGGGAAACGGGCGCCTCCGAAATCGGCCTGCAGCCGCTGAAAAGCGTCCTGGCGCGCACCAGCGAAGACCATAATCCGCTGCTTGTCGTCACCGACGCCGGTGATGATGGATTGCCCACCAGAGAAGGCCGAATGCAGGAAGTCGTATTGCGCGTAGGTCGTGTCTTGGAACTCGTCGACGAAGACGAAGGGATAGGTGGCGATGAGCGCCCGGCGGATGTGGGGATTGGCGCGCAGCAGCAGCTCGGCAAGGCGATTAACGCCCACGAAGGTGAGGGCGGAAGGTTGCCCCGGCCGCAGTTGGGTCGCCCACCAGCGGGCGATCGTGAACTCGGCGGCGTTCTGCGGCGCGATGGGTCCGGTCGGTAGGCGGTAGCTGCCGACGATTTTAGCTTCAAAGTCGCTCGCGCTGTAGGCGGCGATGTCGGCCTGCCAATTCGGCGGCGCATTGAGCCTGGCGAGCGTGAGAAAGCTTTCTATCGCCGCGCGCTTTGGGAAAGCGATTTCATACGAGCGCGTCGGTCGCCAGTCGGCGGGAATCGCATTGAGAAATCGATCGACCAAGCTCTTGGTGAAGGCGTCGAAGGTGACCGACACGAACCGGTTGGCGAACTCTGGCGGGCAGCGCCGGCGCACGCGCGATGCGAGATTGTTGGCCGCATCCGTTTTGAACGAAATCGCGAGCACGCGGTGCGGCGCTCGGCATATTCCCGTCTCGAGCAGATAGTCCGCACGCTGCGCGAGAAATTCGGTTTTACCGGCCCCGGGGCCTGCGACAACGCAAGCCGATCCGGCGTGGCGTAGAGCGCCCCATGCCGCCGGTTCTAGGTCGTCGATACCGCTAGGGCGCCAATCCTCTGGTCGAATAAGGCGCATTATCAGAAGCCGGCGGGCGGCGGCGGCGGGGGCGGCGGCGTAAGGCGAGCGACAATTGAAGTCAGGAGAGCGCGCAGTTCTTCAGGGGCGCCGACCGCGAGCGCGTCCGAGTCTTGCGCGCTCAGCACCCGGACGTGGGTGCTTGGCTTGCCGCGCCCCAAGAACAGATAGCGATACCAGCGCATCAAGGCGTCTTGGTCGGCGGCATATAGGTGAGCTTGGCCGTCTTCACCGAGTACCGCCGTGCGCGGTTCGCCGAGGGGCGACGGTCCTTGACGACCGGGTTCAATGACCTGGTAAGCCAGCGGGAAGGCCTTCAGCATCGAATAATCGAGGTCCAGCGGCGTGCAGAAGAAGACATTGAACTGACGCAGCCAGTTCATCCAGTTTGTGAGACCCGCTGAGTCGGCGACGGGCAAGGCGTCGAAGGCCGCGAGGTTCGCCGCCGGGCCAAGCGGATCGAGGTGCTGTCCGAAAATGGCCTGCGGCGTCACGTTGTTTGCGAGCAGTTGAGTGCAAGCGGTCTTAATACGCCCCCATCCGCCACCAGATCGACCCCAGTCGAGATCCAGCAAGGTGGCATGGGGAATGTCGAGATTGGTCAGCAGTCGCCAGAGGTGGTTCACATGGCGACCGCCCAACGGAACGACCGCGACGAAAGATCGGTCGATGTCGAGGCCCATCGCTTCGGCGAGACGCGGGAGCACGACCTCTTCGGATGCGCCTTCTCCCAGCACGACGAAGCGTGCGAAATAGAGCTCTGGATAAGTACGCACGGCCTCGCGGATGAACTTCGACGCCTCCTCCTCGCCCACAGGGAGGCTTATCGGGCGGATGCTGGCCGTTCGATCAAGAGGATTAAGGCGGAAATGCCGGACCTGCGTGGGATCGACCCTCGCGAGGATGCTTGGAGAATGGCTAGAGACCACGGCCTGCGCTTGCGGCGACTTCGTCAGGTCCTGTATCTGCCGGATGATGCGCGAGAGATAAAAGGGAGCTAGGTTGTTCTCGGGTTCTTCGATCGCGATGAGCGTGAGCGCTGGCAGCGGCACGCCGGCAGCCTGGAACCCGGCGCTGGCGGGATCAGCGACGATCCCGGCTTCAGCATCCAGAGTCGCCGCGGTCATCGCCAGGTGAAAGAGCGACCGCTGGCCGTCGCTCAGGTCATCGAGAGCCCGCTCCCGACCGGCCTCGTCGGGGCGGAAGACCACCTCAACCTTGCGGATGAAATGCTCGAAACGCAGATCGAGGGGGCGGAAGACCGGCGTGGTGTCGGTGCCGGCGGTGTACACTTCCTGCCACCGCCGCGTGACAGCTGCGGCAATCATATCGACTGCCGGCTCCCCGGCAAAAGCCCCGTTCAAGGTGGTGCCGGCGTTTGTGAACGTGTCACGCACTCCCTGCGACCAGTTGATGGCGCGCCACAGCCTGCCGCGCAGAAACGCCGTCACCTGCGACGCGCCATCCCGTGTCGCCGGCACGTAGATCATTTGGATCCGCGCCCGATCGGTTGCCTTCAACTCAGTGCAATCAGCGTCGGTGAACGCCCCGAAAGTTCTGACCGCCCAATATTTATGTTCAATCGCTCCGTCGAGCGAACCGTCATCGGTCCAAGTCGCCTCGAGACGTAGGCGGCATTTCAGCTTGCCTGCCACTTCGGCAGCCATCTGGTGGAAGAATTCCGGAATCGCCGCGCCGTCGGCGCCGTCCTCGTCCAGTTCAGGAAAGGCAATGATCGCCTCGAGCACGAAGGTTCGCTGAAGTGGTGCGACAAGTTCGGTGGAAGGGACGTGGAAGTCCTGGCGTCGAAGGCGTCGCTGATCGCCGGTCACGCCGAAGAGGCGCTGCAGCGCCTGCATTAGGGCCGTTTTCCCTGCGCCATTGACGCCGACAAATGCGGTCAGGCCGGGGGTGAGGTCGACGCTGATCGCTTCAGGCCCGAAGCAACGGAAATTCGTTAAACTGAGCCGTTCAATAAACATCGCTACCCGACCTCCCCGTAGTTATGAACTCGCGCGTCAAGTTTCCCTTGATCGGCAGTCGCGCTTTCCCATGATTTTGCCACCTATACTTCATGAATCAGTATGCGGCGCGCTTAAGCCTCACAAAATGCGAGGACCGTCATGCGTGTCGATTTCGTCAGCCAGTTGGCGCGGCCGCTGATGGCTTCGGAAATAGCGCGTGGCGAAGCTCGATCTGCGATCCGGTTGGGCGGGTGTGCCTTGTACGGAAACGCGCGATCGTTTCAATCGCGGCAAGGGGTGTAGGTCCCTCGCCGAGCGCAAGAGGAACATGGCCGCCGATGGCGTCGGCGATCCGCGATTGGGCGAAGGGCACATCGCCGTCGAGCACATAGCCCAGCATGCACCCCACAGGCAGTTGTTCGGCATACTGCTCGGTGAGAAAACGCATCATGCCTTGGGTAACATACACGGTGGCCAGGGAACTGCGGCTCTTGCCGTTAATCACGTTGAGTCGCTTGCACTCGTAGGCCAGGTAGCGCTGTCGATCCCAGTCGAAGAACACGGCAATATCGATGATGCCTTTGCTGAACTTCGACCCGTCTGCGGCAAGGCCGAACGGCTCGAACTGATATTCGACCCAGTGGCAAAGCCGGCGTACCACGACATCCTTGGCGAGGCGATCGACGAGGTTGATGGTGATGTCATCTTCGCCGGGCTGTCCGGGAAGAACCGCCATGCAGTCTGGCCACGCCGCCGCGATCCTCTCTAGGAAGCGATCATCGAATGAAACGAAGTTGTCGACCCATCCTTGCACGTCGCCGATCAGCATCAGTCCGCGCCTCGCTGTTGCGGCAGGGCGGCGGCTTGCTGGAGGTCGAGCGCTATTCCGTCGGCGTCGGCGAGCGCGGTGGAGCGTAGCCAGAAGCGCATTTGCATGGGCTTGATGAGGTAAAGGCTGTCGCCGACGAAAACGCGCAGGTCCGGCATGAGCTGGAAGTTACCGTCGAGGGGCCTGTGGATGTGGGCTGCAAGCTGCTCGAGTACGTCGCTGAGTTCGCCGGCCGCATCTTCGGCATACTCTTCATGGCCGCCCAGATGCAGGCGCAGGATCGCCAGATCAGCGCCGCGCGCGACGAGGCGCGCATCGATCTTCTTGCCTTTGAACCAGTCCGCGAGGCTCGTCGACAATGTGCGCGCGTATTGAGCGCGTTGCAGTTCGTCAGGCGCGCTCCAGAGTTTCGGGAAGTGGCCCTCATGGGGCTGAAGCGCAGGAAGGATCGCCTCGACAGTGTCGTCGATTAGCGCGATCTCATCGGGAGACAGGCAAAAATATTGGTACGCGAGCCGGTCGATCGTTCGAAGAATCTCGCTGTCATCGACCTGCATCGAGAACGGCTCGTTGGAGCGTTCGCGTGCGTCGTCCACAATCGCTATCAGCTCAAGGGCCGCTTGGGCTGCTGCGGCTTGATCCGGGACATCTTCGGTTGATGGGAACGGCAAGCGGAGCAGGTCGGCCTGCTGGACTTCGGGTCTATCCGACCCGAACGAAGCGGTGCCGTGAAAAGCGTACCAGACCGCGATGCGACTATTGAGTATCGCGGTCAGGAGCTTGGCACGGTCGCTCTCGCCCTCCGGCACCACGATCGCCTGGAAGATATGCTGGAAGGTCAGAGGCTGATCGCAATAGGCGGCGCGAAGACGGTTCTGCGACGTCTCGACCCCACGCGGGATAAGAATCCGCGAGCCATCGAACCCGGCCTCGAACCCGCGACGACGAACTGTCGACGATGAGGCCGGCATTAAGCCGGCCAAAGTCTGGGCTAGGCGTGAGTAGGCCGCAATGGGTAGGTCCGGTAGTCGGCCGACATAGGCGCTTTCGAGTGGAGGCGCATCGCTATCGCTGTCTTCATTGAAGGGCTGATAGCCTTGCCCGATCACCCAGCGATCGCCCGGCTCTTCGCGGCGACGGCTTAGGCCGCCAAAATCATTGACGAAGGCCTCTAGCTTGGGAAGCCGTGCAAGGTAGCCGAAAAGTTTGGCATCCGGTTCGCGCATCCAAAGGCGCTGCTTGAAGATGAGCGGGTTATCGAGAACCGCGCCCACCCCGAGCGAGGCCTTGTCCGCGCTGCTCAGCGTGATGACACGCTTGATGCGCAGGTTGAGGTCGGCCTTCGGCGCCCAGTAGTCGAAGCGATACGGGAAATTACCCGCATTCGCGCTGCCGTAAATGATCAGAGCTGTGGGGCGATGGGCTTTCTCGAAAAGCTGAAAGCGAAGGTCGGCGAAGTTGATGACGCGGCGAACTTGGGATTTCCGGAAGAACGCATCACGCGCTTCGACCGTCTTTTGGGCGTGGTTATGCAAAAATCCCATCGCCGGCAGCAGGAACGCGATCAGTCCGCCGTCGGCGAGATGCGACAGCGCTTTCCAGCTGAATGCCCAGGCGTCCTCGCCACCGGGCATCGGATGGCCGGCTTTTTTGCTCCACTGCACAGACGAACGCGCCGGACCGCGGCGGCTGGTCCATGGCGGATTGCCGATGATTACCTCGTATCGGGCGCCTTCAGGTGACACTTCGAAGAAGTCGCGGCAGACGAGGTTCTTGCCCCAAAGTTCCGGGAGGAGTTTCCCCCGAGTGATGAGCTTGCGGATGTCGCGTGGGGACACCTCTTCGAGCAAGGCGACGTAGAGCGAAAACACGGCGACCCGAACGGCGCCGCCATTCAAATCCCAGCCATGGATTTGGCTCAGCAAGGAAAGCAGCGTTTTCCAGGAAATCGTCTGCGTCTTGTGCTTGGCGCGCCAGTGTTCGCATAGCCGCTGGAACGAGCGGACGAGGAAAACGCCTGAACCGCAGGCAGGGTCGAGGAAGTTTCCTGTCGTCCTTGTCGCATCCGGCAACATCTCCCACGCTTGGGAAACGACCGTGTCGGCGAGGAACATAGGCGTGTAGTAGGCGCCGTTGGCGCGGCGTTCGGCCTCGCGTTCACCCAGGAACCGATCGTAAACGGCGCTGACGAGCTCGATCGGGATATAGCGGAAGTCATAGCCCCAGAACCGCTGCTGTCCGGAACGCGCCATCTCTTCACGGCCTGACCGGAACCGCGCCAGGATCGTCAGATGGGCAGGCGTGACTTCGGGTGCCTCGCCCGTGGTCTCGAAGGAGCACGGCGCGACGAACAGATCGCCGTTGAAATCCGCATGGAGGGTCCGGAAGAAGGAGCGGAAGAGGTTGACGTCGCCGGTTTCCAGCAGCGCCGAAAAACTCTCCGCGCTCTTCTCGGAGACGGCGGCAAAGTAGGTGGGCGTTACGATCTCCCGGTCTTCAAGGTAGGCGATAAACATTGCCTGTATGAGCAGGGCCTGGGCCGCATCAGGAGCGAGCGCGGCCCTTTGCAGAAGGTCATGGGACGCATTCAGATTGTCGAGCAGTACCTGATCGATGCGTTCTTTCGGGGGGAAATACTCGCCGTAGTCCTTCCAGAGACGTCCGGATTCCACGCCGTAGATAAGGTTTTGAAACCGCAGCGCTTCGGTCGTCAGGCTGAGGCTATCGATGAGGCAGCGGGTCTCGAAGGCGTCGCCTGGATCGCTCCACGGAGTACGGGCGAGCGAAAACGCTCTGAGCGTATCGTCGGCGATAACCAGCAACAGGCTGGCCAGGCCCTGATTCCAGAGTGCGCCGTGAAGATCGATAATAGCGGCGCGGTCGTAGTGATCGGCTTCCAGGATCGCGACCGTTGGAACGCCTTGGACGCAGAAAATCGCCGATACACCCATCTCGGTGAGGGCGGCTCGGATAGCCGGCGCGTGCGGCACGTCGCTGACGGCCTCGGCTGACTCGTAAAGTTCAGGCGAGCGCCGATGTGTGAGACCCAAGCGGTCTTTCCACTCTGGCGCCAATGCGGATGCCCGGGTGGTAGTCATGCGCGTTTGCTGCGCCGTTGAGGCTGCATGCCGACGGAGGTCGGGGGAAACTGCAGATGGCCCTGCACTTGATCGACTTCCGTCGCGGTAAGCGCCGCGCGCAGACGCGCTATGATCGGCGCGCACGGTATGCAGACGGTAGAAGCGTCCGGCGCGCGACGGGAAAGGCTGGCATCGACCAAACGGAAGTTGTCCGCTTCGATCAAGGCGACGCAGTTTTCGAGTGAGAGCCAGGATTTCCCCCCGCACTCTTTGAAAAGCTGATCGAAACGATCGCCCACCGCTCCCACGCGCACCCCGAAGTCCCGGACAAGTTCGGCGACGATCGCCATGGCCACAACGTCCCCAGGCGTGAAGCTGGGGGCGTGTCCTTTGTGCAGAGCCAAGGCGGGAATTGCGTCCCGCCACGTGCGAAAAGCATCCACAGAGATAGAAAGCAGTTCGCGTATCTGGCTCTGAGTGTAGCGCATTGGAACATATTAGTGCGGAACGGGGACCAGATCAACACGGGGTCAACCCCGTGTTGGTTCTTTATATGTTCTCAGTTCAAGGCGGGTCGATCCTGCTGTCGTTTCCATACCAATGCGCTTGCAACGTCCTTGGCCGGCGACCTAGCCATGGCAGCACCTGCAAGGGCGATTGCGACTGGCTGATCAGCCGTCAACGATGTCAAAGGCTACCAATTCTCGCAAAGACGCAGTACCCTGCCATTCTGATAACGGTACTATTTGTGAGTCTTGTAGATATCTGGTCTCGTCGCAGAAAGGGCGCAGGAAGTGCAATCGACGCCGATAGATGCTGAAGCCCCGAAAAAAATTTCGCAGCAGATTTACCAATAAAATCAGAAGCGTAGCATTTTGACGGCCGCGCAATCGGAAAATGGCCGTCAACTCAGGTGCTTACCGCATATTTTTCAGAGGCTTATGGGCAGTTTAAACAATCGAGTGGGAGTGAGGGGCAAAGGGCTTGCTGGTTCTTGCGAGCGTGACTAGAGGTTAGTCATTGGCTTTGGAGGCTTCATAGGGTGCTGTCTCTACAAGACGTAATCTCATCGTTTGGCCAATCTACCAAAGCTAAGTTGTCCAATGCAGCAGCAATTGGGGCCCCAGAGGATCAACTTCGCGGGCCGCTCGAAACGGTTATGCGTGAACTGGGCTTGTTGGCGGGGCTGCCTGAAGGCGCGCTCACGATGGTTGGCGAGAGCACGCTAAGCGAATTGGCCACAAGGCCGGATTATGCCGTGACGGTTCAAAATGCGCTGGTTGGCTTCATCGAGGTGAAAGCTCCCGGCAAAGGTGCTGATCCGCGCAAATTCACAGACGCCCACGACAAGCGCCAATGGGCTAAGCTGAAAAGCCTGCCCAATTTGCTCTACACCGACGGCAATGCTTTCTCGCTCTGGCGCGACGGTGTTTTGCAGCAAAAAATCGTGTTGCTGGATGGCGACGTCAGCACGTCCGGCGCGAAGTTAACCGCGCCTGATACGCTGGTCCCGTTAATTAGTAGCTTTCTCCGTTGGAACCCAATTCCGCCCCGCAATGTGAAAGCGCTGGCGGCCACCGTAGCGCGCTTGTGTCGCTTATTGCGGGATGAAGTGACAGAAGAATTAGAACGCGGCAATGAAGGCCTAAGTGGGCTGGCCACCGAATGGCGTGGCCTGTTGTTTCCAGAGGCTGACGACGCACAGTTTGCCGACGGCTATGCCCAAGCGGTAATCTTTGGCTTGTTGGTAGCCCGTGCGCGCGGCATCGCACTAACGGATGGGATCGATCTTGCGGCGGGGGAGCTGCGCAAGTCGAGTTCCCTAATCGGCAACGCGCTACGCCTGCTGACCGACGCAGACAGTGTGAAAACCGCATTAGACAGTGCTTTGCGGACGTTGGCGCGGGTCCTCGATGCGGTAAATTGGCCAGCTCTGACCAAAGGGGATGTGGACGCTTGGCTCTACTTCTATGAGGACTTCCTCGACGTTTATGACAAGGCGTTGCGCAAGCGCACAGGCTCTTATTACACGCCGCCCGAAGTGGTCACGGCGATGGTGCGGCTGGTCGATGAGGCGTTGAAGGATCCCGCTCTGTTTGGCATCCCGCAAGGCCTTGCCAGCCATGAGGTGACGGTGGTTGATCCTGCAGTTGGCACGGGTGCCTACCTTTTGGGGGCATTGCGGCAGATTGCCCAGACTGTGGAGGCGGATCTAGGGCCGGGCGCTGTGCCTGGCGCTATTGCAAAGTCGGCTGAGCGCTTGATTGGCTTCGAAATGCAATTCGGCCCTTTCGCTGTGGCCCAATTGCGCTTGCTGGCAGAGCTTCAGACGCTGGCTGGTGGCCCGGGCCGAACCCCGCCAGACCTTCGCCTATTCATTACCGATACATTAGGCGATCCGTATGCCGCACTGACGCATCTTTCGGCCATGACGCGGCCGATCAGCGAAAGTCGTCAGCAGGCGAATGCGATCAAGCGCGGTGAGCCCATTACCGTGGTTATTGGCAACCCGCCTTACAAAGAAAAAGCCAAAGGCCGGGGCGGCTGGATTGAGGCGGGCACCCCGGGCAAAGTAGCCGCTATGGCAAGTTGGAACCCGCCCAAAGCATGGGGTGTGGGAGCGCACTCGCACAATCTCAAAAACCTATACGTTTATTTCTGGCGCTGGGCGACGTGGAAGGTGTTTGGTGCTGAGCATCACAAAACTACGGGTGAGCCGGATACCGATCGGGCAGGAATTATTTGTTTCATTACCGTTGCAGGGTTTCTGAATGGTCCCGGCTTTCAGAAGATGCGCGCGGATTTGCGTGCTCAGTGTTCCCACCTCTGGGTGATTGATTGCTCGCCCGAAGGCCATCAGCCCAAAGTACAAACACGGGTGTTTCAGGACGTTCAGCAGCCCGTTTGTATTGTTTTGGCTTTAAGGCCAAAAGAAAAGTCGTCGGAGAAGCCAGCGCATTTAAGGTTCCTATCCTTGCCGGAAGGAACTAGAAGTGTGAAGTTCGAAGCCTTGGCACAGGTGTCGCTAGATGGAAATCTTTGGCGCGACGGGCCAACGGGCTGGCGCCATCCGTTTCTTCCAACGCGAACAGGTGAATGGGCGGCTTTCATCGAGCTGGACGGCCTGTTTGACTGGTCATCACCCGGCGTGGCGACCCACCGGACTTGGGTAATCGCGCCTGACGTATCGTCTTTGCATTTACGTTGGAAAACACTTGTTACTGCAAGTGCCGAAGAATCTAAGCGTAAGCTGATGCACGAAGATAGCGACAGAACCGTACGAAAGCAGGTAACCAGGCCACTAGGGCAATATGCAGTGCCAAGAAAAAGCCTTGCATTAGAAAGCGGCCAACTCAGCCAGCCAGTCCGCTACGCCTTTCGCTCCTTTGATCGTCAATGGCTTCCGCCGGATCACAGGCTGATAAGCCGAGGTAGGCCGGAGATTTGGAGTGCCCTGTCGCGCTACCAAATCCATTTGACTGGCCTCGAGGCTGGAGCGGTCACATCCGGTCCAGCTGTCACGTTTACTGAACTTATCCCTGACAACGACCACTACAAAGGCTCTTTCGGCGGTCGCGTTTTCCCGCTGTGGCGCGATGCACAGGCGAAAGTGCCAAACATTAAGCCCCACCTACTCGCCCATCTTGCGCTGGCCTATGGGCGTCCCGTGCTGCCCGACGATGTGATGGCCTATATTGCCGCACTTCTGGCGCATCCGGCGTTTACGGCGCGGTTTCAAAGCGACCTCAAACGCCCGGGCCTGCGCGTTCCGTTGACAGTAGACGCCGCGCTGTTTGACGAGGCAGTGGCGTTGGGCCGCGAAGTTATTTGGCTACACTGCTATGGCGAACGATTTGCCGATCCCGCCGCAGGCCCCCTGCCGGGCCGCCGCGTATGCCAAAGGGGACTGGGCCTGTGATCCCAGCGGACGGCGGCATTCCCGGTGCGCCGGAGCCTTTACCGGACACAATGAACTATGACGCCGCCACACGCCGCCTTCGCATCGGCACGGGCTTTATCGATAATGTGAGCAAGGCGGTATGGGACTATGACGTATCTGGCAAGAATGTGCTGCGCCAATGGTTTAGCTATCGAAAACGAGACCGCAGCCGCCCTATGATCGGGGACCGCCGCCCGCCTTCACCACTGGACAAAATCCAGCCCGATCATTGGCTTGATGAGTACACCATCGATCTGATGAACCTACTGCATGTGTTGGGCCGCCTTGTCGCATTGGAGCCTGCACAAGCAAATTTACTCGAGCGCGTTTGCGCCGGGCAACTGCTTGCTTTTGGTGAAGCTGATGGCGATAGCAGCGAAAACTTGTGAACGGATGACGGATCAAGGCTTCCATCGAATCAGACGCTGACATAGCCTCTAAAAGATATGGCATCGGCCCCGACTCAAACCGAAATGTTCGCGCCCACAGAAATGCGCAAGGGCTGGGAACCACCGCTTATTGATCCTAACGATGTTCGCAGCCGCCTGACGCGTGCGCTTGATGCATTGAAGGCCTGCGAAGTCGGCTCGCCTTGGTCCGAAGAAGCAACGGGCCGCAACATTGTCATCTTTCCACAAATGGCTAACTGGCTGCCACGCGACGAGGCAGACACTCTTCGCAATGCTTTCCGCGCTGAGCTTGTACGTTTAGACCTCGTGCGCTGATTGACGAGCGCCCATATTAGAACTTCTTTGTAATCCGCGCGTTACCTGATTAAGATCGAGGGGTAGGGCAGTCAGAAAAAAGCTCGCTCACCCCTCAACGTGGAACGTCAGCCCCGCCTTTTCCGCCAATACCGGGATCAACCCCGTTCCCATTGCGGCCGCCGTCGTCCAGCAGCCACCGGCGGTTTGCTCGTGGCTGACATTGTTGGCGAGATAAATCGCGCATTCGGCGATGATCTTGCTGGTGGAACCATAGCCGGGGTCGCGGTCGCCCTTTACCGATGTGCGGAACGTGCGGCCATCGGCATATTCAGCCACGAACAGCACATCATAAAAGCCCGCCTCGCGTTCTTCTTTGGTCGGGCCTTCGCCGGGCTTGAGCGGGCTCATCGCGAAGTTTGGCCCTGATTTATCGTCTGGCCCGGAGATCATTGCCATTTCATCATAGGCGAAGTCGGTGCCCCACGCGTGGCCGTTCAAATAATTCGTGCGGTGAACGGCTTTGGTGTTGATGCTGGCCATAATGAACGGCGCGACCCATGAGCCGGTGACTGTGTCCTCATAGGTCTTGTTCAGCTCGGGCTGCGCTGGCCCTTTGAAGTCGGGCGTGAGGGCAAACGGATCAATCAACAGCAAGCCAATGCTGGGGTCTTTCTGCATCGCGGCCATCGTCGCCATACCGGACGCCACTGTTCCGCCCGACGCGCCGCCCTGCATGGCGCGAACCCTACCGCGCACCCGAGGGGCGTAAGCGCCGAAGCGCTTTTTGGCCTCTTCCTGAACAAACACAACGCCATAATCGAATGGCACCGAGTCAAACCCGCAGGAAAACACCAATCGCGCGCCGGTGGCTTTGGCTTGGTCGGCATGCAGGCCCATCATTTTGGCAATCCAGCCGGATTCGCCGGTAAGATCGACATAGTCCGTTCCCGTCGCCGCGCAGGCGGCAACAAGCGCATCGCCATAAAGCTGATAAGGGCCGGCAGTGGACAGAACGACCTTGGCGCGCAGGCACATGGCCGTGAGGGCTTCGGCATCCATGGCGTCGGCGATGATGAAAGGAATGTCCTTTGGCGCCCCGATCAGATCGCGAACTTCGGTCAGCTTGTCTTCGCTGCGCGCGGCCATCGCCCATTTGATCCCGCCATCACGGCCGGTCAGATATTCCGCCACGAGGCGACCGGTGTAGCCAGTGGCCCCATACACTACGACATCAAACTCACGCGCCATGCTGGCTCTCCCTTTGGACTTTTTCTGGCCGCACCAGATAGAGTTTGGCTGGTAAAGTCAAAGGCTGATTGGCCCAAGGCATTGGACCATTTCGCACTCCACAAGCCACGACTTACGCAGCTTGTGGAGTGAAGGCGTTACTATGCTGGATCGGTGTTCTTGACGACTAAGCCTTTCCAGAAGTCGAAATAGTCCCGCATGATATCCTGGAAAAACCAGAGGCCGTTGCGATACTCCTTTGCCACGCCGATTTCGGGGTATTTGTGGGCGTTATCATACCATGTGCCAAACAGGTGATCCCAGATTGGCGCCATACCGAAGTGTCCGGTAGGTTCGGTCATGTCGAGTTTGTGGTGCAAACGGTGGTGCAGCGGTGATTGTACGACCCAGCGGCCAATCCAGCCCCAATCGGATGTGATTTGCGAGTGGATGATAAAGCCCAGTGTAGTGACGAATACGTTCACAAAGATCATGACTTCGGCATCCGCTCCCAACAGGGCCATTGGCACATTGATCATGATGATTTGCGTGAATGCAGCTGGGTGCTGGCGCGAGGTTGTGACAACGCAGAAATCCTCCGCAGAATGGTGATAGCGGTGGATTGGCCAGAACAGGCGCGTATGGTCGAGGCGGTGCGTCCAATAGTCAAAGAACGTCGCGAGGTAGAAAAAAAGCACCAATTGAACGCCGAACGGAAGCCCGCTTGGATCAATCGCAAAGCCAGTTTGGGCGAGTATCCAATCACGCAGCGCGCTGCCCGAAATCATTGATGCGCCGATCAGGAGCACTTTTGAAACGATGTTGAGAACATAGACTTGGCCGAGCGCAAACAGCGCAAGATCGGCCTTCATCGAGGCCGTCGGCCCAGTTAAGAAGCGCCGTACCGAGCATTTTTCCCAACCAACGACCATGCATTCGACCCAGAATGCAAACGGCAAGATGCCCAGTAGAACACTGCCATCGCGCAATATCCGACTTGGGACGTCGCTGATTGTTTTGGAGATACCAAAGAGCGAGAGGGTCACCTGCTCCGGAATGAAGGGTGAGACCGTAAACCAAGCGGCGATCAGCGCCGTTATGTAGGTTGCCAAAGCCAAGGTAGCCACGGCCCTTGGATTGCCCGCTAGATCCAGAAAACCAGGAGTTGTCTGGGCGCTCTTTGCTTCAAAGTTTAGTTCTTGTGACATGCCTAACCCCCACGCCAAAAATTGAGCTGGTTTGAGAGCTTGATCGCAGGATTTGTGCCAAAAATTGGGGATATCGTTTGCAGATTATCTCCCAAATAGGGATTTTCACGCCTAACAGCGGGTGTTGAACATTCTAAATGTACCATTTTGGGCGTGTGCCCACGTTCTTTCTAGAATGGCTCAGCTTAAGATTTGGCGTTGCTCGCCAAGCTTAATGACGATGTTTGCTTCCGCAGGCATCACCTCCAGCATGTGGCGCGTTAGGCGCTCATAATGGGCGATGAAACGGGTCACTTCGGCCTCGTTCATACCATAGCCGGTCTTGGTGCGGAGCTTTGCTTCTTGCTGTTGTCGCCAAGCGTGAATGGCCTCGAAACTGGGGGCTTGAAGCATGATGAGGCTGTCGAGGACGGCGAAAAGCTCAGGATAATCCTCGGCGAGAGCGCGGTTTACGGCGGCGCGCCAGTAGCCGAGGGTGTCTTCCTCTGCCTCTAACATGTTGATCGGGGCGGTGAGGGCTTCGCGTGTTTGCGGCTTCGCGCCGATGCACCAGCCTTCAAATAGCACAACGTCAATCGGTAACTGAACCTTGGGCCAATAGCTTGGTGGGGCTCGGTCGTCGATGGACTTGTCAAAACGTGGCAGGGCGAGGGTGCCGCTTTCCGCGCGCAAAGCATCAAATTTTTCGGCGGCGAGGTTCAGGTCGTGCGTGCCGGGAACGCCGCGTGTTGCAAAAAGCGGGTGGACGGTCGCGGCCAAAGCATGGCGTTCGGCTTTTGTCAGGTAAACGTCGTCAAGCGATAGGGTGACTGCCTTAAGGCTATGGTTTTCGGCCAAAAGCGCCTCAAGGAACTTACACAATGTGGATTTGCCCGAACCTTGCGCGCCATTGATGCCGATGACGATCTGGCGGCCCTTGGCAGCGTGGGTGGCGGCAATGGTGGCGGCGAGGCCCACCCAACGGGCCTCTACAGTCTGGCGATAAAGCTCCGGCAGGCGCTCGATTTGGATCAGGTGCGCGATCGTGTCGTTCACGCAGGGAACCCCAAAATCACCGTGCATCCCCCTAGCGACAAGGCCTTCAAGCGCGTGTAGCGTCCACCAAAACGACTTTGCCGGGGAGGGCGCTATGCTGACAGACATTGATCGGCTTTTGATTGCCACGCCAGAGGCGGAAGCTGCTGCAACGCTGTGGAGCCAGTCCGTTGGAGCCGAAGAAGTGGCGCGCGATCATCTGGCCTCGCTGGGCGCAATGCGGATCACGCTGCGCGCCGGAACGAGCGATATTGAACTGCTGCAACCCGATGGCACTGGCCCTATTGCTGATGAGCTAAAGCGTCGGGGTCGCGCACACTTGTTTGCCGCTGGTGCCATGAGCGAGACGCCTGATGTTGTCGCAAAAACGGCAGCCGAAAGCGGCGCTTTGGTGCAGGAGGCCGAGGGGCGATACGCTATAACCCTAACCATTGAAAGCGCACCCATTCGCTTTGTGGTGTCGCCGCCCTCCGAGCGGCCCCGCGCTGGACTGTTGGATTTTGTGTATGAGGCGACGGTTTTAGCCCAGCATCAGGCCGCCGCAGTAGACCAGATCGCGCGCTGCTTTGGGCTGGATACTACGAGCTTTACTGAGATCACCTCGGAGAAGTTTGGCTATTCTGGCATCCTCACTCTTTTTGAGGCAGGGCGGCTGCATCGCTTCGAAGTGATCACGCCGCTCGATATGGAAAAGACAATGGGGCGGTATTACCGGCGCGAAGGGGCGGGGTTTTACATGGCTTTCGCCGAGAGCGCGGCGATGCCCACCATCGAACAGGCGATGGCTCCCGGTGGCCTGACCATTGATCGACCCGATGCCCGCCCGCCCGAGAAAAGCTCCGACCAGCTTTGGCTGCACCCGGCCACAATGGGCGGCATGATGCTCGGTGTATCGCGCCCAACGATGGCATGGATGTGGTCCGGCCAACCCCAGAATGTGGAGACTATCGATGTCTGAAGCCGAATTGCCCGCCGTTTTGCTCACCGAAGATCATGGCCGCGTCCGCGTGCTCACGCTCAACCGGCCCAACCAGCTCAACGCGATGAGCGATCCCCTCTATGATGCGATCACGGTGGCTTTGGCGGACGCGCAAGCCGACAACGCCGTCAACGCGGTAATCCTAACCGGCGCGGGGAGGGCCTTCTCCGCCGGGGCAGACCTTGGCCAAATGGCCAATCGGCCGGTCTATCCCAAGGGAGAACGCCACGGCTTTCAGCCCTTCATTGAGGCGGTGGAGACGTTCAGCAAGCCATTGATCGCGGCGGTAAACGGGCTTGGTGTGGGCATCGGCATGACCGTGTTGCCCTATTGTGATCGCGTGATCATGGATGAAGGCGCGCGCGTGCGCACGCCCTTTGTGTCGTTGGGCGTAACAGCGGAGGCCGGAAGCTCGGTGTTGCTCGCCGCGATGATTGGGCCAAATCATGCCGCTGACGTGTTGCTCACCGGGCGTTGGATTTACGCGGCAGAAGCGCTTGCCATCGGCCTTGCTCACGAAATCGCCCCCGCTGGGAACGTGGTAAGCGTGGCGCTGCGTTATGCCGAAGCATTCCAAAAAGCCCCGGTAACCTCCCTTGTCGCCACAAAATCGCTCTTGGTTGCCGGTAGGTTGGAGCTGGGCCGCGCGGCCCGCAAGCGCGAAGATGTGCTGTTCGGCCAGCTTGAAGGCGGGCCCGCCAATAAGGAAGCGCTGGCGGCCTTCCGCGAGAAAAGAGAGCCGGATTTTTCAAAGCTGTAATGCGGTAGGGGCTAACCACCCCTGTCATCCCGGGCGAAGACGCGAGACCTCATACCGCTCGTTTCACAAGCCAAAGCTACAGCGCTACCCGCCTCATGATTGGCCTTGTGCCAACCATCCAGTTTCTCGATACAATTCTGAAAACGAGGTGCAACAAGCTGGGTCCCGAGGACAAGCCTCGGGATGAGGCAGGAAGCGCCCCCTTTCGCAATCATTTTGCATCCCAATCTAGTGACAACAGCAACAAAAAACACGATCCCACCCCCGCGCCAAATGGGTGAAATGATCGGCCAAACGCGGGGCAGCGTAATCGGCCTGGCCTTAAAACGCCAATTTCGCCGACAAAACCTGCGCCGTGCGTATTTCAGCGGCCATCCCGGTGAGCATTTTAGTCACTGCCGCTTCTCCACCGGCGGCCAGCGCGAAGGCCCAAGGGCGGCCGATCAGGCAGGCGCGCGCGCCGCTTTGCATGGCTTTGACAACGTCGAGGCCGGAGCGGACGCCGCCATCCATCAACACGACAGTATAATCACCAACGGCGCGTGCGATTTCGGGCAAGACGGTGAGGCTGGCCCGGCCACCGTCGAGTTGGCGTCCGCCATGGTTTGAAACAACAATCCCATCGAGGCCATGATCAACGGCGCGTTTGGCGTCATCCACGCACATCACGCCTTTCAGGATGATTGGGCCTTTCCAGTGCTGCCGGATGAAGGCGAGATCGTCCCACGAAATCGAAGGGTCGAAATTGGCGCCGATCCATTCCCACGCTTGAGCAAAGCTGGACCCTGCCGGGAGCACGCCCTCAAGATTGCCAAAGCTGTGCGGGTGACCGCGCACGAACAGATCATAGCTCCATCCGGCTTTTGCGACGCCTTCAAAACCACGCTTGATGGTTTCGAGCATGGTAAGCCGCCGCGCCATGCCGGAGCGGGCATCGCGATAGCGGGTGCCGGGCGTTTGCAAGTCAGCGGTGAGAACCAAAACCCTGCAGCCAGCCGCGCTGGCTCTCGCCAAAAGTTTGGCCATCCAGTCGCGGTCTTTGATCATGTAGAGCTGAAACCAAGGTGGGATGCCTGCGCCAGCGGTGACTTCTTCGATCGAACAGATCGCCACGGTCGAGAGGCAAAATGGGATACCAGCGGCTTTTGCGGCGCGCCCGGCCTGAACCTCGCCCCGTCGCGCATACATGCCAGCGAAACCCACGGGTGCGCAGATAACGGGCATGCCAAGTGTTTGGCCGAACAAAGTGACTTTGCTTTCAACATGACTGACATCGATCATAACGCGCTGGGTCAAAGAGACTGCTCTAAACGCAGCTTCATTGGCGCGAAGGGTCTCTTCGGCGTAGGAGCCGCCGTCAATATAGTCGAACAAGATACGCGGCAGGGCACGACGGGCGCGGTCGCGATAGTCTGCGATTGAAACGCAATCGTTGAGGTTTGCCACAGAGCGTCACTCCAATTGGGTGTTGCACACACAAGTTTGGCGTGCCGATCAGAAGGCCATGCTTGCCTTCGCTCGTCGTTTCAAGCAATGGGCGCGCAAAGGGCTTGGTGTTTGCATTGGATTGGGTGGGATGATGAGGACGGCACAACCGACCAGCGCTTCGCGCCAAAGCGCGCCCTATTTCGCCAAGGCGGATGCATGGTGGAGTGCAATGCAGGCTGAAGCAAAAAGTGCGCAACGGGTTGCGTGGTTTTTTGCGGCTTTAGCGGTTCTTACGGCTTTGCTCCTTTGGTTTGCACTCAGCGCATTGCAGCCCTTGCGGATTCCGGTGCCCGTTTTGGTCGACGTTAAGCGGGATGGGGGTGGCGCGCAGCCAATGCAACGCCTCGCCACAGGGCCGCTCTCGGCGTCGCCGGTCATCGTTGCTGCAGAGCTTGCGCGCTATGTGACACTGCGAGAGAGCCTCGATCCCAAGACATTTCCGCTCGATTATCGCGCGGTAAGCATCGCCTCAACAGGAGCCGCCAAAGCCAGTTACGAGCGCGATTGGCGGAGCGGCCCGCCTGGCGGCCGCATTGGCAACCAAACCAACAACACCCGGATTCGCACGAAAATTGCCGGTGTGACGTTGACGGACGCTGACACCGCGCGAATCGTATTCCAAACCGAACGCCGCGATGGCGACGCGCCTTGGGGTTCAGCCCAGACACGAACCGTTCAACTGAAATTTCGGCTTTCTGACCGCGCCTTGGCACCACGTGATCGGCTTACCAATCCACTGGGTCTCACCGTTTCTGACTATCAGTAGGCAACGTGCGCGGCCGTAGGCCGCTCGGTCGCCAACCATCACAAAACCATCACACTTCCTTTGCAGCGCTGTCACACAGCGCCGCTAAGGCACGCTTACGGCGATGGCTCGAGAGCCGTCTGCTTTGGCGGTGTGCTGCGCGTGGCTCTGAAAGAGCGCGCCGCCACACTTCGAAACAGGGGATGTGGGATGAAAATCAATGGTATGAGCCGCGCGCTCAGTGCGCTGGCCCTTCTGGGCCTCGCGGCATGCTCCCAAGGCGGCAGCATCGCTTCGCCCGGCGCAACGACGGGCGGCACACCGCCAACCGGCGGCGGCACGGGTGGCGGCGGCACAGGCGGCGGTACCGCAACATGTCCAGCGGGAACCACCAATGCGGGCGCGCTTGGTTCATCCACGGTGTGCAACATCACCGGCGAAATCGTTACAAATCTCACCATTCCGCGGGTTGCTGGCGTCGTTTATCGTTTGAATGGCCGCGTTGATGTGGGTCGCGATCTTGGCGCTGCAGGGAATGCCGCGACGGGCGTTGCCGCTACTTTAACAATCGAGCCGGGCGTGACGTTGTTCGGCGATGTCGCGGGTGACATCCTGATCGTGAACCGCGGCAGCCGCATCATCGCTGACGGTAACGCGACAAACCCAATTATTTTCACGGCGAAAGAAGCGATTGACGGCACGGTAAACGTGGCAACATCAACCCGCCTTTGGGGTGGCGTCGTTGTTCTTGGTCGCGCGCCAATTCGTGGCTGCGCCACCGCTGTCGCTCAAGGCAGCGTCGAATGCCAGAACGCGATTGAGGGCATTACGGCGGCAACCGGTCGCCAAGCACTTTATGGCGGTGCGACGGCCAATGATAATAGCGGTCGGCTCCGTTACGTTTCTATTCGCTACTCGAGCGACTTCTTAACCTCCGCAGCTGCCGGTGACGATTTGAACGGTTTGACGCTCGGTGGCGTTGGTTCGGGTACCGAAGTCGGCTTCGTTCAAGTTCACAATTCCGGCGATGATGGCATTGAAGTGTTTGGCGGCACCGTCAACATGAACAACATCGTCATCACCGGCGCGTTGGATGACTCTCTCGACTATGATGAGGGTTGGACTGGAAACGTTCAGTTTGCGGTTATCCGTCAGGCTCTGACATCAAGCGGTGGTCCTGATCGTTTGATCGAAGGCAGCAACCGCGTGGTTTCGAGCCTTGCAGGCACACTCAACACCAACCCAATCATTTCTAACTTCACCTTTATTGGTGTTCGTCAGAACGATGCCGGTGGCAATCTGCAGGGTATCTCGCTTAACAACACAGGGGGCACACCTGGCAGCTCTGGTCGGTTCCTGAACGGCGTCGTGACAGGCTCCAATGTGTGCGCTGTTACAGATGCGGCCAACACAACACCGGTACCACGCTTCGACTCCGTTTTGTTTGACTGCCCAGCGGCGCTCGGCGCAACGGCGGCTGCTCAAGTCGCGGCAGGCACCAACAACTCGACTACAGTTCCAAATTCGCTAACCAATCTGCTGCCAGGACCAGCTGAAACCAGCCGTCCAGCCGTGAACCCAACGACCGTTAACGCGGCCTTCTTGGCGGCAAACTACATCGGTGCGTTCTCGCCAAGCGAAAGTGCTGGCGCAAACTGGGCATCGGGCTGGACGATTGCACTCACCGCTGCGCCAACCGCATGCCCAACCGGTACGACGGAAGCGGGTACGGTCGCTGGTCTGCGTAACTGCCGTCTGCAAGGTGTTGTGGGGGCGGGTAACGTTCCTGCCGCGCTTCGCTTAGTTGCAGGCAATATCTACCAGCTCAGCGGTCGCGTAGATGTTGGTGTGGATCGTGGAGCGGCCGGGACGGCTGGCACAGCGGCTTCATTGACGGTCGACGCCGGTGTCACCGTGTATGGTAACGCCGCAGCGGACATCCTTATCGTAAACCGTGGCAGCCAAATCTTCATCAACGGCACCACATCAAGCCCCGTTATCATGACGTCGCTCCCAGACGTCTTGAACAACCAAGCTAACCCTGCCCGCGCGACCCGCGAATGGGGTGGTTTCGTCATGCTCGGTCGTGCCCCAATTCGTGGGTGCTCAACTGCGGTCGCCCAAGGCTCTGCTGAATGCCAAAACGCTGTTGAAGGCATTACAGCGGCTACCGGAAGCCAAGCGCTTTACGGCGGTGCTACTCCAATGGACAATAGCGGCCGTCTCTCGAACCTTCAGATCAAATTCCCAGGTGCCTTCCTTACCTCGGCAGCGGCTGGCGATGACTTGAACGGTTTGACGCTTGGTGGTGTTGGATCGGCTACCGTCATTGACCGGGTGCAAGTCCACAACTCAGGCGATGATGGCATCGAAATCTTCGGTGGCACCGTAAACCTGCGTAACTGGATCGTAACGGGCGCTCTCGATGACTCGCTCGACTATGATGAAGGTTGGGTTGGTAACGCTCAATTCGGCATCATCTTGCAAGCCCTAACCGGTACCGGCGGCCCAGATCGCTTGATTGAAGCCTCAAACCGCACCGTGGCAAGCTCGCCTGGTACTCTCAACACCAACCCCACCATTGCCAACTTCACCTTCGTTGGCCTTCGTCAGAACGATGCCGGTGGAAACCTTCAAGGCATCACTCTGAACAATACCGGTGGAACACCGGGAAGCTCGGGTCGGTTCCTGAACGGTGTGGTTACGGGTTCTAACGTGTGCGTCGTGACGGATACGGCCAACACCAGCCCAGCTCCGCGCTTCGACTCCATGCTTCTCGACTGCCCAACCGCTTTGGGTACCAGCGCCACAGCGTTGATTTCCGGCGGCACCAACAACTCAACCAGCATCGTCAACACCTTGGTGAACCGCTTCATCAATGGCTCGGCCGAAGCGGGTCGGGTTGCGATTAACCCCGCAACGATCAACTCCTTCTTCACAGCAACATCGTGGATTGGGGCGGTGCGGGACAGCTCGGACAGCTGGTGGCGGACATGGACGTGCGGCCTTGAGACCGGCTCCACCTGCTAAAATCTAGCCATAAACGGGCGGTGGATCGCTTCCACCGCCCGGATTGCTCCTAGCGCGCCAGAGCTTGCTCTCGGTCGCCGCCGTTTCTGAAGGGTTAGTCCGCCATGAAATCCTCAAAATCTCTACGTCATCTTTTTCTGGCGACCACGTGCCTGTTGCTGCCAACGCTAAGCTGGGCGCAAGCTGCACCTGAGCCAACGGCTCAGCCAGAAGCCGAAGCCGAAGTCGTTTCGACGGAAGTAGGCGAAGATGGCCGCGTCGTAGAAACCGTCGTCGTTCGCGGCAAATTCATTCCAGAGCCGATGCGCACCACGTCGGAAGTGGCCAGCTTCCTGTCAAATGCCGACCTTGAGCGTCAAGGTGATGGAGATGCCGCTGCCGCACTGACGCGCTTGACGGGGCTCTCGGTTGTTTCGGAAGGCTTCGTTTATGTGCGCGGCCTTGGTGATCGTTACTCATCCGCGCTTCTGAATGGTTCACCTTTGCCGAGCCCGGAGCCACTGCGCCGTCAGGTGCCGCTCAACTTGTTCCCATCGAACATCCTGAACAGTGCCGCGGTTCAAAAGACATTCTCACCGAATTATCCCGGCGAATTCGGCGGCGGCATAATCGACCTTAAAACGCTCCGTACGCCAGCTGCGCCATTCTTGACGGCTAAAATTTCAACCGGTGGCAATACGAAATCGACGCAACGCGACGGCTTCTATGTGCGTGGTTCGGACACGGATTGGGCAGGCTTCGATGATGGCCTTCGCGATGTTCCGGGCCCGCTTGCAGATGCCATTGGGCGCAACAAACGGATCGTAGATGCCAATTTTACACAAGCCGAACTTGAGAAGATCGGCGAAAGCCTCGTAAATTCTCCTCTGACGGTGATCCAACAAGGCTCATTGGTTCCGGATATTGAGGGCGAAGTAACCGCCGGTCGTTCGTTCGATGTTGGCAGCTACAAGATCGGCCTCGTCGGCGTTGTTGGCTACAACAGCGAACAGCGGTTGAAAGTATCCAACCGGACAGACGTCATCGGCGGTGTTGCTGAAACTCAATCGCTCAACACGGCAACCACGCTCGATGTCGTGTTCAATGCCTTTGGCAGCGCTAGCATCTTGGCGGGCGATAACGAGATTACACTGTCGGGCCTGCTCATTCGCAGCAGCACGAAAGATGCCCAAGTAGCTTTGGCGACCGATATAAACTTGCCAACTAACCAATCCCTGCGGAAGGAATCCTCCGCTTGGTATGAGCGCGAGCTTAGCTCGATCCAGCTTAATGGTGAGCACACTCTTGGCAATTTCGACATCAAGTGGCGCGGCTCCTACGCTCAATCGACCCGTTCGGCGCCGTATGAGCGTGAGATCACCTATTCCGTTGTAAATGGCGTTACGTCGTTCCAAGGGGCCAACCTTAGCAATGCGACGCGTTTTTCTGAGTTGACCGATGAGGTCGCCAGCGCGGGCGTGGATGTCAATTATACGTTTGAACTGTCTGAGCAACGCAGCGCAACGATTTCCGGCGGCGTCACCACTTCAAAGACTGATCGTGACTACGCGTTGACTTCGTTCGCATTCACAGGGCCTCGCGGCTTCACACCAGTGGACGTTCTGCGCGCGCGCGTGGACTTCTTGTTCTCGCCGGACAACATCGATCCACGCCGTTGGGTTCTGAACGAACAAACCGGCAAAGACGACGCCTATAAGGGCCAGCTCGAAAACACTGCGGCTTATTTAGGTGTCGATGCGGACGTAACGAACTTTATCCGTGCGGCCATCGGCTTCCGCTATGAAGACGCCACGCAAAAAGTGGCTACCGGTAACCGCTTTGGTGAAGTGCCATCCGCGCCTGTGAACCTGAGCAATAATTACATTTTGCCTGCGGCGACCGTGACGTGGAACTTCGCCGATGATTTGCAGCTCCGCCTTGGCTATTCCCAAACAATCGCGCGTCCGCAATTCCGTGAATTGGCGTTCACGCCGTATATCGACCCGGAAACAGACCGCATCTATCAGGGCAACCCGTTCCTGACGGACAGCGAATTCCAAAACTATGACGCACGTTTGGAATATTATTTCGGCCGGGGCCAGTTCATCACGGGCGGCGCGTTTTACAAGAAGATAGAAAACCCAATCGAAGAAGTTATCGTGCGCTTGGAGCGGACCTTTACGCGTTTCATCAACGCGCCTGAAGCGACGCTTTATGGGGTGGAGCTGGAATACAGGACGTCGTTTGAAATGCCGTTCTTGCCGGTGCTTCAGGATGCTACGTGGATTTTCTCAACCAATTACACCTACACCAAGTCCGAAGTGAATGCTGGCGCGGGTTCAACGGTTATCAGCCCAATTGATTTCCGTCGTGTCGCTTCGTCACAGTTTGGCTTGGATGGCACCCAGCTTCAGGGAACGCCTGAGCATATTGCAAACCTGCAATTTGGCTACGAAACCGACGAGCATCAGCTTACCGCCTTGGTTGGTTACGTTTCAGAGCGGATTGCGCGACGTGGGCTTGGTGCTCTGCCGTCCGTGTTGGAAGATCCGGGCGTCAACTTGGACCTCGTGTACCGCCGTAACTTCACCATCGGAAATGCCGAGATGACGTTTGGCCTTAGCGGGCGCAACCTTCTCGACACGCGCAATGAAGAGTATCAAATTTCCGCCTTGGGCCGGACGGAAGTAAACACCTATGATCGGGGTCGGACGATTTCGATGAGCCTATCATCAAAATGGTAATGGCCTAACGCAAACAAAAGTGCAGCTGAAGAGGCGGCGGCTTGTATCCAGCAAGCCGCCGTTTCCGTTTCGCTTAGAGTTATCCACTTGACGCGATGCTTAGACGATCGCGCCACACCAAAAAACTAGTTCGTGCGCTGATGAGTTTCAGGCGTTGATGCAAAGGTCACACTAGTGTCATATCCACTCTGTAGGAACGCTTTGTGACACTTAGGCTGGCGTTGAAAAAAGGGGAGCTGTTCAATTGACCAAGAAGTTCCTCGGTTTAACGATGGCCGCCTTGGCTGTGTTCACCCCCGTAATGGCGCGCGCCGACGTGATTGAAATAAGTGATGCTGGCGACATCCAAACGTTTGCTGGGCCCACAGTGTTCCGTGCGGAGGGCGCCCAAACCGTGCGGGACGCAATGGGCCTCGATAAGCCTGAAGTCACTCAAGGCGAAGTGCCTGCCCCATCGCCTGCTCCCCAGGTAGGGGCTCTGGGTACCGCCTTTCGTTCGCCTGTTGAATATATTGCGTATTTCCAAGCCGCTGCCGCGCGACATCGCGTTGACCCAAGCCTGTTAGATGCAATTGCGTACCAAGAGAGCCGGTTTCGCGGCGCTGTTGTTTCGCCAAAGGGCGCGATCGGGATTATGCAGCTCATGCCCGGAACGGCACAGATGTTAGGCGTTAATCCTTGGGACGTTCGACAAAACATTGAGGGCGGCACGGCCTATATCCGCGCGATGCTGGACCGGTTTGGTGGCAATCAAGCCTTGGCGTTGGCGGCGTACAATGCCGGGCCTGAAGCCGTAGCACGTCACGGTGGCATTCCACCTTATGCCGAAACGCAAGCCTATGTACGCCGGATTCAGGCCGATTTGGCGGCGCGCGCGACAGCAATGGCGGCGCGTTCTGCGCGTTTAGCCCCAACATCTATGCCCCGAGGGGACCGATTATGATTACTCTTTTTGCCACAATTCGCGCGGGGTTTGACCGCGTCGGTCAATTTTTGGGCACAGCCGCCACCCTGGCCGCAGGCTTTCTCGCGAGCACCCCGGCCTTGGCCCAAGTCCGCCTGGATCCAGCAGGATCCGGCGTGATCGTCGGCGCACTTCAGTGGGTGCAGGGCACATTATTGGGGGCGGTTGCCACCACAGTTGCCGTGATTGCTGTCGCCGTGGTCGGTTTCATGATGCTGACGGGCCGGATGAATTGGCGCTATGGCGCCATGGTGATTTTGGGGTGCTTTGTTCTCTTCGGAGCCGCAGCCATAGTTGGTGGCATTCGCGAAACCGCGCAGGGTTTCTGACAGGTGGCAAACCTAGAGCGTGACCCTGTGTTTTCCGCGCTAACCCGGCCGCAAATGTTTGCTGGCGTCACCTACACGTGGTTCATCCTCAATGCGATTGTTACCGCTGAACTGTTCTTGATCACGAAATCCCTGTGGGCGCTGGTGGCGGCCTTAGCGTTGCACGCCTTTGGCGCGATCATGGCGCGCGATGAGCCCCGGTTTCTGGATTTGTGGATTACACGGATGTCGCGTAGCCCACGGGTGCGAAACTTTGCGCTTTGGCGCTGTAACTCGTATCAGCCTTGACCGCCACAATGGCCCCCGCCCAACGCCACATGCCTTCGTTTGCTGATCTGGCGCCGCGCGAAAGCGCTGTTGGCGACCGGCTGCCCTATGCGCGCCATGTCGATGATGTAACGCTGGAAACCCGTGACGGCATGCTGGTTCAGATCATCAAGCTGGGCGGTCTGTCGTTTGAAACGGCCGACACGGACGAGCTAAATTATCGTAAGACCATTCGCGACACGATGCTGCGCTCGATCGCACATCCTCGTTTTGCATTGTTGCATCATGTAATCCGCTCTCCGGTTCAGCCAAATTTGCAGGCGGAGTTTCCCGATCCGTTTAGTGCGGCTCTGGATGCCAAATGGTCCGACCGGCTCGGCACGCGGGCGTTGTTTCTAAACGACCTTTACCTGACCATTGTGCGGCGCCCAGCCTCTGCAGGGGGTGGTTTCCTCGATAAAGCGTTGGACTTGTTCCGCGCCCGCCCAAGCCAGATTGATGCCGCCGAACGGGTGCGGGATTTGCGTGAGCTGGATGGTGCGCGCGATGCGCTTTTGGCCTCGTTGGCCCCCTATGGCGCGCGTGTTTTGAGCGTCTATGACACGAAGCGTGGGCCTTGCTCAGAGCCGCTGGAATTCCTGTCTCATCTCCTCAATAGCGAGTTGCGCCCGGTCTTGTTGCCGGAGGCCGACCTTGGTCAGCATATCCCAACACGGCGGATAAGCTTTGGCCTTGATGCTTTGGAGTTGCATGCCGCGCCCGGCTCGCCTGCGCGGTTAGGGGCAATCCTATCGATCAAGGATTACCCGCCACAAACCACGCCGGGTATGCTCGACGATCTGCTGCGCTTGCCAGTAGAGCTGACGGTCACCGAAAGCTTCGCCTTCGTCGATCGCCAAGTCGCGTTGGATCGAATGAATTTGGCGTTGCGTCGGATGCGGGCGGCTGATGATGATGCGGTCAGTTTGCGCCGTGATCTCTCGACCGCGAAGGATGATCTTGCCGCTGGGCGCTCAGCCTTCGGTGAGCATCATCTGACAATCCTGATAAAGGCTGACACCCGTGCCGCGCTGGATCAGGCCGCCGCCGATGTGCAGGCTGCCTTCACGGACGAAGGCATCATTGCGGTGCGTGAAGATGTCAATCTGGAACCGGCCTTCTGGGCGCAGTTTCCGGGAAATTTCAAAGACATCGCCCGCCGCGCCCTCGTCTCTACCGGTAATTTTGCCGGAATGGCCGCGTTCCACAATTTCCCCGTCGGGCGCGATCAGGGCAATCATTGGGGCCAAGCGGTCAGCGTTCTCGAAACAACGTCGGCGACGCCTTACTATTTCAATTTCCACAAAGGCGATTTGGGCAATTTCACCGTCATTGGGCCATCCGGTGGTGGCAAAACGGTAATTTTGAACTTCCTGCTCGCCCAAGCCCGCAAATATGATCCGCGTATCGTGCTGTTCGATAAGGATCGCGGCGCTGAAATCTTCATTCGTGCGATCGGTGGCCGCTATGAGACGCTGCGCCCCGGAACGCCCTCGGGCCTTAATCCGTTGGCGATGGACGATACACCCGGCAATCGCGCTTTCCTCACCGAGTGGCTGGAACGTCTCGTGATGCCGGCGTCAGGCGCGCTGACCCCCGATGAACAGGCCCAAATTGCTGATGCAGTGGCGGCAAACTTTGACCAAGCCCCACACTATCGTCGCTTGCGCCACGTTGCAGAACTGTTTGCCGGCCTTCGTCGCCCGGTAGCGGGTGATTTGGCGTCTCGGCTAGAGCCATGGATCGGCGAGGGGCCGCGGGCGTGGTTGTTTGACAATTCTGTTGATGCGCTCGACCTCTCGGCCCGTGTCGTCGGCGTGGATATGACCGCGATTTTGGACGATCCCATCGCGCGCACGCCGGCGATGATGGTGCTGTTCCATTCCGTTGAGGCCCGCCTCGACGGTAGCCCCGCGCTAATCGTGGTCGATGAGGGCTGGAAGGCCCTCGACGATGCCGTGTTTGTTGCCAAAATTCGTGATTGGGAAAAAACCATCCGCAAACGCAATGGCATTGTTGGCTTTGCCACCCAAAGCGCGTCCGATGCGCTCGGAAGCGAGATCGCGTCTGCCATTATCGAGCAAGCGGCTACCCAAATTTTCCTACCAAACCCAAAGGCGCAGGACGACGAATATCGCCAAGGCTTTGGCCTCAGCGCCCACGAGCTTGACCTCATTCGGGCGTTGCCCGACACATCGCGTTGCTTCTTGATCAAGCATGGCACCGAAAGCGTTGTCGCCCGCCTTAATCTCAACGGCATGGAGGATGTGCTCACTGTCTTGTCAGGGCGTGAGTCCAACGTCCGCAAACTGGACGCCCTGCGCGCTGAACATGGCGACCACCCCGGCAATTGGTTACCAGCACTCACCGGCTCCTCATTTGGGTGGGAGGCGCAGCCATGATCGGCGTTTGCGCAGCCCCAAACCCTGATGCTGGTATCGTTCGTGGCTTGCTCGACACGGTTGATTGCAACATTCGCGAAGGCGTTCAGGGCGGTTACGAAGCGCTTTTCGGACCGACGTCGCCGCTAACGGCGGTGATCACCGTCTTGCTTACGCTTTACGTTGCAGGGCTTGGGTTCCGGCTGTTGACCGGGCGAACCGACATGAAGGTCGGGGATTTGCCGATAATCGCGTTAAAAATCGGCGCTGTCATCATGCTGACAACGTCATGGGCATCCTACCAAAGCTTAGTGTTCAGCCTGCTATTTGATGGCCCGGCAGAACTCGCCAACACGCTGCTGGCGGCTATGCCGCCACCGCCCGGCCAAGAGGGCACTGATATTTTTGCGCGCCTGCAATTTACCTTCGACCAGCTCACCGATTCCGCAGCGGCCCTCGCCAAAACAGACGATGTTGGCAGCGTCAATGAAGCGGCCAACGCCGCGCGTGCGGCCATTGCAGCCCAAGCCAGCGCAACAAGTGGCGGGCTGCCGCAAGATTTTGCGCCGATCATCCAAATGCGCTCAGCCTTGCAAGGCGGGCCTGCTTTTGGCGCGACGGCGTTGTGGCTATCCGCTGTGACGTTGTTGGTATCGACGCTGGGTCTGTTGTTGTTGTCCAAGCTAATGCTGGGGCTTTTGCTGGCAATTGGGCCGCTCTTTGTTGGCATGTTGCTGTTTGAGACCACAAAGGGTTTCTTTGAAGGGTGGCTCCGAACCGCGCTTGGCTTTGCACTCGTTCCCTTAGCGACCGTTGTTTTCACCGCCGGCCTACTCGCTTCGATCGACCCGTCACTGGGGGAATTGGCAGAGGCGCGACTGGCGGACACCTATAATCTCCAGCCTGTCATGACCGTTCTGGTGCTCGTGCTGACCTTCACCATCGTTTTTGCGAGCGTTATGGGCCTGTGCACTCGGCTTGTTGCTGGGTTTCGCTTGCCTAGCCCGCCACCACGGGCAGATGAACCAAGTTTTGCGTCTATGGCAGCAGGCCCGAATGCTGCGGCTTCCTTGGCTACCGAAGGTCCGCCACCAAGCCGCGCCGCCCGTCTTGCGGCCTCTCTTGGAGGATCTTCAGAGGCCGGTGATCGACGTGACATACGAATTGCGGCTTCTATGGCAAGTGGTGGCGCTGGCAGTATGGATCGGCGCACCGAACTCGCTGCAGGCGGGGACATTTATCGACGCGACCCCGTTGAGCGCTTAGGGCAAGCGTCTCGTCGGCGCGTATCTCCATCGCGTGCTCGGGATGGAAATGCACTATCAGGGCAGCGCCCAGGAGGATTGGCATGAGCCGCGCGACAGACAACGCGCCGACGCCCGCGCGCTATAGCCCCGACAATGCAGGGTGGGGCCAAGACCGTCTCGCAAAGGCTGAGCGCTCGCGCAAACTAGCGTGGACGGTGGCGGCCGTGGCCGCAGGCGTCGTGGTGCTCCAATCGATCGCTTTATTGGTGCTTATTCCGTTGAAACAGGCGGTGCCCTATACGGTGACCGTTGATCGCCAGACAGGCTACGTGCAAACGACGCCGGGGCTGACCTTGCCAAAAATCGCCGAAGCCGATGCCGTGAAGCAGGCATTCCTCACCCAATATGTGTTGGCGCGCGAAACCTTTGATGTGGCCGATTACCGTGAAAACTATCGCCGAACCCTGTTTTGGAGCGATGGCGGCGCAGAAGCGACCTATGCAAAGGACTGGGACGCGAAGAACCCCAACGGCATTCAAGCCCGCTACCGCCAAACCACCAAGGTGGGCGTGACCGTCAAGCAGGTCACCATGTTGAGCCCGACCAGCGCCATCATCCGCTTTGAAACTGAACAGAGCGAAGGCAATAGTGGCGGCGGCATGCGTCAGCCATGGACCGCGACCATTACGTTCAAGGCCGCTCAAAAGCCTTTGGCCGAGAATGATCGTTACTCCAATCCGCTTGGGTTTCAGGTGGTGGAATACCGACGCGATGCCGAGATCGCGGCTCCGATTCCGGCACCGTATCAGCCACCGGCCACGCCTTTACCCGGCCCAGAGCCGGAGTTCATGCCTGAGGCCGCGAGTGCCGCTTCTGGCGCGGCGGCCGGTGCGGCATCTGGCGTTTCCGTCATCGTAGATGGAGCGCAGCCGTGAGCGCTTCTGATCGCCTAAGTCGGGTCATGATGGGGGTGGTCCTCGCGCTGGCGTGCAGCCTTTCGCCTCTGTCAGCCTATGCTGATAAGCCCCAAGTGAGCGCGACAAAAAGCGACCCGCGCGTGCGCACCATCCCATTTGTGCCTGATGAAATAGTAGCGTTGCACGGCCATTATGGCTTTCAAATGATGCTCGAGTTCAACCCGGACGAGCGCATTGAGAATGTGGCCATTGGGGATTCGCTCGCGTGGCAAGTAACGCCGAACCGCCGTGCAGACACTTTGTTTGTGAAGCCGATCGAAGCAGACGCGACAACGAACCTCGCTGTCGTCACGAACAAGAGGCGCTATGCGTTCATACTCACCGCCAGCGAGGCCATGGGGGCCGACGACCCTGATCTTGTTTTCCGCGTTCGCTTTTCATATCCGCTCGACGAAGCCGCGGCTTTGGCCGAAGTCGAAACGCCAATCGCCATCGCCAATGCGGCCTATTCGGTCTCTGGCAGCACCAAAAATGTGCCCGCTCGCATCTTTGATGATGGCACGCGAACCTACTTCGAATGGGCCGCTGGGGCTGCAACGCCTGCGGTCTTTGCCGTAGCCGCAGACGGCACTGAAACCGTGGTCAATTTCGCCATGCGCGGCTCGATCATGGTGGTGGAGCGGATTTCGCCAGCATTTGTGTTGCGCAATGGGGCCGATCAAACACTGGTGTTCAATGATGGGTGGCGCGAGCCAGCACCCGGCCCTGAAACGCCGCGCTCGATCAACCCCGACAAAGGCAAGTCGTTGTTTCAACGCCTATTTGGCCGCAAACCGGCCGGTGCAACACAATGAGCGTGCCGGACAATAGCGGGCCTGACCTTGGAACGCTGCCGCGCGTCGGGGTGCCTGAACGGCCTTGGGTCATGTGGGCCGGGATTGGCGGGGCGGTCGCGCTCGGTGCTATCGTTTTCACCACCTTGCTTGCTGGCCAAAACCCCAAAACGGACACAAGTGGCCTAACCGCCCCCGGCGTGGCCACGCCCGGTCTTCCCAGTGACACGCAGACGGTTTCAGAGCCGCCGCCAGCGCCGGAATTGTTTGCGCCAGCGCCCGTGCCAATGCCCGTGCCCGTTGCCGAAGCTTTGCCGCCTTCGCCGCCGCCACCGCCGCCTGCACCGATGATGCAACCCGCTCAACCGGTGTTGACCTATACACCTCCGGTTCAGCAGCCGCCTATGGTGCTTGAGCCGTCTGGCCCGCCCACATCGGATATTGCGCAGCGCATGAAATCGCCCGCCCTTATCGTGGATATGACAACCCCGGTTCAGGCCCCGGCGACAGACGGCTCGAACTCGCCAGCGAATACGGGTGATGCGTTCTCAGCCCGTCTTACAGGCGGCGATAACGCGCCTGCGCGCGCCACGCAGATCACGGACAAAAGCACCCTTATTCCGCAGGGCGTGATGATCGCTGCCGTGCTCGAAACCGCGATAAACTCCGATTTGCCGGGTTTTGTTCGTGCGGTTGTTAGCCGCGATGTTAGCGGCTTTGATGGGCGTAAGGTGTTGATCCCGCGTGGTTCGCGCCTTGTAGGGCAATATCGCTCTGAGCTGGCGCTAGGCCAAAAACGTGCCTTCGTTGTGTGGTCCCGGCTTATTCGGCCCGATGGGGTATCGATCCAATTGGCATCGCCAGGAACCGATCCATTGGGTCGTGCCGGTCTCGAGGGTAAGGTCGATAATCACTGGTTTGAGCGTTTTGGCCCCGGTTTGTTGATGACGGCGATCAACGCGGCGCTTTCCAGCAATAACCAACCGAGCACCCAGCTCGTGATCGGCTCAGCAACGCAAACGGCCACTTCAGCTTTCGGTGATAGCCAGTCGATCAAGCCAACAGTTTTGATCCGGCAAGGTGCGGCGATCCAAGTGTTCGTGGCGCGCGACTTGGATTTTTCCGGCATCTCTGCACTGCGAAATCCGGCAACGCCAAAATGATCCCCGCCAATGACGAGGCCAAGCCTGAAGATGTCCGCCCCTTGGGTGGTGTGTATCTGGCGACGTTTTTGGCCCCACTATCGGCGTGGCTGAACCGCGATGATGTGACGGATATTTTGGTCAATAAACCGGGCGAAGTGTGGGTCGAAACGCTTGGTGGCGGCATAGAGCGCCACGATGCCCCAGATGTGACCAGCTTAACGCTGACACGGTTGGCCGCACAGGTCGCGCGGATATCGCGCCAAGGTATCAGTCGTGAACACCCGCTTCTGGCAGCCACTTTGCCGAGCGGAGAGCGCATCCAGATTGCCTTGCCACCCGCCACGCGCGCCCATGTTGCCTTGGCGATCCGAAAACATGTGCTGACAGACCTAAGTCTCGACGACTATCAAAAGGCTGGGGTTTTGGTACCTTCAGGTGGCGCGTCAAACGTCAACCAAACGCCGCCAGACCTCGACGCGCTTTTGGCAGCAGGCGATATCTCCGGCTTTTTGCGCGGCGCGGTCGCGGCCAAGCTCAATATTGTGGTGTCAGGCGGAACCGGCACAGGCAAAACCACATTCCTTAATGCGCTCCTCAAGGAAGTGCCTCGCCATGAGCGTTTGATCCTGATCGAAGACGCTCCGGAAATCCGCCTCGTTCACGAAAACGCATTGGGGCTGGTCGCGGTAAAGGGCGAAACAGGCGAGGCGAGGGTGGACGTCAACGATCTCTTGCAAGCCGCTCTGAGAATGAGGCCAGACCGAATAATCGTTGGCGAAATACGTGGCCGCGAAGCCTTCACCTTCCTGCGTGCCATCAATACCGGCCACCCCGGTTCTGTAACTACCCTGCACGCCGACAGCCCAGAACTCGCGATTGAACAACTCGCCCTCATGGCTCTGCAAGGCGGCGTCTCGCTCACCCATGCCGACCTTATGGCCTATGCGCGCTCGGTTGTGGATGTGGTCGTGCAGCTAGAGCGCGTGCATGGAAAGCGACAAGTTCGCAGTGTCGTGCGGATGAAATAGCTTCGGGGAAAGGGCCGACGGGGCATGTCTGCGTTTTTACTACGACAAGAAGTTGCCACACTCATACATACGTGGGGATCGGTTGATCTAAGGGGTTTAGTCAAGTGGACCTAAGAGCCATCACAAAAGCGAAAAGCCGCCTACGGGTAGCTGAAAAGGCATTAGGGGAGTTGGTCAGTTGTAATCAGTATGAAGCGTTTAGTGATACTTGGTATACTTTTTTGGTGGCGGCAAAAAATGTCTATACAGTTCTAGAGCAGGGTGCGAAGCTTACTGCACGGTCCCGCCAGTGGTTTGGAAAAATTAAACAAACTCGTAGGGACGATGAACTTCTCCAGTATCTTTTCGAGGCCCGCAACGATGAGGATCATGGCTTAGAAAATAGCACAGAGTATGTGCCGGAGAGGATTGCTATCGGAGTAGCTCGGCCCGGTTATAGCAATGCCATTCGGGTCAAAGGAACAATCGGACACGGTGGTTCGCTGCAAGTTGAGAGCTTAGACGCAAGCCCGGTTTTTGTTGAGAAAACACCCCCTCATGCGCGGCTCAAAAACGTACAGGCCCGAGGCCCTCGAATAATTCGACCTCCGGGAACTCACAAGGGATTATCATTAAGCGACAACTCGCCAATCTCAGTAGCCACTTTAGGACTGAGTTTTTTGGCTGAACTAGTTGAGGAAGCTGAGGCGCTGCACAATCTATAGCCTAACATTGGCAGGCAAAGAGCTTTGTTTTCAGCCATTTTGACGTCCGAAAAGGTGCCTGGCAGTGGCTTATCCGGCATATACCGTTGCTCGGATTAGGTACGTGTCCGTTTGGTAGAGACCCATCTTTGCAGATCGCTTAGCTTACCGCTTGCCTTTTTTTGCTTAGCGGCTTCACCATCAGCACCGTCACCAAATCGCTGTTCCATTCATGGTCTGGGTAGCGATCCGTTTCTATAAAGCCGCGTTTCTTGTAGAATGCTTGGCTAATTTGATTGAACGTATCGGTTTCGAGGCGGGCTTGGCTAAAGCCATCTTTAGCGATTTCGGCTTCGGCTTTGTCCATCAAAACCGTGCCAAAGCCAGTGCGTGAATGCACGTCGCGGACATGCAAGGCGTTCACGAAATCCCCATGCCAATCCACAAACCCCGCCACCACGCCATTGAGTTCACACACCCAGAACAAATGTCCCCGCTCTGCAAAATACGAAGCAGGCCGGTTCTCATCGATGAACGCCTGCGCCGCGGCTTCAGATATTTGAGGCCGCCACGTAGTCTCAAACGTGTTGAACAGGATGGCGATAATGGCGTCGCGGTCCGTTGGTGCGGCGAGGCGGATGGTCGCTTGCATGGCCATCGGGGCTTACAAATTCAACAAAGCCGGATCGCCGCCTTGAGCTGTAATGTTGACACTGAGGGCGCGCTCCACGGCGTAGCGCAACAGTGCGTGTGGCCCACCCGCTTTTGGCCCTGTGCCAGAAAGCCCTTCGCCGCCAAACGGCTGCACGCCAACCACGGCCCCGGTCATGGATCGGTTAATATAGACGTTTCCTGCTGGAACTGCGGCACGAACCTCCTCAGCGAACGCTTCAATTCGTGAATGGATGCCCAAAGTCAGCCCATACCGTTTGGTTGCCAAAGCGGCGGTAAGCGTGTCGAGCTCACGCGGATCATAGCGCAGCACATGCAAAATCGGGCCGAAAACTTCGCGCTCCAAAAAGTCCAAACTGGCGATTTCAGCCAAGACCGGGCCAAAAAAAGTTCCGATGTCCGGGGTTTTGAGCTGATGGAGAACCCTGGCTTCGCGGTGCAAACGGTCGAGATGAGCCGTGAGCGCGGCGCGCGCTGCTTCGTCGATCACCGGGCCAATATCGGTTGCTGGGTCGGCTGGATCGCCAATCACAAGCGTATCCATTGCGCCGATCAGGCCCTCAAGGATGCCGTCAGCGGTGTCGCGTGGTAGCATCAATAGCCGCGCCGAGGAGCAACGTTGCCCCGCAGAGCCAAACGCCGAAACGATTACATCATCAATCACTTGCTCGCGCTGCGCGGTGGTGTCCACGAACAATGCATTCAAGCCGCCGGTTTCGGCGATAAATGGCACGATGGGGCCGCGCCGCGCCGCCAGAGTGCGGTTGATCGCCCATGCGGTTTCGGATCCGCCGGTAAAAGCCACACCATCAACGCCCGCGTGCTGGGTGAGGGCAGCGCCAATTGTTTCGCCGGGGCCGGGTAACACATGAAGCACGTCGGGCGGCAACCCAGCTTTGTGGAACAGCCTAACCGCTTCGCAGGCAATCAAAGGCGTTTGCTCGGCGGGCTTTGCGACCACAGCATTGCCCGCGGCCAAGGCGGCCGCAATCTGCCCGGTAAAGATCGCCAAGGGGAAGTTCCATGGGCTAATCGCTACGAACACGCCCCGCCCGGCCAAGCTGAGTGTGTTGGTTTCGCCAACGGGTCCTTTCAGCGTGTCGGGATCGCCAAATTGCGTGACGGCGAGGTGCGCATAGTAACGGCAAAAATCTGCAGCCTCGCGTACCTCAGCAATCGCGTCGCCATAGGTTTTGCCGGCCTCGCGTACCAAAATGGCAATGAGGCGCGCACGATTAGCCTCCAGCGTATCCGCCATCGAGTCGAGGATTGCGCCTCGTTTTGAGCCGCCAAGACGATCCCAAGCCAATTGGGCTGCGCGCGCGGCGCTGAACGCCGTGTCGATATCAGTGTTGTTAGCGTCAGAAACATGACCAATCGGACGCAGTAGGCCCGATGGGCCGATTACAGGATGATTTGGTGTCTCTGTACGGAGTAATCCTGAAACGATAGGCCCAGCGAATAGTGACTCCGTGTCTAGCATATCCACCGCCGCTCGAAGCGCGCCGCGTTCATGCTGTATCGAAAGATCAATACCCCCGGAATTAAAACGGGTTTTTCCGTAGAGGTTGAGAGGCGTCGGTATCGATGGATGTGGCCCTGGCCCCTTAGCCTCAATCACTTCCATCGGATCGGTAACGACCGCGCTCGGTGGGGTTTCCTCATCCAGCAACAGGTGGACGAAGGAGGTATTGGCCCCATTTTCCAGCAAACGCCGCACCAGATAGGGCAGTAAATCCTCATGCCCGCCGACCGGGGCATAGGCGCGCACGACAACGCCATCATAAAGATGCTCAGCGGCGTTATAGAGGGCCTCGCCCATGCCGTGCAGACGTTGAAACTCCATCGGTGCGCTGGCGGCTTTGGCCATCCGACGGACAGCGGCGAGTGTGTGGGCGTTATGCGTGGCGAATTGCGGGTAGAGGTGAGGGGCAGCTTCAATCAACGCGCGCGCGCAAACGAGATAGCTGAGGTCAGTCGCGGCTTTCGTTGTGTAAACAGGGTAGTCTGGGCATCCGTTGACTTGACCACGCTTGATTTCGGAATCCCAATAGGCCCCCTTAACCAGCCTCACCATCAGCCGCCGCCCGCTGCGCTGCGCCAAAGCCGAAAGCGCAGCAATCACTGCGGGCCCCCGCTTCTGATAGGCTTGAACGGCCAACCCCAACCCCTGCCATCCGCCAAGGCTTGGCTCATGCGCGAGCCGATCCAAAAGCTTGAGCGACAATACCAGCCGATCGGCTTCTTCGGCATCAATGGTGAAGTTAATGTCGTGGCGCGCCGCGATTTCAGCCAGCCGCAGAATGCGCGGGTAAAGCTCGCTCCACACGCGCTCCTCATGCAAGGCATCATAGCGCGGGCATAACGCTGACAGCTTAACCGACACGCCATGGCCGCGCTCTGGCCCCATGCCTTTGGCGGAGAGGCCCACCGTTTCAATGGCCTGCGCATAGGACACTTCATAGCGCGCAGCATCGGCTGCGGTGCGCGCGCCTTCGCCCAGCATGTCAAACGAGCACATGGTGTCTTCTTTGGCGGCCCGCTTCAGAGCGCGCTCAATCGTGCGCCCGAGCACGAACTGTTCGCCCATAATGCCAACAGCGGAGGCAACGGCCGTGCGGATTACGGGTTCGCCTATGCGCCCAGCGAGGCGCTTTAGAAAACCCGGCAAGTCTCGCTTTGCGTCAGCATCGGGTTCCACTAAGTGCCCGGTCAGCATCAGGCCCCATGTCGAGGCGTTGACGAACAGGCTTTCGGAATTGCCCGCATGGGACGCCCAATCAGCGGAGCCAATCTTCTCGGCGATCAGCTTGTCGCGCGTGTCCTCGTCTGGCGTTCGCAGGAGCGCCTCGGCAAGGCACATCAGGGCCAAGCCTTCTGGCGTGGAAAGCGAAAACTCTTGCAAGAAGCTTTCAACCACGCCTTGTTTCCGGTTGTTGCGCCGCGCCGTGCGCACCAGCGCCTCGGCCTCGGCCCGAATGGCGGCGCGATCCTCGCGGTTCAGCGCTTGAGCGGCCATCAAGGCGCTAACGGCGGCGGTCTCGTCTGCGTATTTTCCAGCGTCGAGGCTGTCCCAATCAGTGCTTGTGGTTGGGGCGATCATGGGCTTAGCTCCGGACTTAGCGCGTCCGCCTAGGCTAGAACGATTGGCGGCGCTGGCCAATTGCGTGGATGCTTAACGGGGGTGCAGGATTGGGATAGAAGGCAGCGATGATCGTTTCTCGTTTCGGCCTAATAGGCTTTTTGGCCCTCACCGCCTGCTCTCCCGCGCCCACGCCAGCGCCCGAAGCCACAAAGGGTGAGGCACTTGCTTGTGTATCGCCGCCGCCAGTTTCGGCGAAGGATGCCAAATCGTACATGTTGTGGATCCCCGGCGGGCCCACGCGCATCGGCTCCGAAAAGTTCCACCCCGAGGAAGCCCCCATCCGAGTGGTAGAGGTGAAGGGCTTTTGGATTGACCAACGCGAGGTAACTAACGCCGAGTTCGCCGCCTTCGTGGCCGCCACCGGCTATGTAACGACGGCGGAACGTGAGCCAAAGGGATCGGCGCTGTTTTTTAGCCCCACAAACGTTTCAAACATGAGCGACATCGGCCAATGGTGGCGCATTGATCCCGAGGCCAATTGGCGCGCGCCTTATGGAAAAGGCAGCTCCACCAAAGGCATGGAGGCCATGCCCGTGGTGCATGTCACGTTTGATGACGCGATGGCCTACGCGCAATGGCGTGGCAGGGACCTGCCAAGTGAAGCCGAATGGGAGCGCGCCGCGCGCGGTGGCCTTCCCAATGCCGAATATGCCTGGGGCGATGATCCAAAGCCCGGCGGCAAGGCGATGACCAATCATTGGCAGGGCATTTTCCCAATTGCCGATACTGGAGACGATGGCGCGAAGGGCATCGCGCCCGGCGCGTGCTACCCCGCTAATGGCTATGGCCTCTACGATATGACCGGCAATGTCTGGGAACTCACCAAGGACACATGGCCCGCCGGAGACCCCAGCGCCCCGCCCGGTGCCCATGTGCAAAAAGGTGGCTCATTCCTCTGCGCCGACAATTTCTGCCTGCGCTACCGCCCAGCCGCCCGCCAAGCCGGAGACCCAACTTTGGGCTCCTCGCATACAGGCTTCCGAACGGTGTGGCGGGGTGCAGCGCCGGGGTGAGTTAATTGCTGGCGTTGGGCTCTCGGCAAAGCACACGGCGGATTGCCAAGTGCGCCTTCCCCCTCAATAGTACGACAATGATCAAACAATGTGTCGCTTTGGCTTCCGTTTTCCTGCTTTCATCCTGCGCAACCCCAAGGGTTTCTCCGCCCTCAGCAGCGGATCAATTTCTGGCCTCACTCCAAACCCTATGTGGCAAGAGTTTTGAGGGTGTGCTGGTCAGCGAAAGCCCGCTGGATGCGGACTTTGTCGGAAAGCGATTAGTTGCGCGCGGGGTTGGCTGCGCTCCCAATGAAGTGAGGATCGCATTTGATGTGGGCGAGAGCCGTACACGGACTTGGATCATATCACGCACATCGACGGGCTTACGCTTAAAACATCAACATTTGCATGATGATGGCACTCCTGATGCCGTAACAATGTATGGCGGTGATACGCAAACCGCGGGTACGCCAACGCGGCAGGCCTTCCCCGTGGATCAAGAATCCAAAGACATGTTCACAAAGGAAGGTCGAAGCGTTTCCAACACGAATGTGTGGACAGTAGAGCACCAGCCAGGCGCGTTTCTGCACTACGAATTAAGCCGCCCCGGTCGCTTTTTTCATGTGCGATTTGACGTATCTAAGCCCGTGCAGCCTTGAGGGGTATGTAACTGATATCCTTCGCCACCGACCGCCTTCGGTGTCCTCCTCCCCCGTAAACGGGCGAGGAAAGGTTTTCCTCCCCTGCGATAGCGGGGGAGGTGGCCCGGCCTAGTGCCGGGGCGGAGGGGGCACAGCAACAGCCGCGACCAGAGCCTCCCCCCTCCGTCTGCCTGCGGCATCCACCTCCCCCGTGAACGGGGGAAGAAAATAATGCTCAATTCAACACCGCGCCCTTCGGTGCAGGCGCTTCATTGACGCCGATGCCGTTGAACACCAGCGCACCGGGCCCCCTAGTGATCTCGACGGTGTCGCCATCCTTCACGGTGCCTTGCAGCACGAGGCGGGCGAGGGGGTCTTGCACTTCCTTCTGGATCACGCGCTTGAGCGGGCGTGCGCCATAGGCGGGGTCGTAACCCTTGTCAGCCAGCCATGTGCGGGCTTCCTCGGTGAGGTTCAGCACGATGCGCTTATCGGCCAACAGCTTATCAAGCCGCTTAAGCTGGATGGTGACAATCGTGTCCATCTGGGCGCGTCCGAGGCGGCGGAACAGGATGATTTCATCGATCCGGTTGATAAACTCAGGCCGGAACCGGCCGCGCACAGCCTCCATCACCAGATCGCGCACCGCATCTACATCGTCGCCCTCGGCTTGGTTGGCGAGATGCTCTGCACCCAGATTGGAGGTCATGATCAACATGGTATTGCGGAAGTCGACCGTGCGGCCTTGGCCATCAGTAAGGCGGCCATCATCGAGCACTTGGAGCAACACGTTAAACACATCGGGATGGGCCTTCTCGACCTCGTCGAACAGGATCACTTGATAAGGCCGCCGCCGGACCGCTTCGGTAAGCGCCCCGCCTTCCTCATAGCCAACATAGCCCGGTGGCGCGCCGATCATGCGGGCAACCGAGTGCTTCTCCATATACTCCGACATATCCAACCGCGTGATGGCAGTCTCGTCGTCAAACAGGAAGCCTGCCAGCGCCTTGGTCAGCTCCGTTTTACCGACGCCGGTTGGCCCAAGGAACAAGAACGAGCCGATGGGTCGGTTAGGGTCTTGCAAGCCCGCGCGCGAACGCCGTACCGCATCCGCGACCGCGCTGACCGCCTCATCTTGGCCGACAACGCGGCCCGCTAGCGCGGTTTCCATCGCCAGCAACTTTTCGCGTTCACCTTCCATCATTTTGTCAACGGGGATGCCGGTCCAGCGCGAGACGACGCTGGCGATTTGCTCAGGGTCAACGACTTCCTGAACGATGCCGCTTTCTTTGGTCTCGGCCTCCTTCAACAGGCGTTCCAGCTCTGGCATCCGGCCATAGAGGATTTCCCCAGCGCGGGTAAAATCACCCCTGCGCTGGGCGTCTGCCAGCTCGGTCTGTAGGCGGTCTTGCTCCTCGCGCAATTTGGCGGCGTCGGCGAGCTTGCCTTTTTCGGCGGCCCATTCGGCGTTCATCGCGGTGGAGCGGGCTTCCAGCTCGTCAATGTCGTCCTCCAGCTTTTCCAGCCGGTCGCGCGAGGCGTCGTCATTTTCTTTTTCGAGGGCGGAGGCTTCGATCTTCAGCTGCATCAAGCGACGGTCGATCTCGTCAAGCTCCTCGGGCTTGCTATCAATCTGCATCCGGAGGCGCGACGAGGCTTCATCCATCAAGTCAATAGCTTTGTCCGGGAGGAACCGATCGCCGATATAGCGGTTGGACAGTGTAGCGGCGGCAACGATTGCGGCGTCGGAGATCCGCACGCCGTGCCAAACCTCATACTTCTCTTTCAGGCCACGCAGGATCGAGATCGTGTCCTCAACGTTCGGCTCATCGACGAACACTGGCTGGAAGCGGCGGGCGAGCGCTGCATCTTTTTCCACATATTTCTTGTATTCATCCAGCGTGGTAGCGCCGACACACCGCAAGCCACCACGCGCCAAAGCGGGCTTTAGCAGGTTTGAAGCATCCATCGCGCCATCGCTTTTGCCCGCCCCGACCAAGGTGTGCAGTTCGTCGATGAAAAGGATGATGTCACCGGTCGCGCCTTCCACTTCCTTGATCACGGCCTTGAGGCGCTCTTCAAACTCACCGCGGTATTTTGCCCCGGCGATAAGCGCGCCCATGTCCAGCGACATCAGCGTTTTGCCTTTCAGGCTTTCAGGCACGTCGCCATTGATGATGCGGAGCGCGAGGCCTTCAGCGATCGCTGTCTTGCCGACGCCCGGTTCACCGATCAACACAGGGTTATTCTTGGTCCGGCGCGACAACACCTGCACCGTGCGGCGGATTTCTTCGTCGCGGCCGATTACGGGGTCGAGTTTACCTTCACGGGCGGCTTCGGTGAGATCGCGTGCGTATTTCTTCAGCGCCTCATAGGTTTCCTCGGCATTGGCGCTATCCGCGGTGCGCCCCTTGCGGATGGCATCAATCGCGGTGTTGAGGGCAGGGGCCGTTACGCCCGCTTTCTTCAGCGCTTCAAACGCTTTGGTGTCCGGTGTCAGCGCTAAAGCGAACAGTAGCCATTCCGCCGGAACGAACGCATCGCCCGCTTTCTTTGCTGCCGCTTCGGCCGCATCAACCACGCGCGCGGTTGCAGGCTGAAGGTAAAGCTTGTCGCCGCCGCCATCGACGGCGGGGAGTTGCTTCAGCGCCGCATTATTCACAGCAACGGCATCTTCAGGCTTGCCGCCTGCCGAACGGATCAGGTTTGCCGCCAGCTTGTCAGGGTCATCCAACAAGGCTGCAAGCAAATGTTCAGGCGTAAACTGTTGATGGCGGGCCTTCAAAGCTGCCATTTGGGCAGACTGCACAAAGCCACGGGCGCGCTCAGTAAAGGCGTCAAGATTCATGGTATGAACTCTCTTTCGGGGCCTCCAGTAACAGGAAGCCGCATCGTCTCGCCTCAGGTAGGTGTGGCTTTCGTGTCACACAAGGACCAACAGGAAACCATGGCTGAACTTCCGCAGAGTGATGCAGAAAAGGCGCCGACTCGTGCGTCCTTTTGGCAGTTGTTCAGCGCGCTTTGGGCCTTTGCGGTGCGTGTGGTTCGGCGCGCCGATCAGGGCCATTTGGGTCTGGTGGCTGCTGGCGTGGCCTTCTATGCGATGCTGGGCATTTTTCCAGCGATCACGGCGCTGGTGTCGCTTTACGGCCTGATTGCAAACCCAAGCGATGTTCAATCCCAACTTGACGCCCTGGCGGGTTTCTTTCCCATGGAAGCCACTAGCTTGCTTAGTCGCGCCCTGAGCGCTGCGCTGCAGGGCTTGCTGAACAAGAGCGATACCTCCCTCAATCTCGGCTTTGCGATCGGGTTGGGGCTGTCGCTTCTTTCGGCCCGCGTTGCTGTTGGGGCGTTGATGACGGGGCTGGACATTGCTCAAGGGGAAGGCGCGCGACGCAGCTTCATTCGTGGCCAAGCGGTGGGCTTTGCGTTGACCTGTAGCTTGATCGGCTTGGCGATTTTGGCATTGGCAGCGGTAACGGTCATTCCGGTGGCGCTTAGCGTGCTGCCGCTTCCCGAAGGGTGGCGCACGGGGCTCGGGCTCATGCGATGGGTCGTTTTGGCGCTGGCGATTAACTTTTCCATCGGCTTGCTCTATCGCCGCGCGCCCTCGCATGAACCGGGAGATTGGCGCGATCTTGTGCCTGGCACCATGTTTGCCACGCTGATGTGGTTGGCTGGGTCGGGTTTGTTTTCAGCCTATGTCACCCGTTTTGGGCGCTATGATGCGATGTATGGCTCACTTGGGGCGGTGATTGTGCTGCTACTGTGGCTATGGATCACCGCGCTGATCGTGCTGCTCGGCGCGGTGATCAATGCGGAGCTAACGCGGATGCGAAGGCAGGGTTAGCGCCACTGATGGCTTTTTGGCGTTGCTGCGCAGCAAAGCGATCCCTGTGGCGATAAACCCAAAAGCAAGCACCAAGCCGGCGGCCTGAAACAGCCAAGGCGTAGCCAGTACCGCATTGGCCAGCCCCAAGCCCAGCGCACTTATCCATGCAAGACTTGCGACTATAAGAACCCGCGCGCGTAGCATTTGAACACTCAGAACGCCCAAGCCAGCCACCATGGCGGTTGCGCCCATGCTGTAAAAGTCGACACCAAAGGTGGCGCTGTCTGGCCCGACAATGGCAGCATTTCCAGCCAGTGCCACCATAAAGCCAAACAGACCGATCCGGCCGACTGGGTCAGCAAAGTTGCAATAAAGTGCGATCAGGCCAAACAAAAAGCTAAGGTCGATCACACCGTAAAGCGTTTCAAGTGGGGCGTTATTTGGTGTGAAGGGCATGAAGGCAGACAGGATCCGCAAGGCACCGCCCAAAATTGCCAGCGCGGCACCAAGGCCAAGAAAGTGCCTCACGGCTTGGCTTTTGAGGCGGGTGTGTAGCTAACGATTTCCCACTCAATACCATCGCCATCGAACAGGTAGAATCGTCGCCCAGGTTCGTAATCGTCGTGGTTGAAGGGCTTTAGGCCGATTTCAATCGCGCGCGCCTCAACCTTGTCGAGGTCATCGACCACCACGCCAATATGGTTCATTGGGAGGCTTTTCTGATGGGCGTAAGGTGTACCGTCGGAGGTGGCAGGCGTAGAGAACGCAATGTAGTCGCGGTCATTGCCGATATGGATCGTGTATCCACCTGAGGCCGAGCGACCTTGCCAGCGTAGCGCCCATCCAAAGAGGTGCGCGACCATGTCGGCCGAGCGTTTGGGGCTGCCGACGGTGATGTTGACGTGTTCTAGGAATGTTTGCGCCATGATTTTTTCCCTTGAGTTTATGGGAGAGTGGGGTTGACGCAGGTCTTGTAAAACCTCAACCTAAATTGAGGTCAAGCGGTAATTTGGAACTTTTTGCATGCGCCCGAATGACGTGGTTTCCATTGGCGATTTGGCCCGCCGCACCGGGCTTTCGGTCTCCGCCATCCGGTTTTACGAGGCGCGCGGCCTTGTGACGTCGTCCCGGAGTGAAGGCGGGCAACGCCGGTTTCTTCGGTCTGACATCAGGCGGCTTTCCTTCATCCGCATCGCGCAACAGCTTGGATTGTCGATCGACGCGATAGCTGACGAGCTCGGTAAGCTCCCTCAAGGCCGCACGCCCACCGCCAAGGACTGGGAAAACATAGCCAGCGCTATAGCGACCCTGCTCGACGCCCGGATTGCCGAACTTCAACGCACCCGAAACCTACTTGACGGCTGCATTGGGTGTGGATGTCTATCCTTGAAGAATTGCACGCTCTATAATCCCGGCGACAGGGCAGCGGCCAAAGGCTCCGGCCCGCGCTATGTGTTGGGCGATGCCGTCGGCGATTGAGCGGCGGGCGAACGATCCGACTCGAAACGATTTTTCTCCGCACAACCTGCCCACCCGTTATGCGCCTATCGCCATTTTCCGATCCGCTATAGTGGATATTGTCGCAACTTCTCTTTGACAGAAAATTACGGACGTATATACACAAAGGAACGGGCTGAGTGAAGTTCGAATGGGATCAGAACAAGAGCCACTCAAATCTACGCAAGCACGGGATCAGTTTCGATGATGCCATATCCATGTTCGAGGGCCCCGTTCTAACCGCTGTTGATGCCAGGCATTTTGGCGAGGTGCGAGAGATCAGCTTCGGTCAGATCGGAGCCCTTGTTGTTCTCGCAATTGTCCACACGGACCGCTTTGGTGTGACGCGAATAATTAGCGCCCGAAAGGCGAACCAGAAAGAAAGGATGCTCTACTATGCCCATCTCGCCAGAACATTTGGCCCAGATTGAGGCGCTTCCAGACGACAAGATCGACTATTCCGACATTCCAGAAATGGACGAGGCCTTCTTCGAGGCCGCGCGTTTGGTGATGCCCTCAGGCGTGCAGAAACGGCCTATTTCATTGCGGGTTGATGACGATGTGCTGCAATGGTTCAAAGCCCAAGGCAAAGGTCATCTCAGCCGAATGAACGCAGTGTTGCGCGCCTACATGCTGGCATCCCGGACAAACTAGAGAAAAATCTGAAGAATCGAAAAAGAGCCTCAATCTGGCTATCCAGATTGGGGCTCTTTCGTTTGATCTCTACAAACTCTCAGTCGACGACTTCGGGCGCTGACTCGGCATTGCCTTCTTCGGCTGTTGCTACAAAGCGCGGGCGGCGTGGTTTGCGCACCTTGGGGGCAGGGGCGTCTTCTGGCACTGCCGCGTTAGGCGCTCCTTCTGCGAGCACTACGGCAACTGGTGCAGCGTCAACGACGGGTGCTGGTGCCACAATTGGCTCCGCCCCACGCGACAAGGCGCGCGCTAGGCCAGCGTCTGGTTGGTCAAGCTCCATGGCGGGTGCTGGCACCAATTCCATTGGCCCGTCGCCTTGAGCCGAGGTGTCGATTGTATCGAGCATCGATGGCGCTGGCTGGTCTTCGTTGCGCGGGCCACGGTTTTCGTCGCGGCGGAACTCACGGCGTGGTTCGCGCGGTTCTCTTGGCTCACGGGGTTGGAAATCGCGCTGTTGCCCTTCGCCGCGTGGTTCGCGAGGCTGAAACTCACGCGGTGGGCGTTCGCGGTATTCTGGCCGTGGCTGACCGTCGGCTTGTTGGTTGTTGTCGCGATAGTCAGCGCGTGGTTGCTGGTCGCGCGGCTGTTGGTCGCGGTTTTGAAACTCACGCGGTTCTCGCGGTTCGCGGGGCTGCCACTCGCGATTGCGCTCGCGTTGCTGGCCGTTTTGTCCATCGCGTTGCTGGCCATCGCGGGCTTGATAGTCGCGCTGTTGGCCGTTGTTTTGGCGCTGACCGTTCCCTTGACCATTGCCGTTATAGTCACGGGTCTGTTGGCCATTTTGCTGGTTGCGATTATCTTGATTTCCGCCTTGGGCTTGCGCGCCGTCTTGCTCGTCGCCTTCGTCCTCAGTTTGGCTACCATCGCCAATATCGTCCTCGTCGAAATTGGCATCAGGCTCGACACGTGGCACAAAGTTTGGCTGCATTGCCTTCATCACGCGGAAATAATGCTCGGCGTGCTGAAGATAGTTTTCGCCCAATACCCGATCGCCAGACTGTGTGGCGTCGCGGGCAAGCTGCTGGTATTTCTCGAAAATCGTCTGGGCAGAGCCACGGATTTTGACATCAGGCCCAGCGCTCTCAAACGAGCGGTTCGGGTTATTATTATTGCCGCCGCCGAAATTGCCGCCGCCACTATTGAACTGACCGGGCTTGCGTGGCCGACCGCGTTGACGCTGCTTCATCGCAAAGTAATTCCTGAATGATCCTGCCTGTAAGCGGTTCGGCGTGCGCGGCTACAGGCAGCCACATGCCGGTTTGTCACGCCGATAAACCCATGCCTTCGGACGAGCCGACCCCAATCAAACCTACCCTGAAAATCTCAAAGCAACGTTGATAAGCAAGCCGGGAAAGGTTCCACGCGACACCGCACCTGCGGTCGCACAACCCCAACACTGTGATTCCTAGCGCGGGTTGAGCGTTTTGGGAAGCCCCGTGTGTTTGCAAGGTGAAGCGGTGCTAAGTGGTCGGGCTACATTTGACATAGCGCGCTGTAGAAATTATATAAAAATATAATAGTCGGAGTATTCATCAGTGTTCACTACAAATCTCCGAAAGGTCGGCGGTTCCGTGATGTTGGCCGTTCCGCCAGCCTTGCTTGAGGTGCTTGATCTGAAGCCGGGCACCGCTGTTGGCATCGCCATTGAGGGTGGGCGTCTGGTTGTCGAACCTACGCCACGGCCACGCTATACATTGGAAGAATTACTGGCGGCATCGAACTTTGGCGAAGCGCTATCATCAGAAGATCGCGATTGGCTTGATACACCAGCGCGGGGTAAGGAAATCTTGTGAAGCGCGGCGACATCTACATGGTATCGCTCGAACCGACCAAAGGCCGTGAGCAGCGAGGCCACAGGCCCGTTCTGATTGTTTCGCCCACGGCATTTAACAGTGTCACCAAGATTCCGGTCGTTTTGCCCATCACAAATGGCGGCGAGTTCGCGCGCGGTATCGGCTTTACCGTTCAGATTTCCGGCATCAAAACAACAGGCCTTGTTCGGTGCGACCAACCCCGAGTTCTCGATCTTGTAGAGCGTGGTGCGCGAATGATTGAAACGCTGCCGGATGCGATGATGAACGAGGTATTGGCCAAGGTAGTGACGTTGTTTGAGTGAGGGGGGACCAAAACATGAGCCCGTCAGTAAAGGCCCATTGTCCGAAATGTGACGGCGAACGCATGTGTGATCTGCATGGCAGTGTCGACAAGACATGGGAATGGTCAGACCAGCACCACTCTATGTATGGAGGTGTGAAACATTCGCTGCTGGAATGTCGTGGCTGTGAAACCGTGTTTTCGGAGACAACTAGTTGGGACAGTGAGGACGTTGATTACTCTTATGATTCAGACGGTAAGACGGTGATGGAAGCTGTTCTGACAAAATCAACGCACCCAAAGCCAGACGGAAGAACAAAACCCGTTTGGCTCGCAGCCATCCACCAGATTGATTCAAACCTGCATGGCATCCTGAACGAAACTTATGATGCTTACGACAATCAATCCTACATTCTCACAGCAATCGGTTTGCGAACGGTCCTTGATCTAGCAACAGGAATTACGGGAGTGGATACGAATCTAACGTTCCGAGAAAAATTCCAAGCGCTCGAAACAGGCGGCTATATTGGGTCAACTGAGCGAGAGATCCTTTCCATGGTAGCAGACGCTGGAAGCGCAGCAGTTCACAGAGGTTGGACGCCAGAAGCATCTCAAATGAAGAGCGTTCTGGAGGTTACGGAGTCCTTCTTGCACCGAGTTTTAGTTGTTGCAAAAGAGCCCCTGAATATCCGTGATGTCATTCCCCAGAGACCCAATCGTCGAAATCCTGTTTAGGCCGGACGAAATTTCACCAGTTTGGTTCCCTTGAGCACTTGCGGCAAATGCGCCTTGATGCGTGTAAACCGTCAATTCAAGACGCGCTCCACCACCATCATGTAATTCACCGCGCTATCGGTCCCTAAGTTCCAGCGATCCATGAGCGGGTTATAGCTCACGCCAATCGGCCCTTTGAGCGCCAAGCCTGCTACGCTGCCTAGCGCCGCTTTGATCTCTTTTGGCCGCACAAACTTTGTCCAATCATGCGTTCCCACAGGCAACCATCTCAAAACATGCTCCGCGCCAACAACAGCCAGCGCAAACGCTTTGGCTGTGCGGTTAAGGGTCGCCACAATCATAAGGCCGCCGGGCTTTAGGAGGCTGGCGCAGGTGCGCAGGAAGGCGGCGGGATCAGCCACATGCTCAACGACTTCCATGTTGAGAACGACATCGAACAATTCTTCGCCAGAGGCAACGAGGCCCTCAGCCGTCCCCACCCGGTAATCAATGCTGAGGCCAACGCCAGCGGCATGGGTCATCGCGGTCTTGATGTTCGGCTCGGTAGCGTCAACGCCTGTGACCCGAGCACCCAATCGCGTCATCGGTTCGCAGAGAAGGCCGCCCCCACACCCGATGTCCAAAAGCCGCAAGCCATCCAGAGGGCGCTTGGCCCCGGCATCGCGGCCAAAATGGGCGCACACGGTGTCACGAATGAAAGCGAGGCGGACCGGATTGAACTTATGAAGCGGGCGAAACTTGCCGCGCGGGTCCCACCATGCTTCGGCCATCGCGGCAAACTTGGCGACTTCGGCCGGGTCGATACTGGTCGCTACCGGGGCAATCACGGCATCATGTGCGGCTGAGGCCATGGGTTCCTAACTCCTGTCCGTACTTTTCCTACACCTTCAAAGCATTGCGCAGGGGGGTAGGGGGCGGCTAAAGGCGAGATGTCGGCTTTCCGGCGCTCCCGTCAACGTCTCCCAGTGTAACCAAAGCGCTGATGAGGCGCGACAAGGGCGCGCGGTTAGCCTTTTGTTTGATCTGAGCACGAATGGTGATGGCGCAATGGCGCGTGTGGTAATGAAATTTGGCGGCACGTCAGTGGGGGATGTGGCACGCATCGCTCGCGTTGCGCGGCTTGTCGCGGCGGAGCGCGCGCATGGGCGCGGCCTCGCCGTTGTTGTGTCAGCTATGTCGGGTGAAACCGACAAACTGGTCGGGCTGGCGCGGGCTTCGGGCGAGGGGCTGCCTCCCGAGCAATTCGATGATGAATATGATGTGGTCGTCGCCTCTGGCGAGCAAGTAACCACTGGTTTGCTGGCTTTGGCGCTACGTCGCCTCGGGATTCCGGCGCGTTCGTGGCAGGGCTGGCAAATTCCGATCCGGTCTGACGAAGATCACAGCCGGGCGCGCATCATCGAGATTGACGGTGCAAAGCTCGCGGCTTCGATTGATGAAGGCGTTGTGGCCGTGATCCCTGGTTTCCAAGGTATTGATGCCTTTGACCGCTTGTCCACTTTGGGCCGCGGTGGGTCTGACACTAGCGCAGTAGCAGTAGCGGCTGCGCTCGAAGCGGAACGCTGCGACATTTATACCGATGTGGACGGCGTCTATACCACCGATCCGCGCATCACCTCCAAGGCTAAGCGACTCGAACGCATTTCATACGAAGAAATGCTCGAAATGGCGTCACTTGGGGCTAAAGTGCTGCAAACGCGCTCGGTGGAGCTTGCGATGGCCAAGCGCGTGCCTGTTCGTGTGTTATCTAGTTTTGTCGAGCCGGGTGAACCAAATCCGGGTACAATTGTCTGCGACGAGGAAGAAATCGTGGAAAAGCAAATCGTTTCCGGCATCGCCTATTCGCGCGATGAAGCCAAAGTTAGCCTGTTGGGCGTGAGCGACCATCCGGGAAACGCCGCTGAAATCTTTGGGCGCCTAGCCGATGCCAACATCAACGTCGACATGATTGTTCAGAGCCAAAGCCGCACGCCGCGCGCGGTGAACATGGTGTTCACGACCGCAGACCGTGACGCCCAGCGCGCGCTCGACGTGATGAATGCCGCGCGCGACGTGATCCAGTTTGAAGAGGCGCAGGTGAAGCGCAATGTGTCGAAAGTCTCCGTCATCGGCGTTGGCATGCGCTCGCACGTTGGAGTGGCGCGCGCGATGTTTGCCGCCTTGGCCTCCAAGGGCATCAATATCGACAATATTTCGACGAGCGAGATCAAAATCAGCGTGCTGATCGAGGCTGAATACACCGAGCTGGCCGTGCGCGCGCTCCACACTGCCTATGGGCTCGACGCGGCCTGATGGTGAAATGATCGAGCTTGGCGGCGCTTTTGACAGGATAAAACCATGACCGGGGCCGGTAGCGGCGCTGCGTCACGCATCCTGTTGCGCCGCTTGCGCGAACTGATGGCGACAGGGGAGGCGGCGCAAGCGCGCCTCAACCGCCTCGTTACGATGATCGCCGCAACGATGGTGGCCGATGTATGCTCCATCTATTTGCGCCGCCAAGACGCCTCTATGGAGCTTTGCGCCACCGAAGGCCTAAGCCCCGACGCGGTGCACACCACGCGCTTGAAGCCGGGCGAGGGGCTCGTTGGCCTTATTGCGGAGACAGCCGAGGCGCTAAGCCTCTCGGATGCGCCGAAGCATCCAAAATTCTCGTATCGCCCTGAAACCGGTGAGGACCCGTTCCAAGCGTTTATGGGCGTGCCGATTTTGCGCGCGGGGCGCACTCTCGGCGTTCTAGTCGTTCAGAACCGCTCCGGTCGAACGTATGCGGACGATGAAATTGAGGCGATGCAGACCATCGCCATGGTGTTGGCCGAAGTTGTGGCCTCTGGAGATATGGCCGAAAGCTTCTCCGGTGTAGAAATCAAGCCAACTCACCCGGAACGCCTCGCAGGCAAATGCTTTGCTGATGGCTTGGCGATTGGCGTCGCTGTTTTGCACGACCCCGATATCGCGCCGACGCGTCTACTGGCCGATGATCCTGCACTCGAAGAGAAGCGGCTAGAGGAGGCGCTTGCTTCGCTTCGCGCTGGCCTCGAAGCCTTGATCTCGGGCGAGGCAACCAGCTTGCAAGGCGCATCGTACGAAGTGCTGGAAACCTTCCACCTGCTTGCGGGTGATCGCGGCTGGGAGCGTCGGCTCCGCGAGGCGATACGTTCCGGCCTTTCGGCGGAGGCCGCCGTTGAACGGGTGCGGTCTGAACACCGGGCGCGTTTGGCCAATGCCAAGGACGGTTATCTGCGCGATCGCCTGCAAGACCTTGAGGAACTCGACAATCGCTTGCTGCGGCATTTGTCGGGCGCAGCAGACCGGCCGATGCGTGAATTGCCCAATGATGCGGTGCTGGTTGCGCGCAATCTCGGCCCCGCGGAGCTCTTAGAATACGGCCCTGGGCGCATCCGCGCGATCTTGCTGGAGGAGGGCTCGTCGGGCTCTCACGCCGCAATTGTCGCCAAGGCGCTGGGTGTTCCGATGATTGGGCGACTAACAGGCCTGGTGTCACGCGTGGTCGATGGCGATGCCATTATCGTGGATGGCCCGCATGCTATTACTTATTTGCGCCCAGAACCTGGCATGCTGGATACGTATCGCCAGAGGCTGGCGGTGCGGCAAGAGGAAGTGGCGGCCTTTGCAAGTTTGCGCGACAAACCGTGCGTTACCTTAGACGGTAAACCCATAACCCTGTTTATGAACGCTGGTTTGACGCTGGATATGGACCAATTGGCCCCAACGGGTGCTGATGGCGTGGGCCTGTTCCGCACTGAGTTTCAGTTCATGATCTCAGACACATTGCCCCGCATTGATGCCCAAACGCGCCTTTACGCTGATGTGCTTAAGGCCGCCGCTGGCAAGCCGGTGATCTTCCGCACCCTCGATCTCGGCTCCGATAAGGTGCTGCCCTATATGACGGCGGAGCGCGAGGAGAACCCGGCCATGGGCTGGCGCGCGCTTCGCATTGGCCTCGATCGGCCAGGCCTGTTGCGCTACCAGTTGCGCGCCTTGATCCGGGCAGCAGAGGGCGGGCCGCTTTCGGTGATGTTTCCCTTAGTAACGGATTCATCAGAGTTTTTGCGTGGCCGTGAGATGGTTGAACGCGAGGTGGAGTGGAGCCGCGCACGTGGGCGCGCGGGGCCATCGAGTGTGAAAGTTGGCGCCATGGTGGAAGCACCGGCCTTGGCGTGGGACGCCGCCGAAATTGCCAAGCACGCAGATTTCCTGTCGATTGGCACCAATGATCTCATGCAGTTTTTCTTCGCCGCGGACCGTGCAAATCCGCGTGTGTCTGACCGATATGACCTGCTCAGCCCCGCCGCTTTGACCTTCCTGGCCCGCATCCGAAACGCTGGGGCCTCTGCAGGAATCCCTGTCTCAATTTGTGGGGAGGCCGCCGGGCGACCCCTTGAAGCGTTGGCGCTGATGGCAGTCGGTTTTGATCGTCTTTCCATGCCGCCTTCCGGTATCGGTCCCGTTAAGCGGATGGCGCTCTCGCTAAGCGTGCAAGACGTTACCGCCTTTATGACGGAGTTGCTGCAATCGCGAACGAAGGCCGTGCGTCCAGCTCTGCTCGAATTTGCAAAAAAACAGAGAATATTACTGTAACGCGTTGATTTGTTGGTAACCGTCGGTTAATCGAAGCAACCCTTGAATCATGGGTGCGCGATTATTGCGCTGCGGGGAAAGCAGCATGACACCGGCGGATCCGGCCCACTCACTCGACGATGAGCGCGATGCACACAATGTGCGGCCGCGTTTGCGCGTGGTTGGGCTCGATGATGTTCCGGCCCCGGACGGTCCCGGCCGTCGTTTGCAGACAGCGCGGATAGAGCGTGGTCTCTCAGTTGTTCAAGTCGCCACCGCGCTTCGCTTAAAGACCCGCCACATTGCCGGGATGGAAGCAACGGACTTTGCCCGATTGCCCGGCCTTGGTTATGCGCTCGGCTGGGTTCGATCCTATGCCGACTATCTCGATTTGCCGGACCCTACAGGTTTGGTGGCTGAGTTTCGCTCCCGCTGGGAGCCCGTTCAGTTGGCTGGTGAAGTGTGGCGTCCGCGCCCGAAATTAGCGGTAAACCTTCCAAAAAGCTCCCTAATTGCGGCTGGCTTTGGCGCGTGGTTGGTGCTGTGGGCGGCGTGGCATGTGATTTTTGCGCCAAAGCCGGTAACCGACGCCGGTCCACCCGATGCAGCCATCCAGCGTTGGGCCAACGCATCTGCGAGTGTGTTAACGGCTGCGCCAATCGTTTCAACTGATTCACAAACCGTCATTCGTGCGCTCCGGCCCGTCAAAGTTGAAATTCGTGGCGGTGATGGGGCCTTGGCGGTTAGCCGGGTGCTTCAGTCGGGCGAAACTTTAACGCCAGACGGTTATGGCCGCTGGGCCTTGGCGGCCAGTGATGGCGGTGCTCTCGAAGTCGCCGCCAATGGCTCGGTGTACACGCCGGGCACGAACGGTTTGCCGATTAGCAATTGGCGCACGCCAGAGCCCGTTATCGCCCCTGTGGATTCAGTAGCAGCGGTTGCCACCGTTCCAGCCTCATCGGCAGCTTTAGCCCCGGGCGCGGGTTCGTCCGTGGGTCCGGCACCTGCAACGACCACAGGCATGGCGCCCGCTTCCTCACCAGCCATCACAACGCCTCTAGTGCAGCCTGCACGCGCGAACGCGACGCCGCCGCGTCCAGCGCTTAAGGCACCGGCTACCGCATCGAGCACAACAGTAGCGAGAACGGTTGCACCACCACCGCAAAAGCGGCCAGTAACCACCGCGCCGCGGCCAACGCCCGCACCATCAAGCGCGGCAGGCACCGCAGCGTCCAGCGCTCAGCCAGCGCCCGCAGCATCCCAGAATAGTGAGCCGCCAAAGCCGGTATCGGCACCAGTCAGCGCACCCGTTACACCTTCGGAAGCTCAGCCCGCAGGCTAAACCTTTCTATTGTGGGCGCTGCCAAGCACGCTGACATTGCGGGCTCAACTCCCTATGTATCGGCAATGGTTTCCAGGGGACTCACAGCATGACGGACGCCCTCCATTCCGTTCGACCATGGCGCGCCATTGAACGACGCAAATCGCGCCAAATCATGGTGGGCAATGTGCCCGTGGGCGGTGACGCACCCATCACCGTTCAAACCATGACCAACACGCCAACCCCCAACACTGGCGCTACTATCGATCAAATCCGCCGATGCGAAGAAGTCGGCGTTGATATCATCCGTGTGTCATGCCCGGACGTAGAATCAACCGCTGCGCTTAGCGCCATCGTTAAGGCCGCCAGCGTTCCGATCGTTGCCGATATCCACTTCCACTATAAGCGCGCGATTGAGGCCGCCAAAGCTGGGGCCGCTTGCCTGCGGATCAATCCCGGCAACATTGGCAACGCCGCGCGCGTGCGAGAGGTAGTCCAAGCCGCCAAGGATCATGGTTGCGCCATTCGCATCGGCGTAAACGCTGGCTCACTCGAAAACCATCTGCTCGAAAAATATGGTGAGCCATGCCCGGATGCGATGGTGGAAAGCGCCCTCGACCACGCCCGCATCCTGCAAGACCACGACTTTCACGAATTCAAAATCTCGGTCAAAGCGTCGGACGTGTTTCTTACGGTCGCAGCTTATCAGGTATTGGCGGAGGCAATCGATTGCCCGCTGCACCTTGGTGTTACCGAAGCGGGTGGCTTTCGCCCCGGCACCGTGAAATCCTCGATTGGGTTGGGAAACCTGCTCTGGGCCGGGATTGGCGACACCATTCGCGTTTCGCTATCTGCAGAACCCGAAGATGAAGTGCGCGTGGGCTACGACATTTTGAAGTCCCTTGGCTTGCGCCATCGCGGGGTAAACATCATCGCCTGCCCATCCTGCGCGCGCCAAGGCTTTGATGTAATCCGCACCGTCGAAACCCTCGAAAAGCGCTTGGCCCACGTTTCAGAATCGCTCTCGCTCTCGATTATTGGCTGCGTCGTCAACGGCCCCGGCGAAGCCCTCTACACCGACATCGGCTTCACCGGCGGCGGTAAAGGGGCCGGCATGGTCTACCGCGCTGGAAAGATCGACCACAAACTCGACAACGACAAAATGGTCGAACACATCGTGGGGCTAGTTGAGGAAAAAGCTGCGGCGTTGAAGTTGGAGCGCGAGTTGGCGGCAGGGTGAGGGGGCTTTCCTCCCCCGCGTGCGGGGGAGGTGGTTGTCAAAGGCAACCGGAGGGGGCACGTGCGCAAGAAAGCGCTCTGAATTGCCTCATTCGCGCCCCTGTGGCGCGACTGGCAACAGTTTCGGGCGCTACGCCAAAAAAGCCCCCACCGTCACGCTACGCGCGCCACCTCCCCCGCTGCGCAAGGGAGGAAAAATTCCACGTCCTTCCTCCCCCGCGTGCGGGGGAGGTGGTTGTCAAAGGCAACCGGAGGGGGCACGTGCGCAAGAAGACGCTCCAAGCAGCCTCTTTCGCGGGCTTATAGCGCGACTGAAAGCGGTTGAGGAATGCACTCCCAACCCCCTAACTGCCACCCCCGCGTGACGTTGGGCAGCCATCCCGCTACATCCCCATTCCATGCGCCTTTCTGACTCACGCCTGACCCAGCTGCTCGACCGTTTTGCCGAAATTGATGCCCGCTTGAACGCGACGAGCGATGGCGCTGAAATCGTAAAGCTCGGCAAAGAGCGTGCGGAACTAGAACCCGTCATCGGCGCAATAAATGCCTATAAGCGTACCCTTGCCGAGCAAGCCGAAGCCGAGGCGATGGCTGATGATACTAGCGGCGACGCTGATATGCGCGCCATGGCGCGTGAGGAGGCCGAGGAGCTGAAAGCCGCATTGCCCGGGCTTGAACGGGCCGTGCAGCTGATGCTGCTGCCGCGCGACAAGGACGATCAGGCCTCGGTCATCCTCGAAGTGCGCGCTGGAACCGGGGGCGACGAGGCGGCCCTGTTCGCGGGCGATCTTTTCCGCATGTATCAGCGTTATGCCTCGATCAAGGGTTGGCGGTTGGAGGTCGATAGCGCTTCTGACGGTGAAATGGGCGGGTTTAAGGAAATCGTTGCCTCCATCACCGGTGATGGCGTTTATGGTCAGCTCAAGTTTGAAAGCGGCGTTCACCGGGTTCAGCGCGTGCCTTCCACGGAGTCCGGCGGGCGCATCCACACGTCTGCCGCCACGGTCGCGGTGCTGCCCGAACCGGAAGATGTTGATATTGTGATTGACGACAAGGATTTGCGGATCGACGTGTTCCGCTCCTCCGGCCCGGGCGGCCAGTCTGTCAACACGACCGACAGCGCGGTCCGCATCACCCACTTGCCAACCGGCGTTGTCGTCAGCCAGCAAGACGAAAAATCCCAGCATAAAAACAAAGCCAAAGCGATGAAAATCCTGCGCGCGAGGCTGTATGAGCGCGCGCGTGCGGTGAAAGATGCTGCCCGCTCGGCAGACCGTAAGGAGCAAGTTGGCTCCGGTGATCGATCGGAGCGCATCCGCACTTACAACTTCCCCCAAGGCCGTGTCACCGATCACCGAATTGAGCTTACCCTCTACAAACTCCCGCAGATCTTGGAAGGCGAAGCGCTCGGCGAAATGGTCGGCGCCTTGGTGCAGGAAGACGAAGCCCGTCGCCTCGCCACCCTCGACGGCGTGGAGGCATGAGCGCCACGCTGGTTTCCAGCTGGAAAGCCGCCCAGCTTCGCCTAACCGCCGTCGGCATCGATACCCCGGCGCTCGACGCCCGCCTGCTGGTGGAGCGCGCGTTCAACGTGGCGCGTGCCGATTTGCTCACCGACCCCAAGCGCCCGGTATCGGAGGTGCAGCTCGCCGATCTCGATGTGTTGGTGAAGCGCCGCGAAGCCCGCGAACCGCTTGCCTATATCCTCGGCCAAAAAGAGTTTTGGTCGATGACACTGCAAGTAACTGCTGCTGTCCTCACGCCCCGGCCAGACACCGAAACTGTGGTGCATGTGGCGCTTTTGGGTTTGCCGGAAGATCGCCCGGTCCGCGTGCTCGATCTGGGCGTTGGCTCCGGCGCCATCTTGCTGGCTGTTCTCAAGGACCGCCCACTAGCCACTGGCCTCGGCATTGATGCCAGCCCCGAAGCGCTGGCCATAGCGGCGGCAAACATTGAGGCGAACGGCCTAGCCGATCGCTCCACCGTCGTGCTCGGCCATTGGGCCGATGGCGTGGAAGGCCCGTTTGACCTTATTATTTCCAACCCGCCGTACATCGCGTCCGAAGAAATCGACACGCTAGAAGCCGAAGTCCGCGATTGGGAGCCTCGATTGGCACTCGATGGCGGGGCCGATGGGCTGGACGCTTACCGCCACATTTTGGGCGACATCACCCGCTTGCTTGTGCCCGGCGGGCGCTGCGTTTTCGAAATCGGTTACCAGCAAGCCGCCGCGGTCTCCGCTCTGATGGGCCGTGCAGGCTTTTCCAATATCGGAACCAACAAAGACCTAACGGGAAATGATCGCGCGGTGAGTGGGACTTGGCGCGGGATGGCGGGCTAGGCGATCATCGTCCGGCGAAGAAAATCATCAAACATCGGCACCGTGAAGTCGATGTCGCCATGCGCTCTGCTGTAGATCATGCCTTTGGCGATGATCGTTGCGCGCCGTGGACCAAGCGTTTGAATGCGTTCGCCGAGGCTTTCAGCGACATCAGCTGAGCGATAGGGGCCTTTGCCTAGCTTTGCCATCGCAAACACGTAATCACGCTCTTTTGGCGTCAACCGATCAAAGCGTACGCGAAAGAACCCGTCGTCGAGGCGACGAATGGCGGCGGCCGTCGCCGAAATAATCAGCTCTTTACTTATGGGTGAATGGTCGGCTTGGTTCCACGCTTGATATCCCCACTCTTGCAAGAAGTATGGATAGCCTTCGGTTCTGTCGAAGATTTCCTGCAATGCAGCGTCGTCTATGCTTTCGCCTTCTTCCAGAATCGGTTGGCGAACGGCCGCAGTGGCAGAACCTTTGTCAAGCGGCCCGATACTGGGGAAGTTAAAGAGCCGTTCTGCGTATGATTTCGCTTCGCCAGTTAGGGCGGCCACTTGGGGCAAGCCAGCACCAAAAAACATTACCGGCAACTGCTTTTGATTGACGCGATGGATCGCAACGATCAAAGCGGCGAGCTCTGGTTGGGTAAGATATTGCACCTCGTCAATAAACAACGTCCATGCCGAACCAGCCGCCTTTGCAGCCTCCCCGACATTGATAAAGAGGTCGACCAGATCAAGCTCGAGGTTACCACTATCTGCCACTCCCGGTTCAGGATCAACGGATAACGCAAAGTCGCCAAAACTAAGCTTGAAAGCGCTTGCGAAACTGCGAAGCGCTCTTTGGGCCTTGAAAATGGCCGCACGTGCCGCCGCATTTAGCGAAAGGCGACGCAAGGCTTGAAAAATGCGTGGATAGAGCAGGTCAACCAATTTCTGCCCGTCGGGAGCTTCAATGAACGATGTAACGTGCCCATAACCTTCAGCGAGCTCTTCTATTTTGGTTAGAAGAACGGTTTTCCCAGTGCCGCGTAGGCCCAAAAGGATTTGTGAGCGGTCATGCTTGCCTTGGAGAACGCGTTGGAGGGCAATGTCGGCGGCATGAATGATGTCATCGCGACCTGCGAGTTCGGGAGGTTGGCTTCCCGCGCCGGGTGCGAATGGGTTTCTTACAGGGTCCATACGTCTTGTATACGAAGTTTATGCTCGTATAGCAAGCAGGTTATATACTAGAGTAAATTTACTATAATTTATTGAAGCGCAGTGACCGCGCTTATTCAATAAGGCCGCCGCCCGCGCTTCAAATCCCGTTCGATCTGAATCGGCTGCGGGCTTCCGGCGAGGCGCGTGCGATACACTTGGATGTTTTCCAGCACGCGCTGCACATAATTGCGGGTTTCAGCGATAGGGATCATTTCGACCCAATCAATCGGGTCCATAACGTCCACGCGCGGGTCGCCATAGGCGGCTATCCACTGATTAGCCCGCCCCGGCCCAGCATTATAGGCAACTGCAGCCAAAATGTAGGAGCCATCAAACTGGTTGGTCAGGTCATACAAGTGGGCAGAGCCGAGGGTCAGCGCGTAGGTTTGGTCGTAGCTTAAGCGCGAAGTTGAATAGTCCAGCCCCATTCTTCGGGCTTGCATGGAAGCGGTAGAGGGCAGGAATTGCATCAAGCCCACCGCGCCAGCATGAGACCGCGCCATCGGGTTAAACTCGCTCTCTTGGCGCGCAATCGCCAAGGTATAGGCATCTTCAATCTGCCCATAGCCAACAAGGCGGGGGATTTGCACCAATGGGAAGGCCGCGTCCGTCGCAATCACGCCGCGCGAAATCCCTGTCTTTGCCGTGCGCACCGCTGTCGCGGGATCGCCCTGCGCGCGCGCCAGTTCAGACAGAAGCTGATGCTCACCCTCGGTCTTTAGCTGGTCATCCACATGCAGGGTAAACTGCCGCGCAAGCTCGGTTTGGCGTGCCTGATAAAGAAGGCCGATCACCTTGACTAAATCCAGCTCCCCAAAGGTTTTCCGGTCAGCCTCCGTCGCGCGAATAACATCGGGCAAGGCCAATTTCGCGTCTGGGTCGGCAGCAACAGCGCCTAGTTGGCCATAATAGGTTGTCGGGAATTGCGCAGCTTGGCGATAGCGCTCCCGTGCCAAGCCCCTGTCGCCGCGCGCGTCAGCAGCGCGGCCCTGCCAATAATAGCCCCGAGAGCGTGAAACCGCTGTCGCAACGCCATTCGCGAGTGTGGTGAAGTGCCGTTCGGCCGCCCCGTAATCGCGCAAGAACCGCAAGGCCACCCATCCAGCGAGAAACTCACCATCGGCAAACCGCTCACCGCGCGAATAACCATGGGCTGACGCGATAGTGTAGGCCGCTTGCCAGTTTCGCGTTCGCAACGCCTCGATCAGCAAGGTCCGGCGCTCGATGAAGAGCGGCTCTAGCGCCGTTTCGGGCAAGCCGCGGGAGTCAATCTTCTGCAACAATTCAAGCGCCGCCGCATTATTGCCGCTCTGGCGAAGCCGCCGCACGCGCTCATAAAGGATGGCGGGCTGGTTTTGGATTTCAGCGTCGAGAATAGTGCTCTGCCCAAGGCTTAGCCCAAGGCGATGGGTAGCCATATCCTTGTCGCGATTGCTCAGGCGCGCCAGCAATGGCCGGGCTTGCGTGATCCGGTTGGCCCACAGCAGCAGATCAACCCGCGCGGCGTGGTCCTCCGGTGTCAAAGCATCGCCAAAGCGCGCCAGAACGCGGCTTTGCACGTCGCTATTCAGCGTTGCGGTGCGCCACGTTTGCCGGATGATGGGCAGCGCCTCGGTGTTTCGCCCCAGCACTTGAAGCGCTGACGCCAACGCCACTTTCCCGTCCCCGGTTAGCGGCAGGCTGTCGCCAAGGCCCGGCATGGGCTTGGTCAGCCAATCAACGATGCCTTGAGCGCTCAAGCCCGATTGCGTTTCGATCCGCGCCTCGGCCCGTTGGCGCATGGTCACGCGCATCGGCCAATCAGTTAATGTATTCAGAGCGGTATCCAGCTCGGAGAAGCGCGCACTATCGGAAGCATTGGTAGCCAGCCGCCATAGCAATACGTTTTGAACCAGTGTGTCCGTTGTTGCCGCGCGATAGCCACGAACGCCCTCCCAATCGCCTCGATCCGCAGCGGCAAGGCCAAAGGTCAGCGCTTGATTGGCATCTACGGCCAACGCAATGCCCGGAACCGGGGCCACCTCGACAGGCTTGCCGCCAATTGTCAGCGTCGATTGTGGGGTCTGCGCGGTCGTCGCGCCGCAGACCAAACAAAGAGCGACAACGAGAGTTCGCTTCAGAATCATAATCTCTTTCCGGCGGCGGCCATCTGAAACCTCATTAAAACATCCCACCGGCTTTGGCGAAACTTAAACACACTGCACAATCAGTATCTTGCTGCCGACCGTGTCAGGATAAAGGCCACACTGTTACACAATTGATCAAAACACTTGCATGGCGCGTTGAAGCGCAAGAGGGTGCGCCCGACAAAGTTTTGGGAGTTTTGGCATGTTTGCAGGATCATTCACCGCCCTCGTGACACCGTTTCGCGATGGCCAGGTGGATGAAAAAGCCTTTGAAGCCTTGGTCGAGCGCCAAATTGCCGCTGGCACGAACGGCTTGGTCCCTGTCGGCACAACTGGGGAAAGCCCGGTTCTCAGTCACGATGAACACCGCCGCGTCGTCGAGATGTGCGTCGCAACCGCGCGCGGGCGTGTTCCGGTCATCGCAGGCGCGGGGTCCAACTCCACCGAAGAAGCCGCAGGCTTGCTGGCCCATGCCAAGAAAATTGGCGCAGACGCGGCCCTCGTGGTTGCGCCCTACTACAACAAGCCAAGCCAAGAGGGCCTATACGCGCACTTCAAGGCCTTGAATGATGCGGTGCAACTGCCTGTTTTCGTCTACAACATTCCGGGGCGCTCAATTGTTGATATCCGCCCGGAAACGATGGCGCGCATTGCCGCATTGCCCAACATGATCGGCGTGAAGGATTCCGCTGGCGATCCTTCGCGCACGCAATGGCATCGTGAGCTGTGCGGCGCCGACTTTATTACCCTGTGCGGGGATGATTATCTCGCCATCGGTTTCGGCGCCTATGGTGCAAAAGGCTGCATCTCCGTGCTATCAAACGTCGCGCCAAAGCAATGCGCGGCACTTCAAGCCGCGATAGCCACAAACGATTACGCTACGGCCAATGCAATAAACGACACGCTCGCCCCTTTGCACCGCGCCTTATTTGCCGATCCAAACCCAGCACCAACGAAGTACGCGCTATCTTTGTTGGGTCTGTGTGAGCCCGATGTACGCTTGCCGCTTGTAACCTGCAGCGAAGGCACCAAATTGGCCGTCCGGTCTGCAATGGTGCGCGCCGGATTGTTGAGCGCCTAAACCATGGCCCCGCCCGTCCAAGCCCGAAAGCTTATCGCGGAGAACCGTCGCGCGCGCTTTGAATACTCCCTCGACGATGTGTTTGAGGCGGGCTTGATCCTGCATGGGTCTGAGGTGAAATCACTCCGGCAGGGCAGGGCGACCATTGCTGAAAGCTATGCTAGCCCCGAAGATGGCGGCATCTATTTGATAAATTGCCATATTCCCGAGTTTGGCAACGCTAATCGCTTCAACCATGAGCCGCGCCGCAAACGGAAGTTACTTCTAAAGGCTAAAGAAATTGGCAAGCTTTTTGGCGCGGTTCAGCGCGAGGGAGCCACCATCATTCCGCTCAAGCTTTATTTTAACGAGCGTGGCCTTGTGAAAATGGAACTCGCCGTCGCCAAGGGCAAAAAGCTCGCCGACAAGCGTCAAACCGAGAAAGATCGCGATTGGAAACGCGAGCAAGGCCGCATCATGCGGGATCGTGGGTGAGGCAATTTGCAAACGGTCATGGTACACAACAGAGCGCATTTTTTCGGGCACTTTTGATCGAACAATTTGGAATACGATGACCGCCCATCTCGAGACACGATGTACCATAAATGATGCTCAATCCCTATCAACACCCAGTATACATTGAGACTTTTCGGATCGTTGAAGAGCGGCTCTGCCTCTTTATCAATGACAGGGACGCATTCATCAATATTGCATTAAAAGGCGCACAGTTTCACCTGCTCCAAAATGCAGAAGCAAGAGCAAATAACATTAATAGCGGCTGGTTCTCGAAAGAAATGATGGCGGCTGTAATCTCCGGTGGCAAGGAGTATAAAACGGGACCTCTCGATTATATTTGGCGATCGCTTGTTTCAGCTCAATGTGTAATCGAACACTTTGGCTCAATAGGTCGCCCATTCTATGATAGTGATTTGTGTGTACCGGTAATAAAGAACTTTATCGAGACCGATAATTTTCAAAATATATTCTATCCTCCTTCCAATTTCGTGAAAAGATACAGTGACGCAATAGTATCAATTGACGTGTTGGACATTAATAAAAAAGAAAGGCGTGGCTCCGGTTTCATCTTTTCGGACACTGAAGCAAAAAAATGGCTTTGCACAGCATATCATAACATTAAAGATAACAAAATTGTTAGTATAAGAAATGGAAAAGGTGAAATTGTAGAAATAGGTGAAGTATTAGGAATAAGTGAAGCCGATGTGTCATTTTCACCAATTGTCAGCCCCATCTCTGGACCCACATTCAAATTTTTCAAAGATTTAGAATTATTTGATGACATATACACATTTGGGTTTCCATTAGTTCCTTGTGTAGACTCAGTTTTGATTGGTCACCGCGGTGAGCTCAATGGCGTTGGGAAAAACTACATTAACAAAACAGATACTATGATTATTTCAAATCTAATCTCCCCTGGAAGCAGTGGCGGGCCCATCCTCAACAAATACGGCTTTTGTGTGGGAATGTCAGCAGCAGCACTCGAAGGACACATCCAAAGCGAGGGCTTGCAGCACGGTCCGCTCCAACGCTTTTCAGCTGGCATCCCATTTTATGAAATTGAAAAAGCATTTCGAGAACTTCGTCCACAATTCATCAGTTTAAGATAGCCCCTAATGGAATTAAATTGCCGCTGTCCCTGATGTTGGAACAGGGCCGTATTATGCGGGATCGTGGATAGGGCCACTGCAGAAAAAGCTTGACAATCGTCCGCTTTTGTGGTTTTGACCTGAGACCCTTAATTTCCTCCAGATTTGGGTAGAGTCCGTTGAAGGAGA
>ENA-UOXG01000006-UOXG01000006.1-mixed-culture-metagenome-genome-assembly--contig:-NODE-6-length-320229-cov-9.286379_pt1 | contig 320229 bp, 305 predicted proteins | sample MGYA00238159_ERZ761634 | MGnify/ENA primary metagenome ERZ761634 (study PRJEB28908, sample SAMN08776845) | mixed culture metagenome | isolation source: Freshwater growth medium | place: USA... | reverse complement strand
ATGTGGCATCGATCAATCTGGGCACGGGTGTGTTCCAGATCGAAGATGATGGTCCTGATGCGGTTGTATCGAATGCGACAGCTGATGTGCTTGTTCTGGACGAGACGCGTCCTGTTGGGACGGAGACGGATGGGGACAGCAATCCTGCTGGACTGCAGTCAGTTACGGCGAACTTTGCGGATAATTTTGCTGCAGTGATCGATTATGGCAGCGATGGTGCGGGCACGACTGTTTACAGCCTGACGCTGACGGGCAGCAATGTTGCTTCCGGGTTGTTTGCGCTGGGCGCGAACGGAGCACGGGGTGCCTCGATCGTTCTGAACCAGACGAATGCAACGACGATCACAGGGTCGGCTAATGAAACGACCTATTTTACGATCACAGTTGATCCGACATCGGGCGTTGCGACGTTCTCGCAGTCTGCCAATGTGTGGCATGCGGATACGAGCAGCGATGATGACACATCGACACTGACGCTTGTGTCTGCTGGTCTTCTAACGCTGAACCAGACGGTAACTGATGCCGATGGCGACCGTGATGTGGCATCGATCAATCTGGGCACGGGTGTGTTCCAGATCGAAGATGATGGTCCAATCGCTATTAATCCCGACCCAGTGCCAACTGACAAAATGTCGCCCGACGCGTTATTCAACATCATCGGTGAAAGTACGACAGTATCGCTCGATACTGACGACGATGTTACGAATAACTTTGGTTCAGATGGCCCCGGGACAATCACCTTTGCAAATATCACTAGCGGAGTAACAGACAGTGGCCTTCTCCACGACGGCCAACCCATCCTGCTATACCTCGATAGCACTAGCGCCATTTTGACAGGCAAAGCCTTAGTGGGGGGCGTTTTGCAGGATGTGTTTACTGTAACCATCAATCAAGGAACAAGCGACTATACGGTCGATTTGATCCGAACGATCGACAATGGTTCAGGAGCGACTTTTAACAACCTGTCGGGCGGCGTGGCCGGTAATCCTCCATTTAAGCTAGTTAGTTCGGCAAATACTGGTGCGGAGGTGGAATTGCTATTCACACCCCGTGAGGCTGGCGCTGCAGATGCCAATGGCAGCATCAATAGTGATACCGACGATTTAGGTGTAAACGGTCAGTTTATCGATCTTGGTTTCGGTGTCAGCATTGATTTTGGTAATTTCACTTATTTTGCGAATGGCGGTGGAACGGATGATGACCGCTATGATCATGTCGCAGAAGGTGACATTAATGGTTTCCGGTTTACGATAGACCAAATAAGTAATGGCAGTACTGTAGATGTCGCATTGAAGGCATTTGAATATACGGGTGATCCGGTACCTGTCGTTCAACAAAAGGCACCCTCAGAGGCTGCTTACACCCAAGAGTACATCACTACTGTCAAGGTATATGATGTTGCTGGCGTATTGCTACATACCATCCAGTTTGATTGGGCCGTTCCGGGGGTAAAGATTACTGCAGTCGACCCGGATGGCGTACTGATTAGTACTTCGACTGGCGTGGCTTTGACCATTGATGGCATTACCTACGGCACGCAGGCAAATGATACAGTCATCGTATCGAATTTGCTATCAGACTACAAAATTGAAACTTTTACCGCCGACGGTTACGACCGCATCACCATTGACAATGTTGGAACTCCATCGACAACTGACGGTAAGTTTTCTATCAGCGAACTTCAAATCGAGCAGACCAACGCAGGCAATCCAGTCAACTTACTGCTTGATTTGCAAATCATGGACGGTGACGGCGACACTGCCGTCATTCTCGATGCAATTGATATCACCGTCTTGCCTGCAAGTGACGCACCCGCCCCACCCGTTGTCCTTGACCTTGATGGCGATGGTGTCGAGTTCGTTTCGCAGGCTGCCTGGGTTACATTCGATTATCTTGGGGATGGGACGCGCGAAGGCACGGCATGGGTCGGCGCCGATGACGGCTTGCTCGCGCTTGATCGCAATGGTGATGGCATCGTCAACGACGGTTCGGAAATCGTATTTGCCCGTGATAGCTTGACCGACCTTCAAGGGTTGGCTGCCGATTATGACAGCAATGGCGATGGCGTCCTTGACGCAAACGATGTCGATTTCGCCAAATTCGGCGTGTGGCAGGATGCGAACAGCAATGGTGTTACCGATGCTGGCGAATATCGCAGCCTTTCGGACGCAGGCATTGTTAGCATTGGCCTGGTCTCGGATGGCATCGCTTATTCCGCTGCAAATGGCAGCGTCAGTGTTGCCGGGCAATCTGTCTATACCAAGGCCGATGGTTCAACGGGCATAGTTGCGGATGCTGCATTCGCGACAAATGGCACGACTTCTGTCGCCAGCCGGTCCGCCGACCAAATTCGGACAAGCAATGTAACCACGTCGGTAATTGCGGCGGCACTAGTTGGCATTGCGGTTGAAGAAAATGCGGCTGCAGCGCCGAATGGAAATCTCGGTAAATTGGGTGAGGTCGCCAGCGAAGCTTCGGCCAATGGCAATGGCGTGGTTTCGTCCGCTTCCACAAGCGAAGCGTCTGTCGTCTCGACCGTGGCTTTCGAACCAACGCAGGAATTTGGTCAACGCACGAATGATGTCGGCAGCAGCCTACGTCCGTCGGAAGAGGCGGGTGTTGCCCGTGGCCTCCAAGATGCACCGATGGCCGAGCGTTCAGCTGTGCTTGAAGATAAGGCTGATCCGGTTTCGGACGATCAGAGCAATTTTGCGGGCGCTTTTGGTGGCGGTGACCAAGTCATGCACAGTATGCTGGATATCACAGCCTTTTCCGCATCAGCAGGTGCAGGTGCAGGTGAAAGTGCCGCTTTACCGATCCCCATCGCAGATACGCTGCGTGAGGCTATGCCAGACTTAATATTGGATCGCCTGATTGACGCCTTCACCGCTGCGTTGGGGGCGCCCGCAAATGATGCAGGTGGCGGCGCAAATGACAGCGCACTGCTGGTTGGCATCCTCAACCAAGGCGTGGACGCTTTCCAGTTGGCAGCGATGGCCAGCAATGATCTCTCATCTGCGCATCATTATGACATGGCAATGATAAGTAATGGATAAGAAACAAGAAACACTTCGGAGAAAAAGTATGAAACGGTCTTTGATAAAGGCATTAGTGGCTGGAACGGCGGTTAGCTTTGCATATCCCGCCTCTGCGCAAATGGTGGATCTGACATCTATGCAAGTCCGGGATTTGCGTCCCGAGGTTGAGCGGCGTTATGACGAGGCGCTTGCGGCGACGACGAACCCGGCGGTGCTGGCATCGCTTGGTAGCAATTATATGTATGCCTCCGAAGCGAAGGTCTGGTGCGGTATTGCCACGGGCTTTTTGAAAAATGCGATCCGTGACAACCAAAGCCTGACACGGTGTGAGAAATATCACCGGTTGATGACTGCGCCCGTTTCAGAGCCAGTCTTTGCGATGCCTGCATCGCCGCCGCCACCGCCGCCGCTTCCGACACGCTCGCCGGCATGTGAATCCGCGCTTGCCGCCACTGTGTTCTTCGACTGGGACTCGATCGTCTTGCCTGCAAATATCGATGAGACCATCGCCTTTGTCACGGCCAACATGGCGGCATGTGGCTGGAATAAATTTAGCATCATTGGACATACTGACCGGTCCGGGTCCGATAGCTATAATGACGCTCTTTCAATGAGCCGCGCAGATGCTGTTTCCGCCAGAATGCAAGCCGCTGGCCTGAGCGCATCTGCGCTGATGGTTAGCGGTCGTGGCGAAGCGGAACCAAAGGTTTCGACCGCCGATGGCGAGCGCAATCCAACGAACCGCCGCGTTGAAATCACAGCAAGTAATTGAGGGGAGACGAACAATGAACACCCGCACTATTTTGATGTTCACCATATCATTGGCATCGCTTTCATCCGTCACCTTTGCCGCATCGGGCAATGTGGCGACCAATTCTGAAAATGCATCAATCGCCGCCCAAGTTGCGGCCGCTGCCATTCCTACTGTGGCAACAGGGCTGGCGCTGCAAGCGGCGATGACCGACAATTCAGGCGTTCTCACGCTTGACCAAGCGATTGCCGCTGCCTTGGAGACAAGCCCTGAGATTAATCAGGCGATTATGAACAAGGAAGCTATCGAATTTGAACGCGAGCAAGCGCAGGGCCTATATCTGCCCCGTGTAGATATCGAAGCTTCGGCAGGGATCCGCCGCCTTGAAAATCCAACGCGGCGAACATTGGGTATTGAAGACGAAACGCTTTATCCGCTCGAAGCGGGCATAACCGCCGAGCAGACATTGATTGATTTCGGTCGCCGTCGCGGAGAGCTGACGCGGCAAGCGGCACGAACCGACGGCGCGGCATTGCGCGTTGCGGAGCGTTCGGAAAACATCGCTTTGCTGGTGTCGCGGCAATATCTCGACATCTTGTTGCAACAGCGTGTTTTTGCAGCTTCCGATGACAATGTAACCTTTCACCAAAATCTGGTCGGTGATTTAGGGCAGGGCGTCCAGCAGGGCTCCATCAGCATTGCGGATCAGCAGCAGGCGCAAGAACGCTTGCAAGCTGCAATCGTGCGCAGGGCGGAAGCTGAAGAAGCATTGATTAACGCGCAGATCAAGTTGCAGACGTTGACAGGCTTGACTGTGGTAAGTGCGTCCATGCCTTTATCCCTTCGAACGGCGATTATGCCGACTTTGGGTGAAGCTGTTGCCGAAGCGCGGCAGAATAATCCAAGGGTGAAAGAGGCGGTTGCCGACGTTGATGCCACCCATGCCATGGTGACAAAGGCGAAAGGCGACCTGTATCCGACCATTGGCATTGATGGACGTGGTCGTGTTGGCGAAGACATTGACGGCTTTGCAGGCAAAACAAACGATGTGCAGGCCCGGGTTTACCTGCGTTGGAATATCTTTGACGGCGGCATAAACCGCGCCAAATATCAAGAAATGGTGCGCCGCGCGAGCGAGGCGCGTTTCCGCCTGCACGAACTGGGTCGTTTTGCCGAAGAAGACGTCCGTAGTGCTTGGAACAGCATGTCTACGCAGCGTAAGGTTGGTGAAGAACTGTCCACGCAAAGCAAAGTCAGCGACGATTTGCTGCTTTCCTATCGTGAGCAGTTCAACGTCGGACGCCGCTCGTTGCTTGATGTGCTCGACGCGCAAAACACCCGTTATAATGTGCAGGTCCGTCTGGAAACGGCACGTTTTGCGGAACAATTTGCGGAATATCGGGTGCTGGCGTCGACCAACAAACTGTTGGCATCGATGAATATGGCAGCACCGCAGGGGGCCGAGGCGTCAGCAAGAGCGCGCTTCGATTATGGTCCGCCAGCACCCGCAGAATTGCAGCGTAGACGCTATCCACGCTGAGTGCGGTGTCGGGCATCGCCCAGTTTGGAGTAAAGAGTTGCATAGTCGTTTAGATACTGAATTGGCCGACGCGGTCGCTGTTTTCGGAAAAACTGTACCCGATACAATAGCCGCGGCGGTCAAAAGGCTTGCCCGTGAAAACGATCTTCCCGATCCGGAGAGCTTGTTTGCGACGTTGCCATTAAACGGCAACGGACAATTGCCTTTTCACCAGGCGGAACATGCGATTGAACTCGCTGGTCTGTCCTGCGCGCCCATTCACGGCGCGCGCTTGCCGAAGAAGGTGCACCAACTGCCCGCTTTGATCCGGCTAAGCGATGACAGTGTGGCGATCATTTACGAAGCTGCCAAGGACCAAGTCCTGTTATGGAAGGCTGATGCGGCAGAACCAGTTTGGACGGACACGGCCGAGGTGGACAGTGTCTATGTTGGTCAAGCGATCCATATTGGCGGTGCAGCAGTGCGGGCGCGTGGGGTCGATGACGCTGATGTGCCAAAAACGTCACGTGACAACTGGTTCTGGTCGGAACTACGCAAGCTGCAGCCTGAATTTTATCCTGTGTTCGGCGCGGCTTTCATCATCAACATTTTGGCGTTTGCGCTGCCCTTATTCTCGATGAATGTGTATGATCGCATCATTCCAAACCGCGCGGTGTCGAGCCTGTGGGTTTTGGCAATTGGCGTTTTATTGGCCTTTGCAATCGACTTTGCCTTGCGCATGGCGCGGTCGAGTTTGCTTGATGAATTGGGCCGAAAGCTGGACCTAAAGCTTTCCGAGAAGATTTTCGGCAAGTTGGTCAACATGCCATTGTCGGGGCGCACGGGTGATACCGGCAGAATGGTTCGCCGGGTATCCGAATTCGAAATTGTGCGTGATTTCTTTGCATCTACGACGGCTGTCCTTTTGGTGGATATCTTGTTCCTCGTGGTGTTTGTCGGCTTGATTGCGATTTTGGCTGGCTGGCTGGCGATGGTGCCTATCGTCATCATTGCGATTATGTTTTTTGCCGGTCAGATACTGCAACGCAAAATGATTGCCGCGACGCTTGACGCACAGATTGATGCCGGATTGCAGCACAGCCTACTTGTCGAAGCGATCAGCGGTGCCGAAACGCTTAAGGCCACTGCCGCAGAAGGCCGGGTCATTGGGCGTTGGCGCAATTTGGCGCGTGTCAGCGCGCAGACCCAAGAACGCTTGCGGCACCTAAACGCGACCGCCGTGACCTTGGCCAATATGTGCCAGCAAGTGACAAGCATCGCGCTGGTCATTGGCGGCTTTTACATGTTTGATGCGGGCAAGATTTCGATGGGCGCGATCATCGCGATCGTCATGCTCGCCGGGCGGTCATTGGCGCCTGCTGGACAATTAGCGTTTCTGATGACGCGCGGGCGGCAAGCATTGACTGTGCTCGACAGCCTTGGCGGATTGATGGACAAGGAAGACGAGCGTTCGTTCGGCAGCCGAAGCGTCGTCCCGACCGTGCGTGAAGGCCATATCAGGCTGGATGACGTCAGCTTTACCTATCCGGAAAGTAATCGGGAGGCTATTTCTGGGCTAAATCTGATCATCAAGCCTGGTGAAAAAATAGCCATCATTGGTCGTGTTGCCTCTGGCAAGTCGACCTTGGGACGACTGCTGTGCGGGTTATATTATCCTGATGCTGGATCGTTACTCATTGATGGGCTGGACAACCGGCAATATCGTCCGATTAACTTGCGTTCGCAGCTTCGCTTTGTCGGGCAGGATGCCGAATTGTTCAGCGGCTCGATTAAAGACAATTTGTTGATGGGCGCGCCAAATGCCGACGATGCGGCATTGATTGATGCCCTGCGCCGTGTGGGCGCAGATGAATTTCTGGGGCGCGATGACGGTGGCTTTGATCGGGGCACTGGCGAACGTGGCCGCAATCTTTCCGGTGGTCAGCGTGGTTTTCTGGTGCTCGCCCGCGCGTTGGCAGCGCCCAGCAAGCTGCTGTTTCTGGATGAACCTACAGGCGCAATGGACATGCGCACCGAGATGAGCTTTGTCGAACGGCTGAAAACCGCGACTTATCCCGGACAGACGCTGATTGTGTCGACGCATCGGCATGCCGTGCTGTCTTTATGTGACCGATTGATCGTGATGGATCGCGGCAAAATTGTAGCCGATGGCCCGCGCGAAGAGATCATGGCGCAAGCGATGGCGAAGGGGGTCGGGGCATGATGCATGTTGACCCTGTCAGAGCCGCATCGGCCGCTGTCAGCGATGATCTGCCACGACGCGACGCCCATTTAGGCAAAAGCGGTCTCGGCAAGGTTGTGGCGGGCCTGATTGGCCTTAGCTTGGTTATCGCACTCTTGGTGGCCGCTGTTGATTGGCAGTCCGCATATGGCCGCTTGTCATCGCATACGCCAACCGACAATGCCGCGCCGGCTTTTACGCAAGCGCAGATTGCTTTGACGCAAGTGACGCAGCAGGACCAGACTCAGCTGGCTGCCGAAGGTGAAGCAGCCGAAATGTTGAACGCGGCAATCCCCTTGGGCAAAGGCCCGATTGAAACGGCAAAGCCATTTTACCTAGCCGATAAAAATATGACCGACGCGGACAAGGCTCTGCGTTGCATGACGCAAGCTGTATATTATGAAGCTGGCTTTGAACCTATCGCTGGCCGCTTTGCCGTGGCGCAGGTGATCCTTAACCGGATGCGCCATCCCGCATTTCCAAAGTCAGTATGTGGCGTGATCTACCAAGGCAGTAACCGGCCAGGTTGCCAGTTCAGCTTTGCCTGCGATGGTTCATTGCTCCGCGCGCCAAGCGCCAAGGCATGGTCCGAGGCACGGCAGGTGGCGGCGCAAGCCCTTGCGGGGACGGTAACATCTTCGGTCGGCATGGCGACCCATTATCATGCCAATTATGTCTCGCCTTATTGGGCGCCGAAACTGCACAAAATCAACCAAATGGGCGCACATATCTTTTACAGATGGCCCGGCAACTGGGGCCGGCGCGTTGCCTTTAGCGGCGTGTATCGCGGCGGCGAGTATATTCCTGCGGTATCAAGTCTCGCCAATATCAATGCGGATATGCCTATTGATGCGGACGCGGGACTGGCGACTGACGCTGCCCTAACGGCCGTTAAAATTGTGTCTGACCGCCGTGCAGACAATGATGTCGGCGGCCGAATTGACACAAATAAAACATGGCGACTGACCATCAAAATGGGCCCTGAAAGCACCGCAAAGGCCGACATACCCGCCACAACGCAGTTATCCGCCCTGGAGGCGACACAATGAAATTACGCTTATGGTTCGCACGATTAAATGCCAGTGAACGGATTATATTTTTCAGTGCGGTTGGCTTGTCGCTATTCCTTTTGTGGGCGAGCCTTGCGCAAGTCGATGAAATCACCCGTGGACAGGGCCGAGTTATCCCGTCGTCGAAGGTGCAGTTGGTGCAGGCTGCGGAACCTTCGACTATTGAAGCCATTCTTGTCCGGTCGGGACAGAGCGTTAAAAAGGGGCAGCTGCTGGTTCGCTTTGACGACACAACATCGTCGTCCGAGCTGGGGTCCTTGCAAGCAGAAACCGAGCGTTTGGCGGCAAGCGCCGCGCGGTTGAACCGGGAAACGGGTGGCGTCGATGGTTGTGTTGGTGAAAGCTGCGTGGATGAAGCAAGGTTGCAAGCGGCACGGCAATCTGCGCAACGCAGCAGGGTAGGCGCGCTGTCGGCTGCTGTTGAACAACGGCGACGTGATTTTGGCGAAGCGCAGGCCACAATTGCATCTTTGGAATCGAGCCTCAAATTGGCGCAGGATCAAGTGAATATGATCCGTCCGCTGGCAGAGAAAAATATCGTACCGCAAACTGAATTATTGACTGCGCAGCGCGAGCTTGTCGATGTGCGTGGGCGATTGAACGCAGCGCGTCAGGGCGCATCGCGTGCCACCGCCGCCATCCGCGAAGCACAAGCGCAAATGTCGGAATCGCAATTTCAATATCGTCAGGATGCGTTGAACGAACGATCGCAAATCAACACGAGAATTGCGGTGAACGAACAGACGATGCGGGGCGCCCAAGGCCGCTTGAGCCGGACGGAAATCCGTTCACCAGTAGCAGGTGTCATCAACGACGTTCAGGTGACGACTGTTGGCGGATTTTTAAATGCCGGTCAGAAAATCATGCAGATTGTGCCGATGGGTGACAAATTGCTGATCGAGGCCCGCGTGGCCCCGGGTGACATCGCCTTCATAAAGATCGGTGACCGCGCAAATGTAAAAGTTACGGCTTATGATTTCTCAATTTATGGCGGCCTGTCGGGTCGCGTGGCGCAGATTTCCGCTGATAGCATATATGACGAGGTTGAACGTCAGGCATATTTCACGGTCATCGTTGAAACAGATCGCGCCTATTTGCTCAAGTCTGGGAAGCGTTTGCCGATTACGCCAGGCATGATTTGCGATGTAGAAATCATGACCGGACGTAAAAGTGTGCTGAGTTACTTGTTAAAGCCAGTGATCAAAGCAAGGTCGGAAGCACTAACGGAGCGTTAGGGTCAGGACCACTTAAATCCACCTTCGCGGCGTCAAAATGGCAAAGATATCGAAGGAAAATGGCCGCCGCAGGCAGTCATTCTGCCAGCAAGGGCATTTTGCTTGCGAGATCGAAGCCATTTTGGCGTCCTTCGGATTTGACCCATTTTGTCCATTGCGACGTTGGCAAAGCTAGACTTAGAACCACTAAGCCTGCGCCTTGCCGCCTTGCACTGAACAAAATGGCCTCAAACCGCGAAGGTGGATTTAATAGGCCCTGACCCCAAGCCACGCGATTGAGATCGTTGGCAATTCAAGTTCCGCGGTTACCGCAATTATCTCTGGTTCAAAAGTCACTGGCAATGCCGCAAAGCGAACCTGTTCGGTCTGCTGCGGCAGGGTGTAGCCATGAACCCATTTTGCGTTCTGGCTGAACGACATGATGGGGCGGTAGTCATTGGGTGCGCGGCCATCCAGTAATTGATCGGTTACATTGTCGAGCATGACTGACCCGCCATCCAGCTGCACTATTAGAACGGCATGGTCCGCGTTGCGCACAAGATCGCGCGCGATGATCAAGCGCATATCCGCACGCGCCACGCCAAGTGCCGCCAGCATGTCCATTTTGGCAATGGCGAAATCTTCGCAATCACCAACTCCGCGGCGCAATGTTTCGCTCGCCGACGCCCAATAGTCGGCGCGTCCATAGACAATTTGATCGTCACCAAAAGCAATATTGTGGTTGATCCAACGATTGACGATTTGCACTTGTTGATAGGTATCAAAGGCATTGCGCGCGCCGGATTTCGCGACTGCATTTTGAATGCTGGCAACATCGGGGCGATGGATCGCTGCCCAATCACTGTCAAAAGGCGTGCGTGCGATGACGACCGATTGCGCGCCCAAGACCGCATCATTGGGGACGTCGGTTGCCGGCATGCCCGGCGCGGCAAAACCGGCGCTGTTGCGGGTACAAGCGGATGAAGTGACTATCTTTTGGCTTGTTACGGCGGGCGGAATTGATGCGCTGGAAGCTTGGAAGGAGCGCATTTGCTCCAACTTGCTCATGCCCCCCCCTAAAATTGCGCTGGCCTTACTGAAGCTTATTGGTCCAGCCGCAGGTTCAACACGAATGTTGTTGGCCAAGGCGAACGAAGCAGGCCTTTCTGCGCAAAAGTCTGATGCAGCGGTTTGAGAGATTTGGGCCATTGCGGCATTCGGAAATGCCAACCCCGCAGCGAGAGCGACGATAGCCATGGGCAACGTCGCGCGGCGCAGTAAGCTTTTGTGCGCTTTTGTGCGCTTTAGAGAAGGTGTTTCACTCATGTCCGCTCTTTGCAGGACAAAATAATGCTATTCCGTGTCCAATTTTGGTTAACAATCCGATGGTTAATGTTAACAATTTGGGCTGAGCCATGGACAAATCCTTGATGTGCCGCTTGTCAAAGCCAAACTGGATTATCCGGAATTGGTCATGCGACAGCTAAGAGGCAGAGCGCAGCAATAAGTGCAGTTTTCTGCTGTCCCAACGCAAGAATTGTGAACAATTGTTGCTGCAATGGCTTCGTTGACGTTACGTTATTGTTCAGTTCCATCGTGCAGAGCGACCGACAGTCAACCAGACTTTTCGCGCACAAAATGCGTCCAAAAATTGCACATTGGCAAGGTTGCAAAAATATTGTCCGGCGCTTAGCGATAGCACATGCACAATATGCCACATTATGAAGAACAATATCTGTCGCTGATGCGCCAAATCTGGGAAAATGGCACAGTTCAGCGCGATCGGACGGGCGTTGGGACGAAGGCGCTGTTCGGTGCTACCATGCGTTTTTCGCTCGCCGATGATGCCATTCCGTTGCTGACAACAAAGCGGGTTTATTGGAAGACGGCCGCGCGCGAAATGCTGTGGTTCCTGACGGGAAACACGAATATCCGGCCATTGCTGGAGCAAAAGGTCAAGATATGGACCGATTGGCCGCTGGACCGCTATCGTCGCGAAACGGGCATCGCCATTTCGCAAGATGATTTTGAACAACGCATCATACAGGATGCCGATTTCGCCGAGAAATGGGGCGACCTTGGCCCTGTTTACGGCGCGCAATGGGTGAATTGGCCACGTTACGAGGCCGCAGAGAACGGACTATTCCGCCGGGCGGAAAAGGGCATTGATCAGGTCAGCCTGTTGGTTGAAAGCCTGAAAAAGAATCCGGGTTCGCGCCGACATATCATCGAAGGCTGGAATGTTGCGGAACTGGATCAAATGGCACTCCCGCCATGCCATAAAACCTATCAATTTCATGTCGCAGATGGCGTTTTGAGTTGCATCTTGTTCCAACGCTCATGCGATTTGGGGCTTGGCTTTGCTTTTAATGCGTTTTCGGCGGCATTGCTGACGCGCATGCTTGCGGCGGTATGTGGATATCAAGCGGGTGAACTGATCTGGCAGGGCGGGGATGTGCATTTATATCTCAACCATGCGCCATTGGTCGAAGAGCAATTGTCGCGGACAGCTTCTGGCGCCCCCAAGTTACATCTGCTGCGCACACCGGACAGCATTTTCGACTTCCGCATACAAGATTTCGAAGTTGTCGATTATCATCCGCAGGCCCATATTTCCGCGCCCGTCGCGGTATAAGCTCTATTTAGGTCAGCTATGTTGACCTAAAGCCATGTTTGAAATATTATAACAAGCATGGATAATAAACTGCCTGAGTCGTTCAGGTGGTTTTGGGCGGAGATGGACATGGTGCAATCTACGAAAGACAATCTCGCGCCGTTGCATCTGCACATTCCCGAACCCAAATTCCGTCCGGGTGATGTCGCCGATTTTAGCGATATCATTGTGCCAGCGGTCGATGCCCATCCGCGCCCCGACGAACATGTGATGCCGGCCGATATTCATCCTCTGGCCTATGGCCTTGTCCGTGTGCTGGGCGATGACCATGCGGCAACGGGCAGTTGGAACCCCGGACTTGATGTCGCTACTCTACAGCTCATGTTGCGAAGAATGCTGCTTTTGCGTGCTTTTGATGATCGTATGTTTCGGGCACAGCGGCAGGGCAAAACGAGCTTCTATATGAAGTCCTTTGGCGAAGAGGCGACGTCGGTTGCAACGACAATGGCACTGCATTTTGATGACATGTGTTTCCCAAGCTATCGCCAGCAGGGCATATTGATCACCCGCGATTATCCGCTCGTTGATATGATGAACCAGATTTATTCCAACCGTGGCGACCGGCTGAAGGGCCGCCAATTGCCGATTATGTATTCGGCCAAGGACTATGGTTTTTTCAGCATATCGGGCAATCTGACCACGCAATATCCGCAGGCCGTGGGTTGGGCGATGGCATCTGCTTCGCGCGGAGACACCCGTATTTCAGCGGTTTGGTGCGGTGACGGGTCAACGGCGGAGGGTGATTTTCATAACGCCCTGACCTTTGCCGCCGTCTACAACGCGCCCGTTGTTTTTCAGGTTGTGAACAACCAATGGGCGATTTCGTCCTTTTCCGGTTTTGCCGGAAGCGAGCGGACGACCTTTGCCGCACGCGCGATTGGTTACGGCATCGCTGGTTTGCGCGTTGACGGCAATGACCCGCTGGCGGTTTACGCGGCGATGCAATGGGCGGCGAACCGCGCTCGGACCAATGGCGGGCCAACGCTGATTGAATATTTCACGTATCGCGGAGAGGGGCATTCCACCTCGGACGACCCCGGCGCTTATCGGGCGGCAGAGGAATATGCGTTGTGGCCGTTGGGCGACCCTGTCACGCGGTTGAAGGACCACCTCATTACTATCGGCGCGTGGAGCGATGCACAGCATGAGGCGCTACTTGTCGAACTCTCCGAATATGTGAAGGCTATTCAAAAAGAAGCCGAGCAAAACGGCATATTGGGCCATGGCTTGCATCATCCGTTCGAGACTATGTTCGAGGATGTGTTCGAAGAAATGCCGTGGCATTTGAAAGAGCAATGCGCGCAAATGTTAGAGGAACAAGAGGATAAATTTGGCCCTGATTGGGAGGCGCGTTGATGGTAGAACCTGCCACAAAAACCATGAACATGATTGAGGCGATTAACAGCGCCTTGGATATCATGCTCGCCAAAGACCCAGACGTCGTCATCATGGGCGAGGATGTCGGCTATTTTGGCGGCGTGTTCCGCGCGACGGCAGGGCTGCAAGCCAAGCATGGCAAGACACGCGTGTTCGATACCCCGATTAGCGAATGCGGCATCATTGGCGTTGGCGTCGGCATGGCGGCTTATGGCCTTCGCCCCGTGCCGGAAATCCAATTTGCCGATTATATTTATCCCGGTCTTGACCAATTGGTCAGTGAGGCGGCGCGCTTGCGCTACCGTTCGGCCAATGATTTCATTTGCCCCATGACGGTGCGTTCGCCCTTTGGTGGCGGCATCTTTGGCGGCCAGACGCATAGCCAAAGCCCGGAAAGCATGTTCACCCATGTCTGCGGGATTAAGACCGTCATTCCGGCCACACCTTATGATGCCAAGGGCCTTTTGATTGCCGCCATTGAAGACAATGACCCTGTTGTCTTTTTCGAACCCAAGCGCATCTATAATGGCCCGTTCACAGGCTATTATGACCGCCCCGTTGAGCCATGGTCAAAGCATGAAGGCAGTGACGTTCCGCATGGCTATTATCGCATTGATCTGGGCAAGGCTGCGGTTGTGCGGGAAGGCGCGGCGGTGACCGTTTTGACCTATGGTACTATGGTCCATGTCGTGAAGGCTGTCGTTGCCGAACATGGTATTGACGCGGAAATAATAGATCTGCGGACATTGCTGCCGCTGGATATAGAAACCATCGAAGCATCTGTTAAGAAAACAGGTCGCTGCATGGTGGTGCATGAAGCGACGCGAACAAGCGGGTTTGGCGCGGAACTGGCCGCGCAGGTGCAAGAGCGTTGCTTCTATCATCTTGAGGCACCGGTTGAACGCGTGACGGGCTTTGATACGCCATATCCCCACAGCCTTGAATGGGCCTATTTCCCAGGGCCCGTGCGCCTTGCCCGCGCCTTTGACAAGATCATGAAGGACTGAAGCGATGCCGAAATTTACATTCAATCTGCCGGACATTGGTGAAGGCATTGCAGAGGCTGAAATCGTCGCTTGGCATGTAAAGGTTGGCGATATTATTTCCGAAGATCAGCCTTTGGCCGACATGATGACTGACAAAGCGACGGTTGAAATGGAAAGCCCGGTTTCGGGCGTTGTCATTAAGGTTGCGGGCGACGTCGGCGATGTGATCGCTATTGGCGCGATGCTTGTGGAAATTGAGGTCGCTGGCGATGCCAGCATCGAGACTGTAGCGGCAGCGGCAACAAAAGAGCCGATTATGGCTGTGGTCGAGGATGAAAATCCGCACGCGCCGGATCCTGTCGCTACGGCAGAAGTTCCCCTGCCACCCGTCACCCCAACAGCAAAGCAACCTGCCATGGCCGCCGTCGACAAGGTCACGGCATCGCCCGCCGTTCGCCAGCGCGCCAAAGACCTTGGGGTCGATTTGGCGGACGTGAAGACAGCGGGTGGGCATGTCCGTCATGCCGATCTTGACGCGTTTTTAACTTATGGAACGCAGTTGGGCTATCGCCCTGCGCACATTCAAGCGCGGCGCGCGGATGAGACTATCAAAGTCATCGGAATGCGCCGTCGGATTGCCGACAATATGGCAGCGTCGAAACGGCACATCCCGCATTTCACGTATATCGAGGAAATTGACGTGACCGCCATCGAAGCGATGCGCGCGGATTTAAACGCCAATCGCGGTTCAAAGCCAAAGTTGACGATGTTGCCGATGCTGATCGTCGCCATTTGCAAGACCATTCCGAAATTCCCCATGATGAACGCACGGTTCGATGATGAAGCAGGGGTCGTCACCCGTCATGGCGCTGTGCATTTGGGTATGGCGACGCAGACCGATGCTGGCCTGATGGTGCCTGTTATCCGCGATGCGCAGGACCGCAATATCTGGCAATTGGCGATCGAAATTGCGAGGCTTGCCGAGGCGGCGCGCAATGGCTCGGCGACAAGCGAAGAGCTATCGGGTTCAACGCTGACACTCACATCGCTTGGCCCGCTCGGTGGGATTGCGACAACGCCCGTTATCAATCGTCCAGAAGTGGCCATTATTGGCCCGAACAAAATTGTCGAGCGCCCCATGTTTGTTGGCGACACTATCGAAGCCCGCAAGTTGATGAACCTGTCAATCAGCTGCGACCACCGTGTCGTCGATGGTTGGGATGCTGCCAATTATGTTCAGGCGCTTAAAAAACTGATTGAGACGCCTGTTCTGTTATTCGCCGATTAGGCCGTGAACGCATAAATATCACCTTCGCGGCACGATCATTCGGCGGCATACGCAGTGAAAGTCAACATGGCTCTAACAGGTTGCAGGCGGCTCTGTGCGGCGCCTAGAGGCTTAAGAGCAATATTTGGCTTGCTCCCCACCAACCCCTGTATGAGCGCTCTAACGGCCTTCTAAGAAGCGTTTAGGCGAGATTATTAGGGCATTGTTTTATGAGGCGACCCAAAATGGTAAAAGATGATGTCGGCGAATATGCCCTTTTATGACAAATGGCGTTGACAGAATCTTACGCCGCTTATAGTGCGCCCCCACCGCAAGTTAGCGGGTGTAGCTCAGTTGGTTAGAGCGCCGGCCTGTCACGCCGGAGGTCGCGGGTTCGAGCCCCGTCACTCGCGCCACTTCTTTCAAGTTTTTAGGCTTGAGGTGGTGCGCGAAACGATCCCGTTTCCATCCAGATCATCAGCGGGCGCATCGGCGCAATCCAGATGGTACCTGCAACAAGATAGATAATGCTCTGGATCGCGATGTTCTGCGCCCCGATAAAATCGGACGCGCTGACGATGATCCCCGACCAGATCAAGATAATCAGCAATATAACCAGCATTCCGGCAGGTTTCCGCCAAGTGGGTTGTTTAAGTGGTGTCGTCATAAAGTCATCCATGATTTTTCAGTGAGTATTGCATCAAGCGGCATATCCCAAATGTCCGATGCGAGCACAGGCGCATGTTGAACGGACCATGCAAGGCCAATCGCGACGGCGTGGTCTAGCAAGCTCAAGGCGCGGTCATAATGCCCTGCGCCCTGTCCAAGCCGCATCAACCGGTCATCAAAGGCTACTAAGGGCGCTAGAACGATGTCTGGCGTGCATAACGGGGCATCTTCGGCAGGTTGCTGCAATCCAAAGGGGCCGGGCACCAGATCATCACCGGGCGTCCAGCGCAGGAAACGCATCGGTGCGGTTTTGCTCGTGACGTGGGGAAGGGCGATGTCGCAACCCAATTTATGCGCCTGGGTCAACAATGCAGCAGGATCTACCTCAGATCCCATGGCGATGTAACCGGCTACAATTTTGCCGGGCAAAAGATATTGCGCCAAAGGGCTTGGAATTTTGGAGAAAGCCAGCGCATAATCCTGCGGCGACAGGGAGCTTACAAACCGGTCACGCTTATCGCGGAATTCCATCCGCTGCGACTGCTTGTCAAAATCTGGTTGCACTATTTTTCCTGAAAAATGTTGGCGGAACCACCATGGGTCGTTTCCCGGAATATCCTCTGACGCCAGGACGTCAGGTGGGCACCGTGTGATCTGGACCTTAAGGTTTCCCAAACGGCCCAGGCAGGGACAGCTCCCTTAGATAGATAATCGCCTCAGGGATGTTCTCATCAGTTCGTGCCGGACAGTTCCGCCATTACCCAATATAAGCTACTTAGGTTAATTCTCAAGCCTTAGCGCCAGATTTTCCAGTCGGGTCGCAAGCCCCTCTAATATATCGGCGGATTGGACCATTGCGGCTGAGGGTTGCGCAGTATCGGCGCGCGCTGCGCCACCTGCGTCATGCAGTCTGTCGGCGAGCATCAGCGCAGAAAACAGCAGCCCGCGCGTTTCTGTCAGGCCACGTGCGCCGCCAGCCACTTTTTGGGCAGTGGCGTCCACCATTGCGCCGAGTTCCAGCAGGCGCTGCTCTTCTCCGGCGTTACATGCGACAAAATAGTCGCGACCAGCGATAGATAATTTAACGTCGGGCATCAGCGTGCATCCGCCAAAATCTTGTCCAAATCGCGAATAGCAATCAGCGTTTCGGATTTCAGCTTCTCATGCCGTTCGGCAAGGTCATTATCGCCAAGTGTTGCAGGCGCGATTGCCGATTTTTCAATGCGGGTCAGGGCGCGCTCTATACGGCCGATTGCCACAATAAATCGTTGGTCTATCATGGGTTAGTTTCCTTTGCTGAGGAAGCTTAGCAGAGTCCATGCCGTATGCAAATGTGTGAACGTGATGATAAGCACAAATTCATGGGGAAAAGCACATCCGCTCACTTGACGCTAGGCGCTCGCATCCGCAAAGGGTTTCCACCAACGATTCGGTGGTGCGGCACAAATAAATATGCTCCGCCAGCCGCTCCCGCCCGGGAGTAACCAGTGGGGAAAAGATCATGACTGTCAGTGACCAGCAAATGGCCAATGCAATTCGGGCACTGGCTATGGACGCTGTGCAGGCTGCAAATAGCGGGCATCCGGGCATGCCAATGGGTATGGCTGATGTCGCAACGGTACTTTACTCCAAATTTCTGAAATTCGACCCAAAGGCGCCCGATTGGGCCGACCGCGACCGTTTTGTTTTGTCCGCTGGCCATGGGTCGATGTTCGCTTATGCGACCTTATATCTAACCGGTTATGCAAGCCCGACCATCGACGATATTCGTAATTTCCGTCAATTGGGAAGCCCATGTGCGGGGCATCCTGAAAACTTCCTGATCGACGGTATTGAATGCACTACCGGCCCATTGGGGCAAGGCCTAGCAATGGCCGTCGGCATGGCCATGGCGGAGCGCCATTTAAATGCGCGCTTTGGGGATGATCTGGTAAATCACCGGACTTGGGTTGTTGCAGGTGACGGCTGCCTGATGGAGGGCGTTAACCACGAGGCCGTTGGTCTTGCCGGGCATCTTGGGCTGGGACACTTGATTGTATTCTGGGACGATAACCGTATCACCATCGATGGTTCGACCGACCTTTCCACCAGCGAAGACATTGCAGGACGGTATCTGGCCAGTGGCTGGCATGTGGAAAGCTGCGATGGTCATGACTTCAATGACATCGAACGCTCAATTAAGGCCGCGCTGGCGGATAACCGGCCCTCCTTAATTGCTTGCCGGACTTTAATCGGCAAGGGATCGCCCAATAAAGAAGGCACGAAGGCGCCACATGGCAGCCCGCTTGGTGCAGATGAAATCATTGCGACGCGCGCTGCCCTTGATTGGCCATATCCTGCATTTGAAATACCCGAGGATATTCTCGGGGCATGGCGTGCAACGGGCGAGGCAGGGGCAGTCGCGCATGCGGAGTGGAAATCTAGGCTCGCCGCATCGCCCAAGAACAGCGCGTTCACGGCAGCCATGGCGGGCGAACCAAATAATACATGGCTGAAGCCGCATCTCGATAGCTTGATTGCCGCACCGCAAAAGATTGCGACGCGCAAGGCATCGGAAATCGCGCTGACGGCGGCCACCGCAGCGATATCGGAACTGCTGGGTGGATCTGCGGATTTGACTGGTTCCAACTTTACCCGCACGGCGTCCACCAACACATTGGATAAAAACGACTATTCGGGTCGCTATGTCAATTATGGTATTCGCGAATTTGGTATGGCTGCAGCGATGAACGGTATGGCGCTACATGGTGGCATCATTCCTTATGGCGGTACATTTCTGATCTTCTCGGATTATTGCCGTGCCGCTATCCGCTTGTCTGCATTGCAAGAAACACGCGTTATCTACGTCATGACGCACGACTCCATCGGCGTTGGCGAAGACGGCCCGACGCATCAACCTATTGAACAGATTATGTCGATGCGGCTCATCCCCAATTTGGATGTGTATCGGCCCTGTGACACGATTGAGACCGCCGAATGTTGGGCCTTGGCGATTGAAAGTGCATCCACGCCTTCGGTGCTGGCGCTATCGCGGCAAAATCTCCCGCAACTGCGCACGGACATTAGCGAAAATTTCTCCGCCAAGGGTGCATATAGGCTGCGTGCCGCAACCGCCGCGCGCAAAGTCATCCTTGTTGCCACCGGGTCTGAAGTTGAGATTGCTATTGTGGTGGCGGATAAGCTTGAAGCGCAGGGCATTGGCGCGGACGTTGTCTCGATGCCCAGCTGGGAGCGGTTTGACGCACAACCGGCGTCTTATAAAACTGCGCTGCTACCAACAGATACGCTGCGCGTATCCATCGAGGCTGGCACAACCATGGGGTGGGAGCGATATGTCGGCGACGGACTTCGGATCGGCATCGACAGCTTTGGCGCTTCTGCACCCATTGACGCGCTTTACGAATATTTTGGCCTGACGGCCGACAAGATCACCCCGCAAATTGTCGCCCGGTTGGGCTGATAGGAGCAGATATGACAGTGAAAGTAGCAATTAACGGTTTTGGTCGCATTGGCCGTTTGGTCGCCCGTGCGATTTTGGAACGCGATGACCATGATCTGGAACTGGTCGCAATTAATGATCTTGCACCGGCAAAAGCAAACGCCCTGCTGTTCAAACGGGACAGCGTGCACGGGGCCTTCCCCGGAACGGTCGAAGCCGATGGCAATGACATCATTGTCAACGGTAAGCGTATTCATGTGACGGCAGAACGTGACCCAGCCAATTTGCCGCACGCGGCCAATGGCGTCGATATTGCGCTTGAGTGCACCGGTTTCTTTACAGACCGCGTCAGCGCCGAAAAGCATCTCGCGGCAGGGGCAAAGCGCGTCCTGATCTCCGCACCGGGCAAGAATGTCGATAAGACGGTTGTTTTTGGCGTCAACCATGACGTTCTGAGTGCCGCCGATATCATCGTATCAAACGCAAGCTGCACCACCAACTGCTTGGCGCCAATGGCGAAGGTTTTGAACGATGCCATCGGTATCGAGCGCGGGTTGATGACCACGATCCACAGCTACACCAATGATCAAAAGATCCTCGACCAAATCCATGACGACATGCGCCGCGCGCGCGCTGCGGGTATGTCGATGATCCCGACAACGACTGGCGCTGCGCGCGCCGTTGGCGAAGTTATGCCTGAGCTGAAAGGCAAGCTGGACGGTTCGGCCATCCGCGTGCCCACGCCAAATGTCAGCATCGTAGACCTGACCTTCACGCCAAAGCGTGACACGAGTGTTGAGGAAGTGAATGCGCTGTTGAAGGCTGCTTCAGAAGGCGCTTTGAAAGGCGTGTTGGCCTATTCGGATGAACCCTTGGTTTCAATTGACTATAATCATTGCCCAGCCAGTTCGACGATCGACAGCTTGGAAACCGCTGTCATCGACGGAAAGCTTGTGCGCGTATTGAGCTGGTATGACAATGAATGGGGCTTTTCCAATCGTATGGTCGATACGGCCGGTGTCATGGGCAAGTTTCTGTAAGGATTGATCAATGGCATTCCGCACGCTCGACGACCTCGGCGATATCAAGGGAAAACGTGCTTTAGTTCGCGTTGACCTGAATGTGCCTATGGCTGACGGGCGTGTGACCGATGAAACGCGGATGCGTGCGTTGTTGCCGACAGTGCTGGAACTGGCGGATAAGGGCGCCAAGGTCCTTCTACTCGCGCATTTCGGGCGTCCCAAGGGCGCAAAGCATAGCGAAATGTCGGTGTCGATGGTGCTCGATGCCTTGCAAGAAGTGCTGGGCCGTGAGATCATGTTCGTACCAGAAATAGCGGGCGACGTTGTTACGCAGTCCGTTGGTATATTGGCCGATGGTGATATTGCACTCCTTGAAAACACCCGCTTTTGGCCCGGCGAAGAGAAAAATGATCCGGAACTTGCGCGCGCTGTTGCCGCCAATGGTGATTTCTACGTTAATGATGCATTTTCGGCGGCGCATCGTGCGCACATGTCCACCGAAGGGCTTGCGCATATCCTACCCGCTTATGCTGGTCGTGCGATGGAGGCTGAGTTAAAGGCGCTTCAGGCGGCTTTGGGCGCGCCTGAACATCCTGTGGCGGCTGTTGTCGGCGGGGCAAAGGTTTCCACTAAGCTTGATGTATTGAACAATTTGGTAACGCAGGTTGACCATCTAATTATTGGCGGCGGTATGGCGAATACCTTTTTGGCTGCGCGCGGTGTTAATGTCGGTAAGTCCTTGTGCGAACATGATCTGGCGGATCAAGCCAATGCCATTATGGAAGCAGCTGACGCCGCAGGCTGTACAGTGCATTTGCCCTATGATGTTGTAACCGCTCTTGAATTTCGTGCAAATCCGCCAATCCGGACAGTGAATGTGCATGAAGTTGCGGCGGACGAAATGATCTTGGATGTGGGGCCTGCTGCTGTTGAAGCATTGGCCGATGTTTTGAAAAACTGCCGCACCTTGGTGTGGAACGGGCCATTGGGGGCGTTCGAGATTGAACCATTTGACGCCGCAACGGTCTCATTAGCGCGGACGGCGGCTGCCTTGACTCGTGAAGGATCTTTGGTGTCGGTTGCGGGCGGTGGTGACACTGTTGCTGCACTGGCCCATGCAGGTGTGACGGAGGATTTTACATTTGTCTCGACGGCAGGTGGCGCTTTCCTCGAATGGATGGAAGGCAAGCCACTACCAGGGGTAGATGCTTTAAATATAACTTAAACCAGCGGGGCAATGCCCCGTTTTTTTCAATTGCCAATGCATACGTATGCAAGGCCAGTGTATAGGATGCCAATGATGAATTATGCCGAAATGCTTGCAAAAGTGTCCACCGCCTCGGGCTTTATTGCTGCACTCGATCAGAGCGGCGGTTCCACTCCTAAGGCGCTGAAGGGCTATGGCATTGAGGAAGATGCCTACACGACCGAAGAAGAGATGTTTGGCCTTATCCACGATATGCGCGCACGGATCATTACCGCACCAAGCTTTTCCGGCGAGAAGGTACTGGGCGCGATATTGTTCGAACGCACAATGGACGGCGAAGCAGGCGGAAAGCCAGTGCCGACGGCATTGCAAGACCGCGGCGTTGTGCCGTTCCTAAAGGTAGACAAGGGGTTGGAGGACGAAGCAGACGGCGTTCAAATGATGAAACCAATGCCAGACTTGGATGCGTTGCTGCAACGCGCCAAAGCCAAAGGCGTGTTTGGCACAAAAAAGCGTTCGGTCATCAATCAAGCATCGCCATCGGGCATTGCCGCCATCGTAAAGCAGCAACTTGATGTGGCTGAACAGATCCTCGCCGCCGGATTGATGCCGATTATCGAGCCTGAGGTGAACATCAAAAGCGTTGATCGCGCGCAAAGCGACGTCATCTTGCGCGATGAAATTTTGAAAGCGCTCGATAATGTTTCGGCTGACAATAAGGTCATGCTTAAGCTGTCGATCCCAGCACAGGCGGGTACGTTTGACGCGCTCATCAATCATCCTCGCGTGTTGCGCGTTGTTGCGCTCTCCGGCGGCTATGCCCGTCCAGAGGCGTGCGCTGAACTGGCCAAGAATACCGGCATGATTGCGAGCTTCTCGCGGGCCTTGTTGGAAGATTTGCGTTACCAGATGACGGCTGAGGAATTTGATGCCGCGCTTGCCAGCGCCATTGACGAAATCCACGCGGCGTCCGCGACCTAGGGTCAGGACCACTTAAATATGCCTTCGCGGCATCAAAATGGCAAAGATATCGCAGCCATTTTGGCGTCCTTCGGATTGGACCCATCTTGTCCATTGCCGCGTTGGCAAGCTTGGACTTAGTACCACTAAGCCCTGCGCTTTGCCGCCTTGCACTGAACAATATGGCCTCAAACCGTGAAGGTGGATTTAAGTGGTCATGACCTTAAGTTTGGAGAGGGGCCGGCGGTAAATGCGCAAGATGTTTGCCGCCGGCCTAAAGGCTCGCTAATGAGCGCGGCATGAGAGAATTTCCCTGCCAATTATACTTGATCTCACCGCTTGAAGTCGGTGGCGATTTTCCGGCTCGGCTTGAGGCTGCCTTATCCGCTGGCCCCGTCGCGGCTTTCCAGTTTCGGGTGAAAGACCTGGATCAGCACGAGGCGGCGGCCCTTGCGGAACCATTGCAGGCCATTTGCGCGGCGCATGACGTTGCGTTTATCGTGAACGACAGCGTTGCTTTGGCCAAGCGGTTAAAAGCCGACGGCGTGCATATGGGGCAGGGTGATGGCGATGTTCGTGAGGCGCGCGAACTGCTTGGCCGCGACGCACAGATTGGCGTGACCTGTCACAACAGCCGTCATCTCGCGATGGAGGCAGCGGAGGCTGGGGCTGATTATGTCGCATTTGGCGCTTTTTATCCCACAGCGACGAAGACGGTGGAGCATGTCGCTGATCTCGACACATTACAGAAATGGTCGTTTGTGACGGAAGTTCCATGCGTTGCCATTGGTGGCATCACCTCAGACAATGCTCAGCCATTGATTGATGCAGGCGCGGATTTTATTGCGGTGAGCGGTGCGGTCTGGAACCATCCACAAGGTCCCGCCGAAGCGGTCAAGGCGTTCAACGCACTGCTTGCCTAATGGCGCCGTCATCGTTAAAGCCCGCGTCTATCGGCACGTTTTTGCGTGCCTGCTCTTTCCATCTGTCAAGCGAGTATACTCATGAAAATCAACGCGGTTGAAATCAAGCCGGGTAACATATTGGAATATGAAGGCGGCCTGTGGCGCGTTGTAAAGACCGCGCACACCCAACCGGGTAAAGGCGGCGCATATATGCAGGTTGAGCTCAAAAATCTCCGCGATGGCCGCAAGAACAATATCCGTTTTCGTTCCGCGGAAAGCGTTGAAAAAGTGCGCCTTGACCAGAAAGATTTCCAATTCCTCTATGCTGAGGGCGATAATCTGGTGTTCATGGACAAGGAAACCTACGATCAGGTGACTTTGCCAAGCGACCTACTCGGAGACGCCGCTGCTTTCCTTCAGGATGGCATGGATGTTGTTATGGAAATGTATGATGACGAAGCGCTCTCGGTTGCTTTGCCGGACCAGATTGAGGCCACGATTGTCGAAGCAGACGCAGTGGTAAAAGGCCAGACGGCGTCATCCAGCTACAAGCCTGCAATTCTCGACAATGGCGTTCGGGTCATGGTGCCGCCTTTCATCAGCGCTGGTACGCGGATCGTGGTCGATGTTTACGAACGGGAATATGTCCGGAAGGCCGATTAATGCCAGCATTAACGGGTCTTTTGACCATCATGGAAAAAGCAGCTCGTAAAGCGGGCGGCAAGCTTCGCCGCGACTTTGGCGAGATCGAACATTTGCAGGTTTCGCAAAAGGGGCCTGCAGATTTCGTATCGAAGGCTGATGAACGGGCTGAAGATACGATTTTCCGTGAGCTCGAAATCGCGCGGCCCGACTGGGGCTTCCTGATGGAAGAAGGCGGCGAGATTGCAGGCGCAGAGGGTAAGCCACGCTTCATCGTCGATCCGCTCGACGGAACGAGTAACTTCCTCCATGGCATCCCGCATTTCGCAATTTCGATTGCCGTGCAAGATCCCAAGCCCGATGGTTCAGGTTGGGGCGATATTTTTGCAGGCCTTGTGTACAACCCGATCACCGACGAAAGCTTCTGGGCCGAGCGTGGCAAGGGGGCTTGGCTTGGCAACCGCCGTTTGCGGGTATCTGCGCGCCGTCAGCTAAACGAAGCGCTCATCGCGACTGGCACACCTTATAAGGGCCATGGTGATTTTGAAGAATGGGCCAAGATTTTTGGCGCCATTGGTCCATCGGTATCGGGCATTCGGCGTTTTGGCGCGGCGAGCCTTGATCTCGCTTGGCTGGCCGCTGGCCGCTATGACGGTTTCTGGGAAAGTGGCTTATCTCCTTGGGATACGGCGGCTGGATGCCTGCTTGTGCGCGAGGCGGGCGGCTTTGTAACTGACTATCGGGGACGTAGCCCGCACATCGCAGATGTTCAGGTTTTGGCGGCAAATGACATTCTCCATAGCAAGCTGCATAAACTGTTGGTTGGCGCCATAAAATAATCATCGAAAAAGGCATAAAAAATGACGAGTCTTGGCCTTGCAGGTCAGGACTCTTCTGCCTAAAAGCGCCGCAACTTACGGGGTTTCGGAAGCGAGTCTGATATGACTGATTTGTCGCAATATTTGCCCATACTGCTTTTCTTGGTGGTGGCGCTCGCATTGTCGTCGGCATTTGTGTTTCTGCCGATGGGGGTTTCACGACTGACGGGGACGCATAAGCCGACTGAGGCGAAGCTTACTGAGTATGAGTGCGGCTTTCCGGCTTTCGAAGATTCACGCAGCCAATTTGACGTTCGTTTCTACCTCGTTGCGATTTTGTTTATCATTTTCGACCTTGAAGCGGCGTTTTTATTCCCTTGGGCGGTCAGCCTGGGTGAAACAGGCTGGATCGGTTGGGGCACTATGATGCTGTTCCTGTTCGAATTGGTCATCGGATTTATCTATGCATGGAAAGTGGGAGCACTCGAATGGGAGTAATCACGCCATCACACTCTGACGTACAAGCGCCAGATGCTGCGTTCTTCAAAGATATCGAAAGCGAAGTGAACGATAAGGGTTTCGTCGTGTCTTCGGCGGAAGACCTCTTCAATTGGGCACGTACGGGTTCATTGTGGCCCATGACCTTTGGCCTTGCATGTTGTGCGGTGGAAATGATCCACGGTTATATGCCGCGTTATGACTTTGAACGTTTTGGCATCGCGCCGCGCGCGTCACCGCGTCAGTCCGACGTGATGATCGTCGCAGGCACGCTGTGCAACAAAATGGCACCTGCTTTGCGCAAGGTTTATGACCAGATGTCTGAACCCAAATATGTCATATCCATGGGCAGTTGCGCCAATGGCGGTGGCTATTATCATTATAGCTACAGCGTTGTGCGCGGATGCGACCGTGTTGTGCCGGTAGACATTTATGTTCCCGGATGCCCGCCAACTGCCGAAGCGTTGCTATACGGTATCATGCAGTTGCAGCGCAAAATCCGCCGGACAGGGACTATCGAACGGTGACCCATTCTGCGCCCCTCATTAAGACGCCCGATGGCATGATTGAAGTAATTTCAAAAGTGCTTGGTAAGCATATGGTTTCTATTGAAGAAGCCAATGGGGAAGTTGCCGTGCACATTCACCGCGATGCGTTGGTGGAGTGCATGCTACAACTGCGTGATGCATGCGAATATCAGCAGCTCATGGAAATTGCTGGCGTTGATTGGCCGGATCGTGACCCGCGTTTTGAGATTGTCTATTGCCTGCTCAGCCTCACTAAAAATCACCGTATTCGCGTACATCTGACCACGAATGAAGATCATCCGGTGCCGTCGGTCACCAGCATCTGGCCAGTTGCCGGATGGTTAGAGCGCGAAGTTTTCGACATGTATGGCGTATTATTCTCCGGCAACGCCGATTTGCGCCGCATTTTGACAGATTATGGTTTTTCCGGACACCCGCAGCGTAAGGACTTCCCGCTGTCGGGCTATGTCGAACTGCGCTATTCTGAAGAAGAAAAGCGCGTGAAATATGAACCCGTGCAATTGGCGCAGGATTTCCGCAATTTCGACTTTCTGAGCCCTTGGGAAGGGGCGGATTATGTCCTGCCGGGTGATGAAAAAACTGGCGAGGCCACCGGCAACAACGCGCCGCCGCCTACACCCAAAACTACCGATACCGCGACGCAGACTGGCGCCGGTAAGGCTGCGAACAAAGAAGCGGTCAAGCGCAGCGTGCGCAAGCCAAAGGCCGGACAAACCAAATGATGGCTCCATCTCTTGCGCGCCGCTTCCAATCTCTCGCCCGTCACCCTGAACTCGTTTCAGGGTCTTACTGTATTGCGGCAGTTGATGGAAAAATTAAGATGCTGAAACAAGTTCAGCATGACTCGGTCTTTTGCTGGGAGTCGGCGTTATGAGCATGCAGCAAGATCTCGCGCCTACCACTGGCGATGAAGTCATTCAGAATTACACGATCAACTTCGGGCCACAGCACCCTGCGGCGCACGGCGTTTTGCGCCTGGTGATGGAGCTGGACGGTGAGATCATCGAGCGGCTTGACCCGCATATCGGCCTTTTGCACCGTGGCACTGAGAAGCTGATCGAATATAAAACCTATTTGCAGGCTTTGCCGTATTTTGACCGGTTGGATTATGCGTCGCCGATGGCGATGGAGCATAGCTATGTGCTTGCGATCGAGAAATTGTTGGATTTGGAAGTGCCGCTGCGCGCGCAATATCTGCGCGTATTGTTTGCGGAACTGACGCGGATCAAGAACCACACGTTGAACATCGCGCACCACATTATCGATGTTGGCGCAATGACGCCGCCTTTATGGCTGTATGAAATCCGCGAAGACATTATGGGCTTTTATGAACGGGCCAGCGGTGCGCGTATGCATGCCGCATGGTTCCGCCCCGGCGGCGTGCATCAGGATGTGCCGTTGAAGCTTTTGACCGACATCGCCGAATGGTTGGATGACCGCATGCCACGCTTGTTCGAGGACGCGATGTCGCTGGTGGTCGACAACCGTATTTTTAAGCAACGCAATGTCGATATCGCGATCGTGTCAAAGGAAGACGCAATCAAATGGGGCTTTTCCGGTCCGATGATCCGTGGCGCGGGCATCCCTTGGGATATCCGCAAGAGCCAGCCTTATGACGTCTATGACCGGATGGAATTTGATATTCCAGTTGGCACGCGCGGCGATTGCTACGACCGGTTCATGGTCCGCGTCGAAGAAGTGCGCCAATCGGTCCGCATCATGAAGCAATGTTTGCAACAAATGCCCGAAGGTCCGGTGTGCAGCGATGATCGCAAGATTGCCCCGCCCAAGCGCGCTGAAATGAAGCAATCGATGGAAGCATTAATCCATCACTTCAAACTCTACACAGAAGGCTTCAAAGTCCCCGCAGGCAGCGTCTATGTCGCTACCGAAAGCCCCAAGGGCGAGTTCGGCGTGTATCTGGTCGCCGACGGCACTAATAAGCCCTATCGCTGCAAAATTCGTCCAACAGCCTTTTCGCACCTGCAAGCGATGGATTTCATGAGCCGTGGACATATGTTGGCGGATACGACGGCCATATTGGGCGCGCTCGACATCGTGTTTGGGGAGTGTGACCGCTAATGACACGCGAGCTTATGTTTTTGGCATCTGCGGCCTTCGGTTCGGTCGCGTTGGTCGCGGCCTATCTCTATCTATTTCATGCCGAGGTGTCGGCAAAGGAAGTGGGTTCGACCGCTGCTGCCATGATGTTTGGCGCATATATCGGACGGATTTGGGGACGGAAAGAAGCACATGGCTGATCCGCATTTTTGTGAAATTGTAAGGGGCGCGGGACTGCCGCTGTCGCTTGGAGATTTCCGGTCATGAGCGCGCGCGTGGCTATCGCGCAGCAGATGATCGCGCATTATAATGCGCAAGATGCGGACGCATATGTGGCCTTGATGACCGATGATGCCGCTGAGGCGGGATATCGTGGGGCCGTTGTACGCGAAGGGAAAGAGGGTGTTCGTGCGGGATTGAAAGCAATGTTTGCTGAATTCCCGGAAAATAGGGCCGAGATATTGGCGCATTATGCCTTGGGCGATTATGCGGTTTTCCACGAAAAAGTGTATCGCTCAGCATCGTCAGAACCCTTTGAAGTCATAGCGATTTATAGTTTTGAAGGCGACAAAGTGTCGCGCGTGGAGTTTGTGCGATGACAAATCTTCCGCTCTCTTCATGCGTCACCCTGAACTTGTTTCAGGGACCATCGTGCAGCCAATCCGGCGCGTTGAGTGGCCAAACTGAATCGGAAACATTGCGTTTGATTTCTAAAATTGAGCGTGCGGATAAATGGACCCTGAAACAAGTTCAGGGTGACGGAGTGTGTGGTGGCTGATTCAGTAGCAATCCCCGACGAAGCTGAAACCCGCGCGAAATGGGGCAGCTTTGCCTTTTCGCCGGAATATAAGGCCAAAGCCGATATGTATATCGGCCGCTATCCTGCCGGACGTCAGCAATCGGCCGTGATGGCGCTGCTTGACTTAGCGCAGCGCCAGGTAGGCGAAGAAACGCAGACTCAAGGCTGGTTGCCAGTGCCGGTGATCGAATATGTCGCTGGCTATCTCGGCATGCCCTATATGCGCACCTATGAGGTTGCGACCTTCTACACGATGTACAATCTCGCGCCCGTGGGCCGCTATCATGTGCAAGTGTGTGGAACGACGCCCTGCATGTTGCGCGGGTCGGATGATATTATGGCGGCGTGCAAGAAACGTGGCCTAATGAAAGGTGCGACGACAGCCGACGGCATGTTCACGCTGACCGAAGTCGAGTGCATGGGCAATTGTGCGTCTGCACCGATGGTGCAGATCAACGACGACAATTACGAAGATCTCGATTATAACAGTATGACTGCTATTCTCAACGACTTGGCGGAGGGCAAGCAGCCGAAGATTGGCACGCAATTGCCGGGCCGGCACACGGTGGAGCCTTATGGCGGTGCAACGACCTTGCATGCGATGGTGGACAAGAACCATGATTATCGGGGGGAGTGGTAATGAGCCATTACCTATCGACTCACCGTCACCCTGAACTTGTTTCAGGGTCCATTTCGCCCCTTTACACTTCGGTCCACGTGGCAGGATGGATGCTGAAACAAGTTCAGCATGACATTAGTTTAGGCGAGGTATTGCCATAATGGAATTTCTCCCTCTCATCGGCATTCTTATCGCCGCGTTCGTCGCGTGGAAATTGCTTAAGGGCGTCATAAAGCTGGCCGTTATTGGTCTGCTGGTCGCCGGCGGTGCGTGGTTCCTATTAGGTGGCATGGCCATTGGAGTAAGTGCATGAGCTTGGCTGACAAAGACCGCATTTTTACCAATCTATATGGCTATCAGGACTTTGCCCTGAAGGCGGCGCAGGCGCGCGGTGATTGGGACAAGACCGCTGACCTGCTGAAGGTCGGGCAGGATGCGATTATTGAGGAAGTGAAAGCTTCCGGCCTGCGCGGTCGTGGCGGTGCAGGCTTCCCGACCGGTATGAAGTGGAGCTTCATGCCCAAGGCACCGACGCCCGATCGCCCCAACTTCTTGGTCATCAACGCTGATGAATCTGAACCCGGTTCGTGCAAGGATCGCGAAATCATCCGCCATGACCCGCATAAGCTGATCGAAGGCGCGTTGATCGCTGGCTTCGCCATGCGCGCGCGTGCGGCCTATATCTATATTCGCGGCGAGTATATTTTCGAAGCAAACATCCTCGAAAAAGCCGTCGCGGAGGCCTATTCCGCAGGACTGCTGGGCAAGAATGCCGCAAAGTCGGGCTATGACTTTGACGTCTTCGTCCATCGCGGCGCGGGCGCCTATATCTGCGGCGAAGAAACCGCGATGATTGAAAGCCTTGAGGGCAAAAAAGGCCAACCGCGACTGAAGCCGCCATTTCCGGCGGGCGCAGGGCTTTACGGTTGCCCAACGACAGTGAACAATGTCGAAAGTATCGCGGTCGTGCCAACGATCCTGCGGCGCGGCGCGGCGTGGTTCAAAAGCTTTGGTCGCGAAAACAACCATGGCACCAAGCTGTTCCAAATCTCCGGCCATGTTGAAAAGCCATGCGTTGTCGAAGAAGAAATGGGCATTTCGTTTCGCGAGCTGATTGAAAAGCATTGCGGCGGCGTTCGCGGCGGTTGGGACAATCTCCTCGCGGTTATCCCCGGCGGTTCGTCGGTACCATTGGTGCCTGCGGCGATGATGATGGACGTGCCGATGGATTTTGATGGCTGTAAGGCTGTTGGCTCCGGCCTTGGTACGGCGGCGGTGATCGTGATGGATAAATCCACCGACATTGTGCGCGCGATTTCGCGATTGAGCTATTTCTACAAGCATGAAAGCTGTGGCCAATGCACACCTTGTCGCGAAGGCACGGGTTGGATGTGGCGCGTGATGGAAAAGATGCGCACGGGCGATGCCGAGATTGGCGACATTGATACCTTGTATGATGTGACCAAGCAGGTCGAAGGCCACACCATATGTGCATTAGGCGATGCAGCAGCGTGGCCAATTCAAGGCCTGATCAAGCATTTCCGTCCCGAGATGGAGCGGCGGATTCACGAAGCCAAGGGCGACAATTTGTTGGAGGCGGCGGAATAAACATGCCTAAAGTCACTGTAGACGGTCTCGAACTCGAAGTTCCTGCAGGCGCAACTGTGTTGCAAGCCTGCGAGATGGCGGGGAAAGAAATTCCGCGCTTTTGCTATCATGAACGGCTGTCCATCGCGGGCAATTGCCGCATGTGCTTGGTGGAGGTTGCCCCCGGGCCACCAAAGCCGCAGGCGTCTTGCGCCTTGCCAGCTACAGAAGGCCAGATCATCCGTACCGATACGCCGATGGTCAAAAAGGCGCGTGAAGGGGTGATGGAATTTTTGCTCATCAACCACCCGCTCGATTGCCCGATCTGCGACCAAGGCGGCGAATGTGACCTGCAGGATCAAAGCGTAGCTTATGGTCGCGGTGTCTCGCGCTTTGAAGAAAATAAGCGCGCGGTTACCGAAAAATATATGGGCCCACTCGTCAAAACGGTGATGACGCGTTGCATTCAGTGCACCCGCTGCGTCCGTTTTGCCGAAGAAGTGGCTGGCATCGAAGAGGTCGGCGCGATTGGTCGCGGCGAGAATATGCAGATCACGACCTATCTAGAGCACGCCATGCAAAGCGAGCTTTCTGGCAATGTTGTTGATCTTTGCCCCGTCGGTGCCTTGACCGCGAAGCCTTATGCTTTTGAGGCGCGTCCTTGGGAATTGAAAAAGACCCCAAGCATCGACGTCATGGACGCCGTTGGCACCAACATCCGTCTCGACAGCCGGGGCAGGGCCGTATTGCGCGCCTTGCCGCGTATCAATGATGATGTGAACGAAGAATGGGCGTCGGACAAAACACGCCATGCCGTTGATGGCCTGACGCATCGCCGATTGGACAAACCCTATATCCGCAAGGATGGGAAGCTGGTTGCGGCAGATTGGGCCGAGGCCTTTGACGCAATTAAAGCGCATTGGAACGGCGCAGCAGCGGTGCTGGCAGGTGATCAGGTCGATTGCGAAACCATGTTTGCCGCGCGCGAACTGGCGGGTAAGTCGATGTTGGAAGGCCGCCAGACGGGCCTTGCATATGACACATCGTCGCTTTCGGCGGTGAATTTCAATACGACGATCGCGGGCATAGAAAATGCCGATGTGATTTTATTGGTCGGCAGCGATTTGCGGCGTGAAGCGCCATTGGTGAATACGCGCATTCAAAAGGCAGTGCGCAAGCGGGGGGCAAAGGTGTTTGCCATCGGTCCCGTGACCGACCTGACTTATAAGGTTGAGTGGCTAGGCCATGAGCTCAGCGCGCTGACAAAGGCGCCTAAGGCGTTGGCAGATGCGTTGAAGACTGCTGAACGTCCCGCGATTATAGTCGGCGGTGGCGCGCTGCGTTACGATGGTGTCCACGGCGCGGCATTGGCCTTTGCCAAAAAATATAAAATGGTCCGCGCGGATTGGAACGGTTTCAACGTTCTGCATTTTGCCGCGGCGCGCATGGGTGGCCTCATGCTTGGTTACGCGCATGATGGTGGCATCAAGAAGCTAGCTGCGGCTCAGCCCAAGCTGGCGTTTTTCCTCGGCGCGGATGAGGTGGATTACAGCCTGTTTGCGGATAGCTTCAAAGTCTATGTCGGCCATCATGGCGACAAGGGCGCGCATCATGCCGATGTCATTTTGCCAGGCGCAGCGTATAGCGAAAAATCGGGCACTTATGTGAACCTGGAAGGTCGCGTTCAACGAGGCGAGCGTGCGGTGTTCCCGCCGGGCGATGCGCGCGAAGATTGGGCTATATTCCGGGCGCTTTCCGATGTTTTGGGCAAGCGCTTGCCATTTGACAGCCTCGACGCCTTGCGCGCTGAAATGGCGAAGGCCGTGCCTGCTTTAGGCGTTGAAGCGCTGGCGGGTTATGGTTGGTCGGAACCATCGCTACCCGCCGATGTAAGCGGCAAGATTGCGGACTACCCCATCAAGGATTTTTACCTGACCAACGCCATTTGTCGCGCGTCCGAAACGATGCAGAAATGCTCGGCGGAATTGGTGCATGGCACGCAATTTTTGGAGGCAGCGGAATGAAGCTTAACCTCAAAACACTAAGCCTTCGCTGGGGCGACGAGGGAGTGGTATAATGACATCCTTCTTCCAAAATCTCGGTATGAGTTACGAGGCCGCATGGTTCACCGCGACCATTGCGGGCATATTGCTTATTGCGCTGCCACTGATGCTGGCGGTGGCGATGATCATTTATGCGGAACGTAAGTTATGGGCTGCTTTCGCACTACGTCGGGGTCCCAATGTCGTTGGGCCTTTCGGCATCTTGCAATCCTTTGCCGATGGTTTGAAGGTGTTCTTGCAAGAAACCATCATCCCTAGCGCGTCAAACCGTGGCTTGTTCTTGATTGCGCCGATCATCACTTTCACCGTCGCATTAATGGCATGGGCAGTTATCCCATTTGCCGATGGCGTCGTGCTGTCCAATATCAATGTTGGCTTGCTCTACATTCTGGCGATCAGCAGCTTGGGCGTTTACGGCGTGGTGATTGCCGGATGGGCCTCCAACTCCAAATATCCATTCTATTCCGCGATGCGCGCCGCTGCGCAGATGATTTCCTATGAAGTGTCCATTGGCTTCATTTTGATCTGCGTCGTCCTTTGGGCGGGCACCTTCAATGTTGGCGGCATTGTTGAGGGGCAGCGTGGGCATATCTTTGGCTTTATCAACGCTTATGCCTTCAACCCCTTGCTGTTCCCAATTGCGGTGATGTTCCTCATCAGTTCAATGGCGGAAACTGCGCGTGCGCCGTTCGATTTGACCGAAGCGGAAAGCGAATTGGTTGCCGGTTATCAAACCGAATATTCCTCCATGTCCTTCGCTTTGTTCTGGTTGGGCGAATATGCCAACGTCCTGTTGATGTGCGCGCTGAACGCGATCCTGTTCTGGGGTGGCTATTTGCCACCTGTTGACTGGGCGCCATTGTACGCCGTTCCAGGTATCATCTGGTTCTTTGCCAAAATCCTTTTGATGTTCTTCATCTTTGCATGGGTGAAGGCAACTGTGCCGCGCTACCGTTATGACCAATTGATGCGTCTGGGCTGGAAAGTATTCCTGCCAATCTCATTGCTCTGGGTATTTTTGGTGAGCGGCTATCTTATGTTCACAGGACATTTCGCATGACTATGATCACGCATCTCATCAAAAGCTTCACTTTGTGGGAATTTATCAAGGCGCATATGTTGACCTTGAAATATTTCTTCAAGGCAAAGGCGACGATCAACTATCCGTTCGAGAAGAACCCGCTTTCCCCACGTTTTCGCGGTGAACATGCGCTGCGTCGTTATCCAAATGGCGAGGAACGATGCATCGCGTGCAAATTATGTGAGGCCGTTTGTCCTGCACTCGCGATTACTATCGAGTCCGAACCACGCGAGGACGGTAGCCGCCGGACCACGCGCTATGACATTGATATGACCAAATGCATTTACTGTGGTTTCTGCCAAGAGGCATGTCCCGTCGATGCTATTGTCGAAGGTCCCAATCTCGAATTCGCAACAGAAACGCGTGAGGAATTGCTCTACGACAAGGCCAAGCTCCTCGACAACGGCGCGAAATGGGAACGGGCAATTGCCGCGAACCTTGCCGCCGATGCACCCTATCGTTAAGGGCGACCCATCGTGATCCAACTTGTATCCTTCTATGTCTTCGCAAGCATCGTCATCGCGTCTGCCGCGATGGTCATTTTCGCGCGCAATCCGGTGCACAGCGTGCTGTGGTTGATTGTCGCCTTCTTCAACGCGGCAGGCCTTATGGTGCTGATCGGTGCAGAGTTCATAGCGATGTTGTTAGTCATTGTCTATGTCGGTGCGGTCGCGGTCTTGTTCCTGTTCGTCGTTATGATGCTTGATATTGATTTTGCCGAATTGCGCGCGGGTTTTGTCAAAAACGTACCGCTCGGCCTGTTGCTCGCGGTGGTTTTGGTGGCTGAGTTGGTGCTTGGCATCGGCGCGTATCAGGCTGGTGCCGTGAAGCTTGGCACGCCTGAGGTTGGGGACGCGACGGTATCGGCAACGGTGCCAAATATCGAGGCCATTGGCGCCTTGCTGTATAGCAAATATGTGTTCTTATTCGAAACTGCAGGGTTGATCTTGTTGGTCGCGATGGTCGGCGCAATTGTTCTGACGCATCGCCGCAGCCACGGCACGCGCGGCCAGAATATCAGCAGCCAAGTCAAGCGACGTCCGCAAGACGCGACGCGTAATGTTAATCAGCCCGTCGGGCAGGGGATTGAGCTGTGAATATCACGCCTATCGTCATGCTGAACTTGGTTCAGCACAACGCACTGCCGACTGTTATCCTGAAACAAGTTCAGGATGACAAACAAGTTCAGGATGACGCAATTTGGATTGGAGCGGGCCAGTGATTGGTATCGAACATTATCTCGTCGTCAGCAGCATATTGTTCGTCATGGGCGTGCTTGGGATTTTCCTGAACCGGAAAAATGTCATCATCATCCTGATGGCGATTGAGCTCATATTGCTTGCGGTGAACATCAATCTGGTGGCGTTCAGCGTATTTTTGGGCGACCTGACCGGGCAAATATTCGCGATGTTCGTTTTGACCGTTGCAGCGGGTGAGGCCGCGATTGGCCTTGCGATATTGGTTATTTATTTCCGTGGCCGCGGCACGATTGCCGTTGATGACGTCAACCGGATGAAAGGGTAACATCCAGTGACTGCAATCCATTTTATTGTTTTCCTGCCGCTTTTGGCTGCGCTTGTCGCAGGGCTAGGGCAGCGTTTTATTGGCGCACTGGCGGCGAAGACGATCACAACCGCTGGTTTGTTTATTGCCGCGTTCCTGAGCTGGCCGATCTTCATCGGTTTCCTGAACGGCAGTGAAACCGCTTATGTCCAACCCGTGATGACATGGGTGCAGTCGGGTGATCTAAGTTTTGATTGGGAATTGCGCGTTGATGCGCTGACCGCCGTCATGCTCGTCGTCATCACCAGCGTATCGGCGCTCGTCCATCTCTATAGCTGGGGCTATATGGAGGAAGATCCAGATCAGCCGCGCTTCTTTGCCTATCTGTCGCTGTTCACCTTCGCGATGTTGATGTTGGTGACTGCCAACAATTTGGTGCAGATGTTCTTCGGTTGGGAAGGCGTTGGTCTTGCGTCTTATTTGCTGATTGGCTTTTGGTATAAGAAACCCAGCGCAAATGCGGCGGCGATTAAGGCATTTGTCGTCAACCGCGTTGGCGACCTTGGCTTCATGCTCGGCATTTTTGGCATATTCTGGTTATTTGGTACCGTTTCCATTCCGGAAATATTGGCCGCGGCTCCGGATAAGGTCGGGTCAAGCATCGGCTTTTTGGGCTTGCGCGTGGATACCATGAGCTTGCTGTGCATATTGCTGTTCATTGGCGCTATGGGCAAATCGGCGCAGCTTGGGCTGCACACATGGTTGCCGGACGCGATGGAAGGTCCAACACCAGTGTCGGCGCTGATCCACGCAGCGACCATGGTGACCGCAGGCGTGTTCATGGTGTGCCGTCTGTCTCCCTTGTTTGAAACCAGCCAGTTCGCGCTCGATATTGTCACGATCGTTGGCGCGACGACTGCAATCTTTGCCGCCACAGTTGGCCTGGTGCAGACCGATATCAAACGCGTTATTGCGTATTCTACATGCTCCCAGCTCGGTTACATGTTCTTTGCTGCTGGCACTGGCGCTTATGGTGCGGCCATGTTCCATCTGTTCACGCATGCATTTTTCAAGGCGTTGCTGTTCTTAGGCGCTGGTTCGGTGATCCATGCGATGCACCATGAACAGGACATGCGTTATTATGGCGGCTTACGGAAACATATCCCGCTGACATTCTGGGCCATGATGGCGGGCACGTTGGCAATAACCGGCGTTGGTATTTTGGGTGTCGGCGGATTTGCAGGCTTTTATTCCAAGGACGCGATTATCGAGGCCGCATTTGCGAGCGAGTCCACCTATCATATGTATGGCTTTGCCATCGGCGTGATCGCGGCTTTGCTGACGAGTTTCTACAGCTGGCGTTTGATGTTCCTAACCTTCTTTGGAAAGCCGCGCTGGGATCAGTCGGAACATATTCAGCACGCGATGCATGATCACCATGATCACCATGATCATAGCGACCATGATGCACATGCGCATGCCGCGACCAGTGACGGCACGGCGGGCTATCATCCCCATGAAAGCCCATGGTCGATGCTGACGCCTTTGGCGTTGCTGACCATAGGCGCCGTTTTTGCAGGCTTTGTCTTCCACAAGGCGTTTATCAATGCAGAAGCGGGCCAAGCGTTTTGGGCAAACAGCACGCTCTATTTCAACGTGCATTTGATGCATGCCATGCACGAAGTGCCTTTGTGGGTGAAATTGTCGTCGACGGTGGCCATGCTCATTGGTCTGACGACGGCCTATTTCATGTATCAGCGATCGGAAGATGCGCCACAACGTCTGGCGGCGACCTTTGGGCCAATCTACCGTTTCTTCCTCAAAAAATGGTACTTTGACGAGTTGTATAATTTCGTTTTCATACGTCCCGCTTTTTGGTTTGGGCGTCTGTTCTGGAAGCAAGGCGACATCGGCATCATTGACCGTTTTGGTCCAAATGGTTCGGCGGCCTTGGTGTCCTTTGGAAGCAAATTGGCTGTGCGACTGCAGTCGGGTTATCTTTATACATATGCGCTTGTGATGCTTCTTGGCTTAGTCATCGCGGTTAGCTGGATGATGGTGAGAGTGTAATGAACGCCGCGGATATCCCTGTACTTTCGATCATGCTGGCCATTCCGGTGGTCGCAGCGGCAATTTGCCTTTTTGTCCGTGCGGAGCTTGCGCGCATCATTGCGCTGTCCGCAACATTATTGAACCTGCTTCTTGGTGTCGTGCTCTGGATCAATTATGATCCAGCGGGCGCGCAGTGGCAGTTTACCGAAAGCGCGACCTTGTTTGGTCCCATTGGCTGGCGGCTTGGCATTGACGGCATTTCGCTGACTTTGATTATGCTGTCGGTATTTCTGATGCCCATTTGTATTGGTGCAAGCTGGGTATCCATTCAAAAGCGCGTTGGCGAATATATGGCGGCGTTTCTGCTGATGGAAACGCTGATGATTGGCGTTTTTGCGGCGCAGGATTTGTTGCTATTCTACATCTTCTTTGAAGCTGGCCTGATCCCAATGTATCTCATCATCGGCATTTGGGGCGGGCAGGACCGCATCTACGCGTCTTACAAATTCTTCCTCTACACCTTGCTTGGCTCACTCGTGATGTTGATCGCGATGCTTTGGATGATCCAATTTGCGGGCACGGCAGATATTCCAACCTTGCTGAACACCGATTTCCCCGCTGAAGCCCAAAAATGGCTGTGGTTCGCATTTTTCGCATCTTTCGCCGTGAAAATGCCTATGTGGCCAGTGCATACTTGGTTGCCCGATGCCCATGTTCAGGCACCCACCGCCGGTTCAGTCATATTGGCTGGCGTGCTGCTTAAAATGGGTGGCTACGGCTTCCTGCGTTTTTCGTTGCCGATGTTCCCGGAGGCAAGCGCTGACTTCATTCCATTGGTCTTTGGCTTGTCGATGGTTGCCGTGGTGTATACCTCGCTTGTTGCATTGGTGCAGCAGGATATGAAAAAGCTGATCGCATATTCCTCGGTTGCGCATATGGCGATTGTGACCGTTGGCCTGTTCACCTTCAACCAGCAAGGTATCGAAGGCGCGATCATTGTGATGTTGAGCCATGGGCTCGTTTCGGGCGCGCTCTTCTTGTGCGTCGGCGTCATCTACGATCGCCTGCATACGCGTGAAATTAGCCGTTATGGCGGCGTCAGCGTCAATATGCCCAAATATGCCTTGCTGTTCATGCTGTTCACAATGGCAAGTGTAGGCTTGCCCGGCACTAGCGGGTTTGTGGGCGAGTTTTTGGCTCTGGCTGGCGCGTATAAGGTTTCTACTTGGGCCACATTCATTGCGACCACGGGCATTATCCTTGGCGCTGGCTATATGTTGTATCTATACCGCCGCATTGCATTTGGGCCGCAGGTCAATGCCGATGCTGCCGCAATGGCGGACGTTAATAGCCGTGAAATGTGGTTGCTCGCGCCGATCGCTGTCGTGGTTTTGTGGATGGGCGTATATCCTGAAACATTCTTGGCACCCATTCGCCGCGACGTTGCAACGATTGTCGCCCGCATTGAACGTGCTGCACCCGTTGGTGACAGCAAGCTGAAATTAGTCGACCCGACAACTGCACGTTATCGTGTGGTGCATGGTCCGGAAAAAAACTTGGCTGAGGGGAGCCATTGATAATGGAACTGAACGCCTCTCTTTCTCTGGTTCGTCCAGAAATCGTCTTGAGCTTTTCTGCACTTGCTTTGCTGCTTGTGGCTGCGTGGCGTGAACAGGCCGGTCGCCTGATCAGCATATTGGCGGTTACCGCGCTGGGTGCCGCTGCGGCATTCGTCATTAGCTATATGATGAATGGCACAAATTCATCAGCCTTTGATGACCTTTTGGTCAATGATTCCTTCGGCAATTTTTCCAAGATACTGATCTTCATTGCGGCCGCGATCTCGTTGATGATTGCGCCGCGCTTCTTGGAAAATGCGGGGGCTATGCGGGCCGAATATCCGGTGCTGATCCTGTTGTCTTGTGTTGGCATGGGCGTGATGGTTTCGGCAACTGACCTGATTTCTCTGTATATCGGTCTAGAGTTGCAGAGCTTGTCCGCTTATGTCCTCGCCAGCTTTGTGCGCTCGGACGGGCGTTCAGCAGAAGCTGGGCTGAAATATTTTGTCCTTGGCGCGCTCGCCAGTGGCATGCTCTTGTTCGGCGCGTCTTTGGTATATGGCTTTGCAGGATCCACAAGCTTTGCTGCCATCGGCGCGGCCATGGATGCAGAAGTCGGCCTCGGCTTGATTTTCGGCATTGTATTCATCCTCTCTGGCCTTGCCTTTAAGATAAGCGCCGCGCCGTTCCATATGTGGACACCGGACGTGTATGAAGGCGCACCTACGCCCGTGACAGCCTTCTTCGCGAGCGCGCCAAAGGTTGCCGCCATCGCACTGACGATCCGCATCGTGCTTGAGGCATTTGGGTCGCAAATATTGGTATGGCAGCAAATCATTATCGCCGTTGCGTTGATGTCGATCATCATCGGTGCAGTTGGCGCCATTGGTCAGCAAAATTTGAAGCGGCTGATGGCTTATAGCTCGATCAACAATGTCGGCTTCATCCTGATTGGCCTAGCCACCGGAACGGAGCAGGGCATTTCTGCCATGCTGGTCTATTTGGTGATCTATGTTGCCATGACCCTAGGCAGCTTTGTCTGCCTGATGCAGTTGAAAGATAAGGACGGCGGCTATCGTGAAGAGTTTGCCGACATATCTGGCCTATCCAAGACGCGTCCGGCCTTGGCTGCTGCGTTGGCCATTTTCATGTTCAGCCTTGCGGGCATTCCGCCTTTATTCGGTTTCTGGGGCAAGCTCGTGGTGTTTAACGCCGCTGTGGCCGCTGGCCTGTTGCCGCTGGCCGTCATCGGCATCACAGCGTCGGTGATTGGCGCATTTTATTATCTGAAGGTCGTCAAAGTCATGTATTTTGATGATGCTGCGGATGTGATTGTTGAAAGCGATGATAAGGTTCTCATCTGGACAGGTGGCCTATTGGCCGCTGCGAACTCACCTTTGGGCTATTTCGCGATACCTGCGCTTGGCCTTTTGACAGCTTATGCTGCGAGGGCGTTGTTCTGACGCCCATCTTTGAAGAAGTTGCGCTCACTGGGTCAACGAACGCGGACCTTTTAATACGGGCGGCGCAAGGCGCACCCGAAGGGCTATGGCTTCGCGCAGATGCGCAAGATGGCGGGCGTGGACGACTTGGCCGTGTTTGGGAAAGCCCAAAGGGTAATCTCTTTGCCAGTTCCATTGTGCGCTTACGCGATACGGACCCTTTGCCGGCGAGTCTTGCTTTTGTAACGGCCGTTGCGGTGTATGACGCAGTCCGACAAATGGCGCCGCAAGTTGATATCATCCTGAAATGGCCGAATGATATTCTGGCGCATGATGGGTCAAAGTTATGCGGCATATTGTTGGAGCGTGCGGCAGATGCAGTGGTGGTGGGCATTGGCCTTAACTTGGTCTGGCACCCGCAAAATCTGGACCGGAAGGTGTCTGACCTACTGACGCTTGGTACAACGCCGCCTGACGCGCAGACAGCATTGGAGATCGTGGCCGAGACGTTCGCGCGCTATCTGAATGTCTGGCGGCAGTCAGGGTTGAGCAATATCATTCGGCATTGGGACGCGCACGCCCATCCACGCGGCACTGCTTTATCGGCGAAACTGCCTGATGGTGAGGAAGTGGATGGCCTTTATTCCGGGCTTGATGATGATGGTGCGTTGCGGCTTCGCTTGGCGGATGGTTCAATTCGTGCCATTCACGCCGCCGATGTTTTTCTAATTTAGCAGGGGTGGGCTATGCTGCTCGCGATTGATACCGGTAATAGCAATGTGAAATTTGCATTGGTCGATGACGCAGGCGAAATATTGCACCGATGGCGCATTGCGACCGATGCGCGCCGGACGTCGGATGAATATGCCGTATGGTTGGATCAATTGATCCAAATGGCCGGCTTTCGCCGCAATGATGTTAAAGCGGTCATTATCGCCACGGTTGTGCCGCGTGCTTTGCACAATCTGCAGTTGCTCGCGACGCGCTATTTTGGGTGTGAGGCCTTAGTTGCCGGACGCGGAGGCGTTGGTTGGGGTATTCCATTGCGCGTGAAGGAACCGCACGCCGTTGGCGCTGATCGCGCAGTGAACGCCATTGCGGCGCAGTCCTTGGCCGACGGGCATAAGGTCGTCATCAGCTTTGGCACAGCCACCACCTTTGATTATATTGGGCCAGATGGTTCTTATCGCGGGGGCAGCATCGCGCCGGGCGTTAATCTGTCACTCGATGCACTCTATGCCGCGGCAGCCATGTTGCCGCGAATTGCAATCGAACCACCGCCAAATGAAAGCGTCATTGGCACAACGACTGTTGGACAAATGCAGATTGGCATCTATTGGGGCTATGTGGCGATGATCGAAGGGATACTCGCACGGATGAAAGCTGAAATTGGCGAGCCGGTATCGGTCATTGCGACCGGTGGTTTGGCCATATTGTTTCAGCAACATGGCCATTTATTTGACCGGGTAGAGCCCGATTTGACGCTGCGGGGGCTGGCGCTTTTATACAGGAATAGAGACATTAACTCATGACGACCCCAAAAAATGAACTGCTTTTTCTTGCCCTTGGCGGGTCCAATGAAATTGGAATGAACGTCAATTTATACGGTTGTCAGGGCAAATGGGTGATGGTCGACTTGGGCCTTACATTTGCGAATTCGGAATATCCCGGCATTGACCTTGTTCTGCCTGATTTGGAATTTATTGAAAAGCGTAAGGACGACCTTCTGGGTATTGTCCTGACGCACGGCCATGAAGACCATATCGGCGCCGTAGCTTATTTTGCCGCCGACTTGGGCGTGCCACTTTATGCCACACCCTTCACCGCAACGCTCATCCGCGGCAAGTTGGAAGAAGAAGGCATTGCCGACATTGTGGAACTCAACGTGATCCCGATGGAAGGCGCGTTTTCCTTGGGGCCATTCGACTTTAAATTGGTCACCTTGGCACACTCAATCCTCGAAATGAGCGCTTGTTTAATCAACACGCCTTATGGGAAAATTTTCCATACGGGGGACTGGAAACTGGACCCGCGCCCTGTATTGGGCACGCCGTCGACCCAAGACGCGTTGACCGCCATTGGCGATAGCAAAGTGTTAGCGATGGTCTGCGATTCCACCAACGTATTCAATCCAGAAACCAGCGGCAGTGAAGGCAGCGTGAAGGATGATTTGCTCAAGTCCGTCAAGGCCGCGAAGGGCAGGGTCGTTGTCACAACCTTCGCCTCTAATGCCGCGCGGTTGCAGACCCTGGGCGAAGTCGCGCGCGAGAGCGGTCGCACCTTATGTTTCGCAGGGCGCTCGCTCCACCGGATTATTGAAGCCGCACAGGCCAATGGCTATCTAAAAGATATGCCAAAGACGGTGGATATGGAGAGCGTCGATAGCCTCCCACGTCACGACGTTATCGTGGTCGCCACTGGCGGGCAGGGCGAAGCGCGCGCCGCTTTGGCGCGCATATCCGAGGGCAATCATCCGGTGAAGCTGGAAGCAGGCGATACGGTTATTTTTTCTTCGAAGCAGATACCGGGTAATGAAATCGCCATTGGTGTGATCATGAACAAGCTCGCCGAACGTAACATCCTGACGGTTACTGAAAAGCAGGCGCATGTCCATGTATCGGGCCACCCGGGGCAGCCGGAACTTGCCGCGCTTTACGATTGGATTCGGCCAGAAATCCTCATTCCCGTCCATGGCGAGCGTCGGCATATGGCCGAACAGGCGCGGTTTGCGCGGGCGCACGGCGTGCCAAAGGCCGTGGTTCAGTCCAATGGCGACGTGGTGCGCCTTGCGCCGGGCGAACCTAAAATCATCGGCAAGGAACGCACTGGCCGCTTGATCCTTGATGGGGACACCATCATCGCCGCTGATGGCGCGACATTGAATGAACGGCGGCGCCTGTCATGGTATGGTTTGATTTCAGTCGCCTTCGCGCTGGATGCTAAAGACCGGATGCTGGGCAACCCTGAGATCCGAATGCATGGTGTGCCGATTGAAGAAGATCTGGACGATTTTCTGGAAGAAGCGACTGCCGCTGCTGTTAAGGCGGTGAAGGACCATCGCGGTGATTATGACAAGTTGCGCGAAACTGTGCGTTTGGCTGTGCGCCGTGTGGCGGTAAGCTGGACGGGTAAGAAACCGATTGTGGATGTTTTAATTGTGGAGACCGTATGACTTGGACCTCGATTATTGCCATTTATCTGCTGTTTTGGGTGATGACGGCGTTCGTTATCTTGCCCATCGGCGTACGAACGCATGACGAATTAGGCCTGCCAAAAACCCCGGGGCAGGCAGATAGTGCGCCGGGCAATTTTCAGCCCCGCACGATCTTGCTGAGAACGACAATGCTTTCGGCTGCTTTGTTTGCGTTATATTACGCCAATTACAGCTATGGATGGATAAACCGCGACAGTTTCGACGGATTGTTTAACCCGCCCGTTTAAAGCTTATTTACGCAGTCGCTCAATAGCTTGCGCTAGCGCCACGTACAGCTTGCCAATGTCCGACGACAGCAAGGTGACGCCGATCGCGTTGCCATCGCGCGTGCTGAGCAATAGGCGCATGATGCCTTCGAAATCATGCACATAACGGTTTACATGTTCGCGGAACATGTTGTCATCGCTATAATGTTTGGCAATGATCTTTGCCTCACGCGAATCCAACAAGCGCACGGCGCGACGGGTAAACACACCTCGGTCGCCCTTTAAATAGGCTGCCCACGCGGTATCGGTCACGTCGTTGGATAATATTTTGGTGACGTCGATAGCGGTCGAATTCAAAGATTCGGTCAAAATCACCATGCGGCGGGCAAAGCTCTCATCTTGGACAGATTCAAAGCTGTTGACCGTATCTGCAATTCGGCTTTCAAGGCTCGTCGTCATGTCGTTGAGCTCGCCAAGTTGTTTGGTCACCAAGGAAGAGGCGGTTTGCGACAATTCGATATTGCGCGATATGGCTTCTTGCACAGCCTCGTTCATCGACGCGACCTGCGCATCCAGCGCATTGGCCAATGCTGCGCGGTTTTGCTCGGTCAACTGATCGGCGATATGCGCCAGTTCCTCATCGAGGATCTTGCGGCTGCTTTCTGCCGCAGCGCGCGTGGTTTCACGCACGCGCAGCAATGATGTTACCAAGCTGTCATTTGCTTGATCCGACATGTCTTGCAGCAGAGCCTGCGTTTGCTTGAGCGCAGCGCCGAGGGCATCCACTTGGTCATGGCGGGCGGCAAAATGTGCATCGCTCTCGGCCATAAGCGCGCCAACCGCGTCATGTTGCGCAGAGATTAATTGCTCAATATTATTGAGCTTATCAAGCGTTCCGTCGCTTATATTGTCCAGCGCTTCCGCGGCCGCAAGAGCTGCGTTAACTTGCTCTATGCCCTGTGTCATGCGCGCATTTACGCTATCCATCGCGGCGGGAATTTTATGGCTTATGTCCATATTGGCCGCGTTAAGGGATCCAATCAACTTGTCCGATTGGTCAAGCAAGTCGGCTGTGGTTGATTGATTGTCAGACAGGGCGCTGCCCAGCGAACGGGTGCTTTCATCAAGCGCCGAGACGGCAAAAGCAAGTTTCGACGTCTGGTCAGTGGCCGCGCGGTCAATCTCTGAAATCTGTGCGGCACTATTTTGAATATGTTCGCTGATATTCGCAATCATGGCCTGAATGCGCGCTTCTTCCTGATTGGATTGAGCTTCTATGTCACCTAAAGCCCGACGCAGATCGGCAAGGTTGGATAGGATTTGGGCTTTGCTACCGGTAATGAGGGTGTCGACATCGCTTGATGTCTGCGCGATGCCATTGGAAATCGCGTCTGCAGCGCTGTTCATCAGCGTCGCCATTTCGGCGCTTCGGTCGAGCGCTTGGGTGCTCGTATCATCGAGCAGCTTCACACTGTTACCCAAGGATTTCTCTAGCCGGATGGAAAAATCATCCACGCGCGTTTCTACATTCTCGATATAATCGTTTACCGACTTACCCGCCTCGCTGACGCGTTCAAGGGCAGCAATCAGCGTCTTAATCTGAACCTGGGCATCATTACCTGTGCTTCCGATCTGGTTGCTGACATCTTTGGCCGCGCTTGTGACCACGGGCAAATGCTTGCGGAGTTGCTCCAAATTCATATTGGCGGCGTTACTCACCGTTTCCAGCGTCTTTGCCTTTTGATCGCTATCGGCAAGAGCGGCCGATAACATCTGCGCAGAGTCCGTCAGCTTCTTTGAAGACTGGCGACCCAATGTTTCGAGTTCTCGCGCATTTTGCGACAGAAATTGTCGCGCGAGGGATATTTCTTCGTTAACCGTCCGCATCCGTATGGCCAACGCATCGCTTTCGGTCCGCAACAGGTTTGCGACCCGGCCAAAGCGCATGGCTTCCCGACTGCTGTTGCGCATGACCAGCAACCACAGGACAGCAATTAAAAGCGTAGGCATGGCCCAAGTCGCGATCAGCGTTATTACCCGATCATTGTTCATGGCGGATTGCGCTTCAGACCAATAAGTCAGCCCAAAAAATGCGGACCATCCGGCGAACGCAATCAACAGCAGGGTCGGGGCAATAAATCGACCGACACCAAAGCGGTGCGACGTTTCGTCCGCAACATCATCATAATCATAGGCCGCTGCTTGATCATCTTCAGCAGCGTCTTGGGCGTTGCTGTCAATAGGCGGCAAGGCCGTTTCTTGATCGGATTCAGTGATTTCGCGGTTCAGGCCGACGATTTTGGAGCGTGTAGTCATAGCCCCTATTTAACACATTATTCGGCGAGAGAAACGCAAACTTATCAAATTATAGAAACGGAAATGAAATGACCGTGGGCGAGGGTATATTTGCTCCCTTTATGGCAAATATATTATCGCAATTGAGCGCATTATCGCGCGTAAATAGGTGGGTAACATATATTTCTGTTGGCAAAATCGCCGTAACATTCATATCGGGAGAATGCCTTCCGTTCGAAATCCGATTTTCCCGACAATCGCTTTGCTCTCCGTCGCGGGCGATAATGGCAGCGAACAGCATATGGCGACCGGTAATGTGCGTTCGGACTTGGCTGGCCAATCCTTGATTGAATATCAGATAATGACGCTCGCGCGCGCTGGTATCCAAAGGTTCCTGATTGAAGTCGAAAATATCGACGGCGCGTTAACCGCGCTGGCCGACCGTTGTCGCCTCCGCAAACTGACGGTCGATTTTGTCCGTACTGGCTCGGATATCCTGCGTTACATCGACGCTGATGATCGCATATGGGTGCAATCAGGACAGTTGTATGTGCAACTGGGTTTGATTGAAACGCTTTTAAAATCCAACGAGAATTTCATCGCAACCATCGATGGTCGTGACGAAAATCGCGCGTTTGAACGTGTGGATATCAACACAAGATGGGCTGGTGTCTCGATTGTTGGATATGACGCCATTGCCATGCTGCGTGACCTGCCAGAGGACTGGAGCATCATATCATCCCTGCTGCGGCAGGCGTTGCTGGCTAAGGTTCCGTTCCGTCCATTGTCGCAACAGCATGTTGAAAATGGCACGCTAACCGTTCTGACGGGCGCGCAGGATTTTTCGGAACTGAATCGCCAGATACTTCGGCGACGTGTGGCAAGCAGGGCAGGGTATATTGAGGCATATGTGTTCGGGCCAATCCTTGCCCGTCTCGTGCCGCTTATCTGGCAGAGCCCGACGGCCGTAACCGCGACTAAATTCGCAAGCCCTGTGATAGCGTCGGCGTCAGTTGCCTTGGGGCTTGGAAACCAAGCAATAGCGGCAAGTGTCGCGGCATTTCTGTCCATTGCTGCGAACGCACTACGTTTGGCGGCAACAGATGATGCAGATGGCAGTAATCACATACAAAACCTGTCGGTGGTCACTTGGACGCTGATTATATTGGCCATGTTCGGTAGCGTTTATGTCGCGACACCTGATCAGAACAATGGCTTATTCGCTGCGTTTGCAGTCACTTCAATCGCATATCTTTCCCACAAAATGGTCATTCCAAGCTGGGCGAAACAGTTGCTGCATTCCCCTGCTACTTTGGCATTTTTAGCCATCATTGGCGCTGCCACCGTTGGAATAATTTCGGCATTACAATGGATTATGGTGTCCCAACTTAGCGTCCTGATAATCGCCAACAAGAAGCGCGACGCCGAAGGAAAAAAATCAAACGAAGTTTAAAACCGCGTTAACCCAATATCCCTATAGCTGTGGCTGTTAACCATATGGGATTGGCGTTGAATCTACCGCTTGGCCACCACGAAGATTTGCTTTCGATCGCGACCGCACATGCGCGCGACGTTGACGCCCTGTGCCTTGATGTGGCGGCCATTGTTTTCCCATCTGCGACGCTTTCTCCCTCAGAAGCGACGATTAGCGCCGTTTCGGTCAAGCTGCTGCAACTTGTGCGTGATATTGAAGTAAAGCTTGCTGGCAAGGCTCGCGAGCCGAAGACATGGCCGTTGTTGGTTCGGTCTGGCTTTTTACGCGAAACGGCTTTGGTGGAGTTTGCCATGGCGCGGGTGGCGGAGGATAAGATAAATGATCGTCTTGGCGAAGGCCAACCAGTATTTGTCACGAAGTTGTTGGACCATCCCGACAGCCATGTTGCAGATGCCGCACAAATACTACTCGCCGCCGATAGTCTGCACTTGCGGGCCGAGGGGCGGACTTTTCTAAACCTGACCCCTGAACTTCTGTACAAAAGCTGCTGGCGTGTCGTCGCCGCGCTTGAGGTGTCGCAAGGTGCGCGTTCTGAAGATGTGATACGGTCCGCCCACGCCCTTATCGCCTTATATGACGAGGCCAGCACGGCACCGGCCGCAGCTCGCAAAATCGTTCATTTCCTTAAAGATGAACTGCGCGGTGACCTTTTAAACCCGGCCACATGCGGCGTGCATCTTTTCGTCGCTCAATTGAGTGCGGAACTGAATTTGGAACATGACCATATATTGCGGATCATAGATTTTGAATCTGCGGTGGCATTCATGATCCTGCTCGCAGCTATGGGCATAACGAAAGCTGCTGCTTTGCCGATATTGCTGGATGTCCGTTGTCAAATGCTTACCCCGCGTGAGGCCGCGATATTCGAAGCAAATTACGACAGAATCAGCAGGCAAGACGCTCTGAATACCGTCACATCCTGGTCGGCATCGCGGCTTTCGCTTTTAACATTTGGTCTGAAATGACCATTACGGCGATATCGTCAGTTCCCGTTACGGGTGAATTGTCGCGTGACGGCCATTTGCTGCGCGCGGACGATAGGCTGACCAATTTGCATGCGCGTGCCGGCGGAACGCGCGGCGGCATCATTGCCTGTCCCGCTTTATTCGGGCTGGTCCAGATTGTTTCCCGCCTTCAAATGCGTTTGGCCCGCGCATTGATCGTGTCAGATGGCACCGACAATTTCGAACTTTGGGTAGAAGCGGAACCGGCAGGCGAGAATGTGCGTATCGCCATTTTAAGTTGGCGGAGCAAAACGGCACGAAACCCTGATCCAACAGTGAGGCTGCACTGGGCAAGCGTCATAGATGAGACCATGACGCTTCACTTTGATCAAGCTTTGCGTTTGGTCCGTGCAACTGGCCCAGTGGGCGATGTCATCCATCGACAAGATTTCGGTTGCGGCGCGCGATATGTCGTCACGCGGCTCTTTGGAGATGCAGGAGACAGATATCTTCGTGACCTTGAAAAATTCACTGTAATTGACCGGTCAAGCGTCAGTTTAAATGCAAATAACGATATGTTGTTATGGGGCGAACCGGACATCAGCGCGTCTGGCGCGTATAGGGGCTACACATTATATATTTCCAAAGCCCCCGAAGGCGCTTCCATCGGCTATAAAAGATCGCAACTCGTCGATCCCGCTTTTGTTTTTGGGAAAAATCTTACGCCCATTCTACATCGGCCGTTAAGCCGCATCATCGCGAATGCCGACACAATCGGAAATGAACTTCTTGGACCCGTTCGGTATAATTACGCCACATATGCGCGCGATATATCCAATGCTGCACGCCACCTCACGGCTCTGGTCGAAGATCTGGGTGATTTAGAAGCTGTGGAAAGGCCCGGATTTACCACTGCACCCGATAGAATTGAACTTGGCGATATGGCGCGGCGCGTGGCTGGGCTGCTAGCTCTTAAGGCCGCTGACCATAGTATCAATGTCAAAGTCCCGGACGACATAACGCACGTGCATGCCACCGCAGAATTTAGACGCGTCCTGCAAGTCCTGCTAAATTTGGTCACAAACGCTATCCGTTATGCGCCAGACGGTACCGAGGTAAGCTTGGACATCCGCGCTGAACCCGATTGGTCTATTATAACCGTCTCCGATCAAGGCAGCGGCGTATGTGCGGCAGACCGGGAGCGTATATTCGTCAAATTTGAGCGATTGGGTAGGACAGGCGATGGCGGAAGCGGCCTTGGCCTATATATCTCGCGCCGTTTGGCTCAGGCGATGGGGGGCGATCTCACCGTCGGAGATGCGGAAGGCGGAGGCGCAATGTTTACGCTCCGCCTTCCGCGATAATTCAACGCGCGTCTAAGCTTGGGTAAGGACGCTGATTTGGTCCGGTATACAACTGACGCGGGCGACCAATTTTCTGCGCCGGATCCGAAATCATTTCGTTCCACTGGGCAACCCAACCCACGGTCCGCGATAGCGCAAACAACACGGTGAACATTTCCGTTGGGAAACCAATGGCCGACAGGATGATGCCGGAATAGAAATCGACATTCGGGAACAGCTTCTTCTCAATGAAATATGGGTCGTTCAAAGCCATTTCTTCGAGTTGCATCGCAACGTCGAAAATAGGATCGCTGATGTTCAGTTCCGTCAGAACCTCACGAACTGTCTTTTGCATAACCGAGGCACGCGGGTCATAATTTTTATAAACGCGATGGCCAAAGCCCATCAAGCGGAACGGATCATTTTTGTCCTTCGCCCGCTCAATATAATGCGGAATGCGATCAGGGGTGCCGATTTCGCGCAACATGTTCAACGCGGCTTCGTTCGCACCGCCGTGCGCAGGGCCCCAAAGGCAAGCAATACCAGCGGCGATGCACGCAAACGGATTTGCACCAGATGATCCGGCCAAGCGGACAGTCGAGGTGGACGCGTTTTGTTCATGGTCGGCATGTAAGATGAATATCCGGTCCAGTGCGCGTTCAATGACGGGGTTCACGACATATTTTTCAGCTGGAACGCCGAACGTCATGCGCAGAAAATTGCCAGTGTAGGACAAGTTGTTGTCGGGATAGACAAAAGGCTGCCCAACCGAATATTTGTAAGCCATGGCTGCAATTGTGGGCATCTTCGCGATCAAGCGATGGCTTGAAATCATCCGATGTGTCGGGTCGCTAATGTCGGTGGAGTCATGGTAAAATGCGGAAAGCGCGCCGACCACTCCGCACATGATCGCCATAGGGTGCGCATCGCGGCGGAAACCACGGTAAAAAGTTGCCAATTGCTCGTGCAGCATGGTGTGCCGCGAAATGGTTTGGCTGAATTTGTCCAATTGCGCTTTGTTGGGCAATTCGCCGTTCAGCAGCAGATAGGACACTTCCATGAAACTTGACTGCTCGGACAACTCTTCGATGGAGTATCCGCGGTGCAGAAGAACGCCTTTGTCGCCATCGATAAAGGTGAGCGCAGACTCACAGCTTGCCGTCGAGGTGAAGCCAGGGTCAAAGGTGAAATGGTCCGACGCCCCGTAAAGCTTGCGGATGTCGATCACGTCAGGGCCTTCTGTACCCTGCATGATAGGCAAGTCATAGCTGGTGTCGCCAACGGTGAGCGTTGCGTTTTTATCGGCCATTTTTAAACTCCATATCTACTAAGCTATTTACCGGACTGCCCTTTAGTAAGGCATGTTTTTTTAATGATACGGGACGCGGGAGACGCCCGTGACGACAATATAGGGCCGTTTAAATGCCAATCTATCGTGGGGAGAAAATGGCTATGTCGCTGTTTAGCCCCATGATAGGAAATTCCGTGGGCGTCAAGGCAAACAATAGCTTCTGCATGATGGATGAATTGCGCTTTTGTTCTTCGATGCTAAATATCTGTGGTGGAACAGAAATTTGGCAATTTGGTCGCCGAAGGAAACGTCGGATGCGGCGCACCAAGAACGCTGTTTGCGGTTCTGGAAAACTGGCTCGACCGCGAACGCGACCAATTACCCTTATGGTTGCCCGTTGGTATCGGATTCGGCGTCGCATTCTGGCAGTTTTTTGGCAGTTCTGCTTGGGCAGGATTGGCAATGTCATGTGCTTCCTTTTTGTTTTTCGGCAATTTGGCCCCACCCTATAGCCGGTTGCGGCAGTTGGCCCGAATGGCGGCTATGGCGGTAATGCTTGGGTTTCTCCTGATTGCCTTTCGTTCAACGACCGTTGCCCAACCCGTTTTAGGAAAAATATGGGTTGGGGAGTTTTATGGGCGGATTAAAGCGGTTGAAAATATCTCCGCGCGCAATGTCTTTCGGCTACGGCTCGCAACTGGCGGCAAGTCCGACTTGCCGCCTTTTGTACGTGTGAATCTGACGCCGGAACAATATCAGGACGATTTCCAACCCAGCGCGATCATTCGCCTGCGCGCGCGCCTACTGCCGCCTGCTGGGCCAGCTTTGCCCGGTGGATATGACTTTGCCCGGCGCGCGTGGTTTCAACAGATTGGCGCAACGGGGACGGTTTTGGGGAAGGTGCAGCTGTATCAAAAAGCAGAAAATGGGGATTGGTTCGCGTCGCAGCGCGCCGCGCTGACGCAGCATATAATGGCATCCATGCCGCAAGGGAGCGGCGCCATAGGCGCGGCGCTGGTCACTGGCGATCAGGGACATATTGATGCGGCCGATGCACAAGCCATGCGGGACAGTGGTTTGGCCCACTTATTATCGATTAGCGGCCTGCATGTGACGGCGGTGGTCGGCTTCATTTTCATCTTGGTCAGCCGCCTTTTGTCATTGTCCGCATGGCTGGCACTGCGGATCCCCATACCCGTGGTTGCAGCAGCAACGGCAGCTTTAGTCGCGCTGGGATACACTTTGTTGACGGGGGCTGAAGTGCCGACGGTGCGGTCTTTCATTGCCGCACTTCTCGTTTTGATTGCACTGGCGCTGGGGCGGGATGCGCTTACCCTTCGATTGGTGGCCTTTGGGGCGTTCATAGTGTTGATATTTTGGCCCGAGGCCATGTCTGGTCCAAGTTTTCAACTCAGCTTTGCGGCCGTTGCGACCATCGTCATCATGCATGATCTGCCAGTTGTTAAACGCTTGACCGAACGGCGCGACGAGAATCTGTCGCGAAAAGCCGCGCGGGCGGTCGGATCACTCATCCTGACCGGCGTCGCAATCGAGCTTGTGCTTACCCCCATCGCCCTATTTCATTTTCACAAGGCAGGGCTTTATGGTGCCTTGGCCAATGTGGTGGCGATCCCGATGACGACGTTCATGATCATGCCGTTGGAGGCATTAGCGCTGATTTTTGATGTGATGGGTCTGGGGCAGCCATTTTGGTGGCTGGCAGGGCAGGGCATTGCCGCGATATTAATACTCGCGCATTGCGTCAGTAGCCTGCCCGGCGCGGTCACGATGATGCCTGCGATGCCCGTTTGGGCCTTTGCAGCTTTCGTTGTTGGCGCGTTGATATTTGGTTTGTTGACGACTGCTGTCCGTTATTGCGGCGTTCTTTTGTGTGCGATTGGCATCATCGCCATGGTCACGGCCCCTCGTCCTGATATCTTGGTGACGGGGGACGGCAAACATTTGGCCATAGTCAGCGCAGATGGAGAGGTGGCGTTGCTGCGCGGTAGGGCAGGTGATTTTGTCCGCGGGATGATTTCTGAAAAAGCGGGAAGCTTTGCAAAAGCTACACCGATTGAAGACTGGCCCGGCGTCCAATGTACGTTGGACAATTGCGTGATTATTGTGATGGGAGCGGAGCGCGCATGGACATTACTCGCCACCCGAACGAGGAACCCGATACCGTCCATGGAAATGGCCGCAGCGTGCAAACGCGTCGACATTGTCGTCAGCGACCGATGGTTACCATTATCCTGCCGCCCAAAATGGATAAAGGCAGACCGCCGATTGTTGGAACAAAGCGGCGGCCTGGCCTTTTATCTGGATGATCGACGCGTGGTTACCGCCAATGAGGGAAGTCGCCATATGCCTTGGGTAAAGGCTGCTCATGCCGCGCGCGCGACAAAAGCGCCAGATCAATGATATCGGCGCAGTAGCCCGGCCAGCTTACCCTGAACCTCCACCTCATGCGGCGCATAATATTGCGGCTCATAACTGCCATTGGCGGGGTCAAGCCGGATTTGCTGACCTTCACGGCGCAAATATTTCAATGTTGCTTCCTCACCACGCACCAACGCGACCACAATTTCGCCATCGCGCGCCGTGTTGGCCTTACGGATAAGGGCGTAATCGCCATCCAATATCCCCGCCTCAATCATTGAGTCACCGGATACCTCAAGCGCATAATGTTCACCGGCGCCCAACAATGCCATCGGCACGGATAATGAATTCTGACCTTCAAGCGCCTCAATTGGCACACCAGCCGCAATCTTGCCGTGGAGCGGAATTTCCATGACATCATTGGCGGCAACAGGAATCTGAATTTGCGGTTTGCTTTCCTTCATAGGCGCAAAACGGGCCACATTGTTACTGCCCGCATTGCCGCCCTCGGGCATTTTCATAACTTCAAGCGCCCGTGCACGGTTGACCAATCGCCGAATGAAGCCGCGTTCCTCCAACGCACCGATCAAACGGTGCACCCCGGATTTACTCTTCAGATCAAGCGCCTCTTTCATTTCCTCAAACGAAGGGGAAATACCAGTTTCATCCAATCGTTGGTTAATGAACAAAAGCAGTTCGTGCTGTTTCGCCGTGAGCATATTCAGGGTCCCATCCTGTTGAACATGAATGGAACGATTAGAGAACAAAAGCGGTTAAGTCAAGGGCAATCGCGGCTATGGTCTCCAGATTTTACGACAGACGCATATATTGAACGACACTGCCTTTTGGTCGCGGCGGGACATTTGGGGGTTGCACCAGTAGCGCATTGGCTTGGGACAAGTTCCGCGTCAGGCCGCTGTCCTGAGTCATAAATGGCGTGATATGCCCGCCCTCAACCGTTGCGCGCATATATTCGGCGCGGTCTCCTCCCGCTGGCAGGTCGGTTGCGGTCGCCGCTTCAAAATATGCGGGCAGGGGCGCATTACATCCCGCCATGTGCCGGATAAGCGGTAAGAGGAACAGAAATGCGGTGACGAAGGCAGAGGACGGGTTGCCGGGTAGGCCAAGGACCACCGTATTTCCAACTTTGCCGGCCATCAAAGGTTTTCCCGGACGCATCGCGACTTTCCAGAAATCCATCTGCGCACCGATGTTCACCAACGCGGTCTGCACCAGATCATGGTCGCCGACCGACGCGCCGCCGGTGGTGACGATGATATCCACTTGTTCGCAAAGCGCCGACAGGCTAGTCTCAAGCGCCGTCAAATCATCGGGCAAGATGCCAGCGTCACGGACATCACAGGGCAGGCCCGCGAGCATGGCTTGCAACATCGGGCTGTTGGAGCATGGGATTTGCGCAGGGCCAATAGCGGACCCAGCGGGAACCAATTCGTCGCCCGTGGCGGCAATTGCAATGCGTGGGACGCCACCCACGGCGATCCTGCCATGCCCCGCCATCGCGGCCACGGCTATTGCCCCTGCGTCCAAATAAGTGCCCTTGGGCAGCACGGCGTCACCCGCATGGAAATCACCGCCAAGGCGGCGGATATTGGCCCCGAATACGGGCGGGCGATCAAGGGTCGCGTTTAACAGATCGCCATCGCGCACGGCATTTTCTTGTATCAGGACGCTATCGGCATTTTGGGGCACATAAGCCCCGGTAAAAATGCGGACCGCTTCGCCACGTTGCAAGTCGCCGGCAAAAGGATGCCCCGCGGCGCTTTCGCCGATCACGCGCCATGGGCCGGGAAAGTCTTGTAGGGCAATCGCATAGCCATCCATCGCCGACAGGTCCGCTGCAGGTTGCGTGCGCATGGCCATCAAAGGTGCGTGCACATAATGCCGCACGGCCTGCATCAGGTCTCGTTCAACAGGGGGTAAAGGCGTGACGAGCGCCAGCAATCTGGCCTGCGCTTCATCAACCGAAATCATGCGCGATAGTCGCCGGATTTGCCGCCTGTTTTGGAGAGTAAGCGGACGTCCGAAATGATCATCGATTTGTCTAGCGCTTTGGCCATGTCATACAGGGTCAACAAGGTGACGCTGACCGCGGTCAAGGCCTCCATCTCCACGCCCGTCGGCCCGTTCAGGCGGACGCGGGCCTCAACGCGAATGGCGGCGGCCTCATATGCAAATTCAACGCTGATTTTGGACAACATCAACGGGTGGCACAAAGGAATGAGGTCGCTTGTCTTCTTCGCCGCCAATATGCCCGCGATGCGCGCCGTGCCCAACACATCGCCTTTTTTCATATTGCCCGCGCGAATGGCCGTAAGCGCTTCGGCGGACATGGATATCCGCCCCTCGGCCACCGCCTCACGCGCAGTGTCCGCTTTGGCCGACACATCGACCATATGCGCGCCGCCATCGGCGTCCAAATGGGTAAGATCAGCCATGTCCGGTCAAAAGCCTTTGCGTTGCGGTCTTGATATCATCCTGCCGCATCAGGCTTTCGCCGACAAGGAAAGTGTGAATGCCGGCCTCTGCCATGCGCAGGCAATCGGCATGCGTGGAGATACCGCTTTCGCAAACGAGCAAGATATCATCCGGCACCAATTTTGCCAGACGCTCCGTTGTGGCCAGATCCACCTCGAAGGTTTTTAAATTGCGGTTGTTCACGCCGACCAGCTTCGATTTCAGATGTTTGAGCGCGCGTTCCAGCTCGGCCTCGTCATGGACCTCAACCAGTACATCCATATTTTCTTGGCCTGCGGCATCCTCAATTTCGGCCATCACGACATCATCTAGCGCCGCCACGATGATCAAAATCGCATCGCCGCCCATTGCGCGTGCTTCTGCACATTGCCACGGGTCAACCATGAAATCCTTGCGGATCACCGGCAGGTCACATGCGCCGCGCGCTGCGATCAGATAATCCTCATGCCCCTGAAAATAAGGCGCGTCGGTCAATACGGACAAGCAGGCAGCGCCGCCCGCCTGATAGGCCGCAGCATGCGCCGCTGGATCGAAATCCGCACGGATCAGGCCTTTGGACGGACTGGCTTTCTTAATCTCCGCAATGAGCGCGATTCCGCTCTGGCTTTTGGTCCGCAACGCCGCTTCAAACCCGCGCGGGGCGGAGGGCATTGGCCAATGCGTCAAGCCCAGAGGCTTACGCGCCGACACTTCAATGCGCTTGGTCGCGCAGATTTCTGCAAGCTTGTCCGCCATCAATATGCCACCCAACAATTTAGCAATGTGTTGGCAAGGCCCTTGTCGATAGCCTCGGCTGCTTCTTCCACACCCTCGGGCATAGTATCCACGACACCTGCGACCACCAAAGCTGCAGCCGCGTTGAACAAGACGGCATCGCGATAGGCACCATGTTCGCCCTGAAGCAATTTGCGCAGTTCCAGCGCATTATGCGCTGCATCGCCGCCGCGAATGGCTTCGACAGGATAAGCGGATAGGCCCGCATCTGCCGCCGTTATGCGCTGGTAGCGAACACCCTCAGGTTCGACGATCGCAACTTCATTACCGCCCGCCAAGCTCAATTCATCCAAGCCTTCGTCGCCTGAAATGACGCGCGAATGTTCCGTGCCCAAATGATGCAGCGCCTCGGCATAAATGGGCACATAAGCTGGGCGGGCAATACCAATAAGCTGCCGCGTCACGCGCGCTGGGTTCGCCAATGGGCCCATCAGGTTGAAAATCGTGCGTTGGCCAATGCGTTGGCGGATGGGCTGAATACGCTTCATCGCAGGATGGTGATTAGCCGCGAACAGGAAGCAGATGCCCAAATCTTTCAACGTTTCTTCTGCGTTCTGTCCGGCGCGTTCCATGTTGAGGCCCAACGCCTCCAACGTGTCTGCCGCGCCTGACTTGGATGATGCCGCCCGGTTGCCATGCTTGGCGACAGGGACCTCGCACGCGGCCACGACCAAAGATACGGCGGTGGAAACATTTAGCGTATGATGCCCGTCACCACCTGTGCCGCAGACGTCTATCGCACCTGCTGGCGCGTCTATGGGGATCAATCGGTCGCGCATCGCCTGCGCCGCAGCCGCGATTTCCACCATCGTCTCGCCGCGCGCGGTCAGCGCAATGAGAAATGCCTCAATCTCGTCCTCTGATGCGCGTGCGTCCAATATGTCGGCAAAGGCCTGCGCCGCCTCATCATGATCGAACGCATGTCGCGGGTCGGGTAGTTTGCCAAAGGGGTTCATTGCGAAAACGCCCCTCCGTTATCCTGAACGTGTTTCAGGATAACAGGCGACGGCGGCGCATCATGCTGAAACAAGTTCAGCATGACCAGATTTGGTTGATCACTGCACGGAAACAGTTCCCGCATGACGACGTCGGCGTGAGCACTCATCCGCGTTCGCTTTCTGCTTTATCAATGACATCCATCCCCGCAATACGCATGAAATTAGCCAGCATGGCGTGCCCATGCTCCGTTGCGATGCTCTCGGGGTGAAACTGCACGCTGTGAATGGGCAATGTGGCGTGGCGGAAACCCATGACATGGCCGTCGTCGCTGGTTGCGTTTACAACCAAGCTTGAAGGGACATTTTCGACGATCAACGAATGATAACGCGTCGCCAGAAACGGGGAGGGCAATCCTGCGAACAGGCCACTATTGTCATGCGTAACAGGCGAGGTTTTGCCATGCATTAATCCACCGCGCGCAACGGTACCGCCAAAATGCTGACCAATCGTCTGGTGACCAAGGCATACGCCAAGCAGTGGCTTGCCTGCATCGGCGCAAGCGGCAACAAGGTCTAGGCTCACGCCCGCTTCGTTCGGCGTTTTTGGGCCTGGGGAAATCAGGAACGCTTGCGCCCCCGATGATAGCGCCTGACCTGCCGAAATGTCGTCATTGCGCACAACGTCGACCTTTGCGCCAAGCTCCATCAGATAATGGACCAGGTTCCACGTAAAGCTGTCATAATTATCGATGACTAAAATCATGCGGCGTCCCTAGCGGCTTTGCCGCGTGGGTGGAAGAGGCACTATTGCCCTAAAAAGGCTGCGAGTTCGTCCTTCCAGAATTTCGCCCAAGTGTGCGTGCCATGTCCTTTGGTTTCGGGCGAGGCCGGAATGAGGATGAATTTTGTATTGGGCAGCCGTTTCATCGCCATTTCGGTGATGCCATAATTGGCTGGATTGATGAAATCATCGGCGGAGTTAATCCAAAGCGTTGGGGCCGTGATTGCCTCCAAACTTGACCATGGATTATAGTTTCGCGATGAATCCAATTGATAAATAATGTCATTCGCGTCATTTCGCGTCACCACGCGATCAAAAGCTTCATCGGTAAAGGCTTCGGCTGCTTGGCGGGTGGGGTATTGCGCCTGAAGCGCAAGCGGGTTCGCGCCAGCAACAAGGTTAAGTGTTGCTGCGGTTCGAAGTCCGGACATGGGCGGCGCGGTGTAATTGCCACCGTTCCATGTCGGGTCCGCCTTGATGGCATCGATAGAAAGCTTGCGCCACATGCGGTTCTGGCCTGCAATTTCAACCGGCAAGCACGCAAAAGGTGCGAGTTTCTCGACGGCTTCGGGATGAATCGACCCCCACATGAAAGCATGCATGCAGCCCATGGATGTGCCGAGGATAAGCTTCAATTTCTTGATACCAAGCGTCTTGGTCACCAACGCATGCTGCATCGCGATCATGTCGCTATAGTCATATTTCGGAAATGCCATGCGCAGGCCATCGCTTGGCTTGGATGATTTTCCGTGACCGATATTGTCGGGCAGAATGATGAAATATTTCGACGTATCCAGCACTTGCCCAGGGCCGAACAACGCGCCTGCAAATTGTGGTTGGAAGAATTGATGTCCTGTTCCGCCAGTGCCATGCAGGATCATAACTGCATTCGAAATATCGCCGCGTGCATCGCGCCTTGGTGTGCCCAATGTGGTGTAGTGAAGCTTCACTTCGGGCAAGCTTTCACCGGTCGAGAACACATAATTGCTAAAGACAGCATCGGCCTCAAGTGGCACCACAGGCTGCGCCAAGGCAGAAGAAGATATGGCCGATAAAACAGCCAGTGAAGCAAGGAATAATCTACGCATGAAGGCAAGCTAGCGGCGTTTACGTGAACGTCAAGCTATTGCCCAAATTTCGCTTCGCTGGCGACACGAATGGCCTCGCGCGCGGCGGCGATGAGGGCGCCGGCCTTGGCCTCACATTCGCGTTGTTCATATTCGGGGTTGCTGTCGGCAACGATGCCAGCACCCGCCTGCACATGCATGATGCCGTCTTTTACCACCGCCGTGCGCAAGACGATGCAGCTGTCCATGTCGCCATTGGGCGAGAAATAGCCGACCCCGCCTGCATAGGCGCCGCGGGTTTCCGGCTCCAGCTCCGCTATAATTTCGCACGCGCGGACCTTGGGTGCGCCAGACACTGTGCCTGCCGGAAAGCCAGCAAATAACGCGTCGATCGCGTCCTTATCATCGGCCAATTCGCCAACTACGTTGGATACAATATGCATCACATGGCTGTAAAATTCGACCATATAGCTGTCGGTGACGGTCACACTTCCGCCCTTTGTCACGCGGCCAACATCATTGCGCCCAAGGTCAAGCAGCATGAGATGCTCTGCGCGCTCCTTAGGATCGGTCAGCAAGGACGCCTTATTTTCCGCATCCTCAAGGCTGGTTTTCCCGCGTGGCCGTGTGCCCGCAATTGGCCGGATCGTGACTTCTCCACCGCGCGCACGCACCAATATTTCCGGGCTTGACCCGATAAGTGCAAAGCCCGGAAGGTCGATGAAATACAGAAAGGGCGAAGGGTTTATCCGCCGTAACGCGCGGTAGAGATGGACGGGCGGCAGATTAAAGGGCGCGGTGAAACGCTGCGCCAGCACCACCTGAAAAATGTCGCCAGCCTCTATATAATCCTTGGCTGATGCTACCATTTCGGCATAGCGTCCCGCGGGCAGGACCGGTTGTAGCTTAATCTCTTGGTCATCGCATTGTGCCGCGGGTTCCGCTTGGGCGACATGCCCCGCGTCGAGCAGCCGTTCCGCCTCATCCAAACGCTCATGGGCGCGTGCAACGGCCTGCGTGTCCTTTATGCCCGTCCAGACCGGCGACACGAGGAACATTTCGTCCTTCAACCGGTCGAACAAAAGAATGACCGTTGGCCGCACAAACAGCATGTCCGGCAATTCCAATGCCGATTGCGGCGCGCGCGGAAGCTTTTCAACAAGCCCAATGGTCTCATAGCCGAAATAGCCGACAAGACAGGCAAGGGCAGGTGGCAATTCTTCGGGGACATCCATACGACATTGCGCTGCCAAGGCGCGCAAGGCATCGAGCGACGGGAGCGACGAGGGCACAAACGCCTCCCGATCAGTCATCCATTGGTCGTTGATTTCGGCTTTGTTCCCAGCGGCGCGGAACACAAGGTCAGGTGCAATGCCAATAAGGCTATGGCGACCGCGCGTTTCGCCGCCCTCAACCGACTCCAAAATGAAATCGCCGCGTTCTGCTTCAAACAATTTTAGCGCAGCCGACACCGGCGTTTCGGTGTCAGCAATGCGTTTCCGCCAGATAAGCTGCGGCTTAGTTTCCGTCACGGCTTGTCAGGCGGGTACGGAGTTCCTCGATACCGCCGTCATTCTTTTCAACGCCGACGTCTTTAGCGGCAGATACGATCATCTGCGTGGCATATTCTTGTTGTAATATGCCAGTGAGTTCTTGTTTGCGGGCCATAAGCATGGGGACATTACCGCGCGCGTCGCCCTTTATAATGTCGTTCAGATACACAACATACCAGCCGCGATCCCCACCTGCCGCAAGGGTCTTTGCAGTGCCCTTTTTCATGGCGAACATCATCGACAAGGGCGGGGGAACAGGTTGACCCTCGCGTGAGATATCGGCGCGGGTGCCGCTGATCCGCTCAACTTGGGCGCCCTTGATACCTGCGGCGGCAAGTGCGGCTTGAAGCGGCTGTCCACCGTCAACGGCCTTGCGCATGGCATCGGCAGCAGCGCGTGCAGCGTTTGCGCCTTGCGACAAAGCCCATTGCTGCTGCACGATGCTGCGTACGTCATTCAAGGGCGGCGGTGCGGCTTCTTCAAAATCGGCAACGGCAATCATCGCGAATTTCTCACCCGGCACCAACTCAATCAATTGTGCCTCACCGCTGGTTTCCATCTGGAATGCCGCGGGCAACATGACCTGCATTTCCGGAATGGGCTTATAGGCAGGATTGCTGATGTCCTGTCCGGTCGCCAGCAATTTAGGCGAGGTATTCACGGTTAAACCATTTTGCTTCGCCACATCGGCAATCGTTGCGCCATCTGCGAACGCGTCTTCGACCTCTGCGGTCATTTCGGTCAGCATTTCTTCGCTGCGCGTTTTGAGCAATTCCTTCTCAATGTCGGCGCGCGCCGCTGCCAGCGACTTTGCCGCTATAGTGTTGATGGCATCGACACGGATCACAGTCCAACCCAGCTTACCACGCGCAGGGGTTGCAATGCGGCCCATTGCTGTGGCGAATACTGCGTTGGCCACAGCTGCCGTTGTCGAGCTTGTCAGGCTGTCTTTGGTAACATTAGCCGTCGTCGTTACTGACAGTCCCAAGTCATTGGCAACCGCCGATAGCGATTTACCGGCAGCAACTTGCGCCACGACGGATTTTGCCGCTGCTTCCGTTGGGACGATGACTTGGCTGATGTTGCGCGTTTGTGACGCTGCAAACTGCGCGGCATTTGCTTTGTAATAAGCGGCAATGTCCGCTTCGCTTGGCTTTGCGCGTTGCGCAATGATGTCGCGTCCAAATATCGCATAGCTAACGGCCCGCTTTTCGGGAATGGTGAACTTTGCGGAATTGGCACTGTAAAACTGCGCCAGCACAGCCTCGCTTGGCGCGCGTGTTGGCAAAAATGCCGTGGCAGGGATGGACGCAATCTGTCCAGACCGTTGCTCCAGCATCAACGACGCATAAGGTAAAGCCATGCCGTCCGGCGCGGCGGGGCCGCTAGCGGCTGCTGGCAAAATTTGCTGTGCGAACAAATTTTGGGTGAAATCGTCGCGGATTGCCTTTTCACTGACGCCGATTTGTTGTGCAAAGGCACGGAATGCGTCCGCGCTGAACTTTCCATCCAGCCCCATAGCACCGGGAATTTTGCGTATTTCGGAGTCGACCAGGCGTTTGCTGACCGCAACACCATATTCTTCACCAAAGACCGTGATGGCATAGCGATTGATCAACTGCGTAAGCGTGGCATCAAGACCGCCGCCATCGACAAATTGGGTCATATCGAGCGTTGGATTATTTTGACGCTCTGCTCTCAATTGGCTTTCCAGCGAGTCATTCATCTCACTTAAGGTGATGTTCTTATCGCCTACGCGGGCGACGTTACCGCCGCTTAATGCGCCGAAATTGCCCGAGCCGCTGACATCGCCAAGTGCAAAGGCAACGGCGATTAATCCAATGAAACCGAGCGCAAAAATCGCACCGAATTTTGAATTAATGAGCGAACGAATGGAGCTAATCATGAACTGCGATTTCCTGCATATGCGGCGCTAAGTGCCTTCTGCGTGACGCTTTAGGCGGCAAGCCGCTGGCAATCAAGGGATAGACTTGCCCAAATGGCGGAAAGCATGGATAGCCAATAAAGATTCGTAGCCGAGGAAATTTTGAGGTGTCAGATGCGTAAGTTTATCGTCGGAAATTGGAAAATGAACGGCATGTCCAGTGATCTGGACGAAATAATGGCCATATCGGCAGTGGCGCAGCTGCATCCATCTGTGGATTCGGCTTTGTGCATTCCGGCCACGCTTATCGAACGGGCCGTCACCGCCGTTGGCGCGTTTCCAATCGGCGGTCAAGATTGCCATATGCAAAAAGCAGGAGCGCATACAGGCTGCGTTTCTGGCGAGATGTTATCGGATGCAGGCGCCGTGCTGACGATAATTGGCCATAGCGAACGGCGCGCAGCGCAGCAGGAACAGGACAGTGATATCCGCGCCAAAGCCGAGGCGGCGAAGGCGGCTGGCCTGAAAGCCATCATATGCGTCGGCGAAACGCTTGATGAACGCGAGGCAGGCAAAGCTTTGGACATTGTTCTGGGCCAAGTGGCGCTTTCCTTACCGGAGGCTGCGTCAGGCGATTGGTTGAGCCTTGCATACGAACCTGTATGGGCCATTGGAACGGGACGTGTTGCCGAACCCGCCGATGTTGCGGACATGCATGCCGCCATTCGCGCTGCCTTGGTGGCGCGTTTTGGTGCGGAAGGCGAAAAGATCCGTATTTTATACGGTGGTTCCATGAACGGTGACAATGCCGCGGTGCTTTTGGCGGTGCCCAATGTCGACGGTGGATTGATTGGCGGGGCGAGCCTAAGCGCAGTCAAATTCCAACCGATATTGGCCGCAGCTCAAGCCAGCGGCGAATAGCATTGAAGAATATGGATGCGCTCGCTATGTGGACGCCATAAACTTTGGCACTTCGCCTTTTATATTCGGAATTTGTCTCATGGGTCTTTTTCATTTTCTCATCGTCGTTCAAGCCATTATCGCAGCATCGCTCGTTGGCATCATTTTGATGCAGCGTTCTGAGGGCGGCGGCTTGGGCATGGGGGGAAGCCCGTCCGGCCTTATGTCAGCTCGCGGCGCGGCAGATTTTTTGACCCGCACAACGACGATATTGGCGACCTTGTTCATCCTGCTGTCGATATCACTGGCGTTTGTTGCTGCGAAAAAGGGCAATAGCGGTGAAATCGACAATAGCTTGCAACGGACCGAAGTGCCTGCAGCGCCGACTGCGCCCGTGACGACTGCACCCGCGCCTGCGGCCCCTGCGCCTGCAACCGAAGTGCCACTCGACAAATAATCATTTCGGTCGGAAATACCGTTTTACACAGGTTAATTTTCATCTGCCGGATTCGCGCGCTTGTGTTTTGGTGCAAAGATAGCTTAGGCCTTTTCTCCCATGACACGGTTCATTTTTATCACCGGTGGCGTGGTCTCCTCGCTTGGCAAAGGTCTTATGGCGGCATCTCTTGCTGCCCTTTTGCAAGCGCGCGGCTACCGCGTTCGCATCCGGAAGTTCGATCCTTATTTGAATGTCGATCCAGGCACGATGTCGCCATATCAACATGGCGAAGTCTATGTGACCGATGACGGGGCGGAGACCGACCTCGACCTTGGCCATTATGAACGCTTCACTGGCGTTTCGGCGCGGCAGTCGGACAATATAACGTCGGGCCGCATTTATCAGAATATCATTCAAAAAGAGCGTCGCGGCGATTATCTGGGCGCCACTGTGCAGGTCATCCCGCACGTCACCGACGCCATTAAAGAATTCGCCAAGGCAGAGACACAGGATTTGGATTTCGTTCTGTGCGAAATCGGCGGCACCGTTGGCGATATCGAATCGCTGCCGTTTATTGAGGCCATTCGCCAGTTGCGCAACGAACTGGGCCGCGAACGGACCTTATCCGTGCATGTGACTTTGGTTCCCTATATCGCCGCAGCCGGTGAGTTGAAGACGAAACCCACGCAACATAGCGTGCGCGAATTGACTTCCTTGGGTATTCAACCTGATGTGTTGCTGTGCCGCTGCGAACATCCACTGCCCGACGCAGAACGCGCCAAAATTGCAGCATTTTGTAATGTGCGCAAAGAGGCAGTAATCCCTGCTTTGGACGCCAAGAGCATTTATGCTGTGCCCCTGCAATATCATGTCGAAGGGCTTGATAATGAAGTATTGCGGGCATTTGGCCTTGAATCAGAAGGCGAGCCTGACCTTAGCCGTTGGGACGATATCATCGACAGGCAGTCCAACCCCGAAGGCGAAGTAACCATCGGCGTGGTTGGCAAATATGTTGGTCTTGCCGACGCCTATAAATCATTGAACGAAGCTTTAACGCATGGCGGTCTGTCCAATCGCGTGAAGGTCAACATCAAATGGATTGACGCCGAATTGTTCGAACAATCCGAAGATGACATCGCCACAGCGCTTGAGCCTATGAACGCGATCTTGGTCCCTGGCGGATTTGGGGAACGCGGCTCCGAAGGCAAGATTGCGGCGGTCAAATTCGCCCGCGAACGTCAGGTGCCCTTTTTTGGCATCTGCCTGGGCATGCAAATGGCATGTATTGAGGGCGCACGAAACACCGCAGGACTGTCGGGCGCATCCAGTACGGAATTTGGCCCTACCGAAGAACCCATCGTGGGCATCATTACCGAATGGATGAGCCAAGAGGGTATCCAAAAGCGGGAAACCGGTGGCGACATGGGCGGCACGATGCGTTTGGGCGCATATGATGCCGTGCTGGATGGTAACAGCCATGTTGCATCGATTTATGGCAGCAAGAACATATCCGAGCGGCATCGCCACCGTTACGAAGTGAATGTCCATTATAAGGATGCGCTGGAACAAGGCGGGTTGGTGTTCAGCGGCATGTCGCCCGATGGCGAATTGCCCGAAATTGTCGAACGTCCGGACCATCCATGGTTTATCGGCGTACAATTCCATCCGGAATTGAAATCACGCCCATTTGCGCCGCACCCTTTGTTCGCCAGCTTTGTTAAAGCGGCGTTGAAACAGAGTCGCTTGGTATAATAAATAAGGGGCCGCAGGTCTTATCCTGCCGCCCCATATTTTAATGTTTAAGCAGCTTGCGGCCCTTTTTTCTTGGGCGCTGCATCATGTTCAATCACCGTCGACGCCGCTTTTGCGCCAATCGCAATTTTGCGCGGCTTCAACGCTTCGGGCACTTCCCGCAATAGGGTGATAATCAAAAGACCGTCGGCCATGTCTGCATCAATCACATGGATGTGATCGGCCAGTTGAAAACGCCGTTCGAAGTTGCGGTTGGCAATGCCCATATGCAGAAAATCGCGATTATCATTGCTTTCGGACTGCTTGCTACCTGTTACAATTAGCAAATTTTGCTGCGCAACTATGTCGATCTCATCGGTCTTGAACCCGGCAACGGCGACAGTGATCTTATAATCATTCTCACCCGTGCGCTCGATGTTGAACGGGGGGTAATTTTCATTTTGCGCGGCACGGCCTGTGGTTTCGAGCAGCTCGAAAAGACGGTCAAAGCCAACAGTGTTCCGGCGATAAGGTGTAAAATCAAAACGCGTCATTACAAATTCTCCTTCAAGCAATTTGGTTCGTCGCCAACCCCACAAATGCAGCGGCCAGCATGTTCGTTTTGGAGCCTTTCGGCCTCCGACTGGCAAGATGGGATGTGTCGGAAAAAATGCAAGGCTAAAAAATCACGACAAAAAATCGCCTGCAATGTCCACCGGACAAAAAACAAGGCCGCCCGGAATTTCCGAACGGCCTCGCTTTGCGGCTTTTTCAGCGCGTGGTTTCAGTCCTCTGCCGGTCCCCACCGGCGGGTCTGATTTTTTCCCTGAACCATCGGCCATTTCGGGCGCTCGACGAATTCGATGACTGCATCATCTTTTGCTCTTCGCTTTGCAAATGGAACCAGACTCTGGCCGACGCTTTTTCAAATGCTGTTGCGTCGCTGCAACAATACTTGCCAGCCGTCATGGCGGAACCTAAGAACAGTCTATGCCGAAAAAATCGATGAGTGCCCGCACATGATATTGTCGCGATATGAACGCATGGTCGCACGCCGGTATTTGCTTCCGGGCAAGGGCGAGGGCTTTATATTCCTCGTTGCCAGCATCAGCTTGGTCGCGGTTGCGCTTGGCGTTGCCGCTTTAATCATCGTGATGAGCGTGATGAACGGCTTTCGTGCCGAATTATTTGACAAGATCGTCGGCCTCAATGGCCATGCCGTCATTCAGGGCTATGGCGGTCGCTTGCAAGATTGGCGTCAAATCCTCACCGACGTCAAGCAAACAGACGGCGTTACCGAAGCAACGGCGTTGATTGAACAGCCCTTGCTGACAACCTTCAATGGCCGGGTTGAGGCGATATTGGCGCGCGGCATGTCGGTGAATGATATCCTGAAAAACGACACGTTGAAGGGAAAGACCGTCGCCGGCGATTTGCGCAGATTAAACGCCAATGAGGATAAGGTTGCGATTGGGTCTCGGCTCGCCCAAAATTTGGGCGTTCAGGTCGGGCAGAGCGTCACGATCATCAACCCTGCCGGTCGCACGACGCCATTTGGCACCGTGCCGCGTGAGATTTCTTATGAGGTCGCCGCAATCTTTGAGGTGGGCGTCTATGATTATGACAAGGCGTTCGTTGTTATGCCCATCGAACGGGCGCAAGTCCTGATGCTGATGGGGGATGAAATCGGAATGATCGAGATCAAGACCGAAAACCCCGACAAGGTGAATGAGATTCTCATGCCCTTATTGCCCAAGCTTGAAAATAGGGGTCAGATTGTCGACTGGAAAAGCATGAATGCGTCCTTGTTCGAGGCTTTGGCGGTCGAGCGCGTCGCGATGTTTGTCGTGCTGTCGATTATCGTGCTTGTTGCGGTGTTTAACATCTTGTCGTCACTCATCATGCTCGTGCGCGCCAAAACGCGCGACATTGCCATATTGCGGACCATGGGGGCGTCGCGAAAATCATTGCTGAAGATTTTTATGACGGTCGGCTTGTTGATTGGTGCATCCGGAATTGTTTTGGGGATGATATTGGGCGCGATATTCCTGTATTTCCGGCAATCGGTCGTGAACTTCATTCAATTTGTGACCGGCCAGAATTTGTGGGACCCATCGATCCGGTTCCTGACCGAGCTGCCGTCGCGTACAGACCCGTTTGAAGTGTTGGCAATATGCGGGCTGGCTTTGCTGTTCAGCTTCCTTGCAACCTTGTACCCGGCGCTCAAGGCGGCAAGTACAGACCCAGTTCAGGTGCTGCGTTATGAATAATATCTTGGAACTTATCGATGTTCGCCGCAAATTTGTGCAAGGCGATGTCACCATCGAAGTCTTGCGCGGTGTCGACCTGAGCATTGCCAAAGGTGAGCTTGTCGCTTTGCTTGGCCCATCGGGTTCCGGCAAATCGACCATGCTTCAGGCTGTGGGCTTATTAGAAGGTGGATTTTCAGGGTCTATAAAATTGGATGGCGAAGAGGTGAGCGCGGCGAGTGTTGACCGCCAAACGGAGATTCGCCGTCAGAAATTGGGCTTTGTATATCAGTTTCACCATCTTCTGCCGGATTTTGACGCGTTGGAAAATGTGATTTTGCCGCAGTTGATTTCGGACGCCGCGCCCGATGTGGCGCATGATCGTGCGACCTATTTGCTAACGCAATTGGGCCTGTCGGAACGGCTGCATCATCGCCCGTCAAAACTGTCGGGTGGCGAGCAACAACGCGTTGCGGTGGCGCGGGCATTGGCGAACCGGCCTAAGCTGGTGCTAGCGGATGAACCGACGGGCAATTTGGATGAGCATACGGCCGATATCGTGCTCGGTGAATTTATGGCGCTGGTGCGCGAGGAGGGGTCGTCAGCCATTGTCGCCACACATAATGAGCGATTGGCGGCGAAAATGGACCGCGTCGTGCGCCTGCATGACGGTAAATTGGGCTAAACGAGGGGGCAGTCTATGTCAGTATATGATTTTACCGTGAAAATGCCTGGCGGCGGGGCCGAGGCTATGGCCGCGCATCAGGGCAAGGTGTTGCTGGTGGTGAACACGGCCTCCAAATGCGGCTTCACGCCCCAATATAAGGGCCTAGAGGCGCTCTATCGCCAGTATAAAGATAAGGGGCTAGAAATCCTTGCATTCCCATGCAACCAATTTGGCGCGCAGGAGCCGGGCGACGCACAAGAAATTCAGAATTTTTGTTCGCTGACTTATGATGTCTCCTTTCCATTGGCGGCGAAAATCGATGTCAACGGAACGGACGAAGACCCGTTGTGGCATTATCTAAAGCAGCAGCAAGCTGGTCTATTGGGTTCACGCGGGATCAAATGGAATTTCACCAAATTCCTTGTCGACCGCAAGGGGAATGTCGTCGCCCGTCATGGCCCTCAGGTAAAGCCAGAGGCGCTGGCAAAGGACATTGAAAAATTGCTCGCCGAGGCGGCCTGATTGTCCACAGCTTAGCCCAAAACAGGCTTTGTCGAATCAAGCGCCTGTTCTAACGATGGGGCATGGCTTATGTACCCTTCGTTCCTCTGCGCGTGTATTCCGCATATACCATATTGGAAGGCGCGATTGAGCCCAAGGCCATTGGCGAAACTGCGAAAAAGCTTGGTTTTCCTGCTATTTCTATTTGTGACCGTAACGGGCTGTACGGCGTTATGCCGTTTCAGGACGGCGCGAAATCTTATGGTGTACAACCAATCATTGGCGCGTTGCTTGGGATCAGGCGGCCGACGTCCGATGGAAAGTTCATCCGCGACTGGTTGCCATTATTTGCCCAAGATGAAAGCGGTTATAACAATCTATGCCGATTGGTTTCCATGGCGCATCTGGACCGTCCAGAGGATTTTGATGCACATGTCACGCTGGAACAGCTTGCAGGACATAAGGACGGCCTGATCGCCCTTACAGGTGGTGCAGAGGGCGCTTTAGCCCGATTGTTAAGTGAAGGGCAGCATGACGCCGCATCCAGCTACCTGACGCGTCTTCAGGCGCTGTTTTCCGACCGTTTGTATATCGAACTCAGCAGGCGCAACGACGCGGTTGAAGACGCAGCAGAAGACGCGCTTATCGACCTTGCTTACGCCCGCGATATTCCCTTGGTCGCTACCAATCCCGCCTTTTTTGCCGAACCCGATTTCTTCGATGCGCATGACGCCATGCTGTGCATCTCGGACGGCGCCTATATCGAAAGCGCGGACCGCCGGAAAAGCAGCCGCGACACTTGGATTAAGACCGGCAAGCAAATGCGCGAGCTGTTCGCCGATGTCCCCGAAGCGTTGGCCAATACCCTAGTTATTGCGCAACGCTGCGCCGCGCTTGCGCCCTATCGCAGTCCGATTTTACCCAGTCTTGCCGGTGACCGAACCGCAGAAGACGCGCAATTGCGCGAAGACGGGCGGCTTGGCCTGGAAAAGCGGCTTGAGATTGCGGGCATAACGGATCCTGCCGAACGACAAATCTATTTTGACCGGTTGAAGTTTGAAGCCGATGTGATCTGCGCCATGGGTTTTCCGGGCTACTTCCTGATCGTTGCCGATTTCATCAAATGGGCAAAGGAACAGGATATTGCCGTTGGGCCGGGCCGTGGATCGGGGGCAGGTTCGCTGGTCGCTTGGGCGCTAACGATTACTGACCTCGACCCGATCAAGCTCGGCCTGCTGTTCGAACGTTTCCTAAATCCCGACCGTGTGTCGATGCCTGACTTCGACATCGACTTTTGTGAAACGCGCCGTGGCGAAGTCATTCGGTATGTGCAGAAAAAATATGGATCGCGCCAAGTTGCGCAGATCATCACGTTTGGAAAGCTGAAGGCGCGTGCGGTTCTGCGCGACACTGGCCGGGTGCTGCAGATGAGCTATGGCCAAGTTGACCGGCTGTGCAAGCAAGTGCCCAATCTGCCCGCTGACCCGTGGGATTTGAAACGCGCGTTGGCTGGCGTGGCGGAGTTGCGGGAAGAATATCGGCGTGATGCGCAGGTTAAGCGCCTGTTCGACCTTGCGATGAAGCTGGAGGGCCTGCCACGGCACAGTTCCACACATGCCGCCGGTGTTGTCATTGGCGACCGCGAATTATCGGAATTGGCGCCTTTGTATCGCGACCCGCGTTCGGACATGCCGGTTACGCAATTTGATATGAAATATGTCGAGAGCGCAGGCCTTGTTAAGTTCGACTTTTTGGGATTGAAAACGCTGTCTGTCCTACAAAAGGGTAGCCAGATGCTCGCCAAGCGCGGTGTAGAGGTCAATCTCGACTTGTTACCGCATGATGATCCCGCAGTGTATGAACTGCTACAACGTGGCGACACCGTGGGCGTGTTTCAGTTGGAATCCGAGGGCATGCGGCGAACACTTGCGGCGGTGAAACCGACCAATTTTGGGGATATCATCGCGCTCGTGTCATTGTACCGTCCGGGTCCAATGGACAATATCCCGATGTTTGGCCGTCGCAAAAATGGCGAGGAGAGCATTGAATATCCGCACCCCTTGCTGGAACCTGTATTGAATGAAACCTACGGGATATTCGTCTATCAGGAACAAGTTATGCAAGCCGCGCAGATTTTGGCCGGCTACAGCCTTGGGGAGGCAGATTTGCTTCGCCGTGCGATGGGTAAGAAGATTCAGGCCGAAATGGATGCCCAGCGCGAACGTTTCGTCACGGGCTGCGCCACGCACGCAATCGCGCCCAACCGCGCCAATGAGCTGTTTGACTTGATAGACAAATTTGCAGGTTATGGTTTCAACAAGAGCCATGCTGCCGCTTATGCTGTGCTCGCCTACCAGACTGCATGGCTAAAAACGCATCACCCCGAAGAATTTTATGCAGCCTCCATGTGTTTTGATATGCATCAAACGGACAAGCTTGCGACCTTTATGGACGATATGCGCAGGCTAGATATCATATGTTTACAGCCGGATATCAACAGCAGCGAGGCCGAATTTACCGTCGAGACCAATGCACATGGGGAGCATGCGGTGCGTTATGCGTTGGGTGGCATCAAAAATGTCGGCGAACGGGCGATGGAAATATTGGTGGCAGAACGCACGACCGGAGGCTTGTTCAAAAGCCTTGATGACTTTGCCAACCGAGTTGATCCAAGTCAGATCAACCGCAGAAGCCTTGAAAACCTTGCCGCTGCCGGGGCTTTTGATACGTTAGAACCAAATCGTGGCGCAGTACATGCCGCTGCGGAAACACTTTTGGCGGCAGCGCAATCCGCGCGCGATTCCCGCGAAAGTGGCCAGGGCGGCTTGTTTGGTGAGGGCGGGTCCGACATGGCGGCGCTCAGGATCGATAGCAGCCTGCATTGGGCACCTGGCGAACAAATGAACCAAGAAAAGGACGCGTTTGGGTTTTATTTCTCGGCACATCCCTGCTCGCAATATGAGGCGCTGGCCATTAGCCACGGCGCAAAACCTTATGCGGTTTGGCTCGACAGCGGACGCATCCCCGAAGGTGTCCGCCGCACGGCTACCATGTCTGCATTGATTGAAGGCGTCCGGTGGCGCGAATCGCGCAAGGGCAAGCGGTTTATGATTGCGGATTTTTCCGACAATAGCGGCCAGTTTTCTGTGCGATGTTTTGATGAAGCGGTCGGCCTACAACTTGCCGAGTGGGCAAAAGACGCCGAGTGTCTTTTGCTTCATTGCGAAATGGACATGCGGCCCGGCGATGAAACGCCAAGTTTTACAGCGAAAAGCGCTAAAGCCCTCAGTGGCCTGACCAGCGTGTCGCGGCTAAAAATGCAGTTGGATGTGACGCATGAAACAGCCATGGCGCAGCTTGCGCAAATTGTCGCACCATTGGGTGCCGGGCGAAGTGAGTTGGTTATCAAAACCCGCGCTGCTGACGGGCGCTGGGTGCATATCGTGCTTGGTCGCCGCTTTCAGATCGACGCATCTTTGTTGGACCAACTTCGTAATATTGACGGTATCGAAAATGTAGAGCTTGCCCCATTGGGGCCTGTTTTGGCATTGGTGCACTGAATTGCGAAAATCGTGGACAGAAATTGCGTCTGCAGTATCCTGCAGCGGGGGTAAGAGGGAGAGAATTTGATGTACGGCACCATGCAGGATTGGGACCTTCGCGTTCCGCGTTTGATCGACTACGCAGCGCGCGAACATGGAACGCGTGAAATCGTCACCCGTTGGACCGACGGGGCGATTGAGCGGACAAACTGGTCTGGCGTTGCAACCGAGGCGCGTAAATTGTCGCAAGCCTTTGCAGGCTTAGGCCTGCAAAGGGGAGATAGGATTGCCACCTTTGCCATGAATCATCACCGGCATTTGGCGGCTTGGTATGGCGCTATTGGCTTTGGCGGGGTGATTCATACCGTAAATGTACGGCTGTTCGACGAAGACCTGATCTACATCATGAACCATGCCGAAGATAAGGTGTTGATGTATGACGCAATGTTCCAGCCCATTATCGATCGGTTAAAGCCGCATCTGAAGACCGTTGAGCATTATGTCGTGTTTGACCGCGACGACAGCTACGGTGCGTTCATCGCCGCGCAAGATGGCAATTATGAATGGGCCACCGGCGACGAGCGCGACGCGTGTATGTTGTGTTACACCAGCGGCACAACGGGCAACCCCAAGGGTGTTTTGTATCAACACCGCTCGACTATGTTGCATGCAATGGCTGAAATCGCGCCAGCCATTTTTGATCTTAGCCCGCAGTCTGCGTTGCTGCCGATCGTGCCGATGTTCCATGCTGCAAGTTGGGGATTACCTTTTGCGGGCGCTGCTGCGGGCGTGAAGTTTGTGTTTTCAACCACCAATGACGCCGCAACCTTGCATGGCTTAATGCTGCAAGAAGGCATTACCCATAGCGCTGGGGTGCCGACTGTGTGGCTCGCCATGTTTGCGCATCTGGATGCAGAGGCGGCAGCGGGGCGTAACGCGACGCTGGGCAAGCTGCGCTTGGTTACAATTGGTGGATCGGCTGCACCGCGTGCGATGATTGAGCGCCTGATGACGTCGGGTGTGCGCGTTTCCCATGCATGGGGTATGACCGAAACATCGCCCATTGGTACGATGGGGGCGCCAACCCCCGATTGGGACGAATTAACGCTGGAACAGCAAATCGACATTGTGTGTAAGCAAGGCCGAACACCATTTGGCGTGGAGTTGCGCGTGATCGATAAGGACGGCAACGTCGCTCCCCGCGATGGTGTGACGTCCGGTGCGCTTCAGATTCGGGGGCCATGGGTCATTAAGCGATATTTCAAGGCAGAGGCGGACGCGGTGGACGCGGATCAGTGGTTTGATACCGGAGATGTCTCCGTGCTGCATCCAGACGGCACGATGCAGATTACCGACCGTGTAAAAGATGTGATCAAATCGGGCGGCGAGTGGATCAGTTCGGTTGAACTAGAGAATATAGCGGTTGGTTGCCCCGGCATTGCTGAAGCTGGCGCAATTGGTATTCCGCACCCTAAATGGGATGAACGGCCTGTCCTGATTGCTGTGAAAAAACCTGGGGCTGACGTGGATGAGGCTACAGTGAAGGCCTATCTTGCGGACCGCATCGTCAAATGGTGGATGCCTGACCGTGTATTGTTTGTGGACGAACTGCCGCACACAGGCACGGGCAAAATCCAGAAGGTGGCGCTTCGTGCGCAGTTTAAGGATTTTGTAATCGAGGAATGAGGCAAGGTCGCTACGACCTTGCTGTGAAATAGGCGGCGCTTGCGCCGTCTAAATCACGTTTCGCGCAACCGCGGCATCAGTTCCACGAAATTGCATGGGCGGTGGCGGCTGTCGAGTTGATGCACAAGTATCTGGTCCCAACCGTCTTTAACTGCGCCATTTGACCCGGGAAGGGCAAAAATATACGTCCCGCCCGCCAGCACGGCGCAGGCGCGCGATTGTATGGTGGATGTGCCGATGCTTGCAAAACTCAGCCAGCGGAACAGTTCGCCGAAACCAGGAATATCCTTGGTCTTTACATAATCAAGTGCCTCAGGGGTGACATCGCGTCCGGTGAGCCCAGTGCCGCCAGTTGATATCACAACGTCAATTTTGTCGTCATCGATCCATTTACGCAAATGCGTAGTGATTAACGCAGTGTCGTCGCGCAATATGGCACGATCAGCCATTTGGTGTCCCGCAGCGACGATCCGTTCGGCCAAAATATCGCCGCTGGTATCGTTTTCGATGCCACGCGTGTCGGACACCGTCAGCAGCGCGATATTGACTGGCTTAAACGTCCTATTTTCATCGAGCGGCAATGACGCCTCCTGTCATCCTGCGGGCAGTGACGGTACCACTGGCATCGGGAAATTTGGGCCACATATATTGGGCTAGGCCCTTCAGGCTTCCTGAGGCCCTGTTTTCGCGCATCTCGTAAATCCAGTAATTTCTTAAGATGATCGCCACATAGCCGCGCGTTTCCCAAAATGGGATAGATTCAATGAACAATAAAGGATCGCCATTGTCGCGTATCTCGCTGTTCCAACGTGCCACAGGCGACGGACCTGCATTATAAGCAGCAATTACCTTTGGCAGCAGCCCCCCCGTTGCAGGCAAGTCACGCAGCTTTTCCAAATAGGATTGTCCATATTCCAAATTGATGGATGGGCGGTCTAGTTCGGATGCAGTGAAGGACGCACCGCGTGCCCGCGCAAGGTCCTGAGCAGTTCCGGGACGAACCTGCATGAGGCCGCGCGCACCAGCAGGGCTGATAACGTCAGTACGGAAATTAGATTCTTGCAGCGTATGGGCATAGATTAAGGATGGCGTTACGCGCCAACCACCGGTTGGTTCCCAATTGGGCAGGGGGTAACGTGCCGTAGCGTTGCTCTGGTCACGGGATGGACCATAATGGCCGAACCAGAACTGGGTTGAAGCTAAGTTCAACGCGCCCGCCAACTGCGCGAGGTTCGCATGTTGTCGCGCATCTCCAATTCTCGCTTGATGGCGCAGTGCCTGATCTGCCAGCTTATTCTGGCCAATTTCTGTCAGGGACACCGCCAAAATCGCGTTTTGCTGGTCTTTCAAACTCGCCCAATCCAGCCTGACAGTTTTCGCTACCTTGCGCGCAACCGGTTCCATGCCAAGCGCTTCGCTGGCGAGCAAACCGTAAAAGGTTTCCGATAGCATCGCTGCCTTTTGCATCTTGGGCTGCATATGTTGCGGTTGCTTTGCGGCCATCGCTGCGCGCGCGCCCCAGAACAGCCCCGCGGCCCTTAAGTCATCGTTACTGGCCAAGCGGGCAACATGATCAAAGGCATGATAAGCAGCGGCATAATCACCCAGCCGCCAAGAGGCTAGGCCAAGCACCCAGCTGGCCTGCGTACCCCATTCTCCACCGGCAACTTGCGCAGCAGCAGAAACGCGCTTTGCGGATGCATCGTCATTTTCGATATAATATGACCATGCCACACGATAGCGTAATTCCGTCAGCGCTTCGGGCGACAATTCCGTCGCTTTGCTCTCCAAAAATTGTTCGGCGGCAAAGGGTTGGTCATTTTTAATAAACACTTGTAATTCGGCACGTACACTATCGCTTGCCTTATTTGCGGGTAAATCCCTCTTTGGTGCGCCACCCAGCCATGAAAAGCGGCGGATGCCGGGCATATTGGGAAGCATTTCCGAACCGCGCTTGCGGGCCATAGTCGCCAATTTTTCGGCTTGCGGCAAATAAGGTGCGGCCTCAAGCAGGGCTTGCAACTGTGCTACCTCCACTTTTGGGCTATTTGGTGCGAGATATAATTCCGCAAGCGCCATCGCTGACATGGGACCTTTGGGCGCGGCATCAATCATGCGTGCGGCCTCGTCCCATTTTTCCAACCTGATAGCGTCATAGATGGCAGAAAAGGCGTCTTTTTCCTGAGCATTCAGAACATTGGGAGCTGGCTGGGAGGAAACAACATGACGGAACCCGCCGCTGGTGTTCGCTTGAGCTGTCGCAAAGGGTGTGCAGGCAAAGGCAAAAGCCAGCCATTTCAACTTACAGGCTTTGATGTTCATTGAGGCACCTTTTGTGCAAACATTTGCAAATCCGTCCAAGCCTGCTTTTTCATGGCAGGTCGCGCAATAAGGGTGCGTGGATGAAATGTTGCCAGCGTTGGGATGTTAAGGCCATGATGACAAATGCTACGTAATTCTGACCGTGCATGCATGAGTTCTTCGCCCAACAGAGCCCTGCATGCGGCAGAACCGAGTATAACCAGCGATTTAGGTCTAATCAGCTTAATCTGATGCAGCATAAACGCGGCAAGGTCGGGTAAGTCGTTTTCAGGAACCTCGCCTGTGGACGGGATGCTCGTCGCCAACCATGTGCAATAACAATCTACGGTATCGATCCCGACTGCGCCAAGCATTCGATGCAGAAGATCCGCATTCAAAGACATGTTGGTTTCTGGCCTAGGCACTATGTCCGGAAGATCCGAAATAATCATCACATCGCAACTAACCGGGCCAACTGACGCGAAGCGAGCAGGACCATAAGCATTACCGGGCAGGGGAGCGCCACTGAGCACCATCTCGCGAAGGGCCGCAATATCATCAGGCCAAGTGATTATGGGCTTGGCAGGTGTCTCTGCCTGCTTTTTTTCCGCAAGGGCAAGGATGGGCATGTTCGGGGACGTATCGATAGCATCCTGCGCTAACAAATTCACCGAGCTTTCATGCACAGCGGAATCGACTCCAGCAAGCTCCCACCAGCCAGATAATGATTCAACTACTGCAAAAGCAGAAACTTTTCCCCGATCCTCCATAAATCCCTTCAGTCACCAGTTGACGGCAGGGGCAATTGCTTGGCATGGCAATTCCCATCGGCTGTTCATATATTGGGACAGCTGGAATTATATGCCGGGTAAAGGATAAAGGCAATGAGTGAACGTGAGTCGATGCCCTATGATGTTGTTATTGTTGGCGCTGGGCCAGCAGGACTTTCGGCCGCAATCCGCATAAAACAATTATCCCCCGACACCAGCGTCTGCATCCTTGAAAAAGGGTCCGAGGTTGGCGCGCATATCCTGTCGGGTGCGGTCATTGATCCTAAGGCGCTTGATGAGCTGCTGCCTGATTGGCGCAACATGGGTTGCCCGCTGGCCGATACGCCAGTGAATGACAATCAGCACTGGATCATGACCAAGACCGGCAAGTTCAATATGCCGCATTTCCTAACGCCCGGTTTCATGCACAATAAGGGCACATATACCGGATCGCTTGGTAATGTGTGCCGTTGGTTGGCGGGGCAGGCTGAAAATCTGGGTGTAGAAATTTTCCCAGGCTTTTCGGCTGCAGAAATTCTGTATAACGCCGACGGATCAGTCAGAGGGGTCGCTACGGGCGACATGGGCATTGCACGCGATGGCAGCCATAAAGACGATTATATGCGTGGCATGGAATTGCATGCAAAATACACATTCTTTGCCGAAGGCGTGCGTGGCCATCTCACCAAATTGCTCAAGCCGCAATTTGCGCTGGATAAGGATTGCGAGCCGCAGGTTTACGGCATCGGGATCAAAGAATTATGGGATATTCCGCCAGAGCAGCATTCCGCGGGCCGCGTGATCCATAGCCAGGGCTGGCCTTTGACCGATGCCAATGGTGGCGCATTTTTGTACCACCATGCCAATAATCAGGTCGCCTTAGGCTTTGTTGTTTGGCTCAATTATTCAAATCCTTATCTTTCACCTTTCGAAGAGTTTCAGCGTTGGAAAACGCATCCTGAGGTAAAGAAGATACTCGCCGGTGGCCGCCGTGTTTCCTATGGCGCACGCGCGATTAGCGACGGTGGATGGCAGTCGGTACCCGAACTTGCATTCCCTGGCGGCGCATTGATTGGGTGTTCGGCCGGTTTCGTAAACGTGCCGCGTATCAAGGGTACGCACACGGCGATGAAGTCGGGTATGCTGGCAGCGGAAGCTGCTGTTGAAGCGCTGGCGGCGGGCCGCGAACATGACGCGCTTACTTCCTACCAGACGGCTTATGAAAATAGCTGGATTTATAAAGAATTGCGAATGGTGCGCAACGTACTGCCGCTGGTGGAAAAATACGGTAACTTGTTGGGTAGCGCGCTTGCTGGCGTAAATATGTGGCTAGAGAATTTTGGTATCCGCATGCCATTTACGATGAAGCACCATCCGGACCATAAGGCGCTGAAAAAGAAGAGCAGCGCCCAACGTATTGAATATCCAAAGCCAGATGGGGTGTTCAGCTTTGACCGTCTGTCTTCGGTTTTCCTGTCCAACACCAACCATGCCGAAGACCAGCCCATTCATTTGCAGGTCAAAGATATGGACCTTCAAAAAAGTAGCGAGTTTATGGAGTTTGCGGGCCCATCAACGCGCTATTGCCCTGCGGGTGTATATGAGTGGATTGAAGAGGAGGGTAAGGATGCCCGCTATCAAATCAATTCGCAAAACTGCGTCCATTGCAAGACGTGTGACATCAAGGATCCTAACCAAAATATCAATTGGGTGACGCCAGAGGGCGGCGGTGGGCCTAACTACCCCAATATGTAATGTCGGTGGCGCTTTGGTCGCCACCCCGGGGGTTAAGGGCAATCGTGGAACATTCTGAAATAGCCTTTGCAAAGATAAACCTCGCCTTGCACGTCCGGAAACGGCGAGGCGATGGTTATCATGACATCGAAACGTTGTTCGCCTTTGCGCAGCATGGCGACGTTTTGAGTGCCCATTTGGCGAATGCCTTGAGCCTAAAGATTGATGGTCCATTTGGCAGCGGTTTAGAGCCAGATGAAAGCAATCTCGTACTTCAGGCGGCGTTGCTCATGCAGTCGCATTTTGGCGTGTCTGAAGGCGCCGAAATCCGGCTGGAAAAACAACTTCCGATTGCGTCGGGCATTGGCGGGGGGTCGGCTGACGCCGCCGCCGCCGCCCGGCTGTTGAACAGGCTCTGGGGCTTGGGTGCATCTGAACAATTATTGGCAGATATTCTTGCGCCCTTAGGGGCGGACATTCCGGCGTGTGTGTTCAGCCAATCAAGCTTTGGCAGCGGCACCGGAACGGCGCTCGCATTTTTGGACGATAGCAATATCACTGCGCGGTACTTGTTGTTGGTGAATCCGCTTCAATCCGTCTCAACTTCCGCAATATTTTCGGCATGGAATGGCGTTGATGGCGGCGGCGTAGGGCGTGGCGATATCTGGCATGCTGCAATTGAAGGCCGAAACGACCTTGAACCAATTGCGGCGGCGATTTGTCCCGCCATTACCGAAATTCTCGACCGCCTTTCGCTTTCAAACCCGGCGTTGGTGCGCATGTCCGGTTCTGGTGCGACATGCTTTGCCTTATTTGATGACGCAGCAGCCCTAGAGGCAGCGCGCGCAAAGCTTGACCAGAATTGGTGGTCAATGGCCAGTATGCTGCGATGAACGATGCTCCGTTTGAAATATTAGGAACGCCGCGTGAGGGCGGTTTCCTGATCATTGGCGATCATGCATCGAACCGGATACCAGACGATGTTAATCTTGGCATCGATTCAGCGTTTCTGGGCGCGCATATTGCTTGGGACATTGGCGTTGCTGAAGTTGCGCGTTTAATCACGCAAGATACCGCGTTTGCGGCGTATTTGGGTGGATATTCACGCCTTGTGGTGGACTTAAACCGTGACGCGCATGATCCAGCAGCTATTCCTAGCCAAAGCGACGGTTTAATCATCCCCGGCAACGATCTTAGCCTCACGGAGAGAGAAACAAGGCTGCAGCGTTTCCACAGGCCCTATCATGATCATTTGCAACATTTGCTTAGGCAGCACCGCCCATCGCTAATCTTGTCGCTCCACAGCTTCACACCGGCCCTTGAGACTAAGCCAGACGAGGCGCGGCCATGGGACGTTGGCGTGCTGTACAATGACCAAGAAGCTGCCTCCAAATTAGCAATCCCGTTTTTGGAGGAGGCAGGGTATCTCGTGGGTGATCAGTTGCCATATTCGGGCAAAATACTAAACGCGACGATGAACCGCCATGCAGAGGCCGATCATATTCCTTATATCGGTATCGAGATGCGGCAGGATTTGGCCGGTAATTCATCCGGCCAAGCAAGATACGCTCGAATATTGTCGAATATGTGCCATTTTGTGTCGGAACATCTTGGCTTGTTGCCATAAAAAAGCTTAAAGCGCTGCCTTGAAACGGAGTTCAAAATGCCAAATCAATTCGACAAGTCCAAATTGCCAAGCCGCCATGTGTCTGTAGGGCCCGAACGCGCGCCGCATCGCAGCTATTATTACGCAATGGGCCTGACTGCCGAAGAAATTGCGCGGCCTTTTGTTGGTGTGGTCTCGGCTGGAAATGACAGCGCTCCGTGCAACACGACGTTGGACGCGCAGGCCGATATAGCGCGCGTTGGCGTGGAGCAGGGCGGCGGCATGCCGCGCCGTTTCAATACTATCACCGTGACGGACGGCATTGCCATGGGGCATCAGGGGATGAAAGCCTCACTGGTGAGCCGTGAAGTGATTGCGGATTCGGTTGAACTTTCGGTGCGTGGCCATTGCTATGACGCGCTTGTGGGCTTTGCGGGATGCGACAAGTCGCTGCCCGGCATCATGATGGCGATGTTGCGTTTAAACGTGCCATCAATCTTCGTATATGGTGGCTCCATCCTTCCTGGCCGGCACAACAACAAAGACGTCACGGTGAAGGACGTTTTCGAAATCGTCGGCAAATACGCAGCCGGAGCTTGTCCTTTATCGGAATTGGAAGAACTTGAACGTGTTGCCTGTCCCGGCCACGGTGCTTGTGGCGGACAATATACCGCAAACACCATGGCCTGTGTTGGCGAAGCGATCGGTCTTTCTTTGCCCAACAGCAACATGGCCCCAGCGCCTTATTCGACGCGTGACCAAATTGCGCATGCGGCGGGCGTTCAAGTTATGGACTTGCTCGCACGCAATATCAGGCCGCGTGACATATGTACGCGCGAAGCCTTCGTGAACGCAGCACGAATTGTTGCTGCGACGGGTGGTTCGACCAACGCCGCCTTGCATTTGCCGGCAATGGCGCATGAGGCAGGGATCGATTTTGATCTTTTCGATGTGGCCGACGCCTTCAAAACAACGCCTTATATGGCCGATCTCCAACCCGGCGGTCAGTTTGTCGCGCGCGACATGTATGATGCTGGTGGGGTCTATATGCTGATGAAGTCGTTGCTGGCTGAGGGGCTATTGTTTGGCGACTGCATTACAGTTTCGGGCAAAACACTTGGTGAGAATATCGATAAAATCACTTGGAACCCGGATCAAAAGGTCATTTATCCAGCAACGGCACCTATAACCCCCACTGGCGGCGTTGTTGGGCTTCGCGGCACGCTGGCTCCAGAGGGCGCTATTGTGAAAGTTGCGGGCATGGACCGGTTGACCTTCACTGGCCCTGCGCAGGTTTTCGATTGTGAAGAGGATTGCTTTGCCGCGGTTGAGGCACGGGAAATTCGCGAAGGTTCCGTCATTGTCATTCGTTATGAAGGGCCACGGGGCGGCCCGGGAATGCGCGAAATGCTGTCGACAACGGCTGCCCTTTACGGGCAGGGGATGGGTGAAAAGGTTGCGCTCATTACCGATGGCCGCTTTTCTGGCGCAACGCGCGGCTTTTGTATTGGCCATGTTGGACCGGAGGCTGCTTTGGGCGGGCCAATTGCTTTGATCGAGGATGGTGACGAGATCATGATCGACGCCGAGACGGGTGTAATTGATCTGAATGTTGCAGCGGAAGTCCTTGAAGAACGTCGTAAAAACTGGAAACCGCGTCAGACGGATTATCAATCTGGCGCGATCTGGCGTTACGCCCAAAATGTTGGTCCAGCCTATAAGGGTGCGGTGACCCATCCCGGCGGAGCCGCCGAGACGCATGTCTTTGCAGATATTTAATCGCCAGTTGATTGCTTACCCCATCACGGGCATGGGGCGGTATGGAAATGACAGAAGAGATTATCAGGGTCGCCGCGCGTGGTGATGGCGTAACCGCAAATGGCCGTTATGTGGCGCTTGCCGCGCCTGGCGACATCGTTGATCCGTCAGGCGGTTTAATACACGGCCCACATCATGTTGCGCCGCCCTGTCAGCATTTCCCTTTATGCGGCGGATGTCAGTTGCAGCATCTGGATGAAGACAGCCTGCGCCTGTTTATTGCCGAACGCGTGACCCACGCCCTTGCCACGCAACAGGTAAGCATCGGCGAAGTCATGCCTGTCCATCTGTCGCCGCCTAAGACGCGCCGCCGCATCGCGGTACGTTCGGCGTGGGCAGGTAAGCAGTTTCAGCTGGGTTTCAGTACAGAAAAAAGTCACCGTATCATAGATTTAAAGCAATGTGACGTCATGGTGCCGGAGCTGTTTGCCTTGCTTGCGCCGATGCGCGATTTGCTTGAGCCACGGCTTAACCGTGCCCGTCAGGTGCAGATCAAAATGGCGATGGTTGACCAAGGCGTTGACGTATTGATCGAAAATTGGATCGCCAATGACCTAGATACGCATGAGCTATTGTCCGAATTTGCCAAAACGCACAATCTTGCCCGTCTGTCGCTGGATGAAGGCTATGGTCCTGTGCCCTTTTATGAGCCGGAGCCTGTTACCGTGACGCTCGGGGGTGTTGCGGTGGGTTATCAGCCTTATGGCTTCTTACAAGCCACTGCCGATGGTGAGGCGGCGTTGGTGAATGCGGTCAATTCCATTATTGGTAACAACAACATCGTGGCGGACTTGTTTGCAGGTTCAGGCACTTTCGCCTTATCCATGGCGGCAGGGCGTAAGGTGTATGCAGGCGAAGCCGACCTGCAGGCGAGCCTTGCCCTTAAATCAGCGTCGGGGCGCGCTGGGCGGACGATATTTGCCGAACATCGGGACCTTTTTCGCCGACCGCTCACGGCCGAGGAGCTCAATAAATTCCAGACCGTGGTACTTGATCCGCCACGCGCAGGCGCAAAGGAGCAAGTCGCGCAGCTTGCCGCGTCGAATGTGCCAAACATCGCTTATGTAAGTTGTAATCCCGCCAGCTTTGCGCGGGATGCAAAAACCTTAGTTGCTGCCGGATATAGGTTGCAGCGGATCTGGCCGGTAGGACAGTTCCGCTGGTCAACCCATATCGAGCTAGTAGGCCATTTCAGCCGTTAATGGAGTAACACCGCCATCACGGCATGTGCGACGAGCATCATGAGCGCGATGGACGACAACGCAAATAGGGCAAACCGTATGATCACGCGGTTAGAGAATATCTGAACGAGGCTGTGTGCAACGCGCAGGCCGAAATATGCCCAAGCAATAGTCGCGTTCAAATTATCGCCTTGCCCTACCATCGCCAGCACTAAGCACACCGCATAAAATATAGTAGGTGCTTCATGTAAGTGATTGTAATTATCTGCCACCCATGATGCTTTTTCTTCGCCCTTGGCGACAAGCGCATCGCGCAAAGCGCCGGCGGAGGAGCCAACCATCTTGGTGCCGTCAATGCCTGCACGGCCCATTGCGGGTAAGCGCGTGGCGTACATCCATATCCAGATAATCATCGTCCATGCCGCAAGTGCGACGACTGGCCCTAAAATACTACTTTCCATATCACTCCCCTTTTAAATTGTCGCAAGTAACGCCTGTACCGCCAATATGGTGAGGCAGACAGTCGATAGTAAAAAGAACATAAAACGGATACTGACGGTATTTACCGTTGCTTGCCATAGGCTGTGAATCACGCGCAAGACTGTATAGCCCCAAGCCAACATGACGGACAGGTCCGTTGCGGCGCCGGAGACTGCCAAGATCATGATGGTTGCATAGAAAATCGTCGGCTGTTCCATGAGATGGGCGTAATTATGGGATTTCCATGCTACCGATGGTGGCACATTTGGATCAATATCTTGCCCGCGGCCGCCCGGGGCAGCCTTACCGAGATCCATGCCGATCTTCGACATGGCTGGAAGCCGCGTCCCTGCCATCCAAAATAGCATCACGAGCGACCACAGCACCAATGCTGCTGCTGGCGCCAGAATAGGTGTATTCATGTAAAAACCCTCCCCGTTATCAGTTGGGGAGGGTGATGCACCTCAGATAAATTGTCAAATGTAACCTAGGGTCAAGACCACTTAAATCCACCTTCGCGGAGCCAAAATGGCCTCAAACCGTCAGTGTGGGTTTAAGTGGTCCTGACCCTAGACTTTTGAACTGTGCGAACGGGTTGCCCGAACGCCGGCATCATTGGCTGGAGCCCAGCCATAAAGCGTCGCCATGGGCTGATCACCGACGATCAGCGTTTCAGTCTCACCAAAACCGTTAAACTCGGTCCGCATGGCACAGCCATAAGCGCCGAGCATGCCAACTTCGATATAATCGCCGGCCTGCACATCGTCCGGAAGGATGAAAGGCCCTGCCATATGGTCCATATCGTCGCAGGTAGGCCCGTAGAAGCTGAATTCAGCCATCTGCGTACCGATTGACGTTTCCGACCGTTGAAGGGCCACAGGGAAGCGCCAGCCAATATGCGCGGCATCGAACAATGAGCCATAAGCGCCGTCGTTGATGAACAGCTCGTTCCCGCGACGCTTTTCGACCTTCACAAGCAGAGATGCATATTCAGCGCACAAAGCACGACCCGGTTCGCACCACAGCTCCGCAGAGTAGCTAATCGGCAAATCCTCGAAGCAATTATGTATAACTTCGAAATAGCCATCCAAAGCTGGAGGCTCCATGCCCGGATAAACGGAAGGAAATCCGCCTCCGACGTCGACGATGTCCACCGTGACCGACGCCTCGACAATCGCGGCACGGACATGTTCCATGGCTTCAGCATAGGCCGCTGGAGTCATGGCTTGGCTGCCGACGTGGAAACAAATGCCAAGGCTATCTGCAACCTGACGCGTTGCTACCAACAGGTCAGCGACCTCCAACGGATCCGCACCGAATTTCGATGCAAGGCTTAGTTTTGCATGTTCTGATGACACACGTATCCGCACACACAGTTCAAGATCAGTCGCGCCATTTGTTGCGCGCACGATCTTCTCAAGCTCTTCATGACTGTCGAGGCTGAATGTGCGGACATTGTGGTTGTGATAGGCCTGCGCGATAGCGCGCTCGCTCTTAACCGGATGCATAAAGCAAAGCTTCGCGTCGGGCAGGAATTTGTGGACCAAACGCACTTCACCCAAGGATGCAACATCATAATGCGTTATGCCAGCCTCCCAAAGGGTTTCAAGCAAGGCGGGTGACGGGTTCGCTTTGACGGCATAAAGAGACTTGCCCTGAAACTTCTCAACGAAGAAACGGGCCGCGCGCGCAGCAGCATGTGGGCGAAGGAGCGTGATTGGTTCGTCCGGGCGGAGGGCGCGGACTACAGCAAGTGCGTCAGTGTTCTCGTACAATTCAAGGGACCCCCAAAAGATAACATGAAACAACAAGGCTGCCTTGCGGTTATTGGAAGTCCCCCTGGGGCAGCGGACGTGCGCCTTATGAAAAGCTTGGGTAGTTGTAAAGCGATTCGTTTTATTTTTAGGCCGTGATGGTGATATCTATCGGTTCACGGTTTAGCTCAGACGGTCGCGGAACGCGGTCCAGTCGAAAGAGCGCACGCATTCAAGCGCGTCCGTATCGCTATTCCACAACCAAATTGATGGTAAAGGGACGCCATTAAACGTGTTGGTTTTGACCATGGAATAATGCGCCTGATCCAGAAATGCGAAACGCGCGCCGGGCTCCGCTGCGACGGGCAAGACATAATCGCCTATAATGTCCCCGGCAAGGCAGGATGGCCCTCCCAGACGCACAGGAGAGCCTTCTGAACGCTCTCCCAGCATAGCAGGGCGATAGGGTGCCTCAATGACGTCAGGCATATGGCAGGTGGCGCTGATATCGCTGATGCCGACCTGAATCTCGTTTTCAAAAACGTCGAGCAACTCGCCAATCAATATTCCGGCATCTAATGCAATCGCTTCGCCGGGTTCGAGATAAACATCGAGGCCGGTTTCGGCGCGGACATCTTGAATGAACGCGACAAGTTCATCGCGCTGATAATCGGCGCGCGTGATATGATGACCACCCCCAAAATTGATCCAGCTTAACTGATCAAAATAAGGCGCGATATGCGGCTTAAGCGCTTCCCAGGTGCGTTTGAGCGGTTCGAAATCCTGTTCACACAGGGTATGGAAATGCAGGCCGGAAACGCCTTTGAGATGCTCTGCCTTCAACTGGCTAATCGGAAAACCAAGCCGCGATCCGGGCGAGCAGGGATCATATTTCGCAACTTCGCCTTCTGCATGTTCAGGGTTGATGCGCAGGCCGACATCAACGCTATCATTCAAAAACGAGGCAAAGCGAAGATGCTGCGCTGGGCTGTTGAAAATGACATGGTCAGATATTTCGACGATTTCGGCCATGTCGGCCTCTTTATAGCCCGCGCAATAGGTCGCAATTTCGCCTGTATAATAGTCCCGCGCCAGCCGCGATTCCCAAAGGCCGGAACTGCATACACCATCGAGATATTCCCCGATGACGGGGGCAACTTTCCACATGGAAAATGCCTTCATTGCGCAAAGGATTTTTGCGCCCGACCGATGTTTGATGTCTGCCAAAATGGCAAGGTTACGCCGCAACGCGACCTCATCCACCACAAAGGCAGGCGAGGGCACGCGGTGAAGGTCAAAATGGGCAAATGCCCCTGGTTCGCCTGCCTTGGTTTCCATGTTTTTATGCCCCCTGTGTCAAACCACCGACGTCATGCTGAATTTGTTTCACCTTTGGTGACTGACGTTCCAGCATCCATCGTGCCACGCGGACCGAAGGATTGAGAGAAAAATGGACCCTGAAACAAGTTCAGGGTGACGTTCAAATTTTAACGTTCCGTCCGGAGTTAAAAGCCCAAAGGCCCGTCCAGTTCCTTCACCTGCCAAGGCAAACCATGCGCATTGAGCATGTCCATGAACGGGTCAGGATCGAACTGCTCCATGTTCCACACGCCAGCGCCTGACCATTTGCCCGTAACCAGCATCGCCGCGCCAATCATCGCCGGAACGCCTGTTGTGTAACTGACGGCTTGATTGCCGGTTTCGGCATAAGCATCCTCATGATCGCAGATATTGTAGATGTAGAGCGTCTTGTCCTTGCCGTCCTTGCCAAGGCCTGTGGCGATGCAGCCAATATTAGTCTTGCCCTTGGTCGTTGGACCAAGCGATGCAGGTTCAGGCAAAACGGCCTTTAGGAACTGAAGCGGAACGATTTCCTTGCCTTCATACAACACTGGGTCAATCCGCGTCATGCCCACCGCCTGAAGCACGTTGAGATGTGTGATATAGGCATCGCCAAAGGTCATCCAGAAACGGATGCGCTTGATTTCTGGTAGATGGGTTTTGAGGCTTTCGATTTCCTCATGATACATCATGTACATATTCTTGGGGCCAACGGCTTCAAAGTCGAAGCTTTGCTTTACCGACATTGGCGGCGTTTCTACCCAGTCACCATTTTCCCAATGACGCGCGACGGCGGTGACTTCGCGGATGTTGATTTCGGGGTTGAAATTGGTGGCAAAGGCCTGACCATGGTCGCCGCCATTGCAATCCAATATGTCGAGCGTATCGATGCGGTCGAAATAATGCTTTTTCAAATAGGTCGTGAACACGCTGGTGACGCCAGGGTCAAAACCCGAACCCAACAAAGCCGTGAGGCCGGCATTCTTGTAGCGGTCCTGATAGGCCCACTGCCAATGATATTCGAACTTCGCGACATCCAGCGGCTCGTAATTCGCGGTGTCCATATAATGCACGCCAGCGGCGAGACATGCATCCATGATGTTGAGGTCTTGATAAGGCAAAGCAAGGTTTACAACGAGACTTGGCTTGATCTGGTTCAGCAATGCTGTGGTTGCAGGAACATCATCCGCATCCAGACCAAAAGTGTCGATATCGACGCCCGTGCGCTCCTTGACCGAAGCGGCAATCGCATCGCATTTCGATTTGGTACGACTTGCGAGGCTGATATGGCTAAAGATATCCGCGTTCATGGCCATCTTATGGACTGCAACCGACCCAACGCCGCCTGCACCAATAACCAATATCTTGCTCATCTTCTGTTTCCTCTTATCAGAGATTCGTTCAGCGCACGCATATAGGGGCCTTTTATGACAGAACAAGAATTGGCTGCGGCCTATAAAGGACCAACGCGCGATGGCGTGTTGCGGGCGATGACCAAAATTGCCGATATCTTGCCACAAACGCCGTTGCTGCCGCTTGAGGTGGACGGCGTAACCATATGGTGCAAGGCTGAAATGCTTCAGCCTATTGGCGCGTTCAAGATACGCGGCGCGTGGCATCGCCTGTCCGATCTGAACGAAGAAGAACGCGGGCGGGGTGTTGTCGGCGTTTCGAGTGGAAACCATGCACAAGGCGTGGCTTGGGCGGCGAAGAAGCTTGGAATAGCTGCAACTATCGTCATGCCATCCAATGCGCCGCGCATGAAATTGGAAGCGACAAAGGCTTTGGGCGCAGACGTGGTGCTCTACGACCGCGCCACCGAATCACGCGAAGAGGTCGCCGCTGGGTTGATTGGCAAAAGTGGCGCGACGTTGGTACACGCATTTGGTGACCCGTGGGTCATCGAAGGGCAGGGGACTGCAGGCATCGAAATTACCGAGCAGCTTCGGGGTTTTGGCTTGTCCGGGCCGGATATGATTGTGTCCTGCTGCGGCGGCGGTGGCTTGGCATCCGGCCTTGCGCTGGCCTGTCCGGACGCAGAAATCGCCATTGTTGAGCCTGAAGGCTGGGATGATATCATTCGCTCGCTTGATGCGGATGAAATTTTGCCTGTCAATGACCTGACTTACCCCACTCATTGTGACGCATTGCAGACACCGCAAACTTATCCTGTGAATTTTGAGATTTTGCGCCGCCGCGTGTCTCAGGGTGTTTGGGTCTCGACTGGTGAAGTGGCGAGCGCGATGCGCGTGGTGTTTGAAAAGTTGCACCTCGTTGTGGAACCAGGTGGCGCGGTTGCGCTGGCTGCTGTGCTTGCCGGTAAAATTCAACCAAAAGCGGTTACCGCCGTAACTTTGTCAGGCGGGAACGTAGATCGCGAGCTGTTCGTGAAGTTGCTTGCTCAGGCCGCTTGAGCGACCGGCATTTCCATCCGGCCCCAGATTTCGACCAACGCCGCCGTCAAATCCCGCATCATCGCCTCATTATGCTGAGGTCCTGGCGTAAAGCGCAATCTTTCGGTGCCACGTGGCACTGTCGGGTAATTGATCGGCTGCACATATACGCCATATTCGGCGAGCAATATGTCGCTTACCTTTTTGGCTTTCACTGGGTCGCCGACCATCAGCGGCACGATATGCGTGTTGCTCAACATCACGGGCAGACCGGCATTGGCAAAAAGATTTTTCAACATAGCAGCATTGGCCTGCTGCGCCTCACGCTCCACGCTTGATGCCTTCAAATGGCGAACAGCGGCCAATACACCTGCGACCAATACTGGCGACAAGGACGTGGTAAAGATAAAGCCCGGTGCATAAGAACGGATCACATCAATGATGTTCTGGTCCGCTGCGATATAGCCGCCCATAACGCCAAAGGCCTTGCCAAGTGTGCCTTCGATAATCGTCACGCGGTCGGCCACGGCATCACGTTCTGAAATGCCACCACCGCGTTCGCCATACATGCCCACGGCGTGCACTTCGTCGCAATATGTTAAAGCGTTATATTTGTCGGCAAGATCGCAGACCGCGCCAATAGGTGCAACGTCTCCGTCCATCGAATAGACGCTTTCAAAGGCAATCAGCTTCGGTGCTTCTGGATCATCGGCTGCGAGCAATTCTTCAAGATGCGCAAGGTCATTGTGCCGCCAAACGCGCTTTTCACAACCTGCGTTGCGGATGCCAGCGATCATCGACGCGTGGTTCAATTCATCCGAATAAATGATACAGCCCGGTAGCACCTTAGCGAGCGTTGACAAGGTTGCGTCGTTTGAAACATAGCCCGACGTGAATAATAATGCGCCATCCTTGCCATGTAAGTCAGCAAGTTCCTGCTCAAGCTCGACATGATAATGGGTGTTGCCACCAATGTTGCGCGTTCCACCGGAACCTGCGCCCACATCATGCAAAGCGTTTTCCATTGCGCTGATGACGTCAGGATGTTGCCCCATGCAAAGATAGTCATTTGAGCACCACACAGTGATGTCCTTGGGGCCATTATGTCCAGCGAAGCAGCGGGCGTTGGGATAATTACCCTTATTCCGAAGGATATCGATGAATACACGATAGCGACCCTCGGCATGAAGCCGATCAATCGCTTTCTCGAAAACAGCGTTATAATTCACGGACATTAACCCCGGGTTGAAACCAGTATCGCATTATATGGTCGCCCAATAATCGCGGGCAATGCAAAAATCCAGCGCGAACGACTTGCAATAAGCGTCATTCTGGTTCCGCTATTGCGATATTTTCGCTTACAGTGATTGGATGTGCGTTATACCCAAAGAAAATAACACCGGCAGCAGCGATCCCAGTGCGCTGACCTCTCCCGTCGTCACGAATATACCTTCGATGTCCTTTTCGGGCCAGCTTTGATCCTTGGTCAAATGGCAGATGCGGCGGGCAATGCCTGTCGCGCCATCGACAAACCGCATATGCGGGGCCGCGACCAACAAGTCATCTTCTACAAGAGGAAAATGCGTGCAGCCCAGCACAGTCACATCAAGGCGTTCGCCAAAGGGTTGATCCATCAAGCCTGCCATCGCCTTGGCATAGATTGCTGGGTCTACAACTTCGCCGCGCATTTTTGCTTCCGCCGCATGTACAAGTTCAGGCGCGGCATAGCGCAACAAATGGAATTGCGGTGCATGAGCGGCGTGAAGCGCGTCGACATAGACCTGCCGGATGGTTGCAGCCGTACCCAATAGACCAATGACGCCAGTCTCGCTTGCCTCGGCAGCAGGCTTAATCGCAGGGACAGTGCCGACCACGGGGACATTCAAAGCGGCGCGCACATGACTTAGGGCAATAGTGCAGGCGGTGTTACAGGCAATGATGACAAGCCGCGGCTGATAACGCTCAACCAAGCGGCCAAGTAAGGCTGGCACGCGGGCCGAAATCTCCTCTTCGGTCTTTGTACCATAAGGTAAGCCCGCATAATCGGCGGCAAAAACGATGGGCGCGCGTGGCAAGGCGGCCTGCACCGCCTTTAAAACCGAAAGGCCGCCAATGCCAGAATCGAAAAACAATAAAGGTGCGACATCTGGAACAATCGTCATGACACGGCGATAAACGTCAGTGGCCGAGCTGGCAAGGAGACCGCCTTGAGCGTGCGGAACAAAACAGCTACACAATATTGAAATATAGGGGATTCGTGTGGTGAGTGATCTTTGGTTCAACATATTTGCGGGCCTGTTGCTTGGTTATGCGCTTGGCTCCATCCCCTTCGGCCTGTTGCTCACACGATTCTCCGGTGGCGGCGACATAAGGTCCATCGGGTCAGGAAATATTGGCGCGACCAACGTATTGCGGACTGGGCGCAAAGGGCTTGCTGCGCTCACATTGCTGCTGGATCTGCTGAAAGGATTGTTCGCGGTATGGCTGGCCAGTAGCTATCTTCCCGGTGGAGAAATTCTTGCGGCAGCGGGCGCATTTTTTGGTCATCTTTTCCCCGTTTGGCTCCGGTTCAAGGGCGGCAAGGGCGTTGCAACTTATGCGGGCATCTTGTTCGGTTTGTTTTGGCAGGGCGGATTGGTGTACGCGGCCGCTTGGATTGGCGTCTTGCTGATTTCACGGATATCGTCATTGGCCGGCTTGGTAGCCGCGGTCTCTGCCCCTGTCGCTGCAGCCGTGTTCGGTCATTATGAACTGGTTGCGTTGCTCACCGCCTGCACATTGATCGTCTTTTGGAAACATCGGGCCAATATCAATAATCTCATGGATGGCGCTGAACCGCGCATTGGCAAAAGCAAAAGCTGATTGTGGCGATGGGGAACAGCCAAACGCAATTTGATCAGCTTCGCCTGATCCGTTCCCCCAATATCGGTCCTGTCAGTTATCGGCAGCTTATGGCGCGTTTTGGTGGTGCGCGCGCGGCGCTTGAAGCCTTACCTGATCTCGTACGTCGTGGCGGCGGAAAGCAGGCGCTACTCGCCGATGAGGCGGCCATTGCGCAGGAGATTGAGTTTGTTCAAGCCTATGGCGCGCGTCATGTTTTCATGGATGATGTGGACTATCCTTATTTGCTGCCCCACATGGACAATGCGCCGCCCGTCATCTGTGTAAAGGGCAATCTTGCGTTATTGGCGCGTCCTGCTGTGTCGCTCGTCGGCGCGCGCAATGCATCGGCAGGTGCCTGCCAATTTGCGCGGCAGTTGGCTTTTGAACTCGGCCAAATGGGTTTTTCTATTGTGTCGGGTCTGGCGCGGGGCATTGATACTGCCACCCATGTAGGTTCGATCGAAGGCGGAACAGTTGCGGTTATCGCTGGCGGTATCGATGTGGTCTACCCGCCCGAAAACCGAGCGCTTCAGGACGCAATAGCCGAGCGCGGGCTTTTGATTGCAGAACAATCCCCCGGCACAGAGCCGCGGGCACGGCACTTCCCCTATCGCAACCGTATTATTGCCGGCGTTTCGGCTGGCACAGTGGTGATTGAGGCTGCGCCTAAGTCGGGATCGCTCATCACTGCGCGGCTTGCGGCGGAGGCTGGGCGTGAGGTCATGGCTATTCCCGGCTCACCACTTGATCCGCGATCGCGGGGTTGCAACCAGCTTATTCGGGAAGGCGCAACTTTGGTACAGAACGCATCGGAAATTGCGGAGCTTATTTCTCCTTTAGACAATCGCATGCTTGCGCCTGTAAGTATATTCAAACAGCCTGTTACCGAAGTGCATGCCGATGGAAGCCATTTGGAGCGCAGCGCGGTTGTTGACCTGATGGGTATGACCTATGTCTCGGTTGATGAATTGGTGCGGCAATCCGGCAGCAGTCCATCGACCGTACAGCTGGTGTTGCTTGAATTCGAGTTGGCCGGAAAACTCGAACGCGGGGCAGGTGGTAAAGTCCGCTTGGCGACATAAAACACAGCCGCATTTTTCGTCTTGACGAGGCCTGCCTTACCCCATCAGCCTATACGCGTACGCGAGAGATTTTAGAAAAGCACAAAATATCATGCAATTAGTTATCGTAGAATCACCTGCAAAAGCCAAGACAATCGAGAAATATCTGGGGCCTGGATTCAAGGTGCTGGCTTCTTATGGTCACATTCGGGATTTACCGCCCAAGGACGGTTCGGTTGACCCCGATAACGGCTTTGAAATGCTGTGGGACAATTATGCCGATAAGGCAAAGCAGCTGAAGGCGATCATGGACGAAGCTAAAAAAGCGGATGGCCTGATCCTTGCGACCGACCCTGATCGCGAAGGGGAGGCGATTAGTTGGCATGTGCAAGAAGTGCTTGCGAAGAAAAAGGTGCTGCCTGCCAAGGTTGGTCGCGTGACGTTCAACGCCATAACAAAGCAGGCTGTAACCGACGCGATGAAGCAACCGCGCGCCTTGGATGTCGACCTGATTGACGCCTATCGCGCCCGCCGTGCGTTGGATTATCTGGTAGGATTTACGCTATCACCCGTGTTGTGGCGCAAGCTTCCTGGCGCAAAGTCGGCTGGCCGTGTGCAGTCCGTTGCGTTACGCCTCATTGTGGAACGCGAACGCGAGATCGAAGCGTTCCGTGCGCAGGAATATTGGTCGGTGAAGGCTGGCATGGAACATAAGGGGCAAAAATTTGATGCCCGTTTGATCCAATATCTGGGCAAGAAACTCGACAAGATGGACCTAAAGACCGAAGCAGACGCGGAGCAAGCGCGCCTTGCGGTTGAATCGGGCAATTTTACGGTCGAAACTGTCGAAACAAAGCCGGTAACCCGCAACCCGCAGCCGCCGTTTACAACATCGACCTTGCAACAGGAAGCTGCGCGTAAATTGGGCTTTTCCGCCAGCCACACCATGCGCATTGCGCAGGGTCTGTATGAGGATGGCGCGATAACCTATATGCGAACCGATGGCGTGCAAATGGACCACAGTGCTATTTCTGCCGCCCGCAAATCCATCTCGGATCGGTTTGACAGCGGCTATTTGCCCGAAAAACCGCGCGTCTATCAGAGCAAGGCGAAGAACGCTCAAGAAGCGCATGAGGCGATACGTCCAACCGATTTTGGTAAGGACAAAGCAGGCTCAGGCGACCATGGCCGTTTATATGACTTGATCTTCAAACGCGCGATGGCCAGCCAAATGGCATCGGCTCGCATGGAACGTACAACGGTCGATCTGCTCGACGGTACCGGACAAACCGGTTTGCGCGCGACTGGGCAAGTTATGAAGTTCCCTGGATTTCTTGCCGTATATGAGGAAGGCTTGGATGATAGCGACGGCGAAGATGGCGCAATCTTGCCAGCCATGACCGTTGGCGACACGCCGTTTAAGCACGCTGCTGAAAAGACGCAGCATTTTACGCAACCACCGCCACGTTTTTCGGAAGCGACTTTGGTCAAGCGTCTGGAAGAATTGGGTATTGGTCGTCCATCGACCTACGCATCGACCATTCAGGTTTTGAAAGACCGCGCATATGTGCGTGTAGAAAAAAATCGTTTCTTTGCAGAGGAATCCGGGCGACTTCTTACAGCATTTCTAGAGCGTTTTTTCGAACGTTATGTCGCCTATGATTATACCGCTGGCCTTGAAGATCAGTTAGATGAAATCAGCGGTGGCCGTGCCGATTGGCAGTCTTTTCTGGAGGCGTTTTGGCGCGACTTTAAGCCGAAAACGGTTGAAGTCATGGAGCAGAAGCCGTCTGAGGTGACTGCAGAGCTTGATATATTCCTGTCGCCTTATTTGTTTCCGGAACGGGAAGACGGCACCGATCCCCGCCTTTGCCCAAAATGTGGTGAAGGCAGGCTGGCCTTACGCGGCGGAAAATTTGGTGCCTTTGTGGCGTGCTCAAATTATCCCGACTGCAAATATACGCGGAAGTTTGCTCAGCCCGGCGGCGAGAGTGGGGAAGATACCGGTCCAGAAGTGCTTGGCCAGCATCCCGAAACACAAGTCGAAGTCAGCCGAAAATCGGGACGTTTTGGGCCATATTTCGAAATGGGCGAAGGCGCTGACGTCAAACGCGCTTCTATCCCCAAGGATATTCCGGCGGAGGACATTGGACTAGAATGGGCGGTGAAGCTGCTGTCACTGCCACGCACGGTCGGGATACATCCCGAGAGCGGCGAGCCTGTTACGGCAAGCATTGGGCGTTATGGTCCCTATCTGGCGCATAATGGGAAATATGCCCGGTTGCAGTCAACGACTGAAGTGTTCGAAACCGGTATGAACAGCGCCGTAGTGAAGTTGGCGGAGGCCTTGGCTAACCCGGGTCGTGGCCGCGGTGCCGCGCGCGCGCCGCTTAAGGAATTTGGCAAGCATCCACGCACGGATGCCGAGATTAAGCTGATGGAGGGGCGCTTTGGCCCTTATGTCACCGACGGCACTACGAACGCGACAGTACCCAAGTCCATCTCGCCCAGCGAACTTACACTAGAGGAAGCGGCACAGTTAATTGATGCGCGCGCTGCGATGCCGTCCAAGGGCAAGGTCAAGAAGAAGGCCGCGCCCAAGAAGAAGGCTGCTGTGAAGGCCAAGCCTGCGGCGAAAGCAAAGACGAAAACAACGAAGTAAAACCAACCGTCGCCCCGGCCTGTGCTGGGGCGACGTGTTATGGTGGTTAACTGAGCTGCGTCACTCCACCCACTCAAGCCCGATATTGCGATACAGGCTGCGGTCCTCGTCCCATTTGGCATGCACTTTCACATGCAAATAGAGATGGACCTTTACACCCATGAGCTTGGCCAGTTCAAGTCGCGACGCCTCTCCAATGGCCTTAATCCGCGCGCCGCCTTTGCCTAAAACAATGGCGCGCTGGGTCGGCCGCGCTACTAAGATCTGCTGATGGATTTCTAGTGAGCCATCTTCGCGTTCGCTATATTTTTCGGTCTCGACGGCGCTGGCATAGGGAAGCTCTTCGTGCAGTTGCAGATAGAGTTGCTCGCGTGTGATTTCTGACGCGATCAGGCGCTCGGTTGCATCGGACACCTGATCTTCAGGGAAATGCCATTCGCCCTCAGGCATATTGTCAGCAAGCGCCGCTTTGAATTCCTCTAAACCGTCGCCCGTTGCCGCGCTGATATAATAAATTTGCTCAAACGCGCATTTGTCAGTCAGTTTCGTGGTCAAGGCCAGCAATTTGTCCTTGGCCGCAATATCAACCTTGTTGAGCACAAGCCATTTGCGTTCAGGGCGATCTTTTAATCCTTCAAGGATCTTCTCAACCTTTGGTCCTGCGCCTGCGCGGCCGTCAACGATCAAAGCGATCATGTCGGCATCGCCCGCACCGTCCCAAGCTGCCGCTACCATGGCACGGTCAAACCTACGTTGCGCCGCGAAAATGCCCGGTGTGTCGACGAGAATGATCTGGGTTTCGCCGGCCAAGGCGACGCCCAACATGCGTGTGCGCGTAGTTTGCGCCTTTGGGCTAACGATGGCGACCTTCTGACCAACCAGAGCATTGACTAAGGTTGACTTGCCCGCATTTGGCGCGCCGATAATGGCGACATGTCCGCATTTTTTGGTCATGCGTTGGCTTCCAAAAATGCAAGAGCGGCGGCGGTTTCGGCGGCCTGTTTGCTGTTGGCGGTGGCCGTGATCGGCGCAAAGCCTTTTACGGTGACGGTGATTTCAAATCTCATGGCGTGGGGAGGGCCTTCTTTTTTGGTAATGACATATTCTGGAACTTTACGACCATGGGCGGCGCACCATTCTTGCAATTCGGATTTAGGATGTTTTGGGGCACCATTTGCCGTTTCAAGAAGTGGCCTCCAGAGCCGTTCTACAAGATCGCGGGCGACGAGTAGGCCATGGTCGAGATACACAGCGCCAATAATGGCCTCCATGATGTCACCTAAGACATTGTCGCTTTGTTGGGCACCATCATCCCGGGCTTGCTTGCCAAGTCGGACATACAGCGGAAGGCCAATTTGCCGCGCAATATCGGCGCAGGTAACGCCCGAAACAAGCGCATTTAACCGGTGCGACAGGCGACCTTCAGCTTCATCCTGATATCGGTGATAGAGCATATCGGCGATGATGAGACCCAAGATTCGGTCGCCAAGAAACTCGAGCCTTTGATAATCCAGTTGTCCGGTACTGCCATGCGTGAGTGCGCGCTGGTAAAGTGCCATGTCCTTTGGCTGCTTTGGGAGCAATGCCGTCAGCCACGTCTCTTGTTCGTGGCTGTTCAAAATCCTTGTCCAATGCGTTCCGCGCGCGTGGCGGTAAACCAAGTCCATGGCAGTAACCAATGCGATGATCCATCTGTGGAGAACACAGACACCAAAGCGCGTCCCACCAGATTTTCTTGCGGGACCATGCCAATCGCTCCGGGCTTATCGATGGGGGACCATCTGCTATCGGCGCTGCGATCGCGATTATCGCCCATCAGGAACAGGTCGCCTTCGCCAACGACGAATGCTTGTGTGTTGTCACCTTCTAGACCGTTTGCAAGATCCAGAATTTCGTAGCTTCTGCCTTCGGGCAGTGTTTCGCGAAAACGGGGGTAGCGGCATTGCGTGCCCCCATTGGCTGCTGGTTCTTCCATATCGGGCCGCCAGCAAGGGAATGGGTTGCGGTCAAGCTCAGCAGTATCGCGCATATTTTGCGTGACTGGGATGACAAGGTCAGCAATCCGCTGCTTCTTTACTGCAACGCCGTTAATTTCAAGGATGCCCTCACGCATCTGAATGACGTCACCCGGTAGGCCAATGACCCGCTTGATATAGTCCGTTCCGTTCGACATCGGGGCCTTGAAAACCACAACATCGCCGCGTGCCGGTTGGCGTGCGAAAATCTGTCCGGGAATAATCGGTAATGCAAAAGGGAGGCTGTTATTGGAATAGCCATAGGGCCATTTCGCCACCAGCAGATAATCGCCAATGAGCAAGCGCGGTTGCATCGATTCCGACGGGATGTTGAAGGGCGAAACGATGAAGCTGCGCAAGATGAACACGAACAAAGCAAGCTTCAGCAAGAAGCTGCCATATTCGCGCCATTCTGACGGAGCAGGCGCAGTTACAGGTGAATCGTCCGGCTTTTCAGTATGTGAAGTCACAAAATCTCGCAAAATATTGTCGTCGATTGACGTATCGGCTATCCTTTTACCGTGATGGCGCGTTATTTGCCAGCGCCGAGATTCACGCTGCGTTGCTACGCCGATAATGAAGAGATAAAAAATGACCGATAATCGATGGACTGCGCTTGAACAGCATCAACCGCAATCGCTTGTTAACCTGTTCGCTTCGGACGCACATCGCGTGGAGAAAATGACGGTACAGCAAGCGGGTTTGCGTTTCGACCTGTCAAAAACGCATCTCGATGATCCAGCCCTAAGTCATTTTGTCACGCTTACCCAAGATATGCAGCTTGATGCCGCCAAGGCGGCTTTGTTTTCGGGTGCCGCCATCAATGTGACCGAAGGGCGCGCCGCAGAGCATCTTGCCGAACGCGGTATGGGCGATCCCGAATCCATTGGATATGCCCGCGCGCTGCAACAACGCATGCGCGGCTTGGTTGAGGCTATTGATGCAGGCTTGATGGGCGATATCCGCCACATATTGCATATCGGCATTGGCGGGTCTGCGCTTGGTCCTAAATTGCTCATCGACGCACTTGGCCGTGATGGCGCACGTTATGACGTTAAAGTGGTTTCTAATATAGATGGTGCGGCGCTGACCGAGGCGGTGAAGGACATGGACCCGCACAAGACGATTGTCGCCATCGCGTCCAAGACTTTTACCACGACCGAAACATTGCTTAACGCCGCAAGCGCGTTGGAATGGATGCGCGACGGCGGGGTGGCTGACCCCTATGCACAGCTTGTGGCGCTGACGGCCTATCCCGATAAAGCAATCGAATGGGGTATCGACGAGAGCCGGATCCTGCCCTTCAACGAGACTGTAGGTGGACGCTATTCCATTTGGTGCTCAATCGGGTTCCCCGTTGCGCTTGGCCTTGGTTGGGCGGTGTATCAGGAAATGCTGGATGGTGCAGCCGCCATGGACGCGCATTTCCATAATGCCCCCATCATGGAAAACGCCCCGATATTGGCGGCATTTGTTGATCTTTATTATGCCCAGACGAAAGCGTGTCAGACGCGCGCGGTATTTGCCTATGACGAACGTCTGCGCCTTGTGCCCGATTATCTTCAGCAGTTGGAGATGGAATCAAACGGTAAGTCCGTGACCGCCGCAGGTGCGCCGCTTGGACGGCACAGCGCGCCTGTGACATGGGGCGGTGTGGGGACCGATGCACAACATGCCGTGTTCCAACTCCTTCACCAAGGAACACACCTCATTCCGGTAGAATTCATCGCGAGCAAAACGCCGGGGCATGATTTCGATACCGCGCATCATGAAACGTTGCTGGTCAACTGCTTTGCCCAAGGTGCTGCCCTAATGGCGGGGCAGCAATCGGATGATTTGGCGCGCAATTATGTCGGGAACCGGCCGTCGACCACAATCCTGCTGGATGACGTCACGCCGTCAACGGTCGGAGCGTTAATTGCCTTTTACGAGCACCGGACTTTCGTGAACGCTGTTTTGTTAGGTATCAACCCGTTCGACCAATTTGGCGTTGAATTGGGTAAGCAAATTGCCAAAAGCATCAGCGACAATGGCGCGAGCGGTTTTGACCCATCGACAACTGCCCTCATTGAGGCGGCGCTTGGCAATGTCTGAACAATCAGTATTTGCGCGATAAGACAAAGCGATCATACCCGTTAGTAAATGCGTGATGGTGTCCCCATATCGCGGTGACACAGGAAAGAACTATTTATGGCTGATTTTGATTATGACCTCTTCGTCATTGGCGCGGGCTCCGGCGGCGTCCGTGCATCACGGATTGCGGCATCGCATGGCGCGCGCGTCGCTGTGGCGGAGGAGCATCGCGTTGGCGGCACTTGTGTCATCCGCGGCTGTGTGCCGAAGAAGCTGTTGGTCTATGGGTCGCATTTCGCCGAAGATTTGCATGACGCACAACGTTTTGGCTGGAACACCGAAGGCGCAACATTCGACTGGAGCGTCTTGCGCGACAATGTCGCTGCCGAGGTTAACCGCTTGGAAGGACTTTATGGCCAGACACTTGGCAATAACAAGGTTGAGGTTTTCCGTGAACGCGCGACAGTGACTGGACCAAATCATGTTCAGCTTTCCAGCGGGCGGGACATTAAGGCGGCGCATATCTTGATTGCCACCGGCGCTTGGCCGTCTGTCCCTGAAATTCCAGGCGCAGGCCATGGCATCACGTCAAACGAAGTGTTTAGCTTGCCCACATTGCCCAGGCGCGCCGTGATTGCGGGCGGCGGCTATATCGCAAATGAATTTGCAGGTATTTTTAACGAATTGGGCGTGGATGTGAAACTTGTCACACATGGCGACCGCATATTGCGCGGCTATGATGACGAGATTGTTGATCGCTTGGTCGATTTAAGTCGCCAAAAAGGTATCGATATCCATTTCCACTTCGGCATCAAATCGGTGGTGAAGCAGGATGACGGCACGCTTTTGATTGCGGGTGTCAATGGAGAGGTCATCGAGACCGATTTACTGTTATGGGCCATTGGCCGCACGCCGCACACCGTCGGGCTTGGCTTAGAAGAAGTCGGCGTGGACCTCGGTAAAGACGGCTCGGTGAAGGTCAGCGACGACAGCCGCACCAATATTCCCAGCATCTATGCGGTTGGCGACGTCACCAACCGCGTGCAACTGACGCCAATTGCCATTCGTGAAGGCCACGCCTTTGCCGACAGCGTGTTTGGCAACAATCCGCGCATGGTGAATTATGACTGCATTCCAACGGCGGTATTCAGCAACCCGCCCATTGCCAGCGTTGGGTTGACCGAGGCGGAAGCACGGGCGCAATATGGCGACGTCAAAGTCTACAGAAGCGATTTTCGCGCGATGAAAAACGTGTTGGCCGACCGGAACGAACGGGCCTTGTATAAAATGGTCGTGGCGGGGCCGGACGAGCGGGTGGTCGGCCTTCACCTGATTGGCCCTGATAGCGGCGAAATTCTTCAGGCAGCGGCGATTGCGGTTAAGGCAGGGCTAAGCAAGCAAGATTTTGACGATACCGTCGCCTTGCACCCGAGCATGTCCGAAGAATTGGTTTTGATGAAATAATCAGGGAAAGAGAACGGGCGGATCGCCTGCGTTCCATGCTGGGTAGCGGGTCATGATCTGAATAAACAGGTCGCTGCCGACAAGCGCGGCCAGCCATTTTTGCAGCGCGGGGAGGGGCAAAGCCGCAAACCATTCCGCATCGGTTGCGGCAAATTGCCGGACAAAGGGGAATAAGGCGATATCGGTGAAAGCGGGCTGAACACCGCCCAGATAAAGCGCGGCCGCCAATTGGTCATTTAGGTCAGCAAGATGCGCCAAAGCGGCATCACGATGTGCAATGCCATCGGTCAGACCATAACGATGCGGATATTTATAATGGTCCAAGGCTTGCTTAAATGGCCCGTCATTGGCCAAAATAAGATTTTGGTCATCATGGGCCAGCCATCCCATGGGATCGCTTTGTGCGAGCGCCCAGCGCATGATATCGAGGCTTTCCTCTAACACCCTGCCATCGGGCAGCAATAAGACAGGCACGGTGCCCTTTGGCGATGCCTCCAGCATTTCAGGCGGCTTGGCCCGCAACACAATTTCGCGCAGTTCCACATGCACGCCGCTGACAGCGACGGCCATGCGTGCGCGCATGGCATAAGGGCAGCGCCGGAAACTGTAGAGGATGGGCAGTGCGGTCATTTATCTCTTGCTGAGCCTTCTGCCTTGACTGTGCTCGACACCGATAAAGCCAACACTAAATATCATCACGCGGATTGACGCCAATATGCTGCTTGCCGCGCTTTTTGGCTAAGGCAATCTGCTTTTGCCGTTCGGCGAAGCGCGCGCGGTCATCGTCGGTGCGTTCGGCATAGCAAGCAGGGCAGGACACGCCTTCGACAAAATGGGCCGATGCCTTGTCTGCTTGCGAAATCGGGCGGCGGCAGGCGTGGCACAGCTCCATTTCGCCAAGCTCCAAGCCATGCTTCACCGACACGCGCTCGTCGAACACGAAACATTCACCCTGCCATTTGCTTTGCGCTTCCGGAATATTCTCCAGATAACGCAATATGCCGCCCTCGAGATGATAGACCTCGTCTATGCCTTCGGCCTTCAAAAATGCCGTTGATTTTTCGCAGCGGATGCCGCCGGTGCAGAACATTGCGAACTTTGTTTTGCCTGCCGCCAGTTCTGCTCGATGCGCGCGAAACCAGTCTGGAAATTCGCTGAAGGACTTGGTTTGCGGGTCGACCGCACCCTCAAACGTGCCAATTGCCACCTCATAATCATTGCGCGTATCGATCAACACGGTGTCGGGATCAGAAATCAGTGCATTCCAATCCTCTGGCTGCACATAAGTGCCCACCTCCCTTTTTGGGTCGATGCCTTCGACGCCGAGCGTAACAATCTCTTTTTTCAGGCGCACTTTCATCCGGTAAAAAGGCATTTCCTTGGCAAAGGAATATTTTACATCCAGTTCGGCGCAACCTGGAATATCGCGCAAAAACGATATTAAAGCGTCGATGTTGGACGGGTTTCCAGCCACCGTTCCGTTGATGCCTTCATGCGCCAGCAATATCGTGCCCTTGATGCCGCCCGCCGCGCATTGCGCCTGAATGCCTATTTGCAGTTCCTCTGGCGCGTCAAAAGCAACAAAGCGGTAGAGCGCGGCAACTTTAATGGGATGAATTTCGTCCATGACGTGGCGCTATAACGCGCTTTTTGGATTTTTGCAGCCTCCAATCTATGGCGGGTTAAACAGAATTTAATCGCACGATTAATTTGCAATTGCCGCGACAGGATGCCAAGGCTTTGGTCAACAAAACTGCTTATGGGGAATGCCATGTCGGCCAATATCGCTGAACTGGAAGCACGCCGTGCGGCTTCGAAACTGGGGGGTGGGCAAAAGCGTATTGATGCGCAGCACGCCAAGGGCCGTCTGACCGCGCGCGAACGTCTTGATATCTTACTTGATGAAGGCAGCTTCGAAGAACTCGATGCCTATGTAACGCATAATTGCACCGATTTCGGCATGGCGGAACAAAAGATACCGGGTGATGGTGTTGTCACCGGAAGCGGTACGATTAACGGCCGTCTGGTCTATGTCTACAGCCAGGATTTTACCGTATTCGGCGGCTCCTTGTCCGAAGCCCATGCGATGAAAATCTGCAAAGTGATGGACAATGCGATGAAAGTCGGCGCGCCGGTCATCGGCATGAACGACAGCGGCGGCGCGCGTATTCAAGAGGGCGTGGCCAGCCTTGGCGGCTATGCCGAGGTGTTTCAACGCAATGTCTTGGCCAGCGGCGTCGTTCCGCAGATTTCGCTGATCATGGGCCCATGTGCTGGCGGCGCGGTATATTCGCCGGCGATCACCGACTTCATCTTCATGGTGAAGGATTCGTCTTACATGTTCGTCACCGGTCCCGATGTTGTGAAGACGGTGACCAATGAAGTTGTCACACAAGAAGAATTGGGCGGCGCAATATCGCATACGACCAAGTCGGGCGTAGCGGATAATGCGTTTGAAAACGATATTGATGCATTGCTGTCAGTCCGCGACTTCTTTGACTATCTGCCTGAGAATAACCGCGCGGGCGTGCCAGAGCGTCCGACGCAAGACCCATGGGACCGGATTGAAACGAGCCTCGACACGTTGATCCCGCCCAGCGCGAACCAGCCTTATGATATGCATGAGCTGATCCGCAAAACAGTTGATGAGGCGGACTTTTTTGAGGTTCAGCCCAGCCATGCGGCGAACATCATCATCGGCTTTGGCCGCATTGAGGGCCGCACTGTGGGTATTGTCGCCAATCAGCCAATGGTGCTGGCCGGCGTGCTCGACATCAACAGCTCCAAAAAAGCCGCGCGCTTCGTCCGCTTCTGCGATGCGTTTGACATTCCGATTATCACCTTTGTCGATGTTCCCGGTTTCTTGCCCGGCACCGCGCAGGAATATGGCGGCATCATCAAGCATGGCGCAAAGCTGCTGTTCGCTTATGCCGAGGCGACTGTGCCCAAAATCACCATCATCACGCGCAAGGCCTATGGCGGCGCGTATGACGTAATGGCGTCCAAGCATTTGCGCGGCGATCTCAATTACGCTTGGCCAACGGCCGAAATCGCCGTGATGGGCGCGAAGGGCGCGGTGGAGATCATCTTCCGCGGGCTATCGGCGGAGGAGCAAGCGGTTAAAACCGCAGAATATGAAGACCGCTTCGCCAATCCTTTTGTGGCGGCGAGCAAGGGTTTTATCGACGAGGTCATCTACCCGCATTCCACGCGGAAGCGGATCGCCTTGGGCCTACGGAAATTGCGCAACAAAAGTCTCGAAAACCCTTGGAAGAAGCATGATAATATTCCGTTGTGAGGATATAAAATGAAACTCGGCCGTCTCAACCATATAGGCGTCGCGACGCCATCCATAGCGGACAGCATCATCTTTTATCGCGACGTGATGGGCGCGACGAAGATTCATGATCCTTTCGACTTGCCTGACCAGGGGGTGAAGGTGTGCTTTGTCGATACGCCCGGCGCAGACGGAGCGATGAACGGGACGCAGATCGAGTTAATCGAACCGCTCCCCGGCAATGCCTCAATCGCGGCGTTTTTGGAGAAAAATCCGGCGGGTGGGCAGCATCATGTCTGTTACGAAGTGCCTGATATCCATGCTGCAAAGGCGGAATTTGAGGCAATGGGCAAACGCGTGCTTGGCGAACCACGCATTGGCGCCCACGGGACGTTGATATTCTTTGTGCATCCCAAGGATATGCAAGGTGTTTTGACGGAGATTATGGAGGTGTCTGCGCAAGACGGGCATTAATTGCACCACTCCCGCAGGCGGGAGGGGCAGTGCGACTTGCGAACTTGTTCGCTAGTCGCAACGGGGTGAGCAAAAACCCACAAAAATTCGTCATCCTGAACTTGTTTCAGGATAACGCGGGGAGATGGCGTGTTATCCCGAAACAAGTTCGGGATGACTACATAAAAGTTTGGAACAAAATGACGAATATCGACCAGTGGAAAAAAGCGGCTGAAAAAGAGGTTAAGGGCAAGGACCTGACCTGGAATACGCCTGAGGGCATTGCTGTAAAGCCGCTTTATACCGCGCAAGATGCTGGCGATCCCGGGCTTCCCGGCTTTGCGCCTTTCACGCGTGGCGTGCGCGCATCCATGTATGCAGGCCGCCCATGGACGATCCGCCAATATGCGGGCTTCTCGACCGCCGAGGAATCCAACGCCTTTTATCGCCGCAACTTGGCCGCTGGACAAAAGGGCCTTTCGGTCGCCTTCGACCTTGCCACGCATCGCGGCTATGACAGTGACCATCCGCGCGTTGTCGGCGATGTCGGTAAGGCTGGCGTTGCGATTGACAGCGTTGAGGACATGAAAATCCTGTTCGACGGCATTCCGCTCGATCAAATGTCAGTATCGATGACGATGAACGGCGCGGTCATTCCGATCCTCGCCTTTTTTATCGTTGCGGGTGAAGAGCAGGGGGTTGCCCAAGCCCAACTCGACGGGACGATCCAGAACGACATTCTTAAAGAATTCATGGTCCGCAATACCTATATTTACCCACCCGAACCATCGATGCGGATCGTGTCGGACATCATCGCTTATACCAGCGCCAATATGCCCAAGTTCAACAGCATCTCCATTTCCGGTTATCATATGCATGAGGCGGGTGCGACCGCGGTGCAAGAACTTGCCTTCACCATTGCCGATGGCAAGGAATATGTGCAGCGCGCTATCGCGTCAGGTCTTGACATTGATGCGTTTGCGGGGCGCTTGTCGTTCTTCTTTGGCATTGGCATGAATTTTTTCATGGAAGTGTCAAAACTTCGCGCTGCGCGCACCTTGTGGCACCGCGTCATGGACGAGTTGGGCGCGCAGGACGAGCGTTCTAAAATGTTGCGCACCCATTGCCAAACGTCGGGCGTGTCTTTGCAAGAGCAGGATCCTTATAACAACGTTATCCGCACGACGGTTGAGGCAATGGCCGCGACCTTGGGTGGGACGCAGTCTTTGCACACTAATGCGCTGGATGAAGCCATTGCGCTGCCGACCGACTTTTCGGCGCGTATCGCCCGCAACACACAGATTGTGTTGGCTGAAGAAAGCGGCATTACCAAGGTCGTCGATCCTTTGGGTGGTTCTTATTATGTGGAGGCGTTGACCGCCGAATTGGTTGACCAAGCGTGGACAATTATCGGCGAAGTCGACGCACTTGGCGGCATGACGAAGGCCGTGGCATCGGGCATGCCAAAGCGCCTTATCGAAGAAGCTGCCGCCGCACGGCAAGCGCGTGTGGACAAAGGCGAAGATGTTATCGTTGGCGTTAACAAATATAAGCTCGCCACAGAAGACCAGCTCGACACGTTGGAGGTCGACAATGACTTTGTCCGTCAGGGGCAGATTACGCGCCTTGCGGCCACCCGTGCCGCACGCGATGAGGCCGCATGTCAGGCGGCGTTGACGGCTCTGACCGAAGGCGCAAAAGGCGGCACAAACCTTTTGGCACTCGCCGTCGAAGCCGCCCGCGTCCGTGCCACATTGGGCGAAATTTCCGACGCGATGGAGGCTGTGTTTGGCCGCTACGCAACCACGCCGGTTCCCGTTCAAGGTATTTATGGCAGCGCCCATGAATTCGACAAACGCTGGGCGCAAGTATTGGATGGCGTCGAATCGGTTGGCCGCCGCTTAGGCCGCAAGCCCAAGCTCTTGGTCGCGAAAATGGGTCAGGACGGGCATGATCGCGGCGCCAATGTCATCGCGTCGGCTTTTTCCGACATGGGCTTTGACGTTATCAGCGGGCCATTGTTCCAAACGCCCGAAGAAACCGTTGTCCTCGCGCTACAGCATGATGTTGATGCCGTAGGTGCATCCAGCCTTGCCGCCGGACACAAGACGTTGATTCCCGAATTGGTAAAAGGTTTGCGCGCGGCAGGACGCGGCGACATCAAGGTGATTGCAGGCGGCGTTATTCCACCACAAGATTATGATTTTCTGCGTGAGGCAGGGGTGCAGGGCATTTACGGCCCAGGCAGCAATGTCGTTGAGTGCGCCGCAGATGTTTTGACGTTATTGGGGCATAATATGCCGCCGTTGAACGATGCCGTTTAATGTTTGCAGAAACCGTCACCCTGAACTTGTTTCAGGGTCTATTTTGCCTCACGAACGAATGATTTTGGTTGCAGGATGGATGCTGGAACGTCAGTCACCGCAGGTGAAACAAGTTCAGCATGACGATGAATTTGGAGTTTAGTGAATGAACCAAGTCCGCACCGACTGGACCCGCGCCGAGATCGCTGCTTTGTTTGATCTGCCGTTCGACGAACTGCTATATCAAGCGCAGACCGTGCACCGCGCGCATCATGCGGCGGGGCAGATTCAGCTGTGCACATTGCTCTCTATCAAAACCGGTGGCTGCCCCGAAGATTGCGGCTATTGTTCGCAATCTGTCAAAGCCGACAGCGGCGTTGCGGCAACGAAGTTGATGGACGTCCAGGCAGTGTTGCAAAAGGCGGCTGAGGCCGCAGATGCTGGCTCTCGCCGCTTCTGCATGGGCGCAGCCTGGCGGAACCCGAAAGACCGGGATATGCCCGCGATTGTGCAGATTGTTCAGGGCGTGCGCGCCATGGGCATGGAAACCTGCATGACCTTGGGCATGTTGACACCCAGCCAAGCCGATATGCTCGCCGACGCTGGTTTGGATTATTACAATCACAATATCGATACATCGCCAGAGCGGTATAATGAGATCATTACCACGCGGACGATGGACGACCGGCTCGACACGCTGGCCGAGGTCCGCCGGGCAGGCATCAACGTGTGCAGCGGTGGCATAGTCGGTATGGGTGAAACCCGCGCCGACCGTGTGGGCTTCATCCACACGTTGGCGACCTTGCCACAGCATCCCGAAAGCGTTCCGGTAAACGCCTTGGTGCCTGTGAAGGGCACGGTGCTGGGCGATATGCTCGCCGACACCCCGCTGGCGAAGATTGACGATATCGAATTTGTCCGCACGATTGCGGTGGCGCGGATCACCATGCCAATGAGCATGGTGCGCCTAAGCGCAGGCCGCGAGAGCATGAGCGAAGCGACGCAAGCTTTGTGCTTCATGGCGGGCGCGAACAGCATTTTCACGGGCGACAAATTGCTGACGGCAGCCAATGCAGGCGACGATAAGGATGCGGCGTTGCTGGCAAAGTTGGGTCTGCGCCCAATGGATGCAGAGGAGCCGCTTCGGGCTTGTAAGGCGTTGGAGGCGGCGGAGTGAGTTTAAATTCTTGGCACGCCGAACTCGTTTCACCTGCGGTGACTGACGTTCCAGCATCCATTTTTCAGCAACAACTGTCGGTGTGCGTGGCACCATGGATCCTGAACCAAGTTCAGGGTGACGGCTTTGGGGGAGTTATATGTTCAAAAAAATCCTAATCGCAAACCGTGGCGAAATTGCTTGCCGGATCATCAAAACCGCTCGCCGGATGGGGATCGCCACCGTTGCGGTCTATTCCGATGCCGATGCGCGCGCGCCTTTTGTGCAAATGGCCGATGAGGCGGTGCATATCGGGCCTTCGCCTGCGGCGCAGTCTTATTTGATTGCCGATAAAATCATCGCCGCGTGCAAACAAACGGGCGCCGAAGCTGTACATCCGGGCTATGGCTTCCTGTCCGAACGCACCAGCTTTGCCGAAGCATTGGCCAAGGAAAACATCGCCTTTATCGGCCCGCCCGTAAACGCGATTGCCGCGATGGGCGACAAGATTGAATCCAAGAAACTAGCGATGTCGGCGGGCGTCAACGTCGTCCCCGGCTTTGTCGGGGAAATTGATGACACGGAACATGCGGTGCGGATTTCGGAAGAAATCGGCTATCCCGTCATGATGAAAGCGTCTGCGGGCGGCGGCGGCAAGGGGATGCGGCTTGCCTATAATGAGCAGGATGTCCGCGAAGGCTTTGAAGCGACCAAGCGCGAAGGGCTGAATTCATTCGGTGATGATCGCGTGTTTATCGAGAAATTCATCCTCAACCCGCGCCATATCGAAATCCAGATTTTGGGCGATCAGCACGGCAATATTTTATATCTGAACGAACGCGAATGTTCGATTCAGCGGCGGCACCAAAAGGTGGTGGAGGAAGCGCCATCGCCCTTCGTCACGCCGAAAATGCGCAAAGCCATGGGTGAGCAATGCGTGGCCTTGTCACGTGCGGTTGGCTATTACTCCGCCGGAACGGTCGAGCTGATCGTATCTGGCGCAGACCCGAGTGGCGAGAGCTTTTACTTTCTTGAAATGAACACGCGGTTGCAGGTGGAACATCCCGTAACCGAATGCATCACCGGTATTGATTTGGTCGAACAGATGATCCGCGTCGCCGCAGGTGAGAAGCTTGCCATGACGCAAGACGACATCAAAATCGACGGTTGGGCCATTGAAAACCGCGTCTATGCCGAAGACCCCTATCGCGGCTTTTTGCCGAGCACGGGACGGCTGACGCGCTATCGTCCGCCTGTCCATTCCTCCCCGGAACGGGGAGGGGGACCGCTCGCGCAGCGAGTGGTGGAGGGGGCCCCCTCCGTCAGCGCTAACGCGCTGCCACCTCCCCGTTCCGGGGAGGATTTGGGGTTACGCGGCATCAACGGCGTACGTGTCGACGATGGTGTGGCCGAGGGCGGTGAAGTGTCGATGTTCTACGATCCGATGATCGCCAAGCTCATCACCTGGGGCAAAACACGGGATGAAGCAGCCGACCTACAAATCGCGGCGCTTGACCGCTTCGAAATTGAGGGGCTTGGCCACAATATCGATTTCGTCAGCGCCATCATGCAACATCCACGTTTCCGATCAGGCGAACTCACGACTGGTTTCATCGCCGAGGAATATCCTGATGGTTTCCAAGGCGCAGCATCGACGCCCGAACTTGTCACCTCACTTTGCGCCATCGCTGGTTTTGTAGCGACGGCGGAGGCCGACCGCGCGCGGCATGTTGACGGTCAATTGGGCGATACGCTCGATCCGCCGGCCCGTTGGCAAGTGACGATCGGCGAGGCGGTCCATGAAATCGAAATGGTTGATGGCGACATCCATGTAGATGGCGTGCCTTTCGACCTGTCGATGGAATATGACCCCGGAGATCGCTTAATCGAAGCAGAAATCGGGGAAGATGAACTCGCAGTCAAAATCAGCAAAACGCGAACTGGCTTTCATCTGACGACGCGCGGCGCAACCCATTTTGCGCGCGTGTTGCCAGGGCACGTCGCGCATCTTGCCACGCACATGATAGAAAAAATCCCGCCAGATTTGTCCAAGTTTCTGATTTGCCCAATGCCGGGACTGCTCACCAATTTGCATGTCAATGTCGGTGACATGGTTGAGGCCGGTCAACCACTTGCCGTGGTAGAAGCGATGAAGATGGAAAATATTTTGCGCGCGGAAAAATCCGGGACGGTAAAGTTGATCAATGCGCAGGCTGGAGACAGCCTAGCCGTCGACGCCGTGATATTGGAGATGGAGTGAACCTGCTTGTAAGTGCCAACATTGGCATTAAAACAGTCGGAAAGGGTTATTAGGGGAAAATCATGGCCATTACTGCCGAAACTGAAGTCGCACTTGATCCAAAGCGCGACCGCTTAGTTATAACAGCATCGTCGCTGGGCACAGTTTTCGAATGGTATGATTTTTTCGTTTATGGCATTTTGGCGGCGCTGATCGGCAAGCTGTTTTTCCCCGCGGATAACCCGACCGCCGCCACCTTGGCATCGCTTGCAATCTTTGGTGCAGGCTTTGGTGTGCGACCATTTGGCGCAATATTGTTCGGCTATTTCGGCGACAAAATCGGCCGAAAATATACGTTTCTTGTCACCATAACGCTCATGGGTGTTGCGACTGCGGCCATTGGGCTGCTGCCGACATTTGAAACCGCAGGGCTATGGGCCGCGGGTTTGCTATTACTTATGCGCTGTCTTCAGGGACTTGCGCTTGGCGGCGAATATGGTGGGGCTGCTATTTATGTTGCGGAACATGCACCCGACGGCAAACGCGGCCAATATACCAGTTGGATTCAGGCATCGGTTGCTGGCGGATTTCTACTCGCGGTCATTGTCGTGTTGATCACCCGCCAGTCCATGAGCAACGAGGCGTTTGAGGCATGGGGCTGGCGTGTGCCGTTCTTGACCTCGATTGTGTTACTCGCGATTTCCCTCTTCATGCGCGTCAAATTGTCGGAAAGCCCCGTTTTTAAGGCGATGAAGGAAGCTGGCACGACGTCTAAAAATCCGTTTTTGGAAAGCTTTCAATATCCGGGCAATGTGGGGCGTATTTTCGTCGCATTATTCGGCGTAGCTGCCGGATTGACGGTGATTTATTATACCTCCCAATTCGGCACATTATATTTTCTGACAGGCACCGCGCGCGTTCCGGAGACTGATGCGCTTTTATATATGGCAGTGGGTGCAGCGTTGGCTGCACCGACCTATGTTGCGTGCGGTTGGTTGTCGGACAAATGGGGCCGCAAAAGGTTGCTCTTGCTTGGCTATGCGCTTTCCATAGTGGGCGTGTTCCCAATTTTCTGGATGATGGCCGATGCGGCAAACCCAGCCTTAGCGCGGGCGACACAGAACAACCCTGTGACGCTGTCTATGCCAAAATGTGATTTTAACGCACTCAATCGCGTGCACGAAACGGAATGTGCGCAAGCGCTCAACTTCCTGACGAAGCGCGGGATAGCCTATAGCAAGCAGGCAAGTGATACCGTGTCGTTGAACGTCGGTGACGCAAATATTAAGGGCTTTGATGAAAAAGCCTATATCACCGCTCTGGAAAAGGCGGGATACCCCGACAAGTCAGACCCAGCGCAGCGCGAACCTTGGAAAATCATCTTGGCGGTGTTCCTGATGGTGGCATTGTCAGGCATGACTTATGGGCAAGTTGCGGCAATCCTTGTGGAATTATTCCCAGCCAAAATCCGCTATACGTCCATGTCGATACCCTATCACATAGGGACAGGCTATTTTGGCGGGTTTCTGCCGTATATTTCCCAATATATCGTTGCGCAAACTGGTCAGCCTTTTTCCGGGCTTTGGTATACAGTGGCGATTACCGCGATGGCATTCATCGTAGCGTTGATTTGGCTGCCGGAAACATCCGGAAAAACGGAGCTGGATTGACAGCGCGTCTAGCAAGTACAAAAGGCGGTCGATGACGGATTTTGAGCCTCCTTTGCGCCTTCACCTTGACGGCGAGGCGTTGGTTTCCAATTGGCGCGCGCTAGATGCACATAGCGGCGCGGCGCGGGCAGGGGCTGCGGTAAAAGCCAATGCTTATGGCTTAGGTGCGCGCGAGGTCGTCACCCGTTTGCGTGATGCAGGGTGCCGTGACTTTTTCGTCGCCCATTGGGGCGAGGCGCAAGCCATTGCCGACTTGGTACCGCCCAGTTGGATATCGGTGCTAAATGGTCTGGCGCAATCCGATCTTGCCGCCGCGCGCGCGTTGGGGGCCACTCCAGTGCTGAATACGCCGGAACAGCTTGCCAACTGGCGCAACGCAGGTGGAGGGCGATGCCATGTGATGTTTGATAGCGGCATTAATCGCTTGGGCCTTGCGCCGCAGCACATCGCCGACGGCGCGCTCGACGGTGTAGATGTTGATATGTTGATGTCGCATCTGGCGTCGGCGGACACCGATGTTGCGCAGAACAGTGCGCAGCTTAATATGTTTAGCCAAGCTGTTTCCGCAACCAATGCGCAGCGGTTTAGCTTAGCCAATAGCGCAGGTATCATGTTGGGCGCAGACTATCATTTTGACCTGACGCGCCCTGGGATCAGCCTGTACGGCGGTATTGCCCGCGCGGGAATGGAGGAATGGATCAGACCGGTTGTTCGCCTTTCGGCGCGGCTTTTGCAGGTGCGAGACTTACCGGCAGGCGCAATGGTGGGGTATAACGCAACTTATGTCTGTTCCAAAGAGACCCGCTTGGGTACGATATCTATTGGGTATGCCGACGGATATTTGCGCGCATTTTCGAGCAAGGGGATGGCTTGGGTAGATGGACGTGCGTTGCCGGTTATCGGACGCGTGTCGATGGACCTTGTGACGCTTGATCTCGACGCCGCGCCTGATGTGCGTGAAGGCGACTGGGTCGATGTCGAATATGACCTTGTGACTGCTGCTGCCCTAACAGGGCTATCGCAATATGAATTGCTCACAAATTTAGGGTCTAGGTTCGCGCGTATCTGGCGCTGAACCCAGTCGATGCCCATTTTTTTAAGTGTCGGGTTTATAATTAGGCCAAAAGGAAAGGGCGCCACAAGGGGGCGCCCTTTCCTTTTTGTGTAGTGTTGTTCTAATTAGAACTTGAAGTTAGTGTTAATAAACCACTGACGCCCTGTGTAATCATAACCCGAATAGAGCGGGGCGTTGCCGATTGTCGTGTAATAAGCAGTGATCTTTGGTGGATCCTTATCAAGCAGATTGCGGACACCGAGGGTCATCTGGAATTTATCCGTGACGTTTAGCTGAACCGAGGCACTATGCTGATAATAATCAGGAACTTCAATCTGGTAGCCCTCAGTCAAGGCGTCAACATTGGCCTGATTGACTAAGCCTGTTGTTCGGCTCGTTGAATTGAACACTGCAGTGCCGCTACTACCATTAAACCAAGACACACCATAGCGGAGCGACACACGGCCCGTGCTGTAGGTAGCGTCGAAGTTGCCGACCAAATCAGGCACGTTCAACGTCCCATTGCTATCAAGCAAAATCTCTTCAGGGAACGTTTTATCACTCTGCTCTGTGTACTTCGTCATGTTAGCGTTGAAAGTAAAACGACCACCGAATAGCAGCGTTGCAAAGCGTCCCGTTAGCTCAAATCCCTTCACGACATCCTGAGACAAGTTCACGTATCCGCTGGTTACAGTCAAAATCTGGTTTGCATCTCGTTTTACAAACTTACAGAAACCGTCAGATGGACTGAAGTCAACGGCGCTGTAGCAGCGAGATAGGATGGTGCCGCCGGAAATCGAGGACACGCCATTAGAGACTAGGATATCAAAATAATCCAAAGCGAGGCCCAACGTTGTTGAACTGGAAATACGTGGCTGAACAACAGCACCAACCGACCAGTTACGCGATGTTTCAGCAGACAAACCAGTTTCCGCACCACCACGCTGGAACAAAGTTATGCTGGAGTTCTGTTGGAATGTATTGGTGTCAATGCCTATTGCCTTGCAATTGGCAGCTCGCTGTTGTTGGGCCGTAGAGTATGCGCTTGGGTTTGGCTGACCATTAGCGCGGGGAAAGTTGTCGGAATCGCAAGGATCGCTTCCGCCACTGCTAAAGCCACTGGTCGCGCCCAAGAATTGTTCTGAAAGAGCAGGGGCGCGATACGAAGTGCCGTAGCTGCCACGAATGCCGACCCCTTTAAAGAACTCCCATTCGCCCGCAACCTTATAAGTGGTATCGCTGCCGTATGACGCATAGTCGGTGTAACGGGCAGATGCATTTAAGCTCAGGTTTTGGAAGAAAGGACGATCGGAGATGATCGGAACGAAAACTTCGCCGAACACTTCCTTGACGTTGTCAGTGCCACGCGTGGGCGTACCAGCGGTTAGACCAAGAAGGTTACCGCTAATCGAGTTTGCATCAGGCGTGTCGTCAATCTTTTGCTTACGGTATTTAGCCCCCAATGCCAATTGCACATCACCACCTGGCAGTGCAAACAACGGGCCATCTACGTTAAAGCTAGCGGTCGTTTCACGGAACTTAGTGTTCCCGATAGTGTTCACCAGAATATAATCACGAAACGCTTGGGGCAATTTTCCGCCGATGACATCCGCAGTCAAGCGAGGACCTGGCACGCAGTTCACGTTTGAAGCGGCGCTGGCACAACTCAGGACGCCAGTGGATGATTCGACAACGTTCATCGCATTTGCCATTCTGTCGATTAAGAAAGACTCGATCTCGTACGTTCCATCTGTCCAAGATTTTCCAACATAAGCGTCATAACGCCAGCCATCGAATGCAAAATCACCGCGGATACCTGTGCCGAAACGAACATAATCAACTTCTTGTGATGAATCTGTGAGGCCGAAGCCTACAAAAGCGCGGGCAGCTACCACTTGACCACTAGACACGTTGTTCGCAGCCAAAAATGCCCCCGAGCGGAATTCCACTGGTAAAAGCGGGCTACCTCTCAAATAGTCCAAAGATACTTGGCGATACAGCAGTGAAGACGACTTACGGCGAGTAGCAAGCACTTCACCATAAATCTCTGCATTGCCGAGAAGGTCTGTCTGATAGCTTCCGGCGAGAAACCCAGTGTAATTTTCAACAGGGGTAATCAGCTCTTCTTCCTGACTTGCAGGATCAAACGTGTCGCGGTCATAAAGACCTACACCGAGATACCCAGGCGTACCTCCACCAGTACCCGGGGCAGGAACAAAGCGGTTAAATGTGGCTGATGTCCCGCTTGTACGGCCAATAGCAGACCGGTTAGGCAGGCCCAGTGTATTAATGGTCACGCCTCCATTGTCTAGGGTGAAGCAGTTACGGGGATCACCCAAAGGATATGGATCGTCCGAGCCCAGAGGGGAGGCCGCATCAAGCTTGTAACCTGGAATAGGGCAGCTGGTAAAATCACGGTCGTTGAGACGCAAAGCCTCCCGCTTACGATACTCGAATGAGCCGAGCACGTTGAAACGGTCATCGCCAAAACCAAAGGTCGTAGCGATCCGACGATCAACCCCAGCACCGACTTCAGGAATGTTGACCTGCGCGTCAAGTGTGACGCCTCTAACCTTCTTGTCAGTCATAATGTTTACAACACCTGCGACGGCGTCAGAACCATAAATTGACGACGCACCAGCCTTGAGAACTTCAATGCGCTCAACAATTGCCGTCGGCAGAACGTTAAGGTCAGCGGCAAGAACATTGCCTCGCGTACCAGCAGGCGCCAATCGACGACCGTTCAGCAGAACGAGCGTACGTGCGGGGCCAAGGTTGCGAAGACCTAGCGTGTTTGCACCGGTACCGCCTGCGGTTACGAAGCCGCCATAAAAATTGTTGATTTGCCCAGCGCCGGCAGTCACGACTTGGCTCTGCAGAACGTCAGCGGCGCTATTGAAGCCCCCTTGCGTAATTTCTTCTGCGGTCACGACGGTAATTGGCTCTATGGTGCTAAAGGTGTCGCGACGAATACGAGAACCAGTCACCACGATGGCGCTAGTTGCTTCTTCGACAACTTCACTCGTTTTGGCCACGACTTCATCTTCAGCATCCTGAGGCGCAGGAGTAGCCTGCGCGAAAGAAGGCGATGCAATAACCATCGCGAGACTACCAAAAGAGGCTGCGATAAAGAGACGAGATTTTTTCATGTAAAGGCTCCCCAACTTAAAATAACAGTGCGTTTATAAAAAGAAATGCGTTCAGATACAATTCATAATTCTGTAAAGCTTTCGTCAGACTCATATGCAAGAGTGGTAGGTGCGATTAGGTCGTTTTCCGCGTGTGTGTGTCCATAATGTCACATGCGCCACAACGGTAAAGCAGGCAAAAGCCTTGAATAATGCCGCGCTCTGGCTTTGCATGCATGGCATTATCGCGGCATCGGCTGAATCACCTGATCCCAGCCTGTCCCCATGCCGCGCGTAAAAGCATGGGATATTTGGGTAATTTTGCATTCTAACCGTGACGCATCTTGGATTCAAAATTGGGTATAAGAATTGCGGGCTTCGTTTCGCCGCATGCGTGATGCGTTAAAAATAGCGGCTAAAATTGGCATTCTTTCACCAATGTTGCAGTGCACTATAGCTTGATGCTATCAAGCGGCAGCTTTTCCGGAAGGACTAAATATGGCACGTAACGCCAACAAATATGGTGATGGCCCAATCATCATAAAAAAATATGCCAATCGCAGGCTGTATAATACGCAGTCCTCGAAATATATTACCCTCGATTTCCTTGCCGAACTCACACGCAAGGATATTGATTTCAAGGTTGTCGACGCCAAATCCAATGAGGATATCACCCATGGTGTCCTTACGCAGATCATTATGGATGAGGAAAATAACGGGCAGCAAATGTTGCCAGTTGGCTTTCTGAAGCAATTGATCGCAATGTATGGGGATTCGATGCAGGGCATGGTGCCGCAATTTTTGGAAACGTCGATGGACAATTTCCGCAAGAACCAAAGGCAAGTGCAAGAAGTGATTGAAACGGCGATCACCTCTGGCCCTTTTGGCCATTTGGCAAAGCAGAATATCGAATTCATGCGCTCTGCACGCGAAGCATTGATGCCGAATTTGGGTAACCTCGCAGGTAAAAAGCCGGAGCGCGATGAAAGCGTTGCCGAGCTCAAGCAACAAATTGCGGCGCTACAAGCGCAGATTGACAATATGGCTGCTGACCGCACCTCATAATTTTCCTTTAAAATACAGGTAAGACATTGATTAAACATGCTTTAAGCGTCACCCGCGCGCAGAATTTCGCTGGCTGGTATCAGGAAGTCATTTCAGAGGCCGATTTGGCCGAAGAATCCGGTGTGCGGGGATGCATGGTCATCCGCCCGTGGGGCTATGGCATGTGGGAACGCATCCAGAAGCTTATGGACGCAGAGATTAAGGCTGCTGGCGTTGAAAACTGCTATTTCCCATTGTTCATCCCCTTATCCTTCTTTGAAAAAGAGGCTGACCATGTCGAAGGCTTTGCCAAAGAAATGGCGGTTGTTACGCATCACCGCCTTGTCAGCGATGGCAATGGCAAGCTGGTCCCAGATCCCGGATCGAAGCTAGAGGAACCGCTTGTCGTTCGTCCAACCTCGGAAACGGTGATTGGCGCCGCGATGAGCCGTTGGGTGCAAAGCTGGCGTGATTTGCCGTTGATGGTCAACCAATGGGCCAATGTTGTGCGTTGGGAAATGCGCACACGCATGTTCCTGCGCACCAGCGAATTTTTGTGGCAAGAAGGGCATACCGCCCATGCCGACCGCGCAGATGCGATGCAGGAAACGATGCGCGCACTGGAAATGTACCGCGCCTTTGCCGAAGGTCCATTGGCCATGCCCGTGGTTGCTGGCGAAAAGCCGGAGAATGAGCGTTTTCCCGGCGCGGTTGCAACCTACAGCATTGAAGCGATGATGCAGGACGGCAAAGCGTTGCAGGCTGGCACATCGCATTATCTTGGGACTGGCTTTGCTGAAGCATCCGGCATCAAATATCAGGATAAAGAAGGCAATCAGCAATTTGCACATACGACAAGCTGGGGCGTGTCCACGCGCATGATTGGCGGCGTTATCATGACCCATGGCGATGATGATGGCCTGCGCTGCCCGCCGCAAATCGCGCCGCACCAGATTGTGATCATTCCGATGTTACGGGACAATGACGAAGACGAAGCGGTGTTGGCATATTGCCGCAGCTTACGTTTGGAATTGTTGGCGCTCAACGCCTTTGGTGAACCTTTGCGCGTGTTGCTGGATACCAAGGCTGCAAAGGCGTCAAACAAGCGCTGGGCCTGGGTTAAAAAAGGCGCACCGATTATCGTTGAGGTTGGGCCACGCGATATGGCGGAAGGCAAGGCAGCGGTAATCCGCCGCGATCGCCTGTATAAGGACGACGGCAAGCTTGCGACCGCATTCACACCGCGCGCCGAATTTGTGGCGTCCGCGCCTGCCTTGCTGGAGGAAATCCAGAATGGTTTATATGCTGATGCAAAAAAGCGGCTAGAGGCTAATATTCGTCGCGACGTTACCGACCTTGCCCAACATTTTGCCGGCGATGAAGCGGGCTTTGCAGGCTGGGTCGAAGTGCAATGGTCGCGACCAAGCGGCGCGGCGCTCGACAGCATCGTCACCGAACTTAAGGCGCTGAAACTCACCATGCGCAACAGCCCCATCAACGCCGAACCCGCCGACGGCGCTTGCTTCTTTACCGGTGATCCGGCGGTGGAACGAATACTGATCGGGCGGACTTATTAGAATTTCGCACGAAGACACGAAGAGGGCAGAATGGACATTGAAGATATCTGCAATATCATTGTCGATTGCGCCTTTAAACTGCACGTAGATATCGGTTCAGGTCTTTTGGAAAGTGCATATGAAGCAATCTTGGCGGCTAAACTTAAAAGCCGAGGGTTGTGCGTCGAGCGGCAGGTGCCCATCGATATTGAATATGAAGGTGTGCAGTTACCAGCGGCCTTTCGCGTAGACTTGCTGGTAGAAAACAGCGTTATCTTGGAAATAAAATCTGTCGAGAAAACCCTGCCAGTCCACGCAAAGCAGGTCATAACCTATCTGCGTTTAACAAATTTGAGCCATGGCTTTGTCATTAACTTCGGCACCGCGATGTTCAAAGACGGCATAAGGCGGTTATTAAATGACCGAACATCTTCTGTGTCTTCGTGCCTTCGTGCGAACAAAATTGGAATAACCAAATAATGACCAAATATGCGCAGTTTGAAGGGCTCCCCACAAGAGATCAGATCCTTGAATTTATCAAGACGTCGAAGGACCCTGCGGGCAAACGGGAAATTGCGCGGGAATTTGGTTTGCGTGGGCATGAGAAAATCGCGCTGAAGGCCTTGTTAAAGGACATGACGGATGAAGGGCTGATCGACATGGCCCCGGGCCGTGCCTTTCACAAAATGGGCGGCCTGCCGAAGGTTACTGTGCTCAAGATCGTGGCGATTGATGGCGATAATGCGGTGGCTGTACCGGAGCATTGGGAAGCCGAAGGCATTCCTTTGCCCAAAATCCGGGTGATAGAAACCAAAGGCAAGCGCGGCGCCTTAGGCATTGGGGACCGTATATTGGCGCGCACCGAAGAGCGCGGCAGTGGCCATGTCGCGCATATTATGAAGAAGCTAGCCAAGGGTAGCGAGCAGATTTTGGGCTTAGTCGAAGGCGGCGAAAATGGCCGTTTCTGGCTAAAGTCGGTCGACAAGAAAGCGCGCTTTGATACGCAAATTGGTGACGTTGGTAATGCTAAGGCTGGGGAATTGGTGCTCGCCGAATTGACGGGCAATGCGCATAAAAAATCGGCGCGGGTGACCCAAGTCCTCGGCGACCCATTTGCGCCTAAAAGCTTCAGCCTGATTGCCATTCACAAGTTCGGTATTCCTTTTGAAATGCCCGAAGCCGCGGAGCGTGAGGCTGAACGCGTGAGAGAGTTGCCGGTCACCGACGACCATCGGGAGGATCTGCGCCATTTGCCCATCATCGCCATCGATCCGCGCGATGCGCGCGACTTTGATGATGCCATCTGGGCAACTGCAAACGCCGACACAGAGGGTTTTGACGCGATCGTCGCGATTGCGGATGTGAGCTATTATGTTCGCCCCGGTAGCGCATTGGACCATGAAGCGTCGAAGCGCGGTAACAGCGTCTATTTTCCCGACCTCGTGGTGCCGATGCTGCCGCACGCATTGTCCTCGGATAAATGTTCGCTGCGGGCAGGGGAGGATCGCGCTGTAATTGCCTGCCATCTTGCCATTGGCAAGACTGGGCAAGTGACATCATGGCGTTTCACGCGCGCAATCGCGCGAATTGCGGCCAATATTCCTTATCCAGATGCGCAGGCCGCCATTGATGGGCAGATGGAAAATCCATTGCTGGATACGGCGCTTAAACCGCTTTGGGCGTGCTGGAGATTGCTTTCTATGGCCCGTAACAAGCGCGGGCCGCTTGAGCTTAACTTACCTGAAAAGCGCATTACGCTGGACGATCAAGGCCGGGTGACGGGTGTTGCCGAGCGCGAACAGTTGGAAGCGCATCGTTTGGTCGAAGACTTTATGATCGCCGCCAATGTTGCCGCGGCCAAGGCGCTGGAAGCCAAGAAGTCGTCGTTGATTTATCGCGCGCATGAACCGCCAAGCCGCGAAAAGCTGGTGGCGTTAAAGGAATATCTCAAAACTTTTGACATCGAATTTGCGCTTGGTCAGGTGATTAAGCCCGAGACATTCAACGCGATACTGGAAAAAATTATCGACGAAGAAGTGCGTCCGCAAATCATGGAAGCCGTCTTGCGCAGCCAGACACAGGCTTATTATGGGCCGACCAATGTTGGCCATTTTGGTTTGTCATTGGGCAGCTATGCGCATTTCACCTCGCCAATCCGGCGCTATGCCGACCTTATCGTGCACCGTGCGTTGGTGAGCGCTTATGGGCTTGAGATGCCCAAACCAAAACTCAAGGATGTTGAGCCTGTCACCGGCTTGACCGAGGCCGCGACCATGAAGCTTGCGGCCACCGCGGAAGCCATCAGCCGCACCGAACGTCGGGCGATGGAGGCGGAGCGGGAAACAACAGACCGTTATATTGCGGCCTATCTGTCCGCGCATGTCGGAGAAATCGTTCAAGCGCGGATTACCGGTGTGCAGAATTTTGGGTTTTTCGCTACAGTACAAGGAGTTGGCGGTGATGGCTTGGTTCCCGTCTCAACCTTGGGCAAGGATTATTTCCATTATGATGAGGCGAGCCAAACATTGATTGGCGAAAAAACACGGCAGGAATATCGACCAGGCATGTGCCTTGAACTGCGATTGGCCGAAGCGAACCCGATTTCAGGCGCGCTGCGCTTTGAATTGCCGGAGGGCGGAAGCTACGCACCAGACCGATTTAAACATAAGGGCAAGCCCAAGGCGGGCAAATATGATGCGGGAAAGCGCGGTAGGCCCGGGAATATCCGGCATCAGGGGAAAAGGCGCTAAGCCTGCTTCACATCGTCTTAAAAGAATAGATGTTCGTCATCCGGAACTTGTTTTAGCTTCCCTCATCGTCATCCTGAACTTGTTTCAGGATACCAAAGCCCGCCGCGCGTTATCCCGAAACGAGTTCGGGATGACGAGGGGGGGAGGTTGAAACAAATTCAGGTTGACGAACCCGTATAGCTTAACTCAACTCATCCAATTGCGCATCGCTGAGCGATCCTGGAATTACCATGACCGGGCAGGGTAAGGTCCCGGCATTCACGCCCGTAAAGTGGCTAATCAACGGACCAGGCGCGCCTTGGGCGGCTGCACCCAGCACAAGTGCGGCGATACCGGGATGTTCCTCCAGCATGACTTTTACAACATCAATAGCCTCGCCGGGCTTAACGGTAATATCGGGACGAACCCCCATTTCGTCGAAGATCGAACCGGCGGCTGCGGTCACCAGCTGCTCCGCGCGATCCCGCGCCTCTTCTTCCATGGTTGCCTGAACCCCGCCCCAAGCAACAAAGTCAGCTTGTTCTACCAGTGCCAAAATATGCACCGCGCCGCCGGTTTTCGCGGCACGGCGTGATGCAAACCGCAGCGCAAGCCGTGCCTCCTCGGTTTCGTCGATAACCACCAAATATGTCCGCATAGATTCCCCCGGGGGCTTGCATCGCCCGCAGCATCGTATCAATTCCTAATAGCCTGCGCGAAATTTGAAGGATTGGCAACCTCATCACGCTTGACGCTGGGGAAAGCTTGGCTATTCGGATTCTTTTCACGACGTCTACAAAAGGCCAATACCCAATGCCCATAGAACTCAAAATGCCTGCCCTTTCACCCACGATGGAAGAAGGCACATTAGCCCGGTGGCTGGTCAAGGAAGGCGACAAAGTGTCTTCTGGTGATTTGTTGGCGGAAATTGAGACCGACAAGGCAACTATGGAGTTTGAAGCGGTTGATGAGGGTATCGTGACCCAGATATTGGTGGCCGAGGGAACCGACGGCGTAAAGGTCGGCGCGGTTATCGCGATGATTCAAGGTGAGGATGATGAGGCAGCGCCCTCTACTGCTGCAGCGCCTGTTCAGCCCGCTCCGCCTGTGAAAGCGGAGCAAGTTGTTTCAACCGCCCAAGCCGCAGAGCCGACCGCATCAACGCCCCATCCGCAGGCGGCCCCAGTCAGTCCTGCGCCATCGCACAGCAATGACCGCGTCAAAGCCAGCCCGTTGGCGAAACGCATTGCCGTGAACAAGGGCCTTGATCTGACCTCAGTCGCCGGCACCGGTCCAAATGGCCGTATCGTGAAGGCAGATGTGGACGCGTTCTCTGGCGATAGCCTGAGCCCTGTTGCGGCCACCGCTTCGAATGCGGGACTTCGCGCGGAATCTCCCATGGCTAAGCCCGCTGCCATTGACACCGACATCCCGCATGAGGTCGTCAAGCTCAGCAATATGCGCAAGACCATTGCGCGCCGCCTGACCGAGAGCAAGCAGCAAGTGCCGCATATTTACTTGACGGTAGATGTCCGTCTTGACGCTTTATTGAAGCTGCGCGGCGAATTGAACGCATCGCTGGAGGCGCGCGGTATCAAGCTGTCCGTCAACGACATGCTGATCAAGGCGCTCGGCCTTGCGCTCATGCAGGTGCCGAAGTGCAATGTCAGCTTCGCGGGCGACAATATGCTGCAATACGCCCGTGCCGATATTAGCGTTGCGGTATCCGTGCCGACTGGATTGATTACGCCCATTGTGACGGATGCTGCAAACAAGTCGCTGTCCAAAATCTCGACCGAAGTCGCTGAACTTGCGGGCAGGGCCAAGGATGGCAAGTTGCAACCGCATGAATATCAAGGCGGCACTGCGTCCATTTCCAACATGGGCATGATGGGCATCAAGCAATTCGACGCTGTCATCAACCCGCCACAAGCGATGATCCTCGCGGTCGGGGCAGGGGAAAAACGGCCCTATATCGTCGATGACGCTTTGGCCATCGCCACGGTTATGAGCGTTACCGGCTCCTTCGACCACCGCGCCATCGACGGCGCAGATGGCGCGATGTTTATGAAGGTGTTCAAGGAACTCGTCGAGAAGCCTTTGGGGTTGGTGGCGTGACGTTAGAAAAACGGAGCTTCGAACTGCGCGGTGGTCATGTCATCGCCTAACCCCTCTCCCTTCCGCCGCTTCGCGGCTCCCTCCCTCTCCCGCTAGGGGAGAGGGGTTTGAAAGTGCCTTAAATGTCTAACTACGATCTCATCGTCCTTGGTTCTGGTCCCGGTGGCTATGTTGCCGCCATCCGTGCCGCGCAACTTGGGCTGAAAGTTGCGATTGTCGAGCGCGAAAATCTTGGCGGCATCTGCCTCAACTGGGGTTGCATCCCGACCAAGGCGTTGCTGCGTTCGGCGGAAATCTATCACTATATGCAGCATGTGGGGGACTATGGCCTGACGGCGGCGAATATCAGTGCGGATATTGACGCGGTGGTGAAACGGTCGCGCGGCGTGGCGAAGCAGTTGAATCAGGGCGTGACGCATCTGATGAAGAAGAACAAGATCACCGTCCATATGGGTGATGGTAAGCTGATCGCTGCAAACAGATTGGCCGTTACCAAAGACGGCAAGACCGAAGAATTGACCGCCAAGAACATCATCATCGCCACCGGCGCGCGTGCCCGCGACCTGCCTTTTGCGCCTGCCGATGGCAAGCGTATCTGGACCTATCGCCACGCGATGGTGCCCGCAGAAATGCCGAAAAAGCTGCTCGTCATTGGGTCGGGCGCAATTGGTATCGAATTTGCCAGCTTCTACAATGACATGGGTGCAGAGGTGACCGTCGTTGAGATGCTGGATCGCATCGTGCCCGTCGAGGACGCCGATGTTTCCACTTTCCTAGAAAAGGCGCTGACTAAGCAAGGCATGAAGATCATGACCGGGGCTGGGGTTGAAAGCCTCAAGGCTACGGCGACCGGCGTTTCGGCTTCGATCAAGGGCAAAGACGGTAAAGTCGTTGCATCAGACTATACGCATTGCATCGTCGCCATCGGCATAGTCCCCAATACCGAAAATATCGGCTTGGAAGCGCTTGGCGTCGCAATGGATCGCGGCTTCTTGAAAACCGACTCGATGTGCCGCACCAATGTGCCAGGGCTGTGGGCGATTGGCGACATCACCGCCCCGCCATGGTTGGCGCATAAGGCAAGCCATGAGGGTGTGATCGCGGCTGAAGCGATTGCTGGCGGCCACCCGCACGCTATGGACCCGCTGAACATCCCCGGCTGCACCTATTGCCACCCGCAAGTCGCCAGCGTCGGCATGACCGAAGCCAAGGCCAAAGAGGCGGGCTTTGAGGTAAAAGTCGGTAACTTCCCATTCTTGGGCAATGGCAAGGCAATCGCTTTGGGTGAGGCAGAAGGTTTTATCAAAACCGTGTTTGATGCCAAGACTGGCGAATTGCTGGGCGCGCATATGGTCGGCGCGGAAGTCACCGAGTTGATCCAAGGCTACACCATCGGCAAGACCGCCGAATTGGTCGAGGCCGATTTCATGCACACCGTCTTCCCGCACCCGACCTTGAGCGAGATGATGCATGAGAGCGTGCTCGGCGCGTACGGCAAGATGTTGCACATGTGAGTCAAGGCGGTTGGGACCAATACATCAATACAACCGTCACCCTGAACTTGGTTCAGGGTCTATTGTGCCTTTCTAACGTCGGCTTGGGTCGCAATATGGATCCTGAAACAAGTTCAGGATGACGTTCATTATATAATGATGACGTCCATGATATAAGGATGACGACGTTTTTGCTGTCCTACACCGCCATTTTTTGCCATCCGTTCGGATAACAAAAATATGTAGGGAAAATGGGTATGTCATATAGTGTGAACTTGCTTAAGAATCTGCGGGTCTTGGCGATTTCTGGCGGCTTTATTTTGTCCTCGACTGCACAAGCACAAACGACGGTCATTACCGCTGAGAAGATGGTCGATGTTTTGACCGGTAAAACGGTTGATTTTCCTGCTGTGTTTGTCGGCGCGGATGGCCGCATCACCAGCATCGCCGATGCCCGCACGGTAAAATGGGGCAGCGACGTCACGCATATCGACATGTCCGGCAAAACCATATTGCCCGGCCTTATTGACATGCATGTCCATCTCGATAGCCCAGCTGATATTGGCGGCTATCGCGGCCTTGAATTTACCGACAGCTTTTGGGGCATGTCCGCCGTCGGCGCAGCGCAAGCCATGCTTAAGGCTGGCTTTACCACCGTGCGCAATGTCGGGGCGGAAAACCGCAATGACATTGGCCTAAAACAAGCGATTGAAAATGGCTATGCGATTGGTCCCCGCATTGTGCCAGCTGGCTATTCCATCGGCGCAACTGGCGGACATTGCGACTCGACATTCCTACCACCCAGCCTTGAAGGGGTTTCCAAGGAAGAGGGCATCGCCGATAGCGAGGACGAGCTGCGCTACGAAATCCGGCGCCAACGTAAATATGGCGCTGAAGTCATCAAGGTCTGTGCCACAGGCGGCGTATTCTCGCGCAATACCGAACCTGGTCAGCAGCAGCTTTCCGAACGTGAATTGCGCGTCATCGCCGATGAGGCGCATCAATGGGGCTTGCGCGTTGCGGCACATGCCCATGGCGGAGACGGTATTAAGGCCGCCATCAAAGCGGGCATCGACACAATTGAACATGCAAGCCTTGTCGATGATGAAGGTATTAAGCTTGCTGCCGCCCGCGTGCGTCCTGTGTGGTTCTCGATGGATATCTTCAACACAGATTATACGCAGGCCGAGGGCGCTAAAAACGGCGTGCTTGAGGACAATTTGCGCAAAGACCGCGAAGTTGCACAGATCCAGCGCGACAATTTCCGTAAAGCGCACAAAGCTGGCGTTAAGATGGTCTTTGCCTCCGATGCGGGCGTGATGCCGCACGGTCTTGTCGGTGGGCAGTTCAAGGTCATGGTCGAATATGGCATGACCCCGATGGAGGCCATTCAGGCCGCAACCCGCAATGCCGCACAAGCACTTGGCCGTGAGAAGGATGTAGGCGCCATTGCCATTGGCCGCTTTGCCGACATCATCGCCGTCGATGGCGATCCCTTGGCCAATGTGCGGGAGTTGGAATCCGTCGACGCCGTTGTGAAGGGTGGCAAAATCGTCCGGTGAATGGGTGGGGGCAATCTGTCATAGCGCATTGATTGCGCCATGATGATTGTGTAAACTATCATCATAAATGGTCGTAAAACCATTCGGGAACGAATATCAGGGATTTTGAGATATGATCACTATCATCGCAACCGCACTGCTCAGCATGGCCGCCATGAAGGGCGATGCCATGGACAACGCACGCAAGGCGTATAACAACTGCATGATTGAAGTTCACAATGTTGCAGTCACAGAAAAAGCCTCTCCAAGCGCATTCATCCAAACATCCGATGCGGCATGCCCGACAGAGCGGGCGGCCTATAAGGCGATATTGGTGAAGTCCGAGCGATCTTACGGTTCAAGCCAAGCCGAAGCCGAAAAGTTTGCAGCCGAAGAAATCCAGATGCTGATCGACTCGGTGGTGACGAGCTTTAATGAAAATGTTGAGAATGGCGCAAAGTTGACGCCGGAGAAATAATGGCTGCAACAAGCCATGTCGGCGTGGTGACTATTGTAGTTTTGTTTTCATGCTCAGTGGTTGAAAACCGATCCGACGGATTATTCTCGGTAGGCACTATTAAAAATACCGCTGTAAGTGCTTAACGCGGAACAGGCTGCTTTTGCTAAGGCTTCTTCTTCGTTTTCAGAGAGATGCAAAACATCAAGATCGTGTCGAAATGCCTGCCACTCGCGTTTCCGATTTTCAGCATCAACGCGCACATTAAGGTAATTGGCCTTTGGGTCTGTTAAGAGTTGCGTCAATCCGAAATCGACAAATTGGGTCGCATATAACCAACCCATCCTTGGAAGTAGGCCAAAGGGCACGCTACGGCCATGACCGGAAAACTGTAAATCTGGGACAATGTGCCGAGGCGCTTTAGGCTCAAATACCTGCGGTTGGCGGATATCGAAAAAGGGAAAAAGCAACCGCTTGATATTAGGATCATCATAAACTGGTTTGACCATCTGATGATAATGGACGTGCGCCAGCAGTAACCGTTGACAATTGGTCTCGCTCATCACGGGCTGATGTGATTCAATGCAATCAATCACCAAATCGCGCGCATGGCTGGTTTTGACTGCCAACCATTTAGATAGCGACCAACTATCGGACAAAATATTATGTTCCATATGCAAATTATGGCCCGTAAAAATTTAAAAGCGCACAAAAGGGCGCAATCAATCCAGCGCCCTGTGCAACTATGTGCTGATCGATGAATGGACAATGGCATAGGTCGATATCGCACAGGCCAGTCTGCGCTCTAACGCCAAATTCCATTTTGCAATCCATGTCCATGCGGTGATGCTGTAATTAATTCTGCGACGTTTTCCAGTCTCGTTTGATTTTTTTGGCTAGGCTCCATTTATGCACTTCGGTGGGGCCGTCATATACGATGGTTGAACGTCGGATTGTCAGCGGCGACGACACTTACGGCGCGGTTGGGCGCGCGTTGCTGTCGGCGTTAGCCGATCATGCCCCATTGCATGTGCGCCAGATGGACGTTCGGTTTTCACGACCTGTTGCACCGGGCGAGACAATCCGGACGGATATTTGGATTGAGAGTGATGGAAAAGCAGCATTTCAGTCGACAAGTATTGAAGGTGATGTCACGGTTCTGTCGGATGGATATTTTGAATTTACGGCTTAAAAGTCAGTCATGAATAGCGAAAAGAGAAATTCGTTTTTTGTATCGCTGGTAAAGGGAACGTCATGGATAACGACATTTTTGATCAGTTTATCGAGCAGCTTCAGCGTTATGTTCGCGAGCGTTTAATTCCTGCCGAGAAGGAAATCCTCGAAACAGATATCATCCCAGACTCAATTATAGCTGAGATGCGGGAAATGGGCCTTTTTGGCCTGACGATGCCTGAAGAATATGGCGGCTCTGGAATGAATATCCAGCAATATGTCCGGACAATCCGTGAATTGAGCTATGCCATGCCATGCTATCGCTCGATCACGTCGATCAACATTGGAATGGTTTGTTCAGCGTTTAAAAATGGCGGTACTGACGCACAGAAATCAGAATGGTTGCCGCGATTGGCAGCAGGTGAAGTGGCCTCTTTTGGCCTGACCGAGCCTGGATCCGGTTCGGATTCTGCCGCTATGCAGACTATCGCTGTAAAGTCCGGCAATGGCTGGGTCTTGAACGGGACAAAGCGCTACATCACCAATGCGCCGTTCGCGAAGGTCGCGCTTATCATGGCCCGTACCAGCAAAGAAGCACTTCCCAAAAATGCCCATGTTTCGGCCTTTATTGTTCCCATGGACACCGCTGGCGTCACTGTTGGTAAGTCCGATAAAAAAATGGGGCAGGCGGGAAGCCATATTGCCGATATCATCATGGAAGATGTAAAATTACCCGCTGATGCCATATTGGGCGGCGAAGAAGGTAAGGGCTTTGCTTTTGCGATGCAGAGCCTCGACAATGGACGGCTTTCGGTGGGAGCCGCGGCCACGGGTTATGCCCGCCGCGCACTCGACAGCGCATTGCGCTATGCTAATGAACGTAAAGCGTTCGGTGAGCCAATTGCCAATTTCCAACTTATCCAGCAAATGCTGGCGGATAGTGACATCGAAATCTATGCCGCTGAATGTATGCTTGAGGACGCTGCTCGCCGTGCTGATGCAGGCGAGAATGTCCTGCGGAAGGCGGCGGCTGCAAAGGTGTTTGCTACCGAAATGTGCGGCCGCGTTGTTGACCGCGTGGTTCAGATTTACGGTGGCGCTGGCTATCTCGCAGAATATGATGCGGAACGTTTCTACCGTGACGCCCGCATTTACCGGATTTATGAAGGCACAACGCAAATTTTGCAGCTTCAAATTGCCAAACATATGCTGCGTGAATGGGCTGCCCAATCCTGATGTCGGAAGCCTGATGCATGTATGATCTGTTGGACGGTTTGAAGATTATCGAGGCGTCGTCCTTTGTGGCGTCGCCGACGGCGGGCCTATATTGTGCGCAGTTCGGCGCAGAGGTTATTCGTGTCGATCAGGTTGGTGGCGGGCCGGATTATCATCGCTGGCCAGTGACTGAGGCAAATGACTCATTATATTGGGAAAATCTAAACCGCGCCAAGAAGTCGGTAGCACTTGATTTATCGAGCCCACAAGGGCGAGAAATACTGCAAGAATTGGTGCGCGCTACGGGCCAATTTATTACTAATTTCCCCGCAGAAGGCTTTCTGTCGCACGCAAAACTAGCGGAAGGACGCGCTAATCTTGTCACAGTCCGGGTGATGGGCTGGGCCGACGGTGCGCCAGCCCTTGATTATACCGTGAATAATGCCGTTGGTTATCCCATGATGACTGGGCCTGGCCCCGAACCCGTCAACCATGTTCTGCCGGCTTGGGATGTCATCAGCGGTGCTTATGCTGCATTTGCCATGTTGGCTGCCATTCGCAGGCGCGAACAAACCGGGGAGGGCAGTGAGGTCCGCATTCCCCTGTCGGACGTCGCCATCGGCACAGTAGCCAATCTGGGCGGTATTGCCGAAGTGCTGCATAACAAAGCTAATCGTCCTCGGCTTGGCAACGCGGTCTATGGTTTGTTTGGGCGTGATTTTGTCACCAAAGACAATATACGCACGATGATTGTCGTTGTCACACACCGCCAATGGGCAAATCTAATCGGTGCGCTTGGTTTGGCAACTCAAGTGGAAGCGATAGAGGCGGAGCGCGGCGTTAGCTTCGCCAAAGACGATGGACTTCGCTTTCAGCACCGCGATGCGCTTTATCCGTTGTTTGAAAGGGCGATTGGTTCGCTCGATCACGCGGTAATGGCTTCAACGCTTGATGCGGCAGGAATTGTTCATTCGGCCTATCGTACCATGTTGGATGCTGCGCATGATCCACGCTTGGTCGGGAACAATCCCATATTTTCCGCCTTTGACGCGAACCCATCTGGCTTCAATTATCCTGCAGCCGGTGCCTTTGGCAGTGTTCCCCAATTGCCGCGTGGTGACGCAAAGGCAGCGCCGCGCAATGGGCAGCATAGCGAGGAAATATTGAGCTCGTCGCTCGGCCTATCCTCAGGCGAAATCGCCCGTCTCATCGACTCTGGAATATTAGGAATTGCCAAATGAATACGCTTCGCCGTGCCGCTATTGTAGCCCCTATTCGCACGCCCGTCGGCAAATTCGGTGGTGCGCTGTCGTCGCTCAACGCAGGTGACTTGGGCGGTATCATCCTCAAGGCACTGATCGAGCGGACGAAGATTGATCCGGCCCGCGTCGACGACGTTGTCTTTGCCCAGGGCTATGGCAATGGCGAAGCCCCGTGCATTGGGCATTGGGCGTGGCTTGCGGCGGGCCTTCCTATTGAAGTGCCTGGTTATCAAGTCGACCGTCGTTGTGGTTCCGGCCTGCAAGCCATCGTGAATGCCGCAATGATGGTGCAAACGGGGGTAAGCGACATTGTCGTAGCCGGTGGGTGCGAAAGCATGTCCAATGTCGAACATTACACCACGGACGTTCGCAAAGGCGTTCGTGCGGGCAATCTGACGCTGCATGATCGCCTGACGCGTGGGCGGGTGATGAGCCAGCCTGTCGAACGTTTTGGCGTAATAAGTGGTATGATTGAGACCGCTGAAAATTTGGCGAAGGACCATAATATCAGCCGCGAAGCGTGTGATGCGTATGCAGCACGGTCACACCAGCGCGCGGCGGCGGCATGGGCAAATCGTCTGTTTGACGATGAATTGGTGCCCGTAAGCATTGCGCAGAGAAAAGGCGACCCAATCATCTTTGATCATGACGAAGGCTATCGCGCCGATGCGACGCTCGAAACAATGGCTGCCTTACGTCCGCTTGAAGGTGGCGTTGTTACGGCAGGCAATGCGAGCCAGCAGAATGACGCAGGCGCGGCTTGCCTTGTTGTCGCCGAAGACAAATTGGAAGAGCTTGGGTTAGAACCCATAGCCTATTTCCACAGTTGGGCTGCAGCTGGCTGCGAGCCTTCGCGCATGGGCTATGGACCGGTTCCTGCAACGCAACGTCTGTTTGCGCGCAACGGCTTGAGTTGGAACGACATCGGCCTTGTCGAGTTGAATGAGGCATTTGCGCCGCAAGTGCTGGCCTGTCTCAAAGGCTGGGGCTGGGCAGACAATGACAGCCGCCATGACATGCTCAACGTCAACGGGTCGGGTATCTCGCTTGGTCATCCTATTGGTGCAACCGGTGGTCGTATATTGGCGAACCTGACCCGCGAAATGCATCGCCGGGATGTCCGCTTCGGGCTTGAAACGATGTGCATTGGCGGCGGCCAGGGGATTGCGGCGGTATTTGAACGCGCATGAGTTTTGCAGCTGCTCTACAAGCTGCGGAGCGTTACCGCGACGCGGCAAAATCGGCACTCGTGGCGCGTCTGGCGCAGCGTGCTATGGAAACAGACCAACGCGCCGCGCATGGCTTTGCTTGGGTGGCCACCAGTGTTGCGGCCTTGGAAGCCGTTAGCCGATGGCTCGATAGCAATGACGGTGGAAACCAGCTTGACCAGCATGTAGCGTCTCTGATTTTTGCCGAAACTTTGGGACAACTGACTGGCGGTCTGCCGATGGGGCAGAACGAGATTTTTCGACCTGTGGATCTTGGTATCGTCAGTGCCGCAGCATTGCTTGCCCAAGATTGCGCGTCCTGGTTGCATGATAACCAAGCAGAAACCCGTGCCGCGGTGGCACAGGCCTTGGCTGATGGTCAAATGCCAAGCGAGAATCTTTATGACGCTGAATTGGACGTTATTCGCGACCAATATCGGCGGTTTACAAATAGCAGGATTTTACCAAACGCGCACAAGTGGCACCTTGCAAATGACTTAATCCCAGATGAAACCATATCTGAAATGGCGGGTCTTGGCACTTTTGGGGTGTGTATTCCCACGGAATATGGTGGTTTGGGATTATCGAAGCAGGTGATGTGCGTCGTGACAGAAGAGCTGTCGCGCGGGTGGATTGGTGCAGGGTCGCTGAGTACTCGGTCTGAAATAGCTGGCGAGTTGATCGCGATGGGTGGCACACACGCGCAAAAGGCCCATTGGCTGCCAAAAATCGCCAGCGGTGAAATATTGCCAACGGCGGTGTTTACCGAACCTGACACAGGTTCCGACCTTGGCGCACTACAGACGCGGGCGCGGCGTGATGATAGGAATTGGATCATCGACGGCGCAAAGACTTGGATTACCCATGCAAGTCGCTCTGATCTGATGACTATGCTTGTGCGCACAGCGCCCGATGTGGATGGCTATGCGGGGCTGTCCATGCTGCTGGTGCCAAAGCCGCGTGGAACACAGGCGGACCTATTTCCGGTTGAAGGCATGTCCGGTAGCGAAATAGAAGTGCTGGGTTACCGCGGTATGCGCGAATATACCCTGCAATTTGATGCTATGATTGCCCCTGATGATGCTTTGCTGGGCGGTGAAGAGGGGCAGGGCTTTAAGCAACTGATGCGCACATTCGAAGGCGCGCGTATCCAGACCGCAGCACGCGCCGTGGGTGTTGCAAAACGCGCGTTAGAGCTTGGCCTCGATTATGCCGTTAACCGCAAGCAGTTTGGCAAGGCCATCATCGAGTTCCCGCGCGTAGCCGACAAAATCGCAATGAGCGTGGCTGATTTCGTGATGACCCGTGAACTGACTTACGCAGCAGCGCGTGCTAAGGATTCTGGCAAACGCTGCGATATTGAGGCGGGCATGGCGAAGCTGCTGGCAGCCCGTGCTGCATGGAGCAATGCCGATGCCGCGTTACAAATTCATGGCGGCAATGGCTATGCGCTTGAATATGAAATTAGCCGTGTTTTGTGTGATGCGCGGATTTTGAATGTTTTCGAAGGCGCCGCAGAAATTCAGGCGCAGGTAATTGCAAAAGGTTTGACGGGAGTTCGCAATTCATGAGTATTTGGGACGCGTGGATTGGGCGCGAGGAATTGCGGACAGACCGCATCGACAATGGTCTGGCAGCACGTTGGCTTGCGACATTTGATCGTGAAGCGCCTACCGATGGCAATGTACCACAGGGGCTCCATTGGTGCTTATGCGTACCGGATGCCGCGACTGCGCAACTTGGCCCTGACGGACATCCCGTGCGTGATGACAGTCTAGCCAGTTTTCTTCCACCGATAGCTTTACCGCGCCGCATGTGGGCATCCAGCAAAGTGGATTTCTTTGCGCCTTTGCATATGGGTGAAGCGGTCACCCGCACGTCGCGCGTTTTATCCATCACCGAAAAATCAGGCGGTTCCGGCCAGCTGGTATTTGTTGATGTGGCGCATGAAACTTTTGGCGAGGCGGGGATCGCGGTTCACGAGGTTCAGAGCATTGTATATCGTGAGGCGGCCGCGTTTGGTGCGGATTTATCGCCACCAAAATCGGCGTTAGGAGCCGTTGATTTAGAGGGTTGGAGCAGCCACCGGATGCTCACACCAAGCGAGCCGATGCTCTTCCGTTTCTCCGCGCTAACCTTCAACAGCCACCGGATTCATTATGATTTCCCTTATGCGCAAGATGAGGAGCGGTATCGTGGCCTTGTCGTCCACGGCCCGCTGACCGCGACATTATTACTGGATTTGGCGCGGCGGGAATTCGGCGACAATGCGCTCGCACATTTTAGCTACCGGGGCCTTTCGCCTGCCATTTGCGGTGAGGCTTTGCATCTCGTGATGCGCGGCTCAGGTAATGAAATCGAAATGGCGGCTTTTGCTGGCGACGGACGGCAAGTGACCGCCGCAACAGCCCAAAGGAAATGATATGATAACTGAAAGCGAAGGCATCAGCGAAATCCGCCGTGCAGTGCAGGCCTTATGCGCGGAATTTCCCGGTGCTTATTGGCGGGAAAAAGATAGCGAACGCGCATATCCTTCCGAATTTGTCGATGCTCTGACCAAAGCAGGGTTTCTCGCCGCCCTGATCCCGGAAGCTTATGGTGGTTCGGGGCTAAAGCTTGATGCTGCAGCCGTGATCATGGAAGAAATTCAGGCAGCCGGCTGCAATGGTGCTTCGGCCCACGCACAGATGTATATCATGAACACGTTGTTGAAATATGGCAGCGAAGAACAGAAGCAGGAGTATCTGCCACGTATTGCAACAGGAGAGCTGCGTCTGCAGGCTTTTGGTGTTTCTGAACCAACCAGCGGCACGGACACGCTATCCTTGCGGACTGTCGCTGCGCGGGACGGTGACGAATATGTCATCAATGGCCAGAAGATCTGGACCAGTCGCGCGGAATATTCTGACCTGATGATGTTACTGGCACGCACGACCCCGCGTGAAGAGGTGGCAAGCAAGACCGAAGGGCTCTCCATCTTCTTGGTTGATATGCGCAAAGTGGTCGGGAACGGCATGACCATCAAGCCGATCCGTACGATGATGAATCATTCAACAACCGAAGTTTTCTTTGACGATATGCGGATTCCAGCGTCCGCACTGATCGGTGAGGAAGGCAAGGGGTTCCGCTATATTCTCTCGGGCATGAATGCAGAGCGCATATTGATTGCTGCGGAATGCATTGGTGACGCCAAATGGTTTATCAAGAAAGCGAGCGACTACGCCAGCGAGCGCAATGTTTTTGGCCGCGCGATCGGTCAGAATCAGGGCGTCCAATTTCCTATCGCCCGTTGCTATGCGCAAATGTGCGCGGCGGAGTTAATGGTGCATCATTCGGCACAAGTGTTTGATGCAGGTGGTAATCCTGGCGCAGAAGCCAATATGGCCAAGCTGCTGGCGTCCGAAGCAAGTTGGGCCGCCGCGGACATGTGCGTCCAAACCCATGGTGGCTTTGGTTTTGCCGAAGAATATGATGTCGAACGCAAATTCCGCGAAGCACGTCTTTACACCGTTGCACCGATCAGCACGAACCTGATCCTAAGTTATCTTGCCGAGCATGTTCTCGGTCTTCCCCGCAGCTATTAACGCAAGGATACGCCATGAATTTCGAACTCGCTGAAGAGCATAAAATGCTCAAAGACCTAACCCGCAAATTTGTGGAATCCCAGCTTATGCCGTTAGAAAGCATTGTGCTAGCGCGCGAGACAGAGGGCAAAGGCAGTTATCTGACCATAGACGAACAGGCGCGTGTTGATCTCGTGTCAAAGGATTTAGGACTGTGGGGTCTGGATGCGCCGGAGGAAGTGGGCGGGATGAACCTACCGATGGTTGCCATGGTTGGTGTTGGCGAAGAACTTGGCCGGACCGTTACCCCTTACACAATCCCCCCAGATTCCCCCAATTTACGCATGATGATGGCGGCGGCGGATGAAAAGCAGCGCGAACATTATCTAGCGCCTTATGTGCGCGGCGAGACGATCTCTGCTATTGGTATATCGGAACCGGGCGCTGGAGCCGACCCGCAACTGATGAAGACTACCGCAGTTCAGGATGGCGATGACTGGATTATCAACGGCCGAAAAATATGGATTACAAAGGCAGACGAGGCAGATTTCACCATATTGATGGCCGTGACGGACAAAAATGCCGAAGGCCGAAATGGCATGTCGGCATTTCTCGTCGACCGCGAAACACCGGGATTTAATGTCCTACGCAAAATCCCCATGATCGACGGCACGGCGACCTATGAAATCGCGCTCGACGATTGCCGCGTTCCAGGCTGGAAATTGCTTGGCAAGCGCGGACAGGGGTTTTTGCCAATGCAAGTCCGTTTGGGCACAAGGCGGATAGAAATGGCATCATGGTCAATTGGCATGGCGCAGCGCGCGCTGGATATGATGATCGACTATGCCCCGCAACGCGTGACTTTTGGTAAACCGCTGTCGTCCCGCCAAACGGTGCAGAATTGGGTTTCTGATGCCGCTACGCGGATACATGCTATGCGGTTGATGACTTACGACTGCGCGTGGAAAATGGATGAAGGGCGCGACACCAGGCAAGAGATTTCGATGATCAAATCCTATTGCACCGAAACTGCCTATGACATTGTCGACCATGCGATGCAGATGTTCGGCGGGATGGGTATGACACGCGAAATGCCTCTTTATCTGCTGTCCAACAAGTTACGGACTATGCGCATTTATGATGGCCCAAGCGAAATTCACAATTGGGTGGTCGCACGGGACTTGCTCGGAACGCGTGACTGAATTAACCGATAATAATACAAACGCCGGAGGAGGGCGCGTAATCATGGCTTATGAAACAATATCCGTTGACGTATCTGATAAGATCGCGACCATCACCCTCAACCGTCCTGAACGGATGAATGCGTGTTCTCTAGATATGGCTGGGGAAATAAATGACGTCCTTTCAACTGGTCTTGGCGATGCGCGCTGCCTTGTCATTACGGGCGCAGGACGCGGATTTTGTTCAGGCGCAGACTTGTCCGCTCGCGGTGAACGCTCGATTTCGGGAGGGGAGGGTAGCTATATCGCTTTGACCCGGCATTATAACCCGTTGATGATGAACCTTGCCCGTCTGAATATGCCCATTGTCACCGCCATCAACGGCGCAGCTGCAGGCGTTGGATGCTCCATTGGCCTATGCGGTGATTTCGTTATCGCGGGTAAGTCTGGTTATTTTCTTCAGGCATTTGTGAATATCGGCCTCGTTCCCGACGGCGGCGCATCGTGGATGCTCCCACGCTTGGTCGGCAAAGCCCGCGCAACGGAAATGATGTTGCTCGGTGAGAAAATCAGCGGTGAAAAAGCGGCGGATTGGGGCATGATCTACAAATGTGTTGAAGATGAAGCCTTACAAACAGAAGCCCGCGCACTGGCTAGCCGGCTCGCCAACGGTCCTACCGTGGCATATGCAGTGATGCGCAAAAATATCCTGACCGCGTTGGAAAACTCGTACGCCGAACAATTGCTGGCGGAAGCCGAAGGGCAACGGATTGCAGGAAGCACTGCTGATGCAAAGGAAGGCGCTCTCGCCTTTGTGGGAAAACGCAAAGCAAGCTTTAAGGGGCAATGAGAATTGGGGTCAGCCTGAGCTGAACGCGCGTGTTACCACAGGCGCCGCCTTTTCAGGATGTGCTGAGCTTTGTATCCGGGCGGCGATATGTGTCGCCCGGCCTAAGACGTCCCTAGGACACGAATGGCCGCAAGGCGCGTTTTGTCGGTCAGCGCCAAATGCTTCCATCTTGCCTGACAGCATCTAACACGTCCCGAAAGAGCGCGTTGTTTAACTGGAAGAGATAGTGGCGGACAGGGTGGGATTCGAACCCACGGTGAGCTTCCACCCACGACGGTTTTCAAGACCGTTGCCTTAAACCACTCGGCCACCTGTCCACTTACGATGCGTCCCCTAGCCAGTGCAGTTTGCTATGGCAAGCATAGATGCCGTGCGCTTTCACCATTGTGCACGATGAAATGTTAGCCTGCTGGGACCAAAGCCATTCACAGCCCTGATGGGTTGTGGCATTATGTCCCAATTCAACAAAAGGGGATCCAGTGGGCTTTTACCGTAAAATTGTGATGACGATGTTGATTTGCGCCAGTGCTTCAGTGCTTGGCACCAAATGTCTTGCACAGGATATTAGCACTGAACCTGCACAAGGCACAGAAACGCAGGACGTCGGTTTTCGTTCATATTTGGGGGCAGTGCGGCAACGCGCGCTGCAGGAAGGTGTGACGCAAGCGACACTCGACCGCGTGCTGCCGTCGATTAGGTATAATGACCGCGTGGTTCGGCTTGACCGGCAACAACCTGAAGGAGCTTCTAGCGCACCAGTGCCCAATTTTGCACCTTATAAGGCGCGCCATGTCGATGCATCGCGGATTAGCCGCGGCCGCGCCAAATATGCAGAGCTTCGCCCTTTGCTTAAGCGCATTGAGGATGAGACGGGTGTACCTGAAGAGATTATGATCGCCATTTACGGACATGAGACCAATTATGGATCCTTCATGGGTAATTTCAACGCACCTGAAGCCTTGGCTTCTTTGGCGTATGAAGGACGTCGCCGCGCATTGTTTGAGGGCGAGTTGATCGCCGCACTCAAAATGATAGACAAAGGCGTGCCGCAATATGCGATCACCGGAAGCTGGGCCGGGGCATTGGGTAAGCCACAATTTCTGCCATCTGTATATTTGCGCCTCGCGCGGGATGGCGACGGTGACGGCTATGCCGATATTTGGCGCAGCGAAGTCGATGCCATGACCTCTATCGCCAATTATTTCGTCAATGCGGGTTGGCGGCGTGGTGAGCATTGGGGATTTGCAGTTAACGTGCCTGCGTCATTTAATCGGGGCATCATGCGGTCGCGGATGACGTCGCCGAGATGCCCCCGTGTCTTTGCGCGACACAGCCAATGGCGCACAATCGCCGAATGGCGGCAGCTGGGCATTTTGCCGCAGCGAGGATTTTGGCCCAATGACAATATGATGGCGACGTTGATTGAGCCTGATGGGGTGGGCAATACTGCCTATCTTCTCGGCGGCAATTACCGCGTGATCTTGGACTATAATTGTTCGAATTTCTATGCGTTGTCGGTCGGGCTGTTGGCCGACGAGTTGCGTAACTAGCTTTTTGTGTTGACCTCGCTGACTGCTATACCCAGCGGCTAAAATCGCCTATCGGAGTTTGAAGTCGCGCAGCCATCCCAACTGCGATAGGCAATGACGGAACAACAATATATATGCTTGATTGCGCAAAACATTCAGAAATTTGGTCATCATGGGTGCGCCTGTGACCATACGCGGCCGTTTTATATCGATTGAAGGCGGTGAGGGGGTTGGCAAGTCAACCCAGATTGCCGCGCTTGCCGCGATCATCGCGCAATATGGATTTGAAGTTGTTTTAACCCGCGAACCGGGTGGAACCGACGGCGCGGAAACCATCCGGCAGTTGGTGCTTGGCGGAAGCGCGGAACGGTGGAGGCCGCGCGCCGAGGCATTGTTGTTCGCCGCCGCACGCAGCGACCATGTCGAGCGGCTCATCGAGCCAGCCTTGGCCAGCGGAAAATGGGTCATTTCTGACCGCTTTATCGATAGCAGCCGTGCATATCAGGGTGCGGGCTCCGGCCTGTCCGATGCCGATATCATGACGCTGCACCAGATTGGCAGCCATGGCATGTTGCCAGATCGGACCCTAGTGCTCCGGCTCGATACCAAAGAGGCCGCAAGCCGCGCGGCTGCACGTGACCAGAACCAGCCTGATCGCATTCAGGGCCGCACAGAGATTTTCCATTCGGACGTCGATGTGGCCTTTGTGAGCTTTGCCGAGCGTGAACCGCGCGTGCGGCTTGTCGATGCGTCGGGTTCGGCCGACGCGGTAACCGCGCGGCTGCTGACCGAAATTAGCGATCTGTTGGAGCCTGCATGAACGATTATGTCGGACATGATAAAGCATGGCGGCAGTTCGCGACCGCTTGCGACAGTAATAAGGTCCACCATGGCTGGATATTATCTGGGCCACGGGGCATCGGCAAATCTGCCTTTGCATTGCGGGCAGCAGCCATGCTTGTTGACCCGGAGAACGCTTATGCCAGCATGATTGCGCGTGGGTCGCATCCCGATATCCTATCTGTCAAACGGCTGCCAAAAGAGGCGTTGAAGGAGGATGAGGATATTGATGATGTCACGGAGTTCAAGCGCAGCATCACCGTCGATCAAATTCGCGGGCTTCAGCAATCGTTGACCACTCGGCCCGGTTTAAGCAACCGGCGCGCGATTATCATTGATGCCGCTGACGACCTAGAGCGAGGTGGGGCCAACGCATTGCTCAAGTCGCTGGAAGAACCGCCCGTTGGCACTTTTTTCTTTCTCATCAGCCATGCCAGTGACCGGTTGCTGCCGACCATTCGGTCGCGCTGCCAGATCCTTCGGTTTGAGGCATTGAGCGATGCAGACATGGCCAACATTTTGCAACGCGCGGCGCCAGAGGTAGGGGCGGACGAACTGCAAGCTCTTATCCGTTTGGGCAATGGTACACCGGGGCAAGCGCTGGATTTTCTTGGTCTTGATCTCAAGGAAATTGAGGATGCCATGACGTCCATCTTGCGTACGGGTGACCGCGACAATGCACTGCGCAGTGGCTTGGCGGAAAAATTGGCGTTAAAGGCTGCGCAACCGCGTTACGAGGCTTTCTTGCGCCGTGCGCCGTCGTTGATAGCGGAGTATACGCGAAAGCTGGATGCTACGCAGGCGCGCAATGGTATCGCCGCTTGGGAAGCCGCAAGCGGGCTTGCCGCGCGCGCCATTGCGTTAAGTTTAGATAAGCAAAGCGTTGTCTTCCAAATGGGAAGCTTGCTGGCATCAATTCAAGCGCATACAGCGCGCCCATAAGCAATATTAAGAGTATCCATGTCCCAACCTTTCTACATTACCACCGCAATCGCATATCCCAATGGGAAGCCGCATATCGGCCATGCCTATGAGGCGATCGCCACTGATGCGATTGCACGTTTTCAGCGGCTGAATGGCCGCGAAGTGTGTTTCGTTACCGGCACCGATGAGCATGGCCTAAAAATGGACCAGACGGCACGGGGGTTGGGCAGGGACACGCGCGATCTTGCGGACGAAATGTCTTCTTATTTCAAACAAATGTGCGCAACGCTTGATATTTCTGCTGATCATTTCTGCCGGACAACTGCGGATAATCATCACAAAGCGAGCCAAGCAATTTGGAAACGGCTTGAAGCGAGCGGCGATCTCTATCTGGACCGATATGAAGGCTGGTACTCTGTCCGCGACGAAGCTTATTATGACGAAGCCGAGCTCACCGAAGGGGAAGGGGGGCAGAAGCTTTCGCCCCAAGGCACGCCCGTTGAATGGACAGTTGAGGAAAGCTGGTTTTTCCGGCTTTCCAAATATGAAAAGCCATTGTTGGAATATTACGCCGCAAATCCGGAATTCATCCGCCCCGACAGCCGCAAAAATGAAACCGTCAAATTTGTCGAAGGCGGGTTGAAGGACTTGTCGGTCTCGCGCACCAGCTTTGACTGGGGAGTCAAGGTTCCGGGCAGCGAGAACCATGTCATGTATGTCTGGCTCGATGCGCTGACGACTTATATCTCCGCCATTGGTTTTCCCGATGACACTGAAGAATGGCGCAAATTCTGGCCAGCAAGCGTGCATATCATCGGTAAGGATATTGTCCGATTCCACACGGTATATTGGCCCGCATTCCTCATGTCGGCAGGCCTACCCTTGCCAAAAATGGTGTTCGGCCATGGCTTTTTGCTGTCACGCGGCGAGAAAATGTCAAAATCCTTAGGCAATGTAGTAGACCCGATGGAATTGGCTGAGTTGTTTGGCGTCGATGCCTTGCGCTATTTCCTATTGCGCGAAGTCAGCTTTGGGCAGGATGGCAGCTATAGCCCTGAGGCCATTGTCACGCGCGTAAATGCCGATTTGGCGAATAGCTTTGGCAATTTGGCGCAGCGGACCTTGTCGCTGATTTTCAAAAACTGCGAAGGATATCTTCCGACGATACACGGCCATCATCCCGATGATCAAGCCTTGCTGGAATTGGTCGGTAATGCCGTTTCGACCGAAATTCCTTCCCACTTTGAAGACCTCGCAATGTCGCAGGCTTTGGAATCTTGGATGCAAGCCGTGTTTGCATGTAACGCCTATGTCGACGTGCAGGCACCATGGGCGCTGAAGAAAACCGATCCCGAGCGGATGGAAACCGTTTTGGCGACATTGTTCATCTGCATCGCGCAGCTGGCCATAGCTGTGCAGCCATTCATTCCCGGGTCAGCTACCAAACTACTCGATCAGATGGGTGTGCCCGATGATGTGCGTAATTATGCGCGTGCTGGGTCGCATTGGTATTCGGCGCTGGCAGAAGGTGGTTTCCAAATTGCCCAGCCTGTAGGTCTGTTCCCACGGCTGGAATTGCCGGTGGAGGAGGGGGCCGCCGCCTGATGTTCATCGATTCCCATTGCCACCTCAATTATAAGGGCTTGGTCGAACAACAGGCCGAAATACTTGCGCGCGCGCGCGATAATGGGGTGTCGGCGATGCTCAATATTTCTACGCGAGAGCGCGAATGGGATGATGTCATTGGCCTTGCCGAGCAAGAAACTGATGTGTGGGCGTCTGTTGGTATTCATCCGCATGAGGCCGACCAACATGTCGGCATGGACTGTGCTAAACTCGTGGCAAAGGCAGTACATCCGCGTGTTGTTGCCATCGGCGAGACCGGTCTCGATTATTATTACGACAAAAGCGACCGGGCACAGCAGGGCGCGGGCTTTCGCGAGCATATCAAGGCGTCGCGGCAAACGGGCCTACCTATCATCATTCACACCCGCGATGCGGAAGCAGATACGGCGGCGATACTGACCGAAGAAATGCGGGAAGGCACCTTCACTGGCGTTATTCATTGCTTCACGGCCAGCGCCGATTTTGCGCGCATCGCCTTGGATTTGGGTCTGTATATATCGCTGTCGGGTATTGTGACTTTTAAAAATGCCCAAGACATTCAGGATGTGGCCAAATGGTTACCTGCGGATCGCTTATTGGTGGAAACCGATGCACCATTTCTTGCCCCAATTCCGCATCGTGGCAGGACTGGTGAGCCGGCCTTTGTCGCAGATACTGCGCGCTTTGTAGCGCAATTGCGCGATGTTACAGCTGAAACGCTGGCACAGCAAACTTCAGACAATTTCTATGAATTGTTTACGAAAGCCAGTCGATGAACATCATGGAAGATGGTCCATCGCTGATTTGGGGCGTTGTTTGTATATTGCTGCTTGTCAGTTCGCTTGCGGCGCGGCGCTTGCCCTTGGGCTATGTTGCCAAGGCTGGCCTCGCTTGGATCGCCATTTTTGCGGCCTTGTTCGCCATTTTCAGCTTCCGCTTTGAATTTATCGGCATTTGGGAACGCGTGAAAGCTGACATTTCTGGCACCGCCGGACAAAGCATTAGCGGCGAAGCAATACAGTTACGCCGACAAGACGATGGGCATTATTGGCTCTTAGTCGATATAAATGGCAAACCCGTCCGCTTCATGGTCGACAGCGGCGCAACGATGACAGCAATCAATGCAAACACGGCGAGAGAAGTTGGCGTTGAAGCCAACGGCTTTCCAATCATTCTCAACACCGCAAACGGCCGAGTAGCCGCCAATCGGGCAAATGTGGAGTTATTGTCCATAGGGTCGCACATGATTGAAAACCATCCGGTGGTCGTGTCGGATCGGTTTGGCGACGTCAACTTATTGGGCATGAACTTCCTCAACAACATGCAAAGTTGGCGCGTAGAGGGGAATATGATGGTGCTTCAACCGTGAGTATGAACTTGGCAATGGATGTTCATACAAAATCGCTATGACGCATTATTTAACATAATATATATTATCGAACTAATTGATATGGCAGGCTGATGCGCGCAGATATTACCCCTCTTACCGATATCATGGCACGCCTGCGTGATCGTGACACGGGCTGTCCGTGGGATATTGAACAAAACTTCGCGTCAATTGCCCCTTACACCATTGAAGAAGCCTATGAGGTTGCAGACGCGATCGAGCGAAATGATCTGGATGCGCTAAAAGACGAACTGGGTGACCTGCTGCTTCAAGTTGCATTTCACAGCCAGATGGCAAGCGAACTAGGCGTTTTCGATATGCAGGACGTGGTGAATGGCATTTGCGACAAAATGGTGCGCCGTCATCCGCATGTGTTCGCAGGTGCCGCAGCTAACCGCCATGAAGTTCCTGACAATTGGGAAGCCATCAAGGCTGCCGAACGCAGCGGTGATGAAGATGTTAGCGCCTTGGCAGGCGTGGCCCTCGCCCTTCCCGCTTTATTGCGTGCCCAAAAAATTCAAAAGCGCGCGGCGCGCACCGGCTTTGATTGGCCGGACCAGTCCGGCGCACGAGAAAAGATAATTGAGGAATTACAAGAGGTTGAAGAGGCCATTTCAGATCAACATGTTGCGGAAGAAATAGGCGATTTGTTATTTGCAGTCGTTAATTTCGCACGTTTTCATAAGGTAGACGCAGAATTTGCGTTGAAGCAAGCCAGCGCCAAGTTTGAGCGGCGTTTTCGCGACATGGAAATGTCTGCGGGCGACGCTTTTGCGGGGTTATCACTCGATGAAAAAGAAGAACTTTGGCAGCAAGCCAAAGCAAAAGAAAAAACTTAAGGAACAGCCTTAACTATCTGCTTGTTCCAGCTGTTTTTCGAATTTCTTTTCAAACTGGCCCCATAATTGGCGGCTCAATGACACATCGACGGAGACAATGTCACCGACGACATGCTGCCCGCTGACCACGCCGCGCCCATGCAACCACGCTAACGCCGCGCCATTATCAGTGCGCAATTTGACCGTACGCAAATCACTTCCCTTGGCGATGAGCGCAGTGAGATGGGCCTTGAGTGCATCAATGCCCTCACCTGTAACTGCAGATATCATCAAGAGATTGTCGTCACGCGCAGCCATGCCCGATAACTCCGCCCGCCGATCATCATCCAAAAGATCCAGCTTGTTCCAAATTTCGACCATGCGCGGTTGATTGCCGGTCTGCTCATCGTCCAGCACGCCCAGATCCCGCAAAATGTTTAAAACATCCTCTCGCTGGGCATCGGTCTCGGGATGCGAAATGTCTCGTACATGAACGATAATGTCCGCCGATATCACTTCTTCCAATGTCGCGCGAAACGCGGCGATCAATTGCGTTGGCAGATCGGAGACAAAACCAACCGTGTCGGACAATATCGCCTTCTCTACCCCGGGTAGCGTGATTTGCCGCATCGTTGGGTCTAACGTCGCGAACAACATATCTTCGGCAAGGACAGTCGCACGCGTCAACCGATTGAACAGGGTCGATTTACCCGCATTGGTATAGCCCACCAAAGCGATGACTGGCCAAGGTGCGCGTTTGCGCCGGGCACGATGCAAAGAACGGGTCCTTTTCACCTCTTCCAATTCGCGTCGCAACCGCGCCATGCGGTCCCGGATCATACGACGGTCCGCCTCAATCTGCGTTTCACCAGGGCCGCCCAAAAAGCCGAAACCACCGCGCTGCCGCTCCAAATGGGTCCAGCTACGGACTAATCGCCCTGCTTGGTAATCCAGATGTGCTAACTCGACCTGCAATCGCCCTTCGGCCGTGGCGGCACGTTCGCCAAAAATTTCAAGGATAAGCCCCGTCCGGTCAATCGTTTTTAGCCCGGTGCGTTCTTCGAGGTTCCGTTGCTGAATAGCGGTCAGCGAAGCATCGACGATCAGAAGATCAGCCTCCAGATCGCGGCCCATCTCGGCTATTTCTTCGACTTGGCCACCGCCGAGCAGCGTCACCGCACGCGGTGAACGCACCCGATAATGCTTTTTGCGGACAACATTCAGGCCAATGGCAAGCGCAAGCCCCTCCGCTTCGGCAAGGCGCGCCTCCGGCCCCACAGAGGCCCGTCCAGGCAGCTCTGGATATATGACCAAAGCGCGCGCACCACGCGCGAACTCGTCCGTTTCGCTGCGTTCAAAGCCGCTCAAATATCGCTCTCGTCGACGCCCTGATTATAATCCGCAAGGTTCACAGGATGCGCTGGCTGGATAGTAGATATGGCATGCTTGTATACAAGCTGCGTAGTGCCATCCCGTTCCAACATTACTGAAAAAAGATCATAAGCGACGATGGCGCCTTGAAGCATCACGCCGTTCACGAGAAACGTCGTAACCGATTCATTCTTGTCGCACATGGCGTGGAGAAAAACATCCTGCAGCATCCCGGGCCGGTGCGTGGCGCGCGACATCATCTCATCGAATAATGAGCGGTCCGGCGAAGTCGACGGCATAATCGTTGATATGGAATGCTTATAAACAAGCTGGGACATGCCATCGCGGCGCAACAGCACTGAGAAGTTGTCAAACCACGTTACAACACCTTGAAGCTTTACGCCCTTGACCAAAAACATAGTCACTGGTGTCTTCGATTTTCTGAGGGAGTTCAGAAAAAGGTCTTGAAGTCCGTTATTTTTTTCAGTCATTGTGATTATCCGTTTATATTTATCGTTACGCCAAATATTGCAGATTGCAGATCAAGCATCCACAACACCCAGCGGCATGAATCTTACACGAATGATGCCAAGTTCGCAATTGCGCTCAAGATTCTGCGTCGTCACTAAAATCCATTGCATTTTTGCGGACAGAAATGCCCAAAAGCTTTAGCTTCCGATGCAACGCAGACCGCTCCATACCGACAAAGGCGGCTGTTTTTGAAATATTGCCGGAAAAACGTTTGATCTGCACCCGCAAATATTCGCGTTCAAATGCTTCACGCGCCTCGCGCAATGGCGCTCCCATAAGGGACGTGACATTATGCTCTGCGCCTTCATAACTGTTGATGATTTCTGATGGCAGCATATCAGCTTCGATTGTTGCAACGCCTTCTGCAGGCGCCAATATGATGGTGCGTTCGATGATGTTACGCAATTGCCGGACGTTGCCGGGCCATTCACATGCCTGAAGCGCCGCCATCGCATCACCTGAAAAGTTAGGTGGCGAAATACGGTGCTCGGATGCAAAGCGCGCGGCATAATGGTTGACCAGGTCTGGAATATCTTCGCGTCGTCCCGACAAGGGCGGAATTTCAACAGGAACAACGTTTAACCTGTAAAACAAATCTTCGCGGAACCGGCCTTCGGAAATTTCAACAGCCAGATCGCGCGCAGTTGCCGACACAAAGCGGACGTCGACACGTATTTGCCGGTCGCCGCCTACCCGAACAAAGCTCTGGTCCGTTAACACGCGCAGGATCTTACCTTGTGTGGTTCGCGGCATGTCCGCAACTTCGTCTAAGAACAATGTCCCGCCATGCGCTTTTTCCAACATGCCCGCCTGCACAAGCCGGCCATCCTGTTCGATGCCAAACAATTCTTCGTCAAATCGTTCAGGCGACAATCGTGCGGCGCTCACGGACACAAAGGGTGACCCTGCCCGTGGGCTCCAGCTGTGCAGCAATCGGGCAGCAACCTCCTTGCCAACCCCTGCAGGCCCTGTGATGAGCATTCGGCTTCCTGTACCAGCGACCTTCTTAAGCGTTGCGCGCACGGCGTTGATCGATACCGACGAACCGGTCAGTTCCTCCGAATGCCCTACCCGCGCCTTAAGATCTGCATTTTCTGCGCGCAGCCGTTCGGTTTCGGTTGCCTTTGAAACGAGGTGCAACAACTTACTGGCTTCAAAAGGCTTTTCGATAAAATCCGCTGCGCCTTGCCCGATGGCCGCAACAGCCGTGTCGATATTCCCATGACCAGAAAAAACGATGACGGGAATTTGCGGGTCGCGGATTTTGATCGCGCGCAACAACTCAATACCGTCCATCGATGAACCACGCAGCCAGACATCAAGCAATATCAACGACGGTAAACGTTCATCCAGCGCAGCTAAAGCCTCATCCGCAGAAGCCGCCGTCCTTGTGCCATAGCCTTCGTCATCAAGCACTCCAGATACCAAATCCCGAATGTCTTGCTCATCGTCTACAATCAATATGTCGAGTGCCATAATTAGCCGATAACCTCATCTGCATTGGAAAGCGGTGCGGAAGAATTAACCTTCCCCACCTTGGACGCCACGAATTGCGGGTTGAATTTCAATGTCACGACTGCGCCAATGGGATCATTGTCTGACAATGAAATTTCTCCGAAATGTTCCTCAATTATCTTTTTCACAATCGCAAGTCCCAGACCCGAGCCGCTGGCGCGATTAGTGATATAGGGTTCCATAATGCGTTGGCGGTCCGGCGGCAGGCCAATGCCATTATCCGCGATGCGGATTACCAACGCGTCTGCATCCATGCACAGATCAATCGAAATCACGCCGTCAACTGGACCTGATTTTCTTCTTTCTTCAATGGATTCCACAGCATTTTTAAGGATATTTGTAATAGCTTGCCCCAGTTGCCGTCGGTCGGAAATCAGACTGGGGACTGCGCCGCTTTGATGATAGCTAAATATGATGTCCGGGTGCGCCACTTCGAACAAAAATATCGCATGCCCAACTATATCATGCACATTTTCGGCGCGGAACAATGGCTTTGGCATACGGGCAAAGGATGAGAATTCATCGACAATGTTGCGCAAATCCCCAACTTGACGGACAATTGTGCTGGTCAATTGTTCAAATATCGCCTGATCCTCTAGGATATTCTTGCCAAACCGGCGTTGCAGGCGCTCTGCTGCCAACTGTATCGGGGTCAGCGGATTTTTGATTTCATGGGCGATACGGCGCGCGACGTCTGACCATGCGGCGCTCCGTTGGTCAGCCAATTGCTGGCTAATATCTTCAAAAGTAACCACACTGCCCTGCTCCCGTGGGGAGACTGTTACTGCCACCGTGAGTGGCTCAGGTCCGTCGCCCAATTGCACCACGCCGCGCGGGCTTTCGCTGGCTAATGCCGCCAGTGCAGGCGCTACGCTTGCAAAATTCTGACCAACAATCGTTTCAAATCTGTTTTTCAGCAGCTTTTCCGCCGTAGAGTTAGCAAGCTGGACCACGCCATTGCCGTCAACAGACACCACGCCGGCAGACACAGATTCCAAAACTGCCTCGATAAACAGACGTCGTTCGCCAAGTTGATGATTGGTCGCTAGCAACACGCCTGTCTGTTGCTGCAAGCGTTCTGTCATGCGGTTGAAGGATTGGGCGAGAAAAGCAACCTCGTCGTTGCGATATTGGTCAATGGTGACGCGCGCGGACAAATCTCCTTCCGCAATCAACTGCGCCGCATTCACGAGATTATTGACCGGGCGCACAAGGCGGTCCGCAACCCGCAAGGCGACCCACAAAGTGATGCCGATAATCATCAACGATACAAAATACAGAGCTAGATTAAACTGGATTTGCAGCGTGCGTGACCGACTGACCATATCGTCATAATCTTGAAGCACCGTTTGCGCTTTTTCACCTAATGCAAAGGATGGTACTGATAACGTCCGGCTGGCGTATAAATAGCTGCGCGGTGTGTCGAATAATATAGTTACCGCTTCAATTCGGTCGGCGCGGTTGACAATAACCGTCCCCTCACCCGCGTTCAGCTTCTTCAAAATATCCGCAGCGATCCAGTCCTGCTTCCGATCATCATTTTCAGTGGCGACCGCTTCTGTTCGTTGAACGCCATCGCCGCCCACAGAAACAATTGCAGATTCGCTTAACCGCCGGCGGAAAACCTGTTCCAGATAATAGCTCAAAAAAGCGGGATCATCGGCGTTGGTTTGGCTTAATGCATTTCGAAAATCACCCGCCATGGTAACCGTTTCGTCGCCAACATCCTTGGCATTGACTTCATAATAGCCCTTTGCCAATTCCCCCGCATTTTCCAACATTCCGCGCGCTGAACCCGAGAACCAAAATTGAATACCGCTTTGAAAAAGCAATGATGCGAAGATCACCAAAAGCACCGTAGGTACCGCAGTGATCGCCGAAAAAATCGCGACCAAACGGACATGCAATAGCTGTTTGCTGCCGATGCTGCTCAACTCAGCGCGCTTGAGTGCAACCCGGCGGCCGAACAACACAACAAGCAAAGTAGCTGGTAACAGGTTGCCGACGAGCATTGTCGCCGATGCCACAGGCGCCAGTGGTTCCGATTGCGGCCCTTGCCCTATCAAAAGCATAGCAGTGATAGCGCCCACGACGATTAACATCACGGCGCTGGCAATTTCCAAAAACCTTATGGACTGACTTTTGCCGAGTAGGTCGGCAACCCATTCAAAAAGACGACGGACAGCGGAAGGTGCAGCGCGTTCTTCCTCAAGGTCCATTGTTGCCATAAAGACATAGTGGCATTCCTTGCGTTGCCTGAAAAGCACAAAATAGTGGTTTTAAGGCAACGCATCGCGTTAATTCATCTATCTACCGCCCGCCTGAAGGCCCAATGCCATAGTCAGTCAATTTTTTGCGCAGGGTATTCCGGTTTATACCTAGTAATGCGGCCGCCTTTAACTGATTGCCCTTCACTTGCTTCATCACATGCTGCAACAATGGGATTTCGAACTGCGCAAGTGCGCGTGGATATAATTTTTCTCGCATGGCGCCGCGCTGCCGCTGATCCCTCAAAAATTGCGCCACCGCTGCTTCAAAACTTGCCCCTTGGATGGGCGGTTCGGCATCCTGCGCCGGTTCAACAAATTGCATGATCGTCGCGTCCGTGATGGTGTCTTCACGACACAATAAGGCGAGACGGTAGACCAGGTTTTTCAGCTCGCGAATATTGCCGCGCCACGGCATCACCATCAAATGGCTGATGGCATTATCGTCGATTTTTCGCATCGGCAGGCCATCTTTCGCCGCCATGATCAAGAAATGCTGCACGAGCAGGCCAATGTCTTCCGTTCGGTCGCGTAATGGTGGCATTTCGATCGGGACGACGTTCAGGCGATAAAATAAGTCCTCACGAAAACCGCCTTTTTCGATCAATGCTGGCAAATTCTGGTTGGTCGCTGCGACGATGCGCACGTCTAAGCGAATGCTCGCTTTGCCGCCGATCCTGCTAATGACACCGCTCTGTAATGCGCGCAGCAGTCGCGTCTGCGCATGCATGGGCATATCGCCAATTTCGTCGAGGAACAAAGTTCCGCCTTGCGCCTGCTCAAACCGACCAATCGACTGGCCAACGGCCCCTGTAAACGCGCCTTTTTCATGGCCAAATAGCTCGGCTTCAATGAGCTCGCTTGGAATCGCGGCCATGTTAACGGCAACGAACGGCCCGGTCTTGCGATGGCCAAGATTGTGGATGGCTTCCGCCACCAATTCCTTGCCCGTTCCGCTTTCGCCCGAGATTAATACCGACAAATCATTACGCAAAAGCCGTGCGACCATGCGGTAAACATCCTGCATCGCAGCACTTCGTCCAATCATCGGAAGATTAGCTTCGGTGAGTGAATCGAACGGGTCTTGCGCCGTTGAGCGCCGCTTTTCGATGCCCTGTTTTACCGCCAGAACGAGGTCATTCAGATCAAAGGGTTTTGGAAAATACTCAAACGCATTAATCTCGCTAGCGCGCACGGCGGTTTCCAGCGTGTTTTGCGCAGACATGATGATGACCGGCATGTCGGGCGATTTTTCCATCGCATCTTTCAACGTGGCAAGACCGTCACTATCCTTCAACATGACGTCCGTCAGCATCAAATCAAAATGTCCACTGGCCAACGCGGTGTCGCGGGTCGCCACGGAATCACATAATGAGGTTTCGATATTCTCCGCTTGAAGCGCAGCGCTCACCACAAGACCGATGGACGCGTCGTCTTCAACAATGAGTACCCTTGGCGGTGTCATGGGTTCGTTTTCCCTAATGCAACCGGCAGCAAAAGCCGGAACGTCGTTTGCCCCTGCGCAGCGTCCCGCTCAAACAGCACGCGGCTATTCATTTGCTGCACCAGTTTGCGCACGATTGCGAGGCCAAGCCCCTGCCCATCGCGTTTCGTTGTAACAAAAGGCGAAAACAGTTCGTCCGCAATATGTTCGGGCACGCCGGGGCCATTGTCGGAAATAGCGATCTCAACGGGCAATTTAATCGACCGCCGATCAACGTCCGCGTCCCTTAGAGCACCGCTCATGACATAGCGGGTGGAGATACCTATCACCCCGTCCATACGCCCTTGCAGTGCGTCTGTCGCGTTCTGCAGCAGATTGATGAGTATTTGAACCATACCGTCGGCATCGATCAGTACATCGGGCAAGGACGGGTCATAATTAATGGAAATTTCGGGCATAGATCGGTTCGCGGCACGCAGCGAACGAATCGCCCGCTCGATCAGCAAATGGATATTGGCGGGCGCAAGTTCCGCCGGTTCAGACCGCCCAAGCTTTTGCATTTGATCTAACAAACGCGCAATCCGGTCGACCTCATTGACGATCAATTCCGTCAGGGTGCGATTTTTTTCATCAACGATCCGGGCCAATAGTTGCGCGGCACCTTTAATACCCGCCAATGGGTTTTTAATCTCATGCCCCAATATCGCAGGCGCGCCCATTGCTTGCTGCTGCCCAATATCGCGCTGATCGCCAATATGCTCACGGCCGCCATTACGGGGCGATATGATGGCGATTCTCCATTCCGGCTCCTTCGACACCGAAGACAGGTTTATATCGACTGTAATCACCCCGTGGGGTGTTTTAAGCTCCATATCTTGGGCAGATAAGTCGCTATCGGCGGACAATAATGCGGCATTCATCCGCTCACTTTCGAACACCAAAGTTTCGTCAATACGCTGCCCCTCTAGCCGGCGTCGGCTGCGTCCGAAAAAAGCCTCGCTGGCGTCATTGGCGTAAGAGATGATATGTTCAGGCGAAATCAACAGCACCGGAACCGCGATACTTGCCAGCATCTGGCTATAATCCGGACGATGCATGTCTTGCGACATGAATCAGGCCGCCGATTTGGTCAGAAATGGCTCATAAAAGCGGGTTAATTCGTCGATTACGACCATTGGATCGTCAATACGGTTCATAAAGTTTCTAAACTCGGCTGAACCGTTGAGCCCCTTGGTATACCAACCAATATGCTTACGCGCGATGCGCACCCCGACTTCGTCGCCATAATGATCAAGCATGGCGCGATAATGCTTCATTATCAGATGAAATTGGGTGTCGATATTCGGATCGTCAATGGTCTGTCCGGTACGAAACCAGTGCATCATTTGGCCAAGCAGCCAGGGCTTACCATAAGCCCCACGGCCAACCATAACACCATCTGCGCCACTTTGCGCCAAAGCAGTTTGTGCATCATCAATCGTACAAATGTCGCCATTTACAATGACGGGCAATGATACTGCATCCTTCACCTTACGCACAAATGCCCAGTCAGCAGAGCCTTTGTACATTTGGTTGCGCGTGCGGCCATGCACGGTGATCATTTTTGCACCTAAATCTTCGGCAATATGCGCAAGTTCAGGCGCATTCAGGCTTCCATGGTCCCAACCCATGCGCATTTTGACGGTCACAGGCACTGACACCGCCTTCACCGTTGCCGCAATCAAGCTGGCGGCCAAGGGCAGATCGCGCATCAGCGCAGAGCCAGCATCGCCGTTGACTACTTTTTTAACCGGGCACCCCATGTTGATATCGATGATAGCCGCACCGCGTTCTTCATTCAGCTTGGCCGCTTCGCCCATTTCATATGGGGTGCAACCAGCAAGCTGCATCGACACCGGTTCTTCAATGGCGTCCCATTCGCATTTTTGGATGCTTTGTCGCGTCTCACGGATCATCGCTTGGCTGGCGATCATTTCGGTGACGTTTAGGCCGGAGCCAAACTCACGCACAATTTTGCGGAATGGCATATCGGTGACGCCAGTCATCGGTGCCAAGATGACAGGACAATCGATTTTGATGTTACCGATATGAATGGGATTAAGTTGCATCTTCAAACACTGCCTAAAATTTAGGCAGGCAGTTACCCGCTTTCAGCTTGGCGGGCAAGTCTGCTGTCGCTAGAGCGCGCACATGACCTCTCGTCCAACCACCGTTGCACTTATCGTCGCCGCAGGCTCAGGTAGCCGCGTAGGCGGCGCGCAGCCAAAGCAGTTTCGCCTTATACGCGGCAAACCCATGCTATGGCACAGCTATGCTGCATTGGCGGCGCACCCACATATTGACCAAGTCTATGTTGCGATTGGCGCTGGACAAGAAGCCGAAGCTAAGGCGGCGCTGGCAGGTCTCAAAGATCCAATTTTCGTTCAAGGCGGAGCGACGCGGCGGGAGAGCGTCTATTTGGGGTTAAAGGCGATTGCCGCCACGCAAATGGTTGATCAGGTGTTGATCCATGACGCCGCGCGGCCTTTCCTTGCTGCTGCCGTCATTGACGATTTGTTGGATGCGCTGTTGCGTGCCCCCGGCGCTATCCCTGCCCTACCTGTCGTGGACAGCCTTTCACGCGGCACGGATATATTGTCGGAAACCGTCGAACGCGAAAATCTATGGCGTATTCAAACGCCGCAGGCTTTTGCCTTTCAGGACATTTACGCAGCCCACCAAAGCTGGACAGGTGCAGAACCCACTGACGATGCGCGCATGCTCATGGCTCAGGGCAGCGATGTGCGCATCGTCCCAGGCGCAGAAGCGCTCAATAAATTTACCTTCTCAAGCGATTTTGCAGGAAACAACATGCCCTCATTTCGAAGCGGAAATGGTTTTGACGTCCACCGTTTGGTGCCTAATGCCGAATTATGGCTATGCGGCGTGCAGATCCCGCATGACAGGGGCCTTGACGGCCATAGCGATGCGGATGTTGCGATGCATGCGCTGACCGACGCCATATTGGGGGCCATTGCCAAGGGAGATATTGGCGATCATTTCCCACCAAGCGACCCGCAGTGGCGCGGTGCATCTTCCGACCGATTCCTGTCCCACGCTATGAAACTGGCACGTGATGACGGCTTTGAACTTTCAAATGCCGATGTTACTATCATCTGCGAACAGCCAAAGGTCGGGCCCTTCCGCGGAAGAATGCGCGAACGGCTTGCAGATATAATGGCTGTTGATGTCGATAGGATATCGGTAAAGGCAACAACAACCGAAATGCTTGGTTTTACGGGCCGGCGTGAAGGCATCGCCGCGCAAGCCACAGCAACTTTTGAGAAAATATGAATATGGAAACTATCTTACCCGCCGAGATTGCCGAACTGGCCGCGCGTGTTGTTGCCGAGAACAAGGCCGCCGGACGCATGGTCGCCATCGCGGAAAGCTGCACTGGCGGCCTTGTCGCGGCTGCGATTACCGAAGTTCCGGGCAGCAGCGCCGTTCTTGGCTATGGCTTTGTTACCTATAGCAATGACGCGAAGATTAAGCTTCTGGGTGTGAATGAAGACATTATCGACGCATTTGGCGCGGTTTCGGTTGGCGTTGCATGGGCCATGGCGCAAGGTGCGCTGAAAAAAAGCGGCGCAGACATTGCCGTTGCAATTAGCGGCGTAGCTGGCCCAGACGGTGGCAGCGCCAGCAAGCCCATTGGCACCGTTGTTTTTGCAGTGGCGGTCAAAGGTCAAAACCCGGAAGAGGTTGTGGGTGACCACAAATCCTTTGGCTCAGACAAAAGCCGCGCTGATATCCGCGCCTTTGCAACGCTTCATGCGTTGGAGTTGTTGCTTCCGCCCGTTCCATAAAGGGCGTCGGCACGTTCAACAAATGCCGTTGTCATTTTGCGGAGCGCAGAATCAAAAAACTGACCGGCCAGCGCCTCAAACACGCGATTACGGAAAGAAAAATCGACGGTAAAGTCGACGATTGAGCCACCGCCTTCGACATCTTCGAACGTCCAAGCATTGTGTAAATGCTTCATCGGGCCATCGAGATAATCGACAATGATCGATGATTTCGGGGTTTTCACGACGCGGCTGCTGAATGTTTCCCGCAGCGATTTGAACCCGACAATCATGTCCGCGAGCATTTCGCTTTCTTCATCTTTCCGGATGCGGACGGCACCCACCCAAGGCAGGAATTCAGGATAGCGGCTGACGTCCGCCACCAAATCATACATTTGCGCCGCATTATGCGGAAGGCTGCGGCGTTCGTGATGGTGCGGCATATGTGTGTTGAAACCTTAACGCGCCTTGGCCAATTGTGCCGCACGTGCGTCGCGCATCTTGGCGAAATCATCACCCGCATGGTAGCTGGACCGGGTCAGCGGGCTTGCCGCAACCAGCAAGAAACCCTTGGCACGGGCAATGGCGGCATAAGCGTCAAACGCGCTTGGCGTCACAAAATCCATCACCTTTGCATGCTTTGGCGTTGGCTGCAGATATTGGCCCATGGTTAGGAAATCAATGTCGGCGCTGCGCATGTCGTCCATCACCTGATGCACCTCCATCCGTTCTTCGCCTAGCCCGAGCATTACCCCGGACTTGGTGAAAATCGACGGATCGTGACGCTTCACCGTTTCCAGCAAACGCAGCGACGCATAATAACGCGCACCGGGCCGGATGGTTGGGTATAGGCGCGGAACAGTCTCCAAATTGTGATTATACACATCAGGACGCGCAGTCACGATTGCCTCAATAGCCGCCTGCGCCTTGTTCCGAAAATCGGGTGTCAAGATTTCGATTGTGGTGTTGGGCGTATTGCGCCGCAATGCCTCTATCACCTTTACGAACTGGCTGGCACCACCGTCGGGCAGATCGTCACGGTCAACAGATGTGATAACGATATGCTCAAGCCCCATCTTGGCCGCCGCAATTGCCACATGCTCAGGCTCAAGCGGGTCCACCGCCCGGGGCATGCCGGTTTTCACGTTACAAAATGCGCAAGCCCTCGTGCACACATCGCCCAAGATCATCACGGTCGCGTGCTTTTTGGTCCAACATTCACCGATATTGGGACAAGCAGCCTCTTCGCATACCGTGTTCAAATTGAGATCACGCATCAAGCGGCGCGTTTCGTTAAATCCGGCGCCTGTGGGTGCCTTTACCCTGATCCAGTCTGGCTTGCGTTCCCTAACCGGGCGTTCGGGTATATTGATAGGAGCGTTCATGATGCTTGAATAGACGTGGCGCGCCATCTTGCCAACTGCAACTTGCCTGCTATGGGTTGCAAAATCCGCAAAGGGGCAAAGATGATTGCTGATACCCTCACTTCACCGGTGATACTGTTTTTTGTACTCGGTTTTGTTGCTGCTGCTTTAAAGTCCGACCTGACTATTCCCGAGGCCTTTGCCAAGGCGATGTCCATCTATTTGATGGCAGCCATCGGTTTGAAAGGTGGGGTTGAGGTATCGAAGAGCGGAATTACCGCAGAAGTCATGGTTGCGGCTGCCGCTGGACTCGCTTTGAGCTTCCTCTTACCTGTCCTTGCTTTCGCGTTGTTACGCGGCATCGGCAAATTGTCGAAAGTCGACGCGGGCGCAGTTGCCGCTCATTATGGATCGGTCAGCGTTGTAACCTTTGTGACCGCTATAGAATTGCTCACCGGCGAAGGCTTAAGCCCAGCGGGCTATATGGTTGCTGTTCTGGCTCTGATGGAGACACCGGCCATTATCACTGGCCTGATGCTCGCCCGTCGGGGTGACGCAAGTTCTGGCGAAAACAACGGAACACCATGGCATGAGGTACTCACCAATGCTTCGGTGATGTTGCTGGTTGGCAGCTTTGTCATCGGCGCCATTGCCGGAAGCGATGGGTTTGCAGCCGTAAAGCCGCTGTTCGATACCGGCTTTCGCGGCGTATTGTGCTTGTTCCTGCTCGATATGGGCCTGATTGCGGCACGCCGCTTGATACAATCGCGCAAAATGACGCTTCGTTTGGTATTCCTCGCGATTTTGCTGCCCTTGGTAAACGGCACAATCGGCACCGTCGTTGGAACGGTCATTGGCCTCGACATCGCCTCTGCTGCCGCGCTCGGCATATTGGCGGCAAGCGCCTCCTACATTGCGGTGCCGGCGGCCATGCGGCTGGCCCTGCCTCAAGCCGATCCGGGCATTTATCTGAGCATGTCGCTAGGCGTCAGTTTTCCTTTCAACATCATCTTCGGCATCAGCATCTTCGCTGCACTTGCCCAAGCTTTAGGATAACCCCATGGTGCAAACCGTTCCCCGCAAGCGTATAGAAATTCTAGTGGATACGCCCCTAGTCCCGCGCATCGTCGCCAAGTTGAAAGCCGTGGACATTTCAGGTTGGAGCGTCATTCATGTCGATTCTGGCGGTGGACGTGCGGGCGAATGGCAGCATGACGACGTCACGGGCGCCAGCGCAAAGACGATCGTGCTTGCGATCGCGTCAGACACAAAAACGGCACAGCTTATAGAGGTGATTGCGCCCTTGCTGGATAGCTACGGCATGCTGCTCACCGTTGGCGACGTTCAGGTCGTCAGGGGAGAGCGTTTCTAATGCCTGAATTTGCTGTGTTGGTAGAAGGCTATCAGCGGTTCAAATCCGATGCTTATGTCCGTCAAAAGGCGCGCTATGACGCGCTTGCAACCGATGGACAGTCACCGCCCATCATGATTATTTCTTGTTGCGATAGCCGGGTCGATCCTGCGACGGTATTTGACACCACGCCGGGGCAGGTTTTTGCCCTGCGTAACGTGGCGAACTTAGTCCCGCCCTATGAGACCGGCGGCGGGTTGCATGGGGTATCAGCCGCAATCGAATTTGGCGTATTGGGCCTTGAGGTCCGCCATATTGTTGTTCTGGGCCACGCGCAATGCGGCGGCATCAAGGCATCGCTGGAGGGCGGTGATCTTGGCGAAGCAGGGTATAGCTTCATCGATAGCTGGGTCGATATTGTGCGCCCTGCCCGCGACAAGGTGCTTGCGTCCGGATCGCAAGACCCGCAACGCGATCTGGAACTGGAGGCGATCCGCGTCAGCCTGGCTAACTTGCGCAGCTTTCCCTTTATTGCGGCACGCGAACAATCAGGGCAATTGAAGCTGCACGGCGCTTATTTCGGCATAGCCGACGGCAATCTTTACGTTCTTAACGATGAGCATGATAGTTTTGTGGTCCAATGAACTTACCCCATGGCCTGCCCACTTATTATGATGATCTGGCGTTAAGTTTTGAAGAAGCATGGGGCCTTATCGCCGCTGGTGTGGCCGATCGCAAAAGCCCGTCTCACATGCCGGTGGTGGGCACGGTAGATGCTTTGGGCGTACCGCAATTACGCATCATGATATTGCGCGACGTATCGCGAGATGCGCGCACATTGCGGTTTCATACCGACTCGCGTTCGATTAAAACCGAACAAATTGGTCAAAACCCTGCAACCAGCGTATTGATTTATGACCCTGCGGCAAAGGTTCAAATCCGGATGTCGGGAAAAACACATTTGACGGCCACGGGCGCGCTTGCCGACACGGCGTGGTCAACTTCCACCCCATTTGCGCGGCGCTGTTACATGGCAGAGGCTGCACCTGGGACGCCTTGCGCTAAACCGTCCTCAGGCCTGCCCGATTGGATAGAGGGCAAGCAACCTGAAGAAGAGCAATTGGTCGATTATCGCTCTAATTTTGCGGCCTTGGTGGTTGAGATTGAGACAATCGAATGGCTATATCTTGCCAATGCCGGCCACAGACGCGCACGCTGGCAATGGGACGCCGCCCATAATTTATGGACGGGTGACTGGCTCATCCCATAAGGCCCCAGATTTTTCGACATAGACTTGAATCGTTACCGCGTACCGTATCGCGAGAAGCACATCCTCGTCACCTAAGCTTGCGTTGCTGTTGATGACGAGGCGTGGGATTTCATGCCATCATTAACGGGTCATCTTTTTATAGGTTGCACGGTGTGGACGCGTAGCTTCCTCACCAAGGCGGGCAATCTTATCTTCTTCGTACGATTCAAAGTTGCCCTCAAACCATTCGACATGGCTGTCACCTTCAAAAGCCAATATATGCGTGGCCAAACGGTCAAGGAAGAAGCGGTCATGGCTGATGACCACGGCGCAACCAGCGAAGCTTTCAAGCGCTTCTTCAAGAGCTGAGAGCGTTTCCACGTCCAAATCATTGGTCGGCTCATCGAGCAGAAGCACGTTTCCGCCCTCTTTCAACATCTTTGCCATGTGCACGCGGTTACGTTCACCGCCGGACAGCAGGCCAACCTTTTTCTGCTGGTCAGTGCCCTTGAAATTGAACGCCCCGACATAAGCGCGGGTGGGTGTTTCGTGCTTGCCCAGCTTCATAAAATCCGCGCCGCCGGAGATTTCTTCCCACACATTTTTGTTGGGATCCAAATCATCGCGGCTTTGGTCGACGAAGCCAAGCTTCACGGTTTCGCCAATTTCCACTTCACCGGAATCCGGCACTTCTTGACCAGTAATCAGCCGGAAAAGCGTTGATTTACCCGCGCCATTCGGCCCGATAACGCCGACAATACCGCCCTGTGGGATGGTGAAGGACAGATTTTCGAACAATAATTTATCACCATAAGCCTTGGTGACATTCTTGACCTCAATAACCTTGCTGCCCAGACGCTCGGGGATTTGGATGACGATCTGTGCCTTGCCGGGCGTGCGGTTTTCTTGTGCTTCAACCAATTGGTCGAAGGATTTGATGCGCGCTTTAGATTTTGTCTGACGCGCCTTCGGACTTTGCCGGATCCACTCCAGCTCATCCTTAATCGCTTTCTGACGACCGGCATCTTCGCGCGATTCCTGCTCGAGGCGCTTGCCTTTCTTTTCCAGATAGGTCGAATAATTGCCTTCATAGACAAAATAGCGGCCACGATCGAGTTCAAGTATCCAGCTAACGACATTGTCGAGGAAGTAGCGGTCATGGGTTACGAGGATGACGTTGCCCTTATAGTCGACCAAATGCTTTTCCAGCCACGCCACCGATTCCGCATCAAGGTGGTTCGTAGGTTCATCGAGCAGCAGGATGTCCGGCTTTTCCAACAACAGCCTGGTGAGCGCGATCCGGCGCTTTTCACCGCCGGACAGGCTAGTGACTGCGCTATCGCCAGGTGGGCACCGCAGCGCGTCCATAGCAAGTTCAAGCTGGCTATCCAGAGACCAGCCATCGACGGCATCAATTTTTTCCTGAAGCGTACCCATTTCTTCCATCAACGCGTCAAAGTCGGCGTCTTCGGGCGGGTCGCCCATAATCATCGAAATTTCGTTAAAGCGGTCGACCAAGTCTGCCACTGGACGCACGCCATCCATGACGTTTTCACGGACAGTTTTATTCGGATCCAGCTCAGGCTCCTGAGCCAGATAACCAACGCGAATATGTTCTCCCGGCCATGCTTCGCCGGTAAATTCGGTATCCATACCCGCCATAATTTTCATCAGGGTCGACTTACCCGTGCCGTTTGGCCCGACGATGCCAATCTTCGCATCGGGGTAGAACTGTAGATTGATATTGTTGAGCACCGGCTTGTTCGCACCGGGGAAGGTTTTGGTCATTCCCTTCATTACGTAGCTATATTGCGCTGCCATGGGGATCAGTTCCTGTGTTATATTACGATGATTTGGCCGCTTCCCTAGCTATCCGCAGCTTTCCTCGCAAGGCGGGATTGCAAAACACTGCGATGCGATTAAGCCTGCGCCTTATGAAGAAAAATATAGCTCTGTTCGCCGCAGCATCAACGCTGTTCCTTAACCCCGCAGTCACCGTCGCCGCTCCAACAGCCACGAAGGCAATATCCGTTGCCGATTGGCGCGATAAGGCACTGCAAGCCGATGATATCGCTTACGACATCGTCGAGGGACTTACGACCGAAATTGGCCAACGACAGGCCGGCACACAGGCTGAGGCGCGGGCGCGGACATGGTCGGTAAACAAGTTAAAGATGCTGGGCTTAGATAATGTCCGTGTGGAAGAATATCAGATGCCGACTTGGGTACGCGGCGAAGAGACCGCTGAAATCACAGCGCCATTTCCCCAGAAGATGGCCGTTACGGCATTGGGCAACAGCGCAAGCACCGGCGAAGCGGGATTGGATGCGGAAATCGTCTATTTCCCGACTATCGACGACTTGCGCGCTGCGCCGGACGGCAGTCTGAAGGGCAAAATTGCCTTTGTCAGCCACAATATGAAAGCGACGCAAGACGGGAGTAGCTATGGCGCATTTGGCCCTGCCCGCTTCGTCGGACCGAATATTGCCGCCAGGAAAGGCGCAGCAGCCATGGTTATTCGTTCCATCGGCACCGACTATCATCGCAATCCACATACCGGGAACACCAATTTCGAGCCTGGCGTTACGCCTATTCCAGCAGGTGCGTTGTCGATTCCTGACGCAGAGAATCTTGAACGTATGATTGCACGCGGAAAGCCAGTGCGGATGAAGTTAAAACTTACGCCGCAGAATATCGGGATGCAGACATCAGGTAATGTGTTGGCCGAAGTCACGGGATCCAACCCGAATTTGCCGATCATCGTCATTGCATGCCATCTGGATAGCTGGGACCTTGGTACAGGCGCGATTGATGACGCGGCAGGTTGTGGCATCATCGGTGCGGCCGCCAAACATCTCAAGTCCATGGGCCAACCAAAGCGCACCGTGCGTCTGCTTTGGGCCGGCGCTGAAGAAGTCGGCATCTGGGGTGGCCGCGATTATGGTGAAAAGCACGCGAACGAACCACATGCTTTGGCTATGGAATCGGACTTTGGCGCAGGCAAGGTCTGGGCTGTGGATTTCCGTCTGCCTGAAAGCGCAAATGCTGTTCGGTCGCAGATCGTGTCGGCGCTCGCACCCTTGGGCGTGGTTCCGCGCCGTGAACTGGCCGGCGGCGGCGCAGACATTGGCGCCATAATTGCTGTACAAAAACTAGGTATCGTGGATTTGCAGCAAGACGGAACAAAATATTTCGACTTACACCACACACCCGACGACACTTTGGATAAGATCGATAAGGCCGAATTGCGCCAAAATGTTGCCGCTTGGGTCGCAACTTTGGGCTATCTGGCCAATTATGAGGGCGAACTTAAACCGGAACCAGCGCAGTGAGGCGCCTATTGTTACAGGCGACTGCATTCGCAATGCTTGCAGGTTGTAATAACCCGTCAGCCACCCCTGATACTGCACCAGTAGAGGGGGAACTGCCCGCAACCTCGCAAAAGGATGAGGTGGCAAAACAGAAGCTGACTATCGAGCAAGCCGCCGAAGAAGCCACGAAGTTGATTGAAGCGGACGCTAAGGCCGAAATGCAGGCTGCAATATCCGCCCCTGAGGAGCCTGCACCATAATCTTCGGCGCTACGCTCTTTTTCCCTGCATGCGTCAAACAGCTAAACCAGCAAGACAATCGCAAAGGCAGCGGTTCCCATATATGCCCCGAACGGCAGCACTGGCGCACTTTTTTTGGACAGCACATAACCAACCGCGATACACATAAACCCTAAGATTGTTGCCAAAAGCAACGTCATCGGCAAGCCCTGCCAACCGAGCCAGAGGCCAATGGCCCCAAATAATTTGGGGTCGCCGCCCCCCATGCCCTCCATTTGGCGCAGCTTGCGAAAGGCCTGCCGGATCACTTCCAATGTAAGAAACCCTAAAACGCCGCCCAAAATGCGGTCAGACCAATCAATCTCGTACGTAAGAAACGGCCCAGCGCAGACGCCCGCCAACGCCAACGCCAAAACCAGTCGATTGGGCAACCACAGCTTTTGATAATCGAGGATGACCAGCGGTAGCAGCAACCAACCGAACACCGCCGCTGCCAATGCCTGACCTCCTGATAAGAATAAGACTGTAAACAGGCCAATCGCAGCAGAAACAAGTTCGATGTAGAGCGAACTAATACCTATGGATTGCCTGCAATATCGGCATTTTCCGCGAAGCCATAGATAAGAGAATATGGGCAATAGGTCTTTCACGCCAAGTGTCGTCTGGCAATGGTCACAATGCGACCTGCCGTCCGATACCCGTTCCCCGCGCGGCCAGCGACTGCACAAGGCCGCAACAAAGCTGCCCCAGATCGCGCCGAACATGATGGCGAGCATGACCTGATACCAAAAGGGCAAGGCGAACAACATATCGCCCAATGACGCCGGGAACGCGCTCAGAACCGGCCCTTTTGCACGAGCCGGTAGCCGCCATCTACAGGACGAAAGCCAGCGAGGTTCAGCGTCGCTGCTTGATCGCCCCGGTCGGCGTTGAGCATGATCGTCACGGTGTATGATCCGTCTGCCGACAAACGGATGTCCGCCCGTTCCATCGCGGATTGGCTAACCAATGGCAGCAATAATTGCGCCCCATCGCAGCGGGGCTGACCAAGCATGCCATTTTGTAAGTTAAGTCCCGGCATAACGTCGGACAATGTTAGCCGGACTTGCCCACTGGCATCCATGCACTTGCCAGCGGCAAAGCGCGCAGAAAAGCCTTCAAACTGAATATTCTCGGCCGGAAAAGGCGCAAACAACGCGCCTACGGCCAAAGTAGCGGACAGGTTGTTAACCGACACACCGCTTATGCCGCGTGATACAGACCCGGTTATGCCAGGCACAAATTGTGTATTACCGCGTGACAGCAATATTTCTGCGCGCCCCATAAACAGCGGCGAGAATAACAAACGTGCATTGACGTCGCCAATGGGCAATTTGCCAAGGCGCAGGTCGCGGATGGACCCATCCCAAATGATGCCATCAACCTTGCGGGCGGTTACCCCTTCCCCCGCCACGATCGTGCGCAACGGCATAAACAATATCGCCGCAGCAGCCACCGCTGCGACCGAAGCAATGACGAAGCGCCGTTTCATGGGGCGCGCATCTGCAACTGCGCATCAACCGATACGGTGCTGTTTGCACCGGGTCGTAAGGCAACACTGCGCACAACTACATTCTGTCCTTCAAGCTCGGTCAACCATGCCAGCAATGCAGGCGCACGTGCCTGATCAATCCGGAAGCTGATTTGTCCTGGTGCGCTATTGGCAGATTTGACGAGATCAAATCCCTTTTCCGCTGCATTTTGGGTAATCAATAAGTCAATATCCGCCGTTGCTGCAGAAGGCGGACCCATTTCCATTTTCTGCGCGGGATCCACCGTGGCGATTATGCGTCCGCGCCGCTGGACCGCATCGTCATGATCTAACTTTGCCTGATCAATGGCTGACGATATCGGAAGTAAAATGCCAAAAATCGACACCACAATTGCGGTCAGCGCGCTCGCGACACCAACGAGCCATTGCTCGCGCTGCGTCAGGGCCGCAAACCATAAGCGTATCGCCGTCATCATGGCATCCTCACTGTCATGTCGACCAACGTCGCACCGGTGCTATCCTGCCGGGCTGTTGCCGTAATACGGAACCCGTCCTGCTGAATGGTCACAAGAGCTTTGTTGATGTTATCCGACGTGGGTGCCGCCAGAACCACGGTCAAAATGCCGTCCGGCGTATATCGTAATTCCCGCACGGACACATTCGGCGAAGCTTGCACACTGCGCCACACCGCAGCCGAAAGCGGCGCAAAGCTGCCTTGCGTTTTACCCTGACGATTAAGGGACGCGGCAAGCATGCTTTCGGCTTGATTGATATCTTGGATAGCCGGATCAATCTTCTGTGCCGCAGCCAATGCGGCATCATTTTCAGACCCGGTTGCCGTCCAATATTTCGCCAAGGTCGTTATGGTGAGCATCATTGTCACGATAACAAGCGCGGTCAAAAGCCGTCGCACCCAGAATTTTTGCTCTGGGGTCATCCAAACTGCCCGCTCCCGTTTTGCGAAATTGCCTTCCCGCAAGTTCAGCAATGGCGCGCCGCTGGCGGAAAGCAACATGGACCGAAGGGAGGCCGCATCCATATCTTCTATCTGCGCATCGCCGATGAAAAGATCGCGCAACACAGGATCATCCGGTATGCCAAATTGCGCACCGCGCAGGACGGACATGCGGTCCATTTCGGCCCGGAATACGCCATCCGAATGGCCCGAGACAGACAGTGCAAACGGCAGCACGATGTCGGGGTTTAGCCCACGCGCGCCAAGCTTATCCAACCCGCGCTGCATAACCTCAGACGCGATGATCGCTGTCGCAACCACGTCGTCATAATCCGCACCGGCGCTGGTGTGCACAAGGCCAAGCGATTGTTCGGTGGCACGCAGTTTCGCCACGCTTTCGGCCTGACGCCCCTGAACATCCGGCAGCGTGAACCAATGGCACCGGACATCCTCGGGCGCGACAAGCGCCATGACAGTACGGTCGTCAACCGTCGGTACGAAATTGGAAAGCGCACCTGCATCCTGCCATAGGCCCTCACTGACCCGAAATACCGTTGGGTCGTCGTGGTCAGACATTGGGAAACGCGTGATGACCAATGTCATTCCTCTTCCCCCCAACTGCGCCAGACAACGCGCGCAGGCGCTGGGGACGCGACAATCATCGACTGTCCGGCAAGCTTAAGTTCGCCAAATGACACATTTGTGTTCAAAAGGAAGTAATTGCTTGTCAGTTTGACCTGCCCCTGCACCAGAGAAGACGGCTCCAGTGCGGCAATTTCAGGCGCCGCCCAGAATCGAATGAGGCTGCCATAGCCACTTGCTGGCCGCTTGGCGAGATAGCTGCGCGCCAAGGTCAAATTCATCTTACCGGGCGGGAATAGCATGGCCAATAACGGTGCCTGTTCGGGTAGCAAAGTGTTGACATTCAAAGGCGATAGGACCGAATCGGGGAGCGCGCAGATCCAATCCTGCAACTTGGCATAGATAGCAGGGGTTACCCCTTTAACCGCGCGCAGCTCGCTTGGATGGGCATAAAGCCTATTCCCCACGAGATAGGGCGTCGGCGCAGAACGATAGCTGTCATCCTCCGCGCCATTTGCTAAAGGCGTGACGTTGCTATCCGCCCAATCGGCGGCAGACGCTGCAAGCATAGGTGCGGCGTTTGCATCGATGCCTAATACGACCATCAACGACGTCATCTGTTCTTGCCCTGTTGTACTGGCAACATATTGGCCATCTGTTCCAGTCACCAGACTGTTGAGATTGAAACAGTTTCCAGCATCACGCACCGAAGCGGTGGCAGACCCTATCGGAATGGGAATAGCTTGTGCCTTCCCAAGCCAATCACCTGCCAACGTCGTTTGTGCGGCATCGCGGGCAACCAAATCCTCAAGACGCGCAGCGGCAATCGCCTCAGTCGCGTAAGTAAACATCCGTGCCTGCGCCAGCGCATTGCCATTGGCCGACAATTTGCTCGATAAGGTCAGCCGGTCCAGCGTCGTTGCCGCAATCACGGCCAGCACCGCCACCATGAGCAATACCGACAGCAAGGCCGCGCCGCGTTCTGAAGGTTTTTGCCGCATCATTCTGCAGCGCCTGTTTCAACGCTTGGCGGTGCAATACGTGTTTGTGCCCCCACCAGAAACAGCATGCGTTGCGCCGGCTTACCCGCCAAATTGACGTTTAAGGCGATGGCGCGTGGCAAGGCGTCCGCATCGGTCGCGGTCCAATCATCGCGCCAAGCACCTTTAGCATCGCGAAATTCGACCGTTGCAGAGGTTACATCCTCCAACAAGGTTGCGGCGTCGGAGGGAGCGGTTCCGTCAAGCATGGGCCAACTTAACCGTTTGAGCGCGCCGCCTTCCAACATATAAGCCACGCGTTGTAGCCCTGCCCTTGGTGCACCATCGAAGTTGGACCGCCCTGCCCGAACAAAACCAAACAAAGCGCCAGGAACGCTAGCCTCACTTTGCGTGAAGGCCGGAATAATTTGCCCCGACTGATCTCGCACGGGCCGCGCAATCGCCTGCGCCAAGTCACCTTCAAGGCTATTGGCCAAACGATGCGACAATGCCATGTCTTCAAGACGCTTTTTTACAGCGATTTGGGTATCGCTGCCGGAGCGCAGCAACATGACCCCCGCCACCGAAATGAGCGCAAAAATCGCAAGTGCGACGAGCAACTCAATCAGGGTAAATCCTGCTTCAGATTGCCGCACTGCCTTCACTGTTCAACTGGCCTTGCAATCGTCAACCGCGCCTTGCGTTGTGCGGCATTGCCGGTCCCAACTACATCGATGTCGACGGTTACGAGCCGGCTGTCATCGGTGGAACGCGTTGTGGCCGTCCACTGCCAATTTTGACCGCCGTTTAATGCGTCGCCGCGCGTTTCTCCGAGCGTTGGCGGCGTTGGGTTGGACAATATTTCAACGGCCACGTTCCGCGCAACTTGCCACGCCATGCTACTGTCGCTCAAATTGGATGTCGAGCGCACCGAATATCCTTGCAAGCGCACCATTGCTAAGGCCGCGAGGCTGAAAATGGCCAAAGCGACCATGATTTCCAACAGCGTGAAGCCATTGCGCGTATATGCAGGTTTAACGGACAACGCGGATGTCACCAGTTGCGGCAAGCTTTAACGTGACCGTTACATTATCATGTTTAAGCGCGATATTCGCAGCACTTGATGGCAGGCCAGTGCTGTCAAAGGCGATCCGCATTTGCCGCGCGCCAGACAGTTGAACCGTTGTACCACTTTTCCAATCGGTTGTTGAAAATGGAGCCTCGGACAAGGGTACCCAATTCCCATCATTGCGCGTTTCAAAGCCATAGCCCGACGGACGCACAGTGACGGCCATATTGCGCGATTGCAATATGGCGTTGTCGCGCAAGGCAGCGAGGCGGGCAGCAAATTGTTCGGCCTCATCGCGCACACCGCGCTCGGGCGAGCCCATGGTCATGACAACCGCCGTGCTCGCAATGCCAATGATGAACAACACCACCATCAGCTCCACTAAGCTGAAACCGCGCGCATTATCCTGAACGATTTTATGGACGGACGGCTTAGTCGCCGTAAATATCGGCATTTTCATTCTCACCGCCGGGCGCGCCATCGGCCCCAAGCGAAAAAATATCAAAAGCGCCGTTCTTTCCAGGCATGCTATATTGATAGGGGCGGTTCCAAGGGTCCATAGGCAGTTTCTTGATATAGCCCTCCCGCCGCGCTCCGGTTGACGGCGGCGTGACTAATGCCTGCAAACCAGCACCTGCATCAGGGTAGGTCAGATTATCTAGGCGATAGGTTTCCATCGCTTGTCCCAAAACTGCGATGTCCGCCCGTGCCTTTTGCACCATGGCCTTGTCCTGATTGGGTAGCACGTTGATAGCCACGACAGTCGTCAGCAGCGCCAGAATGAACAAGGTCACCATCATTTCAACCAAGGTGAAGCCGTTGCGATGGGTCCGAACTGCCTTGCGGCGGAACTTGACGGGTGCGCGGCGAGTATCTGTCAAAAGATTGAATAATAAGCGGAGCATATTCTATAGTCCCGTAAGGTTCTGAAGTTGAAGAATGGGTAGCAATATTGCCAATATAATGACCGCAACAACGCCGCCCATGGCGACAATGATCAAGGGTTCCAGCAACGACAAAGCGGTGCTGGTAAAAGTATCAAATTCGCGTTCCAGATATTCGGCGGCACGTTCCAACATGATATCCAACTGACCTGCGCTCTCGCCGCTTGCCGTCAGATATACCAATAAGGGCGGGAAAACACCGCTGGCGCGCATCGCGCCGGACAGGCTGCCGCCGCTACGCACGGATTCCACAATGTCATCATTGGCCGCTGATAGCAGTTTATTGCGAATAGTGCCGCCCGTCAGGCGCAAACCTTCTAACAAGGGCAAGCGGCTTGCAACCATAGTAGCCAGCGTCCGCGCCATGCGTGCGGCGTGCAGGTTACGCAACAGCTTACCCAGAAGGGGAATGCGCAAGATATTGCGATCCACCGCAAGGCGAAAGGCGGGTTGCTTCAACGCTTGCGCAAAGACCAATGCACCCAGCAGGATGATGATGATCAATACCCAGTAATAATTCGCCAAAAATGCAGAAACGCCCATCACCATCCGCGTTATCAGCGGTAATTGCTGATCCACATTATCAAATTGCTCAACCACGCGTGGGACAACAGACACCATCAAACCCATCACAACCAGGATCGCGACGAGCGACAGAATAGCCGGATAAGCAAGCGCGCCAATCAACTTACCACGCATCTCTGCTTGCCGTTCGAGCAAAACAGCAAGTCGTTCCGTTATAAGTGGCAATGTGCCCGCGCCCTCCCCTGCGGCAATCATTGCGCGATACAAAGGTGGAAAGCTGTTGCTTTCACGCCGCATAGCGTCGGACAATCGCTGCCCTTCAACCACACCTGCGTGAACCCCCGTCAGTATCTGGCGTACATGGGGTTGCTCGCTCTGCCGGCTAATCGTGCGCAACGCCTCTTCCAAGGGCGATACTTGCGCCAGGGAAGACAATTGCCGGGTGAACAATGTCAGCTGCTTTGCGTTTAACCGTGGCTGCCGTTTCAACGGCAGGTTGGCGAAGACCGATGCACGGACTTCGGCAGGCGCAACGCTCACAATATAAAGTTTTTTCGACACCAATGCTTCGCGTGCCAGATCATCATTGGCCGCAGATATCCGCCCGCGCCGTTCACGCCCGTCCGGATCAATAGCGTGATAGGCAAATTCAGGCATCAACAATGTCTTCACGGCGTGAAATGCGAATAGCTTCCTCTGGCGTAGTGTCCCCGCTCCGCACCAATTTGCGCGCCGCCGCACTTAAATTGGGTTGGTTCACAAACGCATGTCGCGCCAATATAGCTTCATCGCCGCCGTCATTGATTAACCGGCGTATGGTGTCATCGACGCGCACGGCCTCAAACACGCCAATGCGGCCCAAAAATCCGGTGTTGTTGCATTCAGGGCAACCGACGGCCTTATAAACTGCGGTGCCCTTGTCAAAACCAAGCAACGACGCGGCATTGCCGTCGGCCTGCACGGTTTCGCGGCAATGCGGACAGAGGCGGCGCACAAGCCGCTGCGCGATAACAGCGCGCAGGGTCGATGCCAGCAAGAAGGGCTCCACCTTCATGTCGCGCATACGCGTGATGGCACCCAGCGCATCATTTGTGTGCACCGTGGTCAGCACCAAATGACCAGTCAGCGCCGCTTGCACCGCAATATCGGCGGTTTCACGGTCGCGGATTTCGCCGACCATGACGACGTCAGGATCCTGCCGCAAAATCGCCCGTAGGCCGGCAGCAAAGGTCATCCCAACCTTTGCATTCACCTGCGTCTGGCCAATGCCTTCCACGGCATATTCGACAGGATCTTCAACCGTCAATATGTTGCGGGAACCGTCATTCAGGCGCTTTAACCCTGCGTATAATGTGGTGGTCTTACCCGACCCGGTGGGCCCCGTAACCAAGATAATACCATTGGGTTCAGCCAACGCTTCGCGCAAGATTTTAAGGGTCTCGTCGGACATGCCCAACAGATCAAGCGAAATCCCGGCATTTTCATTGTCGAGGATACGCATAACAACGCGCTCACCAGCACGGCTGGGTAAGGTGGACACACGCACATCGACCATCTTTCCACCCAGCGTCAGACCAATGCGGCCATCTTGCGGAATGCGGCGCTCCGCAATGTCGAGACGCGCCATGACTTTGATACGGCTAACGACAACAGGCGCGACATTGGCGGGGAGCCGGAGCCGTTCCTGCAACACGCCATCGGCGCGCATGCGGATCACAAGGCCCGTTTCATAAGGCTCGATATGAATATCCGAAACACCTTGCCGCACAGCCTCCGCTATGATGCCGTTAATCAACCGGATAACGGGTGCGTCATCTGCACTGTCGAGCAAGTCATCGACACTGGGCAACATATCGGACAACAGATCGCCATCATTATGCCCGATCGAACCCGCCATGGCCGCCGCACTCCCATCCATGGCATAATGGTCGGACAGATAGCGGTCAAAGGTCTGATTATCCGCTATCTCCACATCAAAGGGCATTGCCAGATAGCGCCGCACTTCCAGCAGCATTAAAGGATCTGAGCCCTCGCGCATGGCGACAATTAAACGATCATTGCTCTCGTGACGCAAAACCAAACCATGCGCCTTGGCAAAGGCATAAGGCAGGTCCAGCAATGGCGCGATCTGGGCAACAGTCACCGATGCGTCAGCATCGGCGGCAATTGCGCCTTGTTGTCCCAGCACGCCTTGCGGATCAGTCATTATTGTCCATCCCGCTGGGCGTTGATATGGCGCTCGCAGGCACATCTGCGGATTTGAGTGGACCAGCTGCTGGCGGCCGCGCCAAATTGCCGTCTGCGCCGATCATAATGTCATTCGCCCGCGCATTTGGGTCCGTTGGCGGGGTCGCACCCATATAGTCGCGCAGCAATTCATCGATGCTCGGCTCCATATCGGGATTACGCACCTTCTGCATGTCGCGCACATAATCATAACGACGCGCGGTCAATCGATCGCCATCTTCCCGGCTGCGCAAGATGGTAGGCCGAATGAACACCATCAGGTTTGTTTTACTGCGGCTGCGGCTGCGCGACTTGAACAGCTCACCAATCAGGGGGATGTCGCTAAGCAACGGAATACGCTCAATCGTTCGACGCTCATCATCGTTAAGCAGCCCGCCTATCGCCAACAATTGCCCATCGCCAACGGTCAAGGTGGTTTCGAATTCGCGTTTGTTAAGGACAAGGTCGTTGGATCGCGAGGATACAGGGCCAGCAACGCTCGACACTTCTTGCTTGAGGAACAGCTTCACATCGCCTTGCGCATTAACCTGCGGCGTGACCTCAAGCTTGATGCCGACTTCCTGCCGCTGCACGGTGCGGAATGCATTTTCAAAATTTGCGGACAATTGTTCGCCCGTGCTGACAGGCACTTCTTGACCTACCAAGAACTTCGCTTTTTGGTTGTTCAACGTAACGATATGCGGCGTTGCCAAAAGGTTGGATTCTGTGTCCGCTGCAATTGCGTTGATGATTGTACCAAAAATCGCATTGTTACCGATATCGAGCGCAAAGCCACCAAAGCCACCCGTTGCACTCAAAATAGATGCCGCAGCCGCTTCTTGCAGGCTGTCACCCAAAGCGCTGCTGGTCCCGGTGGTCGTGGTATTGCCATTGACGGTGGTTGTCGTGCGCGTCAGCTCCTCGGCCCCAACCGCTCCTGCTATTGTCAGAATATTAGGCGAAGCGTTGGAGTAATTGGTCGCCGCAAAGGGGGCGTCCTTGCCCCCCACGAGGAATTGTACGCCCAGTTTTTTGGCGGCTTCATTGCCGATTTCCACCACAATAGCTTCCACCAGAACCTGTTCAGGCCGTGTATCCAATTGCCGGATCAATTCGCCCAAGCTGCGCTGCACATCCGGATTAGCAGCAACGATGAGGGCATTTGTGCCTTCATACCGGGTCACAACAATGGGCCCACGTCCGCCAATGCCGTTCGTGCCAACGCCAGACGATGTCGCAACGACGGGCGCTGGCGGTGCAGCAGGCGCCCCGTTATTCGCAGATGTAGCCACGGACGGCATATCGCTGCCCCGCGCGCCGCCGCCTTGTCCGCCAATTAGCGACTGGACGGTTTCTAACAAAGTTTCAGCGTTCGCATGCTCAAGCCGGTAGACGCGAATTTCCGCCCCAGATTGCGCACGCGCATCCAATTGTTTCGCCATTTCGGCAAAGCGTGCCACCGATGTCGGGTCGCCGCGCAGCGCGATTGCGTTGCTGCTGTCGATGGCCGCGATGGATACAGGCGTACGCGCGCCTTCGCCGCCGCCTTGGCCAGCCAATCCTTGCAATGCCGTCGCAATTTCACGCGCGCCAGCATTGTCCAGCGTCACAATCTGCGTCGCGGCGCTGTCGCGGTCAATTTGACGGATGAGATCGCGGATGCGCCGGATATTGTCGGCATAATCAGCGACCACAAGGCTGTTTGCGCTGCGGTTCGCCGTCAACGAGCCTTCCCGGCTAATCAAGGGGCGAAGCGTTTCTACCGCCGTTGTTGCATCAATCGACCGCAAGCGAAACACTTCGGTAACAAACTGACTGGCAGCCTCGGCCCTGCTCCCAACGCGTGTTGGTTGCGTTGCCGCACCGTCCGAAGGTTGAATGCGATATCCCCCGCCGCGCATGGGAATGGCGACAAGGCCATTTGCGCGCAGCGTGGACAAGAATACTTCAAAATATTCAGAACGCGATAAAGGCCTGTCGGTCACAACCGACACTTTGCCCGTGACGCGGCCATCAACGATGAAGGTTTGCCCCGTGACGCGCGCGGCGTCTTGCACGAAAGCCCGGATGTCGGCGTCACGGACGTTCAACGTCTGCTGCGCCGTCGCTGGCGTTGTCAAAATAAGCGTACTGCACGCCAACCATAAGGAGAATTTACGGATCACTATTGTTCCAGATTTAGAGCGATGGGGACCTTTGAACCGCCGCGTTCGACTTAGACGCTAATACGGGATCCGGGTCGGAATTGGGCTATGATATCAGTGGCTGATGAAACCGGACGACCATTGACGGCAACAACAATATCACCAGCTTGAAATCCGGCGAGGCGGAGCATTGTGCCGTCGTCTTGCGCTTTCAGAACGAGGCCGGTCACCCTACCCCCTTCGTTACGCGGCGCAAAGCCAATGGCCTTTTGCAGCGTTTGGGCGTTTAGTCCGCCCGTCGCGGACGAAGATGGCACGGCCTGCGGCGCAGTTCCGGATGGGCTAACGGTTTCGGCGGGAACCGACTGATCCAGATACAGCGATTCCTTCACCCCGCCGCGCGACAATATCACATGGTCAAAAGCAACAGCATCCAACGTCACGCCAGGGGCAACTTCTTCGCCCACCGCAAAACTATTTTGGATACCGTCCTCGCCGGCAATGATAGCCGAACCGCCGCCCGAGCTTTCATTTGCGCGTACACCAAACAACAGCAAGTTTAAGGACGTGACATTTTGTGCGGACGCGGCGGACGCATCAGTGCGATAAAAGGGATCAAAGCCGTTAAAAAGCGCTAGCTGGGCAGATGGTGCAATAAGATTAACCGATGGCGCGCGCCATCCGGCAAGCGGACCGACCGGTGTTATGATTACCCAAAAGAGCCGCGTCGCCTGAAACGCCAAAAGGACGGCCATCAGGGCAATGAGTATAATGCAAACAGGCCGCAACGTCGTCGTGCCTAACTGCACCCTAACTCTTTCAGCCAATGATCCTGCCACAAAACCCCCTTGGCGACTCAGCCCGTTGACGCAGGATTAAGACGCCGTTGTGACCTAAAAGTGAAGTTAAAATGACAGTTTCATGACGTCCTATGCCTGCCACTGAGATTGCGCAGAAAAACAACGGCGGCACGTTGATTACAACATGCCGCCGTAATTCAAGGATCTGAAAATCCTTTAAAAATTTATTTCGACGCCGATTGAGGCGCTGATGCCCTGCTTATAGCGGTTGTAGAAAATGACATTCTTGCCGCTTTCCTGCAGTTCCTGATATTTTGTGTTGGTCAGGTTGCGCACTTCAAACTTCAACTCGGCCTCTTTGCCTCCAAGCTTGAAGCCTTCGCGCGCGACAAAATCCAACTGGATACCGGGACGTTCCTTGATATCAGGTTGTCCCGAAGCACCGCGACTGGTGACCCGGTCGGTTGCGTAAGTGAGCAAGACCGTCTGCTGCGACAGGCGCTCGGTATCTTCCAAGCCAAATTGCAGATTGACCAGATGATCTGACTGGCCAGTTAACGGCGAACCATCGGTAAAGAAGTCGAGCGCGCTTGTTGAAGAAGAGTTGAACACAGAAACAGCGTCACCTGCCTTCACACTCAACTTTGATTGCGTGTACGTGTAATTGGCGATGGCGACTGCGCGTCGTGTGGAAAAGAAGCCCGTTTCACCCAAGCCAGACAGATCAAAATATTTCTGCGTCTCAATTTCCACGCCATACAAATCCGCCTTTGGCGCATTGGCAAAGCTGGTTACGACGGAGTTATCGTCGAAGCTGGAGAAGGACTCAATCGGACTATCGATCCGTTTGAAGAAAGCCGCCACAGTGAAGCGTTGGTCACGATCAAAATACCACTCGTAACGCGCTTCTGCGTTGTACAACTGGCTGTCAGTCAACAACGGGTTGCCGCGGAACAGGCGGTTGGAATCAGTGTCATAGAAATTCTGGAAAATCAGTTCACGAAATTGCGGACGTGCAATTGTCTTTGAACCGCTCACACGGAACTTCATCTGGTCGTTAATATCCCACGTCAAAGTCGCAGCGGGCAGCCAATAGGCCCGATTAAGACTGGTGGAAGCCAAAGAAGCGGTCGGCACAGTGAAAACCTGAACAGGTGAGACAGTTTGCTCCGCCTTTTCATAACGCACACCGATATTCAGGCTGATTTCCGGCGTGATAAACGCCTGGATCTGGCCATAACCAGCATGTGTAAGCAGTCCGGCGTCAAACACCGGGTTGGCTTCGTTGGTATCAGTCAATGTGATTTTATAAAAATCAATCACATCCGGCTGCAACAAGAAATCTGGACGGAAAAGTGCTGAAACAATGGGTGTGCCGCCCGGCGCGGTGAACAAAAAGTCACGACGCTCGGTCCGACGGCTTGTATTTGCATAAGCATATCCCACCGTACCCGTCATATCCGGCGTGATTTTGAATGCCAGATCAGCGCTTCCAGACCAGAGGTCCTCACTGAGATAAGAATAGCTTACCTCAGCGCTACCCTGCTGACCATTGTTCAGCCTGTTAATGAATACCGCACCAAATGGATCAGACGCCTGATTGCTGCGATAATATTCAAAGCTCAGTTCATCCGGCGCTTCACGCTGTGAATTGGCGTATCCAGCACGGAAGCTAAAGTTGACATCAGACGAAAGCTTGAATTCGCCAACAAGCTGCGAGTTAATCAACTGGCGTTCATACCATGCAGTATCCTGCTGCAACAATGTCGCCGTCGGCGAGAGATTTTGCCGGGTGCCGGTGCCGAGACGCGCTTGTTTCAGCGTATCGCGAATAAACACGTTGGTCCAACGGACTTTCTGTTCGCCAGCCTCAATACCAAAACCGAGGAGGCCGTTGACGACGATCCGGTTGTCGGTGATCACGCGTTTAAAATCGAGTTCTTTCTGACTTAGGTCTAATGTCGACGCAGTCTGCTGCAACGTGTCGCGTGTGCGCCATTTATTGCTGTAGCCAGCGGTGAACAAGATACCCATTGTGGCATCATCACCTAAGTCAAAATTGGTACCACCGGTCAGATTTGCCGAACCATTGGCTGGCAGTTTAGTGTCACGCTGCACGACGGCATTGCGGCCTGTAACCAGTTGATTTGCAATCTCTTGAGTATTCACTCCGCCGGCGCTGATACGCTGTCCGCTTGCCAGATACGCAGCAAGAGCAGGACGCAAATCGCGGTTGCCATTGTCAAATCCACTCCAATCCATTGAGCTGCCATAATAGGTGTAGCCAAGCTGATTGGTTGTTTCACTATTACCGCTAGCGTCCGCGCTCATCGTCAAGAAGGTTTCGCGAGGAATTGCCTTAGTGGTCAAGTTGATTACGCCGCCACCAAATTCGCCAGGGAAGTTCGCGGAATAGGTTTTCTGCACCAGTGACGAAGCAATGACGCTTGTCGGGAACAAATCAAGCGGAACGACGCGTTTCAGAGGTTCAGGGCTCGGCAATGGCGATCCGTTCAGCAAGGCCAAAGAGTAACGATCACCCAAACCACGCACATACACAAAGCCGCTGCCAACAACACTTAGGCCCGTTACGCGCGAAAGCGCGCCTGCGATGTCGCCTTCGCCGGTCCGTTCAATATCTGCCGCTGAAAGCACCGATACAACTTGCGGTGCATTTTTTGAAATGTTGCGATCCAGATATCCACGGACAACAATTTCTTCACCGCCGATGGAGACATCAACTTCTTCCTCTTCTGCAGGTTGAACCGCAGTTTCGGTGGTTGTGGCTTCTGGCGCTGGTTCTGCTGCCGCAGGCTCAGCGCTTTGCGCGAATGCCAACGATGGCGCAACAAGTGCGGACGTTAAAAGCAACAGGCTGATTGCCCCCAATGGCTTCAACATTTTCATTCCCTTTTTCTTATGTAAAAAATGGGGCGGGGTGCTTGGTTAAACCTGCACCCCACCCCAAATAATGACTGCCTATCAATAGGTAGGGAGCGATGTGCAAAGCCCGGTAACGCTTGTGCCAAATGTGGCCGTCGCGCTGTTGCAAGTCCAACCAGCGTACCAAGTATCATTGGCATCCTTCACCGCACCGACATAGGTCGTTGCATCGAAAAAGGCGTTCAACGTGCTGGCATTAAACGCAGTCACTGCCGTTTCATTGGCACCGTTGATGAACAAAGATGTCAGGCTTGGCGTGAACGCGCTATTGTTACCGTTGCTTCCCGAACCGAAGACTGCAGAAACTTGATCCGCAGTAACGCCGTTCGATCCAACGAATGTTGGTGTGCCACACTGCGCCACAACCGAGCGGATCAGAGGTGCACCAGCTTCATCGATAGCCGCGTCAGCAGTGGCCGAAATTGTCTGCGGGCGGCTAATGCGCAAGCAGGACGTGTTCGGGCTTACGATAACGCCATTGACCAAGGAGTAATCGGTGCCACCGCGCAGCAGGATTGAGGATAGGTTGCCAACATTGCTACGCTGGATGAAGGTGAAGTTAGCAACGCGGGTGTTCTGACGCGGCGTGTTTCCGTCCAAAGCGTTATCCGAGTCTGCTTCGATCATTGAGTCGCCCGCACCTTGACGTTGAACTGCAATCACATATTGGAAGTTGGCCTTAACACCGGTATCTGTGTCGAGATTGTCATCATCGGCACCGACGGCAACGAAATACTTCATGTTTACGCTACCACCGAAGAATTCGGCAGCATCGTCCGAGCTGTTGAATGATTGAATGTTATTCAACACCGTACCGGAACCAACGCCACCAGTTGTCAAAGCTTGAAGCTCTGAGTCCCCAGACAAAACAAACCCAGAATAACGGATTTGAACAAAGCTCAAACGACCGCTGTTGTCGGCAGAGTTTGCACCACCATAGCGCGCTGGATCCACTGCGCCTTCAACCTGACGCTCGCAAGCAGTCGTGCCTGGTGTCGCTGCTGGCGCAAGGCAGTCGGTTATCGGTGCACGGCCGTTAAGAACGACGCCGCCCCACTGACCGATTGAGCTATCCGTGTTCAAGCCCAGAACATTGTCGCGGCTAGTGAAGATGATAGGCAAAGCAGCAGTGCCGATTGCATTGAGACGGTTACCGCGGTTGACGTTCAACCATGATACGCCGGTGCCTCCAAAAACAACCACGCCAGGTGCGATTGTCAGGGTTACGGCCGTATTGGTGGAAGCTGCGCCTTGGTCGGTACCCACATCAACGCGGCCACCCAAACGATATAAAAGGCCTGTGACTTTCGGCAAAGTGGAGCTGGTATTGATCTGCGCAGGCAAGGTGCAGACGCGATAGGTGCCAGTTGGGCCAGAAATAGTGCCACTGTCCGTCAGGCCCTGGGCGTCAGAAATAGTCGGGCAACCTGTTGCAGCCGTTACGGTTGCAGGTGGCGGTGGTGGCGGTGGCGGAGGGGGGGGAGCAGCAGGGTTGTTGATGGTGATGTTACCACCGGTACCTGGCGACGCGATATCGTCTGCGCCACAACCAGTTACAAGGACGGCTGCTGCTGTCGCATACACGATGCCGCGCAATTTAGGGTCAAACATTCTTAATCTCCGCAACAAATATGACATGCCCGGTTATAGGCAGATGCAACGGACCAGCGACGAATCAACTTGAGGCCCCACCCGTTGACCGTGCCGTCGATAGGGGCCACCAATGACAGGGCCGTGCGTATTGCATTGCAGTTCAAAGAATCTTTTGCGTCAGTAATATGACAATAAGTGGATAGGCAGTTATTGCGGCCATGCATCCACAGAAATGAAAAAAGCGAGCCTTCACGGCTCGCCCTTTTCAGTGTTACCTCATGCGGACCGTCCCTGCCGCGACTTAACTTGCGTGGCCGCGACTTAGCGCGAAGCTACACGCCTTTGCAGATTAATATATGCCTCGCGTGCCGCAACCTTGGAATTCATCACGCGACCATCGGCTAGAACCAAGTCCACGCTTTCACGAGCCTGCATTGCGGACTTGAAATATCCAGCTGCTTGCTCAGTCTGCCCCATTCGCGCATAAGCGCGTCCAAGGTTAAGGAGCTTTGCAGGGTCATGCTTGCTTACCTGATCGCTCGTAATGATTTGGGAGATCGCGCGCGCATTATCGCCGCGCATCAGGGCCTCATATCCAATCGAGCCTTTCGGGTATGAAATTTCGCTAACTGCGTCCGGTTGAGCCTGGGCGGCAACTGAAATAGTTCCGGCGACTAAAGCGCCTAACAACAACATTTTCATAGCGTCTCTCCTTATCCTCGATACAATGTTACACTTTCATGACACCAGTGCAATATTAATGTCATAAAAATGTAATGATGTGAATGAAGCGTGGATGCGAGGCGCGTGACCGTAACATTTTAGCCATAAATATTATACAAAAACAGCATGGTAAACGCATCAAACGGCCATGGAATTTACCTAATGCCCCTAGCCTTGCAAAGGCGATGGGGCTGACGCTTGCGGATGCAGAGGTTCCCGTCATTGAGTAACTGGGTTGATATAAGATCGATGGCAAGAAAACTGTCATCGATCTGCAACGCACCTGACCCATCGAACAGCTAACCAAAATACATCTGATGGGGGTAAAAACAGATGACATATACAGCATTTAGCGACACCGGAACAATCGACACGCCGCGCCTTGAACATGATGACACGCGGCCCAAGCTACCAACATGGTTCGATAAGCCTGAGCCGCGAAGTTTTCAGCCAAAGATGAAATTGCGTACAGTTTGGATATCCGACGTGCACCTTGGTACTGCCGGTTGTCAGGCGGGTTTGCTGAGCGATTTTCTGCATTCGGTTGAGTGCGACACGCTATATCTGGTTGGCGACATTGTGGACGGTTGGCGCTTGCGTAAGGGCTGGTATTGGCCCGACCAACATAATGAGGTTATTCGCCGGGTGTTAAAAATGGCGCATCGGGGCACCCGCGTCATCTACATTCCCGGTAATCATGACGAGATGTTCCGTGACTATGCAGGCCTCAGCTTTGGGGGCGTAGAGGTGCAGTTGGAGGCTATCCACACCACTGCCGATGGACGCAATTTGCTTGTGACGCATGGCGACGCTTTTGACGGCATTGTCCTATATGCCCGTTGGCTCGCCTTTCTGGGTGACCAGGCTTATACATTGCTGTTGAAGGCCAATATCGTCCTCAATGCCGTTCGGCGCAGGTTCAACCTGCCATATTGGTCACTTTCATCTTACTTAAAAAAGCGTGTTAAAAATGCCGTACAATATATTGGGCAATATGAAGAAGTTGTTGCGCGTGAGGCATCGCAGCGAGGCGTGCAAGGCGTAGTCTGCGGTCATATCCATTGCGCCGAAATCCGCCAATTTGGATCCATTACTTACTATAATGACGGTGATTGGGTTGAAAGCTGCACCGCATTAACGGAAGCCAAGGACGGGACAATGTCCATCATCGACTGGGCAGCGCATGTCCGCGATCGCGCAGCGAAGCAAGCGGTCGTCGTAGCATGAGGTTGGCTATCGCGACGGACGCTTGGGCACCACAAGTCAACGGTGTAGTGCGCACTTTAACCGAAACGATAAGCCGCTTGAAAGCGCGCGGACATACGGTTGAGGTTGTCGCGCCTGACAGGTTCACGACCATTCCCTGCCCCGGCTATCCGGAAATACGTTTAGCGCTTGCGCCGCGGTTCGGGCTACGTAAGGCGCTAGGAGCGTTCAGCCCCGACATTGTCCATATCTCAACCGAAGGCCCCATTGGCTGGAGCGCGCGCGCATGGTGCGTGAAGAACAACGTGCCTTTCACAACGGCTTTTCATACCCGGTTTCCGGAATATGTCGCCGCACGGACGCGACTGTCACCGGACTTCATCTGGCCCATCATGCGTAAATTCCATAAAGGGTCACGGGCGATCTTGACGGCGACACAAAGCCTGCGGGACGAGCTGGAAAGCCGGGGCATACAGCCCACGCAGCTTTGGTCGCGTGGAATTGATCATAGCCTATTCCATCCAGACCAGCCCGAGCATCCAAGCTTAAAGCATCTTAAAAAGCCGATATTATTGTCGGTCGGAAGAGTGGCGATAGAAAAGAATCTTGAATCCTTTCTTGCCGCCGATGTTCCGGGAACGAAGGTCGTGGTCGGCGACGGCCCTGCCCGCGCGCATCTTCAAGCGCGATATCCTGATACGGTCTTTCTCGGCACACGTCATGGCGCGGAACTGGCCAGCATTTATGCTTCTGCCGATGTTTTCGTATTTCCCAGCAAAACCGACACCTTCGGTCTTGTCATGCTTGAGGCACTGGCAACTGGCGTTCCGGTGGCTGGTTATCCCGTTCAGGGACCACTGGACATTATCGGGGCCGAGGGTCGCGGGCCGCAGGGTAATTTGGGCCGCCCGATTGGCTGCCTTAAGCCCGATCTGGCAGAGGCAATCAACGGCGCGCTGTTGCTTGATCGTGCCGATGCTGCAAATTATGGTGCCCAATTTTGCTGGGACACATGCACGAACCAGTTTGTGAACGGCATTACGAAAGCAAATGATTCAGGTTCGCTGGCCGCGTAAGCAAATGGCGATAAATGCATCGCGTTTCTGTAGTGACTTCGCAACCATGTTTTGGGGCTGCGCTCCATCAGTCAGGTTGGACACACCGAACTAACAAAGGGAGGATTCGCAGGCAGTGTGTCCGAATAGCTAACATTGAAAAGCCATCAATGTTCCCGCAGGATGCCCGCCAACTGGCCTCAAGTCCGTTCGCAATGCAGGGCATATGCGCGCGCTAACGCGCACAGCACAAAGGCTGATGACACCAAAAGATGACCGACTACCGTCAAACATCAACATCACAGGAAAAAAATGGTCGGGGAGACAGGATTCGAACCTGCGACCCTCTGGTCCCAAACCAGATGCGCTACCAGGCTGCGCTACTCCCCGACATGGGATCACTGGTATAACAATGTCCGCGCGGCTGGCTGCCTGCCAACTTCGCGGTGCGAAACTGGTGGGCCCGGAGGGACTCGAACCCCCGACCTAGCCGTTATGAGCGGCCAGCTCTAACCAACTGAGCTACAGGCCCTGACCGGCTCGCCAACTACCTGCGCGCCGATAGCCGAACTTTAGGAGAATGCGCAAGTCTTTATCTTACATAATAGACGCAATTTGGTCGGCGATCTCGTTTTCGTTCATTCCTGCTCCCCATTTTTGTAATTTGACCGACCATCGCTTACCGCTGGGACGGACACCATGAGCGCTTGATGATAAAATCGTAAATCCCCGCCCAGGCTCCGCGCGAGGCTGCGCACAAGTCGCAGAGAGAAACCCAAACCGAGCAAAGGGGCCGCATCATTATCGTCAATCGATCCTAGCCCTAAACCCAAAAGCGCACTTTCATCAAGATCGAGCAGCTTCTTAGGCAGAGCCAGCACAAAACGGTTGGTAGCATGAAGGCCTAATTCCGTTCGAAAACGGCCATCAAGCACTTCTCCGGGTTCACAGCCAATCATTACCGCCGACAACAAACGCGAAAACAGGCGCTCCGCCGTTTGATGGTCAACTGCAAACGGCCGAACCGCGTCGGCGTGGACAAGGTTGAGCCTAACCTGAAGCAAATCAGTCAGTCCATGCAAGCGATCAGCAAGTTTCTGCGAAAGCCACGCACATTCCGTCACCCCTTCTTCGGCAACATAGGTTCCAGTTTCGATCGTCGCCGCGATGGACAGATCGTCAAAGCCAGACAGCAACCGTCCTGCATCATGCAGAATATTGCCCGCCAAAATCCGATAATCCTCCGTCACTGGACCAAAAAGCTGCTGCTCGATGATTTCGGAAAAACCGATGATGGCGCTTAAAGGTGTGCGCAGTTCATGCAATAGCTGCTGAATATGTTCGGCGTCATCGGCGTAATTTTTCGGAATTACCGCAGTTTCGGAAAGATTGGGTCGGCGCAAAATACCACGATAGCCATTGAAACGTCCACTTAGACCATCGAAAAACGGAACGGCGTTTATGCGCCAGTCCCCAGCAATAGCAGGAGCGCCACACAGCCGCATGCGCGCATTTTCCAGCGGCATTTTCTGTCGGAAGGCCGCCGCTCCATAGGCGTCTGGCCCCGGACCATCATCAAAAGCAGGTTCAGCAATATCAACGCCAACAATCGCGCCCAAAGGCGCGCCTTCTACCCAGCAAATTGTACCATATTCATCTGCCTCAAATCGGATCACATCGATGGGGTCTATCGTGACATCGAACTGCTCTTCTTTGCGCTGATCGGATGCTGATGTTTCCAGCGCGGGAACGACGGGCTCTAATGTGTCGTCAGGCGTAGATGGATCGACCGCTTCGCCTGGCAGCACAAAAACGGCGGAAGACCAGTCATTCAGGGCACGCAAAGTCATTGGGCCAAGATCGCGACGGCTGCTTAAAAACCCACGCGCCCGCGTCGATAGTTGCGGCACAATCTCTGCCCATTCGTGATCATCCAATTGCGCCCCACGGATCGCAGCCGATGCAACAGCGGGGACATCGCCAGATAACAGCAACATTAAAGGCACAGATTGAAGCCGCCCTGCCAATGCACGAACTATTTGCTGGCGCATATCGGCGGGAATAGCATCCATGAGATCCCGCGCTTTTTGCAAGCCGAGCACGACCAATTCTGGGTCAAAATCCTGCGAATTCTGTGCGAGTATATCCAACAACAACTGCCATTTGGTAGGCAGCCCCAAAGCCGGATCGTCGGTCTGACGCAAGGTGGTTTCAAGACGATCGTCAAAACGCAATGATATTCATTCCCATTGGACCGGTGCCCGCAATGATCGCGCGTTAAACGTGATCTCGGCCGTGCGAAAGCGGCAATTTGGAGGCGTCACACTATGGGACAATTGCAATGCAGCATAATTATATTATAAGCATGAGGCAGAATAGAAATGGAAATTACCAAATCATGGCTAATACGAACCTTGATGCGATAGATATGAAGCTTTTGGCCGAATTGCAGGCTGATGGTCGCATAACCAATGTTGAGCTCGCGACCAAGGTCGGTTTGACCGCGCCGCCCTGTTTACGCCGTATGCGCGCGCTTGAGCAATCGGGTACGATCAAATCCTATCATGCCGATGTGGACGCAAGCGCGCTGGGCTACACCATTACCGTTTTTGCCATGGTGAGCCTAAAAAGCCAGGCTGAGGACGACCTAAAGGCGTTTGAGCAACATGTCCGCGCATTACCAGATGTGCGTGAGTGCCACATGCTCAATGGAGAAATTGACTTTATTTTGAAGATTGTAGCACGCGATCTTCAGTCCTTTCAGGAATTTTTGACCTCAAAACTGACGTCAGCCCCCAATGTGACCAGCGTCAAAACATCGTTGACGATCCGCACGGCCAAAGACGAACCCGGCGTGCCTATTCGCCAGGCATAAAAAAAGGCCCGATTGCGCGGGCCCTTTTTACTTTATAGGTGAAATCTCAGGTGACGGGCGCTGCCGCAGCTGGCGTTGCTGCTGCATTGGCACGGTGGTTAATGAACACCACCCAATATTCGGCAATTGCCTTGCGGTTCGCACCCGTGATCATAGCAAAATCGGCCTTCGCACCCGCATAATCGCCGAGCATCGTCTTTGACATGGCAAGGCGGAAACGTGTGCGGTCCGTCTGGTCACCCCCATCCTTGTCTAAAACGGGTGCCTTGCTCAACGCCGATTCATACAGTTCCTTCGCGGTCTTGTAATCCTTATGCGAAAAGAAGGAGTCGCCGGTAAGCGAGGCTAACATGCCCCTCGGACTTGCTTTCGCGGGCGCGATTGTCCCGGCCAAGGTGCGCGTGTCTTCTGCAAGACGTGCCTTCGCTTCGTTATACCGCTCGCTGAACGTCACATTGTTACGCGAGATCAAACCCTTGGCGAAGCCTTCTTCTAGCACGGAAACAGCTTCTGCGGGATAACGCACACCGATATAACTCAGGCTGTCGAGATATCCTGCATATTCCTGTTGAAAACGAATGCCATCGGTGGCGCGCATTAAACGCATGATGTCCAGCGTTTCTTCTGGATTGAAGTCACGCGAGCGGTCAAAAAACGCAAGCGCATCATGCCAATAATCCGAGTTATTTTCCAGAACGATCAGATCTTTATAAAAATTAGCCGCACCGGCGTAGTTCTTCGCCTTGGCGGACAGGATGGCGGCACGCACGAAATACGTCTTGTTTACCGAACCCGCGGCCTTGCTGGCATCAATAGCCTTGCCGATCCATGCGACCGCGTCTGCATCCTTGTTCTGTTGCGACATGGCGTTGGAAATCAGAAACTCGATATTATTCGTGCGGTGCCCCAAATTATAGGCGTCGATCATATTTTTTTCGGCATCTGCAAATCTCTTGCCATCATATGCAATGGCACCCTTACGGAACGTATATTCCCTCTTGAAATCGGCAGGGGTTGATGTCGATGCAAGCAACAAATCGATGCCCTGCTCTTGAAACGCTAGGTCCTTTGACACCGCGCCGATGTTAATGGCCAATATGCCTGCTTCGTAACGGTCATCGTCATTGCCGATGGCAGCAACAACCTTTGGAAATTCTGCCTTAGCAGCCACAGGATTCTTGGCTTTGTTTAATAAATCCGCCACAGGGACATAAGCGGCGATGAAAGGTTTGGAGTAATTTTTCTTTGGCGCTGCTGCCGCTGCCTTACCCTTTTTTTCCTTCTTGGGCTTTTCATCGGACTGCGCAAATGCGGCAGGCGCGGCAGACACCGCTACCAACGACAAAGCGAGGGCAAATTTTGAAACCAGTTTCATGTAACTCTCCGCTAATTATTAAGCCTTGGGCCTTCTAAAGGTCGGTTTATAGGACCTTGCTATCGTCTGTGCAATTGCCTTAGCGCCATTGCATGAATTCCCGTTGAACGAACCGGAGCAAAAAACAAGTGGGTGAAAGTAGTGCAATGATTTTTGGCGCGCGTGGTGGCATTGGGGCCGCGCTGGCAGATGCTTTGGAACAAGATCCAAATTATGCCCAAGTCATCCGGCTTCATCGCGAGAGCGACCCGCTTTTGGACATAATGGACGAGGCTAGTATTGCGGCCGCCGCCGCTTCTTTAGCGGGAACATATCCTCCCATAAGCATGGTCATTGTTGCGACTGGAGTGCTGCATTCAACCCAAAAAGGTCCGGAGAAGAGCCTTCGCGAGCTTGATCCTGACTGGATGATGGAAAACTTTCGCATCAACGCGGTCGGGCCTGCTCTAGTCGCCAAGCACTTCCTGCCTATCATGGCGAAGCAAGGCCCGATTTGTTTTGCGGCCTTGTCCGCGCGGGTGGGCAGCATCTCCGACAATCGCTTGGGCGGGTGGCACAGCTATCGTGCATCAAAATCTGCACTCAATATGTTTATCCGCAATATCGCGATCGAATGGCAGCGTAAAAATCCGCAATCCATTGTCGTTGGCCTACATCCCGGCACCGTCGAGACGGCACTCAGCGCCCCATTCAAGGGCAATCCCGCGCATGAACGCTTCACCCCTGCCCGCGCCGCTGGAGACATGCTCAATGTGCTCCATGGACTGAAACCGGAACAAAGCGGGCAAATTTTTGCATATGACGGAAGCCTGATAGCACCCTAACCGCCACCAAGGTGTGAATCTGTGGATAAGCTGGTGAAAAAGGCGCAATTAGGGCAGTCGCATGTGGCCATTTCGGCGCTTTGGGTCTAGGGTTCAGTCATTATAAAAATATAAGGATTATCGCGGCGTGACCGACGACACAGTTACCTTGGACCCATCAGACATTTCACCGGTCGACATTGTCGATGAAATGAAGTCGAGCTATCTCGATTATGCGATGTCGGTCATTGTATCGCGCGCCCTGCCCGATGTGCGCGACGGTTTAAAGCCGGTTCACCGCCGGATTTTGTTCGCTAGCCAAGAAGGCGGCTTCGTCGCCGGGCGGCCCTATCGCAAATCGGCGAAGATCGTCGGCGATGTGATGGGCAATTATCACCCACATGGCGACAGCGCGATTTACGACGCGCTGGCGCGTATGACTCAAGATTGGTCAATGCGCGTGCCGTTGATCGATGGTCAGGGCAATTTTGGTTCGATGGACCCCGATCCGCCCGCATCGATGCGTTATACCGAGGCGCGGTTGAACAAGGTCGCCAACGCGCTTTTGGACGATCTTGATAAGGACACGGTTGATTTTCAGCCCAATTATGACGGCAGTCGGGAAGAGCCGCAGGTTTTGCCCGCGCGTTTCCCGAACCTTTTGGTCAATGGCGCTGGCGGTATTGCCGTTGGCATGGCGACCAACATTCCGCCGCACAATCTGGGCGAAGTGATCAAGGCGTGCTTGGCCTATATCGATAATCCGGCGATTACGATTGACGAACTTATCGAAATTGTCCCGGCCCCTGATTTTCCTACAGGCCCGCTGATCCTTGGCACGGGCGGTGCACGCGCGGCCTATCGTGAAGGCAAGGGCTCCATCATGCAGCGCGCGCGGCATGAAATTGAAGAAGGAAAAGGCGACCGCCGCTCCATCGTCCTCACCAGCATTCCGTTTCAGGTCGGCAAATCCGGCCTTGTGGAGAAAATCGCCGAAGCGGCGAAGGATAAGCGGATTGAGGGCGTATCCGACATTCGCGATGAATCGAGCCGTAAAGGCGTGCGTATCGTCATCGACCTAAAGCGGGATGCGACCACTGACGTTGTCCTTAACCAATTGTGGCGCCACACGCAGGCGCAATCAAGCTTCCCCGCCAATATGCTCGCCATTCGTGGCGGTCGGCCCGAAGTCTTGAACCTGCGCGATATCATCGAATCTTTCATTCGTTTCCGCGAAGAAGTGATCACCCGCCGCACGAAGTTTGAACTCAATAAGGCCCGCGAACGCGCGCATTTGTTGCTTGGCCTTGTTGTTGCGGTTACCAATTTGGACGAGGTCGTGCGGATCATTCGTGGTTCCGCCAGCCCCGCCGAAGCGCGCGCGGCATTGATTGCGCGCAAATGGCCAATCGCCGAAATCGCGTCCTACATCAAATTGGTCGAAGCCGTCGAAACCGAGATTACCGGCGACAGCTACCAATTGTCGGAGTTGCAGGTTCGCGCCATTCTTGAATTGCGTCTGCATCGCCTAACCGCCCTTGGCCGTGACGAAATTGGTAAAGAACTTCAGGGCCTTGCAGAAAGCATCGCAGAATATCTCGCAATCTTGGGCGACCGCGTAAAGCTATATGCTGTTCTGCGCGAAGAACTCGTTGCGATTGACGCAGAATTCTCGACCCCGCGCTTGTGCGAAATCACCGCAAGCTGGGATGGCTTGGACGATGAAGACCTTATGGAACGTGAGGAAATGGTCGTTACCGTCACCCATGGTGGTTACATCAAACGTACCGCCTTGGCGGTATTCCGCGCGCAGAACCGCGGTGGCAAGGGCCGCGCGGGTATGGCGACCAAAGATGAGGATGCCGTTACCGAATTGTTCGTGACCAGCACGCACACGCCTGTTTTATTCTTTTCCAACATTGGTAAGGTTTATCGCCTGAAGGTTTGGAAACTGCCCGAAGGCGGCCCGTCCACACGCGGTCGGCCCATGGTCAACTTGCTGCCGCTGGGCGAAGGCGAAGTCATATCCAATGTTTTGACCTTGCCTGAGGATGAAGCCGAATGGGGCGGCCTGAGCGTCGTATTTGCGACATCGAAGGGCTATGCCCGCCGCAATAGCATGGACGCCTTTGCAAATGTCCCAAGCAACGGCAAAATCGCCATGAAGTTTGAAGGCGATGATGCCGATGATAAGCTGATTGGCGTCGAACTGTTAAGCGCCGAGGATGATGTCCTTCTTGCAAGCCGTTATGGTAAGGCCATTCGCTTTGCGGCTGACGACATTCGCGAATTCCAAAGCCGCGCGTCGACTGGCGTGCGCGCCATGAAATTGGCGAAAGGCGATGAGGTTATGTCGCTATCGATCCTCAAACGCGTCGGCACATTGCCAGAAGAGCGCGAGGATTATCTTCGCTTTGCCCCTTGGAAACCCGAGAAGGAAGGCGAGCCGATGATTTCTGCCGAACGTATCGCGGAAATGTCCGAGCGTGAACAGTTCATCCTGACGGTGTGCGCCAATGGCTATGGCAAATTGTCATCCGCTTACGCCTATCGCCGCACGGGTCGCGGCGGCCAAGGCATAACCAATATCGACAATATCGAACGCAATGGTCCCGTCGTAGCCAGCTTCCCCGCGACAAAGGGTGATCAATTGATGCTCGTCACCGATCAGGCAAAGCTTATCCGCATGCCGCTCGACAGCTTGCGCGTTTTGGGTCGCGGAACCGCTGGCGTGCGCTTGTTCAATGTCGGCGACAATGAACAAGTGGTCGGCGCGGCCAAGATCAACGAGAGCGATGACGATGATGCCGACGCCTCCATTCAAAGTGGAGCCGAAAGCGAAGGCGCTATCACCGATACGCCGATAGCGGAGTAGCCCAAGCGACTGTCACCTGGAGCACAGGCTACGTCACCCTGAATAAGTGAACCAAGCGGACGTTGCCCCGAATGAAGCGGGCGGCTACAGGGTGACGAAACGCGCAGCTAAAGCGAAACATCTTCCTTATGGGCCTGCTTAATCCTGCCCTATTCAGTCGCGCTCTTCACCTTCGGCAAAATGCCCACGTTTTACGAATGTCTGCGCTATGCCAACCGTAATCATCAGCACACCGAAATAATAAAGATACCAGATGGCGATGCCCGTCATTGTCGAGCCGGCTAACGGTCCAAGCTCAGCAAAGATCAGCAAGTCGGAAACCACAAAAAATATCGCACCAAAACCGACGCGGTAACGCGGAAAATTGCTGCTCCATGCCATGGCCGCCATAATGGCGAGGATGACGCTATAAGCCGCCACCTGAATGCCTTCGTCTTGCGTGGGCGGAAGCAAATACGCAATCACTGGCGTGGCCAACAATATTGTGGCGGCCAGCAATTTTTGGTTGAACACCGGTTTGACCCGCCGGTGACGGAAATAGATGAGCATCGCCACTGCATGTCCGGCGGCAAAGGCCAAGGCCCCGGCGACCATGCTGAGTTCAATCAACCCGTCACCCAGTGCATAAAATGCCAGCATTATAGCCAGCAGGATAAATTCGCCCTGATGATGACGGCGCAAGGCAAATGGCACCAGCAGCCCAACCGCCGCCATTTTCCAGATGATGGCGTATAATCCGCCGTCAATCGGCAGGAACAGCCATGTTGCTGGAAAGCTAATCCCTGCAATCAAGCTGCCGAGCAAATACGGGCGTTTATGTGCAAGATCTTCAGCCATGTTTGCTTGCATCGTGCAAACACCCGCGCAAGACAAGCGGAATATGACCAATCATATTATCCGCGGTCAGCCCTGGTCCGCCGCATATGCCTATATCACCATGCAGCCATGCCGCTATGCTTGCCGCGTCAAACGCCGGCACGCCTTGTGCCATCAACCCGCAAATCAGCCCAGTGAGCACATCACCCGAACCGGCAGTTGCGAGCCATGGTGACGCGTGGCGGTTCACCAATGCGCGGCCATCAGGCGCAGCGATCCAAGTTTCAGATCCTTTAAGCAGCACAACACATTGCGCCCGATCCGCTGCTCGGCGCGCCGCCTCTGCAGTATTATCAGTCGGTATGTCTGGGAAAAGCCGACGGAACTCGCCCATATGCGGCGTCATCACGTCATACGGACCTGTTACGCCAAACAAGGTAGCGGGGTCGCCTTCAAAGGCGGTCAGCGCGTCAGCATCGAGTATAGTCGGGACACTCAGGCTCAGAATCTTGAGGACAGCCTGCCGAACAAATGCCCCTGCCCCTGGGCCAATGGCAAAGGCGGTAACGCGATCATCGACACAGCCCAAGGACAGATCCGTTTCGCGCAACATGATAGCGGTCACATGGGCGGCGTGTTCCGTCAGCGCCGCACTGTCGCCAATCAGCGTTACAAGGCCAGCCCCCACGGCCAATGCCGCCTGTGCAGATAGCCGCGAAGCGCCAGTGTGCAAGACTGGCCCACTCCAAAGCATCGCGTGCCCACGGCTATATTTGTGCGCGTCAAAAGGCGGTGGAAGCAGCGTTGGGCGCAAGATTGTTCCGTCGCCCGAAGAGTTCAATGTAAATCCCATGGCCCATCATGGCGCTTTTGCCTGTGCAGCGCCAAAGATTTTTGATAGCCGCACGTTCATGACCAAAAAACATGATGTCCAGATTATCGGTGGCGGCCTCGCAGGCTGCGAAGCAGCGTGGCAATTGGCACAGCGCGGGATATGCGTGCGGCTGTCTGAAATGCGCGGATCTGGAGATATGACGCCAGCGCATCAGACCGATGGTCTGGCAGAATTGGTATGTTCCAACAGTTTTCGGTCGGACGATGCCGAAAACAATGCCGTTGGCCTTTTGCATCAGGAAATGCGCGATTTGGGTTCGCTGATTATGCAAGCGGCCGAAGTCGCCAAGGTACCCGCCGGTTCCGCACTTGCCGTGGATCGCGATGTATTTTCAGAAACCGTCACAAAGCATCTCGAAAACAACAGCAACATCGAAATCGTCCGCGAACGTGTGGACGCCATTCCAACTGACCGACCCGTGATTATCGCCACTGGCCCGCTGACGGCTACAAATCTCGCCGAAAGTATCATGGCGAAAACCGGTGAGGACCGCCTTGCTTTCTTCGATGCGATTGCGCCCATAGTCTATCATGACAGCATCGATATGGACATTGCGTGGTATGCCTCGCGCTGGGACAAAGGCGAAGGCAAGGATTACATCAATTGCCCAATGGACGAGGCGCAATATCGCGCCTTTCACCAAGGTCTGCTGGACTCGGAGAAAACAGAGTTCAAGGAATGGGAGACCAATACGCCTTATTTCGAAGGCTGTATGCCCATTGAGGTCATGGCATCGCGCGGGTTAGACACGTTGCGCTTTGGCCCTATGAAGCCTGTTGGTCTCGACAACCCTAAAACGGGCCGTTGGGCCCATGCCGTGGTGCAATTACGGCAGGACAATAAACAGGGCACCTTGTGGAACATGGTCGGGTTTCAAACAAAGATGAAGCACAAGGCGCAAATTGAATTGCTCCGCATGATCCCGGGTCTTGAAAAGGCTGAGTTTGCGCGGCTTGGCGGTTTACATCGCAACACCTTCATCCGATCGCCCATATTGTTGGACCGGCAGCTTCGGTTAAAATCCGCCCCGCATATTCGCTTTGCAGGGCAAATTACGGGCTGCGAAGGCTATGTGGAAAGCAGTGCCGTAGGTTTGATGGCCGGTATTATGACGGCAGCGGAATTGGCCGGACGCACGGTTACGGCGCCACCATCCACCACCGCGCTTGGTGCATTGCTTGGCCATATCACCGGCGATGCGCTGGCCGACGATTATCAACCGATGAACATCAATTTCGGCCTGTTCGCACCGCTCGATGAAAAAGTGCACAAGAAATCGCGCAAAGCCGCGATGACCAATAGGGCGCGAACAGACTTAAACAGCTGGATCACCGCCCAAGCCATCGCGGCCTAGGGTCAGGACCTAGCAGCGACATCCCAGCTTTGCGGGTGTCTTGGGCCGGGTCCGGGCAAATTCCTTGCGCGTCAAAAGCTGATCTTTGTTCCCATCGGCGCTCGCAAAACGCTGGCCCGTGGCGGCCGCCCATTCTTCAAACGTCAGCAGATTATTACCATCGGTATCCAGCGTCTTGAACGCCTTCGTCCGGCTGCCCATCATTTCAAGGCGAGAGACAAGTTCATCCCTGTTGCGGTCATAACGGTTGAAACGCACTTCCTCACGGCTCGCTTTTGGCGCCTCGGGCGGCGTAGGCGGCGGGGGACCAAAAGCAGGCGCATCGGCCCCTGCTTCAGGGAGTTTGTCGGATATGGCAGCGGGCGGTGGCGGCGCGGGGATAAGCGATGGCTGATTGGCCATGCCCTGCCAGACCAATAGTCCGCCGCCCGCCATGAATAAGGCAGCAACACCGCCGATCAACATACGCTGCATTGCAACCATCTCCTTATTGATGACTCGCAAGCATAACTTATACCTAAACACCTGTTAAAGCATGTAAAATTAATCTTGGCCCTGACGCCGTCCGCACGGACATGGTCAAAATAGACAATGGCCGCAAAGCCCGTGCCTTTGGCAACGGCGCATGGGGCATATTGCAATCTGCAACGCGTTCGGGAAACGCAATCCGCAAGGCTTCCAGCGCCCATATCCGCCCAATGGGTCGTATATCCTGCACTGTGCCCATCCAACGCGAATAGGTCAGAAAAATCGCCTCTGCGCGCAATTCGGCATGGGCGTCGACAAGCTCTTGGCCGAACCGCTCATTGCCCAGCAGATGCTCCCACGCCGCAACCAGCGCCTCAAGCGCGCTTAAAGGAATATACTCGCCCACCTCGTTTAGCGCTTGCAGCAATGGCTCCCCTTTCGGTCGCGCCTCAGCTGGGCTGGCAAAAGCTTCGCGCCACCACGCCATCTTGATTTGTGCGATCATCGGCTCGCGCGCATTGCGCAATATCTCGGCAAAGCGGTTGTCGATATGCAGAAGCAATGCAAAAGCAGACCGAATATTTGACGGTGCATAGGCAATTGCCAGCCGGGCGGGCGGAGCCAATTCCAAAACAGCGTCGGTCGTCATGTGCGCACTGTATGCGCAGCAAAGCTATCATTGGCTTTCAATACCCAGCGCCGAGACAATCTGGTCACCGCGCGATTAGACCCCAAGCGTTCTTCGAACGCCAGCGACAATCTTGTCCGCGTTCAATAGCATCGCTTTCTCCAGATTTGCTGCATAAGGCATGGGTACATCTTCGTTGGTGATGCGCAAAACGGGTGCGTCCAAATCATCGAAGCCCTCTTCCATGCAGATCGCCAGAATTTCGCTGCCAACCGAACATGTTGGCCAACCCTCTTCGGCAACGACCAAGCGATTGGTTTTTGCAAGGCTTGCCAAAACCGTCGCCTTGTCGAGCGGACGAATGGTGCGCAGGTCAATGACCTCCGCGCTGATGCCTTCTTCGGTCAGCCTGTCCGCAGCCTCAAGCGAGAGGCCAACGCCAATGGAGTAACTTACGATAGTAACGTCCTTGCCCTCACGCATCACCCGCGCTTTGCCGATGGGCAACACATGATCGTCGCCCATTGGAACGTCGTAGGTGCGGCCATAGAGCAATTCATTTTCCAGGAATACAACTGGGTCCTCACAACGGATGGCGGCTTTCAACAATCCCTTCGCGTCGGCGGCGTCATAAGGCGCAATGACAATGAGGCCAGGGACGCTGGCATACCAAGGTGCATAATTCTGGCTGTGCTGTGCACCGACACGTGCTGCTGCACCATTGGGACCACGAAACACGATGGGACAACGCATTTGTCCGCCGGACATATAATTGGTCTTCGCCGCCGAGTTGATGATGTGATCAATGGCCTGCATGGCAAAGTTAAAGGTCATGAATTCAATGATTGGCCTTAAGCCCCCCATTGCAGCGCCCGTGCCAACGCCAGCAAACCCATATTCCGTGATGGGCGTATCAATGACCCGCCGCGCGCCGAATTCGTCCAGCAGGCCTTGCGTGACCTTATAGGCCCCTTGATATTCTGCGACTTCCTCACCCATCACAAATACGCGGTCATCGCGGCGCATTTCCTCTGCCATGGCATCGCGCAAGGCTTCGCGTAAGGTGACGGATTGCATATTGCCGCTCGCGATAGCGACTGGCTCAGATTTTGCAGGCGTGGCGCGCCCCTTCCCTTTTGTATCGGGCTTATTCGACACAATTGGGGCTGGCGCATTATCTGCCGGAATCTCGACGGGGCTCGATGCGACTGGTTTTGAAGAAGGCGCAGCGGCCTCTTGCCCCTCACCTATAATCAACGCAATCACCGTGCCAACTTTGACGCCATCGGTCCCTTCGGCAACATTAATCGAAGAAATCACGCCTTCGTCGACAGCTTCAAATTCCATTGTCGCCTTATCGGTCTCGATCTCCGCAAGAATATCGCCAGATTTTACGCTATCACCCTCTTTGACCAGCCATTTGGCCAAGGTGCCTTCTTCCATCGTTGGCGAAAGCGCGGGCATCTTAAGTTCGATTGCCATCAATATTGCTCCACCAGCACGTCAGTATATAGTTCAGTAAGATCCGGCTCTGGCGAGGTTTCGGCAAAGTCAGCGGACTCGTTCACAATCGTCCGGATCTCTTTTTCAATCATCTTCAGCGCGTCTTCACCCACACCCATTTCGGCGAGATAGGCTTTACAACCTTCAATCGGGTCGCTGTTGTCGCGGACCGACTGGACTTCGTCACGGCTGCGGTACTTAGCAGGGTCGGACATGGAATGGCCCCGATAACGGTAGGTTTTCATTTCCAACAATACAGGTCCCTTACCGCTGCGCACCCAATCCAGCGCAACCTCGGCAGCGCCGCGTACGGCCAGCACATCCATGCCGTCGACTTGTATGCCGGGGATGCGGAAGCTCTCACCGCGGCGATAAAGCTGATCTTCTGACGAAGCGCGGTTGACGCTGGTGCCCATTGCATATTGGTTGTTTTCAATCACGAAAATGATGGGCAGTTTCCAAAGCTCCGCCATGTTGAAGCTTTCATATACCTGCCCCTGATTGGAAGCGCCGTCGCCAAAATAGGCAAGGCACACGCCGCCATCATTCGCATATTTATGCCCAAAGGCAAGGCCCGCGCCGAGCGATACCTGTGCCCCGACAATCCCGTGTCCGCCGTAAAATTTATGTTCGGTCGAAAACATGTGCATTGACCCGCCCTTGCCCTTCGATATGCCGGCAGCGCGGCCAGTCAGTTCGGCCATAATGATATTTGGGTCGATACCATAAGCCAGCATATGGCCATGGTCCCGATAGCCGGTTATGACGCTGTCTTTGCCGGGTGTTAGCGCGGATTGCAGGCCGATCGCGACCGCCTCTTGCCCTATATACAAATGGCAAAAACCACCAATCAGCCCTAGTCCGTAAAGCTGCCCCGCCTTTTCCTCAAAACGCCGGATCAGCAACATGTCGCGGTAGAACTTTAGAAGCTCTTCCTTAGTCGCTTTATACGGCACTGGCTCGGTCGGACGCTCCCTGTTGGCGCGCGCCGCATCTTCGCTGACGCTTGCCTTCTTGGAAGCAGATTTTTTCGCTGGGGTGGATGCCAAAATTATTTCCTTTGGTGGAATTTTTATATGCGAATTTAAAGCCGCCTAGTCAAAAACGGTTAAGGTGAAAAGACTTTTCCGCTACGTAAATCAAGGCATAGCTATTCATTATATGGAAAGCGCCTTACTTTAGTGGAACGACCATTTCGTCAGGGGCAACAACGTTCAATTCTTTGCGCATAAGTTCGCCCGCAAGGTCTGGGTCAACATTATCCCGATCCAGCAGCATCTGCCGATTCCTCAAAGCGTCCCGTTCCTTTTGCAAATTTGCCAACTCAACTTTACGCTCACTCAACGCCGCGCGATAGTCGGTCCACGCAATGATTCCCGTCGGACCCAGCAACGCGTAAGACGCGATCCCGAGCAAAGCCAGAAGCCCCAAAGCAGGCCCAACCACTGACTTCATATATTCCGGTTTTTTATTGCCTCGGACCATGTTCAGACAGAATCATATTTTAGACGATTTGGCAAGGATATCACGGTCAGCGAAAAATACCCCGACCGGCATAAATCGCAGAAGCGCCAAGCTCTTCTTCTATTCGGATAAGCTGGTTATACTTGGCCAACCGGTCCGAACGGGCGAGGCTTCCCGTTTTAATTTGGCCACAATTGGTCGCCACGGCAAGGTCGGCAATCGTCGCGTCTTCGGTTTCGCCCGAACGGTGCGACATCACGGCCGTGTAGGACGCGCGGTGTGCCATAGACACGGCGGCCAGCGTCTCGGTCAAAGTACCGATCTGGTTGACCTTCACCAGCAAGGAGTTTGCAAGTCCCTTGCCGATACCCATCGACAGGCGCTCCGGGTTCGTAACAAACAAATCGTCACCCACTAATTGCACCTCGGAACCAATTTTGTCAGTGATCGCCTTCCAACCGTCAAAGTCATCTTCGCTCATGCCGTCTTCGATCGACAGGATTGGATAGTCCTTGCAGAGCGCAGCAAGATAATCGGCCATTTGATGGGGTGTCAGCGAAAGTCCCTCACCTGATATTTCATATTTGCCATTGCGGAAGAATTCGGTCGCGGCGCAATCCAGCGCCAAAACGACATCTACCCCTGCTTTAAATCCAGCCTTTTCAACCGACGCCATTATGAAATCCAACGCATCACGGGTTGACGCCAAATTGGGGGCAAAACCACCTTCGTCCCCTACCGAGGTTGCCAGACCTTTCTCATGCAGGCCCTTCTTCAACGTATGGAATATTTCTGAGCCCCAGCGGACGGCTTCGGCAATGGAGCCAGCGCCGACCGGCATGACCATGAATTCCTGAAAATCAATCGGATTGTCGGCATGCTCTCCGCCATTGATGATATTCATCATCGGCACTGGCAGGACATGGGCATTTACGCCGCCAACATAGCGATACAATGGAAGCCCGCGTGCGTCCGCAGCGGCTTTTGCTACCGCAAGGCTGACGCCCAGAATGGCATTCGCGCCCAGGTTCGATTTATTGTCCGTGCCATCAAGGTCAATCATGACCGCATCAATATTTTCCTGCTCCTCCGCGTCCAGTTCGACCAATGCTTCGAAAATTGGTCCGTTGACGACATCAACCGCTTGGAGCACGCCCTTGCCCATATATTTGGAGTTGTCGCCGTCACGCTTTTCAACAGCTTCATATGCGCCTGTGGATGCACCAGATGGCACAGCGGCGCGACCAAAGCTGCCATCCTCCAGCACGACATCGACTTCAACCGTCGGATTGCCCCGACTGTCGAGGATCTGGCGAGCGTGAATATCAAGGATAGCTGTCATAACTAGGGTCCGTTTGTGCGAGTGATGCGTTATGTCAGCGCGTCTATCCTTGTGATCAGGATTTGGCAACGACCCACCGACATATCGTTTTCAAAACTAAATTTGTGGTGCTATAGTTGACTAAGGCACGCGCAATACAAATATTCATGGGTAGCAAGACAATTTCTTTCGCCCCAGTTGTTTAAAAGGATCCATTGTTATGGCCGAAACCGAAAAGCCCGCAGCAGCCAAAAAAGCAGCCACTAAGCCATCAGCAGCCAAGCCTGCCAAGGCCAAGACCGCGGCACCAAAAGCCGTAACAAAGGCGCAACCAGCCAAAGGCAAGACCGAAACCGCCAAATCAAAGGTCACACCCGACATCCATGGCTTTAAGGCCCAAGCCACCGACACCGTCCGCGCGGCGGCAACCAAAGGCAAGGATCGCGCGACCGAAGCGGTTGGCAGCATCAGCAAGCTAATCCGGGATAGCGCTGGCACCATCGACGATAATGTTGGTAAGCAATATGGCGACTATGCCCGCAGCGCAGCTGATATGGTGGAAGGCTTCGCCGGCAAAATGGACGCTAAGGATGTGGATGCGTTGGCAGAAGATGCAAGACAATTTGTCCGCAAAAGCCCAGCGGTGGCCATTGGTGCAGCAGCTGCAATAGGCTTTGTTTTGGCGCGTCTTGTGCGTTCTGGCGGTAAAGACGTTTGAGTAGAAGCACAGGCGGCATTGCAAAATGCAGCCAATGGCCGATAAGCGGGTAAGATGAAGATAGAAGAACCTCAGCCCGAAGCGTTGGAAGACCTAGCGCCGCCGATTGAGCCAAGCGTGAGCGAACAGCTCGCGTTGGTGATGGAGGATATGCGTGCGATGGTGAAGGCAGAAATGCGCTATCATCGCTCGCGGTTAGATTACACGCGCCACGTATTCCGCTGGTCATTCCGCTATGGCGCCGTCGCAGCCTTCGCATTTGGGGGAGCTTCCATTGCGCTGGTGCTCGGGCTGGTTCTAACACTTTCACCATTAATTGGCCCATTGGCGGCAACCTTGCTCGTCACCATAAGTTTTGTGATCATCGGTATCTTTTTCGCGGTATTGGCCCGAAAATGGATGCGGAAAGTTTACTTTCCGGAAATGCAGAAAAATGTCGACGATCTTACCTGAAGAACCTGTTGTCACTGATCGGGAAAGCGTGATTTTGTCGAACGCAGAGCGGCGGTATTTACGGCGTAAGCTTACAGGGAGCTTGGCCGTCGCGCGTGACGTCCTTAAGCCACGCAACCAACTCAAGCGGTTCGTCGAACGTCAAACCACCCAAGCCAAGCATATTGCAGACGAGACAGTTCAAATTGCGAAGAACAATGCCCCCATCATTGGTGTTATTGGCTTGGGTGCCTTGTTAATTGCGGCACGCGGCCCAATTACGCGTTGGATTTCGACGCTGCGACACAGTAAAAGCAAAACGCCCTCCAGCAAATGATATAGGAAAGATATATGAGCAAGATTGGCGACAGCATCAAATCCGCAGCTGATAGCGCGAAAGCAAAAACCTCACGTTCGACCGCTGCTGCGCGTCAGAAGGCTTCGGTCGCCTTGGAGAAAAGCAAAGATGCTGCCGCTTCAGGCTTAGAGCAATCTAAGGAAATGGCCCGCAAGGCAAAGGCAAAGACGAGTGACGGTATCGATAAAAACCCGCTTGCCATCGTGCTAGGCGGTGTCGCCATTGGCGCGATTGTCGGCGCGCTTTTGCCGCGGACCGAACGCGAGACCAAAGTTTTGGGCAAGGCGGGCAAGAAATTGAATAAAAAAGCGCGCAAAATAGCCGAAGCTGCCAAAGTCGCTGGCATGAGCCAAGTCGATACGCTTGGTTTAAATGGCGAAGCCATGCGTGCGCAGTTTAGAGAGCTTGTCAGCAAGGCCGCTCTCGCTGTAAAGGCCGCCAGTCAGGCCGCTACAGATGCGGCTAAGGAAAAAAGTTAAGGATAGCCATTTGAGCGATACGAAATTACATCTCGTTTTTGGTGGCCGCGTTGACAACCCGCAAACGTTAAAATTTACCGACCTTGAAAATTTGGACATTGTCGGCATGTTTCCCGATTATGCCAGCGCTGAGGAAGCGTGGCGCGGGGCGGCCCAGCGCACGGTCGATGATGCCGAAATGAAATATGTTGTGGTGCATTTGCACAAGCTTTTGCAACCCGAAAGCTGATAGCCGCACGCATCGCCGGTTAAGCGTGCCGATATCGCCATAACAGCAATGGCCGCGCCAGCAATAATCCGGCGACAAATCCGCCCATATGCGACCATATTGCGATAGCGATTCCCAAGCTGGGCCCCACAAAACCAAGCGCAAGATTTAACCCCGCCCAGGCGATAGTTAAGTGCAATGGCCGGGCATATTCAGCGGGAATCGGTCCCCAAGACTGCGGTTTCTTGTTTGGAAAGAGCAGCACATAAGCGCCAATAACGCCCGAAATTGCACCGCTTGCGCCAATGGCTGGTGTCATCATGTCCAAAGACATGGGCCAAGCCATGAATGAAGCAAGCCACTCCATCGCTGCGGCACTATAAGCTGACCCGATGTAAAGCGCTAGATAGAGCCCACTGCCCAATACGCGCTCCACCATCTTACCGATAAGTAATAGCATCAGCATGTTCATCACGACATGCGCCACGCCACCATGCAGAAAAGCAGCAGATAGTGGCGTCAAAAACGCGGGCATGAGGAACGCGACATCTGAAAATACCGCACTACCGCTGCTCAAGCGGACTGGGAACAGCCCGCCCGATATAACCGCATATTGCCACCAAGACGGAACCAGCAATATGGCTGCAATCACCAGATTGATGACCACCAAGGCATTGGTAACAGGGCCACGCGGAAACTGCATATTATCCCGTTTGACGCTTCTCACCGAAGCGCATGATCAAATAAACTCGATTTTCGATACAAGATAATATTTGTCGCCGGACGGCACAGTCAATTCGACTTCATCTTCGACAATGCGCCCAATTAGCGCACGGCCCAATGGCGAGTTGTAAGAAATGCGGCCCGCTTTTGCGTCGGCTTCGGTCTCGCCAACAAGCTGATAGCGCACGGGCTTATCATTTTCGTCCAACAAGGTAACGGTTGCACCGAATACGATTTTATCGCCCGACAGGGTTGAAGGGTCAATAATCTGCGCACGACCAATCTTGTCCTCTATTTCCGAAATCGTGGCTTCAACCTGGCCCTGACGTTCCTTCGCAGCGTGATATTCGGCATTTTCCGAAAGATCGCCATGCGCGCGCGCTTCCTCAATTGCTTCCACAATCAACGGACGTTCGTCACGAAGGCGCTTCAAGTCGGTCGTCAGCTTTTCATAGCCTTCGGCCAACATCGGATATTTCTCAAAACTCGCCATCAGGCAAAAACCCTTCGTCACAAAAACATCCCGACCGGACGCGTACTAACCACCCATCCGATATGCAGTTCAATTGTCGGGGAAAGATACTGCGCGTATTAATAATAGTCTTGAAGTGGCCGAACTTCAAGTTGCCGTTGCTGCAGCGCGGCAATCGCCTGCGCAACCGCCACACTTCCTGTAGCCGTCGTATATTGCGAAACCTTGCCCGCAAGGGCGGAACGGCGGATTTCTTCGCTGTCTTTCAGGCTTTGCCAACCTTCGGTCGTGTTGAAAATAAGCTGGATTTCGCCATCTTTAATCTTGTCGACAATATGAGGGCGGCCTTGGGCAACCTTGTTCACACGCTCGACCTCTATGCCCTGCGCCAATAAATAATCGGCAGTGCCACCGGTAGCGCAGACGCTAAAACCACAAGCGATAGCTTGCCGAACTGCAGGAACAATCACTGGCTTGTCGGTATCTTTGACCGATACGAAAAGCTTCCCGCTCATCGGCGGCGGCATACGCGCGCCGATTTGGGATTTGGCAAAGGCCGTCGCAAAATCACGATCAATGCCCATGACTTCGCCGGTTGATTTCATTTCAGGCGACAGCACCGGATCAACACCGGGGAAGCGGTCAAACGGAAACACAGCCTCTTTGACCGCAATATAATCAATATCGAGATTAATGGGCGGCAAATCCTTCAATTTCTCACCCGCCATAACGCGCGCGGCGATCTTCGCGATGGGCGCGCCAATAGCCTTGGCCACGAAAGGCACCGTGCGGCTGGCGCGCGGGTTTACCTCAATCAGATAAACTTCGCCGTCTTTCACCGCAAACTGGATGTTCATCAATCCGCGGACATGCAGGTTTACGGCAAGCAATTCCGTCTGACGGCGGATTTCAGCAATAATGTCTGCAGGCAGGCTATATGGCGGGATAGTGCACGCAGAGTCGCCGCTATGCACGCCTGCTTCTTCGATATGTTGCAATATGCCAGCAACCACAACCTCGTCGCCATCGCATAAGGCATCGACGTCCACCTCAATCGCGTCGCGCAGATAGCTATCGATCAAAACAGGTGAGTCGCCCGAGACGATTACTGCTGTTTGGATGTAATTTTCCAGTTGAGCCTGAGTGTCGACGATTTCCATCGCGCGGCCACCAAGCACGTAAGATGGTCGCATCAACACCGGATAGCCAATATTTTCGGCGACCTTGATCGCCTCTTCGCGACTTCGCGCGATGCCGTTTTCGGGCTGTTTGAGCTTAAGTTTATTGATCAGCGCCGCAAAGCGTTCGCGGTCCTCCGCCAAGTCGATGGCATCGGGTGACGTTCCCAAAATAGGAATACCCGCCGCCTCGAGCGCTTTTGCCAAATTCAGCGGCGTTTGCCCGCCGAATTGAACGATAACGCCTTTTAATGTGCCATTTTGTTGCTCGACGTGCAGAATTTCCAGCACGTCCTCAGCGGTCAGCGGTTCGAAATACAAACGATCGGATGTATCATAGTCCGTCGACACCGTTTCCGGGTTGCAGTTGACCATGATCGTTTCATAGCCAGCGTCCGCGAGTGCAAAACAGGCGTGGACGCAGCAATAATCAAACTCGATTCCCTGCCCGATACGGTTTGGCCCGCCGCCCAATATGACAATTTTCTCACGATCCGAAGGTGCACTCTCACACTCCGGCGCGCCAAAGCTTGGCGCCTCATAAGTGGAATACATATACGGCGTCTTTGCCTCAAATTCCGCAGCGCAGGTATCGATACGCTTGAACACTGGACGCACGCCCAATTTGTGACGCAGCGCGCGCACTTCGTCTTCGGTCACGGCGCCTGCCATCGCGCGAGCAGCCTGCATCGCAATGCCCGAACCACGGCGGACTGCCGTTGCCATACCGGGCCGTATATTGACCGATTCCACAGCCAGATAGGCAAGCCTTTTGTCCGAGAAACCCATTGCCTTCAAACGGCGGAGCGCCTCTGCATTATTGGGCAGACCGTTCGTCTTGACATCATTCTCAGCTGCAATGATTTCCTCAAGCCGTTCGAGGAACCATGGGTCGAATTTCGCGATGGCGTGAATTTCAGCTACGGTCATGCCCTCACGCAGGGCTTGTGCCGCAACCAGCAAGCGATCGGGTGTTGCACGGCTGAGTTCGGCCGACAATTCATCCTTAGATGCGCCACGCAAGGCATCGATATAATTGAAGCCCGACAATCCGGTCTCAAGCCCACGCAGCGCCTTTTGCATGCTTTCGTGGATATTGCGACCAATCGCCATCACTTCGCCAACCGATTTCATGGCGGTATGCAGCAATGGCTCGGCCCCTTTGAACTTTTCAAAAGCGAAGCGCGGGATTTTGGTGACGACATAATCAATCGTTGGTTCAAACGATGCCGGCGTTGCGCCGGTAATGTCGTTGGTGATTTCGTCGAGCGTAAAGCCAACCGCCAGTTTCGCGGCGACCTTGGCGATGGGGAAACCCGTCGCCTTTGACGCCAGCGCCGAAGAACGCGACACGCGCGGGTTCATTTCGATAACGATCAGGCGACCATCAGCGGGATTTACCGCAAACTGTACGTTGGAACCGCCTGTTTCTACGCCGATTTCACGCAAGCACGCGATGCTCGCATTGCGCATGATCTGATATTCTTTGTCGGTCAGTGTCAATGCTGGTGCTACGGTAATGGAATCCCCAGTATGCACGCCCATCGGGTCAACATTTTCAATAGAGCAGATGATGATGGCATTGTCGGCGCGGTCCCGCACGACTTCCATCTCATATTCTTTCCAACCGAGCAGCGATTCCTCAATCAACACCTCGGTGGTTGGCGATGCATCAAGGCCGCCGGTGACGATCTTGATAAATTCGTCGCGGTTATATGCAATGCCGCCGCCTGTACCGCCCATGGTAAAGCTGGGACGAATGATTGATGGCAAGCCGGTGCGTTCCAACACTTCGAGCGCCTCCTCCATCGAATGTGCAATACCCGACCGCGCGGATTCCAGCCCGATTTTAGTCATGGCATCGCGGAACTTGATCCGGTCTTCGGCCTTGTCGATGGCTTCGGCATCGGCGCCGATCATCTCGACACCATATTTTGCCAGCGTGCCATCGTTGAACAACGCCAAGGCAACGTTCAACGCCGTCTGCCCGCCCATCGTAGGCAATACCGCGTCGGGGCGTTCCTTTTCGATGATTTTGGCGACGATTTCGGGCGTGATCGGCTCAACATAGGTGGCGTCGGCCATATCCGGATCGGTCATGATGGTCGCTGGGTTCGAATTGACGAGGATGATGCGATAGCCCTCCTCACGCAGCGCCTTACAAGCCTGCGTCCCCGAATAATCAAACTCGCACGCCTGCCCGATGATGATGGGGCCAGCGCCGATGATGAGGATGGATTTTATGTCAGTACGTTTGGGCATAAGAAGTGATTTTAACCTAACTTCTTCAACTGGTTAAAGGCGTTTTCTGTCAGGCGAAGGGACTGAGAGAGCTTATTGTGAAATTCGCGTACTTCGGAACCATAAGTGTCTATTTGGATATACTTCTTACCATTGACCTCAACTGCCATAATCTAATCTCCCATCATCCCCGCGAATTTCTCGAACAGATAATGGCTGTCCTGCGGGCCGGGTGAGGCTTCTGGGTGATATTGCACCGAAAACGCTGGCTGGTCGGCGAGTTCAAAGCCACAATTGCTGCCGTCGAACAAGCTGATATGCGTGGCCTTGGCATTGGCGGGCAATGTATCTGCATCCACGGCAAAGCCGTGGTTCATGCTGGTAATTTCGACCGCACCGTCGCTGAGGCGCTTGACCGGATGGTTTGCGCCGCGATGGCCCTGATGCATCTTCTCGGTCTTCGCTCCGACCGCGAGGCCAAGCATCTGATGCCCAAGGCAAATGCCGAACAACGGCTTTTTGGTGCCCAGCCACTGCTTGATCACCGGAACGGCATATACGCCCGTCGCGGCAGGGTCGCCGGGGCCGTTCGACAAGAACAGGCCATCGGGCGCATGGGCCATGATCTCGTCGAACGTTGCGGTCGCGCTGACGATGGTGACGTCGCAACCGACATCGACCAGATTGCGCAGGATATTGTGCTTGATTCCATAATCAATGGCGACGACTTTTTTGCCGCCCTTTGCTGACGCAGTATAGCCAGCCCCCAGCTTCCAAAGTCCTTGATCCCAACCATAAGTCTGCAACGTCGTTACATCCTTGGCGAGGTCCATGCCCTCCAAACCAGCCCACGCCTTTGCGCGTGCCAGCAATGCAGGCACATCGAATTCACCGTTCGCCGAGTGCGCGATCACGGCGTTCGGCGCGCCAGCAACGCGGATAAGACGTGTCAGTGCGCGGGTATCGACGCCGGAGATGCCGATACGGCCATTGGCTTTCATCCATGCATCAAAATGCTGCGTGCTGCGGAAATTGGATGGGTCGGTTACATCTTGCCGCACAATCGCACCCAAGGCATGCGGGTTCAATGCCTCCACATCTTCGGGGTTCGTGCCGACATTGCCGATATGCGGAAAGGTGAAGTTGATGATTTGCCCGGCGTAAGACGGGTCGGTCATCACTTCTTGATAACCCGTCATTGCTGTGTTGAAGCAGACTTCACCAACCGCTTGCCCTTCGGCGCCAAAGCCCTTGCCCCAGACCACTTCCCCGGACGTCAAAACCAATACCCCCGTCGCTCCTGAAGGCGCGCGCGAAGATTTGGGGTCGGCCATGATGGGGTCGCTCCTGATAAACAGATTACAGCAATGTCGCTAAGGCATTGCGCCTAGAGATGGTGACCCAAAGCGTCAATGCGGAAATCGACAAAGCTGTGGAATAAGTCATCTAACATCATCTTCAACACCAGCTGTTATCCTGAAACAAGTTCAGGATGACGACCGATGATGTCAGGATAACGATAGACAAGTTCCGAGTGACGAAATTTGGATGTTCGTCTAACGCAATGCATCATCAGAAATTCGGAACCAAATATGATTCGTGACACCATCAAAGCCGCCCAGATTACCGCGATGAAAGCGGGCGATAAAGATCGTCTGGCCGCCGTGCGCCTGATTCTCGCCAAGATCAAAGACCGCGACATCGAACTGCGCACCGCATCCCAGCAACCGGATGATGACGCGATGGTCGTTGAGGTCATGCAGAAAATGATCAAGCAACGCCGCGAGTCGATCGCGTTTTATGAACAGGGTGGTCGTGCTGAGCTTGCTGCGGTTGAGGCTGCCGAGCTGGCGATTATCGAAGACTTCCTGCCTGCGCAGTTGAGCGACGCCGAAGCCAGCGCAGCGATTGAGGGCATCAAGGCAGAGCTTGGCGCAGAAACCTTAAAAGATATGGGCCGCGTTATGGCCGTCTTGAAAGAGCGTCATGGCCCACAACTCGACATGAGCAAGGCCAGTGCTTTGGTAAAGGCAGCGTTGGGTTAAGGTGGCTCTTACTCCGCAATGGCTGGACGAATTGCGCGCGCGGATTACGCTGTCTGCGTTGATTGGCCGCACCGTCAAGGTCACCAGGGCTGGACGCGAGTTTAAGGCATGTTGCCCGTTCCATAACGAAAAATCACCCAGCTTCACGATCAACGATGAAAAGGGCTTTTACCATTGTTTTGGTTGTTCCGCGCATGGCGATGCCATTCGCTGGATGACCGATCAGCGCGGCCTGTCTTTCATGGATGCGATTAAGGAACTGGCGGCAGAAGCCGGGATGGAAGTCCCTGCCGCTGATCCCAAGGCGGCACAGCGGGCCGAAAAGGCCAACAGCCTATATGATGTCATGACGGCGGCGCAGAACTGGTTTGTGACGCAATTGCTTGGCGTAGAGGGCTCCGCTGCGCGAGGTTATCTCAAGCAACGCGGATTTACGGAGCAAACGATCCGTGACTTTGGCTTCGGCCTCGCGCCCGACAATCGCACGGGCCTAAAAACCGCACTTAAGCAATTTGGTGAACCAAACTTGATTGAGGCAGGGCTGCTAATATCGGTCGACGGGAAAGCGCCCTATGACCGGTTTCGTGGTCGGCTGATGATCCCGATCCGTGATCCGCGTGGCCGCGTGATTGCCTTTGGAGGCCGGATTTTAGGTGACGGTGAACCAAAATATCTCAATTCACCTGACACGCCCTTATTCGACAAGGGCCGTGTGCTGTACAATCTGGACAAATGCTCCCCTGCTTCGCGCCAGACGGGGCGCGTGATTGTGGTTGAAGGTTATATGGACGTCATTGCCCTTGCGCAGGCGGGCTTTGCAGACGCCGTTGCGCCGCTGGGTACCGCGCTTACGGAACAGCAGATCCAGATGTTGTGGCGGATGACAGAAAAGCCTGCCTTGTGCTTTGATGGTGATGCGGCAGGTCAAAAGGCAGCCATGCGCGCGGCTTTACGCGCACTACCATTGTTGAAGCCTGGCCATAGTCTTCAGTTTGTCACCTTGCCCGAAGGACAGGATCCAGATGATCTCGTAAAGGCATCGGGTGCCGGCGCGCTCACGCAGCTTCTAAACTCCTCTCAGCCGCTCGTAGAGAGGTTATGGAGGGCAGAAATGTCTGCAGGGCCACTAGACACGCCAGAGGACCGTGCGGGGCTTAAACAGCGATTAGGGGCGCATATGGCAAATATCGCGGACGGAGAAATTCGTCGTCATTATGCCGATGCCTTTCGCGAGCGGTTCGATAATCTGTTCGCGCCGCGACGCAGCACTCCATTTAAGCCACTCCCACCCTATGCGCGCGGACAAAAGCCCGGGTGGAACAAGACCCAAACTTTGCCGCCAGGCGCGGAAACCAAAAGCTTCAACGCCAAGGGTTCGGACTTTCTTATCCAAGGCGTGCTTGCTGCTTTATTGCGCCACCCTGCGCTTATTGCACAACATCATGAAGCACTCAGCGACTTCGTCCCGCCCGACCCGAATCATGCCGCCTTGCTCAACGTGATGCTCAACGAATTTTTTAGCAAAGAAACGCTTGATACCGAGGGGCTAATTACCATATTGGGCGAGAAGTTGTATAATGTCGCGTCGACACTGCTCCACAGCAACGGTAAGGTATTTACCTTTAATCGCGGAGAGTTCGGTACGGGAGGCGACGGATTTTCTAACGCTTCAAAAAATTTGGGTGAAGCAATCAGGCTTATGAAGCAGCGCCCGGCGCTGGAAGAAGCTCTGGAACGCGCCACGCAGTTGGCGGGTTTGGAGATGACTGAAGAGACTTTTGCCGAACAGCAAAGGTTGCGACACGAAAAAAAGGCATTTGACGATCGTATCATCGAATTCTTTCGGCGTGATGCGGATAGTTTATAAGTTTATCGGGGAATTATTTTGGCAAGTCGCGCAAATGAAAACGAAGAAGACATCGGCGAAAACGGTGATGCACCGCTGATTGACCTGAATGACGCGACCGTAAAGAAACTGCTCGCCAAGGCCAAGCGTCGGGGTTTTCTGACTTATGACGAACTGAATGCAGCCCTGCCACAGGATCAGATGTCGTCCGAACAAATTGAAGACGTCATGTCGGCAATCAACGATATGGGCGTGCAAATCGTCGAGAATGACGAGGCTGGCGACGATAGTGAGGACGAGGCCGAGGAAGAAGTCGAAACCATCGACAATATTTCCGAAAACGATCCCCGCTCGCTGACCAACACTATCAAGAAAACGGGTACTGGCGAACGGACCGATGACCCCGTCCGCATGTATTTGCGTGAAATGGGCGCGGTTGAATTGCTATCCCGCGAAGGCGAAATCGCTATTGCCAAGCGAATCGAGTCTGGTCGCGACACCATGATTTTGGGCCTGTGCGAAAGCCCGATCACTTTCCACGCGATCATAGATTGGTCCAATGCGCTCAATGACGGCGAAATGCAGTTGCGCGAAATTCTCGACCTCGATGCCATGCTTTCGAAAGAGCCTGCCCCTGAATCGCTGACCGAAGATGGCGAAGAAGAAGGCGACGGCGAAATCAGCGAGAAGACCGCTGGTCCCTCCTATAAAGAGGAAGATGACGTCGAAGATGAACCCGAAGCGGCAAGCGACGATGATGAAGATATGACCGAGCGGCGCTCGCGTCCTGTCGAAGAAGAGGAGGAAGATAACACCCTCAGCCTCGCGCAAATGGAAGAAGCGTTGAAGCCAGCAGCGCTTGAGCGTTTCGCCAAGATTACGTCATTGTTCAAGAAATTCTCAAACATTCAGCTTGAGCGCATGCGCGCACTGAATGCCGGCGAGGATTTTTCCACTGCCTCCGAAAACAAATATCACAAATTGCGCGAAGAATTGACCGCAGAAGTTGAAAGCGTTCAGTTCCACGCGAACAAGATCGAATATCTGGTCGATCAATTATATTCATTCAACCGCCGCCTAACCGCTCTCGGTGGTCAGATGCTGCGTTTGGCCGAACGGCATAAGGTTCCCCGCAAGGCGTTCCTCGACAGCTATATGGGTCATGAGCTGGATGAAAATTGGCTCGCCGAAGTGTCCAACATCGACAAGAAATGGACGGCCTTCGCAACGACCGAAGCCGAAAGCGTCGAGCGCATTCGCAGTGAGATAGCTGATATCGCAGCCAATACCGGCATGTCACTTGGCGAATTCCGCCGCATTGTGAACATGGTGCAAAAGGGCGAGCGCGAGGCACGCATCGCGAAAAAGGAAATGGTTGAGGCAAATTTGCGCCTCGTGATTTCCATTGCCAAGAAATACACCAACCGTGGCTTGCAGTTCCTTGATCTTATTCAGGAAGGCAATATCGGCCTGATGAAGGCTGTCGACAAGTTTGAATATCGCCGTGGCTACAAGTTCAGCACATATGCAACATGGTGGATCCGCCAGGCGATTACGCGGTCGATTGCCGATCAGGCGCGGACCATTCGTATCCCTGTGCATATGATCGAAACGATCAACAAATTGGTACGCACGAGCCGCCAGTTCCTGCACGAACAAGGGCGCGAGCCTACACCCGAAGAAATGGCCGAACGCCTTTCCATGCCGCTTGAAAAAGTGCGCAAGGTGATGAAAATCGCTAAGGAGCCGATCAGCCTTGAAACCCCTATTGGTGATGAAGAAGACAGCCATTTGGGTGACTTCATCGAAGACAAAAACGCGATCATTCCTGTGGATGCCGCAATTCAGGCGAATTTGAAGGAAACGGTAACGCGTGTTCTTGCATCGCTTACACCGCGTGAAGAACGCGTATTGCGTATGCGGTTCGGCATTGGAATGAACACTGACCACACGCTTGAAGAAGTCGGACAGCAATTTAGCGTGACGCGTGAGCGTATTCGCCAGATTGAGGCCAAGGCGTTACGCAAGCTCAAGCATCCAAGCCGCAGCCGCAAAATGCGCAGCTTCCTCGATCAATAACATCGCATCAAATTGTTGGAAAAGGGCCCCATCCGCAATTCAGGATGGGGCCCTTTCTTATATGCAGGTCGGACCTGGGCGCCGTTGCTCCGCCCTGCGCTGTCTTGCATAATATAATGTTGCATATCCCCATTGGTCCACTTAACGAATTAATTGTTCGATTAACTAAGGGGTTTGTTCATGCGCTTTGAAGGCACCGATAATTATGTCGCCACTGATGACCTGAAGGTCGCGGTTAACGCCGCCACTAAGTTGCGTCGGCCTTTGCTGGTCAAAGGTGAGCCCGGCACAGGTAAGACCGTCCTTGCGCAAGAAATAGCCACCGCGCTCGGTGCGCCGCTCATCGAATGGAATATCAAGTCCACGACCAAGGCGCACCAAGGCCTATATGAATATGATGCCGTTGCCCGCCTGCGCGACAGCCAATTGGGCGATGAGCGCGTGCATGACATCAAAAACTACATCAAAAAAGGCAAGCTGTGGGAAGCTTTTACTGCCCCCCAATTGCCCGTGTTGTTGATCGACGAAATCGACAAGGCCGACATCGAATTTCCGAACGATTTGTTACAAGAACTCGATCGCATGGAATTCTTTGTCTACGAAACGCAAGAGACAATCAAAGCGGTCGAGCGCCCCATCGTCATCATCACTTCAAACAATGAGAAGGAACTGCCGGACGCGTTTCTGCGCCGTTGTTTCTTCCATTATATCAAATTCCCAGATCGCACGACGATGCAGTCCATTATTGATGTCCACTTTCCCGGCATTCAAAAAATGCTAGTTTCGAAGGCAATGGACATTTTTTACGAAGTACGCGACGTGCCTGGCCTGAAGAAAAAGCCAAGCACGAGCGAATTGCTCGATTGGCTGAAGCTGCTACTGCACGAAGATATGCCGTTGGATGTGCTTCAATCGCGCGATCCAACCAAGGCCATTCCGCCTTTGCATGGCGCGCTTCTGAAAAATGAGCAGGACATCATGTTGTTCGAACGCCTCGCTTTCATGGCGCGTCGCCCAACCAGCTAGAATTCGTCCACTCGCTTTTTACCTTTAGAACCGCTCATTCGCCAAAAGCTTAATCGGTCACTTTATACAGGAACAAGCCGATGTTTTTCTCATTCATGGAAGAGTTGCGGTCTGCAGGCATCTCGGCTTCGCTGAAGGAGCATCTGGCTTTACTTGCCGCTTTGGACGCTGATGTCATTGATCAAAGCCCTGAAGAATTTTACTATCTGGCACGCGCGACACTTGTAAAAGACGAAGCGCTGCTTGACCGTTTTGACCAAGTGTTTGGCAAGGTGTTCAAAGGTATCTTCACCGAATATGGACAAAATCCCGTCGATGTTCCGGCGGACTGGTTGAAAGCCATTGCCGAAAAATATCTCTCGCCCGAGGAAATGGCGAAGATCGAAAAAATGGGCAGCTGGGACGAATTGATGGAGACGTTGAAAAAGCGTCTCGAAGAACAGGAAAAGCGACATCAGGGCGGCAATAAATGGGTCGGCACTGGCGGCACTTCGCCATATGGGAATTCGGGCTACCACCCTGAAGGCGTGCGCATTGGTGGCGAATCGAAGCATAAGCGTGCCGTCAAAGTGTGGGACAAACGCGAGTTCCAAAATCTCGACAACACCAAAGAATTGGGCACGCGAAATATCAAAATCGCAATGCGCCGATTGCGCCGGTTCGCCCGCGACGGAGCGGTGGAAGAGCTGGATATCGACGCCACAATAAACGGTACAGCGCGCCAAGGATGGCTGGACATTAAAATGCGCCCTGAACGGCGCAATGCCATTAAGGTGCTGCTCATGCTGGATGTTGGCGGATCGATGGATCCGTTCATAAAACTTTGTGAAGAATTATTCAGTGCAGCCACTAGTGAATTCAAAAACTTGGAGTTTTTCTATTTTCACAACTGCCCATATGAAGGCGTGTGGAAAGACAATAAGCGTCGGTTTAGTGAGCGTACGCAGATGTGGGACGTGCTCCATAAGTTCCCGCACGACTATAAAGTGGTGATGGTGGGCGACGCCTCCATGAGCCCCTATGAGATAACGCACCCCGGCGGTTCGGTTGAACATTTCAACGAAGAATCAGGCGCTGTGTGGATGAACCGCATCACCAGCACTTATCCGGCAACAGTTTGGCTGAACCCCGTGCCCGAAAAGCAATGGGGATATTCGCAGTCGACCAAGATCATCAAGGAACTGGTCAACGACCGCATGTATCCGCTGACACTAGAAGGTCTGGATGACGCTATGCGCGAGCTAAGCCGCAAGCACGGACATTAATATAGCAAATGTTTGCGCCGCTCTTCGGCCCAAGCCTGCTCATCAATGGACGTCATTGCGTCAAATGGCTCTGGCGTGCTGTCGGCTGCATCAACCCATTCGCGCAAAGCTGGGCCGCCGTTGATAACGTCGATGGCGAGCTTGCCATGTTCATATTCATAGGGGAAATCGCGCCACAGATCATAGTCCGGATACAGCCGCCGGATGGCCTTGAACGCCAATGTCTGCAACCGCCATGGCTGGAACGCCTGATGGTCATAGCCGGGGCCTTCGGCATGGATATGCACGCCATGGCAAAGATGATGCACATGCTTGTGGAAAGTTGGTTCAAACCAAATTTCCCGCAGACTGCAGCCCTGCAACCATGAAGGCGCGAAGTTTTCCATCTCAGCGATGATCTTGCGTGCGTCGATATCCGGCGCGCCAAAAATCTCAAGAGGGCGTGTCGTGCCCCTGCCCTCCGACAAAGTCGTGCCTTCAAGCAAAACGGTGCCCGCATAAGCGCGCGCCATGTTGATGTTTGCCGCATTGGGGCTTGGGTTGATCCAAAGCCGGTCCGTAGGCCAACCGAAACCTGGCGCAGCGTCGGGCGTATAGCCCTCAATATCGATGACGCGATAATCGACGTTGATTTTATAATGATCGATGAACCATTTGCCCATCTCGCCCAGCGTCAGGCCATGTCGCATAGGCATCGGGCCCGCCCCTACAAAGCTTTCCCATCCAGAACGCAGCGTGAGCCCTTCCACAGGGCGCCCAGCCGGGTTTGGCCGGTCCAATACCCAAACTACCTTCCCATGCTCTGCAGCAGCCTCCAAAATGTACAGCAGCGTCGTGATAAACGTGTAAATGCGGCAACCCAGATCCTGCAGATCGATGAGGATGACATCGAAAGTCTCCATAGACGCTGCTGTCGGGCGGCGGACTTCGCCATATAGGCTGAACACTGGAATATTATGCGCTGGATCCATGAAATCCGGCGATTCCATCATATTGTCCTGCTTATCTCCGCGCAGGCCGTGTTGGGGGCCAAAGGCGGAGGTGACGTTGACGTCGCTTAAAACCGCGAGTGCGTCCAGCGAATGAGTAAGGTCCGCCGTGACGGAAGCGGGATGCGCCAATAGAGCAACGCGCTTACCCTTCAGGGGGGCACGAAGTTCAGGCTCTGCCAAAAGGCGATCAATTCCAAATTTCATGACGCGCTTCGTGCCTCCAGTTGCACGGCAAAGCAATCTTTATGATGAAAATCTGGCTTGCCCGGAGGGTGTGCAGCAGCCCAATAGGAAATATCTCCGTTTTTCTTCGCGATGACCGCACTGATGCCTGCCCGCAGGCTGCGTGCGCGCCAAGAATCGGGCAAGTGAAGTGTTGCGCACAATGTCAGAATATCGGCATCTTGTGCGATTGTGATGTTTGGAGCGTTTGTTTCCAACTCAGCCATATCCGAACGATAGCCAGCAAACTGATATGCTGCCCATTGCCGCGACGGCGCAAAATTATACTCCAAATAGTTTTCATCTTCAAAATTACCTATAAATAATTCAAAACACGTGCTTTTCCATAGACCATCAATACGGCGCGGCGTTGATAGGGACGGAATTTCTAGAGCGGCTATTTCGGCAGACACGCGATAGGTCAACGTAACTTCGCCACTTGTCCCGAGCGTAATCGTAACACCGATACGCTCAATACAGCCGACTAGCGACTGCACGTGGCATATCATCGGCACTTCAGTTATTGAAATATTGGCCAATGTCGAAACTCCATGCTAGGCGCGGACGCGTTATGACTGCTTATAAATCCGATCTCCTCCGCCTGCTCGATGCACGTGGCTATATTCACCAGACGACCGATGCCCCTGCGCTTGACGCATTGGCATCCAAAGAGATTGTTCCAGGCTATATCGGCTTCGACGCGACCGCGCCATCGCTTCATGTCGGCAATCTTGTCTCGATCATGCTGCTGCGCCGATTGCAGCAAGCGGGCCATAAGCCGGTAGTGGTCATGGGCGGCGGAACGACGCGGATTGGTGACCCGACGGGCAAGGACGAAGTCCGCAAAATGCTGACGGACGAGACGATCGAAGCGAACATCAATTCCATCCGAACGGCGTTCGAAAAATTTCTGACATTTGGCGACGGCCCGACCGACGCGGTGATGGTCAACAATCATGACTGGCTTGGACAGTTGGGATATATCGAATTGCTGCAGCAGGTTGGCACGCATTTCACGATCAATCGCATGCTGACATTTGATTCGGTGAAGCTTCGCCTTGAGCGCGAACAGCCGATGACCTTCCTTGAATTCAACTATATGATCTTGCAAGGCTATGACTTCCGTCATTTGAGCAAGACTATGGGCGTTCGCTTACAAATGGGCGGCTCTGACCAATGGGGCAACATCATTAACGGCATGGAGCTTGCCCGCCGGATGGACGGCGCCGACGTTTTTGGCCTAACGACCCCACTGATTACCAAAGCCGATGGTTCAAAGATGGGCAAGTCGGTCTCTGGCGCGATTTGGCTGAACCGTGAACAATTGCCGGACTATGATTATTGGCAATTCTGGCGGAATACGGACGATCGTGACGTGGGTCGTTTCCTGCGCTTGTTCACCGATATCCCGCTAGACGAAATTGAGCGCCTTGAAGCACTCGGCGGTTCGGACATCAACGCGGCCAAGATCGCCTTGGCAAATGCCGCGACCGAATTGTGCCGTGGCGCGGACGCCGCGACCCTTGCATCGGAAACCGCACGTAAGACATTTGAAGAAGGCACAAGCGGCGGTGACCTACCTAGCTTTGGCGCTTCGGGCGACATTTCACTCATTGACGCATTGGTTGGCTTGAACTTTGTCGCTTCAAAGAAAGAAGCACGCCGGATGATCCAAGGCGGCGGCGCACGCGTTGATGGCGACGCCGTGACTGACGAAGACGCAGTCATTTCGGCTCAAGCAGCCCCTGTCAAAATCTCTGCGGGAAAGAAGAAGCACGGTTTAATCAACTTTATATAACCTGCCACCCCTCCCCATCGGCGCGGGTTTACCATTTATTCGCAATTCTGGCCCATATTGCTGTTTCATGTAAACAGCGCATGGGGTGATGAACATGGCGCAAGCCTTACAAAATGCAGATATGAATTTACGTCGCGCGACGCGGCACCGTACCGACCATAAATTGATTGCGGAAAGCCGCCGGCATGGCGATCAGTATATCCACATCGTGAACATTTCTGCGCACGGGTTCATGATCGACAACAACCCCGGTTACGAACGCGGCGAACGGGTTGAATTAAAGCTCCCGATCATTGGCCGGATTGAAGCGCTAGTTATCTGGACGGTGGCCCAGCGCGCGGGACTGCAATTTGAACGCGTGCTGCGTTTCCCCGATTTTCTCGTGCTGCTAGACGAGATTGGTCACACAAGCTGCTAACCGCCGCGCAGGGTGGCAACACCTGCATCTCTTTCAAACAAGTATAACGCTATCCGCGCCGCTTGACCGCGCGCGCCATCAAGCCCGCCATCGCGGTCAAGCAACAACCGCGCATCGTCAGCGGCGACACCAATCAGCGCGCGGACCTGTTCAGGCGTGGCGACTCGAAACGGGTTTTCGCCCGACTGCCTTGTGCCCAGCAATTCGCCCGCGCCGCGCAGTTTCAAATCTTCCTCGGCAATGCGAAAACCATCGTTCGTTTCGCGCATCAACGCCAGTCGGGCCCTTGCTGTTTCGCCAATCTGTGTACTGCGGACTAGGATGCAGGCCGATTTCTCGGCCCCTCGACCAACTCGCCCGCGCAACTGGTGGAGCTGGGCAAGACCAAAGCGGTCTGCTGCCTCAATTACCATAAGGCTGGCATTGGGAACGTCCACGCCAACCTCAATCACCGTTGTTGCAACCAGCAAGCGGGTTTCACCTGCTACGAAACGTTCCATGACAGCATCTTTTTCCGGGCCGCGCATACGGCCGTGCACCAACGCAACTTGGTCACCAAAGCGCAAGCGGAGCTGTTCAGCACGTTGTTCAGCGGCGGCAAGGTCACTTTTGTCGCTCTCTTCAACGAGAGGGCAGACCCAAAATGCCTGCCTTCCCGCTGCCAAATGCCGGGCAACGCCTTCAACCAGTTCTTGCAGCCGCTCCTGTGACATCACCCGGGTTTCGACCGGCGTCCGCCCTAGAGGAAGCTCGTCTAGGATCGAGCTATCCATTTCACCATAAGCCGCGAGCGCAAGGCTCCGTGGTATCGGCGTTGCTGTCATAACCAACAAATGCGGCACGCCCCTGCCCTTGCGGGACAGCATTAGCCTTTGTGAGACGCCAAAGCGGTGTTGCTCGTCAATCACCGCCACTGCGAGCGCCTTATAGGTCACAGCCTCCTGAAATATCGCATGGGTGCCAACAAGGATGTGAATTGATCCATCGGCCAGCCCCATTAAGGTTGCCTCGCGCAAGCTGCCTTTTTCGCGACCAGTAAGAATCGCAATGTTGATGGGTAAGCCAGAGAGTAATTTTTGAAGGCTGGCATAATGCTGCCGCGCAAGAATTTCTGTCGGCGCGAGCATCGCGGACTGCATACCTGCCTCAACACCGCGCAACAACGCCATCAGCGCGACCATCGTTTTACCAGCGCCGACATCACCTTGCAGCAGGCGGAGCATTGGCCGTGACTGGGCAAGATCGCCTTCAATCTCGGTTATGGCGCGCTGCTGCGCGCCTGTGAGCGCAAAAGGCAATGTCAGCTTTGACACCAAAGAGCCGTCACCGCGTATCGGCACGGCGGCGCGTTTGTCCATCGCCGCGCGGATTAATCGCATCGCAAGTTGGTTGCTGAATAGCTCATCATAAGCCAGCCTATCCCGCGCGTCTTGGTCATCCTTGTTGTGCAGTAGGTTGATAGACTTCGACCAACTGGACCACCCACGACTGGATAACAAGGTCGGCTCAATCCACTCCGCCAAATCAGGCACGTCTTGCAACGATGTCGCCACCAATTGCCCCATGCGCTTGTTGGTTAGGCCATCTGACAAGGAATAAATCGGCTCGGCCAACCCCGGCGAAGCATCGCTACCGATGGGCACCACATGGTCGGGATGCACCATCTGAAGTTCGTCCCCATAACGGTCAAGTTTGCCCGATATGATACGCGTTTCGCCAACCGGAAGCTGCTTACGCGCCCAACCGCCATTCCGACCAAAAAATGTCAGCGTGATGTAATTACCTGCAGCATCCGCCGCGAATATGCGTAAGGGCGCGCGCGGGCTGCTGGCGCCCCGGTGATCCATGACCGTAACGGTTAGGATGATATTCCGGCCAACATCGGCCACATCCAAACAGGACACCGCCTTGCGATAGGTCCAGCTATTGGGAAAATGATACAGAACGTCCTTCACCCGCTCCAGCCCAAGCCGCTCCAACGGCTTGGCAAGACCAGGGCCAACACCTTTTAAGGCACGAATGTCTGTAAATAACGGATTGAGTATATCGGGGCGCATGACTAGGGCCGCTTATAACCCGATAATCATATTCCACCAGAAACTTAAAGGATGCGTGACATGGACGCTGACCCCTATCGTCGCAAACTGCATTATCGCGCGCACCATCGTGGCACGCGGGAAGCCGATGCTATGGTCGGTGGATTTTTCGATCATTGCTCCGCGCAATGGGGCGCGGTTGAGTATGAATGGTTTGAACGCCTGCTGGATGAACAGGATGTTGATATCATGGCATGGGCGCTTGGCACCGCTGAGCCTGACCCAGCCTTTGCTGGCCCATTGATGGACCAGATGATGAAACTGGATTTCATTGTTCTTCCTGAAGGACTTAGCACACATAAGTCATGATTGACCTGCAGCGCATCATAAACAGCCGCCAAGCACTTACGCTTGCGTCCGTGCCAAATGGCTTTGCACCGTTGTTGCTGGCGGACCTCACGCGGGCGGCGAAAACGCGCGCGCTGTATATTGCGCCCGATGAATCGGCGATGCGCGCCATTGCCGATGCCGTGCCATTTTTTGCACCTGAAATCGAAATCCTGATTCTGCCGGGTTGGGATTGCCTTCCCTACGACCGCGCTTCACCTTCGGTCGCCGTCACCTCGCAGCGTATGTCGACGCTGCAAGCACTCCAGCAGCCAACAAAAAAGAAGCAGCTTGTCGTTACGACCATCGGCGCGGTTATTCAAAAAAATGTAACGCCGTTCCGTATCCGCCAGACAGGCGAACGATTAACCGCTGGTCGCGAGATCAGCCGCGAACGGCTCGCGTCTTTGCTGCAATCAAACGGCTATTTCCGCGTGGACACCGTTGCTGACGCGGGTGAGTTCGCTATCCGCGGCAGCATTGTTGATCTGTTCCCCGCTGGCAGCGAAGTCGGCCTTCGCCTCGATTTCTTTGGCGATGAAATTGAAAGCATCCGCCGCTTTAACCCATCGGACCAACGCAGCATTGATCAGGTCGAGCATTTCGACATCTTACCCGCTGTCGAAGCTTTGATGGACGAAGAGGCCATTAAACGCTTCCGTATGGGCTATCGCGAACGATTTGGTGTCACGGCAACGGGCGACCCATTATATCAAGCGGTGTCCGAAGGCCGCAGGCTGTCCGGCATGGACCATTGGTTGCCTTTGTTCGAAAAGCGGATGGCGACGATATTCGACCATGTTGGCGCGGACGCCTTGATTATCCGAGACAGCGGCGCGATTGCGGCGGGGCAGTCACGGCTCGACTCCATCACCGACTATCACGAAAACCGAGTGAAAGCACAGGCGGCGGAGCCTGGAAGCTACCGTCCGCTCCCGCCGGAAATGCTATATTTGAGCGGCGATGAACTCGACCAATTATTTGCAGATAATGCCGCGCATCTCGTCACACCCTTTGCGCAACCGGACTCAGCAAACATTATCGACTTCGGCATTGGTGCCGCGCGCGACTTCGCGCCGGAACGGGCGCAAAAGGTAAATGTATATGAGGCCGTCGCCGCGCATCTTAAATCGTTACACGCCGCCAAAACCAAAACAATCATCGCCAGCTACTCAGGTGGCGCGCGCGAACGGTTGAAGGGGTTACTGGCCGAGCATAAGGCGCCGACGATTGTAGCGGCCGATAGTTGGCAACAAGCCTTGGGCGTTGCGGCGGGACAAACCGCCATTGTCGTTCTGCCGCTGGACCATGGCTATACGACGCCTGACCTTGTGGTGCTGAGCGAACAGGACATGCTGGGCGACCGTCTCGTACGGCGTCAGAAGCGGCGCAAGTCAGCAGACGCTTTCTTGGCCGAATTGGCCGCGCTGACGCCGGGTGACCTTGTTGTCCACCAAGACCATGGTATCGGACGATATGATGGCCTGATATCCATCCCCGTCGGCAACAGCCCGCACGACTGTGTTGCCCTTACTTATGCGGGCGGCGACAAATTATACGTTCCGGTTGAAAATATCGACGTGCTGTCCCGTTATGGTTCAGACAGCGAGCATGTCGCGCTCGACAAATTGGGCGGCGAAGCATGGCAGCGGCGCAAGTCAAAGTTGAAAGAACGCATCCGCGCCATTGCCGGCGAGCTGCTCAAAACCGCTGCAGAACGCGCATTGCGGGCGGGTGCCGTAATTGAGGTTGATGGCCCTGCATATGCAAGTTTCGTGGATCGCTTCCCTTATGAGGAAACGGAAGATCAGCTCCGCGTGATTGAGGAAGTGCTTCAGGATTTATCCGCTGGCAAGCCTATGGATCGTCTGGTGTGCGGCGATGTCGGCTTTGGTAAAACCGAGGTTGCGATGCGCGCCGCTTTTGCCGCGGCAATGGCGGGGCTTCAGGTCGCCGTCATTGCGCCAACAACGCTGCTGGCCCGGCAGCATTATGCTAACTTTGCCGAACGTTTCCGTGATTTGCCTTTGAAATTGGGTCGCCTGTCGCGGCTTGTGCCTGCTGCAGAAGCCGCGCAAACGCGTGAAGGCCTTGCCGATGGAACCGTGGATATTGTAATCGGAACGCATGCCGTGCTGGCAAAGTCGCTTGCCTTCAAACGCCTTGGGCTTGTCATTGTAGACGAGGAACAACGTTTCGGGGTTAATCACAAGGAACAGTTGAAGGCACTCAAAACAGACGTGCATATGCTCACGCTCACCGCGACCCCCATCCCGCGCACATTGCAAATGGCGATGTCGGGCCTGCGTGAATTATCGGTCATTCAAACCCCACCGGTCGACCGTCTGGCCGTGCGCACCTATGTTATGCCATGGGATCCGGTCGTGCTGCGCGAGGCTTTGCTGCGCGAACATTATCGCGGCGGACAAAGCTTCTTTGTTGTGCCGCGCATTGCAGATTTGACCGAGATCGAGGAATATCTGCGGACCGAAATACCCGAAGTGAAATATGTCACGGCGCATGGCCAAATGTCGCCCACACAAGTTGAGGAGCGCATGAGCGCTTTCTACGAAAAGCGGTATGATGTCCTGCTGTCGACCACGATTGTGGAAAGTGGCCTTGATATCCCCAGCGCGAATACCCTGATCATCCATCGCGCCGACCGTTTCGGTCTTGCGCAATTATATCAGCTACGTGGGCGGGTTGGACGGTCCAAAACGCGTGCTTATGCCTATCTGACGCATGAACCAAACCGCGTGCTGACGGAGACAGCGGAGAAACGCCTGAAGGTGCTGGGCGACCTCGATAGCCTTGGCGCAGGTTTCCAGCTTGCAAGCCATGACCTCGACATTCGCGGCGCCGGCAATTTGGTGGGTGACGAGCAATCGGGCCACATCAAGGAAGTCGGCTTTGAATTATATCAATCGATGCTTGAAGAAGCGATTTTGGAGGCCCGTGCAGGCGCGCAAGGGCTGGCCAAGCCGCGTGGCAGCTTCTCGCCGCAAATCACCATCGACGCGCCAATCCTTATTCCCGAAGATTATGTCCCCGACCTGTCGGTTCGCATGGCGCTATATCGCCGCTTGAACGATCTCGAAGAGGGTCAAGACGTCGAGGGCTTTGCTGCGGAAATGACCGACCGATTTGGTCCGATCCCCGAACCCACACAGAATCTGCTCAAGCTTATCCAGATCAAGCAAAACGCACTCATCGCAAAGGTTGCGAAGATCGAAGTCGGCGCGCGCGGGACGTTGGTCAGTTTCCATCAGGATACGCCGCCCAACGTGGCCGGATTACTCGCTTATGTCGACAAGCTTGGCCAAACCGCAAAGTTGCGCCCCGACAGCAAGCTGGTCATCAACCGCGTTTGGGGCGACCCTGTGGCGCGGTTGAACGGATGCTTACAACTGTCACGCGGCCTCGCCAGCCTGGCGCGTAAATCGGGTTAAACCAAGCTTCGGGCCAAAGCTGCACAGCGGATGGGGGTAAAGGGCGATACCGATAATCCGACCCTTCCCCTTGCCGCTGTTGGATTCAGCTTTCGTCTGCACGGTTTTGCGCTTACATCGCAAAAATGATCGACGGTTTCGGACGCAATATCGACTATTTACGCATATCGGTGACCGACCGTTGCAATTTTCGTTGCACCTATTGCATGCCAGAACAGCAAAGCTTTTTGCCGCACCGCGACCTCCTTACCTATGACGAAATTCTGGTTTTGGTGGAACGGTTCATCGCCCATGGCATCCGCAAAATCCGACTTACCGGCGGCGAACCCCTTGTTCGGCGCGATATCCATATCTTGATTAAGGCGCTTGGCCGGCATGTACGCAACGGCGGTCTCGAAGAATTAACCATGACAACCAATGGCAGCCGATTGGAACAGTTCGCACCATTATTGGCATCAGCGGGCATGAAGCGGATAAATGTTAGCCTCGATACGCTGGATACCGAAGCCTGTCGCCGGATCAGCCGGGGTGGTGACCTCGACACGGTATTGGCCGGCATACATGCGGCGCGCGCGCACGGCATGGATGTCAAAATCAACATGGTCGCGCTGAAGCAGCAGAATGAAGACGCGCTTTTACCCATGGCGTATTTCTGCGCAGAAAATGGGCTTGATCTCACATTGATAGAAACCATGCCCTTGGGCGCTGGCGTTTTGGAACGCGAAGAGAGCTACATCGCGCTCGATGATTTCACCGCGCCGTTGCGCGAACTTTATGATCTCCATCCTTTAGCGCATAAGAGCGCCGGCCCTGCCCGTTATTGGCGCGTCGAGCCCTTGGGCCTGCGCCTTGGTCTCATCACCCCCATGAGCCATAATTTTTGCGACCATTGCAACCGGATCCGCCTCACCACCGACGGCAAGATTTATATGTGCCTTGGCTCGGAACTGCACGTCGATTTGCGCAAGGCGCTGCGTGAGGACACGCTTACAGATGTCGATTATTTGCTTCAAAAGGCTTTGCGGCTTAAACCCCAGCGCCATGAATTCGAAACACAGCTGGCGCAGCCTGATCTCCGGCTCGCGCGGCATATGAACGCAACAGGTGGATGAACCAAAATATGCAACTTGCGATCATCTCGTCGGCAACCCCGCAAGCCCGTGAAGCTGAGGCACTATTGCGCGAAGTGCATGAGTTTGTGCCGCTTGACGTCGCCGATGCTGTCATTGTGCTTGGTGGCGACGGGCACATGCTTCAGGTCTTGCACCAATTATTGGAAAACCGCCGCGACATTCCCGCTTATGGCATGAACCGCGGCACAATTGGCTTTTTGATGAATAGCTGGGACGTGCATGACCTTCCCAGACGCCTTCAACGCGCCAAGTCATTTTCTGTCCGTCCGTTGACGGCGGACATAACCACAATCAGCGGTCAAAAATTCACCTTGCCCGCCATTAACGAAGTGTCGCTGCTGCGGGAAACGCGTCAAGCGGCGAAGCTGGAGATTTCCGTCAACGGCAGAGCAGTCATCCCCGAACTCATTTGCGATGGCATATTGGTCTCAACGCCCGCTGGATCCACTGCATATAATTTATCCGCCAATGGCCCAATTTTGCCATTGGACTCGTCGTTACTCGCTTTGACCCCCATCAGCCCTTTTAGACCACGACGTTGGAAGGGCGCAATATTGCCCGACCGCTATGTCATCCGGATCAAAATATTAGAGGCCAGTAAAAGGCCGGTTAGCGCCGTTGCAGATCAACGCGAAATCCGTGATATTGCCTCTGTCGAAGTCGCCTTGGACCGCAACCGCGCGCTCACTTTGTTGTTCGATCCCGAGCATGCTTTGGATGATCGCATATCGATGGAACAATTTATTGTCTGAACGGGCAATGGACGCTTGCCAAAAGCAAAAAAGCGCTGCTATAGGCGCGCCTCTGCCCGAACATATCGGGCTGTTCCCTGGTAGCTCAGTGGTAGAGCAGTTGACTGTTAATCAATTGGTCGGGGGTTCGAATCCCTCCCGGGGAGCCATTTATTTCAATAACTTAGCGTATCCCCTTCGGGGAAATACAAATGCAGGCCGGAAATTGGGCTTACCTAGGTTTCACCGTCGCCTTGCATTTACGTCGCCTGCTGCCTTGGTTGGACGAACACTTGGACCCGCCCACCCCGTTCAAAAATCTACGCCACGCGAGTCCAAGGGGGCGCCCCTCCCGTTTTTGGGTGATGGGCCCCACGCTTCCTTCTTCGTTATCAGTCTGCACGTTCTGTTAGCGGCGTTTCATTCACAAGCGCTACTGACACCACCTGTGTGTAGATGCCGTCCGTAACTCGGCGCGGACAGGGCCTGCCCGCGTTCCGATTAATTTCGCCAAGTGCTCGATACCATTATTTGTTTACAACAAATGGAACATCTTCATCAAGGAAGCCTTTAATGACCGAACCGGCCTCTACTTTGGCGCTAGTTCCAGTCATAAAGAAACCCGCAACAGGAATAAAATAAGAGGTAGCAGCGGCTCCCCACCCACCGGCTACGCCTTTGTCGTCAAACGTGCCGCCTAATCGAATATTTCGGTCACCGACACGAAGATACATGAGGCGCGCGTTGAATTTTCCAGATTTGCCCCACATTCCTTTATTTTTTACCGACATGATTTCGCCAACAGCGCGCGACCCAGCTGGAATTATGGTCTCAGTGCCAACTTTAAGCCCATCAATCAGTTCCAAATCGAAGCGATCACCGACCTTTAGCACCTTGCCTTTTGTGGTAAGTTCACGAAGTAGTCGCAACGACACTTCCGTACCTTGATATAGCTTGTTGGCGGGGGCCGATCCCAATGTAACGGAAGGTTGCGAAGCTGGCGCTAATTCAACTTGAGCCATCGCAAGTTGTGGCGCGGCCAAAGAAAAAATGAGTCCAAGCACTAAATGTTTCATCACAAAAACCTTCCAGAAAATAGTGCTGGTAAGGATGTAAACTTATTTTGCCGATGTCAAATTCTTTAGGCCCATTTTTGCCAATTTGACGATGGCCGCAGAAGCAGCGACAACGCATTCTTGTCTGGCTGCTAATAAGTGAATATGCGGAACTGTTCATTTTCCAGAGCGAGTACCGTACCTCTCGCAACGCATGTTAAGGGATCGTCTGCTACCATTACCGGCAATCCCGTTGCCTCACCGATTGCCGTATCCAAGCCACTTAAAAGGGCCCCTCCACCTGTGAGAACAATGCCTTGGCCTACAATGTCCGCCGCAAGTTCAGGAGCGGTGTTCTCAAGAGCAATTCTAATGCCTTCAATAATGGCGCCGACAGGTTCCGATAGCGCTTCTGCAAGCTGCATTTGGTTGATCGCGATTTCGGTCGGTACGCCGTTGATGAGGTCACGCCCCTTTATGTATAAGGTCTGGCCCTCGCCCTCTTTGGGACGAAGCGCCACGCCAGCTTCCTTTTTTATCCACTCTGCTGTTGAGTCTCCGATTAGCAAATTGTGGTTTCGGCGAACGTAGGACACAATCGCATCGTCCATCTTGTCCCCGCCAACACGAACAGATGCTGTATAAGCAAGGCCGCGCAGAGTGAGCACAGCGATTTCGGTAGTGCCACCACCCACATCGACGACCATCGATCCGATAGGTTCTGCGACCGGCAGGCCCGCTCCAATGGCGGCTGCCATGGGTTCAGAGATCAAGTGCACTGCCCTTGCCCCCGCATTGGATGCTGCATCCCTAATCGCACGGCGCTCCACCGATGTAGCGCCCGAAGGTACGCATATTACAACCTCGGGAACCCTTCGAAAACTTCGACGACCATAGGCCTTTTGGATGAAGTGCTTGATCATTATCTCTGCAACTTCAATATCGGCAATTACCCCGCCTTTTAGCGGTCGGATGACTTCAATATAGGCCGGTGTTCGTCCCACCATAAGCTTGGCCTCGTTGCCGACAGCCTTGATCCGCTTGACACCGTTGACCGTTTCAATCGCAACGACAGACGGTTCATTGAGCACCACACCGCGGCTAGGCACATACACAATAGTGTTGGCGGTGCCTAAGTCGATTGCGAGATCGCATGATGCAAATCTGGGGATCCTGTCGAGCATTAAGCTTTCATTCCTTTCAACCGGCTTGCTCGAAATCGATAGCCAGCAGGAATGATAAGAATGACCAATGCGTGAGACATGAGTAGGGTTATTAAATAAAGCGGGTATGGCAGAAGAAATACCACCGCAGAGAAAATGCAAGCAACGCTATAGGCCGCAAACAAAGCGTTTCGCGTTGAACATTCTGAACCAAGCGCCCACGATAGTTGAACGGAGTTCGAATGTGCAACTAGGCTAAGGATCGAAAAAATAGCTGCGTTCAAGATGAGAAAGGCTTCCTGCATCTGTTAAATATCTTGTACAAATAGGAAATTATCGGTCGCCAACGCGAAACCGCCCGCTTTCACGTCGCCGGTCGTAGTGGGTTTATCTGTAAACAAGCTGCGCAGCACCGTAAGGCGAGGAAGCGGCGCATTATTGTGTTTGATCAACAAAAACATTGGGTTAGAAAGTCATGCTTTGCGCACGGTTGCGTTGCGCTGCGCTGCCTCTAACTGGCTGGCGAGGAAAGCCGTTTGGTTGCGCTGCGCTGTAAGTTCCTTCTCGAGTTCGAAGACTTTAAGGCCCAAGCTCTCGATCGTGTCCTGCGAGCTGTCGCGCTCCTGCTCTACTTGACTAACTAGTCGTGCGACTTGCTCATCGCGCTCTTTTATGCAGGCCTCCCGTTCCTCTAGCAATTGCGTCATGGCTTCCAGTCGGGCGGTGATTGTTGCCCGTGACTGTTCCGTCTGGATCTTGGCCTCAATAGTGGTCTCTAACTTCGCGTTCAGTCGGCCAACGCTGGCCTCCAGCCGCCCCACTTTAGTATTTGACTGTTTTGCCAAATCGTCCAAGCGACGTATCTGCAGTGCGAGCCGTTCATTTTCTGCAGCAACTTCAAAATTAACTTCATCAAGCATTCTGAGTTTAGCGCGCGCATTATCCAGCTCAGATTTAAGCTTATTAATGGTCGAATCCCGCACTTTTTTATCGTGCTGCCCTTCCTCAAATAAGCGCGCCATTTCGCTCCGAGCATGTGTTGCTTCTTGCTCTTTTTGCTGACTGTAGAGAACGGCAGATTGTTTCTCTTGATAAATGAGATCATATTTTTCGTTGGCAGCGATTATTTCGTCTGATTTCTTCTGAAGGGTAATGTCTAACGCTTCACATTGATTGGTAAGAAAGATTATCTGGCTGTTTGCATCGTTGCATTTGGCAGACAGGTCCGCGATCTTCAGACTGTAATTTTCAACTGTCTCTTCAAGAGAAGACACTTCGACCCTCAGATTGTCTGCCTCTTCATTCGCAACGGCGAATTGGCTGACATAACGGTCAAGCTGATCCTCAGTTTCGCGCTTTGCCACACCGAGCAAATGATGCCGATGTTCCAAGGCTTCGAGGCCTGTGCGCGTAAGTTCATAATTGCGACGCAATTCCTCAGATTCCGATTGCAACGGAACAAGCGCTGCGTAGGTCACTTTGTACTGCTCGGACTTTTCAGCAAGCTGCTGCTGGAACTGGTCGCGCTCTTGTCGAATGGCTGAATTTGTTAGAGCGAGTTTGCGGTGCTCCTCAAAGCTCTTTGCCAAGTCAACCCTCAGCACGAGAACCTGCTCGACAAGGGCTTGAACACCTATCAGCCCTTGATGGACGGTACCAATGGCAGCCTCAATGGATTGCTTGCTTTCACCGAGATTTCCGAAAGCCGCCAGATCTTGCGCGTGGAGCGAAGCCTGGTTCAGAAGCTTGAACTTCCCCCCTTCTGTAGAAGAGTTAGCCTTTGAATCAAAAACGGCATTTCCCGACCTGCGGCGTGAGAAAAGGCTCAATATAGTGGCCATCAAGATATCCTACAAAAGCTGCGCAGCGCGCGCGTGTCGCCAACATCCAAAATGCAGAAGGTGTTGAGCGCCGCCGTCGGCTGGATGACCAAATTAAAGCCAGTCGTACCCGCCGGAATATCCAGTCGCTTGGATATTGCAGGTAAGTTGTTGATGCCCGCGTCGGTTAACCATTTTGCCACAGATTGCTGCCCCAATATGTTTAAGTCCCCGAAAATCAAAAAATGATCAGAGGCAACGCTGGGGTAACAAAAAGTCTTATTTTGTCCCGTTACCCAGCGCCAGCAACATTGCTTACATATCAAAATAACATAATCAAAGCATTGATTTAGTATGAACAGATAGTTTTACATGATGATACTTGTGGCTATTTATAGTTTTACATCATGATACTTTTACAGACGAATAGTTTTACATGACTAAAAATATTTAGGGTCAGGATCTCTTAAATCCACCATCGCGGGGAGCCTATTTTTTGGCTCAATAGGCTCTGGGATCAGGACCTAAAGCGGCCCATGGGCCTGCCAGAGCAGCCGGAGCGCGGCATAGCCAACCAGCAACGCCGTGAGCACACGCAACAAATGTGGTGATAGATAGCGCATGCCGAACAGGCTGCCCAATTGTCCGCCGACCAACACAGCGCCGAGCAGCAGTCCATATTGCAGCGTAGGCTCCGCAAGCGAATGCGCCCCTGATTTCAGTATTTGCCCTAGCAAGCCAGCTGCCGAGTTAATCAATATGTAGAGCGATGCAAAAGCCGCAATCCGGCGTGCCTCCGCCCAACGGATCAGGTGTAAAACCGGTGCCATAAATATGCCCCCGCCAATGCCCGACAACCCCGCGAGCAAGCCCACCGCACCTGAAAGCGCCAACACCACAGGCTTAGGAACGGCGCGCGGCGCCATCTTGTCCGCTTGGAGAAACAGGGCAATTGCAGACGCCAGCAACGTGCCGCCCAATATGGTGAGGAACACGACTTGTTTCAGCGGCACAAGCCCACCTAAAAAGGCGAGCGGCGCTGATACCATAAGCAAAGGCAGAACTTGCCGCCAAGACACCAAGCCAGCGCGCACGAAGCGAATACTGCCTCCGGTAACGACGATGATATTGCAGACCAGTGCAATCACCGGAATCAGCCGGTAATCCACCCCCCATAAGGCAAGAAGCGCCGTGTAAGTCGACCCGCCGCCAAAGCCAACCGATGCATAGACAAATGCGACAAGAGCAAAGAGGCCGGCTAGCCAGAACATCTTCGTCCTCCCCGCATCACATCATCAATAAGCGCCGTGACAGTGCTTATATTTTTGTCCCGAACCGCACGGACATGGGTCGTTACGGCGCAGATCAGGGTCGCCTGCATATGGGTCATTGAAACCCGCTGGAGGCGCAGCGCGCGGGATTGTCGTTGTCACCAAGCCAAGCGCAGCGCCGTCACTGTCGTCTGTATCATCTGCACCCGTCAACGGGTCGATATGCGTGGTCAGAAAATCGGGCAACTCGGGTAAATCTTGGGGTACAAATTCTTCTTCGGCGCGGAAATCATTGGTGGCGATGGTTTTGGTCACGCCTTCGCGAATGGCCGACAGCATGCGTTCAAACAGGCCAAAGGCTTCTTGCTTATATTCATTGACTGGGTTCTTCTGCGCATAAGCACGCAGATAAATCACCTGACGCAGGGCATCGAGCGTGGACAAATGCTCTTTCCAATGATGGTCCAGCGTTTGCAGCAAGATGCTTTTTTCAACCTGACGCCAGATGGTTTCATCCAGCGTAGCGCCCTTGGCCTTGAATCTCGCGCTCGCCAATTCGGCAATGCGGGTTTCGATGATTTCAGGTTCAAGCCCGTCCTCCTGCAACCAACTGTCGATATCGGGCGCAAGGCCAAGCACCTCTGCGCATTTTTGCTTGAGGCCCTCGACATTCCATTGCTCAGGATATGTACCTTCGGGGCAATGGTCGCCAACAAGGTTGTTGACGGTATCGTTGAGCATATCGTCAATGATGTCATCGACAGCTTCGGCATCCATGATGTCACTGCGTTGTTCATAAATGACCTTGCGCTGATCATTCATGACATTGTCATATTCGACCAACTGTTTCCGGATATCGTAATTGCGCGCCTCGACCTTTTTCTGCGCGGTTTCGATCGCTTTGGACAGCCATTTGCCGCCAATCGCTTCCCCATCTTCGAGGCTGGAGTTCATCATTTTGGAGAACAGGGTTTCGGACCCAAAAATACGCAAAAGATCGTCGTCTAGCGACAAATAGAAGCGGGAAAGTCCAGGATCCCCCTGACGCCCTGAACGGCCGCGCAACTGGTTATCGATACGGCGGCTTTCATGGCGCTCTGTGGCAAGGACAAACAATCCACCCGCCTCGATGACCTTCGCTTTTTCAGCAGCGATTTCGTCCTGCAACGCTTGAATGGCGGCATCGCGCTCCGAACCTTCGGGCATGTCACGCAATTCGTCATTCAACCGAAATTCAAAGTTGCCGCCCAATTGAATATCCGTACCGCGACCCGCCATGTTGGTGGCGATGGTAACGCTGCCCAAGCGCCCGGCTTGTGCGACAATATGTGCTTCGCTTTCATGGAAGCGGGCGTTCAGGACGCTGTGCTGGACGCCTTCTTTTTCCAAAAATTCAGCCAATAATTCGGATTTTTCAATCGATACCGTTCCAACCAAAACGGGCTGACCGCGGTCATTGGCTTCTTTGATGGTCTTGGCGATAGCGCCGAATTTATCTTGCGTGTTTTTGTAGAACTGGTCGTCCTCGTCCACGCGCTGCACGGGCAAGTTGGTCGGTATTTCGACGACGTTTAGCTTGTAAATTTCATGAAACTCACCGGCTTCGGTAGCCGCTGTACCCGTCATGCCGGACAATTTGGGATACATGCGGAAATAATTCTGGAAAGTGATGGTCGCCAGCGTCTGATTTTCCGGTTCAATAACCACGCCTTCTTTGGCCTCAACTGCTTGGTGCAGGCCGTTGGACCAGCGACGTCCATCCATCATACGACCTGTGAACTCGTCGATGATGATGACCTTGCCATCCTTGACGATATAATCAATGTCGCGCTTGAACATGACATTGGCTTTTAGGGCTTGGTCGAGATGGTGCACGACCAAGGTATTTTCATAATCATACAGATTAGAGCCCGTCAGCAAGCCAGCGTCCTCAAGCAAGCGCTCGACTTTCTCAGTGCCATCTTCAGTCAAGGTGACGTTACGGCTCTTCTCGTCCTTTTCATAATCGCCTTCGTCCAACTGGAGAACCACGGCGTGGACCTGCATATATAGTTCGGATTTGTCATCGGTCGGCCCCGAAATAATCAGCGGCGTCCGGGCTTCATCGACCAAGATAGAATCGACTTCATCGACAATCGCAAAGTTGAATGGGCGCTGCACCATTTGCGCGCGCTCATATTTCATATTGTCGCGCAAATAATCGAAGCCAAGTTCATTGTTAGTTGCGTAAGTAATGTCGCAATTATACGCATCGCGGCGTTCATATTCAGCGATGCTTGGAACGACGACGCCCGTCGTAAGGCCAAGGAACCCGTAAATCCGGCCCATCCATTCCGCGTCACGGCGGGCCAGATAGTCGTTCACGGTCACAACATGAACACCCTTGCCTTCTAATGCATTGAGATAGCATGCCAATGTTTCGGTTAAGGTCTTTCCCTCACCTGTGCGCATTTCGGCGATTTCGCCGCGATGCAGCACAATGCCGCCGACCATCTGCACATCGAAATGGCGCATGCCCATCACGCGCTTTGATACTTCGCGCACTGTGGCAAAAGCCTCAGGCAGGATATCGTCAAGCGTCTCGCCAGCCGCCAGACGATCGCGAAATAGCTGTGTTTGACCTTTCAAACGTTCATCGTCCATGGCGGCGATGTCGACTTCAAGCGCGTTGATCTTTTCAACGATCTTCATAATCGATTTAACGTAACGGTCGTTCGACGACCCGAATATGGCTTTGGCAAATCCGCCGAGCATGGATAATTCCTTCAAAATATTTAGGGGACGCGCACGAACGGCGCGCGGTAGGTAGCTATGGCGCCTCAAAGGGCGCAGAAAGCCTAACCTAAAATGATATCATGCCGGTCAACCGGCGTATCTGGCGTTACGGCAACCGATGTGGCTTCACCAATGGCGGGCGCAAGTGACGCCCGCGCCTTCGCGGTCTCTTGGACCACGGGTTCGCAAGCGGCAACGGCCTCCAACGCAGCAGCAGCAACATACGCCTGCGCAACCGCCGTATCCACTGACGCAGACGACGAAGAGACCGGACGCGCCGCCTCCGCAGCGGAAAAACCGCTCATCATCGCCAGTAGATAAATCAGTAAACGCATATATGGCCCTGTTAGGTGCGCACAGACCTATAGGGACACAAAGCCGCTCCGTCTATCCCGAAGCGTCCTGACTAGCGTGCATTGCCAGTTGCGCCAATTGCGGCCAACAGATAAACAAAATACACCATTTACACGCCCTCCAAAGATTTCTGAAATTATTACAAGGTTACAGTTACTTGTCTAGCACTTCTCCACTCGCCATTCCTTTTCCTGTCATGCCCGACATCGCGGGAGCGACACCATATGTTGCCCGCGCAGGGTATAAGGAATGGGACCGCTGTGACCTCAGCTATGTGACGTTTGATGCAGGCACGACGGTTGCGGGCGTCACCACGCGAAATCTGTGTTGTTCAGCCGAGGTTGATCTGTGCCGTGCGCATTTGCAGCATGGCAGTGCGCGCGCCTTGGTGGTGAATGCGGGCAATAGCAACGCTTTCACTGGGCAGCGGGGCAAAGATGCCGTGGACGCGATTACAGGCCAAGTGGCGGCCCATTTGAACTGCGACACGACGGAGGTCTTCGTCTCTTCAACCGGCGTCATCGGCGTGCCTTTGCCCATCGACAAGGCGCAGGCAGGGCTTCAGGCAGCTTTTGATGCTACATCCTGCAGTTGGGAAGATGTCACTTATGGCATCGGCACCACGGATACCTTTGCCAAGGGCGCAACGGCAAGCGCGATGGTCGATGGCCGCAAGATACAGATTGTCGGCATCATCAAGGGTTCTGGCATGATCGCGCCGGACATGGCGACGATGTTGGGTTATATCTTCACCGACGCCGCCGTCGACGCCGCTTTCTTGCAGCAGCTTTTGTCTGCCGCCAATCAAGCAAGCTTTAGCTGCATTACGGTGGACAGCGACACCTCCACCAGCGACACAGTGTTGGCCTTTGCCACAGGCAAGGCAGGCAATGCGCGATTAACCTCTTTTGATGACGCTGGGGCCGACGCCTTTGCAGCGGCACTGAGCGATGTCTGTCGCCAATTGGCGCATCTCGTGGTGCGGGATGGCGAAGGGGCGCAGAAATTTATTGAAATTCAAGTTACGGGGGCCGTCAGCAACGACAGCGCGCGGCGCGTCGGGTTAGCAATCGCCAATTCGCCCTTGGTCAAAACGGCTATTGCGGGTGAGGATGCCAATTGGGGCCGCGTCGTAATGGCGGTGGGTAAAGCCGGCGAACCGGCAAACCGCGATACGCTTTCGATCCGCTTTGGCGCAACATTGGTCGCGCGCAACGGCCTTGCGGTTGCAGATTATGATGAAGCGCCAGTCGCGCGTCACCTAAAGCAAAAGGAAATCGAGATTGGCGTCGATCTGGGCCTTGGGTCAGGGCGCGCCACAGTGTGGACGTGCGACCTGACCCATGGTTACATAAGCATCAACGCCGATTATCGCAGCTAGGGCCCTGCCCTTAAAGCGCGGCTTCGAGCCAGCTTTTCAATTGTGCCTTGGGCGCGGCGCCAACCTTAGTGTCGGCAATTTCGCCGCCCTTGAACAGGATCATCGTCGGAATCCCGCGCACCCCATATTTGGCGGGCGTATCGGGATGGTCATCAATGTTCAGTTTCACAATCTCGACCTGTCCGGCCAATTCTTCACTGATTTCCTCAAGGCTTGGGCCAATCATTTTACATGGGCCGCACCATTCGGCCCAGAAATCGACCAATACGGGTTTGCCTGATGCCAGCACGGTTGCGGCGAAGTCATTATCACCAACGGTTTTGGTAGCCATATCAATCTCCTTTGTTACACCCCATGTATTCGCCCCGCCAAGAACTGACAAGGACCATGCGCAATAGTTTTGCTTAACGCATCAAGAGGCGGGGTAATATGGTGCCAAGATAGCGTCTGAAAGCGTGATAAAATGCGGTGCGTGCGTGAACAGCAGTGATACTTCAATCCGCGAAGCCGGAAAAATCGTCTGCAATGCGGCGCGATAATGCGCCATTTGCCGCAAATGTGGGACCGGAACACCGCGTTCATCTTGCGGCACCTGCCGACCCGTTTTGAAATCGATGGCACGCACCAGACCGGGTTCAACCAACAATCGGTCAATCCGTCCATTGATAACCGTTTCGCCTACCACGGCAACTAATGGCACCTCCGCGCGTGCGGATGGACCAAAAAACGGGGCCCATTGCGGACTTTCCAATATAGCGCGAACTTCGGCGATAAGGCTGGCCTGGTCAATATCATTATCAGGCATCTGTGCCGCCAAATATTGCTCCGCCTTTTGCAGCGATACCTTGTCAGTCATGCGCTCCAATAGCGCATGGATCAGCTTGCCACGGACCGCCGCTTTGCGCATGGCCGGGATCGCTGGCGCGTCACCATAATCGTCATCGTCCAAACGCGACGGGACTAAAGGACGCGGCGGGCGTTGCTCGGCTGGCGCTGGCGCGAAAAGCCAATGCGGTGCGGCAACCAACGGTTCCGTTAGCGCAGCGGCAGTTATATTGCCCTCTGGGGACGCCAAGGAGGCACCTTGTCGTCCAACATGACGCATCACCCTGCCCCAGCGCGGATCGTCTTCCCAATCGCACCCCAGCGCCGCCATACCCCGCTGCAAAAGCGCATACCAGCTTTCGACTGGCGGCTCTCCCTTGCGGCTAATGCCCAAAGAGCCAGCCATAATGAGCCGCTCTTCGGCGCGCGTAATCGCGACGTAGAGCAAACGCTTATGCTCCTGCAATTCGCGGGTCTTTTGCATGTCGATAATATCTAACAACCGCCCGGATTGTTCTGCCTTACGGATCGGCAATAATGGTGTGCGATGCCCCTCGTCCATCAACAGTTCAACAGACTGGTCCGGTTTTTTCGTCGGGTCAGATGTAATATCGGCCAAAATGACCACGGGGGCTTGCAAGCCCTTTGCACCATGGACGGTCATGATCCTGACCTCCTTGCTGCTGCTATCGCCCTCGCGTTTGATTTCGGTGTCACCACGGTCAAACCATGCAATGAATTTCTGTAGGCCCCCGCTGTGTTGCTGTTCAAATTGCAACGCGGAATTCAACATTTCTTCAATGGGTACCAAAACCTCATTGCCCAGCCGCGCAGTAAATTTACGCCGCGCGGCAATGGGGCCTGACAATATTTGCTCAAGGAAATGATAGACCGTCGTGAAATCGGCCATTGCCAGAATGTCGCGCAGCGGGGCGATCTGCTGCTCAAGCTCAGGCCGATCACGAATATGCTGCCACAGGCTGCCCTTGCGGTCGCCGACATAGCCATATTGAAGCAACGTTTCTTGCGACCAACCAATAATGGGCGAAACCAGCAAACATGCCAGGCTAAAATCATCACTGGGCTGAAGCACAAATTTTATCGCGGCCAGCAAATCCTGCACCACCAAAGGCTGCAACAATCGAAGCCTGTCGATACCGGCAACGGGCACATTGCGTTCATGCAATTGCGCCACCAGCATCGACGCCATGTCGCCGCGCCTGCGCAACAGAAACATGATATCGCCCGGTTCAAGGGGGCGCCCCTTGCTGACCAACCAAGGTTTTGCGTCAATCAGCGCCCTGACATGGTCCGCCAGCCTTTCGGCCAGCGCGCGTTTCTCGTCGCTGAACCAATCTTCTTCCTCGTCCGAAACACTGTCATCCTGCCCATTGGGTTTGGCGGATATGGGTTCCAGCAACTCGACCATGCCGATATGCGGTTTGTCGCCATAATGCGCGGCGATTTCACCTTTTATACCGAAACTTTCAGGACCAGCTTCTTCGATAACGGCATTCACGAAATCGAGGATTGGCGGTGTCGAACGGAAGCTTTGCGACAGGGTAAGCCAGTTCAACGCGGATCCCGATTTACCAATACGCTCGGAAAAGGAGACGCCCGCTGCTTCATAGCGTTCAGGGGCGGTCCCTTGGAAACCGTAAATCGCTTGTTTGAAATCGCCGACGGAGAATAAAGTACGTATCCTGTCGGGCTTCATACCCATGCCGCTGTAAAAATCGTCGCTAAGTGCGCTGATGATATCCCACTGCGCGGCGTTGGTGTCCTGCGCTTCGTCGACCAATATATGATCGATCTGCCGATCCAGCTTAAACCGCACCCAATCGGCCATTTGACCATGTTGCAGCAAGGCGGCCGTGCGCCGGATCATGTCGTCGAAATCCACCGCGCCAAGCGCGTGTTTCGCCTTGCTATATTGGGCCGCAAATTCTTTACCCACCAACAAGGCCCGCGCCAGCCTGTCGGCATATTGCGCGCGCGCCACTTCGCCGAGCAACGCATTGGTCCATACGAACATCTCCAACGCTTGTGCGGCATAATCATCCGAAATTGGTGTAAAGTTCTTAGACGAATTCTGCATTTCGCCGTCCTTGGTTGACCAGCAACCATGGAGCTCCGCGAATGAAGCGGCCCGCTCGGCCGGAGAACAAGACAGCCAGTTCTGAAGCACCGCCGCACGCTTGCCGCCACGGCTGTCGGCTTTATTTTTGCCCCAGACCAAATTGGCGTCTATAATGCATTGCAGCTTAGCGCGCGGAATATGTTCGTCGACAAACGCCGCCTCCAACATTTCTTCCACAGAACCTGAAAAGCTGACATCCGCCAACCGCCGCGCCCAGACCACTGCGCCTGCGTCATCAGGGATAGACGCCATCACGTCCGGCGCAGCAGCCGTGCGGTGCAAGAAGCGCAAGGCGCCATCCTCACCCATGTTCAGGCTCAATTCCTGCAAATTGGCAATGATCTTGAGGTCATCGCGCGCTTCGGCATCAAGGACCAAGTTTGCAAGCGCTGCGTCGAGCAACTCGCGCTGCTCGCGTCCCTCCACCGGCTTAAAGCCCGGGACCAATCCTGCCTCTTGCGGAAAACTGCCGAGTAACGATTGGCAGAAGCTGTGGATGGTCAAAATCTGCAACCCGCCGCCGGGCGCATCCAGAACCTTGGCGAACAACTGCCGCGCTTTCTTGCGGGCGTCAGGACTATAATCTGCACCGATTGCTTTAAGGTCCTCGCCCAAAGCTGTGCCGTCCATCTGCACCCAAGTCGCCAAAAGCTGATTGATGCGGTCGGCCATTTCGGACGCGCCAGCCTTGGTAAAGGTGATGCACAGCAAATTTTCCGGTTCGACATCATTTTCCAGCAACAGCCGAATGACGCGCGCGGTGAGCACTTGCGTTTTGCCTGTTCCTGCCGATGCGCTGAGCCAAATATTGTCGCGCGGCACAACGGCGTCGCTTTGCGCCGGTATCAACGGGTGCAGCTTTTTGGATTCCGCGTTCATAGCGCCTCTTCCGAAATTGCCTGACGGCCATTCCATTCCTGCAAGCGCATCAATTGGTCATAATCGCCATAAAAAGCGAATTCGGGGTGCAGTTTTGCGGTAAAGGGTGCTTCACCCAATATCCACTTGCCGATCGCGATCTCTGCTTGTTCAACCGCAAAGGCAACGAAGTCCCCGCGCTCCGGCTTGTTATCCGCGGGGCGCGTGCTTGTGGGCACGACAATATGCCCGAAAACATCCTTTTTCTTGGCAAGGCTCCAATATTCAAAGTTACTCGCCATGCCTGACACGCCTTGGATAGCCATCTCCTGTGCCATATAACCGATAAGGCCAAGTTGCAGTGCAAAGCCCGCATTGACTTGCTTGGTCGATGGCGGCGCACCAGTTTTATAATCGATGATGACCAAGTCGCCATCTGCGGTCCGGTCAATACGGTCGACCCGCCCCCTGACGGCAATGCCTTTGATATGCACGGTGCCGGGTTGCTCGGCAACCGCCACGACGCGGCCTTTTTCGGTCATCAGGCGTTTGGTTTCATCGGCCACCCAACGTAAACCAGCGGCAATGCGCGGCTGCCATAATGTGCGCAGCAAGGGGTCACTCGCCTCTTGCGCCAGCAACGCATCAGCGCGCGCGACGAGCTTATCAACCGCGCAATCGTCGTGCGTGAACCATTTTTCCAATATGTCGTGCACCAGGCTCCCGCGCCAAGCAAAGCTGGGCTCGGCATCAACCTTTTCCAACACCGGAAGTCCCAAGATACGCTTGGCGTAAAAGGAATAAGGATCAGATTTCAACTGATCGAAATCGGTGACGGACAAGGAAACCAAACGCTGCTCCGCGCTCGGCATTGGCACTGGCCGCGTGGTGAACGGCTTCTTTTCGGTAGGGCGATCCAGCGCGTCGGCCCATGCCAATAGTTGATCGTCAACCGCAAGCGCCCCCCCCATTAGCGCTTTGATCCGCAGCAAAAAGCGCGAGGCGACCGTTGGCCCGCCACGGTCCCGCCGCGCGCGCGTCAGCAACACCTCTTGCGCGCCCAACGCCGTCGCCAAGTCATGCGCCGAAAGGCCAATATTCCGGTCCAATGTCGGCAATTTCAAGTGGCGCCTTATAGCAGGGGCCAGCCAGGGATCGGGCTGCGCAATTTGCGGCCATGTGCCTTCGTTCAAGCCTGAACAAATCAACAGGTCCGCCTGTTGCAGGCGCGCTTCTAACAAACCGTAAATCGCAACGCGGGGGTGCCCACCATAAGGCGGACGAACAACCGCGCCGGAGAAAATTTCCTTGAACGTTGCGACCAAGCCTGTTGCGTCGACACGGCCAAGGGTGGACAAATCGCTCGCGGTTACATCCTCCCAATTTCGTCCCAGTTCGCGACCGCTTGCGCCACGCCAAATGCCACCATCGGTAAGCGCCGTTGCAACATCGCGCAATGTGGCAAGAACATCGTCAAACGGCTGACCATCGGCGTTCTCCAGCGGTAACAACAGCGCATTAACGCCACACCACCATGCGATAAGCGCTTCATTTGGTTTGCGCGCCGTCTGTAGCCGCCGCGTGATCGCCGCAAGCCCAATGCCGCTGGCAGTGCCACGCAATGCAAGATCAAGCTGCCGAACATGATCCAGCCAGTCGAGCCTTTGTGGGCCGGCAAACACCAAAGGGTGCTTGGCAATGGCCAATATGCTCGACGCGGAAAAGCGGCTCCAAATGGCGTCCACCAACGCGAGCACAAGCGTGCCCGGCGGTGTTTGCAGCAACGGTATGCCTGCGCTGTCGTCAACATCTATATTCCAGCGACGTAGCTGCCCAGCCACCCGCACGGCCAATTCGCGATCGGGCGTAATGAGGGCAACGCGCTTTGCGGCAACTTCCAGCGCGCCCCTAATGCGCACAGCGATTGCCTTGGCCTCTTGCGCGCTATCTTCTGCCTCAAGCCATTTTGCATGCGGAAGACTTTTGCGCGGCGTTGGCAACTGCTGCCAATCGATGCTATGTTCCGGCAGGCAGAATATCTCTGAAATCGCCACGGCTTCTGGCTCTGCTCTGGCGGTCGGGAGGACGTCAATCTCGCTGCGGTCGATGCCCATGAGTTCCAACAAATGCTTCAAATGAAACTGCGGATGGACCTCGACATTATGGCGGCGCCAAAGGCCTGAGCCATCGTCGATGGAGGGCGATAGATCATCCCAACGCGCGTCAGACAGGTTTAGGTCAACCCCCGGTAAGATGACCTGCCCGTTCGGCATAAGTGCCACACGGCGCAGCAAGCGGGCCACAGCCTTTGCAGAGGTCGTTATTCCCACCGCTATGATGGGATCTGTACCCATATTGTGCGCCAAACGCTGTTCAAGCGCCGCCAACAAATGGTTCCGGCGCTCGGCTGGTCCCATTAATTTGCGCGCGGTTAACGCCGCCTGATATGCGGGCAATATCTGCAAAAGCGCGCCATATGCGCTTTGCCAATGCCCGGCCAAATCGGCTTCGATTTCGATGTCGGCGAAATGGCTAAAATCAACCTGATCAACCTCAAGCGCATCGATCAATTCTGCCAATTTGCGTGCAAGTCGCAACGCTTCCGCAGGCGAAAGTGGGACATCACCGGGCTGCTGCTCTTTCACGAGCTTAGCCAAAAGCATGAGCCGCTCAAATGGAGCAATTACTGGCCATATTGCGCTGCCTACATCAATCGGGTCAAGCATCGGTCCCAAGGCTTCGTCCAATTGCATGTCACCAACGGCAACCATATGCGGCAACAGCATACCGGGCGCTGCCTGCCGGACAAAAGCCTCCGTCATTGCCTTGATTGCGCGGTTATTCGGCAGGAGGAGCAGGTTGTTGCTGATCGCAAGCGGGTCCGCGCCCGCCGACTGCAATATCCATTGCGCGGTTACATCACATAGGTCATTGCCCAAAGGTACATTGAAAATATGGGCACGCGGGGCGGAGCCTTTATCCACCTTATCGTTCCGCCAACTTCGCTTCGGTTGCCGCAATTGCCGCTGGATAGCCGACGTCGAACCACAGCCCCTCATGCACGATACCCATGCAACGGCCTTGGGCTATAGCGCGATCCCAGAATATGTTGGTGGAAAACACGTCCGAAGGCGGATCGACAATGAGGCGCTTTGAAAGCATCTGAATACCGGTCCACACATAAGACGCAGGCGCGTCCCCTTGGCGACGCGACAGGCGTCCGTCTGCATCCAAGTTAAAGTCACCAATGCCTTGGCTATTATACGCGGTCTCTAACGGAATGAGGAGCATGAGAACGTCCATGCGGGCATCATCCCAATGCGCGATAAGCTGCGAGATCGCATTCTCGCCCGCATTGGTCCACCAATTGTCGGCGTTTACGCAAATAAAGGGATCATCCGAAATATGGCGAAGGGCATGAACCAAACCACCGCCTGTGTCGCGCAACAGATCGCGTTCGTCGGAGATACGCACATCCAAGTCAGCAGCTGAAGCTGCCAAATGTTGCTCTACTTGCTCTGCCCGATAATGAACATTGACGACAATCTTGCCGACCCCGGCATCGCGCAAATGGCCAAGCACATGGTCGAGTAAGGCAATGCCGCTTACTTCGATCAGGGGCTTTGGCCGGTCAGCGGTCAGGGGCAACATGCGCGTCCCCTTGCCCGCCGCCATGATCATCGCTGTATCGACATGCTTAACCATCGACGTTTAAATCCGAAGGCATTTTATGGCGTATGTCCGAAGGGATATGCGTGTCGAACCAAATTTTGATCGGCGCAAGGTCCGGATGGGCTAAATCGCGCTCCAGCAGCCCCCACATGCGGGGCAGGAACGACAAATAACGTTCCTTGCCATCGCGCTTCCATAGCCGGGTAAATATACCAATAATCTTGGTATTCCGCTGCGCGCCTAACAAGGCATAATGTGCGTCAAAGTCAGCCCCGGGTTTTGCTGCATCATGATAATATGCCAGCATCTCCGCCTCAAGCGCGGGTGAAACGTCGCGGCGTGCGTCTTGCAGCAAGGACACCAGATCATAAGCCGGATGGCCGACCAAAGCATCCTGAAAATCAATAATCCCCTGCTGTCCATCGTCCAGCAGCATGATATTTTCGGCGTGATAATCCCGTAACACGGTGACTTTTTGATAATCCGCAAGCGGGGCCAGCGCGTGGATCCAGATGCGATCAAATTCGCGCACATCAAATGACAATCCCATGGCAGGCATAAACCATTCGGACAACAACTGCACTTCGCGCATATATGTCGCAATGTCATAGCCTTGCGCTTGCACAGGAGGAGTTTGCGCCAAAACGACGAGAGCATCAATGGCTGCACGATATACTGCGGTCTCATCTTCAGGATGTTCGTCCAGATGCTCGCGCATCCGCCGGTCGCCAAAATCCTCGATCAGCAACAGGCCGCGGGTCAGGTCGGTGGCAAAAATTTCGGGCGCGCGAAACTGATGACCGTTCAAATATTGTGCCATATGAATGAATGGGCGCGGATCTTCATGCGGAGGCGGCGCATCCATCAAAATCGCCTTGCCGCGCTTGGCGCAGGCCACGCGAAAATAGCGGCGGAAAGACGCGTCACCTGCAACAGGCGACACTTGCGCGCCTTCCCAGCCATGTAAGCGCAGAAATGCGTCCAAGCCAGCGGGCGGCTCCATGTTAGTTGCTTGTGTCATCATTATCCATTTTCAAAGTCAGTATTCGGCTTCCGTCCGATTGCGGTGCTATGTCTATGCTATGGCTTGGTACCACATAAGCGGAACCAAAGCGTTCGGCCCACTCAACCAGCGTGATGCGTTCACTGCGTTCATCCGCCAGCCCCAGTTCGTCCAATTCGTCTACATCATCGAGGCGATACAAATCGACATGGGCAACGGCAACCAAAACATCTGGCGGTTCATAGCTGTGGACGATGGCGTAAGATGGGCTGGCGACTTCGCCCTCAAAACCAAGGCCCGATATTATTCCTGCGCATAACACGGTTTTGCCTGCACCAAGCGGGCCATTAATCGCGACCCAATCTGACCGCTTTAAATCTTTAGCGAGTGCATGGCCAAAGGCGCGCATATCCTCATCTGTTGCAATAATCATTTCTTTGGTAGCGCCATGATGATTGTGGTTCCCTCTCCTTGTGCAGAGTGCAAATGGAACGTGCCTCCATGCGATTCAATGATTTGCCGCGCCAAGGGCAAGCCAAGCCCGCGGGTCATGGCATCAGCAGCGTCTCCGCCTCCGCCTCCGCCTCCGGTGGGCATGCCGTCAGGCGAGAGCCGCTGAACATGTTTATCGTCAATCCCCGGGCCGTTATCGGACACGACAAGTTCAAGCACGTCGTTTTGCCATCGTGCGAAGAACAACACTTCGCCGCCCTGACGATGGTAACGAATAGCATTGTCCAATACTTGGCCGACGGCCTGGATAATGCGTTTGGAATCGAGGGATATGCCGCCCTTTGCCTCGCCGCACTCCACCTTTAATATGACGCCAGTTGCCTCTGCCATCTGCGTTTTGGCCGTAGCAATTTGTTCCACCAGGGCTGGCACATCAATATATTCAAACGCGAGCGGCAAGGCACCTGCCTCAATCTGACTATAATCGAGCACGGTATTGATTTGTTCTGAAAGCCGGTCAGCCGATTGCACGATGGCATCGACATATTCCATCGCTTGCGGCGGCAAATCACCTGCAATTCCCGCCTTTAGCAAGTCCGCAAAACCACTTATCGATGTCAGCGGCGTGCGGAATTCATAGCTCATATTGGCCAAAAACTTGCCCTTGATCGCATCTGCATCTTGCAAAGCGCTATTCCGGTCGCGCAAGGCTTGTTCTATTTTCAACGTGTCAGACATGTCGAGCATGGTGAACAATGTGTTGCCGTCGGGCAGCGGTATAGTCGCAATTTGGAACATGCGGCCATCAGCGAAGATCGCCTTGCTCTGGCGCTGCGACCGGCTGGACGAAGTCATCCTAATCAGTTCACCAAGGACCGTTATCTGTGTGGGTTCTTTCAGATGCTCTGCCAATAGCGGCAAAAGTTCATCTAAGCGGGGGTGCTTAATCAGTTGATCATCGGATAGTTTCCACGTTTCGGCAAAAAGCCGGTTCCAAATACTTAACCGCCCATCGGCCGCAAAAACGGCAATCGCTTCGAACAGATTATCAAAGGTCGCAGTCCGCACGCGCAGCAAAATATCCCGCGCGCGCGCCAGTTGCGCCTGTTCCGTGCGGTCTTCAAAAATCATAAGCAGCCCGCCATCGGGGATTGGCTGGACCAAAACACGTAAATGTGTGCCGTCAGGCAGCAGCCAGTTTTCTTCGGCAGGGTCGGATGCGCGAAACCACTCCTCACGCTCTTTGCGCCACGCCGGGAAATCACGCACTTCAGGTAGCTTGCCATTTTCGCGCATACGGTCCAGCACACGCGCAAATTCCGGCTTTTCTGAGATCCATTGGTCGCGAAAAGAGAACAGGCTTTGAAATGGCAGATTTGCAAAACTGAGCCCATGGCGCGCATCGAATTGCGCAACGCCCGCAGACATAAGGTTCAAAAGGTCGCGTTGTGCCTCCGACAACTCACGCACTTCTAATTGTGTGTCGACCAAGTCCTGAACATCAATCGCAACTCCGGCGACACCCGATGCGCCCAATGGGATATCGAACACCCGCAACTGACGGCGCTCCCCGTTCAGCGTCGCGGAAACTATACGCTCTTTTTGCGTATTTTCAGCGGCAGCTTCGGCGGCATAATCGGCTGCGCTCCTGCCATTTTCAGGCTCCAGTAATTCAACGCCATCATCGACCACCTGCAGCCCATCCGTCGCGCCCACGGCTTCAACATATGCCTGGTTCACAAAATGCAGGTTCATGTCCGGTCGACGGTGCCACATGGGAATGGGGGCCGCTTCAATCAGGCCAGCCAAGGCCGAAAATGCGGAACGCGCTTCGTCAGATTCGCGCGTCCGCTGTTCCAATTCACGCACATTTTCGGTAGAATCAAAAAACCACAATGAAGCTGCGCCATTGGGGTAAATGACATTGTCCGCAATACTGCCAACGACCGTCAGCCTCCGGTCGGACCCTTTAACTGCCAAGTTCAGTGTGAACCTCTTCCCCGTGCGCTGCGTTTCGCGCACGCGAGCTTCCAGTTCGGCCAAATCCTTTTGCCCAAGGCCGGCATTATCGCGTCCGCCCAGTTCCGCAAGTGAGCCGGCAGGTTCGTCCAAACCAAGCATTCGCGCGAAGCGTTCCGCCGCCTCTATCCTGCCATCACTTTTTACCACCACAGGGAAAGCTGGAGCCGTTTCCAAAAGGCGCCCAAGGCGCACCGACTGGCGCAGCACTTGAGCCGCTTGGTTGCGCATCGACAGCCCTATCCAAATAGCAACAGCGGCTCCTACAAGCCAAAGCGCCATTAAAATCCCTATAAGTGCAATGGGCAGGCCAGTGCCTGTCATCGTCATGCGCCCTCTATGTTGCCGCAGATATGCTAATGCCCAAATGCGCTGCACACGCAACGAAAAAAGCCCGCTACGTTTCCGCAGCAGGCTTTCTTTTTATCACAAACTGAAATGTGATTAATAACGATAATGGTCGGGTTTGAATGGCCCCTCGGTCGAAACGCCGATATATCCGGCCTGCTTGTCCGTCAGCTTGGTCAACTTCACGCCGAGCTTTTCGAGATGAAGCGTCGCGACTTTCTCGTCGAGATGCTTAGGCAGAACATAGACTTGGTTGTTATAATTGTCGCCATTTGTCCAAAGCTCGATCTGCGCGAGCACTTGATTGGTGAAGCTTGCCGACATCACAAAACTTGGATGTCCGGTTGCACAACCCAAGTTCACCAAGCGGCCCTTCGCAAGGACAATGATCTGCTTTCCGTCTGGGAACTGAACGAGATCGGTTCCTGGCTTCACTTCAGTCCAGCTATAGTTTGATAAAGCCGCGATTTGAATTTCACTGTCAAAGTGACCGATGTTGCACACGATGCTCATGGGTTTCATGTTCATCATATGCTCAGCCGTGATAACGTCGGCATTACCGGTTGCTGTGCAGAAGATATCCGCGCGTTGCACGGCCTCTTCCATTGTCACAACTTCAAAACCTTCCATGGCGGCCTGCAATGCGCAGATTGGATCTACTTCTGTGACCATGACACGCGCGCCGCCATTGCGGAGCGATTGCGCCGAGCCCTTACCAACGTCCCCAAAGCCAGCAACGCATGCAACCTTACCGGCGAGCATGACATCAGTGGCGCGACGAATGGCGTCGACCAGCGATTCCTTGCAGCCGTACAAATTGTCGAACTTCGACTTGGTAACGCTGTCATTGACGTTGATTGCGGGGAATGGCAGCTCGCCCTTCTTCGCAATCTCGTACAAGCGGTGAACGCCCGTGGTTGTTTCCTCCGAAACGCCCTTCAAATTCTTGACCGTTTGCGTGAGATAACCCGGCTTTTTGGCAACAAATGCCTTTAACGCGCGCTGGAATTCGACTTCTTCTTCATTCTCTGGTTCCCCAAAGCTTTCGCCACGCTCAAGCTTTGCGCCCCACAAAGCGAACATGGTTGCATCGCCGCCATCGTCGAGGATGATGTTCGCAGTGGTCTCGTCGCCCCAATCAAAGATGCGGCCGACATAATCCCAATAATCCGCAAGGCTCTCGCCCTTGACAGCAAACACAGGAATATTCTGCGCCGCAATGGCGGCGGCGGCATGATCTTGTGTTGAGAAAATGTTGCACGTTGCCCAACGCACATCCGCGCCAAGCGCCGTCAACGTTTCGATAAGCACTGCGGTTTGTATCGTCATGTGCAGTGAACCAACAATGCGCGCACCCTTCAACGGCTGTGACGCCCCAAATTCTTCGCGCAACGCCATCAGGCCGGGCATTTCGGTTTCAGCAATGTTAATTTCTTTACGGCCAAAATCGGCCTCGCCTATATCGGCAATGACATAATCGTTAAAAGCCACAGGCTTATTCTCCGGGAGGTTTTAGATGAACCGGCCCATAGCTGTGGATTTTTTGTAAATCAAATATAAAGATTGCTTTATATGTCTTTCCAATAGGTGTGTTGTTCGGAACATAGCGCTTTCACATCCCATTAACCGCAAAAAATGGGCCGTTAAACATAGGCTACTTGACTTGGTAAAGCGCGTCCCGGATGAAGAGGCAACACCCTCTCTTGCTAAAGGAAATTTCTCATGAGCATCTCTGTTGGCGACAAAATCCCTGACGTCAAACTGGTCAAGGCAACCGCCGAAGGCCCTCAACCCGTTCAGTCCGCCGATTATTTCGCTGGACGCCGCGTTGCATTATTCTCCGTACCCGGCGCATTCACGCCGACATGCTCGGCACGCCACCTTCCTGGCTATGTCGAAAAGTCTGCGGAACTCACTGCCAAGGGCATTGACGAAATCGCGTGCACCGCTGTCAATGATGCCTTTGTTTTGGGCGCTTGGAACAAGTCGGGCGGTTCGGACGCAATCACAATGCTCGCCGACGGAAATGGTGATTTTGCTGCTGCGCTCGGCCTTGAAATGGACGGTAGCGCATATGGCATGGGCAAGCGTGGGCAGCGCTTCTCGCTCATCGTCAACGACGGTGTGGTTGAGCAGGTCAATGTCGAAGCACCGGGTGATTTCAATGTAAGTTCAGCAGAATATATGCTCGGACAGCTCTGATTTTTCTTAAAATCAGACTAGACGATATTTGAAAGGGAGAGGCGACTCTCCCTTTTTTGTTGCCAAAATCGTAAAATTGGGTGAAGCGTGCTTATGCCTAGTGACTATGCTCAAAACATAATTAATCAACTTGTTACCGAATATGAATCTTCGGTAAAAAGGCTTCAATCCGCGCTTGCTGCTTATTTGAAGGACAGGGTTCCACCCTCTGCAGATCAGCGCGCAAACAATGACTTTTGCTATCCCGAACTCGTCATCACTTATGCTGGTAAGACCCGCGAGAGCAAATCGAACCTCGCCTTTGGCAAGCTGGAGAAGATTGGCACGTTCCGGACGACCTTCACTAAGCCCGATCTTTTTGCCGATTATATTGGCGTGCAGCTCGACCTATTGAATGAGCAATATGAACTCGAGATTTCGGTTGGCCGCAGTCGCCAAGAGATACCCTTCCCTTATGTTCTCGATGGTTCGGCCGATTTGGAGCTTGGGACCGTTAGCCCGAACGAACTTGCGCGCCATTTCCCAACCACGGAATTGGCCGATATTGGCGACGAAATCGCCGATGGCCTTTTACGCGTAAGGGGCAATAATAGTTCGCCACTCGCTTTGTTTGATGGTCTCCGCACCGATTTTTCATTGGCCCGTTTACGCCACTATACGGGCGCACCTGCCGAGCATGTGCAGCATTATATCCTGTTTACCAACTACCACCGTTATGTTGATGAATTTGTCAGTTGGGCCTGCAAGCAGGTCGGTAAGGGCCGCTATACCGCTTTGTCTGGTGCAGGTGGCCTATATGTGGATCAGCCAACAGATAATGCAACGCAGCTTGTCGCCGACAGCACATGGCGTCGGCACCAGATGCCGGCCTATCATCTGATCGCGCCGGACCGTTCCGGCATAACCTTGGTCAATATTGGCGTTGGGCCATCTAATGCCAAAACGATTTGTGACCATTTGGCGGTGCTTCGGCCCGAAGCTTGGTTGATGATTGGTCATTGCGGCGGCCTTCGTGAGACCCAGCGGATTGGCGATTATGTCCTCGCCCATGCTTATTTGCGCGATGATCATATTTTGGACGAAGTCCTGCCACCTGAAATCCCCATCCCGCCGATTGCCGAAGTGCAGCAAGCCTTGGCGAGTGCGGCAGAAGATGTGTCAGGCACCAGCGGTGCGGATCTCAAAAGGCGGATGCGCACAGGCACTGTTGTTACCACCGATGACCGAAATTGGGAATTGCGCTATTCCGCCTCGGCGCTTCGTTTCTCGCAAAGCCGCGCGATTGCTATCGACATGGAGTCCGCAACGATTGCGGCGCAGGGCTATCGTTTCCGCGTACCGTACGGCACATTGTTATGTGTTTCGGACAAACCGCTGCACGGCGAGATAAAGTTACCCGGTCAAGCAAACCGTTTTTACGAAGAGGCGATTGCCGCACATTTACAGATCGGCATTCAAACATGTGAGTTGCTTCGTGAGGCTGGAAATAGCTTACACAGCCGCAAGTTACGCGCATTCAACGAACCACCATTCCGATAAGCACGCAGGAACGAACGCGGCTCCAAACGATTATCGTCATTGCATTACAACCCAAGGAGGAACGGCTGATGTCCAGAAAGCCCGAAACAAATAATGTGTTCAACACGATTTTGACCAGATTGCGCGATCTGGCAGATACCCTTTCCGGTAAGGCGCGTTCGGCGGCGGAGACTGCGTCTACCACCGCCAAGTCAGCCGTCGATTCCGCCTCTACTGCCGCCGCCAACGCAGGCACAATCATTAAGAAAAATCCGGGCAAGTCCGCAGCCGTGGCTGGCGCTGTTATTGCAACAGCCGCCGCCGCCGTGGCTGGCAAGAAAGCATATGCGCGCAAGACTGCGAGCGATGCGAAGCCTGCGGCAAAGAAGCCCGCGGCCAAAACAGCTGCTGTTAAAAAGACGGCTGTGAAGAAGCCAGTGGTCAAGCCTGCTGCAAAGCCTGCCGCTGCTGCGAAGCCTGCCGCGCGGGCCAAGCCAGCCGTAAAGAAGCCTGCTCCAGCGAAACCCGCAGCAAAACCCACCGCCTAACAGAAATAATGCAAATGGCCCCGCGCTTTGCGGCGGGACCATTTTTAGCTACCAGCCCTTTTTTACACCCTTATTCTGCGTCTTGAGCCATTTCATCAACGGCGCAAAATATTCCAGCATCGGCTTGCCTGACATTTCGCGCGTGCCGGTAAATGCCACAAGCGCATCTGGCCACGGCTTTGATGCCCCCATTTCGAGCATTGCGTTCAACCGTGTTCCAACGTCTTTGTTGCCGTAGAACGAGCAACGGTGCAGCGGCCCCTTCCATCCGGAAATATCGCAAGCGGCCTTGTAAAACTGGAACTGCAATATGCGGGCAAGAAAATAGCGCGTATATGGCGTGTTGCCGGGGATATGATATTTGGCCCCCGCATCAAAACGGTCGGCCGGGCGTTCCACAGGTGGAATAATGCCCTGATACTGCAGGCGCAAATCAGTCCAGCCTTTGTTATAGTTCGCAGGTGCGATTGCCCCATTGAACACGTCCCAACGCCATTTATCGATGAGTAAGCCAAATGGCAGAAACGCGACCTTGTCCATGGCTTGACGCAGCAACAGGCCATTGTCCTTATCTGCGCCCGGAACCTGCGCCGGATCCAGCAAGCCGATCTGGACGAGATAATTTGGCGTTATCGACAAAGCGATGGCGTCGCCAATCGCCTCGTGAAAACCATCATTGGCACCATTTAAATATAGATAAGGCTGCTTGTTATAAGCGCGCTGATAATAATTATGACCAAGTTCATGGTGAATGGTCACAAAATCGCCCGTGTTGACCTTGATGCACATTTTGATCCGCAGATCATCGACATTATCCACATTCCAAGCCGAAGCGTGGCAAACAACTTCGCGATCGGCAGGCTTGATAAACTGCGCGCGATCCCAAAAGGTCTTTGGCAATGGCGCAAAACCCAGCGACGAGAAGAAGCCTTCGCCAACCTTCACCATGTCTTTTTCGGCTTTGCCACGACTGGCACTGAAATCCGCCATGTCAGTTTGCTTATAACCCTTGGCTACCAGCAATTCGCCAATGTCATAACCGATGTCGCCAGAACCGGCAGGCGCCACAATGTCATAGATGTTACCCCATTCCTGCGCCCACATGTTACCGAGCAAATCTGCGCGGATTGGTCCGGTTTTAGACTGAACGGCATCGCCATATTTTTTGTTCAGCTGCGTGCGGACATATGTGTGCAACTCGTCATAGAGCGGCTTTACCTCACGCCATAATGTGTCGGTCAGCTTGGCAAAGTCATCCGCGGGCATATCATAGCCAGACCGCCACATCGCGCCCACATCGGCATAGCCAAGTTCGGCTGCGCCCTGATTGGCTATTTCTACCATGCGCCTGTATTCGGGTCCCATGGGGGCGCCGACATTGTCGTGCCAGCTTACCCACATTTCCTTCAACTCTTCAGGATTGCGGTTCGAACCCATCTCGGCCTCAATATCGGAACCGTTTATAGCCTTGCCACGCAACGTGCCCCGGCCCTTGCCATAAGCGGACTGCAACTTGGTTGATATGGTCGCAAGCTCCGCCGCCGCATCTGGCGTCGTCGGCGCGGGCAAGACTATACCGCCGCGCAGGATATCCAACTTGCGCTTTGTGTCATAAGACAGGCCAGGAAGCCCCTGATATTTGGCAGCTTCAAGTGCATAACGAACTGCCTTTTCTGTGCCGATCTCGCCATACCGTGCCGCGATGGCGTCGGTGTCATCGGTCAGATAGGTAGAATTAATCCACGCGACGCGGCCCGCTTCGACGGAGAAGTCAAACAGGTCCTTTTCGGCGCGGGCAACAAAGGCATCTGCATCAGACACCGTTGGTGCAACTGCGGTCGCCGGAACATCCTGCGCCATGGCTATGCTGGGGACGGAAAGCGTGGCGAATGCCAAAGCGGCAATAGATACAAGATTTTTCATATTAAGGTCCTGACAGATAGGGTGGCGCGACGGTGAAACTTCCGATCTTCCGCGTCAAGCCGCACGGCTTTTCCAGCTTCGAATGGCCAAGGCAACCAGAGCGCAGAAGAATGTCACCAGAAACAATATCATTTTCATAGGCCGCGCTGTTGCCGCAACAGTTGCAAGCATATCATGCCCGCCGGTAACGGCCGCCTGAATGAGTTGGCTTATGGTCTCAGCATAATCGGCAAGGGCAAAGCCAACGGCTGCGACCATGATGACCTTACCAAGCCGTGCAGTCATCGCTTGCGGCGAGGCCGCAAACATCCGCCCGCCTGCAAAAGCGCCCCATGCATAAACCCCAATAAAGATGAGGTCTAACTCCATGCTGTAAATGGCCAAGTCCATGACACCTGCGGCCGCCCAACCTGCATGAATGGCTTCCACGCGCACTGCATTTCCCGCTGCCTGATGGTCGCTCATGCCCAATGGTGTGGCTTCCGTGACCAGCCAGACATTGGTGACAATTTGTGCCGCAAGCAACAAAATGCCGAACAGCCAGAATCTCCAAAAACGTTTTTCCAGAACAGTTTCCTCGCGCATAGCTACACAAGCTCCAAAATATTCGCCAACGCCCCTGACAGGGCATCCTCGCGCGTTAGATGATAGGTCGTGTAGTCATGCAATTGCCCGCCGTGATCGCGCTTATATTCTAGCACGAGCTTACCGCCCAATCGCTCCACCGCCGTGCGTGAACGGAAATTATCTGCGCCAACCTGAAACACAACAATACGCACAAATTGGAATATATGCCTTAGCATCAGCGCCTTTACCTCGCGATTGATGCCTGTCCGCCAATATGCGGTTGCAAAGAAGGTCCAGCCAATTTCTATTTCTGACGTTGTCGGATCATAACTGGCAAAGCGCGTGCCGCCGATGATATCATTTGTCGCGCGGTCCAAAATGGAAAAGGCTCCCTGCGATGCCATGGCATCGGCAAAAAAGTCGTCAAAAACTTCCCTTTTGTACCGATCACGAAACGGATGCATGGCCCAAATTTCCGGGTCAGACGCCACGGCATAGAGCGCGTCATAATCCGTCGTCCATAACGGCCGCAGCATGACCCGCTCGCCCATCAGTACCGGCTGAATGTCGAAAGGCGGCAACGTCACCATCGGTCAGCCGTCAGTGCATCGACAAAGGCTTGCCCCAGTTCCGGCTTGGTTACCGCGCTCATATGGTTGCCGGGCACCGTAAACAGTTTCCCATGTTGCAACAGCGCCGCGAGGTCAGCTGCGGAGCCATTATCGTCATCTTGTTCACCACACACAACAGCAACAGGCAGGGTCCAACTGGCAATTTCGGCCGCATCGGTGTCGACAAAGCTATCCAAAATATGCCGCAATGCCGCCGGGTCACCACCTGTGGTTTTCAGAAACGCCTCCGCCATCCATGCGGACGAACCCTTTTCATGCTGCCCCAAATTGTCGAAGACATTACGAAAATGCGCGCCCCGGTTTCCGGTCTGCGTGAGGCCTTCCAGACCCATGCCTGAGATAACGGCCCTACCAGGCGCTGCGCCACGCGCGAGCATCCGCGATACGGTCCGCCCGCCAAGCGAATAACCGCCAAGGTCATAATCGGTGATATCCAAATGCGCGAGCAACGCAAATTGGTCATCTGCCAGAATATCGCGCGGATAAAATTTGGCGTCATGGGGTTTGCCACTTATGCCATGGGCGCGCAGGTCCGGCATGATGACGCGGTACCCCGCATTGGCCAACGCAGCAGCATGGCCATATTTTATCCAATTGGTATCCGCTTCGGACATGAACCCGTGGATCAGCAGCAACGGCCGCCCCTGCCCCGTCTCGCGCCACGCGATCTCGACGCCATCGGTGGCTTGGAAACTGTTGGATATAATCATCAGCTACTTCGATACCTTTTCGGATTTGACCTTGCTCTATTGCCACGCGCATTTCTGTCAGGAAAGTTTTTTCCGGTCACTAGGCATTGCGTACCCGATTATCTTGCACATAATAAGTATAGCTATTATATGGAAGTCATGAGTGACGATATTGGCTTTCTTTTAAGCGATGCCGCGCGCTTGCTGCGCCGGTCGTTTGATGAACGGGCGCGCGCCATGGGGGTGACACGTCCCCAATGGCGCGTGCTTGCGTTGCTGAAGCGTTTCGATGGCAGCACGCAAGTAACCGTCGCGGACATGCTTGATGTAGAACCCATCACGCTTGGCAGAATGGTTGACCGGCTGCAGGATGCGGGCTTGGTAGAGCGTCGGGCGGACCCAGCAGATCGCCGGACTTGGCGGCTACATCTAACCCCCGACGGCGAGCAAAAAATTGAGGCTTTGCGTCCGACCGCCCTTGCGCTGTTTGACGACGCATTGGCTGGACTGGATGCCGCCCAACGTTTGGAATTGGAAGCCATGTTGAATATCATTCGCGCGAATTTGACACGCAAGCCGCTTGAGGTGTCGCATGGCTGACGCTGACCCGCACATTGACGTCAGGGCAAACATCCCGGCCAAGCCCCGCCGTTTCGCGCGCTTGGCCCTGCTCGGTTCAGTTCCGTTGCTGCTCGTAGGCGGTGCGACCGCATATTATATTGCGAACGACCATTATGTATCGACCGACAATGCCTATGTTCAACAGGACAAGGTTTCGATTTCGGCTGAGGTCGGCGGCCGCATTATTGATGTGGCTGTGCAGGAAAATGACGTCGTCAACGCAGGTGATCTCTTGTTCCGGATTGACCCTGCGCCCTACCGCATTGCCATTGAACAAGCCAACGCAACAATTGCGGCCGCACAAGTGCGCGTATCGTCCCTTCAAACCGAATATCAGACCACTGGCGTAGATATCGAAAGTGCGCTTGAAGACGTTGCATTTTACGAAAAAGAATATCAGCGGCAAAGCGCGCTCATGCAGGCTGGTTTTACGACGCGCGCCCGTTTGCAGGCGGCTGAACACGCTTTGTCGGACGCGCGTAGCCGCGTTGCATCGGCCCAAGCCAATGCCACCAAGGCACGCGCGGCACTCGCCTCTGGTCCTGCCGCACCTGGAATCAATCCGGCCATAAAGGCGGGTCAGGCGCAACGCGAACAAGCGCTGTTGAACCTTGCGCGTACCGAAGTGCGCGCGCCTGTATCCGGCGTGGTAAGCCAGGCCGACCGTCTACAACCCGGCCAAATGATGGTTCAGGGCCTACCTGGGGTGACCATAGTTGCCAGCAACAAAAGCTGGATTGAGGCAAATTTCAAAGAAACCGACCTTGCCCATATGCGGGTTGGACAGCCTGCGGAAATAACCTTCGATGCCTATCCGGAACTGAAAGTTCGCGGTAAAGTATCGAGCATTGGCGCTGGGACCGGGTCGGAATTTTCTGTGCTGCCTGCGCAGAACGCCAATGGTAATTGGGTGAAGGTAACGCAGCGCGTGCCCGTGCGGATCGCCATTACCGACAAGCCAAAGCGTGCAATGATTGCGGGGCTGTCGGCACATGTCCGCATCGATACCGATAAGTAATCCGCTCGATCAACCGGCCTATCCGGTCAAGCACAAGGCACTGCTGACGCTTGCCGTCATGGGTGCGACGATTATCCAGATATTGGACTCGACCATCGCCAATGTGGCTATCCCACATATGCAAACCAGCCTTGGTGCGACGATGGATACCATCACTTGGGTCCTGACCAGCTACATTGTGGCCAGCGCCGTTGCGATGCCTATCACGGGTTGGCTTGCTGACCGGGTCGGTTCGCGAAATCTATTTCTGGGCGCGGTGGCTGGGTTTATCTTGGCGTCTATGCTGTGTGGTATCGCAACGAGCCTATCCGAAATGGTGGCATTTCGAATACTTCAAGGCGTATGCGCCGCGTTCATCGGTCCGCTTTCCCAAACCATCATGCTCGACATTAACAAGCCGTCGGAGGCACCGCGGGCGATGTCGATCTGGGGTATGGGGATTATGATAGCGCCTATCTTGGGGCCGATGATTGGCGGGTGGCTAACCGAAAATTACAACTGGCGCTGGGTATTTTATATCAACCTACCCATCGGCATTCCCACCTTGGCGATATTGTGGTGGCTATTACCTTCCCGCCCGATCAACCGCCGCGAACTTGACCGCTTCGGCTTTGCAATGCTCGCCATTGGCTTGGCAACGCTTCAGTTACTGCTCGATCGCGGGCAGCAAGAGGATTGGCTGCAAAGTTGGGAAATCATAATCGAACTGCTCATCGTATTGGCGGCACTTTGGATGTTTGCCGTCCATCAAATGACAACGCGTCGTCCAATGTTCGAGCGGCTGTTGGTGACCGACCGCAACTTCTTCATTTCGCTGAACATGATGTTGCTGGTGGGCATGATGATGTTCGGTATTTTCGCATTGTTGCCACCTATGCTCCAGAATTTATATGGATATAGCGTCTATGACACTGGCGTGCTGCTCGCGCCGCGCGGCGTAGGCATAATATTTGCCATGTTTATAGCCGCCAAATTGACCGATAAAGTCGACCCGCGTATCTTGATCTTTATCGGCTTTCTGATGACCGCTGCATCCATGTGGATCATGACCAGCTGGTCCTTAAACATGGACTGGCATTGGATCGTCTACACCGGCCTATTCCAAGGTTTTGGCATGGGCTTAGTTTTCATCCCGCTCAATGGCGTCGCATTTTCCACGCTGCCGATGCGGATGCGGACCGATGGCTCAAGCCTGTTATATTTGTTCCGAAGCTTGGGCGGCAGTTTCGGCATATCTGTCATGACGACCATGCTCGCCCGCAATATGCAGACAAGCCACGAAGACCTCGCATCACATGTCACGGCCTCATCAATGAGCGCAATTGACCCGTCAACGGCGGACCGTCTAGGGTCCATGGGCGAAGCTGCAATGCAAATGGTCAATTTGGAGATCAACCGGCAGGCAGCCATGATTGCCTATCTCGACGACTTCAAACTGATGATGATCATATTTATTGTCGTTAGCCCGCTGGTTTTCTTTTTGAAACCGGGCGACGCCACGCCGGGACAACAACCAGCAATGGCGGACTGACCGCTATTTAGAGCGCTTTGTCAGCCCTTTTTGCTCCATGCGCCAAAGCGCCATATCGATACGATCCTGCCCAAAAAAGGGTTCGCCATCGAAAACGAGGGTTGGCACACCCCAATGCCCCGCCGCCTCAAGTGCCGCTTGGTTGGCGGCGATTTCTGCGTCAAGCGCTTCTGCGTCGCTGATCGCTTCGGCATCCAACTCAGCAAGGTCAAGGCCAGCGCGCATTGCCGCACCTGCCAAATGGTCGCCCTCATGCCAGTTTTCTGCCCCGCCCCAAATGAGCCGTGAGACTTCGTCGCAAAAGGCAAGGCTCTTACCGCGCCGCGCCGCCACTTGGCCCAATCGGGTCAGGCGAAAAATATAGGGCTGCTCGTCCGCAATCTTGCGTGTCCGCACATCCTGCACAATCGGGTCGGGCCTGGGTGGGCCAAACGGAATGCCATGAAACTGCGCGACGCGAAACATATCGGTAAAGGTATAGCGCAACCAATTTGGATGACTGCGTTCAAAAAAGTCAGGTTCGCGGATGGCGAGCGGATAGACCGGACGCAAATTTATCGTCAGGTCATATTCTTGGGCGAGCGCACTATATCGCCGCGTAGCAAGGTAGCTATACGGGCTGCGAAACGACCAGAAAACATCGGCTTGCAGCCCCATAACTTATCCCTTTTTCAAATGCCGCCGCCCAAGCAATTCGGCAATCTGCACCGCATTCAGCGCGGCCCCTTTGCGTAAGTTATCCGACACGCACCAGAAGGCAAGGCCATTGTCGACCGTCGGGTCTTCGCGCACGCGGCTGACGTAAGTCGCATCGTCACCTGCGGCCTCAATCGGGGTCGTATAGCCACCGTCTTCGCGCTTATCGATGAGCATGATGCCTGGGGCCTCACGCAGAATCTCCTGCGCAGTTTCCGCCGACATTTCCCGCTCATATACAATATTCACCGCTTCGCTGTGGCCAACAAAGACAGGAACACGTACGCAAGTTGCCGTCAGCTTGATTTTCGGATCGAGGATCTTCTTGACCTCAACCATCATCTTCCACTCTTCCTTGGTATAACCATCTTCGAGAAAGCTATCGATATGCGGAATGACGTTGAACGCGATTTGCTTTGTGAACTTCTTGGCATCGGCGCTGTCGCCGACAAATATGTTGCGGCTCTGTTCGAACAATTCGTCCATGCCCTCTTTGCCCGCACCCGACACCGACTGGTAGGTCGATACGACAACGCGGGTAATCTTGGCATAATCGTGCAGCGGTTTCAACGCGACGACCAATTGCGCCGTTGAACAGTTCGGGTTGGCGATGATGTTCTTGCGCTTATAGGTATCGATAGCATCTGGGTTGACCTCTGGCACGATCAACGGAACATCTGGATCCATCCGGAAAAGCGAACTGTTATCGATCACCACGCAGCCAGCAGCAGCGGCAATCGGCGCATATTTCATGGTCGCTTCCGAACCGATGGCAAAAATCGCCATATCCCAGCCCGTCCAATCGAAATTCTCGATATTCTGGATCTTCAGCATCTTGTCGGTATCGCCATATTCGATTTCGATACCTTGGCTGCGCGATGATGCCAGCACCGCAACTTCATCGGCGGGGAATGCGCGTTCGGCCAAGATGTTGACGACTTCGCGGCCGACATTGCCCGTCGCGCCTGCAACTACGATACGATAACCCATGTTCACTTCCTTTAATGGCAATAAAAAAGGCCGGGCTCTTTGTGGGAGCCCGGCCTTTTGTGTTTGGTTAGAAACGCAACGCGGCTCCTGCCTTATTCGGCAGCCTCGGTGGTTTTAATAGGACGCGGGTCACGGCGTTCGGCAATACGTGCCTTCTTACCGGTCAGGCCGCGCAGATAGTAAAGCTTCGCACGACGCACGACGCCCTTACGGACGACTTCAATGCTTTCAATATTTGGGCTGTACAAAGGGAATACGCGCTCGACACCCTCACCGAACGACATTTTGCGTACAGTGAAGTTGGAGCCCATGCCTTTGTTCGAACGCGCGATGCACACGCCTTCATAATTCTGAATACGCGTGCGCTCACCTTCGATGACCTTCACGCCCACCTTGACGGTGTCACCTGCACGGAACGCAGGAATTTTTTTGTTTTCTGACAAAGCTGCAATAGCTTCGGCTTCGAGTGTTTGGATGAGGTTCATGCCCCATTTAATCCTTATTCTTTTGTCGCACGTCAGAGGCAGGCTGAACCCGGGCGTCTTTGTAACGCCCCCAAAGGTCCGGTCTGCGTAACCGAGTGATTTCCTCTGCCTGTTGTTTCCGCCAAGCAGCTATTTTCGCATGATCCCCCGATCGCAACACTTCAGGGATCATACGCCCTTCCCAATCATTGGGTCGGGTATAGTGCGGATATTCAAGCAATCCTTGTTCAAAGGACTCTTCGTCACCGCTGGAAGAGGCGCCCATTACTCCGGGAAGCAGCCGAATGCAAGCATCTAACAACATTAACGCCCCAATTTCACCACCCGACAGGATGATGTCGCCCATGCTGACCTGCTCAATTTCGGGATGCGCATCAAAAAGGCGCTCGTCAAAGCCCTCAAACCGGCCACATAGCACGGTTACACCGGGTCCAGCCGAAAGTGCACGGATACGCGCTTGCGTGATTGGCGTGCCGCGTGGGGTCATGGCAAGGATTGGAACATTGGGATGAAGTCCCGCTGCATGTTCCACTGCCGCCGACAGAATATCCGCCTGTAGCACCATCCCTGCCCCGCCGCCTGCGGGTGTATCATCAACGGTACGGTGCTTATCTGTGGCAAAGTCACGGATCTGAACAGGCGCGCAAGACCACTTCCCCTCCTCCAGCGCCCGGCCAGCCAAGGATATCCCCAGCGGCCCGGGGAACATTTCAGGGTAGAGAGTGAGGATTTGGGCGTGGAAGGTCATATGACGAAGTCGGCGTCAATCACGATCCGTCCGTCCGCTTGGGTACCCCATTCAGGTACAGCGTCGGCAGTCATCGGGACCATGAACTTTTTGCCGGGCTTGCCATCAACAGAAGGCATTTGGATTTCGAGAACGTCGCTCGCGCCGAAATTTTCGACAGCGACGCAGATGCCAAGGTCAGTGCCATCAGTGGACACGCATGGCAGGCCAAGCAGATCGCTGTAATAATACTCACCCTCGCCCAGCTCAGGCAAAGCCTCTCGCGGAACAGTCAACAATGTGCTGCGCAGTTTCTCTGCGGCGTTGCGATCATTGATTTCGGTAAAGCGCGCGATTGCGCCGTCTTTGGTCGGGCGGAGTGACTTAACCGTCAACGCACCATCGTTGAAACTTTTGTATCGTTTCAAGCTGTCCACATTTTCTGCGAACAGCTTGAGACGGACTTCGCCCGTCACGCCGTGCGCACCAGAAACGGCGGCAAGCGTGACGGTGTTGTCGGTCAAGGTTAGCCCTCGGCCTTTTCTTCAGTTGCTTCGTCAGCAGCTGGTGCGGCTTCTTCAGCGGCAGCTTCAGCAGCAGGCGCTTCTTCAGCGGCAGCTTCGGCGGGTGCGGCTTCTTCAGCTGGTGCAGCTTCTTCAGCGGCAGGCGCTTCTTCGGCTACGACTTCAGGCTCTGGCTCAGGTGCCGGAGCAGCAGCGGCTGCTGCGGCTGCTTCTTCTGCTTCTGCAAGCTTATTAGCCTTGTCTTCCGCACGATCCTTGGCTTTCTGGCCTGGCTCACCCTTGTTCGGGTTGCTCTTGACCTTGCGCTCTTTGACGCCAGCGACGTCGAGGAAGCGGGCAACGCGGTCCGATGGCTGTGCACCAGCGGCGAGCCAATGCTTCGCGCGCTCTGTGTCCAGGATCATGCGCTCGGCGCTGTCCTTTGGAAGCTGCGGGTTGTAGCTGCCGATACGCTCAATGAACTTCCCATCGCGCGGTGCGCGGGCGTCGGCTACGACGATTTTATAATAAGGACGCTTTTTCGAACCGCCCCGCGACAAACGCATTGATAATGCCATAAAACTAACTCACCTTTCTTAAAATACGTAAACTAAACAATATATTATTTCTTTTTATTCAAAAGTCTTGCGAGGTCAGGTGGCATCCCGCCACCCCCGCTCATTCCGGGAAATCCGCCCATGCCCGGTGGCATCGCGCCGGGGGGAAGGCCGTGCATCCCCTCCATCGCGCCACCCAAATCGGCGCCACCTTTGCCACCGCCGAACATAGCAGCAAGGCCTTTTAGCCCACCCATTTTGCGGATACGCTTCATGGCGCTCGCCATTTCCTGATGCATTTTGATCAGCTTATTCACGTCCTGAACGGTCATGCCAGATCCTTTGGCAATGCGGATCTTACGCTTGGCGTTTAACAATTCAGGCTTGGCGCGCTCTTTCGGTGTCATCGAACCAATAATGGCGTCCATATGCACCAGCAGTTTGTCGTTCATTCCGCTGGCGTCCATGGCCTGCTTGGCCTTTTTCATGCCGGGCATCATGCCAGCCAATGCGCCAAGGCCGCCCATCTTGGTCATCTGGCGGAATTGGGTGCGCAGGTCGTCCATGTCGAACTGCCCCTTGGCCATTTTGGCCGCGAGTTTATCCGCGTCCTCTTTTTCGACCATCTCGGACGCACGTTCGACCAAGCCGACGACGTCACCCATGCCCAAAATGCGCCCTGCAACGCGGCTTGGGTTAAATGCCTCAATGGCGTCAAGCTTCTCGCCGACGCCTGCAAATTTGATTGGTTTGCCTGTAATGGCGCGCATCGACAAAGCGGCACCACCACGGGCGTCACCGTCCATGCGCGTGAGCACGATACCAGTGAGATCAACCCGTTCGCCAAAGCTTTTGGCAACATTCACCGCGTCTTGACCCGTGAGCGAATCTACGACGAGCAGAATTTCTTGCGGCATTGCGACCTTCGCCACATTGCTCATTTCGTCCATTAACTGCTGATCGACGTTCAAACGACCAGCCGTGTCGAGCATCAGAACATCAAAGCCCTGCAACTTTGCCGCCTGCATTGCGCGTTTGGCAATATCTACCGGCTGCTGCCCCTGCACGATCGGAAGCGTTGCAACTTCAATCTGCGTACCAAGCGTACCCAACTGCTCTTGCGCGGCCGGACGATTGACGTCGAGCGATGCCATCAGGACTTTCTTGCCCTGCTTCGTCTTCAACATCTTCGCGATTTTTGCAGTCGTCGTGGTTTTACCCGAACCCTGCAGACCAACCATCATGATAATCGCAGGTGGCGCAACGGCGAGGTTTAGATCGCTTTGTTCAGCGCCCAACATTTCAACCAGCGCGTCATTAACGATTTTAACGACTTGCTGGCCAGGCGTGACCGATTTCAACACTTGCGCGCCAATGGCTTGCTCGGTCACCTTGTCGATGAATGCGCGGACGACAGGCAACGCAACGTCAGCCTCAAGCAAGGCAACGCGCACTTCGCGCATTGCTTCACGCACATCGGCTTCGTTCAACGCACCGCGACCGCGCAGGCGATCAAACACCCCTCCTAACCGGTCACTCAGCTTGTCAAACATCGACATTCCTTACCAAATTACCCCCAAAAGGGGCATAAACGAACAAAAAGCCGGTGAGCGAATCTTCGCCGACCAGCTTGGAAACTAGGGATTTCCAACAAATTTTGATTGGCAGTCATTCTGCCTTGCCGAGGCCATTACCAACCTAGTCATCCGAATGCAAATTATTCCACCCGGAACGTCACGCAACATGTTTTCCAGAACGAAGCCCCATGTCGGATTAACAATATATTGACCATTTGCCGCGATACAGGAGGTGATCGGAAAGACAATGGAATTGCAACAAATCATACCTGACAGATATCTGCCCTCCCGCAAGCCGCGAGATGGGAATAGCCCAATTCGTCGCTTTGTTCTGTTTGCGGCGCTTGTGCTATTTGTGATCATTGGCGGCCAATTAGGTTCCCAAATTGTGCTCACATTCATGGGCTTTGGCGAAGGTACAAACCAGATCATGGTGACTGCCTTACTGCTCAATATAGCGCTAATCCTCTTAACGTGGCGCCGCACCAATGCCTTAAGTGATGAAATCCATGTCTACCGTCAGGCAGAGGTGCGGGCACGACATCTGGCGATGACTGATCCTTTAACGAATTTGTACAACCGGCGCGCCTTTAAGGAAAAGACATCCGAAATGATCTCGCGCGCCGCGCGTCAAGGCAAGTCGATCGCGTTCCTGATGATCGATCTCGACGGCTTTAAAAAAGTGAATGACACTTATGGCCATGAAGGTGGCGATCTTGTTTTACGGGAAGCAGCAGACCGAATGCGCGAGGTCATGCCCCCGAGCAGCGTAATCGCACGGTTGGGCGGAGATGAATTCGTGATCTGCCTGATGTTCGAACCCAAATTTCCTAACATGATCGACAAGATCGCCGAACATCTTATCGAAGCCTTTGCGCGGCCGGTTGCCATTGCCGATGCGTCACAAATTGTGACGGCGTCCATTGGTATCAGCCGACCAGAGCGGGAGTGCGATGCCATTGATATCCTAATGCGCCGAGCGGACATCGCGTTATATGCTGCGAAGACGAATGGGCGTAACGGATATAGCTGGTTCGACGCCTGCGCATAAACAATGAAACTTTGCCAATCCGCCTTTGATTTAACCCAGTCGAGGCAAAGCATGAAGGCAAAGTGGCAATCCCCGGGGCGAACAGAAGGCCAGTTCCGCATATCTAGCATGAGCGGTGGACACTCCGGCCTGCAGCCCCTAAATCGCCGTGGATGGCAAAAAGCGAATTTCACAAGATGCATGGACTGGGTAATGACTTTGTCATTATCGATGCGCGCGCATGTCCGTTGGACATGCCGCGTGCTCGCGCGCGTGCGATTGCCGACCGAAAGCACGGCATTGGCTGCGACCAGCTAATCCTTTTGCACAACTCCAAGGTTGCCGATGTCGCGATGCGCATTTTTAACGCGGATGGCAGCGAAGTCGAAGCATGCGGCAATGCCTCGCGCTGTGTCGTTGCTTTGCTGAAGCAAGACCTGCAAATCGAGACACAGGGCGGGATTATTTCCGGGCGATTGTCCGGCAACGATGTGACCGTTGCCATGGGTGAAGCCAAGTTTGACTGGCAAGACATACCCCTCGCTTTTGCCATGGACAGCGCTTCCCTGCCCCTTGCGTGGGAAGAACTAGCAAACCCTATGGCGGTCAACATGGGCAACCCACATGCCGTGTTCTTGGTAAAAGACGCCGATGCGGTGGATCTCGCGCGGCTTGGCCCAATCATTGAGCATGATGCCGCTTTTCCAGAACGCGTAAATGTCAATGTCGCGTCCGTCGACGGCAATGAAATCCGCCTGAACGTATGGGAGCGCGGCGCTGGCCTCACGGGTGCTTGCGGTACAGGAGCCTGCGCTACGGCCGTTGCCGCGATCAGGCGAGGTAAGGTCCAGTCACCTGTTATTGTGCACCAAACCGGTGGCAGTTTGACCATCGCATGGACACCGGGGCAAGCTGTTATCATGACGGGAAGCGCGACCTATGTCTTTACCGGACAAGCCGACTGGGATGATTTTGGATGAACGTCCCGCTGCAGAAACCTGAAGTTATCAGCATGGGTTGCCGCCTTAACTGGGCCGAGAGCAATGCCTTGGCCGAGCAACTTGCGGGGCATGACGACATTATCATCATTAACAGTTGCGCCGTAACCAATGAATCCGTGCGCCAAACACGCCAAGCCATTCGTCAGGCCAATAAGCGTCGCCCCGAGGCCCGCGTGTGGGTAACGGGCTGCGCGGCACAAGTGGAGCCTGAAACCTTTCAAAACATGCCCGAAGTCGCTGGTGTATTTGGCAATCATGAAAAGCAAAATGCCGCATTGCTGCGCGAGATAATCCAACGCCCCGATCGACCAGTTGTCGTTTCGGACATTATGACAATTGCGCAAACCGCGCCGCATTTGGTCACCGCTTACGCGGGCAAGACGCGCGCCTTTGTTGAGGTGCAAAATGGCTGCGACCATCGCTGCACCTTTTGCATCATACCTTATGGCCGCGGCAACAGCCGCTCTGTTCCAGCGGGTAGTGTCATCGAACATATTCAAAAACTGGTGGACACTGGTTTTCAAGAGGTGGTGCTGACGGGTGTCGATGTCACCAGCTATGGTCATGACCTGCCGGGACAGCCCAATCTGGGTTCATTGGTCGAACGGATCTTAAAGCTTGTGCCGGACCTTCCACGCCTTCGTCTTTCGTCCATCGACGGCGTAGAAATTGACGCGCGTCTGTTTGACCTGCTGACCGGTGAAGCGCGTGTCATGCCGCATGTCCACCTGTCGTTGCAGGCAGGCGACAACCTGATCCTGAAACGGATGAAACGACGCCACAGCCGTGAACTGGCGATTGACCTTGTTGCGCGTTTGCGAGCAAAAAGGCCTGACATCGCGATTGGCGCTGACATCATCGCCGGTTTCCCGACCGAGGATGACGCCATGTTTGCCAACAGTGTCGACCTCGTGCGCCAATGTAATATCGTCCATGGGCATATTTTCCCTTACTCGCCCAAAAAGGGCACGCCTGCGGCGCGCATGCCACAATTGCCGCCACAGATTATCAAGGCCCGCGCCAAGGCGTTGCGCGAAGCAGTGGCCACCGAGAAGGCCGCTTGGATAAAGGCGCTTATTGGCAGCGCCCAAAATGTTGCCGTCGAAAGTGGCGGCTTGGCTGGTCATGCGGAAAATTTTGCGTATTTGAAGCTGAATAAGATGATGCCGGAAGGCCATATCGTATCGGCCCGCGTTACGCATATTCAAGACGAAGTTTTACAGGCAGAGGTTATCGAATGAGCGAGAATGCTGGATGGACGGACCGTTTGTTCGGAGGCCTAAAAAAAACGTCAGGTAAGCTGACGGAGAATATTGCTGGACTTGTGACCAAGGCAAAGCTTGACGCAAGCGATCTTGACGAGATTGAGGATGCGTTGATTGCCTCTGATCTTGGTCCAGCCATGGCATCGCAAATCCGCGACAAGATTGCCGCTGGCCGCTTTGACAAGGGCATTGATGCCGATGGCATCAGGCAAATCGTCGAGGACGAAATTGCCTCGGTCCTTGCGCCGGTCGCGTCCCCGCTGGAAATTGACGCTTTCCCGCGCCCTCAAGTCATTTTGGTCATTGGCGTCAATGGCTCAGGCAAGACGACCACAATCGCAAAGCTTGCCAATCTGTTTCTGGAACAGGATTATGGCGTCATGCTGGCCGCTGGCGATACGTTCCGCGCAGCCGCCATTGGCCAGTTGAAGATTTGGGCAGAACGCATTGGCGTGCCTATTGTCACAGGGCCCGAAGGCGGCGACGCGGCGGGCGTCGTATTTGATGCCGTCAAAAAGGCAACAGCCGAAGGGATTGATGTCCTGATCGTCGATACGGCGGGCCGTTTACAAAATAAACGCGAGTTGATGGATGAACTCGCCAAAATCCGCCGTGTCTTAGGCCGCCTGAACCCGGCCGCACCGCATAATGTTGTGCTCGTGCTGGATGCCACAACAGGTCAGAACGCGTTGTCACAGATTGAAACCTTTAAAGAAGTTGCAGACGTGACGGGACTTGTGATGACAAAATTAGACGGCAGCGCGCGCGGCGGCATATTGGTCGCGGCGGCCAAGCAATTCGGACTACCCATCCACGCCATCGGTGTGGGTGAATCCATTGACGATCTGCGCCCATTCAACCCGCAAGATGTTGCCCGCGCGATTAGTGGCGGTTCGTTGTGAGCGCAGCCACGGCAACGCAAAAACCATCGGGTAAGCTGAACTTCGTCCTCGATTTCGGACCATTGTTTTTGTTCTTTATCGCGTCAAAATTGGGCAGTTCCAATACGGACCCGAAGCAAGGCGCAATTATAGGGACTGGAGCATTCATGGGCGCAATCATCATTGCGGTGATGGTGTCAAAGTTCAAACTAGGCAAGATTTCGCCAATGTTGAAGCTGACGGCGGCGCTGGGCGTATTCTTCGGCGCGTTGACCATCTGGTTTCACGACGAGCGCTTTATCCAGATTAAGCCGACGATCATTTACGCCTTTTTCGCTGTCCTGTTACTGGGTGGCTGGCTGCGCGGCAAAGCAATGCTGAAATATGTTCTGGAGGCCGCCTATCAGGGTCTGAGCGAATCTGGCTGGTTGAAGCTGTCGTTAAGCTGGGGGCTATTTTTCTTGGTACTCGCGGGATTAAACGAAGTTTTCCGACGCCCCGAATGGTTTTCGTTCGACACGTGGCTTTCGATCAAAGTGTGGGGTGTAACCGCCCTCACCTTCCTTTTCGCCTTGGCCAATATCCCCATGCTCATGCGCCACGGCTTGACGCTCGACGATGATGCCGAACTTCCGCCGCAGGGATAATCGCTAGGGTCAGGGCCACTTAAATCCACCTTCGCGGCGTTAAAATGGCAAAGATATCGAAGTGAAATGGCCGCTGTCAGGCAGTTATTCTGCCTGCAAGGTCATTTCGCTTTGAGATCGAAGCCATTTTAACGTCCGAAGGATTTGACCCATTTTGCCCAGGGCGTCTTTGGCAAGCTTGGACTTAGAACCACTAAGCCCTGCGCTTGCCGCATAGCCCTGAGCAAAATGGCCTCAAACCGCGAAGGTGGATTTAAGTGGTCCTGACCCTAGTTTTGGTCGGCGCGTGATGCTCCGTTGCCATCGAGGTTTTCGGCGACAAATTCCCAGTTGATTGCCTTGTTCAACAACGCATCGACGTAATTCGGGCGGGCGTTGCGATAATCGATATAATAAGCATGTTCCCATAGATCGATCGTCAGCAACGGCTTTATATCATACGCAACGGGCGTATCGGCGTCATGCAGCGACGTGATTTTTAGCATATCGCCATCGAGGGCTAACCACGCCCAACCGCTGGCAAAATGGCCAACAGCTTGCTCTTTCAGCTTTGCCATCATGCCATCATGACTACCAAAGCTTTCATCAATCATCGTTTTTAGTTTGCCTGTCGGTGCCTGCTGCTCGGGTGTCAGGCATTTCCAGTAAAAGCTATGGTTCCAGATTTGCGCGGCGTTGTTGAACAACGCTTTGTGACCCTGCTTTTTGGCGGCATCTATAACGTCAATCAAAGAGGCACCCGACAAGGCGGTATCATCTGCAATCAACATGTTGGTTTTATCGACATAAGCCTTGTGATGCTTGCCGTGGTGATAGTCGAATGTCTCGGCGGAGATAAAATCCCCAAAGGCCGATTTGTCGTATGGCAGGTTGGGGAGAATCAAGGACATTGCTTATCTTTCTGTATCAGATGATTTGTAAGCAAACGCGTCAGGACAATAGCCGTTCCGTTGCTTACGCTCTGCTTGCGCAGAAATTATGTGACAAGCCTCTGCCATCCAGATAGGCAGCATCGCATCAGGGGCAACACCACCTGAATGCCTACAGGAGGAAAGAATGGCGAAATTTTTTGGAAATCTTCATCTGGTGCTGGTCGCCGGTCTCGTGCTGTCATTTGCAGTGATGTTTGGCCTCGACGGCGACGGCGTCACGGCGCAATCAATCACGCGTTGGTTGCACACATTTTTCGGGATCGTCTGGATCGGATTATTATATTATTTCAACTTCGTGCAAATTCCCACCATGCCGAAAGTCCCTGCTGAACTTAAGCCAGGCATTTCGAAGCACATTGCCCCGTCGGCTTTGTTCTTCTTCCGCTGGGGCGCGGCGCTTACCGTATTGTTTGGTTTGATCGTCGCGGGTCAAGCTGGCTATGCGCATCAAGCGTTCACCCTGCAAGATCCCTACAAGCTGATTGGCGTTGGCATGTGGCTTGCCGTTATCATGGCATTCAATGTGTGGTTCATCATTTGGCCAAACCAGAAAAAGGCGCTCGGCATCGTTGAAGCCGACGACGCGACAAAGGCGAAGGCAGCAACCACAGCGATGATGACATCGCGTTTGAACACATTGCTGTCGATCCCGATGCTGTACACGATGGTCAGCTTTAACGGCGGCTAAATCTTAGTATCCGGATTTCAAAGAAGGGGTGGCACTTGCCGCCCCTTTTTTTTATCCCAACAGATCGTGCTTTTTCAGCGTGTGACGTAATTGATCATAGCTGAGATTAAGCGCTTTTGCCGTCTGTCGTTGATTATAGCGACATTTTGCTAGCGCTTGCTCCAGCACGGCCTTTTCAAATTTCTCGGTCGCCTCGCGAAAGTCGGTTACGTCCTCGGCTTGGCTTAGGTCCGTCGAATAACGCGCCTCGGCGGAACGGTTCTGATTGTCGGCTTGCACCTGAGCTGGCGCAGACGCCGCTACGCCGCCGCGCCATGGACTGTCGAACGGATCGAACTGGATATAATCGATTGGCTGTGCCGGGTCCGCCCAGCGATATACCGCGCGCTCCACAACATTGCGCAGTTCGCGCACATTACCCGGCCAGAGATGGTTTTCCAATGCGCGCGTGGCAACTTCGCCAAATCCGGGCCAGCCTTCCCAACCCAATTCAGCCGCCATCTTGCGTCCATAATATTCGGACAGAACCTCAATATCGCCTTCGCGCACACGTAAGGGCGGCAAGGTGATGACTTCAAAACATAGCCGGTCAAGCAAGTCGGCCCTGAACCGCCCCTTGTCGACCATATGGGGCAGATGTTCATTGGTCGCAGCGACAATCCGCACGTCAACGCGCATGGGCCGCGATGAACCGATGCGTGTGACTTCACCATATTCAACCGCACGCAATAACCGCTCCTGCGCGCCCATGCTTAAGGTACCAAGTTCATCCAAGAACAGCGTGCCGCCGTCGGCCTCTTCAAAACGCCCTTCGCGTGCCCGCGTCGCACCGGTAAATGCCCCTGCCTCATGACCGAATAACTCAGCCTCAATCAGCGTCTCTGGCAAAGCGGCGCAGTTTATGGTGATCAAAGGACCATCCCATCGCGCACTCAGACGATGGAGGCGTTCGGCAATCAACTCCTTGCCAGTCCCCCGCTCGCCTACGACCAATACAGGACGATTGAGCGGCGCGGCACGGCTTGCACGCTCCACGGCATCCAAAAACGCTGTTGATTGACCAATGAATTGAACGCTGTCCCGATCCATTTTCAAATATTGGCACATTTCACCATAGAGTGGCAATAATTACCATCAGCTCACGAGTATAATTTTTGAGAAACGGCAGAAATACAACAAAAATGCCAATTGGCACGGTCCCTGCAGAGTGTCTCGCAAGCCAGTAATATTGGCAAGCAACACAGGAAAGACATGCAATGCGCAAAGATATCGAAATCGGCAATCATCCAAATGGACAAGATAGCCATCTCTGGTTGGCAGTCGCCTTGTCCTTCGCGATGATCTTTACCAGCTATGCCGTGTCGGTTCTAAACCACCGCAGCGGCGGGGAGATTAGCGCGCACACCCAACCGAATAGGCCAATCGTCGTCAGCTATCTTGCCTGACTTTGGTTGCCTGCGACCGGAGTGTCCTAGCTCCCCCGCGTCACCAAGACACCCGGTCGCCACCCTTTTGAATGAAGTCACCAATATTTATTATCGGAGTTACCCCATGGGCATATTTTCACGAACCCGCGATATCATCGCTGCCAATGTGACCGACCTTCTCGACAAGTCGCAGGACCCAGCCAAGATGATCCGCATGATCATATTGGAAATGGAAGAAACATTGGTCGAAGTCCGCGCCTCTGCCGCGCGCACCATTGCTGACCAGAAAGAATTGCGTCGCCACATCGACAAGTTGAACACGCTGGAAACCGACTGGACCGACAAAGCGCATCTGGCGCTGTCGAAGGACCGTGAGGATCTTGCAAAAGCGGCCTTGTTAGAAAAACGCAAGGCGACGGATATGAAAGAGCAATTAACCGCGGAGGTCGATGTTCTGAACGATGCGTTGAAAGCTTCGGAGCAGGATATTCACAAGCTGCAGAAGAAACTCGCCGACGCCCGCAGCCGCCAGAATGCGTTGATGACGCGGCTTGAAAGCGCCGAAAATCAAGTCAAGCTGCGCACGATGTACAATGGCGACAAGGTGCGCGAGGCATTTTCCCGCTTTGATGTCCTCGAACGCCGCGTCGATGAAGCGCAGGGATATGCAGACTCGCTCGCCATCGGTTCGGATGCGCCGCGCACTTTGGGCGACGAAATCGCCGCACTCGAAAGCTTTGATGTCGTCGACGCCGAGTTAGAAGCAATGAAAAAGGCCATGAAGGCCGACCACAAAAAGGAAGGCTAAGCCATGGAAGACATACTTGTCCCCGTCATGGTCGTGGGAATGCTCTTTGTCGCACTCCCATGGCTCGTACTCCATTATGTCACGCGCTGGAAAACGGCTGCAACGCTAACCAATGATGATGAGCGGATGCTCGGCGATATGCACGAACTGGCGCGCCGGTTGGAGGATCGCCTCGATACGGTGGAGCGCTTGGTCGCGCAGGAAAATCCTGATTGGAAACCACGCCGCATGGAACTCGATACCCAAGATTTTGACCCAGAAAATATACGTAGGCTGGAAAGGAACCGCTGAAATGTCAGGGAAACACACCAAATTCTATCTCGATAAGCAGAATGCCAAATGGAAGGGCGTCTGCGCCGGGATTGCCGACTACACCGGCGTTGACGTTCTCTGGGTTCGTCTGGGCACGGTCATGCTCACGCTCATGGGCGGCTTTCCCTGGACGCTGATCGCTTATGTGATCACCGCCTGGATGGCCCAACAGAAACCAGTGCATCTGTATACCGACGACCGCGAAGATCAGAAATTCTGGCAAGGCGTGCGTCAATCACCCGCCCGCACCACCCGGGACATTCGTTCACGCTTTCGGGAAATCGACCATCGCTTGGCCGAAATGGAAACTTATTATGTAAGCAACAACAAACAGCTGGCCGACGAAATCGAAAGCCTACGTTAACCAGGGGCTAAGAAGGGATCTATAATGAACTTTGGTGGACCAAATTTCGTCATCGCAATTATTGCTCTGTTTACAGTCGGTTGGCTAGTCAACAACTGGATCCGCGCCAAACATGGCTACCCCTTAGAAGATGAATGGGGCGGCAAGACCGCGCTGACCGACGGCGACTATCCCGAAGCCGAACGCAAAATCATGCTTTTGAGCCACGAGAATGAAACGCTCAACGGCAAGATCGGCCATTTGGAAGAACGCGTGGCCGTGCTGGAGCGGATTGTGACGGATAAGGCCGGGCGTTTGTCCGAAGAAATCGAACGACTGCGTTAAAACAGGAGGCATGATATGGACCCCGATAAACTGACGATGATAACGGCCATTGGTCCCATGATCGGTATCGGCATCGTTGCGATTTCCACAGGATGGGTGCTGACAACATGGATGCGTGTCAGAAACGGCTACCCGCTCGATGGTGCATGGGGACAGGCAATATACCCCAAAAACAATCAGGAAGCCGTTGAACGGGTCAAACTGTTGAGCCAAGAAAACGCCCAATTACGGGCGGAACTTGGGTCGATAAAGGACCGTCTCGCGAATGTGGAAAGGATCATCGTCGACGACAGCCACAAGCTGAGATCCGAAATAGAGGCCCTTCGCGGGCCAAGCAATTAAGCATTTTATCGCTACGCAGCAGGTGCGACGTAACTTGAGGAGGACTTTATGGGCCCGTTTGAAATGGTCGTTGCGATCATATTAATCGTCACCATCGGCAAGATTATCCAGACAAAACAAAAAGCCAAGCATGGCATAGTGGAGGATCAGGACTTTTGGGGCACAAAAACCCATCGTCTATTGGACAACGCGGAAACACAGCAGATGCAAGACGAGATCAAATCACTGAAAGAACGTATTCAGGTGCTTGAGCGCATCGCGACCGACAATGAAAGCGCCAATGATCTTAACCGTCAGATTGAAGAACTGCGCAGCCAGTAAGGGCGCGCGGATCGAAAGGAAGGAACCATGGAACAGGATCCCAATTTCTACATCATCATTGGCGCTTTTGCGGTGCTGTCGATCGGCATTGTCTCCGCACTCGGGTTGCGCGGATGGCGCGATTGGCTTGCGCTGAAGCATGCCGAGTTGGACATTGCTCGCCGCAGCAGCCTTGCGCCAGCCCCCTCGGCTACCTCGCGTATCGAAGTCGCGGACCTAAAAGAGCGCGTCAAAAAGCTTGAGGCTATCGCGGCAGGGATTGATATCTGACCCCTGCAGCCATATGCGGGGCCCATGACCACACTCACCGACATTCAAGAAGAATATGCATTCCTCGAAGCCGACGACCGTTATCGTTTGTTGATCGATTTGGGCCGCGACCTTGCGCCGATGCCCGATGCGCTGAAAACCGATGCGACATTGGTCAGGGGCTGCTCGGCAAGTGTCTGGGTGTATCCCGTCACCGACAACAATCAGCTTTCGTTTATGGCGGACAGCAATGCCGCGATCACTAAGGGTATCATCGCGCTTGTGCTCAAAACGGTGGACGGCAAAAACGCAGCCGAAATTTTGGGCACGGATATCGAAAATGCCCTCGCCCCGTTTGACCTGAAGAACCAACTCAGTTCAAACCGAACGCAGGGCATTCCCAATATGATATCGCTTATCCGCGAGACTGCCGCGCGTTATGCCGTCTGAGCTGGCCTGATCCCCAGCCAAATCGCAAAGGCCGGAAGGCGGGGCAACAGCAACCGGTCAAACAGCCATAGGACCAACAATGAAATGGCAAGCAGCGGCAACAATATGGCCAGCACACCGATGATGACCACCACCCCACCTATTTTCTGCGGCACAGCAGGGGCAGTCGGCGCCCCAAGCGCGTCAACGGGCTTACGCCGCCGCCACATCATAAATCCCGATACGACCAACGTAATCAGGCCAAAAGCGGTGAGAACGGCAATAAGCTGATTGATCCAGCCAAAAAGTTGGCCCTCATGCCAAGCAATTCCGTAATTGACGGCGCGATCAATGACATGCTTGTCCGCAAAACCTGTTCGTGACAGTTCCTGCCCTGTCGCAACGTCAAAGCTGATGCTGCGGTTTAGGGGCCGGTTTTGCGCCTCCGACTTAATCGTCCAAGCCATTGGCGTGGGAGGGCCAAAACGCTCAGGCGCCCCTGGCGGTTTCACGAAAACCGGATGCGGCAGCTTTTCCAACTTCGCCTTGGCCACCATATCGGCCAGGCCAATAAGCGGTATTCCAGCAGCCTGCATTTTTATCATGGCGTCATGATCATGCTCGGCATGGGGGGCATGGCTGCCTGTTTTCCAGTCTTGCGCGCCTTGAACAAGGCCTAGCTCGGCCCTTACTAGTCGAAAGGCATCACCCCAAACACTCGCCCATGGCAGTCCAGTGGTCAGCAAAACAAGCGCGAGCCCAGAAACCCAAAAGCCAGTCACCGCATGAAGGTCTCGCAGGAATATGCGCTTGCCCTTAGCTAATCTGGGCCAGAGTACGCCCCGAAGCCCCTGCCCGCGCGGCCACCACATATAAAGGCCCGTCAGGATCATCACGATGGCCCAACAGGCGGCGAGCTCCACAATCCAATCCCCAACCCTGCCGATTAAAAGCGAACCATGAATACGCGCCACCGTTGCGGAAATCCGACTTTCAGGGTCGATGCTACCCAAAAGCTTGCCCTGCGGCGACACATAGACGTCACGCATATAGCGGCCATCGGCTAGCCCGATATGGATCATTGCAGCGTCCCCGTCCTGCGCGGGCAATCGGTAGCTGTGAAACTGCGCGCCAGGATGCGCGTCCATGACCACGGCAAGCTGTGCATTGGGGGACACGGCCCCCTGGGTCGAAAGATTGCTAAAAGCGCGCTCCTCCCAACGGTCCAATTGCGGCTTGAACACATAGATGGCACCTGTTGTCGCCAACAGAAGCACCAGCGGCATGACGAACAAAGAGGCATAAAAATGCCAGCGCCAAATTGTGCGGTAGAATGATGTATTTTCCATGCCTTACCTCCTAAAACCGTGCACGGATGCCGCCATAAATGGCACGGCGTTCCACGGGATAGTAAATGGCCGAAGCTGGCGTCGCCAATATTGCTGCCGACACATCGCCAATGGCTTTCACGCCTGTCAGGTTTCGAGCATCGACGAATAAATCAACGCCGTTTTTGATACGCGCGCCGGCAGATACGCCCCATAATGTATAACCTGCATTACGGGTTGTGTTGCGATAATCCGCCCAAGCACCTTGGGGCACCCATTCCAAATTTGGCGAAATATGAAAATCATCGCCGCCCAACCGAAGCTCAGACCGCAGGACGTGGACCGGAACCACAGGCAGTCGGCGGTTGCCATATTGGGCATCTTCCACGAACCTAAAATCCGAATATTGCCAGATTTGTCGGAAACGCAGCCAATTGGTCGGCAAGGCGCTGAACGCAGCTTCAACGCCCTGATGGCGCGTCTTATTCGCGTTAAAGGTTGCTGCGGGAATGTCCGGCCCGACGGTAAACTGAAGCATCTCCCGTTTAACATTGGCGCGATATGCAGCAACATCCCAGCTTACCCATCCCAATTTCCCGCGCGTGCCAAGCTCTGTGGTCCACGCGGTTTGTTCACGCACCGGAACAAAGGCCGCAATTTGTGCGAGCTCGACAAAGGTCGGGAATTCAGCGGATTTGCTGTAATTCGCAAAAAACTGGATTTCAGTTGTCGGTTCCCACAGTACACCCAATTTTGGTGAAACCGCATCAAACGATGCCTCCGCCGTGACCGCTATGGGCACAATTTGCGATTGCTTGCGAAATCCGTCAGCGTAAATGCCCCCTGCGATTACGGTCAGCTTTTCGATTGGGCTGATCCTGATTTCACCATAAATATTGGTCGTGCTGGCCGTCTGATCGGCGTCAAATGTCAGCGCGCCCCGTTTACCGCTCAGGTTAACAAAACGCTTCGCATCAATGGTCCCCCAGCGTGATTCACCCCCAAAAGTGATATTCCAGACATCACCCGCAAGGTCATAGCGGGCGAACACGCCACGATCTGTCGAAACTTGATCCACAACTTGAAAAATCGGGTGATACAATTCCTTGGAATTCAAAAAGGCACCGACATCCAAATAGCTGTGGCCCCAGTCGAAGCGGGTCCGGTTCTGGATACGGATGGAATTGATGTCACGGGCCTGATCGCCAACGAAATTGCCACTGCGCGGTGCAGTCAATGCCGTCGCACGATTCATTGCGCCCGGTAACTCCTGATCCAATGTCGTCATGCTGCCGTAGAATCGCGTGGATGTGATATCCGAAACGCGCAAGCCGACATTGCCGTTGAACCGTATGGAATTCCGCCGCGCATGTTGGCGATCCCCCTTATGGCTATCCGCGCTGATCGCAGCCCAAGCATTGGCGCTTTCGTCGCCCATGCCGAACGACGCCAAACCGCGATAAAAATCAAAGCTACCCACATCAGCGCGCAGGTAAAGACCCGCTGCATTATCCCCCGTTGGCGTGACACCGTTAATTGCGCCGCCAAGCGTTCCGGAACCAAAGCGCAGGGCGTTCGCGCCGCGATAAACCGCTAAATGATCGAAGAATATCGGCTCCAGTTCTTGAAAATCGCCATTGTCATCAGCAAGATTGATGGGAATACCGTCCTGCAATAACGTCAAACCGCGCATATGAAACCCACGCGACAGGCCAGAGCCGCGAATGGAAATGCGGATTTCCTGCCCAAAGCGTGGCTGGGTATATACGCCGGGTGAAAAGGCCAATGTATCACGCAAAGACACGACTGTCTTATCGGCATAATCCTGATGACCGACAATATCGGTACCGCCTGCGGTCTTCTGTGCGGTTACTTCAGCTTGGTCGGCAGCGGTGCGACCCGTGACAATGATTGTGGCATCCGCTGTATCTTCAGCGGCTGCAGGGGTAATGATTGTACATAGGCTGCACGCCGCAGAGGCGCGCAAAATGGATGAAAATTTCATGATTTTTTCCTAAATCTAAACGAGAAATAAGCCGCGAAGCAGCCCGTTGGTTTAGATGTAAGAAGGTGGCCCAATGGCTGGAGGTGGCGGCGCGGCTAAGCCAGCGCCAATCGATACTTCGCGCTTGGTAAAAACGGGTGTCGCCAGCGCAACAGGCGGCATGGCAATTTGCACAGCGGCGGGAGGGAAATCCGCCGTGATAACAGCACCAGCAAAAGCACATGGTTGATGTTCAACCGATTTGCCTTTTGAAGGATCTTCCTTGTGCAGCTTGCCCGATTTATCCATCCAGACGGTTTGGGTATCCATCCCCGCACAGATGGTAAGCGCAAAACCCCGTTCCGAAGAGGGCATATAGCCGGACGGAATGATGACACGCATCGCCAGGGCCAGCATTATGAATGCGGCGGCAAGACTGCGGATAGGCGACAATGTCCGAATCACACAGGCGCTATGCACTTGCGATTTCGGCCACACAAGAAGCTAGCCCTTCCACTCACGGCGTTCTTCCGCGACGCGCAGGACGTCATACGCCGCTTGCCCTGCCTGAAACGCCTTGGCCGCATTGGCATTGCCGGGGTTCACATCAGGATGCGTTTCCTTGGCAATTTTGCGCCACGCCTTTTTCGCATCCTCAAAAGTGGAATCGCTTTCGAGGCCTAGAATATCCAGCGCGTGCATTTCATCACGGCTTCGGCTGCCATCACCGGACCCTGCCCAGCCATAATGCGCAGATTCCTTATAGCCCGAAGAATCCCGGCGCTCATTGGCCTCGCGCTCGTCAGCCTCTTCCTTGGTCAGGCCTTCAAAATAGTCATAGCCGCGATTATACTCGCCCGCATGTTCTTCACAGAACATCCAGCGTTCGGGATTGTTAGGGGATTTTGGCGCGGGGCAGTTTCCAGCCTTATTGCAGCCATATCGGTCACACAGGCGAACTTGTTGCGCCTCGCTGCTACTGCCATAGCCACGCCAGCGGGGAAAACCCCAGTCATTTCGTCGCGTAGATCGCACCATGCCGCCGACTTAGCGGCGACATGCGCATTTTGCTAGGGGCGTAAACGCAATTTATGCGCCGGACAGCGCGCCACCCGTCATTGGATTACCGATAGACGTCGAAAATAGCAGCCCTGCGGCAATGCCAGCTATGATGAGCGCGAGAACCACATAGATGACCACGATAACGACGGTAAAACTGGCAACTTTCTCCTTTGGAACGCCGAGCACGGGATGCAATCCGACATAAATCAGATAAACCACATAAACAATTGCCCCAAGGCCAAGGAACGCACCGAGAAAGGGAATCCAGCTTACCAATGCGACAACCCAGGTCGGCGTGCTGGCGTACGTCATCAACTTCATGGCCTGCACCTTGTCGGAATTGCCGTTAAAGCTGGGCGATACGCGCTTAACGATCATTGCCATCACAAACAGCATGACCAGCGACACAATGAAATCAACAACTGCACTGCTCGCTATCGCCATAAGGCCCGTCGGCATACCACTGCCAAGCCCCATCATGTCTAGGGCTGAAATACCCAATAGCCCTGTAAACAATATGGTGGAGACCAACGGTATCAACGCCAAAGGCGCTGCATAACCCGTAAACAGCCCACCAATTGCAGCGGGTTCCGATGCAATGACATTCCATTCATCCGCTGGTTTGATAATGATATTCTTGGCGCGTTGCACAATCGACATAGACTTAGCCCTCCAGAATTAGCTTGGAATGAAGCAGAACATATTGATAGCAATATGTAAATATTGACGTTCGCGTCAAGTCGCGAGCATGCGCGCATGGGGTAAAAAGCCAGAGGGTCTGTAAGCCGGGTTCTGTCCTCCACCTTCGCTAAAGCTTCGGCGGATGTGCGACCATTCATCTAGGCGACGCATTGCTGCGGCACTCATGCAACCAACCCGGGCGACTGGCAGGAGGATGCCATATGCCGCCCCTATTCGGTTTTGCTCCCGGTGGGGTTTGCCCTGCCATTTCTGTTACCAGAAACGCGGTGCGCTCTTACCGCACCGTTTCGACCTGGCCGCATCGAAATGCGGTGGACTATTTTCTGTGGCACTTTCCCTAAAATTGCTTTCGCCGGACGTTATCCGGCACCGTTCCTCGCTGGAGCCCGGACTTTCCTCCCCTTAGCAGTTACCCACTAAGCGGCGGTCGCCCAACCCTCTGGCGATTGTCAGATAACAGAACTGCCCTCAACCGCCAAGAGCAAGCTGAGCAAGATCGCGCGACATTCTCCGTCGATTACGCCGCCGATGTTTTCGGGGCGAAATCGACGCTGAAATGCAACTGTGGCCGCTCGGCCATCGGCTATGCCATAGCCATAACGTTCAAGCGCCAAAAGAAATGCGCCGTCGGACCAACCGGGGTCAACCAGATTTGCACGTGGCCGTTCTATGGCAAGCCCAAGCTTGGCAAGTCGCTCCCAATCGAACAACTCGCCCGGATCTTCCTTGCGGGCCGGGGCAACATCGCTGTGTCCCACAACGTTGCGCGGTTCAATACCATAGGTCCGAACCAATGCCGCAACCAATTGGGTGACTGTCTCCATTTGTGCTTCAGGAAACGGGCGATAGCCAAATTCGTGACCGGGATTGGCAATCTCAATGCCAATGCTGGCGCTGTTGCAATCGGTTACGCCGCGCCAATAAGAAAGTCCGGCATGTTGGGCGCGTTGTTCTTCGCGCACCATATACACCAACTGCCCATCTTCATCGACCACATAATGCGCCGAAACCTTGGACGCCGGGTTCGCCAGCCAGTTAATGGCTGCCGCGCCGGACTGCATGCCGGTATAGTGCAGAACGAGCATGCTGATGGGCAGGCTACGCTCGCCGAAATTGGGTGATGGGTTCCAGATCATAGTCATAACGGGACCATAGGTAAGTCCGGAGCGACGTGCAATATCAGGTCCGCACACTCTTTACGGCGCGTCCTGCATTACATTGGTCCTGACCCTAAGCTTAAACGCGGACAAGCGCGCCAATAACCAGATGTTCCGCATCGGGCTCTGCCAGTTGCAACATACCCCCACCTTGAACCGCGAGTGTATGCGCCATCCATGCTGCCGCCGTCCGCGAATCCACCGCTTCACGGTCAAGCTGGCCAGTCAGCGCCTCCCGAATGGCCGGATCCATTATAAGCTTGGGTCCACTCGCCCGAATGACAATCTCCTGCTCGCCGGAGCGCGCTTCGGCACCCACGAACAATGTCCCGCCACGCACCAATGCCTCATTGGCCAACAGCACGAGATTCAGCAATATTTTCACGGCCCGTTTAGGCATCATCTGCGCAGGCACGGCCCATTCGAGGACAGTCCGTCCGCTTGACGTTACCATTGGTTCAATCACCAACTTTGCCTCTTTGGGATCAACTTCGGCGCCAAACCCACCAGCGGCCCCAAAGGCCAAACGGAAAAACTTAAGCTTATCGGCCGCCGCCTTTGCACTCTCCGCCAACAAATCCATGCACCGTCGACGCATTTCGGGATCATGCTCATCCGCCAATAGCTCAAGGCCATTATTCATCGCGCCAACGGGGCTTAACAGGTCATGGCACAGGCGCGAGCATAGCAGGCTGGCAAAATCGATTTCGGTTTCGGACATTATGAAAAATTCCTGATGGTAACTGGCGTCATGCCGCCGCTCATGGACCGAGTTGGCGGGTGTTTCAACCCTCGACCAATAAGGTGACGGGCGTAAATCCGGTTACTTGAGCGCCCACAACCACAGGCTGCCACGCGGTGATCGCGCGATTGGCAATGATCAGCCAAATATGCTGATCGGGTTCTGCTTGCGCGACGTCGGTCAGAGACGGCGCCGCCATTCCATTGGGGTGCGAATGGAAAAATCCCAACACAGGAATTCCGCCACTTCTCACGTCCTTAGCTGTTGAGATCAATGCGGCCGGATCGATTTCGAAATAGCTTGCAGGATCGGTAGCGACATTCTGCGTCAGTTCCACCGCAGCGACACGATCCCCCGTCCCCCGCAATATACCACAGCACTCATGATCCCCCGCCGTTTCGGCCCAGTCCAGAAGTTGTCGCCAGTCGCTGCTTGATAAATGCAAAGCCATCACCCATGTCTATGCGATGTCAGGGGAAATTACCACATTTTCGGGTGTTTTGGGTGAGGGGCGGCTCGATAGTGCGCTGGCCGCCGCACTGCCGCAATTTTCGCGTGCACGCATTCAGGCTTTGATCGCCGATGCCGCTTTGCGTATCAATGGTCAGCCCTTTGCCGACGCCGGCAGCAAAAAAATGTCAGGACAAGCATTTGAGCTTAACGTCCCTGCCCCCGTACCCGACAAAGCGATAGCGCAGAACATCGCACTGGATGTTGTTTTTGAAGATGAACATCTAATCATCGTCAATAAGCCCGCTGGGCTCGTCGTGCATCCTGCGGCGGGTCATAGCGATGGCACTCTCGTCAACGCGCTGTTGCACCATTGCCAGGGCAAGCTATCGGGCATTGGCGGGGTGCAGCGTCCCGGTATAGTTCATCGCATTGACAAGGACACGTCCGGGCTTCTGGTCGTCGCCAAAAGCGATGCCGCGCATGAGGGACTCGCAAAACTCTTCGCCGCGCATGACATTGAACGCAAATATATTGCGATCGTAAACGGCATTCCCGCGCCGCCTGCTGGCACGGTCCGCACACAAATTGGCCGATCCACTACAAATCGAAAGAAAATGGCGGTGCTGCCCGAATCAAAGGGACGCCATGCCGTCACGCATTACCGGATGGTAGAAGCCTTTGCCAAAGCAGCGATGGTCGAATGCACGCTGGAAACGGGACGCACGCATCAGGTTCGCGTGCACATGGCGCATATTGGGCATCCGCTCATTGGCGATGGCGTATATTCTAATCGACAAAACCACTATAAAATTGGCCCAAATCAAGCCAAATTCGACCGGCAGGCATTGCATGCGGCCTCCTTGGGGTTTATTCATCCCATTACCGGCGGAACTTTACGGCTTGAATGCGGTATACCAGAAGACATGCAGCTTCTGTTAAGCAAGCTTCAGTTATAAAAGTGGCGAAGGGAACGCTTTACCATTGGGTGCTTGATGAGGCCCAAGGGAAGGCACAATGAAAGAGGAAAACATGTCTGCTAAAAAGAATGTTCCGGCTACGATACCTGCCCTTGGGGGGGACGCGAGCCTAAATCGTTACCTAAGCGAAATTCGGAAATTTCCGATACTCAAGCCCGAGCAAGAATATATGCTTGCCAAGCGCTTGCAAGAACATGGTGACACTAAAGCGGCTGAACAGCTGGTTACGTCGCATCTCCGCCTCGTATCGAAAATCGCAATGGGCTATCGCGGCTACGGCCTGCCGGTGTCCGAGCTGATTTCCGAAGGGAATATCGGATTGATGCAGGGCGTAAAGAAATTTGATCCCGACCGTGGTTTCCGTCTCGCGACTTACGCGATGTGGTGGATCCGCGCGTCGATGCAGGAGTTCATCCTGCGTAGCTGGAGCCTCGTCAAAATCGGCACCACCGCCGCGCAGAAGAAGCTTTTCTTCAACCTGCGCCGGATGAAGAATAATCTTCAAGCCTTTGAAGACGGTGATCTGAATCAGGAAGCGTTGCAAAAAATCGCGACAGACCTCGGCGTTTCCGAAGAAGAAGTGAATAACATGAACCGCCGCATGGCGATGGGCGGTGATACATCGCTCAACGTGCCCATGCGCGAAGATGGCGATGGTCAGTGGCAAGACTGGTTGGTCGATGACACGCCGTTGCAAGACGAGCGCGTAGCCGACGCACAAGAAGGTGATATGCGCCATGCCTTATTGTCCGAAGCCATGGGCAGTTTGAATGAGCGCGAGAAACACATTCTGACCCAGCGCCGCTTGATCGAAGAGCCGCAGACTCTGGAAGAACTCAGTCAGACCTATAGCGTTAGCCGAGAGCGTGTTCGCCAAATCGAAGTGCGCGCTTTTGAAAAACTGCAAAAGGCAATGCTGCGTATCGCTACCGAAAAACGGCTGCTGCTCGCGTTTTAACTATCTGTAAAAATAGATGACGGGCGGATAACACTGCGCTAGTTTTTGGCTATGACAAAAACCAAGCGTTCGCCGTCCGCCCGTTTTCTGCGCTCCTGCTTTAAGGGCGCGCTCTATTTCATTGGCGGCACCGTCGCGCTTACCGCCGTCTATGCCGTGGTCCCTGTCCCGACAACGTTGACGATGTTATTCGACAGCAACGGCGCAAAACGCGACTGGACGCCCCTTTCCGACATTTCGCCGAACCTTGTACGTGCAGTGATCGCCGCAGAGGATGGTAAATATTGCAGCCATGACGGCTTTGATCGCGACGCCATCGAAAAAGCCTTGGCACGTAACCAGAAAGGTGGCCGCATACGCGGTGGCTCGACCATAAGTCAGCAGACCGCGAAAAATGTGTTTTTGTGGCAAGGGTCCGGCTGGACGCGCTATTTACGAAAAGTGCCTGAGGTGTATTTCACGTTCCTGATCGAAAAAATCTGGGGCAAGCGCCGGATCATAGAGGTGTATTTGAACGTCGCCGAGACCGGCATCGGCACCTATGGCGCAGAAGCAGGCGCACAGCGTTATTACAAAAAATCCGCCAAGAACCTGACCCGCATAGAGGCAGCACGCTTAGCAGCAATCCTGCCCTTGCCCAAAAAGCGGGCAGTCAACGGCGTAGGCGGCTTTACCCGCCGTTATGGCAACAGCATCGCCGCCCGCATTCGCGTCGTCAAACGCGACGGCCTCGACGCTTGCATCTACTCATAAAAAAAGGGCGGAGCCGAAGCCCCGCCCTGTTTTAGCCGATTGTCGTTCGATTAGAACGCAAACGTAACGGTTCCGCTGAGGGTACGTGGCGCACCAATCTGCACAAAGCCTGGGCCGCCATATGCCGCGACGCCCGTTGTACGGTTATACATAGCCGACTGGAACAAGCCGCCGCCGAAACCGCCGACATAGAACTGGTCAAACAGGTTATAGACGTTGACTTGGAAACGAGTCTTATCGTTCAGGCCAAGGAAACCAAGGTTGATGCTGGCGTCAAGATTAACCAACCAATAAGCTGGTGCCGTTTCACCAAAAATCTGGGTCCGCGATGATGTGCCCAAGGTGCCGCTTGGAACCGCGCCAGTTGGAACATAGGAACCAGTGTAAGTCGCTTCACCTGTGTCAAAGATGTTACGTGGACCTGTGCGCTTGGCCGTTATGCCAATTTCAACGGGGCCTACTTCACCGCGCAATGTTCCTCCGAAAGAGTATTTCGGCGAACCAGCTTCGCGCTGACCAGCAGTCGCCGCAAAAACAGGGGTTCCGTTCGCGTTTTCACCGATTGCAACATTGTTCTTGATTTCGGACTTCATGACCGAACCAAAAACATAAACGGCGAGTTCTGGGATTGGACGATAGGAAATCGAACCATCGATACCGTATTTGTCAACATTGCCCAGGTTACGGTAAACGTTCTGGTCCAGTTCGGGGTCATAGGCGGAGGCCAGACGATTTTGGAACTTCGTCAACCAACCCGAAGCTTGCGCTTGGATGTTGCCGGAACGGTAACGAACGCCAACGTCAACGCTGTCTGTCGTTTCTGGAGCAGGACGCGCACCAGCGGTCGTGATCGGGAAGAAGAACGCATTGTACAAGCTGTCTGTGCCTGGGACCGAGAGGCCTTGGGCAAAGCTGGCAAACATGCTGAACTCTGGCGTGAACTTATAGTTGAAGCCGACATTTGGCAGAACCTTGTTGTATTTAAACACGCGGTTTTGTGGTCCAGCCTGTGCTGGGTTCAACCCAGCATTCAACGTGTTCTGGGCGTCGTTACCAAAGCACTCAACAAAGCCACCGGCAGAGCTGGTGAAGCAATAATTTGTCAGATCACGTTTGAAAAATGGTGCGCGCACGCCGGCAGTAACGACCAGAGCGTCGTCCATAAACTCGCCACGATATTCGCCCGAGATTTGCTGCAAAATCGCATATGACAGACGATTACGCTTCTGAAGCGTCACGCCATTTGCCGCAGCTTGTGGATTGTTCACGGGGAAAACGTCAAATGGCTCGCCATTAACGTCTAACAAGCCAACTTCTCCAGTTTGACGATGACGTGCACGGTCAAAAGTATAGGCCAAGCGCACCGAATTTGTATCGTTGATTTCGTAACGCAATGAGCTGATTACGCCATAACGATGCGTCTGGGTCTGGCTTGGCGCCATCATGGTTACTGAGTCGAGAACATCCCCATCGCCGTTCAAATCCTTACCAAAGAATGGCGAACCACCAAGGTAACCAGCTTGGCAATTAACGCCAGTGCCAGATACTACGGTCGTGCAGTTAGCTGCCGTGCCACCAGTTGGATCGATGTCGCGACGTGCTTCACGGGCAGTAACGGTACCGCCACCATTTGCTTTTACATACTGATAGCTTGGATCAACGGTCAAAGTCAGCTTTTCACCAAAGCTGAATTTCGAAGAACCGCGAATGCTGCCCGTGTTTGACGGGTTATAACGACGGTCAAACTCGGTGCCGCAAGACGTTGCAGATTGCGCAGTACCAGCAACAGCCGCGACAGCGGTCGAGCATGGATAGTTGATGAGATATTCACGCTCATCATTGTTCGCAGGGAAGCGGTTGCCCGATCCTGCACCAACCACCCGGCCAGCGTCGCTACGCAGCGGCAGTGAACCAAAGAAGTTGTTGCGGTTTTGGTTGTAGTTACCAGCGATAGCAATGAAGTCGCCGTCTACGCCAATTGGCTGATAAATTTTGGCGTTATATTGCTGCTTATCGACAACGCCATAATTGTTAAACGGGTTGTCGTTGCTCGCCATCGATGCCGAGAAGAAAGCACGCGTTCCGAACGATGTCAGATTACCGGTGTTTACAAGGCCAAAGGCGCGCATGAAGTTATATTCGCCGATAGAGCCCGAGAGCTTAACGCCGAAATCTTCGGTTGGTGTCAAAGTACGATAGTTGACGGTGCCGCCAACGGCGGATGCCGTCGGGCTGTCAACATCGGTCGTACCAAGGTTCACGTTGACCTGCTCAATCAGTTCAGGGTCAAGCTGCTGGTTAGAATAAATTGCATAGTTGCCGGAGTCATTCAGCGGAATGCCGTCGAACGTCAGCGAGATGCGCGATGAGTCAAATCCGCGGATGTTCAAGGTACCGCCAGAAGATCCGTACGCGTCATTGTTCTGGAAGTTTACACCCGGAATGACGTTGATTGTGTCGAGAATTGTCTGACCTGGGTTCTGACGCTCGATCAACTCTTGCGTGAGAACAGCCTTTGCCTTGGTCGAGTCAGGCGCTTGAATGCCCGCAACATCCTGCGAACGCGAACCGGAGACAACAATAACCTCATCTTCAAAGTCTACCGAGCCGGTAGATTGCGCAAATGCTGCGCTGGAAAAGCTACAAATGGTAAGTGCGACAGCACTTGCTGCAAGCTGGTAACGAATTTTCATGCTCTTAACCCCTATGATTTTCACATGCCGTAACTTCGACAGATATTGTTTCTTGGCCGAATCACGCGAACGAAATGGACCCTGCGCTCCCCATGGAACCCGAAAAAGTCACTAAAATGACAGTCAGACCCGCGGATGGGTCGCAATTAGCTGAGTGCGCTGCGCAAGCATAGTTTCGCGTTACCCAAAATGGTGCAAAGCAGCATTTTTGTTTATTTTATCGGCAAATGTGGCACGTTTACCACAGTTTACCAACCGAGTTTAGGCGGCGTCTTCTTTGCTGACCTTGGCAGACTTAGCATATACCAAAACGGGGGTCTTGCGACCTTCGACCACGTCCTTGTCGACCACAACCTCGTCCACGCCGTCATAGGTTGGCAGGTCGAACATCGTATCCAGCAAAATCGCCTCAAGAATGGACCGCAGCCCACGCGCGCCAGTTTTGCGTTCGATTGCTTTCTTGGCAACGGCTTCCAACGCATCATCAGTGAAGCTTAGGCCGACATCTTCCATTTCGAACAGCTTGCGATATTGCTTCACCAGCGCATTCTTTGGCTCTGACAAAATTTTCACCAAAGCAGCGATGTCGAGGTCTTCAAGCGTCGCCGTTACCGGCAAGCGTCCCACAAATTCGGGGATGAGGCCAAATTTCAAAAGGTCTTCAGGCTCAATCTGTTTAAGAATTTCCCCGGTACGACGCTCGTCTGGGTCGGCGACATGTGCGCCAAAGCCAATCGACTTGCTCTCAAGGCGATTTGAAATAATCTTTTCAAGTCCGGCAAAGGCACCGCCGCAGATGAACAAGATGTTCGTCGTATCGACCTGCAGAAACTCTTGCTGCGGGTGCTTGCGGCCGCCCTGTGGCGGGACACTGGCCGTTGTACCTTCCATGAGCTTGAGCAACGCCTGTTGCACGCCCTCCCCGCTGACATCGCGGGTGATGGAAGGGTTTTCGGCCTTGCGGCTGATCTTGTCAATTTCGTCGATATACACGATGCCGCGTTGCGCCTTTTCGACATTATAGTCGGATGCCTGCAGCAGCTTGAGGATGATATTCTCGACATCTTCACCGACATAGCCGGCCTCCGTCAATGTCGTCGCGTCTGCCATCGTAAACGGCACGTCGAAAGTCTTGGCCAGCGTCTGCGCCAACAATGTCTTACCGCAACCCGTGGGGCCGACGAGCAGGATGTTGGACTTCGCAAGCTCAACATCCGCGCCCTTTGCGCCATGGTTAAGGCGTTTATAGTGGTTATGCACGGCAACCGACAATACGCGCTTTGCCTGCGGCTGACCAATGACATAGTCGTCCAATACTTCGCAGATTTCCTGCGGCGTTGGCACTTCGCCTTCTTTACGGCCGTTCAAAGCGCCCTTTGTTTCTTCGCGAATGATATCATTGCAAAGCTCCACACATTCATCACAGATGAACACAGTGGGGCCAGCGATCAGCTTGCGAACTTCGTGCTGCGATTTTCCGCAGAAGGAACAATAAAGGGTGCTTTTCGTATCGGAACCGCTCAACTTCGTCATAATATGTCCTGCTTGCACGCCAATTTCAAACGCACCTTATTGATACCACATCCTAAAGATGCCCTCCGATTTGGCAATAGCCCAATATGGACCATGCCATCACGGCAAAAATACAAAAATTATCGACGATATTATCAGCTTGCGTCGGCTTCCGCATTGGCCGGGCGCTTGTCGAACACCTCGTCCACAAGGCCAAATGCCTTTGCTTCATCTGCTTCAAGGAAGGTATCGCGATCCATCGCTTTTTCAATATCCTTCAACGGTTTACCTGTATATTTTGCATATAAATCGTTCATACGCTTGCGAATACGCAAGATTTCGTTTGCCTGAATCTGGATATCCGACGCCATGCCGCGTGCGCCGCCGGAAGGCTGATGCACCATGATACGCGAATTGGTCAAAGCGACGCGCATACCTGGCTCACCCGCGGCGAGCAGAAAACTGCCCATCGAAGCGGCCTGCCCGATGCATACGGTGCCGACTTTCGGACGGATATATTGCATTGTGTCATGAATCGCCATGCCCGCAGTGACCACGCCGCCCGGCGAGTTTATGTACATCCAGATGTCTTTCTTCGGATTGTCCGATTCGAGAAACAACAGCTGCGCCGTGATGACGGAGGCCATATTGTCCTCCACTTCGCCCGTGACGAAAATGATCCGTTCCCGCAAAAGCCGCGAAAAAATGTCCCAGCTGCGCTCCCCACGGTTCGATTGCTCGATAACGACAGGAACCAATGCTTGGACGGGATCAAAAGGAACGTGCATGAAATACCTCTAAGATGTTATGTTTATGCGTCACCGCCTACATCGGCGCGGGCAAGCAAAGTTTCAAGCACGAAAAAGGTTTAGTTTGGGGATGAATTGAAGCGCTCAGTTGAGCGCGGCAGCTCCATCACTCACAAATTCGATTATTTCTTGCCTATTTGACGACCTAATCGACGTTCATTTGTGCTGCGCGTTCCTGCTCCTGCATGGCGTAACGCACCCGTACAACGCAATTGCTGTAGCCCTTCTTTGATGACGCAGCTGCGCTACCAAGCACTATTCTTTGCGCAGCTTCGCCAAATTCGGCAGCTGGTTCGGCGGCAACGACCTTTGCGTTACCGACTGCCCCCCATGGTGCCAGATCAAATGCAATGACGGCCCAGCCTTCAATACCGCGCCGCCGGAAGTTTTCCGGATACATCAATGTTGGCTGAGATTTCCACTCTACCGGCTGGGGACAATCACTGTCTTCGCTGCGATATGCGGCGATCTCTTTGCCTTCCGGCGCGGCCAGCGTGTCACCGCGCCGCCAATAAGGATAGATGCAGCCCCGCTTCGCACCCGTTGTAAAGCGTGATTGCGCCACAGCCTTCAATGACGCCTTATCCAGCGCTTTATTGCCCGTTGTCCCATATGTTCGAAGGCTTATGGGTTTGCCCGCTGCGTCAATGTCAAACTGCACCATGCTCCAGTCGGAACGGCCCGCTGTCACAGGAATTTTTTCAAAATCGGGAAAAGCACGCAACAAAATCGCTGGCCTCTGGATGTTGCAATCCGATCCTGCGGGTAGAATCCGATCAAACAGCTCTTTGGGTGGCCGGGATTGTGCGAAAATCGAGTAGCCGATGAGGTCGTGCAAATCTGCATCCACAATGCTGCCACGTTTGGGTTGATAGACAATCACGCACCCCTCTCGCTTGGCATTGGGGGCAAATCGGCTGCCCGCAAGAGACGGCGTCAGGTCCGCCATCATGCCATAGCCCTCAGGATCGCGCGTTATGCCAAGTGGGCGACCATTTTCGTCAATGCGAAAGCGCAGTTGCACCGATTGGTCTGCATTGCGGCTGGTGGACCAGACAAGGGCTGCAATTGGCGTTTGAACGCGGGAGATATCAAGCGGATCATCGCCGCAACGGCCTGACATAGGCTGCATAACAAGCATATCCTGACGCCGCCCGGATCGTTCATTGGGGCTGACCGTCGACACAGGTGCCGGTGGCGATATCGTTGGAACTTGTACAACAGGCAGAGCCAAGGCGAAAAGAAGCGTGAACATAAACAAGGGGATGCCACCAATGAGCATCCACTGCAAGACGCCTTCGCAGATACAAAAAGGGGGGACGCATCGCATCCCCCCCTTTTGCTTTATCGCATATCGCAGCGTTTATTTCTTAGGCGCAGCCTTTTTGGCGGGTGCCTTCTTGGCTAGCGCGGCTTCTGCGTCCTTTTTAGGGGCAGCCTTCTTCGCAGCAGGCTTGGCTTCCTTGGCAGGCGCCTCGTCCTTTACGGCCGCCTTTTTCGCAGGTGCCTTTTTCTTGGCCGCAGGCTTTGCATCTGGTTCAGCTTCAATCGCTGCTTCCAGCACGTCCTTGGTCACGGCCTTGTCCGTCACGGTCGCCTTGTCGAACAGGAAGTCGACAACCTTGTCTTCAAACAAAGGCGCGCGCAATTGTGCGGCTGCCATTGGGTTTTCTTGCAGATATTGGACGAAACGCTGACGGTCTTCAGGGCGATATTGCTGCGCAGCTTGCTGAACGAGCATGTTCATTTCCTGCGCACTGACTTCAACGCCATTGGCTTGACCGATTTCTGACAGAAGCAAGCCCAAACGAACACGGCGGACAGCGATGTCGCGATACTCTTCGCGCTCAGCTTCCATTTCCTTTTTCGCAGCTTCGGCATCTTCTTCGCGGGCAGCTTCCTGCTCCAATTGCGCCCAAATCTGTTCAAACTCGGCTTCGACCATCGAAGGCGGCACCTCGAAATCATGACCGGCGGCAAGCTGATCCAGCAACTGGCGCTTCATATATGTCCGCGTCAGGCCATTATGCTCTTGCTCAACCTGAACCTTCATCAGTTCACGCAGTTTGTCGATGCCATCGAGGCCGAACATCTTGGCAAGATTGTCATCCGCCTTGGCTTCAACGGGCTTGCGCACTTCGTTGACGACGATGTCAAAAGTTGCCGCCTTACCCTTTAGGTTTTCGGCATTATAATCTTCTGGGAAGGTTACGTTCAGAACCTTTTCATCATTGGCTTTCACGCCAACCAATTGGTCTTCGAAACCGGGGATCAACTGACCAGAGCCAAGCTCTACGGCCATGCCTTCGCCCTTACCGCCTTCGAAAGGTACGCCGTCAACCTTGCCTTCAAAATCGATGACAACGCTGTCGCCCATTTTGGCAGCATATTTCTTGTCGGCCGCTTCAAAGCTTTTTTGGCCTGCGGCAAGCTTCAGGATTGATTCGTCAACTTGCGCGTCGCTCACTTCGACAGTCAGGCGCTCAAGCGTGATGCCGTCAATCGAAGGCGCTGCAATCGCAGGCAGGACTTCCAGATGGAAATCAACAACCGCGTCTTTGCCCGGCGCATAATCTTCACCCAGATGCACATGTGGCTGAGTCGCTGGACGCAATTTATTGTCGGAAATCGCCTTTTGGACGCCTTCTTGAATCGAGCTGTTCAGCGCGTCCTGAAGGAGCGAGTCCTTATGCATCTTCTTGACCAGATTGGCGGGAACCTTGCCAGGACGGAAACCGGGCATACGCACTTGAGGTGCAATTTTCTTCACCTCGGCATCGATGCGGGATTCAACATCCTTTGCGGTAATCGTCATACGATAAGCGCGCTTCAGGCCTTCATTCTGTGTCTCGACGGTCTGCATGTTTTCTTCTCTATCTACGACAGACCCGCTGGCCTGCCAAAAACTGTTAAATGGCTTTCGGGTTCAACGACAGCCGGGAATGTCCCCTTTTTCGTGGTGCGGGCGAAGGGACTCGAACCCCCACACCTTGCGATGCCAGAACCTAAATCTGGTGCGTCTACCAATTCCGCCACGCCCGCTTACGAAAAGCTGCCGTTTAACAAACGACGGGAGCCTCTAACGGGAAAGCCGCTGCGGGGCAAGGGGAGAAGCGGCGAAAGCACCGCAGCCCCGCACAGCCTGCTTACCCTAAAGCCTTTTTCAGCAAATCATTGATGATTTGCGGATTGGCCTTGCCCTGCATCGCCTTCATGGTTTGGCCCACAAAGAAGCCAAACAATTTGTCTTTGCCGGAGCGATATTCCGCAACCTTGTCCTCGTTCGCGGCCATGATCTTGGCAATTTCCGCCTCAATCGCGCCCGTGTCGTTGGTTTGCTTCAGACCCTTTTCCTCGACGATGGCCGATGCCGCCTGGCCTGTCTCCAACATGATTTCGAAGACTTGCTTGGCGATACTTCCGCTAATCGTGCCATCGGCAACGAGGCCGAGCAATTCGGCAGCTTGCTTGGGATTGACCGGGCTTTCGTCCAAAGTCTTGCCCATCTTGTTCAGCGCGCCGAACAATTCCGACATCAGCCAGTTGGACGCCTGCTTGGCATCCACGCCTTCGGCCAACAAATCTTCAAACCAAAATGCGGTTTCGGCCTCTGCGGTCAGGACAGCGGCGTTGTATGCCGTTAGGCCCATCGCCTCATAGCGCGCACGCTTGGCATCGGGAAGTTCGGGTAAGGACGCGCGGCACTCCTCCAGAAACGCATCGTCCAGTTCCACCGGCAACAAATCAGGGTCGGGGAAATAGCGATAGTCATGCGCGTCCTCTTTTGACCGCATCGACCGCGTTTCCATTTTATTGGGGTCAAACAGGCGGGTTTCCTGCACAACTGCGCCGCCGCTTTCGATCAGGTCCACCTGACGCTGCGCCTCATATTCAATCGCTTGCATCATGAAGCGGATCGAGTTCACGTTCTTGGTCTCGGTACGCGTGCCCAATTCGCCGCCGGGCTTGCGGACAGACACGTTGACGTCGGCACGCATGGAGCCTTGCTCCATATTGCCATCGCACGACCCAACATAGCGCAGAATCGAGCGCAGTTTTTTGAGATATGCGCCGGCTTCCTGCGGACTGCTGATATCAGGGCGCGACACAATTTCCATCAAGGCCACGCCCGAACGGTTAAGGTCAACGAAAGACATGGTTGGATGCTGGTCATGCATCAACTTGCCTGCGTCTTGTTCGACATGGATGCGTTCGATACCGATTTTCTTGGTCGGGCTATCCGGGTCTTTCTCGTTGAGCGTAACCTCAATCTCGCCCTCACCCACGATTGGGTGATAGAGCTGCGAAATTTGGTAGCCCTGCGGCAAATCGGCGTAGAAATAATTTTTACGGTCAAAACGTGACCAGCGATTGATCTGCGCATTGATCGCCATGCCCGTGCGCACGGCCTGACGCAGGCATTCGCGGTTGGGCACGGGCAACATGCCCGGCATGGCCGCGTCAACCAGACTAACATGGCTGTTCGGTTCAGCGCCAAAGCCCGTGGAGGAGCCCGAAAATAGCTTGGACTCGCTGGTGATCTGCGCATGGACTTCAAGGCCAATTACGACCTCCCATGCGCCGGTGTTGCCTTGAATGCGGTATGTGGTTTCAGTCATTATTCTGCACCTGCGTCGCAACAGTATAGGCTGGTGCCTATCTCGTCTTGCGGTTTAGCCTGAGGGGCGTGATGGGCCCCAGCCTGCGCTGGGGCGACGGAAAAGCTTACCACCATTGTGGCGCCTCGGCGACGAATCCTGAACGCTGCTCAATCGCTAGGCCAGCGTTCAACACCGCCTGTTCATCCAGCGCTTTGCCAATAATCTGAAGCCCCAAGGGCAAGCCCTCTTTGCTCAGACCGCCGGGAACCGACATGGCAGGCAGGCCAGCCAGTGAGGCAGGCACCGCGAACACATCGTTCAAATACATCGACAATGGATCAGCGTTTTTCTCGCCCAGTCCAAATGCCGCGCTCGGTGCGGTTGGCGCAAGGATGAGGTCGCAGCTTGCCCACGCATTTTCAAAATCACGCGCAATCAAGGCGCGGACCTTTTGCGCTTGTGTGTAATAAGCGTCGTAGAAACCGGCGCTCAACACATAAGTGCCGATCATGATACGGCGGCGCACTTCTTCGCCAAAGCCAGCGGCGCGGGTCGCGGCATACATGTCTTGCAAGCCAGCACCCTCAGGCAAGTCGCGTAAACCAAAACGCACGCCATCATAGCGCGCTAGGTTCGATGAAGCTTCGGCAGGCGCGATGATATAATAAGCGGGCAGCGCATATTTGGTGTGCGGCAGGCTGATGTCGACGATTTCCGCGCCTGCATCTTTCAACCAAGCAATGCCATTGTCCCACATTTTGGCGATATCTTCGTCAATACCGTCGAGGCGATATTCGCGTGGAATACCGATACGCTTGCCCTTCAGGTCGCTGTTCAGGCCAGCTTCCCAATCAGGGACGGGCAAATCGAGCGAAGTCGAATCCTTCGGATCAAAGCCCGCCATCGCCTCCAACATGATCGCGCAATCGCGCACGTCGCGCGCCATCGGCCCAGCTTGGTCCAAGGAGCTTGCAAACGCCACCACGCCCCAGCGCGAGCAGCGGCCATAAGTCGGCTTAATGCCACTAATGCCCACAAATGCCGCAGGCTGACGAATCGAGCCGCCGGTGTCGGTTCCGGTTGCCGCAGGGCAAAGCCGCGCGGCGATTGCCGAGGATGAACCGCCCGATGATCCACCGGGCGCTAATGCGGCATTGCTGCCGTCATTGCGACGCCAAGGCGAAATGACATTACCGAAATAGCTAGTCTCATTGGACGAACCCATGGCGAACTGGTCCATATTCAGCTTACCGAGCATCCCTGCCCCAGCCTTCCACAGATTCGCAGAGACGGTCGATTCATAGGTCGGCACAAAGCCTTCCAATATGTGGCTTGCGGCGGTTGTCTGCACGCCTTCGGTACAGAACAAATCCTTCATGCCAATGGGCACGCCCGCCATTTTACCAAGCGGCTTGCCCGCGGCACGGTCGGTGTCGACGGCCTGCGCGGCTTTAATGGCCTTTTCCGGCGTTTCGACGATGAAGGCGTTGAGCGCCTTTGCGTTAGAGACGTTTGCATTGAAAGCCGTAGCGACTTCAACAGCCGTAAATGCGCCGGATGTGACGCCGTCACGGATGGCGGCAACGCCTAATTTGGTTAGTTCGGTCATACAAAATCCTCGTCATCCTGAACTTGTTTCAGGATAACATGCGACGGTTGGGCGTCATCCTGAAACAAGTTCAGGATGACGATGGGCGGGCGTTGCGTACCCATCACTCAATCACCTTCGGCACGCCAAAGAAGCTGCCTTCCTTGGCTGGCGCATTGGCAAGCACCTTGTCGCGCACATCGCCATCGGTCACCACATCATCGCGCAGGCGCAGCTTATTAGGGATGACAGCCGTCATCGGCTCAACGCCCGTGACGTCGACCTCTCCCAATTGCTCAACCCAGGCCAAAATGCCATTGAGTTCGCCGACCATTTTGTCAGCCTCAGCATCGCTAATCGCGATACGCGAAAGCCGTGCGATTTTGTTCACGGTATCTTTATCTACAGACATGCTATTCCTTGTGGTCGGGATCGACCAGCGATCCCTTCGTGCCGCTAGCATTGCGCCTGCATTGCTTCAACGGAAAAGCTTAGGGGCAACTAGTTAAATGCACCTTTGAAACGCCTAAGTGGATTTAATTGATCCTGATCCTAAGCGTTGCGCAAATACCAATCATAATCAATGCTGGGCACTTGTCCGAAATAGCGGTCCTGCTCCACGCGCTTTACGATGGTGAACATGTCGACAAAGCGGTCGCCCAAATAGTCCCGCAACAATGCGGAGCCGTGGAAGCGGTCGACTGCGGCAAACCAATTGCTGGGCGGCTTGTCATCACCTGATCCATCACGGTCATAGCCATTGCCCACCACAGCAGGGCCGGGGTCAATCTGGCGCGTGATACCATGATGGATACCGGACAATACGCCCGCCACCGCAAGATAGGGGTTGGCATCAGCACCGCAGGCGCGATGTTCGACATGGCGGCTTGAGGACGGGCCGGCCGGAATACGGAAGGATACCGTGCGATTATTGACGCCCCAAGTGGGAGCAACTGGCGCGTAGCTGTTCGCTTTAAACCGGCGGTAGCTATTGGCATGCGGCGCAAAAAGCGCGAAGCAATCGCCAACGCTGGCGATCATCCCGCCTATGGCATGGCGTAACATAAGCGTGCCTTCGGGATCATCGGCGGCGAAGAGGTTATTGCCGTCCTTGTCGTTCATCGACACGTGAATATGCATGCCGGAGCCGGCCTGTTCGGCAAATGGCTTTGCCATGAACGTCGCCTCAAGCCCGTGTGCCTGCGCCACTGCTTTCACGACGCGCTTGTACATGATCGCATCATCGCACGCACGCAGCACGTCGGGCTTGTAGCGCAGGGTCAACTCGCACTGTCCGGGCGCAAATTCGGATATCGCCGATTCCAACGGAAGCCCCTGAATATCGCAGGTTTCGTATAATTCGTCGAAAAAGGGACGGAAATCGTCAAGCTCACGCAGACCATAAACTTCGACCATCTGCGGGGTTTCATTGCTGTATTCTGGCCGCGCGGGACGGATAGACCCATCGCGTGCGCGCTTTGGATCCAGCAGGTAAAACTCCAGCTCCACCGCCAAAGCGGGCGTCAGGCCCATTTCCGCGAAACGGTCCACGACAAGGCCAAGGACATGGCGCGGATCGAGATCATGCGGCTGGCCATCCAGTTCATAAAAATCGACCATGAATTGCGCGGCATTGTCGCCGGCCCAAGGGGTACGGACCAACGTACCCGGAATGGGCTTCATCGAACGGTCGGCGTCGCCATCTTCCCAGACCAGCCCCGTTTCGACGGTGTCCTGCCCAGTGATATCGACCACCGCGATGGAGCCGGGGAAAAAGCGCCCGATTTCATAGACAGACAAGACTTCATGCTGGCGCAGGCGCTTGCCGCGCGGAACGCCGCCAAAGTCGGTGTAGATCATTTCGATCGAATCGATGTCGGGATGGGTGGCAAAAAACGCCTCTGCCTCGCTACGCGGCGCGATGGTCGCTGATGATATTGCGCGTTTGATTGTCATGATGTCACTTCCGTCCGCCCGAATTTTCAAATACTAATAGCTCAGTCAGCGCATTGTTCAACTCTGCCGCAAGGCGGTCAACCTGTGCGGCTTGCGTTACCGGACTGACCAGCATCATATTGTGGAATGGCGCGAGCAGGATGCCGCGATTGGCGAGATAGAGGTGGATGGTTGCTTCCAGTGCATGGTCCATCCCTGCGCGTGCTTCGCTGCCATTGCGGGGCGGCTTTGCGCAACAGACCAATTCAACGCGCGCACCGACATGGCTGACATGCCAATTCACCCCCTTAGCCACAATAACCGCGTTCAGTTGCGCCACCAGCCGGTCAGTCATGGACAGCATATGGGTATAAGCGTCGCGCGTAATCACCTGCCCCAGCATCGCGTGCATGGCGGTGATGGCGAGCGCATTGGCGGACAAGGTCGTGCCTATGCCGCTATGCCCCGCTGGACGCGATGCATTCAGCGCCGCCATTCGTTCCGCAATCTCCGCCGTAAAGCCATAAACCGCGCATGGCACGCCGCCGCCGATGGATTTGCCCACGACCAATATGTCGGGCTTTGGGCCGTGCGTGTTGCTATGTCCGCCATAGCCGGACGAGATGGTGTGCGTTTCATCGAGCACCAAAATCGTGCCAGTTTCATCACAAAGCTGACGCAATTCCGTCAAGAAACCCAGCGCGTCGCGCACCATGCCGATATTGGTCATCAACGGTTCCGCCAAGACGCAAGCGATATCGCCGCCGCGTAAAGCAGCGGCTAGCGCATCCACATCGTTAAATTCGACGACGACGGTGGTTGGCAACAAGTCCTGCACTTGCCCGATCAAGCTTGGTCGGTTGACGGCGCGGCCATCACGCAAGTCGACGAAAACATCATCCACTGCGCCATGATAGCAACCGTTGAAGATCAAAATCTTGTCACGTCTTGTTATGCCGCGGCACCATCGAATGACGGCGCGGTTTGCTTCGCTGGCTGTGGTGGTGACTTGCCATTGCGGCAGGCCAAACATGTCGGCAAGCATAAAGCCCAGTTCCGCGCCCTTTGCCGTGGGCAGCATATAGCTTAATCCCTGCCCCGCTTGTTCGGCTATGGCTTTTGCCAGCGGCGCTGGTGCATGGCCAAACATGCTCGCGGTATCGCCAAGGCAGAAGTCATCAAAAACCTGCCCATCAATACTGGTCAGCGTCGCGCCAGAAGCCGCCTGAGCGACGATCGGGAATGGGGTGGACCAATCGAGCATCCAATGGAATGGCACGCCTTGGAACCAGCCCTGCGCGCTTTGGGCATGGGCTTTCGATTTCGGGTTAGCCGAAATGAAGCGCGTGACTTCGCGTTCGCGCATTGCTTCAATGGAAGCCCGTTCAATCACAGACGATCCATCATCGCCGAATAAAGCATCCCTGCAACATAGGTGGGTGTTCGCAGCAGCTTACCACCAGGGAACGCACGATGCGGGATTTTTTGAAAGAGGTCGAAATTGCGGCTGTCGCCCTTTAACAAGTCTGCCAAAAGCTCGCCCACTAGCGTTGTGAGCAGCACGCCCTGCCCGGAATAGCCATGCGCAAACAGCTTATTGCCGTCGCGACCGATGTGGGGCAGCCGATTCACGGTAATCCCTACCGTACCGCCCCAAGCATAATCAATCCGCACATCCGCCAATTGCGGGAAAAGCTTCAGCATATAGGGTCGTACAAATGCAGCAATATCCTCTGGCGGCTTTGGCGTATATTTTTCGCCACCTGCAAAAAGCAGTCGGTTATCGGCGGACAACCGGAAATAGTTAAGAACAAACCGGCTATCCGATACCGCTGCATTCGATGGGATAAGCGCGCGCGCGCGATCATCGCTCAGGGGCTCGGTCGCAATGATATAATTCAATACCGGCATCGTATACCGACCCGCCTTGGGGGCCAAATCCGCAGTTTCTGCGTCACAAGCCAGAAAGACATTGCTAGCGGTGACGGACCCAGAAATCGTGCGAACAACGACCTTTTCGCCTTCTATAATTGAAACAGCCCTGCTGCCTTCAAAAATTCTCGCCCCCGCGCTCTTGGCCGCCCGTTTCAAACCGCGTGCATATTTTAAGGGATGAAGATGGCCGCCTTTTGGCACATAAACTCCGCCATGATATCCTGATACATCAACATATTGGCCGATATCCGTCGGCGCGACCAACACGGCTTCGCCCGCGCCTAACAACCTGTCACTAAACGTCACTTCATCTTTAAAATAGGCAAAGTCACTTTTCTTCGCCGCCAAATGAATATGGCCATGCCGCAAATCGCAGTCGATTTCATGGCGCTCAATCCGTGCGTGCACGCGATCGCGCGCCGACATCGCAAGGAGGTAGAGTTGTCGCCCGACATCTTCGCCCACAAGTTTGATCAGGTCCGAAGCCGCCATGTTAAATCCGGGGATCATCTGTCCACCGTTTCGACCCGATGCAGCAAAGCCGATTTGCTCGCCCTCAAGCAAAACGACATCTAGCCCTGCTTCAGCGCATGCCACTGCTGCTGACAAGCCAGTAAATCCCCCACCGATGATGCAGATGTCGGCCTTTGTGTCACCGGTTAGCGGCGCATCGGGCCGATATGCGCCTGCAGATGCTAGATAATAAATATCATTTAACGGATCGGGCATCACACCCTCAGCAGCAAATGCTCGCGTTCCCAACTCGAAACCACGGACTGATAATTGAACAGTTCATAGTCCTTGACCGCATAAAAGATGTCAAAAAACTCTTCGCCCAACAGGTTGCGCACGGGCTTGCAAGCGCTGAACCGATCCAAGGCTGCTTCCAATGTGCGCGGCAAGGTGCGAGCGCGATTATAGGCGCTGCCGGTGATCGCTTTGGCGGGCACCATCCGTTCGACCATGCCGATATAGCCGCAGACCAACGACGCCGCCATGGCGAGATAAGGGTTGGAATCTGCACCCGGCAGGCGGTTTTCAACGCGGCGGTTGGCCTTGTCGGAGATGGGTACGCGGAAACCGCAGCTTCTGTTGTCTTCGCCCCATTGGACGTTAATCGGCGCGGCGCTGTCGGGCCGCATCCGGCGGAAGCTGTTCACATTAGGCGCCCAAAGCGGCGATATCTGGGGCATGAACTTCACGAGACCCGCTATATAATTGCGGAATAACACACTGTCCTTGCCATTGGCGTTGGAGAAAAGATTGCGGCCAGTTTCGGCATCCACGACCGATTGATGAATATGCATGGCGCTGCCCGGTTGACCAGCCATCGGGTTCGCCATGAACGTCGCGTAAACGCCATGCTGTTTGGCGACCGCGCGAACGGTGCGCTTGAACAGGAATACTTGGTCGGCCAGCTTCAACGGGTCACCATGGATGAAGTTCACCTCCAACTGCGCCGCACCCATTTCGTGGATCATCGTGTCGATATCGAGGCCCATCAACTCACAATCATCATAGATATGGTCGATAATATCCTCATATTCGTTCATCGCCTCCAGCCCATAAGGCTGGCTTGCGGTTTCTGCCCGGCCACTTGATCCCGTGGGTGGCATTAACGGAAAGTCGGGGTCGACATTCTGACTGACAAGATAAAACTCGACCTCAGGCGCCATAATCGGCTTCCACCCGCGATCAGCATACATGTTCAATACTTTTTTCAAAATCGTGCGCGGGGCGATTTCGACATCGGTTCCGTCGCCATGCAAGACATCGGCAATCACGAAAGCCGTCGGTGATTTGAAACCGGGGGCAACGCAAATTGTGTCGGGATCAGCGACGAGGATTTTGTCCGGGTCCTTGTCCCAAATATCCGCAATGTCTTCGGGATAATGACCGTCTATGGTGCAGATGAAAACACTGCCCGGTATGCGCAGCGATTTGTCACGCACCGATGACAGAAATTTTTTCGCAGGCAAAACCTTGCCCCGTTGCACCCCGTTAATGTCAGGCACGATGCACTCAACCTCATCGATTTTGTGCTCAGCGATCCAATTCGCAAGATTAACGGACATTTTGTTCACCAGTTTTTTGGAAGACGAATAAGCGCATGCCGGACTTGAAAGGTCAAGCCCGGCATGTGTCTATTCTACATCGACCGGCGTTTTGCCGCGTCGAAAACGCTTAAATCAGTATCAGAAGCCGTAGCTTACCGAGAAAATAAGTCCCGCCGAGCTGTCCTTTGGTGCGAAGATCGAACGGCGATTGGTATCAACATAAGACGCACCGAGTGTGAAACCGGAAACAGCTGCGTTTAAGCCAAGCGACCAATCCAGCTTGTTACTTCCGGCGGTAAACGCGCCATCTTCCATGCCCAATGTTCCGACGATCGAAATCGGGGAATTGGGTATGGCGATGGTGGCATTGGAGCCAAAATAGAGGTTGTCGTCATTGCCGGTATTGTCTTGGCTTGGGACATAGCTCACTTGCACGCCCACGGTTGCCGGGCCAAAGGTTGAACCAAGCTTTCCAGTGAACTCAACATAATTGACGCTCGAAACGCCTGGATAGACATAATAAGTTGCGCCAATGTCATAGGTTAATTTGTCGCCGCCGCTAAAGCCCGCGTAGAGATCAAGTTCAAGATCGTCGCCAGCATTATCGGCAATATTGGAACCCCAAGCGCCAACATATAGGCCAGACTCATGCTTGACCGTCAAATAAGGCTGGATCGCAAAACCCTTATCGGAAAGCGATACGCCCCGAAAACGATAGTCGGACACCAGAGCAGCGCCGCCAGAAACCGTGATTGGACCAGAAGCTTCCGCCGCTTCGTCTTGTGCAAAAGCAGGTGCCGACAACGCCATCGCGCTGATCGCAACGCTCATGCCTGCCAATTTTAACATGGAATTACGCATAATTTTACCCCTTCTTAGGTACAATAGATACTAGCCTGATAGCCACGCATTGCGCCACAACCGGCATATGCCGTTCTCTTCCCGCTAAATCTGTTTGCCCACGCAATGGCTGGCTTTGCCTTTACCGATGCATTTATTGTGCAGGTGCACACAAACATGAAAGCGCTCCCCCAAGCAAGCAATTTTGTCGCCCCCTCATCGTCCTTTTTAAGCGATGTGATAAAACAGCCACAGTCTAAGACAGGCACAGATATCAGCGATCTAGAGAAAGGTCATGGGCAACCTTAGCCTGCTCGGCGGCGCAACCGCATCACAAAGCTGTGGCGCAGCCCCAATGATAGTCAAACGCTTGGTGGTTTAACAAAGGCCGGCTGTGCGGCGTGCACGAAGCTAGGGACAGGAGCTATCAGCCCGTCCGGATCAGAATAAAATTGCGACGATCACCACGAGCAAAATCAAACCGCCAATGCTGATACCAACTGTTTTTCCCATAACAACTCTCCGTTTCCTGACATTGAAACAGCATTGGTTCGGACAAGTTCCGCCAGAATGCATAAACGGTTCGTTTTCTAAGCCATATTATAGCTTCGTTATGTGTCAAAAAGACGCGGAGGAACTGCTCGGTTCACCACTTCGCGCAACGCAAATGCGGTTTCGATCCGCGCGACGCGCGGCAACCGGGCGATTTCTTGGCGGTGAATGATTTCATAATCCTCAATGGATGCGGCGCGCACGACCAGTAAATAATCGTTCCGCCCGCTCATGAGGTGGCAACGAATGGTCGAAGGGCTGTTGCCGACCGCCGCCTCAAACGCAGCCATCGCCTCCTCGCTTTGGCTATCGAGGGTGATTGTGACCATCACCGTCGCCCCCAACCCCAGCTTGCGCAAGTTTACATCAGCCCGATAGCCGCGCAAAATGCCCTCATCTTCCAAGGCTTTTTGCCGCCGCGCCGCCGCGCTTGGGGATAGACCAGCCGCCTCCCCCAGTTCCATCTGAGTCGCGCGGCCATTTGCCACTAACGCGCCCAGTAATTTACGGTCCGCCCGATCAAGTTGCATATTATTTTTATCCAATAGTCGAAATACGACGAATATATGCACCAAATGTCCATATAAGTCGAATCTTTGCGCAGTTTCGGCGTCACGACAATGCTAGTCTTTATCATCATATGTTGAGGAGCAGAAATCATGCGTGTTGGCGTCCCGAGCGAAATCAAAGTTCATGAATATCGCGTTGGCCTAACGCCCGGTGCCGTTCGCGAATATGTCGCCGCAGGGCATCAGATATTGGTGCAATCTGGCGCTGGCGCTGGCATCATGGCAAGTGACGAGGCCTATCGCGCGGCAGGAGCCGAAATCGCTGCAACGGCAGCGGAAATTTTCGCAGGCTGCGACATGATCGTTAAGGTTAAGGAACCGCAGCCAAGCGAATGGGTACAGCTTCGCCCCGGCCAATTGCTGTTCACCTATTTGCACCTTGCACCCGACCCAGAACAAGCAAAGGGCCTGATCGCCAGCGGATGCACCGCCATTGCCTATGAAACCGTAACCGATGATCGTGGCACCCTGCCCTTACTGGCGCCCATGAGCGAAGTTGCCGGCCGCCTCGCGATTGAAGCGGCTGGCCAAGCCATGCGCCGCAGCGAAGGTGGCGCAGGTATATTGCTCGGCGGTGTGCCGGGTGTGGCTGCTGGCCGTGTGACCGTGCTGGGCGGCGGCGTTGTTGGCACGCATGCCGCGCGTATGGCCGTTGGCCTTGGCGCAGAGGTCACCATAGTTGACCGTTCCATCCCGCGCCTGCGCCAACTCGACGATATGTTCAACGGACGGGTGCGCACGCGCTATTCGACGCTTGAAACCATCGACCATGAAATCAGCGTAGCCGACGCCGTCATTGGCGCAGTACTTATTCCTGGTGCAAGCGCGCCTCGCCTTGTGACCCGCGAGATGCTGAAGCGGATGAAACCGGGTGCGGTCTTGGTCGATGTCGCTATTGACCAGGGTGGTTGCTTTGAAACCTCGCGCCCGACCACGCATGCCGAACCGACCTATGTTGTTGACGGCATCATCCATTATTGCGTCGCAAACATGCCCGGTGCCGTCCCGCAAACCAGCGCTGCCGCACTCAACAACGCGACCTTGCCTTATGGCTTGGCGCTTGCCAGAAACGGCATAGCTGCGTTGGATAGCAGCACAGAAACCGGACGCGGATTGCGCGCCGGTTTGAACGTGCATCAGGGCAAAGTTACGAGCCAAGCGGTTGCAGAAAGCCTCAACTTGGACTTTGTCACACCGGAATCGGCTCTCACTGCGTGACTTGACCGCCCGCCAGTGCTAAACTCACGGCATGGGTAAAGAAGGACGCATTACGGCGCATCAAATTGCAGCGATGCTTGGGGTGTCGCAGCCTACGGTGTCGCGTGCCTTGCGCGGGGACAAGAAAGTCAATGAAACCACGCGCGCGCGCATCGTCGCGCTGGCGAACGAACTCAATTATTCGGTTGACCATAACGCGCTGCGCCTGCGCACGCAGCAGACCTATTCGATCGCACTGGTCATCTTGTGTCGGCAGGGTGAAAATAAGGCGAACATCAACCCTTTTTATCTGTCGTTATTGGGCTGCATTGCGGCGTCAGCCTCCGAACGGGGCTATAATCTGATCATCTCATTTCAGGATTCACCTGCAAATTTCTTTGCCAATTACACGGGCAGCCGACAGGCCGATGGCCTGATCGTCATCGGCAGCGGTCAGAATATTGCCGGTTGGCAGTTTTTCGGCGAATATGCCCGGCACAAAACACCAATGATCTGCTGGGGTGCCAGCAAGGAAGATCTGATTTCGATCAAAAGTGACAATGTTCAAGGCGTGCGACTGGCCATTGACCATTTGTTGCAACAGGGTTGTAAAAGCATTGCCTATATTGGCCCCACCCATAGCGAGCAGCCGCAGTTTCAGGACCGGCTGACAACCTATATGGCGCAGATGGCGGATAATGGGATGCAGCCTATTTGCCCACCGCTCCCCGAAAATGCGGTGCGTGAAGACCAAGGCTATGCCGCAGTAAAAGGCCTCTTCCGCGACAAAATTGCGTTCGACGGCTTGTTCTGTGCGAATGATTTTATCGCGCTCGGTGCTATGCGCGCGCTCGAGGAACAGGATATCACCATTGGTCAAGATGTCCGCGTCATCGGGTTTGATGGCATTGCAATGGGCGCTTATGCGCAGCCACCGCTCACAACAATTGAGCAAGATTATGTGCAAGCAGGTGAAATGCTAGTCGACGCTTTGATCGCAGTGCTCAAAGGCGAAGCGCCCAGTATCGTTCCTGTTCCGGTCAGGCTGCTGACACGCGGGACAGCCTGAAACCGGAGCGATTTATACGGCGGTGGACCTTGATTGCACCAGATTGTCCACGACCGACGGATCCGCGAGGGTCGAGATATCCCCTAAATTGGACACATCCCCTTCGGCAATCTTGCGCAATATCCGACGCATGATTTTTCCCGAGCGTGTTTTTGGTAAACCCGGCGCAAAATGGATGACATCTGGCGTTGCGATCGGGCCGATTTCATGGCGCACCCATTTGATGAGGTCAGCGCGTATGTCCGCGGACTCCACCTCATTTGCATTGAGCGTAACATAAGCATAAATGCCCTGCCCTTTGATATCGTGCGGGAACCCAACCACCGCCGCCTCTGCGACTTTTGCATGAGCAACGAGTGCGCTTTCAACCTCAGCGGTGCCCATTCGGTGTCCCGAAACATTTATGACGTCGTCAACCCGCCCGGTAATCCAATAATCACCGTCGGCATCGCGCCGACATCCATCGCCCGTGAAATATTTGCCGGGATAGGTGGTGAAATAGGTTTGGAAAAACCGATCATGATCGCCCCACACTGTGCGCATCTGACCCGGCCAGCTGTCTATCATGCACAAATTGCCGTCCGTCGCACCCTCCAACACTTTGCCGTCGCCATCGACAAGCACTGGCTGCACGCCAAACATCGGCTTCGATGCCGCGCCCGGTTTCAACGCATGCGCGCCCGGTAACGGCGTCATCATGGTCGCGCCTGTTTCGGTTTGCCAATAAGTGTCGACAATGGGGCAGCGGCCTTCGCCGACGACATGATAATACCATTCCCACGCCTCCGGATTGATCGGTTCCCCGACCGACCCCAACAAACGCAGCGAACTGCGGGAGGTTTTCTTCACCCAATCATCGCCTTCACGCATCAGTGATCGCAAGGCCGTTGGCGCGCCATAGAAGATATTGACCTGATGACGGTCAACGATTTGCCAGAACCGGCTATGGTCGGGATAATTGGGAACGCCTTCAAACATCACGGTCGTCGCACCATTGGCTAGCGGGCCATAAACGACATAGCTATGGCCCGTGACCCAGCCAATGTCGGCAGCGCACCAATATATTTCGCCCGGCGTATAGTTGAACACATAATGATGCGTCATAGCCGCCCACACCAGATACCCGCCGGTCGTGTGCAATACTCCCTTTGGTTTTCCGGTGGAGCCCGAGGTGTATAATATGAAAAGTGGGTCTTCTGCGCGCATGATTTCGGGCGCGCAATCGCTGGAGACATTTGTACGCACATCATGATACCAAACATCTCGCGCGCCATGCATGTCGATGTCGTTGCCGACATGGCGCACCACAAGGCACGCCTTGACCGACGCGCAATGCTTTAAGGCTGCATCCACATTCTGCTTCAGCGGCACCAGCTTCCCGCCGCGCATGCCGGCATCGGCTGTGATGACAATATTGGAATCGCAATCCTGAATGCGACCCGCAAGCGCTTCTGGCGAGAAACCGCCAAAGACGATCGAATGGATGGCCCCAATGCGCGTGCATGCAAGCATGGCCATCGCGGCTTCAGGGATCATCGGCATATAGATGGTGATGCGGTCGCCCTTTTGTGCACCTAATGCCTTCAAGGCGTTGGCCATGACGCACACTTCGGCGTGCAGCTCGCCAAAAGTGATCCGTCGCTGCTGCGAGGGATCATCGCCTTCCCAAATGATGGCGATATCATCTTTGCGTTCGGGCAAATGGCGATCAATGCAGTTGGCAGACACGTTCAACGCGCCATCCTCAAACCATTTAATGCCGAAATCAGCTTCGTGAAAACTCGTATTCTTCACTTTGGTAAAGGGCGTTATCCAGTCGAGGCGCTTGGCCTCTTCGCGCCAGAATGTATCCGGATCGCCGACGGACTGGGCATAAGCGGCGTTGTAACCCTCCGCCGTGACAAACGCCTTTTTCTTCCAGTCATCCGAAACAGGATAGATTTCCGACATTTTGCCCTCTCCCTAAAAATATCATGTCCACGTCGGTATAATGCAGCCTGCATTCATCTGCATCCCCGACTGCAATCCAGCACAGACGCATTCCGAACTAGGCCCAAAGTCCCAAGGTCCGCAACGGCAAAATCCGGCAACGATAATATCCCCTGCAGATCGGGCCAGCCCAAGCCGCAGGGGAAAAGGATGATACGGCACATGAAACTGGGGCTTGGCCGCAGTCGGGAACCGTGGCCGAAGCACATATAATCCCGTCGAAGGCATTGGCCGGCAAGCAAATAGGTGCTGACCCTAATAAGGGTGATCGATGTGCAGTTTTCTAAAACTACGTTCTTCAAACACCCATTGTCCGTTTTCGCGAACATATAGATCAGAATACATGCCATGCAGATGATAGGTCATGTTGTGATCATCAACTAACAATTCATTCGTGTAGGACCAGCCGTACCCCTTATCACCATCAATATTTATGGCGCCAGGGACATTGAAGAACGTCCGGGTAAAAGAGCCTTTAATGCCCAGACCGTTTGTCTTGATTTCTATCCAGTGGCTTATGATTGCATCTCTTCCCACGATGTGGCGGCTCCCTGGGCGCCAGCTGGCGTTCATGGCCCAGCAATTTGACCACAATATCTGATCGCGGCGTATGATCGCATCACTATAGCTGTCGAGAAGCTCGCGGATAGCAAGCCGATCTTCAACTGGGCCGTTAAAGTGGCGCGCATTGAGATGGCTCTGTGCCGCACTCTGCTGATTTGAACTTTTCACAAATGAACCACCGAAAAAGGACGCCCGCTTTCATAATCTGAAAACAGGTCTGGATTCCGCAGCTTTTGAAGGATTTCATCATTCAAACTGTATATGTAAAAAAGATAATGTGCCGACAGGAGAGCCCAGGCAGAAAATACAGAAAGATTAAAAGCTATAAAAAACTGGCTTTGACCGATGTAAATTATTCCAGACGAAAACATGATCAAATCTTGAAAATTGGATATGATAATGAGGTTCAATATGCCCGCAGAAATGCCGTAAATCTGACAACTCACTTCTGTTTTTTTGTACAAACCTTTTACGCGAGGGATCAATGAAACAACAATATAAAAAAATACGAAGCAATCCAATAAGGGTATTAAAATAGATAACATTATTATTTTTACCGATAATTTTTTGATATTTGAAATTTTCTTTCCATTATTTTTAATTTGCTCTTTGTTATTATTATTTAATAAAATGAAAATCGGGCATATGTAAAAAATTATTTTAAATAATGTCCACATTATAATTATTTGAAATGCGTATTGATTAATATCAATCATTTCGAAATTATATTTGTAATATATATTTATTTCATCTTCGAAGAACATACGGCCTCCTATCGTCAGCCAAATCTGAAAAACAGCTCACCCACGCGATTTTATCTTAAAGCCGTGCAACCAAATCTGAGCGCCCCTCATGGTCAAAATCGGACGAAAGTCGGTCATTGAGGTTGTTAGAAACGGAGCGGAAGCCCGCTGGTCTAATGCCCACATGCTATTGCCGATGAGAACCGAGAGCAGCGCGTGGTCACGGCGCGCTACGAGGTCAGCCCCCACTGTCAGATATATATCGGCGGCAGCTATGCCCGATTCCTTTAACAGCATGAGTTCGAGAATGGCGAAGTCCTCGCAATCCCCGCGTCGGCGGGCAAGCGTTTCTGCTGGAGTTGCCCAGTAATCCTTGGTCCCATAGACGTCGATATCCTCAGCATATTGAATGTAGGAGATAACGAACGTGTGTATGAACGCCATCCGCTGTTGAGGATCCTCGATGCCTCTTGCCCGTCGGACGATAGAGGACCATTGCACCCCGCCTGCTGGCACCGTCGCGCGCAGATATTTGGCATCAAATGGCGAATGATCAACCGATACACCAACTGTATTGTACATCGTAGGTAGTTCGGATCGTTTGGTGCTTGTACCTGCCGTGAGCCGCAGCACAATGATCAACGCGACTGCAATAAGAGACAGCGCGAGCGGGAATATACCAAAATGCCGAAACCACTTCAGCAATTCGAATATGGAAGAAAAGAAAATATCATCAAAGCGGGGATCTTTTTGGATCCTCATAGCCATATCCCTAATAGCGGGCCAAAAGACAATTGATGCCTTTTCACTTGAAAATCGTCAGCCGTCTAAAACGATCAATTACATGACTAAAGCCGGATCGACTTAATATGTTCCCCGTGGCAGATTTATCCGTTCCCAGCCTAAGGGTCCGGACCTATTATGACCATGCCATGGGTTCACAGTGCGGCACTCATGATTTGATTTTGCAACTGACTTCACCACCGCTTTGACGATGCTGGATCACCTGTTGCGTGCAGTGCCCCCAGCATAAGTAGAACGATGTCGCGTATTTTGGCAGAGCCTGGTGTGACCAATCAAGAGCACCGCGCAGTCAAGGGGCACAAGACAGGTCGAAAGCTTACCTGCTACGCTGAGAAGGCAAATAAATCATATGCTTGAAAGGTAATTGGTGGACAGGGCTGGATTCGAACCAGCGTACGGAAAACCGGGCAGATTTACAGTCTGCTGCCTTTAACCACTCGGCCACCTGTCCACATCTTCGCGCGGGGCATCATGTGTTTGCATGAGGGCCGGTCCCGCAGAAGAAGCAGCCCAATGGCGAAACGGCCCTTGCCTGTCAATGCCTCAAGTGGGAAAGGGCACCAGAAGCTTCTCTTTTTCATGCACAGGTACATATAATGTCTTCACATAAGAGCCATCGACGCCGCGGCGCTGCCGTTACCAGCGGCAATCCCAAATTTTACGGACGGCACGCCGTCTATGCCGCGCTCGACAATCCCGAACGCCGCCTGATCAATTTATGGGGCACGCGGGAGGAAATTGGCAAAATTGTCGTGCCTGACGGGCTGACGGTGCAATATGCCGAAGTGAATGATTTGGCGCGTTTTGTGCCGAAAGACGCCCCGCATCAAGGCTTAGTGCTTGAGGTTGCGCCGCTGGAGGATGTCTGGCTGACCGATGCACTTGCGTTGCCGAATGACGATAACCGGCCCTTGCTGATTCTCGACCAAGTCACTGATCCGCACAATGTCGGCGCGATATTCCGGACAGCGGCCGCCTTTGACGCGGTGGCTGTTGTGACTCAAGACCGGCATGCGCCCCCCGAATCGGGCGCATTGGCCAAAGCTGCGTCGGGCGGGCTGGAAGTTACGCCATGGGTGCGGGTGGTTAATCTGGCGCGTGCGCTGGAGGAGATTGCCGAGGCGGGATATTGGCGAATCGGCTTGTCCGGGCATGCCGAGGTCACGCTGGATCAAGCGCTGACACCGGGGCGCAATGCATTGGTGCTAGGCGCTGAAGGCGACGGCATGCGGCGTAATATTGAGGAGCATTGCGACCAATTGGCGAAATTGCCGATCAGCGCACAGATGGAATCGCTGAACGTGTCCAATGCCGCCGCAATCGCCTTATACGCGGCCACCGTGCGACGCGGCACATAAGCCGCGTGGGCATCACGACACAAAAGCTAGTTGCCGCGCTTGATGCGCTGGCCGCGATTGAGCCCGGCATCGCTGAGGCCATCACGGTCACAGGCTATCCTGACGAACGGATAAGTCAGCGCGGATACGCCACCTTGCTGCGCACGATAGTCGGCCAACAGGTCAGCGTCGCGGCGGCGGCATCGGTCTGGAACAAGCTGGAAGCCCAACTGGGTGCCGGATGCCCGCCCGAGCAGTTGTTGGCGCAAGATTTCGATGCGTTGCGGGCCTGCGGCCTTAGTCGGCAGAAACAGGGCTATGCGCGGTCACTGGCGGAGCTGGTGCTGTCAGGCGCATTGCCACTCGACGCCTTGCCCGATGATGATGAGGCGGCGATTGCCTATCTTACGCAGGTCAAGGGCATTGGCCGCTGGTCAGCAGAGATATATTTGCTGTTTGCCGAAGGCCGCCCAGATATTTGGCCAGCGGGCGACCTTGCGGTGCAAGAAGGGGTTGGTCGCTTGCTCAAGCTTGACGCGCGGCCATCGGAAAAAGAAATTCGCGCCATTGCCGAACGCTGGCGGCCGCATCGCGGGGCCGCAGCGATTTTTAGTTGGCATATCTATGCTAAGGGTTTTCAAGCAATTTAAGCGCCACAACATATTTGCACTATAGGCGCCTGCAATAATCAGTTGACGTTTTGGGCAAATTGATGTCGCTGACAGTCATGTGAGTAAGGGAGGAATGATCATAATGTCGACAGCACAAAAAAGCATTTTCATCACAGGCGCCGCGTCCGGCCTTGGTCGTGAAGTTGCGCGGTATTTTGCAAATGTGGGCTGGTTTGTCGGCCTGGCGGACATTGATGAAAAAGGTTTGGAAGAAACCGCTGCCTTGTTACCAAAGGACGGTTATTCGCGTCACAAATTGGACGTCACTGACCGCGCGCAATGGAAAAAGGCGGTCGCCGCATTTGCCAAGCACACCAACGGCCAAATGACCGTTTTGTTCAACAATGCAGGGATCGGCGCTGGCGGCCCCATCCAGGACATGACCGACGAAGATATTGACCGCATGATCGCAATCAACCTGACGGGCGTGATCAGCGGCACGCGGGCGTGTTTCGACCTTTTGAAGAATACGCCGGACGCATGTGTGCTGTACACCAGTTCTGCTGCGGGTATTTACGGGTCGGCAGGCTTAAGCGTTTACAGCGCCACCAAGTTCGCGGTGCGTGGACTGGCCGAAGCGCATGACATTGAATGGCGTCCATATGGCATAAAATCTCGCAGCCTGATGCCCGGATTCATCGACACCAACATCATCGGCAATGTCGACGCCGGCAGCAACATGACTGGCAAGGAAAGACTTCAGTCAGCTGGCGTGGAAGTCAGCCCCGTTTCAATCATTGGCCCTGCGGCGTGGGAAGCCATTCACGGCGAAAAGGTACATACGCCGGTTAACAAAATGGCGAAGCAACTGGCCTTTTCCGCGCGCTGGTTTCCAAACCGTTTGCGCAAGCAATTGGGCCTATTGGGCGGCCTTGGCGACGTTGTGCAGACGAAGCCGTGATTGCGGCCTAAGCTGCAATCGCGTCTATTTTGCTAGCAAGGTCAATATCGCGTTGCGACAGACCATCCGCATCATGGGTGGTCAGCAAAATTTCAACGCGATTATAGACGTTGAACCATTCGGGATGATGATCCGCTTTTTCGGCCAAAATCGCCACGCGGGTCATGAAACCGAACGCTTCTGCAAAATCGGCAAAGCGCAATGTTCGGCGGATACCCTTGGCATCTGCATCATATGTCCATTGCGGCAGCAATTGCATGGCGATATCGCGGGCGGCGTCTTCCAGTCTTGAAATGTGCATAACCTCATCCTGCTTTTGCAATTGAACGAATATCTGCCTAAGTCGCGATATGTCTTCCCGTCAAGCATCCTTGCCATCGCTTAGCCTTGACCATGTCGCCGTCATGCGCGGCAACCGCATGGTGCTGCGCGGTCTTTCGGTGGCGGCGCGCGCCGGTGACATCATCTGGATCAGGGGTGCCAATGGATGCGGAAAATCGACATTGCTGCGCCTTGTCGCCGGATTGCTGACAGCAACCTCTGGTGCAATCCATTCCGAAGGTCGCATGGCGCTCGCGGACGAAAATCTGGCGCTGGATGGAAATGTCACCGTTAAGGACGCGCTCCGCTTTTGGGCTGATTTGGACGGCGCATCGGCCGACGCACGCGAGGCGGCTCTAATCGATATGGATTTGCAAGACCTTGCTTATATTCCCGTGCGCTTTCTCTCCACAGGACAACGCAAGCGCGCTAGCATCGCGCGCGTCCTTGCCTCCGATGCAGATATTTGGTTGTTGGATGAACCCTATAACGGCCTCGACAGTGCAAGCTGCGTGCGGCTTGATCAGGCGATAATTGCCCGTGCGGCCTCGGGCGGAATTGTCCTTGTTGCCGCACATCAACCGCCCTCTATCAATGTTGCAACAAGCCTATTGCTCGACGGCCAAGGCGCAACGGCGTGAAGGCGTTTGTTGCTCTGGTCGCCCGTGAGGTGCGTTTAGCATGGACAGGCGGCGGTCTATGGCTTCCGGTGGTGTTTTACCTCGCTGTAGCGACATTATTCCCCTTTGTGACGGGCCCCGACAAGGCATTGCTGGCGCGCACAGGCGGCGGCATTTTGTGGATCGCTGCGCTGCTCGCGACGCTCCTGCCCATTGAACGGCTTATCCTGCCCGACCGTCAGTCCGGCGTGCTTGATCAGCTTGCTTTGCGGGGTTGGTCGGATGAACTTGTCGCGACGGCCAAGATTGCAGGACATATTGTAGCATTCGCTTTGCCATTGCTATTGGCAACCGTGGTCGGCTCTGCCCTGATCGGCTTGCCAGAGGCGCAATTGGGTATCTTGCTCCTTGGCCTTGCTTTGGCTTTGCCCGCTTTGTCTGGCCTGTCGGTGATGATTGCAGCCCTCACCGCTGGCCTAAGCGGTGCAAGCGCGCTTGGCGGATTGTTGCTGGTGCCCATCACCATTCCATTGCTGATCTTCGGCGCAGGCACCTTGGCCGAAGATCCCGGTAACGCGATGCAGTTGCTCGCGGCGACGTCTTTAGTAATTACGGCGCTGTCCCCCATTGCCGCTGGCGCAGCCCTCCGCGCAGGCCGAACATAGGGTCAGGACCACTTAAATCCACCTTCGCGGCGTCAAAATGGCAAAGATATCGAAGTAAAATGTCCGCCGCAGGCAGTTATTCTGCCTGCAAGGGCATTTTGCTTTGAGATCGAAGCCATTTTGGCGTCCTTCGGATTTGACCCATATTGTCCATTGCTGCGTTGGCAAAGCTTGACTTAGAACCACTAAGCCTGCGCTCTGCCGCCTTGCACTGAACAAAATGGCCTCAAACCGCGAAGGTGGATTTAAGTGGTCCTGACCCTAAGGTCGGTCAGCTTATCGCGCAGATATTTTCTTGGCGTAGCCGTCGGCGACCATAGCCTCTACCATGTCAAACAGCTTTTCCGGATCCTGCGCGCGCAGCACGGGTATTCCGGCCTCCACCCCTTCGGCAATGACGATTTCGCGCTTACCATCACGCACTGCCTCCCAAATGAGGTTTGCGACTCTATCTGGGTCAATACCATTGTCGATCGCTGCGTCGCTGACGCCCCGCACGGAACCATCGGCGTTGAGCGCGTTAAGTGAGACATTGGTTTTGACCGACCCTGGCGCGACGACAAGGACTTTTACACCCTGCCCCGCAACTTCGCTACGCAGCGCGTCGGCATAGCCGATCAAGCCATGTTTTGCCGCGCAATAGGCCGTGCGCATCGGAATTCCCGCCTTGCCCGCCACGCTGGAGATCATCACGATCTGACTGCTACCGCGCGAAACCAAGTGCGATAACAACGCCTGCGTGAGCGCGATAGGCGCGAGCAAGTCAACATCGACAATCCGTTGATAGACCGAAAAATCGGTATCCAATGCAAGCGACCGTTGGGAGATGCCCGCATTGTTGACCAGCACGTCGACATGGCCTTGAAACGCGATAGCTTCGGCTACTTTGTGCGCCAAATTATCATAATCCACCGTATCAAATGGCAAAATCAAACAGCGTTCCGCCGCATCTGTTTCGGTCGCAACGCGTTGTAGCTCCGCAACATTGCGCCCAGACAATATCGCATAGCCGCCGCTGGCAACAAACGCCTTGGCCAAGGCTTCGCCAATGCCAGACGATGCCCCTGTGATCCATGCGGTTTTGTTCGGTTGATCTGTCAATTTTGCTCTCCTTATCCTCCATTCCGTCAACGCAGGCTTGGCCGCTGTCAAGACATTCTGGCTTGCACTTTGTTGGCGACCGCACCACATGCGGGGAATGCTGATAGAAACTGAACTCACACCAAACCCTTCGACCATCAAATTCCTGCCCGGCCTTGTGGTCATGGACACAGGAACACGCGACTTTGCTTCGCCAGAAGAGGCTGAGGCTTCTCCCCTGGCGGAAGCGCTCTTCGTGCTTGGTGACGTTACTGGCGTATTTTTTGGCCATTCCTTTATTTCGGTAACGGCAGCGCCTGGCGTTGAATGGGCAAGCCTCAAGCCGGACGTGCTTGGTATATTGCTGGACCATTTCAGCGCCAACATGCCTTTGTTCAAGCCGGCCTCCGCTGGTTTCTCGGTCCCGTCAGGTGCGGCAGACTACCCCTTGGATGACCCTGCGGATGCCGATATTGTGGAGCAGATCAAGGAGCTGATCGAAACCCGCGTCCGCCCTGCTGTCGCCAATGACGGTGGCGATATCATCTATCGCGGCTTCCAGAAGGGCGTCGTGTTCCTGCAAATGCAGGGTGCCTGTGCCGGCTGCCCATCATCGTCCGCCACGCTGAAAAACGGTATCGAACAACTGCTGAAGCATTATGTGCCTGAAGTCAGTGAAGTGCGCGCAGCTTAAACTCCTATATTCCAAAGGTATATATCATGTCACACCCCCTGAACGATGCTGCCCTTGATCAGCTTTTTCGTGAAGCGCGCAGCTATAATGGCTATCTAGATACGCCAGTGTCGTCCGCACAGCTGGAACAGATTTGGGACCTGATGAAATTTGGCCCGACATCGGCCAATTGCCTGCCTGCGCGAATCATTTGGTGCAGCAGCGAAGAGGCTAAGCAGAAACTTGCCGCATGTTGCATGCCAAGCAATGGCGAGAAAATCCTTCAGGCCCCAGTAACCGCTATCATTGGCATGGATCTCGAATTCTACGAAAATCTGCCAGAGCTTTTCCCGCACGCCGACGCGCGCAGCTGGTTTGCCGGCAATGACGTCGCTATAGAAAAAACCGCCTTCCGCAACAGCAGCCTGCAGGGCGCATATTTCATGCTCGCGGCGCGCGCACTCGGGTTAGACACTGGCCCAATGTCAGGGTTCAATAATGACGCGGTGGACGAGGCGTTTTTTGCAAATACTAAAGTGCAATCGAACTTCATCTGCACCTTGGGCTATGGCGACAAAGCGAGCATTTTCGAGCGCAGCCCAAGGCCCGCGTTCGACCGCTTTAACAAAATCCTCTGATCCAGCGGCCAACGAACGGTCATGCGGACATTGGTCATCGATACTGCGACACGCGCGTGCTCGGTCGCTTTGTTTGATGACGAGAATGTTATCGCCGCTGCGTATGAAGTCATAGGCCGCGGCCATGCCGAACGCTTGCTTCCGCTGATCGCGGCTTTGCCCGATAATGGCACGGCGGATCGGGTCATGGTCAATGTCGGACCGGGCAGTTTTACAGGTATTAGGGTCGGCGTGGCCGCCGCAAAAGCTTTGGGCTTGGCATGGCATATTGATGTGCATGGCTATGGTTGCCTCGCTTTGGTTGCGGCAATGGCGCGATCGCAGTTGGCGGAACCTGCACCAATAGACGTTGTCATGACTGGCGGCCATGGCGAGTATTTCTTTGAGGCATTTGATGCGCAAGGGCATTCGCTGGCCCCTGTGCGCTCCGTCCTGCCCGCCGATCTGCTGAGCCTTGCCACGGCCAATGTGGTGGCAGGCGACATTGATCCCCAGCGGGACGACCGCCACTGGCTGGATATGCTACCTGATGCGCGCCAGTGGACGCATTTGCGGGCACAGCATCTGCTTGCGGCAACGCCAATTTACGGCAGGGCGCCGGACGCAAAGCCCACATCTCACACCAAATGATTGGAGTCGTCGAAGGCGACGCCGGAGACATTGCGGCCATGATGCATGTCATGCACGACGCATTCGACCCTCAATTTGGCGAGGCATGGACCGCCGCACAATGCCTATCCACTTTGGTGCTCCCCGATTGCCAATTATTGCTTGCTAAAGACGGTGAAGGCGTCTGCGGTTTTGCCATGAGCCGCTGGGTATTTGATCATCAAGAATTATTGATGATTGGCGTCGCCCGGCGACTACAGGGCCAAAATATCGGAAAACTTTTGTTATCCGAAACAATCCATAGGGCGCGCGAGGCGGGACGAACCAAAATCTTCCTTGAAGTTCGCGATGGCAATAATGCGTACGATTTTTATCTTAAATCTGGATTTACCACGATTGGGCGCCGGAAAAATTACTATAAAAATGCCGACGGCATAAGTCCCGATGCGATCACGATGCTATTGGAACTATAATGCAGCGCCGATGTTTGACCTAGGCTCAGGATGCATTAAATTAGTTGCATGTAAGGGCGAAGTTTGATTCAA